>Ga0315336_1000089_pt1 | contig 462497 bp, 437 predicted proteins | sample ASW5metaG_FD_204512 | JGI IMG/M metagenome (GOLD analysis project Ga0315336, IMG submission 204512) | Ammonia-oxidizing marine archaeal communities from Monterey Bay, California, United States - ASW #5 | ecosystem: Environmental > Aquatic > Marine > Intertidal zone | place: USA: California...
AAACACCGTAGATTGATAGCGCATGGCTTGGGCTCTCCGAGCTTCATTCAACCGCGTTCGTCGCAAAACACAGTTGAATCCAAGCCATGCAACCCGTCCACCCATTCCTTAACCGGACAGCAGTGGGTCAAGCCCGGCAATGACATTCCTTGTTTTGGAAGCCTCAACCCGGCTTGATATCCACCAGCTCGACATCCTTCGCGCGGATGTCCTCGCCGAAAAATATCCCGCCGACGCGCGCGAAGCGTTCCGTGCTGTCGGTCGCGAGGAAACGCGTCTTTCCCTTGCGCTTCCGCGTCGCCTGAAGCCCCTGCGCCGCCAGCGCCTCCGTCACGGCCTTCGCCGTCGTCGCCGCCGAGTCGACGAGCTTCACGCTCTTGCCCACCACCTTGCCGATGGTGCGCGCGAGCACCGGGAAATGCGTGCAGCCGAGTACCAGCGTGTCCGGCGCGTTGCGTCCCTTGAAGAGGGGCGCGAGATAGCGTTTCGCCGCCGCTTCCGCGACCTCGCCTTTCACCCAGCCTTCCTCGGCCAGCGTAACGAAGAGCCCGCAAGGCGCTTGCGTCACTTCGGCTTCCGGCATTGCCTTGTGAATCGCGCGCTCGTAAGCCCCGCCCTTCACCGTTGCTTCCGTCGCGATGACACCGATGCGGCCGGTCTTCGTCGCTGCCGCGCCCGCGCGCGCGCCGGGTTCGATCACGCCGATGACCGGGATCGGTGCGAGCGCACGCTTCAGCGGTTCGAGTGCGACCGAAGACGCCGTGTTGCAGGCGATCACGACCATCTTCACGTCGTGATTGAGCAGGTGTTTCGTCGCCTGCGTCGCATAGGCGGTGACCGTTTCGGGGCTCTTTGTGCCGTAGGGGAGTCTCGCCGTGTCGCCGAGATAGACGAGATCTTCATGAGGCAGCGCGGCGCGCAGTGCCTTCAGCACCGTAATGCCGCCGATGCCGCTGTCGAAAACGCCGATGGGTCTCGCGTCACTCATCTGCTGAAGCTCCCGCTCGGCAGGAAGAGATAGCCGAGCACCTGGTCGATGGAGAAGCTGAGCGCCGCCGCGAAGAGAACGATGGCAATCGCCGCACCCTGTTCCGCGCCGAGAACGGTTCGCGCGATCCGCCAGTGATAGACAAAGAGAATGACGAGGGCCGGCAGCGTCAGGAGGAGCGCAGGCGTCTCCGGATAGAGCCCGAGCGAATAGGGAATGAGCGGCAGCGCGAAGATGGCGCTGGTGAAAAGCGTTCCCCAGTTGAAGGTGATGAGATAGGCGCTATAGGCATGGCCAAGCTTGAGCGCCTGCGCAATCCGCATCATTGCCAGCAGGAAAGTCGCCCAGTAGATCACGGTGCCGAGCATCTCCGCCGTAACGAAGGGCCCGAACGGCAGGTCGACGGGAAACCCTTCCGTATTGCGCGCAATCCGCCATGCCGCCGTCGAGGAGAAGAAGAGAACGGGAAGCGACAACAGCAGCGCCGAGAAACTCCTTGCGGCGCCCGCCGTCGAAATATCGAAACATCCCCGCGCGCGCTCGTCCCCGGTGAGGATGCGCCACGCGCCGACCATCGCATTGCTGAGTTCCGCGCCGTTCAAGATGCCCGTCCGGCGAAATAGCCGCGCAATATTGCTTCGTAGACATCGGCGAGCTGGCTGATCTCGCTCACGCCCGCATTCTCGTCCACCTTGTGCATGGTCGCGTTCGGCAGGCCGAATTCGATCACGGGCGCATAGGCGCGGATGAAGCGCGCATCCGACGTGCCGCCGGTGGTCGAAAGTTCGGGCGCTATCCCCGTCACCTGCTCGACCGCTTCCGCGATCAGCGCCGAAAAGGGCCCGGGTTCGGTGATGAAGGCCTCGCCCGAAATGCTCGTCTTGAAAGTGTAGCTGCCGCCCATCTCCGCCGTCACGGCGTCGAGCACGCTCCGCATCCACGTGTCGAGCGAGGCGCCGGTATGCCGGTCGTTGAAGCGGATATTGACGGTTGCGCGCGCCGTGCCCGGAATGACGTTCGTCGCCGTGTTGCCGACATCGACGGTCGTCACTTCGAGGTTCGAGGGCTGGAAATGGTCCGTTCCCTCGTCGAGCACATGAGCGTCGAGCCGCCGCAGCATTTCGAGAAGCCGCGGCACCGGATTGTCGGCGAGATGCGGATAGGCGACATGGCCCTGCGTGCCTGTGACGGTCAGCCAGCCATTGATGCTGCCGCGCCGCCCGACCTTCACCATGTCGCCGAGCTTGTCGACGCAGGTCGGTTCGCCGACGAGGCAATGATCGATCGTCTCGCCCCGCGCCGCCAGCGCCTCGAGCATCTTCTTCGTGCCGTTGATGCCGGGGCCCTCCTCGTCGCCCGTGATGAGAAGGCTGATCGAACCCTGGAAGCCGGCGCTGACCAGCCGCTCCGCCGCCGCCGCGAAGCTCGCCACCGCACTCTTCATGTCGGCGGCGCCGCGGCCGTAGAGCCGTCCGTCCTTTATATCCGCCGCGAAGGGGTCGAATGTCCATGCATCGGCGTCGCCCACCGGCACCACATCCGTGTGCCCGGCGAAACAGAAATGAGGGCTGCCGCTGCCGTACCGCGCATAGAGATTGTCGACATCCGGCGTGCCCTCGTCGGAAAAGCGCATCCGCTCGCAGGTGAAGCCGAGCGGTTCGAGCCACTTCTCGAGCACGCCAAGCGCGCCCCCGTCCTCCGGCGTCACGCTCGGACAGCGGATCAGGTCGACGGCAATGTCGAGCGGGTCATAGGGCTTTGCGGGCGCGGTCATGGGCAACTTGGTACCCCGCGCCCCCCATGGCGTCAAATGGACGGTTCAGGTCCGCAGAAGCTCGTTGATCGCCGTTTTCGCCCGGGTCTGCGCGTCCACGGTCTTCACGATCACGCAGCAATAGAGCGACGGCGAGGGCGACCCGTCCGGGTTCGGCTTGCCCGGCAGCGACCCCGGCACGACCACCGAATAGGGCGGCACCCTGCCGATATGAACCTCGCCCGTCTGCCGGTCGATGATCTTGGTCGAGGCCGAAATGAAGACGCCCATCGAGAGCACGGCACCTTCGCCGACGATCACGCCTTCCACGACTTCCGAGCGCGCGCCGATGAAGCAGTTGTCCTCGATGATGACGGGGTTCGCCTGCAGGGGTTCCAGGACGCCGCCGATGCCGACGCCGCCGGAGAGGTGGCAGTTCTTCCCGATCTGCGCGCAGGAACCGACGGTGACCCAGGTGTCCACCATCGTGCCCTCGTCCACATAGGCGCCGAGATTGACGAAGGACGGCATCAGCACGACGTCGCGTCCGATATAGGCCGAGCGCCGCACGATCGAGCCCGGCACGGCGCGGAAGCCATGCGTGTGGAATTCCGACGCGCCCCAGCCCTCGAACTTCGAGGGCACCTTGTCCCACCAGTTGGTGTCGTCGCCGGGGCCGCCTGCGATCACCGACATGTCGTTCAGCCGGAAGGAGAGGAGCACGGCCATCTTGAGCCACTGGTTGACTTCCCATGTCCCCTTGAATTTCTCCGCAACCCGCGCCCTTCCGCTGTCGAGCGCGTTCAGCGCCTCGTTCACGGCGTCGCGGACTTCGCCCTTGGTCTGGGCGTTGATCTCCGCGCGGTTCTCGAAGGCCTGTTCGATGACGGGCTTCAGCTCGGCAAGGCTCATGGGATCGGCTCTCTCGGTTGGTCAGGGCCGGGGCAAGATAGCCCCCGCCGCCCCCCTGTCAACCGAGGGCCGGAGGGGACATCAACGTCCCTTACCTCCCCCTTGTGGGGAGGTCGAAATTCGCGAAGCGGATTTTCGGGTGGGGGTGATCCCTGCACCGGTGATGGCGGGATTTTAGGGGCGGAGCCCCCCCCAATCCCGATCGCCAGATGCGATCGGGCCTCCCCGCGAAGGGGAGGCAATAGGAGAAAGCATGGCGAATTTGCTCGGGAAGCTCAGTCCGCTGCGAGCGGGATTTCCGGCGCCTTCAGCGGTTCGTCCTTCAGCACGCTGTCGCGTACCGGACGCGGCTCGCCGAACAGGAAGCCCTGGCCGAACTCGACGTCGTAGTCGAGCGCGTCCACCACTTCGCGCTCATGCTCGACCTTGTCGACGATGAGCTGGATGCCGTTCCGCTTGAGCAGTTCCTTGAGGTCCGCCGCATGGATGTCGCCGGCCGTGTGCGTGCCTTCGAGCATCGTCGCGGCCGAGACCTTGACGAAGCGGAAATTGCGGTCGTGGAGCGAGCCCGCGTCGAAACGCAGGTCCGTCACCTGGTCCATCGAGAAGCGGAAGCCGAGCGCGGCCAGCGCCTCGAGGCTCGCGCGTTCCACATGGCCCGCGCCGTTCACCGTCGCCTGGCTGAACTCGAAAATCAGGTGCTGGGCGAGGTCGGTATTGTGCTGCATGTATTCGACGAATTGCGGGAAGAACTCCTCGTCCAGCAGCGAGAAGGCGGAGATGTTGCAGAACACACCCGCCTTGCTTTTGCGCTGCGCGAGCTTGCGCACCACCTGGATGCAGCGGAAGAGGAGAATGTTGTCGACCGTCGGCATCATGCCGGCCGGTTCCGCCACGCGCATGTAGTCGCGCGGCAGGATCAGTTCGCCCTTGTCGGTGCGAAGCCGCGACAGGCCCTCGTAATACATGATCTTGCGCTGCGGCAGGCTCACCACCGGCTGCAGGTAGAGATCGACGCGGTTCGTCTCCAGCGAATGGCGGATCGTGTCGAGCAGCTCTGTATCGTCCAGGTCCTCGAGACGCTTCTCGGGCTTGGGCGGAGGTACGTCGGAATCGGAAATTTCCTCGGGCGCATCGGCTTCCTCGGCGGGCGCCGAGGCTTCGATTTCGGGCGCTGGCGCCGGTGCCGCGAAGTCGCGCGTTACCGCGAGCTGCTTCACGAGGCTCTCCACCACGCGGATTTCGGAGAAGATCCGCTCCATGCGCTCGTTCGTCTCGCGCTCGAAGCGTTCTTCCAGTTCGTCGATCTTGTCGGCTGCGTCATCGAGGTCGCGCGAGAGACCCGCCGCGAGACTCGTCAGTTCCTGAAGTTCCTTGCGCGTGGCTTTTCGCTCCACGGTGCGCGAAAGGGCGGCATGCGCCTCCGCGCCCAGCATGGCGGCGATGAGCCCCGTCAGCGCGCCGAGTTTCGGGTCGAAATCGAAGAACAGGATCGCTCCATAGGCGAGCCCGATGGACGGCACGATATAGAGCAGCGTTGCGGCGATTTGCTTGATCGGCGACGGCATGGCCCGCTTGTCCCTCTTTGCGCGGCAGCCCCCCAAGGCCCCACACGGATGGCGTTTATTCCTTCTTCACCCTAAGCCGCAGCCCTTGCGAAACGGTTAACTATGCAGGCGGCAAACCTTCACCTCCCCCTCGCGGGGAGGTCGAAAATTCGCGGAACGCGGATTTTCGGGTGGGGGGCTCTACCCCGGCATCCGCGCCTGCCGCGCCAAACTCCCCCAATGCGCGGCCATCGGCGTGGAGGGCCGGAAAGCCGGGTTTTCGGGGATTTTCCGGACCTGCTCATACCAGCGCTCCGCTGCCGCATCGGCCTCGCGCCAGATCGCGCGGGAAAGCGCGCCCGCCTCTTCCGCGCCGCCGCCCCGCGCCAGCAGGGCGTCCACCCGCTCTACGAATGCGGCCTCCAGCCGGTCCCGCTCGGGCGCATAGGCGGCCATGCGTTCGGGATAGTTCCTGAGCACCGCCCGATGCAGCCGCTCGTGCCGCCACCAGCGCGTGCGGGCGTCATAGATGTCGGTGGGGGCCGGCCCGAAATCGGGCAGCGCCGCGCCCTCAAACCCCGGCCCGAAGAACACGGGCTTGAAAATGCCGGTATCGGGCGCCGCCGTGGCCGTCAGCCAGTGGACAGCCCTGCCATTGCCTACTTCCGCCACCCATGAGCCCGTCGTCTGGCCGAAGCGGCGCACAGGGCCGTAGGTGGCATGCGCCGAGACCGCGCCGCCGAGAATGCCGTCCGGCCGCCAGTCCCGCGCCCGCGCGGCCTGCGCGCCATGATCCCGGAGGAAGCCCATCATCTCCGCCGCCCTGAGCCCGCTGCCGCGGCCCGTGAGAAGCGCGCTCGTCCGGCACCAGCGCTGATGCCCGCTCGCGAGTGCCGAGCGCTTCCGGTTCGCGAACGCTCCTGCGAAGTCGAGCGCCTCGCCCTCGCGCATCAGTCCGTGTTCGATGGCGAGCCCTTCCGCCCCCTGGCTCGTCCGCTCGAAATCGCGCCCGATCGTGTAGCTGTTCGAGATGCTGCGCTTCGCCGCCACGCGCTCCACCGCCCATTCGCGCCCCACCGTTTCGAGCACGAAGGCGTCGGCCGCGTCCGCCACGATGAAGGAGTTGTGATATTCGAACCGGCCCTTATGGGCGCAGTTGCCGCCCTGGCCGTGTTCGCCGAGTAGTGAAGTGATGACGTCGAGAGCCTCTTCCGCGCTGGCGCCGCGCTCCAGCCCGAGCCGCAACAGGTCCATGCCGATCAGCGCGGGCGCCGCCCCGGGCGCGATCTTCGCATGCACCGCCTCGTTGCCGATCGCGACGCCATGCTCGTTCGCGCCCATCTCCGCGCCCCACATCCAGAACGGCCGCGACAGCAGCACGGCATGGGTGCGGGCTGCCTGCGGGATCTCGATATAGGTGCAGCGCAGCCGCGCTCCCGCCCCATGTGTCGCCGCCGGGACGAACAGCGGATATTGCGCCTCGTTCGCCTCCCGGTCGGAATTCTTGGCGAAAAGCATCGCGCCGCTCGCCGTCGTCCCGCCCTTCGCCACCAGCGTATCGCACATCGCCCTCGTCCCTCGCCGTCCTCTGTGTCCATGCTATACTGCGTGCCGCAGCATAGGCGAGGAGGCCAGAATGCCGGAAGCCGTGTCGGCCTTTGAATTCGAATTCCGCACCCTCACGGGCGAGGCGCTGCCGCTCTCGCGCTTCGAGGGAAAGCCTGTCCTCATCGTCAACACGGCGAGCCGCTGCGGCTTCACCCCGCAATATCGCGAGCTTGAAGGCCTCTGGGAGCGCTACCGCTCGCGCGGTCTTGCCGTGATCGGCGTGCCCTCGAACGATTTCGGCGCGCAGGAGCCGGGCACGGAAGAGGAGATCGCCACCTTCTGCGAGGTCAACTATTCCGTCACCTTCCCGCTCACCGCAAAGCAGCAGGTCGTGGGCGCCGAGGCCCATCCCTTCTATCTCTGGGTCACGGAAGTCGCGGGCGAGGATGCGCGCCCCCGCTGGAATTTCCACAAATATCTGATTGGCCCGTCGGGCGAACTCGTGAACATCTATCCGAGCAAGGTGAGCCCGCTCGACAAGGCGCTTGTCGGCGAGATCGAAAGACTGCTGGGATGAGCGGCTACGGGCCCATCGCCGCGGAGCTTTCGCGCTACAACCAGTGGCAGAACGAAAAGCTCTTCGGCGTACTGGCCGCGCTGCCGCCGGAAGAACTCACGCGGGACCGCGGCATGTTCTTCGGCGACATGCTCGCGACGCTCGACCACATCCTCATGGTCGACTCCTATATTTTCGGCTGGATCAACGGCATCGCGCCGCCGCCTTTCGACGCCAAAGCCCGCATCGAGACGGAATTCGAAAACCTCCGCGCCGCCCGCGTGGGCCTTGACGCGCGCCTCCGCCTTTCCTGCGAAACGGCGGAGACGGACTGGTTCGACGAGGAAATCGTGATGCCCTCCGGCCGCCGCCTGCCGCGCAGCTTCTGGTGGTCGCAGCTCTTCAACCACGGCACGCATCACCGCTCGCAGGTGACGTCGGAACTCACCCATATGGGCGTCGACTACGGCAATACCGACATGCCCTACAATCCGCTGACGGGTTTCCCCGCACCGTGAAATAGCAAAAAGGCCCGGCGTTTCCACCGGACCTTTTCCTTTTCTTCTTCACCTCCCCCTTGCGGGGAGGTCGGATTGCGAAAGCAATCCGGGTGGGGGTCAGCTCGTCGTCAGTGGCGACAGGCGGATTTCCACGCGGCGGTTCTGTTCGCGGCCCGCCGCCGTGTCGTTCGTTGCGATCGGCTGGCTCTCGCCCGCGCCTCGAATGTAGAAGCGAACCGACTCGATCCCCTGGCCGATCAGATAGGCTGCGACGCTCTGCGCGCGCTTCTGCGACAGTTCGAGGTTGTACTGGTCCGACCCTGTCGAATCCGTATGGCCGGTCACGTCGATCAGCGTCTGGTTGTATTCCTTCAGCACGATCGAGACTGAGTTCAGCACGTCGTAGAACTGCGCGTTGATGTCGGAAGAATCCGTCGCGAAGGTGACGTTGCCCGGCATGTTCAGGATGATGTCGTTGCCGACGCGCGTCACGCTGACGCCCGAGGCGCGCAGGCGCTTCGTGAGTTCGGCTTCCTGCTTGTCCATGTAGTAGCCGACGCCGCCACCAGCCACAGCGCCGATGCCCGCGCCGATCATCGCGCGTTGCCGCCGGTCGGTCGAATCGCCGCCGCCGATCAGCGCGCCGCCCAGCGCGCCGAGCACGGCGCCGCCAAGCGCGCCATAGGTCGCCTTGCTGGTCTTCTGCTCGCCGGTATAGGGATCCTGCGTCTGGCACGCCGCAAGCCCGAAGCTCGCGCATATCGCCAGAACCGCAAATTTCTTCATCAGCATTTTTTGCTCCGATTGATGTTGCCCGGGTTCTAAACGCAGAGAGGCCGAGAGAGTTCCCGTCTGTGGATTCCGAACCCGATGGTGTATGAAGACCCCATACCCCGCTGGTCCCGCAGAGCCTAGCAAAGGCCGGGACCCGCGAGAACAGATTTGAAGGCTGAAAAACCGGCAATTCGGCAAAACCGAGGGAGAAGCGTCATGACATTGTTCGATCTGAGCGGCAAGGTGGCCATCGTCACCGGCTCCACCAAGGGCATCGGCGAGGCGATCGTGCATCGCATGGCCGAGCACGGCGCGAAGGTCGTCGTCTCGAGCCGCAAGGGCGATGCCTGCGACAAGGTCGCGGGCGAGATCAATGCGAAGCACCCGGACAGTGCCATCGCGGTCCCCTGCAACATTTCCGACAAGGGCGATCTTCAGCGCCTTGTCGACACCACGATGGAGAAATGGGGCCGTATCGACAGCCTCGTCTGCAATGCGGCGGTGAACCCCTATTTCGGTCCCTCGAAAGACCTGCCGGACGATGCCTTCGACAAGATCATGTCGGCGAACATCAAGTCGAACCACTGGCTCGCCCATATGGTCCTGCCGCAGATGGTCGAGCGGAAGGACGGTTCGATCACCATCGTCTCCTCCATCGGCGGTCTTCGCGGTTCGCCCATCCTCGGCGCCTATTGCGTCTCCAAGGCCGCCGACATGCAGCTCGCCCGCAATCTCGCGGTCGAATACGGGCCGTCGAACATCCGCGTGAACTGCATCGCGCCTGGTCTCATCAAGACCTATTTCGCGAAGGCGCTCTGGGACAATCCGGAAATTCTCGAACGCTCCACCGCCGGCGCGCCCCTGAAGCGCATCGGCATGCCGGACGAGATCGCGGGCGCGGCCGTCTTCCTCGCGAGCCCCGCCGGCGCCTTCATGACCGGCCAGACAATGGTCATCGACGGCGGCGCGACCGCGTCGTAAGTGGTGCGCTCGCCGGATGAGCGATATCGCGGATTAAACATTCGGTGTCACCCCGGCGAAAGCCGGGGTCCATCTGACTTGCGAAGCCATTGTGACTCACATGGATCCCGGCTTTCGCCGGGATGACATCTTTATTTGGGCGGTTGCAATGACAGGCAACGAAATCACCATCCGTCCCTTCGCCCCCGCCGACCGCGCGGCCTGGGACGAGATGTGGAGCGCCTATCTCCGCTTCTACAAAACCGTGCTCCCGCCGGAAGTAAGCGAAGATACATGGTCCCGCTTCCTCGCGCCGGCACCGGGCCATGTCGGCCTCATCGCCGAAGGGGAGGGCGGCCCGCTCGGCTTCGCGCATGCGATCCTTCATCCCGGCACATGGAGTCCGAAGCCCGTCTGCTATCTTGAGGATCTCTATGTAAACGAGGCCGTGCGCGGGCAGGGCGCCGGCCGCGCGCTGATCGGGGCGCTCGCCGAAAAGGGCCGCGCCGAAGGCTGGCTCCGCCTCTACTGGCAGACCGCGAAAGACAACAACACCGCGCAGCACCTCTACGACAAGCTCGCTCAGCGGACGGACTGGCTGCGTTACGACCTTGACCTTTGAAGGAAAATGACCATCTGATCGCTTTGGGTCATTCGGGAGGGGCTGACATGAAATCCATCGTCATCACAGGCGTATCCACCGGCATCGGGCATGGCGCCACGAAGGTGCTGACGCAAAAAGGCTTCCATGTCTTCGGTTCGGTCCGCAAGCCGGAAGACGGCGAGCGCCTGAAAAAGGAGTTCGGCGACAGGTTCACGCCGCTCCTCTTCGACGTGACCGACGAAGCCGCGGTGAAGCGCGGCGCGGAAACGGTGCGCACCGCCCTCAAGGGCGAAAAGCTCTTCGGCCTCGTCAACAATGCCGGCATCGCCGTTTCAGGTCCGCTGATCGAGGTGGACCCGGACGACTTCCGCAAGCAGCTCGAAGTCAATGTCACAGGCCCGCTTCTCGTCACCCAGGCTTTCGCGCCGCTCCTCGGCGTCGACAAGTCGCTGAAGGGCAATCCCGGCCGCATCGTCAATATCTCGTCGGTTGGCGGCAAGCGCGCCTTTCCCTTCATCGGGCCCTATGCCGCCTCGAAATTCGCCATCGAGGGTTTTTCCGAAAGCCTGCGCCGCGAGCTCATGCTCTTCGGCATCGACGTCATCATCATTGGCCCCGGCGCCGTGAAGACCGCGATCTGGGACAAGGCGGAAGAGATCGACATCTCGCGCTACGGCAACTCGCCTTACTTGCAAATCCTGCAGAACTTCCAGAACACCTTCATCGCGCAGGGCCGCAAGGGCTTCCCGCCCGAGAAACTCGGCCGCCTGATCCACAAGGCGCTGACCGTCGCGAACCCGAAGGTCCGCTATTCGGCGAACCCCGCCAGCATCGTCGAGAAGACCATGATGGCGCTCGCTCCGAAACGCACGCTCGACAAGATCGTCGCCAGGGCGCTTGGTTTGATGCCGAAATAGCGTAATTCCGCCTGGCGAAACTCTCTCCACGCTTTGTGGACACCCGGACCGTCGCCGATACTCTCCCGCGAGAACACTCACGGGAGAAAAACATGGCCGACCTTCTCGCGACCTCCGCGCGCTTCATCGACAACGACATCTATGAAGGCGCGGGGCTGGTCAACCGGCCGACGACGGAGCTGTCCGAAGTCGCCGACGGCGTCGCCCTCATCGAGGCCTTCTCCCATGTCGTCGCCTTCCGCACCGGCGACGGCCTCGTCCTGTTCGACACCAGCCTCGAAGCCTTCGCTGGCGGCGTCATGAAGTCGCTGCGCAAATGGTCCGACGAACCCGTCGCCCATGTCTGCTACACGCATGGCCATGCCGACCATGTCGGCGGCACCGGCGCCATTCTCTGCGAGGCCTGCGAGAAGGGCCATCCGCGCCCGCGCATCACCGGCCACGAGAATGTCAGTCCGCGCTTCCGCCGCTACGAACTCACCAACGGCTACAACTTCACCATCAATGCGCGCCAGTTCGCGCCCGCGACCGAACTGCGCATTGGCGGCGAAGGCAACAAGGACGGCAGGCCGCCGGTCCGCCGCTTCGGTCCCGATCCCTGGGTCGATCCCGACGTCACCTTCCGCGACGCGATGGAATTTCGCTCTGGCGATCTCCGCTTCGAACTGCGCCACGCCATCGGCGAGACGGACGACCACCTCTGGGCCTGGGTGCCCGAGCACAAGGCGATCTGCTCGGGCGATTTCGTCACCTGGGTTTTCCCGAACGCGGGCAACCCGCAAAAGGTCCAGCGCTTCCCGCTCGAATGGGCGAAGGCGCTCCGCGAAATGGCGGCGAAGGAGCCGGAGCTTCTGCTCCCCGCCCACGGGCTTCCGATCGCCGGCAAGGACCGCATCGCCGGCGTCCTCGACACGATTGCGAGCGCGCTCGAATTCCTCGTCTCCCGCTCGCTCGACATGATGAACGGCGGCGCGCGCCTCGACGATCTGATCCACGGCGTGAAGCTCCCCGCGCACTACATGGACAAGCCGTATCTGAAGCCGGTCTACGACGAACCCGAATTCATCATCCACAACATCTGGCGGCTCTATGGCGGCTGGTACGACGGCAATCCCTCGCGCCTGAAGCCCGCGCCCGATGCCGTCGTCGCCGCCGAAATCGCACGCCTCGCAGGTGGCGTCGCGAAGCTCTGCCAGCGCGCGGAAGAGCTCGCCGCGACGGCCAAGGAAGAGGACATGCGCCTCGCCTGCCATCTGGTCGAAGCCGCCGCGCTCGCCGAACCCGAAAACCGCGACGCCCACATGGCCCGCGCAAACGTCTACGGCGCGCGCCGCCGGGCCGAACTCTCGCTCATGTCGAAAGGCATCTTCGGCTGGGCCGAGCGCGAAAGCGCGCAGAAGGCCGGCAGGAACGACGCATGACCGGTTTGCGGAATGAAACGGTGGCGCGCAGGTGCCAGAGCCAGCGTGAATATATTATCTGTATACAGATAAAAAATGGTCCGTCCAAAAGGCTTTCGGGATCTCGTTCCGCAGGCTTTTCGTTGCCTCCCCGGCTGTGGCTGTGAGGTTCTCCGCACATGTGTGTGACTCAGGTGAATGTCGCGCATGAGCAGGTTCCATCTGTTCTGAATTGACACACTACATTGTCGTCTCACGCTGAAATTTGTGAGAGCGGGTGATCGCCATTCGGCAAGCATGACCCCATCTGTATGATTGGGATGATGTGCTTTCGGAAGCCGTGAAGGGATCGCTCATGTTCACCGCCATAGCCATGATCGAAAGCACCGCGGTCATCGTGCTTGCGTTGCTCATGCTCGCGTTGGTTGGGAATCGCCTCGCGCGGAGCTTCTGGTTTGGGAGCATCGTGTATGGCGTCATCTTCGCTGCCGCAGGCGTCATCAGCATGGCGTCTCCTGTTGAATTGCAGCCGGGCTTCTATGTTGATGCGCGCAGCGTCGTCATGGCTTTGTCGGGCGTCATCGCCGGTCCTGTCGGTGTGCTGGTCACGGGCGCCGCTCTTTCTGTCATGCGCTACAGTTTCGGCGGCGAAGGTGTGGTGGGTGGTATTGTCAGCCTGTGGCTGGCCGCGATTCCCGCCGTTCTGATCTGGGGTTGGCTCCGTTATCGCGAACGCCGCCCGGTTCAGTACCGGCACATCGTGATTCTTGCGGTCACGGCGTCGGTCATGCCGCTTGTCAGCATCTATATCTACACATGGGAGCGTGATGCTGCCCTCTCCATTCACATCGCGCAGGCGGTTGTGCCGACGACCTTCTTCGGGGTTGTCATTCTCGGCGTGTTGGTGGTCGGCGACATGCAGCGCCGCTGGGCCCTTGCTGCCCATGCCGAAGGCCGCGCCCAGCTTCAGGCAATCGCGGCCAACGCGCCCAGCATCCTCTTTCAGTTCTATCTTCGCGAAGACGGGATCGCCCAGTTCGTCTACGTCTCGGAAGGCGCCAGGCGCATGCTGGGGATCTCTCCGGAGGAAATCATCGAGAAACCGGGCGCCATAGGCCAGATGCTTCCGTCCTCCGGTCTCATGCTGTTCCGGGAGCGTGTGCGCGAGAGCGCTCGGCACATGACGCCCTGGACCCTCGACATGGAATTCACACTTCCGGATGGGCGGGCGGTATGGATGCGTGGTGCTGCCGCACCCCGCGTCGGTATTGAAGGCCGCATTGTCTGGGACGGATCGCTCGTCGATATCACCGAGCAGAAGCAGACCGAAAGCCTGAAGGCAGAGTTCGTTTCAACCGTCAGTCATGAGCTTCGCACACCACTTACTTCGATCCGTGGCTCGCTCGGCCTTGTCGTCGGTGGAGCGGCAGGTGAGCTTCCTGAAAAGGCGAAAGGTCTCCTCAGGATAGCGCTATCGAACTGTGAGCGTCTGGTTCGCCTGATCAACGACATTCTGGATATCGAGAAGATCGAATCCGGGCGCATGCAGTTCGACGTGAAGGAGCAACCTCTCTATCCCCTGGTTGAGAGCGCGATCGATGCCGGACGGGATTACCTGTCGGATCGCAACATATCTTTCTCTCTGGAAGACGGTGCTCCCGGAGCGGTCGTCAGTGTCGACGCGGACCGCATGCATCAGGTGATGACGAACCTGCTGTCGAACGCGGTGAAGTTTTCTCCTCCGGGCGGCGAGGTGTCCGTCCGCACCAGACGCACACCGAACGGCATTCTGCGCATCTCCGTACGTGATCGCGGTCCCGGCATCCCGGAGGAGTTCCGGTCTCGTGTTTTCGGCCGTTTCGAACAGGCGGACGGATCGGACACCAGGGCGCAGGCCGGCACGGGCCTCGGCCTCAACATCACGAAAGCGATCGTCGAGCGGTTCGACGGCAGGATCTCCTTCGACAGCGAGCCCGGCATCGGAACGGTCTTCCATGTTGATCTGCCCGAGGTCGCCGCCCCCCGCGGGATCGACTTGAGCCTGCTGACCGGCAGCACCCCTGCGCCGCGCCAGTGCGGGGAGCGTGTCCTCGTTGTCGAGGACGACGAGGATACAGCCAACATCCTCTGCAATCTGCTCGGTCAAGAAGGAATAGAGTGTGACATCGCCCTCGATATGGCTTCGGCGAAGGCCCTCCTCGCCCGAAACCGCTACATGGCGATCACCCTCGACATCAGGCTTGGAGTGGATTCCGGCCTGTCGCTGCTTCAGGATCTGCGGAATTCCGGTCGACAGAGACCGCCCGTCATTGTGATCTCCGGTTACGTGGACGAGACCAGGCTTTCCCTGAACGGTTCTGCCGTCGGAATCGTGGACTGGCTCGACAAGCCGGTTGACGTTGCGCGCCTGCGTGCCGCGGTCGAGAAAGTCCGGTCTCTCCGGCATGCGGTAAAGCCGTCGATTCTTCATATCGAAGACGATGAAGACGTGCTTCAGGTCATGGCCATGGCGCTGGGCAGCGACGTGGAAGTGGCCTTCGCCCGCACTTTCGGCGAGGCGCGCGAGCAACTCTTCGATCGTACCTTCGACGTCGTCATCCTTGATCTCGACCTGCCTGATGGGTGGGGAACGGACTTGCTGGCTTTCGTCCCGTCCACAACGGCGGTGATCGTCTTCTCCGCTTCGGAGATCGAAGGAGCCCTCGCCGAGAAGGTCGAGGCAGCGCTCACCAAGACGCGTATGTCGGAAATCGCGATTGCCGACATTGTGAGGAATATCACCGCCGAATGGCATCTTCCGGCGGTGGAAGAGCGAAAGACGGAAACAGGAGAAGTGCAATGACGGAGGCCCGCATCCTCTATGTCGATGACGAGCCCGATATTCGCGATATCGCAATGATGGCGCTGGAACTCGATCCGGAAATCGAGGCCCGCAGTTGCAGTTCCGGAAGGGAGGCGCTTGGGGAGGCTGCGGTGTGGAAGCCGGATCTCATCCTGCTCGATGTGATGATGCCCGAAATGGATGGACCGGAAACGCTGCGCCGTCTGCGCGAGAGTGAGGAAACGGACGGAATCCCCGTCGTTTTCATTACCGCGCGCACACAGGCGGCGGAGGTGCAGCGCTTCCTCGGTCTCGGCGCGCGCGGGGTCATCGCCAAGCCGTTCGATCCGATGGAACTTGCCGGGGAGGCAAGGAAATACCTCGGGACGGACGCCGAACAGATGTCCGGAAAAAGAGCCGGCGGCGCTACCGCCGGCTGATGGTGCGATCGGAGAAGTTCATGACGGCGAAGAAAAAGATACTCGTATGTGACGATGACCCCCTGCTCCTCGAGCTCATCGATTTCCGCCTCCGTGCGCGCGGCTACGATGTCGTCGTTGCGAAGGACGGCAACGAAGCCATGTCACTCGTTGCGAGCGAGCGTCCTTCTCTCGTCGTTCTCGATGCGATGATGCCGCGAATGGGCGGATTCGAGGTCTTGACGCGCATCAAGAGCGACGATGACCTGTCGCACATCCCCGTCATCATGCTGACGGCGCGCAAGGGCGAACGCGACATCGTTTCGGCGCTCGAGCGCGGCGCGGAAGACTACCTCGTCAAACCCTTCATTCCGGACGAACTGATCGCCCGGCTCTCGAAGATTCTGTCGAAACCGGCAGCGAGGTACATATGACCGCGCGCGGCGGCTTCGCGCTCGCGGCTCTCCTCGGGGCTGTTTTGCTTGCGCCGCCCGCGTGGAGTCGCACGGCGGACGAATTCTATCGCGAGGGCGTGGCCGCGCGGCAGGAGGGCCGTTTCGCCGCTGCGATTGACCTGCTCGAGGAAGCTCTGCGGCTCCAGCCGGACAATGCCGATATCCATCTCCAGCTCGGTTACGCACGTCTCGCGAAAGGTGACCTTGCCGCAGCGGAGGAATCCTTTTCCCGCACGCTCGAAATCGCGCCAGGCTACGCGGATGCAAGACTCGGTCTTGCCCACGTGGCCTTCCGGCGTGGCGACAGCGGCAGCGCCCGGCGTCTCGTCGCGGAAACGTTGCGTGTGCAACCGGAGAATGCCGAGGCGCGCGCTCTTTCCCGCCGCATTGACGCAGCGGAGACAGAGCCCGGGTTGGACCGCTGGCGCTTCGATGCGGCAAGCGAACGAAGCGAACTTTCCGGCGGCCGGCGCCATTGGACGGACAGTGCCGTCAATCTCTCCTACCGGATCGATCGTGCGACGACTGCGGCAGCCAGACTTCGCGTCGCTGAGCGCCGTGGTCTGACGGACGTTCAGATCGAAGCGCGTCTCGACAGGCGGGTGGCTGAGGGTCTTTCGATCTATGGCGCGATCGCCGTAACGCCGGACACGGATTTCCTCGCGCGTACGGCTTTCTCGGCGGGTGGCTCCTGGCGCGCGCTGAGCGAACGGGCAGGATGGGGGCCGCTCAACCTGCTTCTCGACGTCCGCTATGAAATCTATCCCGGCGCGCGGATATGGACCGCCTTTCCGGGTGTCGAATACCGCCTCGCTCAGGGGCTTTTCGGTGTCTCCGCGCGGTGGGTTCATGCCGAGGACGACGGCAGCGCGGTTGCCGATGGATATATTGGGCGCCTCGACATTGCGCCGGAGGAGCGGCTCGGCGGTTTCGTCGGCTATGCGGATGCGCCGGAAATTTCGCAAGGCGTCCTCACCGATACGAAGACGCTTTTCGGCGGCCTTACGTGGCGGGTGGACGAGAGTCTGACGCTGCGTTTCAATCTTGCGCGCGAGGAACGCGTGGCATTCGACCGCAACACCGTCGGAATAGGGTTCACCACGCGCTTCTGATCATGCTCCAATTCATCTGGGTCGCCTCGCTTCTGCTCTGCGGCATCGCTTTTGCGGTGACGTTTGTGCTCGCCGCCCTTCGCTATGTCGGCGACAGGAGTGAGAGCGGTGATGCATTCGCCCGCAAGCGGCTCTTTACCGCGCTGGTTCGGTTCACCGAAGATGATGACAAGGCCGCCCTGCAACGCGTTCTCGCCGAAACGCCGCCCCGCGTCATCGCGAATGCGGGTTTCGAGTTCACCGGTCTGCTGCGCGGCGAGGACGAAGCGCGCGTCGAGCGGGCCTTTGGCGATGCGGATCTCGGCGTCTATGTGCGCCGGCGGCTGCGCAAGGGAGACGAGGCGGAACGCATCTACTGTGCCGAGATGTTGACGGCCTTTCCGGGGAGGCAGACCGTCAGGAGCCTCACAGCCACTCTCGACGATCCTTCGCGCGAGGTGCGTATTGCCGCGGCGCTTGCGCTTGTCCGCCTGGGAGCCGCGCCGCCGATTGGCACTCTTCTCGACAGGATCGGCATGCGGGGCCAGCGTTCGCGGCGTCTGGTCGAGCTCTTCCGGGCGCTTGGCGAAACTGGAACCGATGAACTTCGAACCTTCATATCGAACCGCGCCGGAGCACCTTTCCTCCGCGCCGCGGCGATCGAGGCCCTTGCCGCTGTATCTGACTACGGTCTCATCGCACTCTTCGAGGAACTCGCGGGCGATCCGTCCTCCGAGGTGGCTGCGGCAAGCATCCGCGCACTCGGCCGGCACGGACGCCCCGAATCGGCGGGTGCCGTCGTTCAGGGGCTTCGCCGGGCGGACTGGGAAGTGCGCTCGGAGGCGGCGGAAGCTGTCGGCCGTCTCGGCCTGTCGGAGGCGATGGACGAACTCGCCATGCTTCTCGGCGACGACGAGTGGGTCGTGCGCTACGCCGCCGGCAAGGCGCTGCAGGATTTCGGCGTCGAGGGCCGCCGGTTGCTTGAGCACGCCGCTGCCGGCACCTCCTCGCGCGGCCAGCGCACCGCCTCGATGATCCTCGCGGAGGATCAGGCGGCATGACGCTTCAGGAATTTCAGCCTCTCCTCTCCGATGCGGCGTTTGTTGTCGCCTGGGTCGTGGTCGGCTCGGGCCTCGCGCAGACGCTCGTCTATCTCTTCCAGCTTGTCGTCGCAGGATACGCGCTCTCCCGGCGCCCGCCCGTCGCGCGCTCGGCGCTCCTCTGGCACCGTTACGGCGAAGTCGCGCCGCCCATCGCCCTCATCGTGCCCGCCTATAACGAGCAGTTGAACATCGTGGAAAGCGTTCATTCCATGCTCTCGCTCGAATACCCGAACTTCGAGGTCATCATCGTCAATGACGGCTCGAAGGACGAGACGCTCCGGCGTCTCATCGAGGCTTTCGAACTCGTTCCCGTCAACCGGCCCTGGGAAGACAGCCTCCCGCACGCGCCGCTTCGCGGGCTCTATGCCTCGCCCAGCACCGACCGTCTGCTCGTTGTCGACAAGGAAAACGGCGGCAAGGCCGACGCGCAGAATCTCGGCATCAATGTTTCGCGCGCACCGATCTTCTGCGTCATCGACGGCGACTCCATTCTGGAGCCCGATGCGCTGATCCGCGCTGCACAGCCCTTCATCGACGATCCGGAGCGCACCGTCGCCGTCGGTGGCACCATCCGCATCGCCAACAATTCAGTCGTCAGCGGCGGCCGCATCGAGGAAGTGCGGCTTCCTACGCAGATTCTGCCGCTCTTCCAGGTCGTCGAATATCTCCGTGCCTTCCTCATGGCGCGTCTCGCCTGGAGCCGCATCAACACGCTCATGCTTGTTTCCGGGGCCTTCGGCGTCTTCCGCCGCCGCGAGGTTATTGCCGTCGGCGGTTTCACCAAGGGGTCGATGGGCGAGGACCTCGATCTCATCATCAAGCTCCACCGCCATCTGATAACGGTACGCCAGCCCTACCGCATCCAGTTCATCCCGGAACCTGTCTGCTGGACGGAAGCGCCGTCGACGCTCGCCGTCCTCGGCCGCCAGCGTTCGCGCTGGCAGCGCGGCGCGCTCGAGGTCTTCTTCCGCTACGGCCACATGTTCCTCAACCCGCGCTACGGCCGCGTCGGCATCTTCGGTTATGGCCACATGTTCATCGTCGATGTCATGGGGCCGATCATGGAAGTACTGGGCTACATCCTCATGCCGCTCTTCTGGGCGCTCGGCGTTCTCGATCTGGACTTTCTCCTGGCCTTCACCGCGCTGGTCTTCACCTATGGGATTTTCGTCAGCGTCGGCTCTCTGGTGCTTGCGGAGGCCGAACTGAAGCGGTTTCCCCGGGCCCGCGATCTCCTCGTCCTGTTCGCGGCCGCGGTTCTGGAGAATTTCGGCTACCGCCAGCTCAACAATCTCTGGCGCGTGAAGGGCTACTGGCAGTACCTGCGCTCGGACAATTCATGGGGCGAGATGACGCGGACGGGCTTCCGCTCCACCCCCGGCTGAGCTTCAGCTTTCCGCGTCGGCGGCGATCTTCCCGATCTCGGCGATCAGCGCATCGAGGCACCGCATGACCTCGTCGGGGTCTGACGGCGTCGCGAGGAAGGCCGCCTCGGTATCCGCCGCCCTGTTGCCGGCGTCTTCGAACCCGAACATGCCGGCCGTTCCCGCAAGCGAATGCACGAGAAGGTGAAACGCCCCTCCTTCCCCGTCGAGCGGCTGCTCTCCCGTTCTGAACCGGCGCAGTTCCTCCAGATGCGCTCGGCAGCGCTGTGCGAAGCGGTTCCCGAGCATTTCCATCCTGTCGTCTGTCATGGGGAAAGAATATCGCGGACAGCGTCCGTGCGGCGCATGAAAAAACCCCCCCGGCTTTCGCCGGGAGGGTCAGAGAGATGTCGGGCCCGCTCGGGGGAGGGAGGGAGGATGGGCCCGCGCCATCTGAGGGAACAACCCTAAGATGGGGAGCCCGTTCCCCCTTTCCAGGGCCGCCCCCCTGCGGTCGGATGTCGCGGGGTTCCGGAAAATCAGAACGCGAAGCGGATCGCCGCCGTCAGCCCGTGTTCCTGGTAGTCGCTCTGGAACTCGCCGTCATAGAGCAGGCGCACCGAAACCTTGTCGTCGATCTCGTAGGTGAGCCCTGCGCCAGCCGCGAGGCTGAAGCGGTCCCGGCCCTCGGACTGGCTGACGAAGCTGCCGCCGCCCACGATGGAGCCGGTGATCGCCTCGTTCGGGTCGGCAAGTTCCTCGATCCCGCGCAGATGGAATTCCGGCACGAGCTTCGCCCCGTTCTCCATCTCGTGCGTGTACCGCGCCCCCACGCCCAGCACGCCACGGACCGAGGTGATGTCCTGCGAGGCGACGGTCGTGGGCAGCGGACCCGTCTCGGTATAGCCGTCGATCGAGACGAAGTTGGCGCGCAAGCCCAGATGCGGCGTCACTTCCCATTTTCCGTAGTTCAGCACCTTGCCCGCTTCCATGCGCGTCATGATCTGCGTGCCGTCGTAGTCGGCGACGTTCGCGCCGCCAAGCGCCAGCCGCGTGCTGTCGTAATTGTTCAGGCCATAGCCGAAGGTTGCGTTGATGTAGTAATCGTCCGGCCGGTACGTGCCGTAGACGAGCACGCCGTAGCCCTCGATCTTCTGGCTGCTGTTCGCTCCTGCGCCGTTTTCGTCGGCACTCGTATCCGAATAGAACAGCGCGATGCCGAGGCGCAGGTTTTCGGCGAACTCTCCATCGGCACCGAGCGAAGCGGCAAACGTGTCGGAGTCGAAGCCGTTGATATTGTCCGGCGTGTATTCCGCCACGCTGCCGCCGATGCGGCCCCAGAGCGCGATATCGTGCGGCCCGCCAAGCGCCTGGTCGCCGGCGGAGACGCCGGTCCGGCCGGTGCCCGCATCGGCGACGCCCCCGCCGCCGCCCGACAGCCGGTCCATTACAAGGTCGAGCACCATGTCGGACGAGACGACGGTGTTGCTGCCGTCCGCATTCGACTCGGAAGGAAGCGAGTCCTGCACCAGCTTGTAGAGCTGTTCTTCCTGCTCCTCGAGGGGGAACTGCGCCAGATAGATCACGATCGGGTTGTCCGCCGGCGCGCTGTCGATGAAGCGGTCGATGGCGTCCGCGATGCTCTTCGCATTCGTGCGGCCGTTGTTGTTGTCGGTCGCCTGCGAGGCCGTCAGCACGCGCTCCACGATCAGGTAGAGCTGATCGCCGAGATCGCCACTGCGGATTTCATGCGTGAAGTCGAAAAGCGTCGTGTTGTCGTAAACCGAAACGCCGTAGTCGAGAATGCCGTTATTGGCATCGGCGATCTGGATCTCGCCGCCATCCGTCAGCTCGATGCCGCGCGTCACGTCCGCATAGATCTGCGAGTCGTCCTCGAAGGTGATCGTGCTGGCATCGAGAAAGCCGTTCGTGCGCGCTCTTCTCTTGAGCTGCACGCTCCTGTCTTCCACGGCATAGGGCTCGTCGACGCCGACCGTGAACCGGCCAAGCGCACCGAAGGTCACGTCGCCGCTGACATGGATCTCGGAATCGGCGGCAACGGAGAGCGTCGCAACCCGCTCGGCGGCAGGGGCATCGCTGTTTCCGGTCACGTTCACCGTGTGGGCATCGAATGTCACATACCCGCCGGAGACGCGCGCTGTCGCACCATTGTAGACATTCACCTGGGTGCCGGACGCCTCCATCGACAGCGGCTGGATACCGCCATCGCCGTCCATCAGGCCGTCGGGGACCGCCCCGGAGTTGACGATGTCGACGCCGTAGAACTCCGTCACACCGTCGAAGAAGTTCACCGTCTGGAAGTTCTCGATGGCGCGTCCGGAATATCCCGAATTCAGAACCAGCGTGTCGGTCTGCTGGAAATTGAGCGTCGATGCGGGCTCCGGCTCGGGCTCCACATCGATGTCGAACGGTACGACGTTCATTTCGACCCGCGTAACCCGGGAAACGATGCTGCCGTCGATCACGTTTCCGTCGCCGCTGATGGTGACGGTGTTTTCGCCATAGCCGAGGGAAATGGCGACCTCGCCGTCGCCGACCGCGCCCCCGATATTGTTGACCGTCGTATCCGTGGCATAGGCAAAGTTGATGGTGCCGTCGATCGTGCCGGTGTTCTCCACCGTCATGCCGCTGGTGGCCCGGGCCTTGACCGCGACCCGCCTGTCGCCGCCGCCGTTTACATCGCCCGTGATGGTACCGGCATTGCTGATCGTGCCCGATCTCGCGCCGCCGGCGATAACGGCGATGCCCGACGCGCCGGAAGAAATCGTCGCACCTTCCGCATTGGTGATGTTGACCGTCGGCCCGACGCCGACAACGCCGGTCGAATATTCCGACGTGACCGTGATCGTGCCGTTGTTGACGAGGTTCGTCGTCGCGAGGCCGTAGGAGTTGCCGCTGATGGCGGCCGAATAGTCGCCGCTCACCTCGATCGTCCCGTTGTTCGTGCCCGTCACCGTGTCGCCGGTGAGCGCGATGCCGGTCGAACTACTGTCGGTGACGTAGATCGTGCCGTCGTTTGTCACGTTGGCGACGCTGCCCTGGGCATAGATTCCTGCGGCGCTCTCGCCGTTGACCGTGACGGTACCGCCTTCGAGGTTGTTCGCCGTCGCCGTACCGTTGTTCGCTACGGCGACCAGGCCGTTGGCGCTTATCCCGGAGGCGGTGACGCTGCCCGAGTTTTCCGCCAGCGCCGAACTTCCGCCGCGGCTGACAAGGGCGTCGCTGTGGTCCCCGGTTGTGACCACGGTGCCGGCGTTGCTGGTTTCGGCGGTCTCGCCGGAAAAGGCGTAGAGCGCGAAGCTCGTATCGCTCGTGGTCGAGGCGTAGCCGCCGTCCTTGTTCTCGACGCGCGAGGTGCCCGACATGCCGCTGACGGAAAGCGCGTCGTGCCGCGAATAGGTGTAGTGGCTCGGCGTGACGCTGGTGGTGACAGAACCGTAATTGGTGAGCGTCGACGCGTCGCCGGTCACGCGGATGCCCGCATTCACGCCCACACCGAAGGCTTCGCCCGTGGTTTCGATGCTGAAGGTCTCGTCCGCCGTCACCGTCAGCCCGTCGCCCATGATGAGCACGCTGGTGTCGCCATTGTCGCCGCTGCAGGTATAGGTCGAGGGCGACCCGTCCTGCACGCACGCCGCCGGAGTTGCGCCCGCGGGAACTCCGAACGCCATGACGGAAGTCGACGAGAGCAGCGCCGCCGCGAACAGCCGCTTCAGCCCTTTCGCCGCGCCGCCGTCGCCGGACGTTTCCGCGACGGTCGCGCTGTAGTAGTTATAGGCGCCGTTGTTGATTTTCTCGGCGATGCCTGCGGCCCCCGCCGCATCTGTCAGCCTGGCTCCGGACGTCATCGCATTCCCCACTTTGTGCCTGCTACCCTGCCGTGCGGCGCGCCGTTCATCGCGCGCTGCAACCGCTTGCAACATCGGCTTAGGGAATCCGGTAAACGCCGCCAATCACCCTAAATGGTGAGCGCCGCGGGAGTCGCAGGGGATTCCGTCGGATTCCGCTGTGAGGAAAATGTGAAACTTGGTTAAATCGCGAAATCCGTTCACGCGGAAGCGGGTTTGTCCGCTTCGTCCCAGTCCTCGATGGTGATGAGCGACTGGATGGTTGGATCGAGAAGCCCCGTTGCCATCGGGTTTTTCACGCCGGGCAGCGTGAACACGTCGAACAGCTCGCGAATTTCGCCGGTAAACCGGATCCACTGCACCACGTTGCCGTTGCGCGTATCGATCACCTGCACGCCGCACCAGGGTTCCGCGTCCCGCTTCTCCAGCTCGCCGTCGAGTTCGAGACCCGAAAAACTGCCGTCGCGCGGCAGCGACAGCCCCACAAACGCGAACGGCCCGTGAAACGCGAGACCGCGCAGAAAACCGGGCAGGAAGGCGATTGTTTCCGTCTCGCCGGTCTTCTCGTCGACCGTGCAGAGCCGTCCGCGCCCCGAATCGAGTACCCACAGCTTGCCGTCATGCAGCCGCGGCGAATGCGGCATCGACAGCTTCTGTGTCACGAACTCGTTCGTTTTCACGTCGATGATCGAACCGCCCTCCGCGCGCCGGTCGCGCCAGCCCGTCACCACGTCGCTCCGGCACACCGCCGTGACATAGCGCGCTTCCCCGTCCTGCATCGCCAAGCCATTGAGATGACAGCGGTCTTCCGGCGCGAGGCGTGAAATGAAAGGCGGCTTCCAGATCGGTTTGAAACTGTGCGTCGTGCTCGGGGTCGCAAGGCAGGAATACTTCGTGTTGACGAAGATGACGCGGCCCGATTTCTCGACGCCGACATCGTGAATGTCGAGATCGCCCGTCGTCTGCGCATTGCGCGGCACGTAGTTGCGGTCGAACTCGCCCACCGTTTGCCCGTGTGCCAGTACGTTCTCAAGCCGCCATATCTGGTAGTGATTGGCGAGAAAAATCCGCTGCGGCGTCGCGGAAACGCCCATGGCGCGCACGAAATGACGTTCGTGGAAGCTCAACACACCGTTCGCCTGGTGGCCGACGAGGTAGAGCCTGCCCGACTGGTACGACGTCAGCCCGAAGCTCACATTGTTCTGCGCGAGCCATGTCGAGAAGTCCCGCGAACAGGAAATTTGCGTGCTTGCTTTCGGTTTTTCTTGCGCTTCCGGCATCTTCGCCTGCTTTGTTTGGGTGGGGGGACTAGACAAAATGCGTCGCACTCTGGCAATGCTTTTCTACGCGATGATTTTTCGCGCGCAGATAATCCGATGACGGATTTTCGTTTTGTCGCGCATTTGGCCGCGCGTTCGGCGTCGTGCTGACGGGCAAGGGGAGGGGATATTGGCGACACTCACACAGGACGCGATCGGCCGCCTGAAGGCGATCTCGCCCGCCCATGCGATCCTTGTTTCGGGCCTTCTCGTCGCGGCGGCGATCCTTGTCGCATCGAGCTTTCGCCCGCCTGCCGTCTACATGCCGAACCCGCAAGGCGGTATCTGGATCCGGACGGCGGAAGGCCTTTTCCTCTGCCGCGCCGTGCTCGATGAGCCCGCGCCCTGCGTCGACATGGCGACCGGCAAGGCGACGACCTACGACACGCTGGAGCCCGTCCGTTGAGCAGGCGCCGGATCGAAATTGCCCTTGTCGACGACCATCGCATGTTTCTCGACGGTCTGACCGAGGTGATCAATTCGCTCGATCCGGCCTATCTCTGCACGGCCTTTGCCTCGCCGCGCGAGGCCATCGCGACCATCGAGCAGGGCCGCGAATACGATCTCATCGTCTCCGACCTCGTCATGGAGGAGATGAACGGCGTCGCCTTCATCCTCGCGCTTCAGGCGCGCCGCTGCACGGCGCCGGTGCTCATCGTCTCGGGAATCGATACCCTGCCGCCGGTCGAGAAGGTGCTCCGTCTCGGCGCGCTCGGCTTCGTGCCGAAATCCGCACCCGCCGGCATGCTCGGCGAGGCGATCCGCGCTGCCCTTCAGGGGGAAATCTTCCTGCCGCCTGATTTGTGGACCGTCGTCGAGGACAATCCGAAATCGCCGCGCAAGGTGGCCGGCGGGCCCGAAACGGGTCTTGACGAAGAGCTCCTCGGGCCGCGTCAGATCGAGGTTCTGCGTCTCATGGCGGAAGGCTATTCCAACAAGCGCATCTCCGAAGTGCTCGGCATCAGCGAGAACACGGTCAAGACGCATATCAAGCAGATCTTCCGCCGGCTCAATGTGGCGCGGCGCACGGCCTGCGTCAGCAAGGCCCGCGCGGTGGGTCTGCTGGACTAGGCAGGCTCCCTCTCGGCCTTTTCCCTCGCGATCTCGCCGAGCAGCCGGTGCAGCAGTTCCGGTTCCACCGGCTTGTGCAGGACGCGCAGCGCTCCGTCCTCCCGCTCTGTCTCCACCGAAATGTCGCCCGTCATCATGATCGCGCGTACATCCTCGTTGAGTTCGTCCCGCAGCCGCTCGACCACGTCAGGCCCCGTTTCGTCGCCGCCGAGCCGCTGATCGACGATGAGAACGTCGGGCACGAGGTCCATTCGGTCGAGAAGCCCGATGGCGTCGTCGCCGGAGGCCGCCGACAGCACTTCGCAGCCCCAGCTCGACAGCACGGTCGACATGCCGCTGCGGATAGCGTCCTCGTCGTCGATCACGAGCACGCAGAGCGCGCTCACTTTCGAATGCGGTTCGGCGGTCGATGCCGCGTCGTCGCCCGTGCCGCCGCCGGCCGTGGCGCCGGGCACCATCAGCGAGAAGCGCGTGCCCTTGCCCGGCTCCGAAGAGAGCGTGAGACGGATGCCGAGCAGTTCCGCAAGCCGCCTGACGATGGAGAGCCCGAGCCCGAGGCCTTTCTCCCGGTTCCGCTCGCGGTTGCCGAGCTGTACATACTCGTCGAACACCGCCCGCTGCTGCGCCGCCGGAATCCCGATACCCGTATCCTCTACCGCGATCTCGAAGCCGTCTTCGGCGGGCAGGACCGAAAGCGAGACATGCCCGCCTTCACTCGTGAACTTGATGGCGTTCGAGATCAGGTTCCGCAGGATGCGCCCCAGCAGGATCGGGTCCGTCCACGCTGCCGCAGGGTCTGCTTGCACGGAGAGGGCGATCTTCTTTTCCGCCGCGGCCGCCGAGAACTCGTCGGCGATTCGCGCGGCAAGGGCGGCGATATCGGTACGCCGCCTGTCCGCCACGATCGCGCCTGCATCGAGCCGCGATACGTCGAGAAGTCCGTCGAGCAGATTGCCGAGCCCGCGCCAGCTCGCCTCGATCTTCGCGATCAGGTCGAGCTGCTGCGGGTCCCTGGTCTTCTCGCGCAGCGCCGCGAGGAAAAAGCCCTGCGCATGCAGCGGCTGCGCCAGGTCGTGGCTCGTGGCGGCGAGAAAGCGCGTCTTCTCCTCGCTCGCCTTCTGCAGTGCGTCGCGCTGCTTGCGCAGTTCCTCCATCAGCGCCTGGTTCTGCTTCACCGCGAGCGCGTCCCGTGTCGCGATCTCGACGCGCGCACTCGACGACATGAAGAAGGCATAGGCGAACAGCGCGCCGACACCGACCGCGTTGAGCGGCCACTCCGCGGAGAAGAAGATGAAACCCGCATAAGGCAGCAGCGCGCAGCTTGCGAGCCCCACATAGGAGCGGCGATAGGCCGATTGCGGTGAAATCCCGCCAAGCGTCAGGCTGAGCAGCATGATGCCGGTCGAATAGATGCTGATGTCGGAGGCCGTGTCCGTCAGCCAGATTGCGCCGGCCCCCCAGACGAGTCCGGTCGCCGATGCGGTTGCCGTGTGCCAGAAAAGATACTTGCGCGCATTGCCGGTCGTGAGCCCGCGCTTTTCGTACAGCGCCGGCTGCAACAGCGTAGCGCCGATCATCGCCGCCGCCGCCGCCGCCCAGATCGCGATATGGAGTAGGGGTGCCGTGAAGGTCAGGATGACCGCATAGAGCGAAAGCAGCATCAGCACGGACAGCGCCGAACTCGGCGCGCGCTCCTTCAGAAGCTGCGCGCGTTGCAGGTCCAGCGTCTCCGGCGCAATCCGCAGCCGCTGGATGTTCGATTGTCGCTCCGCCACGGTCCCCGCCCTCTTGTCTGGGAGTACCCATGCTAGCCGCCCGGGTCCCCGTGCGGAAGGTGGGCCGTCGGCACCGCCGGTCAGGTGGACGCGATGGCCGCGAGATCCGCATCGACGAAGCGAAGATGGCCTTCCTTGACCCAGACGAGACAGCCACCGGCACCGGCCCTGGCGTCGAGCGCGGCGTTCTGCGGCAACCGGAGCCATGAATGTCTCCGGAAAGTCTCTCCGTTTTCCACGAAACGGCCATCGAGGCAGAAAATCTCGAGCCCGCCGTTTGGCGGGAGCTTGACGGGCATGTCGGCCTGCCAGTGTTCGACGCGTACCTCTTCGCGGTCGCTATGGAAGATGTCGGCAGCCGTTACCCCCTCCCGCCCCGGAACGGGCTTTCGTTCCGTGTCGAGCAGGTCGCGGTTCACGCAGCGGCGATCGGCCGCGTCGAACTGCCAGAGCTTCACGAAGATCGTGCAGCCTGCTGCCGAGCCGGGCGTGTGGCGCGATTGCGGCGGGTTGCGGACATAGCTCCCCGCCGGGTAGTCGCCATGCTCGTCCTGGAACACGCCGTCGAGCACGATGAACTCCTCTCCGCCGCCATGCACATGCGGCGAAAAACGGCTCGCCGGCGCATAGCGCACGATGGACGTCGCGCGCGCCACCTCGCCGCCGACCCGGTCCAGCATCTTCCGCTCGACGCCCGGCATGGGCGAGGGCACCCAGTCGATGGCGTCCGCGGGAACGCTGGCGCGAACGGAAAAATCGTCGTTGATCTTCATCGGTTTCTCCCCGGCGGCGCTGTTCCTTGGCGCCCGCTATTTGTCCGCCTTCAGCTCCAGCGTCCGGCGATAGGCATCGACGGGGAGTCCGCCGACGCCCCAGTCTTCCAGCTCGACCTCGTCCAGCACGACGAAGGTCGTCGCCGGATCCTTGTCGAGCACATCCTTCAGCAGGCCGGTCACGCCCTTGATGAGCGCCGCCTTCTGCGCCCGCGTCGTGCCTTCCCGCGTGATCCTGATATTGACATAGGGCATTGCCTGTCTCCTTGCTTCAGTTCGCCTGCGCCGCCTGGGCGTCCCGCAGGTCGTAATGGAAGACCTTGGAAATGATCTGCCATTCCGCATTGGTCTTGATGAAGGTGAGAAAATCCGTGAAGTGACGCTCTCCCACCGCGCAGCGCACGCGCGCGAAGGCGGTCTTGGGGCCGGCGAACTCGATCGAGACGATCTCGTCGCGCCGCTTCTCTCCCCGGCTCGCGGGTGAGGCGCGCCGCTCGACGATCGGGAAATACTCTTCCATGCCGATATTCACGAGCGTCTCGTCCGTCGCGCAGACATAGCGTGCTTGCGGGTGGAGTACGCGGCGAAGTTGCAGCGTGTCGCTGTGGTGGAGGCCGTCGAAATAGACCTGCAATTGCGCCGCGATGGCGTCGAATTCCTGTTTCATGGCTTGTACTCCGGATGGCGGCGCGGGAGCCGGAGCTCCCGCGCCCCGCAGTCTCAGTTCAGAAGGCCCTCGCGCTTCAGCACATCCTGCACACGCGGGCGGGCCGCGACGCGGGCGACGAACTTCTGCACATTGGGCCAGGGGGCAAGGTCGAGACCGATGATCCCGGACCAGGAGGCGACGACGAACATGTAGGTGTCCGCCACGGTGAAGGTCTCGCCCATCGCGTAGTCGCGTCCGTCGGCAAGCAGCGCCTCCAGCGCGTCGAAGCGACGCTGCAGCTTCGTCATCGCCTGGTCGCGCGCGGCACCTTCCGGCTTCACTGCCGCAAAGAACGGCCCGAACGACTTGTGCAGTTCCGAAGCCGTGAAGTTCAGGTGCTGCTGCAGCTTCACCCGTTCCATCGTGCCGGCGGCGGGGGCGAGTTTCGATTCCGGCTTCATATCCGCCAGATATTGCAGGATCGCCGGGGCTTCGAGCAGCACGTCGCCACCGTCGAGCTCGAGCGCGGGCACATAGCCGAGCGGGTTGATCTTGCTGAAATCCTCGCCGCTTTCGGTCGTCTTCGTGGCGAGGTCGACCTTTTCCAGCGTGAAGTCGGCGCCGATTTCGCTGAGCGCAATGTGAACGGCCTGCGAGCATACGCCCGGTGTGTAATAGAGCTTCATGGTTCTGTTTCCCTGGAGTGATGTCTCGAAGCCGGCTTCGGAGGGAGATTTACGAATGGTGCTTTCTCTTGTAAACCAGATTTCCAAAGGATACCGAACATTGGGGTTTCCCTCGGGTAACCACCGCACCGTGGAGTAAGTCGTCATGTCGTTGAAAATACGCAAGAACAGGAGCCCGGCCGCTCCGGAGTCGTGCCCGCTGCTCGAATGCATGTCGATCATCGGCGGCGCATGGGCGCCGAACATCGTCTGGCATCTTGCAGGCGGTCCGCGCCGTTTCAGCGAGCTGCGCATCGACATTCCGCTCGTCTCGCCCAAGGTGCTGACGACTCGGTTGCGGGAAATGGAAGAGGATGGCGTGATCGAACGTCACGTCATGCCCACATCGCCGCCTTCGGTCGAATATGCGCTGACCGATCTCGGTGCGCGACTCATACCGGCCATCGAGGCGATTGCGGAAGTGGGAGAAGAGTTGAAGCGCCGCCGTTCTAAGGACCGCAAGCGGGTGACGAGGCGCTCGGCGCCGAAGCATTTTCGCGGGCTTCGCCGCCAGGCGGCGGAATAAGCGGCCGCGGGAAGCGTGAAAGCCCCGCAGCCGCCCGTTTTCAGCGCTTGCCGTAGCGGTTGGTCGACGGCGTGAAGTCGCGGGCAGCGGCTTCGCTGCCGGAGAAGACGTTCACCGATGCGGTGGCGTTCTTCGCGCTGCCGAGCGTCGGGCTGCCATCCTTGGCGAAGACGCCGGTACCCGTCAGTGCGGCCAGCGCCGCGACAAGAGTTGCCACCGTCAGGTTACGCTTTTTCTGCGTCATTTTTCTGCTCCGTTTTGTTGTGCGGGCGTCGGCGCCCGCTCACAGGTGTGGAGCAGGGGGGCGGGTTTGAATTCAACAGCGTGTCACGATGCCGTGATCGAGTTGTATATGCACTAACGAACGCACGGGCGGTGGCTGGAACCTTCATGCCTTCGCGCGCGGACGCGCGAGATAGCGCCCATAAACGAGCGCGAAGCCGAGAAAGCCGGCAAACCACAGCGCGCCCGAGAGCACGAGCAGCGTCATCGTCATTCCGGGCAGGAAGGCAGCGGCAATGCGCGTCAGCGCGGCAAGGATGATGGCGGCGTAAAGCGCCACCGTCGCGCGGTCCGCGCGGAGCGCCCGGCCGGTATGGCCGAGCGTCGCCCGCGTCATCACCGCCAGGATCATGGTGCCGATCGCCCCGGCGCCGAAAGCGTGCAGCGCCGCCGTCTGCGGCACCGCGCTTGTGAGAATGGAGAAGCCGAGCAGTGCGAGGCCGAGCGGGATGAACGCATAGCCGAGATGGAGGATCGCCACCAGCGGCTCCGCGGCGGTGGCGGCCCCGCGCCAGCGGACGAGCCGCGCGGCCTGCGCGAGAGCGGCGGCAAGCGCAATCCAGGCGAGCAGGGCGCTCTCCGGCGCAACGACGAACACGGCAATCGCCGCCGCCGTCGCGCCGAGCGCAATGCGGTCCGTCCAGCCGAAACTTGCTGGCAGCTTCGTCTCCCCGCGCTTCGCCAGCCAGTTCCGCGTGAAGCTCGGCACGATCCGCCCGCCGACCAGCGATATGAGAAGCACCAGCAGGCCGAGCCCGAGTCGCGCGCCGGTTCCGGGCGGAATCGCCGCCCCGGCCGCTTCCGCATGCATCAGCGCATTGCTCGCAAGGAGCAGCGTCAGCGCCCCCGTCATCGGCAGGTTCCGCCAGTTCCGCCCCGCAACGATCTCGCGCGCCACCACCGCAAGAAAGACGAGCGGGAAGGCGAGGTCGACGGCCGCCGCCACGCCCGCGCCCGACAGCGCCGAAAAGGGCATCACGATGCGGCCCGCTCCCCACAGAAGGACCAGGACAAGCAGCGGCAGTCCTTGCAGCGGCATGCGGCCCGTCCAGTTCGGGATCGCGGTGAGCATGAAACCGGCCACTGCCGCCATGGCGAAGCCGTGGATCATTTCATGAGCATGCCAGCCGAGCAGGGGGAAATGCATGGGTGGCGTCCAGCCGCCGGCCAGCACATGAATCCAGAGCGCAAGCGCCAGCGCGGCGTGAAGCCCGGCGAGCAGAAAGAAGGGCCGGAACCCCTGTTCGAGGATCGCCGGGCCTTTCCATTTGCGATAGCGCGGTATGCCGCCGGAGGCCGCTTTCATGGCCGTTCTCCCGTTGTGTGCGAAGGCGCGGCAGAGCCGATCGCCTGCTCGATGTCCCGCTTCAGCGCCTGCGCATCGACATGATACTCGCCCGCGGCCTCGTCCACCGTCATGAAAGGGGCGATGGGACAGGCCGGACAATTCATCTTGTAGTCGAGGAAAATTCTGACGGCGGCGGGCCAGCGCCGCAGCAGCTCGCCGACCGTCAGATCAGAAAGATCCTCCGTAAATACCTTTGTCATCTCGTCCCTCCGGTGTCGTTCCGGAGGCAGCCTAGCTGCTTTGCCTGCGGCGGATTTGCGCGGGCGCAAATGCCGCGCTCATGCCTGACCCGCGATTTCCACCAGCCGGTGCGGCCGCCGGATGACGAGATGGCTGGAGCGGCGCGACTCCACGATTCCTTCCTGATCCCAGGCGGAAAGTGTGCGGCTCACCGTGTGCAGCGTCGTCGCCGTCATCTCCGCAAGGTCCTGCCGCGACAGGGGGAAGGGAATCTCGATGCCCTCCTCCACGCGCCGGCCCGCCTGATTGGCGAGGCGGAGCAGCGCCGAGGCGATCCGCTGCTCCACGCGCTGCGTCGCCACTTCCTGCAGCCGCCGCTGCAATTCCTCGATCCGGCCGCCGACGACGTTGAGCGCGTTCTGCGCGATCAGCGGAAAGCGCGCCATGAGGTCGGAGAGCCGTGCCGCGCTCCACCGGAACACCAGTCCGTCCTCCAGCACCACCGGCGTCGCCGGAAAGGGAATGCGCCGGAACACCGCGACGATGCCGATCATCTCGCCTGGGCCCATATGTCGCAGCACCACGTTCTGTCCGTCCGGCGTCACCTGGTCGAGACGGATCTGCCCCCATCCGACGACATAGCCATGGGTGGCGTCATCTCCCTGCTCGAAGAGCTTTTCCCCTTTGGAAACAGGCAGTTCCAGCGCCGCATCCGCGACGGCGCCGAGCCCTTCGTCGTCGAGACCCGAAAACAGGCCGACCGGTCTGACGAGTTCCACGCGCCGCTGCCTGTCCATCTTCCCCTGCTTTCCGTGTGAGTTGTCCTGGTCCATTCGCTGCCGAGTTGTTGCAGCGCAAATCGCGTTTCTGCGGCGTGCCTATCTTTCCGTCATGGACGAAACAGAAAGCGTCCCCAACAAGAGCGTCAAGGAGAACGCAAATGAGCAGGTTCAGGCAAGCTCTCATCGGAACGGCAAGCGCGATGGCGCTGATCGCCGGTCTCTCTCTTGGCGCCGGTACCGCTGCTGCCGAAGAGGCGCAGGATGCCGACGCCCTCGCGTCGATCGCCCTCGATCCCGCTGCCGTTCCCGCGCCTATCGCGCGCGATCACGCCGCGGTCGTGAAGGTCGAACTCGAGACGGTCGAGCGCGAAGCATTGCTCGCCGACGGCACGAGTTTCCGCTTCTGGACCTTCAACGGCACGGTGCCCGGTCCCTTTGTTCGCGCGCGCGCCGGCGACACGGTGGAGGTGACGCTGAAGAATGCCGAAGACAGCATGATGTTCCACTCCGTCGACTTCCATTCCGTTACGGGGCCGGGAGGCGGCGCGGTCGCCACGCAGACGGAGCCCGGTCATGAAACCCGCTTCAGCTTCAAGGCGATGAAGCCGGGCATCTATGTCTATCACTGCGCGACGCCGATGGTGGCGGACCATATTCAGGCGGGCATGTATGGCCTCATCCTGGTCGAGCCGGAAGGCGGGCTGCCCGCGGTCGACCGCGAGATCTATATCATGCAGGGCGAGGTCTATACGGAACTTGCCTACGGCCAGAAGGGCGAGGCCTTCACCGACTACGACAAACTCCTCGACGAGAAGCCGGAATACTACGTCTTCAATGGCACGGTCGGTGCCATCACGGGCGACAATGCGATCGAGGCCCATGTCGGCGAAACCATGCGCATCTATTTCGGCGTCGGCGGTCCGAACAAGACCTCGAGCTTCCATGTCATCGGCGAGATCTTCGACAAGGTCTATACGCATGGCTCCCTGACGAGCCCCGCTTCCGAGGACGTGCAGACCGTCACGGTGGCACCGGGCGGAGCGACCGTCGTCGACCTCACTTTCGAGGTGCCGGGCCGCTACATCGTCGTCGACCACGCCCTCTCCCGCATGGAGCGCGGCCTCGTCGCCCAGATCGCGGTGGATGGGCCCGCCGACAGCACGATCTTCGACACGTATGGCGCCGATCTGAGCATGGCCGGGCACTGAGCTCCGGCATGGCGGTGGGGCGTCGCAGGGGGCTCGCGGGCGGGGTTCGTCCCGCCCGCGAGGTCTCCGGTTTCAGGAATACAGGAGTGATATGAAATGAAAGTTCGTATACAGAACAAGATCCTCGCCGCAGCCGCCCTGCTTGCGGTGTTCGGGGCCTTGCCGGCGGAAGCGGCCGAGTTCGAGGTGAAGATGCTCAATCGCGGCGAGGCGGGCGCCATGGTCTTCGAGCCGGCCTTCCTGCAGGTCGGGAAGGGCGACACCGTCACCTTCGTGCCCACCGACCGCAGCCACAATGCCGAAAGCCTCAAGGACATGACGCCGGAGGGGGCCGAACCCTTCAAGGGCAAGATGAATGCGCCCGTCACCGTCACCTTCGAGACGGAAGGCGTCTACGGCTACAAATGCCTGCCGCATTACGCGATGGGCATGGTCGGCGTGGTCGTTGTCGGCGACGCCGGCGCGAACCTGGCCGAAGCCGCGAAGGTCTCCCACCCGGGCAAGGCGAAGACCGTGATGGCCGAACTTCTGGAGCAGGCGGAAGGAAAGCACGTCGCCGCGAAATAGGGTTCGGGGCGCGCGCCGGCCGCGCGCTCCCTCCCGGTTATCCCCGTCCGGGGATTTCACAGGATATTAAACACCCAGGGATAACCGCGCTCCATGTAACGGTTCGATGACGTTCGTGTGACGGTCGCCGCGACTTGTCCTCGCTTGCGCGAGACAGGTGCATGATCGCCGGCGAGACGAAGCGGGGATAAGCGGCGTCTTTTCTCGACTGCCGAAAGCGGGGATAACGCTGCCGCTGTCTCCGTGCGAAGGGGCCTCGGTCGGGAAATCTGGTCGGGAAATGCGCACCCTAAATTTCTGCGGGATAAGTCAGTCCGAAGGTCCTTGTGACGGTTCGGTGACATTCGTGTGACAGTCGGGCGTATTTATCCCCGTTTCCGGGGATAAGTAGGCATTCGCGGACATGAAAAAGGGACGAGCGTGACCCCGTCCCTTGTCTTATTGATCCGTCTACGGATTTATGTCACGCGACCTTGTCGAGCGTCCGGCGGAACTTGTCGAAGGCTTCTTCCAGATGTTTCTCCTCCGCGATCAGCGGCGGCGAGAAGGCAATGGTGTCGCCCGAGACGCGGACCATCATGTTCTCTTCGTGGAAGGCGACGCGCATGGCGTCGAAGCCGCGCTTGCCGGGCAGCCCCTCGACGGGGGCGAGGTCGAAGGCGGCCACGAAACCGATGGTGCGGATGTCCTGCACGAGGCTGTGCCCCTTGAGGCCCATCGCGGCGGCGGCCATCTTCGGTTCCATCTCTTTCGAGCGCTCGAACAGGCCCTCGTCGCGATAGAGGTCGAGCGTCGCGAGCGCCGCGGCCGCGGCGAGCGGGTGGCCCGAATAGGTGTAGCCGTGGAAGAGGTCGATCACATGATCGGGGCCCGTCTGGAACGCCTCATAGATATGGTTCCTGACGATGCAGCCGCCCATCGGCACGGTGCCCGACGTCACGCCCTTGGCGAAGGTCATGATGTCCGGCGTCACGCCGAAGCGTTCCGCCGCCGTCGCATGCCCGAGCCGTCCGAAGCCCGTGATGACCTCGTCGAAAATCAGGAGGATGCCGTGCTTATCGCACAGGTCGCGCAGCCGCTTGAGATAACCCTTCGGCGGCGGCAGTACGCCGGTCGACCCCGCCATGGGCTCGACGATGACGGCCGCGATGGTCGACGCGTCGTGAAGCTCCACCATGCGCTGCAGCTCGTCGGCGAGATGCGCGCCCCAGTCGGGCTCGCCCACGGTGAACGCCTGCTCGGCGCGGTTGTAGGTGTGGGGCAGGTGGTCGGTGCCCGCCAGCAGCGGTCCGTAGAACTTCCGGTTCGCGACCATGCCGCCGACCGAGATGCCGCCGAAGCCGACGCCGTGATAGCCGCGCTCGCGGCCGATCAGGCGCGTGCGCGTGCCCTCGCCATTGTTGCGATGATACGCAATCGCCATCTTGAGCGCCGTGTCCGCCGCTTCCGATCCCGAATTGCAGAAGAACACATGGTCGAGATCGTTGGGCGCGAGCGCCGCGATCCGGCTCGCGAGCTCGAAGACCTTGGGATGCGCGAACTGGAACGACGGCGCGAAATCGAGCTCGCCCGCCTGCTCCTGGATCGCCCTGACGATCGGCTCGCGGCAATGCCCGGCATTCGAACACCAGAGCCCCGCCGTCGCGTCGAGCACCGCCGTCCCGTCGGGCTTGTAGTAATACATGTCCTTCGCCCGCGAAATCAGCCTGGGCTCGCGCTTGAACTGACGGTTCGGCGTGAAGGGCAGCCAGAAGGATTCGAGGTCGTTCGGCGTCGTTTCCGCGCTCATGGAATTCTCCGTTTAAGACTTTCTGCGATTGAAAATCCGGAACCCGCGGAAAGCAAGCATTCTCCTGCGTGACTCTGCGAAAGCCGTTTAGTATTCTAGACAAATGGCAGGGGATTTCAGGCGTGCGCATAGCTCCGCGCAGGACGCCGGGGCAGGCGGGGACGACACCGACGGGCAGGATCTCGGCGTCCGCCTTCGCGAATTGCGCAAGATGTACGGGCTCTCGCAGCGCGAACTCGCGAAGCGCGCGGGCGTGACCAACGGCACGATCTCGCTGATCGAGCAGAGCCGGATCAGCCCCTCCATCGGTTCGCTGAAGAAGGTGCTGGGCGGCTTCCCGATCTCGATCGCGGACTTCCTGACGCTCGACATGAGCCCGCGCTCCAGGGTCTTCTACCAGGCCAAGGACCTGCGCGAGATCGCGGGCGGCGACGTCTCTTTCCGCCTCGTCGGACGCGACACGCGCGACCGCGCGATCCAGATGATGCATGAACGCTATGTGCCCGGCGCCGATACCGGCGAGGAGATGCTCTCCCATGCCGGCGAGGAATGCGGCATCGTCATCTCCGGCGTGCTGGAACTGACCGTGGGCGGCGAGAGCCGCCGTCTCGTGCCGGGCGACGCCTACTACTTCAACTCGCGCCTCCCGCACCGTTTCCAGAACCCCGGCACCGTCGATTGCGTCGTCGTCTCGGCCTGCACGCCGCCGAGCTTCTGAAGCCCTCTCTTCTTCGTTCCATAATAACATCAACGTGGTTGATGCATTTGCGCTGAACGGAAGAAAAATCCGTACAGGGAACGATTGAAACTTATGGAACGTAACCGCGCCATGACGCGGAAATGAGTGGGAAATCGCTTCTGCATGCGATTTCCGCGGTGAAATCAATTTTCCGTCAACCCTGCTTACTCATAGACTGATGTCATCGGTTTGCGCGTGGAAGACGGCTTGGGCGCGCCTGCCGGTCAACTGACAATTCGGGATGCGAAAGGTCGCGTCATGGCGAGAAGCGGCGGGCGCACATGCGCTGCCATCTGTCTCGCGCTCATTTCCGGCGCCCTGATGGGCCTGGCCGGAGGGAGCGCGCAGGCGGCCTATGAGGGCGCGCCCGACGGCGCGATCTTCGCCGATCATTTCGCAGTGCTGGAAGCCCACGAAAAGCTCCTGAACGGCGCGCCGACGAGCCGCCCGAAGCCGCCGCCCGCCTCCTCTTTCTTTTCGACGCTGCGCCGGACATCGCTGCCGTCGCTCCCCGACCTTCATGAAATCGACGGCCTGACTGTCGCCGCTCTCGCAACGCGGGCCGGCTGCCCGCGCTGCCAGCCGGGACCCGCGGCGGCGAGCCTCGGGCTTCCGGTCGGTCTCTTCGAGGAAGCGCGCCGCGTGGCGCTCAAGGAAGGCTGGCGCGCAGGCTACGACGTGATGCGCCCCGCCGTGCCGCGCGCGGTGCCGCCCGGCGTCGGGAGCCCGGCTGCGCGCCGCGCCTATGCGCTGCGCTATATCCGCCGCATCGTCCATGGGTGGCAGGTTGCTGCCGTCCGCACCCTGAACTCACAGAAGAAGATCACGGCGGAGCAGTCGGCGCGCTATCTCGCCGTGCTGAACGCAACATTGCCGCCGCCGGGTGCGGCACCCCATGCGCCGCAGCGCATCCGCACGGGCTGGGTGTCCGACGAGGAGATGGACAGGCTCGACCGCCGCAGGGCCCCGCGCCAGGCGACGACAAGGCTCGCCGACGGCGACGCGGCGCGTATCGAGGCGCTCTTCAGGCAGCCGACGCAAAAGGCGGAGAAGGACGAGACCGCCGTCGAAGGGAGCGACAGCATCATTCCCTTCGCGCGGATCGCGACGGGCTACGCCGAGAAGATGCTCCTCGGCGAAGCAGCGCCGCTCCTTCCTGCCGACATGCAGATATGGAGCGAGACGAGCGGCGCATGGACGCTTGACGGCGCGAAGCACCGGCTGGTCGTATCGGGCGGCACCGCCTGGCCACTCGACGAGACGACGAAGATCGGCACCGCGATAAGCTGGGGCCGCTCCTGGCGCGATACGGCCTCGGTATGGAGCGCGGAATCGTTCTACGTCTCGCCCTTCGTGACGCATGGTCTGAGCGAGAATCTGAGCCTGCGCGTTTTCGCGGGCGCGGGCACGCGCACGGACCGCATCGATACAAGTGCATACAGCGCGCGCTATAGCGGCTCGAGCCTTCATTCCGGCGCGAGCCTCGAAGGCGCATGGGTCTTCGGTGGGTTGAAGTTCAAGCCCGCGGGCGAGGTGAGCCTCAGCCGCATCGATCTTCATTCCGCCTCGGCCTATGGCGAGACCCGCTCGCGCGGCCGGGCGACCTGGCGCAACGGCTTCACCTACGAAGTGGCCGAGGAGGGATTTTTCTCGACGGTGCGGCCTTACGCGAATGTCGAAACGCACTGGACCTTCGACCGCGCCCTGCGCGGCGTGCCGGGGGCGGTGGAGAAACTCGACGACGACGTGACCGGCGATATCGAAACCGGCGTGTTCCTCAAGGCGCTGGACGACCTTCTCGACATGAAGATGGCGACCGGCATCGCCGATCTCGGAGTGGCCGGAGACACGAACTACATGGTCTCGGGGAAGATCAGCCTGTCATTTTGAGGAGCGGTAGGGCGAGCACAACGGCAGCGCCCTTGCGGCGTCGATTACCCTCCCCCCGTGGGAGGGTCGAACGAGCGCTAGCTCGTTCGGGGAGGGGGACTCCGCTCTCGGCAATCGGCTTGCTCGACATTTGTTCTGCTGCCTTTACCCCTCCCCGAAAAATTTTCGCTCCGCTCAATTTTTCGACCCTCCCACAGGGGGAGGGTAGATATCGAGCGATGCTTGTCCTCACCCGGGCTTCACCACGGCGAGGTAGATCGCGGCTGGGATCGTCGTCACCACGAAGAAGGCGCTGACGCGCAGGAATTTCCAGTGAAAGGCGATGGCGGCTTCGAGGCGGTCCGTCTCGCCGTCGAGCCGCATCTGCCGCTTCGGTTTCGAGAAATGCGAGATGCGGTAGTCGATGATTTCCATCGGAATGAAGACGAGGACAACGAGAACGAGCTTCGCGGTCAGCCACCAGGATTCCGTGAGGGACCAGCCGCCGAGCCAGAGCATGAGAAGTCCGGTGACGAGGATGCCGGGAAAGGCGACATGCTCAAGCACCACGCCCTTGTCGAAGGCTTCGATCACGCGGTTGCGATGCGCGATCGCTTCCGCGTCTCCCGGGGCCGCCAGGGCGCGGCGGAAGGCGGGAATGACGTAGTTCTGGTAGGCGACGGCGGTCGAGAAAGCCCAGATGCCGACGAAGATCACGTGCAGGAACCTGATCTGCGCATACCAGGGCGCGAGCAGCTCCATCATCGTTCACGGCCTCCCCGGCTGACGCGTCTCAGGCGGCCTGCGGCTTGTGGAAGTCGACCTTTGCGGGCGGCTTCGAATGCGGCAGGTCGTCGGATTTGAGCGCCGCTAGCGCATGGTCCCGGTCTTCCTTCGTGAAGGCGCCCGTCGTCAGGCAGAATTCCACGAAATTGCCGTTCGGGTCCTTGGTGTAGACCGAGTGACACCAGTTATGGTCGATCTCCAGCACCTCGAGCCCGGCATCGAGCCAGCGCTGGCGGCGCTGTTCGAGTTCCGCCCGATCCTTCACGTCGAAGGAGATGTGGTTGATGTGGTCGGGCACGCCCGCCGCCTTCGAGAGATTGGTCTCGAAATTCTCGGTGCCGGGCATGTCGTGCATTTCCCAGAAGGCGATGAATTTCGAGTCGTCTTCCATCCGGTAGAAGAAGTGCTTCGCCCAGCCGCCTTCGGGCGAGGGGCCGATTTCGACCTTCACGAGTTCGAATCCCATCACGCCTTCGTAGAAACTGTGGATCGCCTTCATGTCGCGCGCGGCGAGCGCAAGGTGGTGATAGCCCATCTGATCAATCCTTCTGCTTGTCGACCATGCTCATGACGTCGTTGGAGCTGCCCTCGGGCGCCGCGATCTCGACGACGCGTTCGTCGACATCGTCATATTCGAGCCGGAGCGCGCGCGACATCGTGGCGTGCATGTCGTAGGTCGTGGTGACATAGGTGAATTCGAGGATCTCTTCGTCGGAAAGATGCTTCTTCATCGCGTCGAAGATCGCCTCCGGCACGCGGCCGCCCTGCAGCACGAGGCAATCGGTGTAGGCCAGCAGCGCGCGTTCGAGCGGCCCGAAGCAGTCCGCGATCTGCCAGTGCGGAATCGCCTCGATCTGCTCCTCGGTAAAGCCGAGATCGCGGCAGGCCTTGCAGTGCTGCGAGAAGACGAATTGCGATCCGCGTGCGAAACCGGCCCTGATCTGACCGAGTTCGCGGAGCTTCGGATCGAGTTTGCGGTTGGGGCTGCGGTAGAACTGGAAGCCTTCGGTCGTGTGCTTGAAGGCGTCCGGCACCAGCGCGAAAACCGTCCACCAGTTGCCCGGCGTGCCGGTTGCGGTGCCCGGCTCCTTCACCGGGTCGCGCTCGCCGAAAAGCATCTTGTAGAGTTGCTGCGCGAAGGGATCTGCGTCCGCTTTCGCGACCTGTCTCAGTCTCGGCATGCCTGTCCTCCCGTTGCATGACCGGATAAAATGTAAGATAAACTGACGAATGACTCAAGCCGGGAATGGGTGAGGAAACAATGGACAGGAAACCCGGGCTTCTGATGGCGCAGTTGCTCAACCGCTTCATCTGGTTCGACGGCGCGCTGCAGAAGAGCCTCGACGCGCGGGGCCATGGCGGCGTGCGGCGGCTTGAATCCATGTGCATGGTCTATGTTCACGCGGGCGTGCGCCGACCGACCGAGCTTGCGCGGCTTCTCGGCGTAACGCGGCAATCCGTGAACACGGCCTTGCGCGAACTGGAGGAAAAGGGGCTTATCTTTCTCGAGCCCGACCCGGAAGATGCGCGCTGCAAGCAGGTCCGCTTTGCGCCGGAAGGGGCGGCGATGCGGGCCGAGGCGCTCGAAATCGTGCTCGCGCTCGAAGCCGAACTCGAGGAGCGGCTGGGAGCGAAGGCGGTCGGCGATCTTGCGCGGATCGTGTGCGCGGACTGGGGAGAGGCGCCGGTGCTGGAAGCGCCGCAGCGCAAGCGAAAGAAGAGAGCATGACGAACTTCGCCGATCTTCTCGCCGGGTCCGGCATCATCGTCGCACCCGGCGCCTATGACGCGCTGTCGGCGAAGCTCGCCGCGAAGGCGGGCGCGAACGCGGTCTACATGACGGGCTTCGGCGTTTCGGGCGCGAGCTTCGGCCTGCCGGATATCGGGCTCGTCAGTGCCGCCGAAATGAGTGAGCGCGTGCGCGCGATCGCGGCGTCCTGCGCGCCCGTGCCGCTGATCGCCGATGGCGACAACGGCCATGGCGGGCCTTTGAATGCGGCGCGGCTGGCGCGCGCCTATGAAGCGGCGGGGGCAGCCTGCATCCAGATCGAGGACCAGGTGTTCCCGAAGCGCTGCGGCCATATGGAAGGCAAGGAAGTCGTCGCGATGGAGGAAGCGGCGGCGAAGATCCGCGCGGCGGCGGAGGCGCGCGAGAGCCGCGACTTCAAGGTGATGGCGCGCACCGATGCGCGCGCGACGCATGACCTGGACGAGGCGTTGCGGCGCGGCGAGGCTTTCCTGAAGGCGGGCGCGGACATTCTCTTCATCGAGGCGCCGCGCGACGAGGCGGAACTGCGGAAGGTTGCCGACACATTCAAGGGTGTGCCGCTGGTCGCGAACATCGTCGAGGACGGCAAGACGCCTTATCTCGGCGCGAAGGCGCTGGAAGAACTCGGCTTCAGGATCGCGCTCTTTCCCGTTTCGGCGCTTCTTGCCGTCACCGCGCGGCTGCAGGGCGTCTACGAGACGCTGGTGAAGGGGGAGGGCTTGCCCGATGGCGAGGCGCGCGTCACCTTCCAGCGCTACAATGAACTGATCGGCTTGGGCGAGATGATGGCCGAGGCGGCCCAGATCACAAAAGAGATCGCGAAAGAGGGAGACTGATGCCGAGCTGGGGGAACATCCTGAAACGGATCGAGGCGGGCGAGACGGAGAAGGCGCCGCCGCATGTTTCGGCGCTCAATCTCTATGCGGGGAAGCTCACCGTGCTGGAGCCGGGGCGCATCCGTTACGACTGGCCGGTCGATCCGGCCTACATGAACCCGGTGGCGGTGTTCGGCGGCTATCTCGCGACACTTGCCGACCAGACCTGCTCCTTCGCACTAATGACCCTGCTGAAGGACGACCAGAACTTCACGACCGTCGACCTGCAGACGCATTTCTTCCGTCCGGTGACGGAGGGCATTCTCTCGTGCGAGGGCCATGTACTGAACGTCTCGAAGACGCAGGCTTACGTGGAAGCGGTGTTCACGAACGCGGAAGGCAAGCTGGCGCTGAAGGCGCGCGCGGTGGAACGCATCATTCCGGCGTAGTTCTTTCGCACTTCAAATAAGGGTGTCATTCCGGCGAAAGCCGGAATCCATGGGCCGCCCCCCTCGTTCGTGAGTCAGATGGACCCCGGCTTCCGCCGGGGTGACATTTTCTATTTGGAGAGCGACAGCGACGTCACTCCACCCACTTCGCGAAGAGCGCTTCCTTCTCTCCGCTCGCCCCCATCTCTGCAAGCCACTCATCGACGCGGGCTTTCCAGGCCACGTCCTTTGGCAGCAGGTACGCCTTCTGCGACTGCGTGAAGGGATTGTCGGGGTTTGTCGCGCAGAGCGTGGGGTAGTCGCGCGCGACGATGCGCGTTTCGATGGCGTCGGTGATCATGACGTCGGCGCGGCCTGCCGCGATTTCCTCGAAGATCGTCGCATTATCGGTGTGGAGGACGAGCGTCGCGTTGGAGATGTTCGCGCGGGCGAATTTTTCGTTGGTGCCGCCGGGATTGACGATGACGGTGACGCCTTCGCGGTCGATCCCGTCGAGGGTCGCGAAGCGCGCGGCGTCTTCGCAGCGCGCGACGGGCGCCTTGCCGTCGGTGAGGAGCGGCGCCGAGAAGAGGGCGCGTTCCTTCCGCTCGTCAGTCACCGAAATGCCGCCCATGCCGATGTCGTATTTGTCCGCGGCAAGGTCTTCCATCAGCGTTGGCCAGCTCGTCCGCACGATGACGAGGCGGACGCCGAGTTCTTCGGCGAGCGCTGCGGCCATCTCGGCGTCGAGCCCCTCGAAATGGCCTTCCGGCTCCTCCCAGGAAAAGGGCTTGTAGTCGCCGGTGAGGCCGATGCGGACCTCCCCCGTGGTCTCGATCCGCTCGAGCACGGGGCTCTCCTCGCCGCAGGCGGCCAGAGAGGCAGCGAGGGGGAGCAGAAAGGCGAGGAAAAGGGCAGGCAGAAGGCGGCGCATGGCCGGATAATAGTCGGAGAGGGGGGCTCCCGGAAGGCCGCGCCTTTACTGGACTGTTAAGGGACCGGCTGCTAGAAACTCGCCCCATGACGAAGCTGGGAGCGAGCGGGACCCATCCCGCCATAATCGCGCGAATTACAGGCCCGGCCTGCCGCTGAGGACCAGATGGTCCGGGGCAGGAGCCGGGTTCTTTCACGTTCGCGCAACCCCGATTTCCAGGACCTTCCATGTCGACCGATACGACGTCCACCGACACGACCGAAGCCGAGCCCCGTGACTATCGCGGCACGCTGTTCCTCCCGAAAACCGATTTTCCGATGAAGGCGGGCCTGCCCGTGCGCGAGCCCGAATGGCTGGCGCGCTGGGAGAAGCTCGATCTCTACGGCAGGCTCCGCGAGAGCGCGAAGGGCCGCGAGACCTTCGTCCTGCATGACGGGCCGCCTTACGCGAACGGCAACATCCATATCGGCCATGCGCTGAACAAGATCCTGAAGGACATCGTCGTCCGCTCGCAGCAGATGATGGGCAAGGACGCCGCCTATATTCCGGGCTGGGACTGCCACGGCCTGCCGATCGAATGGAAGATCGAGGAGAAGTACCGCAAGAAGGGCAGGAACAAGGACGAGGTGCCGCCGCTGGAGTTCCGCCGCGAATGCCGCGAATTCGCTCAACATTGGGTCGACGTGCAGCGCGAGGAGTTCAAGCGCCTCGGCGTTTCCGGCGAGTGGGACAATCCCTACCTCACCATGTCGTTCGACGCCGAAGCGAAGATCGTCGAGGAATTCCAGAAGTTCCTGATGAACGGCTCGCTCTATCGCGGCTCGAAGCCCGTCATGTGGTCGGTCGTGGAAAAGACCGCGCTGGCGGAAGCGGAAGTCGAATATCAGGATCACACCAGCCACACGATCTGGGTGAAGTTTCCTGTGCAAAGCAGCGGTGGCGACGTTCCTTTCACGAGCTTGCTCAACGCAAACGTTGTCATCTGGACGACAACGCCGTGGACCATTCCAGCGAACCGCGCGATCTCTTATTCGCCGAAAATCGCCTACGGACTTTATGAAGTCACCGCCTCGGGCGAGAAACTCGTTCTTGCCGATGCGCTGGCTGAGCAAGTGAAGAAGGACGCCAGGATCGAGGAGTGGACCCGGCTCGAAGACGTGCCTGCGAGTTCTCTCGCTCTGACTGTTTGCAAGCACCCCTTCAACGGCGTTGAAGGAGCAGATGACTATTACGATTTCGGCGTTCCCCTTCTCGCCGGCGACCACGTCACGGAAGAGGCCGGTACCGGCTTCGTGCATACCGCGCCCGGCCACGGTCAGGACGACTACATGATCTGGGTCGAGAACTTTGGGCAAAAGGACATCCCCGAAACCGTGAACGAGGAAGGCGGATACTACGACCACGTGCCGCTCTTCGCGGGCAAGTTCGTGCTGACGCGGCAGGGCAAGGAGGGGAACGCCAACGCCGCCGTGATCGAGGAGCTGGAGAAGGCGGGCGCGCTGCTTGCCAAGGGCAAGGTGACCCACTCCTATCCGCATTCATGGCGCTCCAAGGCCCCGCTCATCTTCCGCAACACGCCGCAATGGTTCGTGGCGATGGATGCGAAGATCGAGGCGGCGGGCGGCAAGCCATTCCGCGACGTCGCGCTGGAAGAGATCGAGAAGGTGCGCTGGGTGCCCGCGCGCAACCGCAACCGCATCTATTCGATGGTCGAGGGCCGCCCCGACTGGGTGCTGTCGCGCCAGCGCGCCTGGGGCGTGCCGCTGACGCTCTTCGTGAACAAGAAGACGGGAGAACTGCTGCGCGACGAGGCGGTGAATGCGCGCATCGTCGAGGCGGTCGCGAAGGAAGGTGCGGATGCCTGGTTCGAACATCCGGCAAAAGATTTCCTCGGCAATGACTACGATGCGGTGGACTACGAGAAGGTCACCGACATTCTCGACGTCTGGTTCGATTCAGGTTCGACCCATGCCTTCGTGCTCGAGGCGCACGGGCTGCCGGTGCCGGCCGACCTCTATCTCGAAGGCTCCGACCAGCATCGCGGCTGGTTCCAGTCGTCCCTGCTCGAAAGCTGTGGCACCCGGGGCCGCGCACCTTACAGGCAGGTGCTGACGCATGGCATGACGCTGACCGACAAGGGCCTCAAGATGTCGAAGTCGCTCGGCAACGCGATCGAGCCCGAAGCGATCATCAAGCAGAACGGCGCGGACATCCTGCGCCTCTGGGTCGGCTCGACCGATTACTGGGAAGACCACAATATCGGCAACGACATCATCAAGTCGAATGTCGAGGGCTACCGGAAGTTGCGCAACACTTTCCGCTACCTGCTCGGCAATCTCGACGGCTTCGCGGAGGACGAGCGGGTCGCGGTTTCCGACATGCCGGAACTGGAACGTTCGATCCTGCACCGCCTTGCCGAACTCGACGAGCTGGTGCGCAAGGCTTACACGGATTACGACTTCAAGCGCGTGACGCATACGCTGTCGAACTTCATGAATGTCGATCTCTCGGCGTTCTACTTCGACATCCGCAAGGACACGCTTTACTGCGACGCGCCGTCCTCCTCACGCCGCCGCGCCTGCCGCACGGTGCTCGATCACCTCTTCTCCTGCCTCACGGCCTGGCTTGCGCCGGTGCTCTGCTTCACGATGGAAGAGGTCTGGCTGTCGCGCTTTCCCTCGGACGTGGACTCCGTTCACCTGCGCACCTTCCCGGAGATTCCGGGCGACTGGCGCAACGAGGCGCTTTCCGAAAAATGGAAGAAGGTGCGCGAACTCCGCCGCGTGGTGACGGGCGCGCTCGAGGTCGAACGCCGCGAAAAGCGGATCGGCGCGAGCCTCGAAGCCGCACCGGACGTCTTCGTCTCCCGGCCCGACCTTCTCGAAGCGATGAAGGGCGTGGACCTCGCCGAACTCGCAATCACGAGCCAGGCGACGCTTGCCGAAGGCGAGGGGCCTGCGGATGCGTGGCGGCTCGACGAGGTGCCGGGCGTCGCGGTGGTGCCGAAGCTCGCGGAAGGCCGCAAATGCGCGCGCTCCTGGCGCATCCTGCCGGAAGTGGGAAGCGATCCGGACTATCCCGACCTCTCGCTCCGCGACGCGGCGGCGGTCCGGGAGTATGACGCCCAAGCGGCGAACGCCTGAGGGGAACGGGACATGAACCGGCTGAGCCGCGAAACCTTCTGGGGCCCGTTTTCGCTCTACGGCTTCCTGATCGCGCTTGCCGGGTTCGGCGTGGATCGCTTCCACAAATGGTGGATGCTCAATGTCTACGACATCACGTCGCGGGGCCGGGTCGAGGTGACGTCGTTCTTCGATCTCGTCATGGCGTGGAACAAGGGCGTGAGCTACGGCCTCTTCGAGGCCGAGACGGCGGTTGGCGTCGCGATCCTCGCGATCTTTGCGCTTGCGGTGAGCCTCGGCCTCGCGCTGTGGCTGGCGCGGGTGGACATGAAGTGGACCGCCATCGCCATCGGGCTCATCCTCGGCGGGGCGCTCGGAAACGTCTACGACCGCATTTCCTACGGCGCGGTGGCGGACTTTTTTAGTTTTCATGCCTTCGGCTTTTACTGGTATATCTTCAACATTGCCGATGTGTGGATCGCGCTTGGCGTCGCCTTGATTATCCTCGAATCGGTCTGGCCGGGCCTTTTCGGCAGCCGCGAAAAAGACGGCCCGGACGGGAAAGCGGGCGACCGGCCGGCTTGAACAGCACCAACAGCCCCGAACGGCGGCAAACGGCAAAGCATCGTTAAGGAGACTGCGACGTGAGCAAAGAAGCGAAAATCTCCCGGTCCGCCGGGTGGAGCGCGAAAGCAGGCATGCTTGCCGTTTTCTCCATGAGCCTTGCCGGGTGCGGCGGCGACAGCCTTCAGGACACGCTTGGTTATGGCAAATCCGCGCCGGACGAATTCGCCATCGTGACGAAGGCGCCGCTGGTCATTCCGCCCGACTATTCGCTGCGCCCGCCGCAGCCGGGCGCGCCGCGGCCGCAGGAAATGGAAATCCAGCCCGCGCTGGGCGCCCAGCGCGCCCTGATCGGCGACAATGCTCTGGCCGAGGGCGGTGACGGCAGCTCGCAGGGCGAACAGGTGCTGCTCGAGCAGACCGGCGCCACCGAAGCCGACCCGCGCATCCGCCAGGTCGTGAATGCGGAGACGCGCTCGCTGGTCGAGCGCGACAAGACTTTCGTCGACAGCGTGATCTTCTGGAAGGAGCCGGGCCCGGCGCCGGACGAGAAGCTCGTGAACCCGGCAGAGGAATCGCAGCGCATCCAGCAGAACGAAGCCGAAGGCAAGCCCGTTACCGAGGGCGAAACCCCCACCGTGGAGCAGAAGAAGGAAGGCCTGCTCGAAGGCATCTTCTAGGCGCGGCTTCGCGGCGCGCGCGGGCATCGCCAAGCTCCGCCTTGCCGCCCGCCGCTTCCTGCCAGAACCAACGAGCGCGTATTTCCCGGAGGGAAGAGTTGCTCCGTCTCCGATATCCTGCCGTCTTGCCGTTCGTGGCGCTTGCCCTCTTCGTCGCTCTCGGCCTCGTCTTCGGGCGCGGCGATACGCTGGCGACAGGAGCCGCCCCCCAATCCTTCACGCTTGAGAACGGCATGAACGTGCTCGTGATCCCCGATCACCGCGCGCCTGTCGTGACGCATATGGTCTGGTACGAAGTCGGCGCGGCGGACGAGACGCCGGGCAAGACCGGCCTTGCGCATTTCTTCGAACATCTGATGTTCAAGGGCACGGAGAAGATCGCGCCCGGCCAGTTCTCGCGCATCGTCGCGCGCAATGGCGGACAGGACAACGCCTTCACGCATTACGATTTCACCGCCTATTTCCAGGTCATCGCGAAGGACCGCCTGCCTCTCGTGATGGAGATGGAGGCGGACCGCATGACGAATCTCGAGCTGACCGACGCGGAAGTGCTGCCCGAGCGCGATGTGGTGCTGGAAGAGCTGCGGATGCGGATCGAGAACAGCCCCTCCGCCCTGCTGCAGTCGGACATGAATGCCGCGCTTTACGGCGGCCATCCCTATGGCAGGGACATCATCGGGCACAAATCCGAAGTCGCGCAGCTCGGCACGGAGGATGCGCTCGATTTCTACAGGCGCTTCTACACCCCGAACAACGCGACGCTGATCGTCGCCGGCGACGTCACGATCGAGGAACTGAAGCCGCTCGCAGAGAAGTATTATGGCGGCATTGCAGAGCGCGCGCCGGACTTCGTGCGCGAGCGGCCCGCGGTCGAATGGCCGGACGAGGACAAGCGCGTCGTCCGCCGCGACCCGCGCGTCACCGAAGCCACATGGATGCGCTACTATCCGGCGCCGAGCTATGCGACGGCGAGCGCAGAGGAAGCGCCGGTGTTCGACGTGCTGGCCGAAATTCTGGGCGGCGGCACAACGAGCCGTCTCTACCGCTCGCTGGTGGTGGAGCAGGGCGTCGCGGCCGGCGTGCAGAGCTGGTACGAGGGCAGCCGCCTCGATGAGGGCAAGGTCGGCATCTATGCCCTTCCGCGCGCAGGCGGCGCCCTCGACGCGCTGGAAAAGGCCGTCGACGACGAAGTGGCGCGCCTGCTCGAAACGGGCGTGACCGACGAGGAACTCGAGCGCGCGAAAACGGTGATCGTCGCCAGCGCCGTCTATGCGCGCGACAGCCAGCGCAGCATGGCCTACGCCTATGGCGAGGGTCTGATGACGGGTCTCGGCGTGGACGAGATCCACGAATGGCCCGAACGCGTCGCGGGCGTCACGAAGGACGACGTTCTTGCCGCCGCGCGGAAGGTATTCGAGGACACGCATTTCGTGACAGGCGAGCTTCTGCCGGGAGGAGACAGTTGATCCGTCTCACTGCTTTCGCCCTGGCCGTTCTGCTGAGCCCCTTCGCGACGGCCAGCGCCATGGATATCGAACGGGTGGTGAGCCCGGGCGGCATCGAGGCGTGGCTGGTCGAGGAGCCTTCGATCCCCGTCGTCGTCATGGAAGTGGCGTGGAAGGGCGGCACGGCAACCGACCCGGCCGACAAGGCGGGCCTTGCCAACATGGTCTCCGGTCTTCTCGACGAGGGCGCCGGCGACCTTGCCTCGGCCGAATTCCAGGAACGTCTCGACGATGTCGCGGCGAAGATGTCGTTTTCCGCCGAGAGCGATTATTTCACCGGCAGCCTGACGACGCTCGCCGACCGCAGGGACGAGGCCTTCGATCTCTTCTCGCTGGCGGTCACGGCGCCGCGCTTCGACGAGGAGGCGGTCGAGCGCATTCGCGCGCAGATCGGGACCATCGTCTCGCGCAACCGGGATTCCCCCGACTGGATCGCGGCGAATACCTGGTACAAGACGGCGCTGGGCGACCATCCCTACGCTCTGGCAAACGAAGGCACGCCGGAATCGATCCCCCGCATTACGCGCGCGGACCTTCAGGATTTCGCTGCGCGTGTATTCGCGCGCGACAACATGAAGATCGCCGTCGTCGGACCGATCTCCGCCGCCGAACTCGGAACCCTGCTCGACCGGACCTTCGGCGCGCTGCCGGAGGCGGCGGACATCCCCTCGATTCCCGATGTCGAGATCGCGCCCGACGGACAGGTCATGGTGGTCGTTCGCGACTTTCCGCAAAGCGTCGTGATCTTCGGGCTGCAGGGGCTTGCCCGCGACGACCCGGATTTCATTCCGGCCTTCGTCATGAATTATGTGCTGGGCGGCGGCAGCTTCTCGTCGCGGCTGATGGAGGAAGTGCGCGAGAAACGCGGCCTCGCCTACTCCATCGGCACCTATCTGCATCCGCTCGATCACGCGGCGATGCTGTTCGGCCAGGTCGGCACCAAGAACGAACGCGTCGGCGAGACGCTCGCGATTGTGCGCAAGGAAATGGCGCGCATGGCGGAAGAGGGCATCGGCGAGGAAGAGCTGGCGGACGCCAAGACCTTCCTGACCGGCTCCTATCCGCTCCGCTTCACCTCGAACAAGTCGATTGCGAACCAGCTTCTCGGCATCCAGCTCGAAGACCTCGGCATCGATTACGTCGAGCGCCGCAATGCCATGATCGAGGCCGTGACGCAGGAAGACATTGCGCGGGTCGCGAAGCGCCTGCTGAAACCGGAAAACATGCTGGTCGCGATTGTCGGAAAACCCGACCTTTCGCCCGATTCGGGCCTGCCCGAGAAGGACGACATGGCTCCCGCCAGCCCCGCGCATCCCGGCGAAATGCCGAACTGACACCCGCGGAACCGGCCTGCTGGCAGGGCGTTGGCGTTCTTGTTACGCTTGTTGCGGGCGGCGCGATTCCGCAAGCCCGCCATTCCCTTTCGATGGAACATGTAAATGGCCGGTACAGAGCTGCCCTATCGCCAGTCTCTCGACAATTGCTTCGCGGACAAGATAGGCGAGGGAGGGTTGCCGGAAGCGAGCTACGAGGCGGCGCTTGGCGAAGCGGAGGCGGCGCTCGACTGGCTGCGCGGCGCCCATGAAAGCGGCGAACTGCCGCTGCTTCGCGTGCCCGCTCGCACGGACGACCTCCCGCGGATAGAGGAAGTCGCCGAAAAGCTCCTCGACAACACCACCGACATCTTCGTCTTCGGCATTGGCGGCTCTGCGCTCGGCGCGCAGGCGCTGGCGCAGCTCACTGGCTGGGGTACGCAGGCGCACATCCAGAAAGGCGTGCGCCTCCATATTCCCGATAATCTCGATGCCACGACGATGGACGCGGTTCTGACGAATGCCGATCTGCGCACCACGCGCTTTCTCGTCGTCTCGAAATCGGGTGGCACCGTCGAACCCGCGATCCAGACGCTCGCCGCCATGAGCGCGCTCGAAACGGCGGGCGGCGGCAAGTACATGAAACACCATTTCGCGGTGCTGACGGAGCCCGCCAAGGACGGCAAACCGAACCCGATGCGCGCGCTTGCCGAAGCGAACGATTTTCCGACGCTGGAGCATGATCCGGGTGTCGGCGGGCGCTATGCGGTGCTGACCAATGTCGGCTTGCTGCCGGCCCACCTGATGGGGCTCGACATCGCGGCGGTGCGCGCCGGCGCGGCATCGGTGCTCGCACAGGTGCTCGATGGGCGTCCCGCGAAGGATGTGGCCCCGGCCGCCGGCGCGGCGCTCTCGGTGGCGATGGCGCTGGAGAAAGGCGCTTCGATGTCTGTCGTCGTAGCCTATGCGGACCGGCTCGAGCGCTTCCTTGCCTGGTATTGCCAGCTCTGGGCCGAAAGCCTCGGCAAGGACGGCAAGGGAACGACGCCCGTCAAGGCGCTCGGTCCCGTCGATCAGCACAGCCAGTTGCAGCTCTGGCTGGCGGGCCCGAAGGACAAGCTCTTCACGCTCTTCCTGACGGAGACGAAGGGCAAGGGACCGGAGGCGCTGGCGGAGATTGCGGCAAAGACGAAATTCGATTTCCTCGGCGGCCACCGGATCGGCGACCTCGTCGACGCAGAACAGCGCGCGACCGCCGACACGCTGGTGAAGAACGGGCGGCCCGTCCGCACCTTCACCTTGCCCGCGCTCGACGAACGGACGCTCGGCGCGCTCTTCATGCACTTCATGCTGGAGACGATCATTGCGGGCCGGATGCTCGGCGTCGATCCCTTCGACCAGCCGGCGGTGGAAGAGGGCAAGATCCTCGCGAAGCAGTATCTCGCCGAAGGGAAAGCCTGACGCATGAGCCGCATTCGCCGCCTCAGCGAGGGAACGATCAACCGCATCGCCGCGGGCGAAGTGGTGGAGCGCCCCGCGAGCGCAGTGAAGGAACTGGTCGAGAACGCGCTCGATGCAGGCGCGCGCCATATCGATATCGTGGTCGAAGGCGGTGGGCGCGACCTTATCCGGGTGACCGATGACGGCAGCGGCATGGACGCGGAGGAAATGGCGCTCGCGGTGGAACGCCATGCGACTTCGAAGCTCCATGTCGATGGCAGCGGCCAGGAAGACCTGCACGACATTGCGACGCTCGGCTTTCGCGGCGAGGCCTTGCCGTCGATCGGCGCGGTCGCGCGGCTCGGTATTGTCAGCCGCACGAGGGACGGCGATACGGCACACCGAATTTCCGTCGAAGGCGGACGCACCGGCGCCGTCGAACCGGCGCCCGGGCGCGCGGGCACACAGATCGAGGTGCGCGATCTTTTCTACGCGACGCCTGCCCGCCTCAAATTCATGAAAAGCGAGCGCGCGGAAACGCAGGCCGTGTCCGATGTCGTGAAGCGACTCGCGATGGCGCATCCGGAAACGGGCTTCACGCTGACAAGCGGTGGGCGGAACCTGCTGCGCCTCGAGCCGGAATTGCCGGGCGAAGCCGGACGCCTCACCCGTCTCGGCGCGATCATGGGCCGGGACTTCGAACAGAACGCTCTCGCCATCGATGCTATGCGCGAGGAGATCGGGCTTACCGGTTTCGCCGGACTGCCGACCTATAATCGCGGCACGGCGCAGATGCAGTATCTCTTCGTGAACGGGCGGCCCGTGCGCGACAAGCTCATCGTCGGCGCGGTGCGCGGCGCCTATGCCGACTTCCTTGCCCGCGACCGGCACCCCGCGGTCGCACTCTTCATTGCAATCGACCCGCGCGAGGTCGATGTGAACGTGCATCCGGCGAAGGCGGAAGTGCGTTTCCGCGATGCAGGTCTCGTGCGCGGTCTCATTGTCGGTGCGCTGAAACGGGCATTGGCAGAGGCCGGCCACCGCGCCTCGACCACCGTTGCAGGAGCGGCGCTCGGCGCGATCCGGCCCGAGATGGCGGCAGCGGGCGGGGCGCCGTCATATGCGCCGCGCTGGCCTTCGCCGCCGCCCTCGCGGCCGGGTTTTGCGGAAGACGTGGCGGACTGGCAGGGCGCCTTCACCGGTCTCGGTGGGCATGCCGCGCGCGTGGAGGATGCACCGCTGGAAGTCGTGGATGCCCCGGAGATGCCCCTCGGCGTCGCGCGCGGGCAGCTTCACGAAACCTATGTGATCGCGCAAACGGCTGACGGCATCGTGATCGTCGATCAGCACGCAGCGCATGAGCGTCTCGTCTATGAACGCATGAAAAAGGCAATGGCCGCGAAAGGCGTGGCGCGGCAGATGCTCCTCATTCCCGAAGTGGTCGATCTCGACGAGGCGGAGGCCGAGCGCATCGTGGCGCGCGCGGCCGAACTCGCCGAACTCGGCTTCGTGCTCGAATCTTTCGGGCCCGGCGCAATCGTCGTGCGCGAAGTACCGGCTCTGTTCGGCAAGCTCGACGTGGCGGGCCTTGTGCGCGACCTCGCGGACGATCTCGCCGAACTCGACGAAGCACTGTCGCTGAAGGAACGGCTGGAAGAGGTGTGCGGCACGATCGCCTGTCACGGCTCGGTGCGCGCGGGCAGGCGGCTCACCGCCGAGGAAATGAATGCGCTGCTTCGAGAGATGGAGGCGACGCCGCATTCCGGCCAGTGCAATCACGGCCGCCCGACTTACGTCGAACTGAAACTCTCCGATATCGAGCGGCTATTCGGCAGGCGCTGACGGCGCGAGGCAATCCCGGCGCAGAAAGTCTCCGAGATTTTCTGTTATGTGGTGGACGTGGCCGCCATCCGCGCCTTCATGCGAGATCTGATGGTGCCGTTCGGACCCGGGAAGATCTGGCCTCACCCAGACGGTGGTCATGCCGAGCGCGTGCGGCACTTCGAGATTGCGCGCAATATCCTCGAACATGGCCGCGCGGGCAGGCTCAATCCCGCTCGCCTCGACAAAGCGTTCATAAGCGCGCCGTCGCGGCTTCGGTTCGTAGGCCGTGGCCACGATATCGAATATCCCGTCGAAGACATGGTCGATCCCGAGCTGCCGGACGACATTCTCCGCATGCATGTGCGAGCCATTGGTGAAAATGAGCTTGCGGCCCGGCAGCTTCGCGATCGCCTCACCGAGCGCTGTGTCCGCCATCACTGCCGACACGTCGATATCGTGGACGAAATCGAGAAAGGCGGCCGGCTCCAGCCCGTAAACCGCCATGAGGCCCGACAGGGTCGTGCCGTGCTCGACGTAGAAATCCTTCTGGATGCGCCGCGCCTCGGCAGCTTCGACTTTCAGATAGTCGCCGATAAAGGCGGTCATCCGCTGGTCGACCTGCGCAAAGAGATCGCAGGCGGGCGGATAAAGCGTGTTGTCGAGATCGAAAACCCAGGTTTCGACATGGGCGAAACCGCGGGAAGGCGGGGAAAGGGGCATATCCGGTAGCGTCATGCGCCATATGTGCCGCTTTAGGGCACCGCTGGCAAGCACCCGCAGAGGGGAGATTAATCGGGCGTTAAGCGCGAAAGCTCGAAACTGGGAGGGCAACATGCGCTGCATTTCGGAGAAAGAATGGCGTTCGGCCTGCTGTCCCGTCTGTTCGCCCGGCGGAAGCTTCCTGCGGAGCTTCGCTACGAGGACGCGCGCCGCGTCCTGGAGAGCCACCATCTTGCCGTGAAACGCGAGCTTGCCGGCCGCGACGATGCGCCGCCGGAAGCGCTCTACTACCTTGCCTGCGACGACGATCTCGAAGTTCGCAGTCTCGTGGCGGGAAATCCCGCGGCACCGATGCAGGCGAACGAATTGCTGCGTACGGACGTGGACGGAGAAGTGCGAGAAGAACTCGCGCGCAAGATCGGCCGTCTGATGCCGGATCTGCCCTCAGGCGAGCTCACCACGCTTCAAAGGCGTGCCGTCGAACTCCTCGAACGGCTGGCGGAGGACGAGTTGTCGCGCGTCCGTGCGATCGTTGCCCGCGAAGTCGCGCATTGCCCCACCATTCCTCGCAGCCTCGCACTTCGGCTGGCGCGCGACGTGGAGATCGCGGTATGTGGCCCGATGCTGCAGTACTCGCCACTCCTCTCCGACGAGGACCTGATAGAAATCGTGGCAACGACCCGCGTGCACGGTGCGGTCGAGGCTATTGCCAAACGCGATGGTCTGGGCGGTGACCTGACTGCGGCCGTCGCGGCGACGCTCGATGTGTCGGCGGTCGCGCAGCTTCTCGCGAACGAAAAAGCGGAGATCAGGGAAGAGACCCTGAACAAGGTGATTGCGCAGGCTGCGGGTATCGAGGTCTGGCATCGGCCGCTCGTCATGCGCGCCGATCTTTCTGTCCGTGCGATGCGTCGTATAGCAACGTTTGTATCGCGCTCGCTCATAGACGAACTCGGCCGCCGACACGACCTCGACGACGACACCGCTCTGTGGCTCAAGGCCCGTGCCCAGGCGTCAATAGAAGCCGATGATGCGGGAAGCGAAAAGCCGCTGACCGTCGAGGCAATGAGGGACGCCCACAAGGAAGGCCGTCTCGGCGATGAGATGGTGACGGGCGCGGCAACGCTCGCGCATCGGCAACCCGTCGTCACGGCTTTGTCGCTCCTCGCTGGTGTGCCCGCACATATGGTTGAAACCGTCATCGACTCCCGGAGCGGCCGCGGCATTTCCGCACTTTGCTGGAAGGCCGGGCTGTCGATGCGTACCGCGCTCGCGGTTCAGACCCACATCGCCCATGTGCCTACGGGCAACCTGGTTCTGCCACGGGAGGGCATCGACTATCCGCTCAAGGAAAACGAGATTCGCTGGCATCTGCAATATTTCGGGATAGAGGCGGGCGGCGCGCAACGCGGGATCTAGTCGAAGTCGATCCTGCGAAACGTCTCACCACTCGTTTCCACGCGCATGAAACCCCGCTCGTCGAAGCCGCGCGCGACGCAGCGTTCGCGCCCCTTTATCTGGAAGCGGGTTGCCTTCGTGCAGAAGCTGTCGTTGCCGCCCCAGATCATGGCCGATCCCTGACGCCGTACTATCGCCCCTGTGTCGTCCACAGCTTCGGCATAGACGTAGTAGGCATCTTCCACGAGTTCGCCCTTGATCGCCTTGCGGCAGCCGCCGGGTTCGATACGAATCCATCCGCTCGACATGTCTTCTTCGCCGTTGCGATATCCGACCGCCGCCCAGACAAGTTCTCCCGTACGATTGCAGAAGTTCAGGCCGACGCGGTCGCGTTCCTCGATCGCGCGCGCGATCAACTGGCCGATAAGCGCCTCGTCGATCCGCCCTGTGGCAAGCTCCTTTTCGGAACGCTGGAACGCTTCGACTGCGCGAAGCGTATTGCGCGCCGCGATGCCGTCGATCTGTTTGAGCGCGAAACCGATATCCTTGAGCAACCGCTGGACGCCGGCGATCCGCGCCTCGTCCTCGGTGTATTCACCTGCCTCCGCGAAGGTCGTCGTCCAGTTTTCTCCAGCCGTTGTCTGCACCCGCAGGAAATCGGCTGAATCGTATCCCCGCATCGCGCATTGTTCGCGTCCCTCGATCTCGAAAGCGTCGTCGACGATGCAGAAACCCGTATTGCCGGAAAAATACTTGATACTGCCTTCATGCGCGTCGATGGATCGCGCGAAGACGAAATAGTCACGCTCTTCGACCGGCCCTTCGAGCACGTCCATGCAATCGCCCGGCGGTATCCGTGTCCAGCCTCGGCTCATCCAGCCGCCATCGGCTTCGAATGCGATGGCGCCGTCGAGCACGTAGCTCGTCTTGTTGCAGAAACGATATTCGGCATGCGCTTCTGCCGGCAGGACAAGCCAGAAAAGAAGAGCGGCAGCGGTAATCTGCAGGCTGTATTTCATGAATCCGGACGTCCCCCCGATCTCGAAACCTTAGCATCCGGGAGCGCGTCGCGAAAAGACCGAAGGCTCAGTTCTGGATCAGTGTGCCCGCGCCATGCTCGGTGAAAAGTTCGAGCAGAACAGCGTGACGCACGCGTCCGTCAAGGATGACGACGGCCTCGACGCCGCCTTCGACGGATTCGATGCAGGTTTCGAGCTTGGGGATCATGCCGCCCGAAATCGTGCCGTCCTTCATGAGGGCCTTCGCCTGACCGACGGTCAGGACTTCCATCAGCTTGCCCTGCTTGTCGAGCACTCCGCTTACATCGGTAAGGAGAAGGAGGCGCGTCGCACCCATCGCGGCCGCGATGGCGCCTGCGACCGTGTCGGCATTGATGTTGTAGGTTTCGCCGTTCTCCGAAACGCCGATCGGAGCGATGACAGGAATGATGTCGGACTTCTGGATCACCTGAAGGATTTCCGGATTGATCCTGTCCGGCTCGCCGACGAAGCCGAGATCGAGAAGCTTTTCGATGTTGGATTCCGGGTCGTGAACCTTGTGCTGTACCTTGCGGGCGACGATCAGGTTGCCGTCCTTGCCGCAAAGGCCGACGGCGCGGCCTCCCGCCTGGTTGAGCTGGGCGACGATCTGTTTGTTGATCGAGCCGGCAAGCACCATTTCGACGATCTCGACGGTTGCCCTGTCGGTGATGCGCAAACCACCCGAGAATTCGCTCTTGATGCCGAGCCGCGTCAGCATGGCGCCGATCTGCGGGCCGCCGCCATGCACGACGATGGGATTGAGGCCAGCCTGTTTCAGCATCACGATGTCGCGCGCGAATTCGGCGCCGAGCGTCTCGTCGCCCATCGCATGACCGCCATACTTCACGACCACGGTCCGCTTGTCGTAGCGCTGCATGAAGGGCAGGGCTTCCGAAAGAATGCGCGCCCGCTCGAGTTTCGTCTCGTCCCTGTTCGTCGTGTCCGGCATTCGCTTCCGCTCTCCCTCCGCCAGGGGCCGCTGCTCAGTTCGTCCGCGATTTATACCCCAGTGCTGCCGGATCGGCCAGCGAGGCGATCTCGGCGCGGAGTTCGGCAATGCCCGTTCCCTTCTCGCTCGACGTCACGACAATGCGGGGATGGGCCGCGACGTGGGTGCGCAGGCGTTCGCGGACTTCGCCGAGGCGCGTGTCGACCTCGCCGGCTTTCAGCTTGTCGGCCTTGGTGAGAACGATCTGATAGGAAACGGCGGCTTCGTCGAGCATCGCCATCACCTCTTCGTCGTTGTCCTTGAGGCCGTGCCGCGCGTCGATCAGCACGAAGACGCGGCGAAGCGGCGCGCGGCCCCTGAGATAGGACATGACCAGCTCTGTCCACTGGTTCACCCGCGATTTCGTTTCCCGCGCATAGCCGTAGCCCGGCAGGTCGACCAGCATCACGGCGGGTGCGTTGCCGGGGCCGAGTGTGAAGAAGTTGAGTTCCTTGGTGCGGCCCGGCGTGTTCGATGTGCGCGCCAGCGTCTTGCGGCCGGTGAGCGCGTTGATGAGGCTCGACTTGCCGACATTCGAACGTCCGGCAAAGGCAACTTCGGCAAGCGCCGTCGCGGGAAGACCCTTCATGTCGACGACGCCGCGCAGAAACTCGCAAGGCTGCGAGAACAGCCATCGCCCCGTCTCGATGTCCGGCGTATCGAGAGGATTTTCGTCGCTCGGGGCGCCGGTCATGGTTCAGGGCTTCGGCTTGTCGCCGCCCAACAGTCTGTCGAGCCCGAGATTGCTGAAAATCTCGATCTTCACGCCCTGCCGCTTCATGATGACGCCCTGCTGGATGACCGAGAGCGTGTTGTTCCACGCCCAGTAGATCACGAGGCCGGCGGGGAAGCTCGCCAGCATGAAGGTGAAGATCACCGGCATCCAGGTGAAGATCTGCGCCTGAATCGGGTCGGCGGGCAGCGGATTCATGCGCTGCTGCACGAACATGGTGAAGCCCATGATGAGCGGCCATATGCCGATCATGAGAAGCGACGGCGGATCCCACGGGATAAGCCCGAACAGGTTGAAGATCGACGTGGGGTCCGGCGCGGACAGGTCGTTGATCCAGCCGAAGAATGGCGCATGCCGCATTTCGATGGTGACGAAGAGAACCTTGTAGAGCGCGAAGAAGACCGGAATCTGGATCAGCACCGGCAGGCAGCCGGCAAGAGGATTCACTTTCTCCTTCTTGTAGAGCTCCATGATCTCCTGCTGCTGCTTCATCTTGTCGTCTTTGTAGCGCTCGCGCAGCTTTTCCATATCGGGCTGCAGCTTCTTCATCTTGCTCATCGCAACGTATGACTTGTTGGCGAGCGGATAGAAGACGAGCTTTATGAGCACTGTGACGACGAGGATCGCGATGCCGAAATTGCCGACATGCTGCGCAACGAAATGCAGCGCATCGAACATCGGCTGCGTCAGGAACCAGAACCAGCCCCAGTCGATCAGCAGGTTGAACTTGTAGATGCCGGCTTCGTGATAGGTGTCGATCACGGTGGAGACCTTGGCGCCGGCGAAGAGCCGGTTCTCGATCTCGATGCTGCCGCCCGGCGCGATCTCCTGCGGGCCGTAGCGGAAATCAGCCTGGTAGTTCTCGATCGCCGGGTCGGGATGCTCGCTGAAATTCGCGACGAAGTTCTTGCCCGACTGCGGCACCAGTGCCGCCGCCCAGTACTTGTCCGTGATGCCGAGCCAGCCTTCGGTGTCGCTCACCTTTACCGGTCCGTCCTCGGAGGCGTCCTCGTAGGAGATCGCCTTTTCGCCGACGCTGGGGAATTCGCCGATAAAGCCTTCATGCAGGATGAAGAAGGCGCTGCCCGCGGGACTGCCCGTGCGTGAAACGAGGCCATAGGGATAGAGCGTCACGGGCGCGCCGGAGCTGTTCTCGATCCGGTCGGAGACGGTGAAAAGGAAGTGCTCGTCGAGCGTGATCGTCCGGTGGAAGACGAGACCCTGGCCGTTGTCCCAGCGAAGTGTCACCGGTGTTTGCGGCGTCAGCGCCTCACCGTCCTCGAGCTGCCACTGGGTCTTCGAGTTCGGCAGCGCGACATTGGATCCCGGTGCGGCGATAAAGCCGAACTCGGCGAAATAGGGCGTCTCGGTTCCGGCAGGCGTGAGAAGCGTGACCTCAGGGCTCTCCGGATCGACCGTCACATGGTATTGCCTGAGCTTCAGGTCGTCGAAGCGGGCGCCCTTGAGCGAAACCGATCCGTCGAGTTCGCCGGAGCGGATGGGAACGCGCGGCGTCGCAGCAAGCGCTTCGTCGCGGGCGACGGTCCGGCCCGCCGCGCCGGTGGTGCGCGCAGGCTCGTCGACGGTCGGAAGGCGCGCCTCGCCGGGAGCCGTCGTGCCGGGCGCCGTCTCGGCCGTGGTGCCGCTTCCTTCGCTCACCGCTTCCTGTCGCGCCCGCTCGGCTTCGAGCTGCGGGTCGATGAAGAAATATTGCCATCCGACGAAAACAACGACCGACAGGAAAATGGCGATGATGAAGTTGCGGTTGTCACCCATGAGGCAGGTCTTTCCCGGATGCGGACCTTGAAGCGTCGGAAGGCGCCGGCGCTGTCGCGCTTCTGCGGCTACCGTGAACTTTGCTGAGCGCGATGTTGAGATCGCTGAGAAGATCGGGCCAGAACCGCGTCAGCGTGTCCTGGCGCCCGATCAGGACGTAGTCGTAACCGGCTTTGGCGGCGAGTGGAAGGATTTCGGCAGCGGCCGCGCGCAGACGCCGTTTCGCGCGGTTGCGGTCGACCGCGCCCCCGACCTTGCGAGTCACGGTGAAGCCGACACGGGGGGGATTGTCGTCGTCGCGGTTCAGTGCCTGCAGCACGAGCCCGCGCTCGGCGCGTTTGCGCCCTCGGGCGGCGGCAAGAAATTCGCTGCGTTTGCGCAAACGTTCGATCTGGCGGTCCATCTGGCTGCTCGCATCGGCGCGGTCTCTCGCGCCTGAAAGGAAAGCCTGGGCTGGAAAGGACCGTGGGCCGGAACCCGTTTGCGCGGCGCCGGAGGTCACGGGCGTGGGATCAGGCGCTGAGCCGCTTGCGTCCCCTGGAACGGCGCGCCGCGAGCACCTTGCGGCCGCCCTTGGTGGCGGTGCGCGCACGGAAACCGTGGCGGCGCTTGCGGACGAGTTTGCTCGGTTGATAGGTCCGTTTCACGTCTCTTCTCCGGCAGATCTGGGCCGAGCCCGGTGCCTGCCAATCCGCTGGCCGGTCCGGCTCCGGGCGTCCCCTGGGGCCGCCTCGTGTATGCCAATAAAAACAAGAGCCGCAGGCGTTGCCACCCGACGGCTGTCTGGCGGGGTGTATAAGCGATAAGACCGGCGAAAGTCAACGGCGGGGGGCGTTTTCCTGTCCGATCACCGGGCCTGAACTTGTCTCACAAACCGGTGAAGGGTTCTTCCGCCGCCGCCGATTGCGCGTATTGTCCGCACGCCATGACAGATACCTTTCACAACACGGCCTCCCTCCGTCTGCCCGGGATATTTGTGCTCTTTTTGTTCTATTTGTGCGTTATCGTCCCACCTGCCGGAGCTGACCCGTTGAAGACGCCTGATCATGACCCCTGGGGCCGCCTCCTGCAGTCCCGGCTGACCGAAGGGGAGGGCGGCGCCCCGAACCGTTTCGACTATGGCGGCCTCAAGGCGAGCCCGGAGGACAGGGCGGCGCTCAAGGCCTATATCGCCTCGCTGGAGGCCGTCGATCCCGAAGCCCTGTCCCGGGACGAGGCCTTCGCTTTCTGGGTCAATCTCTACAATGCCCTGACCGTGGAGGTCGTGGTCGAGCATTATCCGATCGCGTCCATCCGCGACATCGATATCTCGCCGGGTCTGTTCTCGAACGGTCCCTGGGGCAGGAAGCTGGTGACGGTGGGCGGACGGGAACTCTCGCTCGACGACATCGAGCACGGCATTCTCCGGCCCGAATTCGGCGACCCCCGCGTCCATTATGCCGTCAACTGCGCCTCCGTCGGCTGCCCCGATCTCGCGGCCGAGCCCTACCGGGGCGAAGACCTCGACGCGATGCTCGATGAGGCGGCCGGGGCTTACGTGAACAGTCCCCGGGGCGCCAGGGTCGAGGGAGGCGAGCTCACCGCCTCCAGCATATTCAAATGGTACATGAAGGATTTCGGCGGGACGGAAGCGGGCGTTCTTGCCGAACTTCGAAAATATGCCGCTCCGGCTCTCCGCGAGAAACTGGAAAATATCGCGGCCGTCGCGTCTTATGACTACGACTGGTCGCTCAACGACACGGCCGAACCGGAGAACGGGGAATGACGGAGAACGCACCTGCAAGCCCGGCCGCCTTTCGGCGCTTTCTGCCTCTGCTGGTGCTCGCCGCCGGTCTCGTGGCCTTCTTCGCGCTCGGCCTCGAGCGCTATGTCACGCTCGACACGCTCCGCGACAACCGGCAGGCGCTGTCGGTCTGGGTCGCCGAGAACTGGGCGCTGGCTGCATTCATATACATCACCGCCTATATCGCGATGGTCGCCTTTTCCTTGCCGGGCGCCCTTGTCGCGACCCTGACGGGCGGATTTCTGTTCGGGACGCTGCTGGGCGGCCTTCTGACGGTCGCCGGCGCGACCATCGGCGCCACCGCGATCTTCCTCGCGGCGCGGACGGCGCTCGGCGATGCGCTGCGCGCCAGGGCCGGACCGAAACTCAGGAAGCTCGAGGAAGGCTTCGGCGAAAACGCCTTCAGCTACATGCTGGTGCTGCGGCTCGTGCCGATCTTCCCCTTCTTTCTGGTCAACCTCGCGCCGGCCTTTCTCGGCGTGCGGCTCGGCACCTATGTTCTTGCGACCTTCATCGGCATCATGCCGGGCACCTTCGTTTTCGCGAGCCTCGGCAACGGTCTCGGCGCCGTCTTCGACGCCGGCCGCGAGCCCGATCTCGGCCTCATCTTCGAGCCGCAGATCATCGGACCGATACTGGCGCTGGCGCTTCTCGCCCTGGTGCCGGTCGTCTATCGCCGTTTCGCGGGAAAGTCCCGCCTTCCAGACGAGGCCGCCTGAAGCGCGGCGCTCAAACATCATTCCGGGGATCGCATGGCGAAAAGGATCAAGGCTGACATCTGCGTGATCGGAGCGGGATCGGGCGGTCTTTCGGTCGCGGCGGGTGCTGCGCAGATGGGCGCGCGAACGGTGCTGATCGAGCGCGACGCCATGGGTGGCGACTGCCTGAACACGGGCTGCGTGCCCTCGAAGGCGCTGCTCGCCTCCGCGAAGCAGGCCTACCGCATGGGCGCCGGCGAACCTTTCGGCATCGCGCCCGCGAAAGCGAAGGTCGATTTCGCCAAGGTTCACGACCACGTCCACGGCGTCATCGCCGCCATCGCGCCGAACGATTCCGTTGCCCGCTTCGAGGGCCTCGGCGTCACCGTCATCAAGGATCATGCGCGCTTCCGCGACGGCAATACCGTGATCGCGGGCAATGCGGAGATTACGGCGCGGCGCTTCGTCGTCGCCACCGGCTCGCGGCCCTTCGTTCCGCAGATCCCCGGTCTCGACAAGGTGCCCTTTCACACGAACGAAACCATCTTCTCGAACAAGGAATGCCCCGAGCATCTCATCATCATCGGCGGCGGCCCGATCGGCATGGAGATGGCGCAGGCGCATCGCCGCCTCGGCGCGAAGGTGACGGTCCTCGAAAGCTTGCGTGCTTTCGGCAAGGACGATCCCGAACTCACCGCCATCGTGATCGATCGTCTCCGCAAGGAAGGCGTCGACATTCTCGAAGGCGTGAAGATTTCTTCCGTCTCCGGCGGTGAGGGCAGGGTCGCCGTCACCGTCGCGGACCGGGAAGGCGAACGGGAAATATCGGGCTCGCATATCCTGGTTGCGACCGGCCGCCGCGCCAATGTCGAGGGGCTCGATCTGGAGAAGGCCGGCATCGAATATACCGAGCGCGGTCTGAAGCTCGACGACCGGCTCCGCACCACCAACAGGCGAATCTTCGCCATCGGCGACGTCGCAGGCGGTCTCCAGTTCACGCATGTCGCGGGCTATCACGCCGGCATCGTCATCCGGAATGCGCTGTTTCGGGTGCCCGCACGCGCCGATCACAGCGCCGTTCCCTGGGTTACCTACACCGACCCCGAACTCGCCCATGTCGGCTTGACCGAAGACGAAGCGCGCAACAAGAACATGAAGATCAACATCCTGCGCTGGCATCTCGCCGAGAACGACCGCGCGCAGGCCGAACGCGAGACCGAGGGCGTCATCAAGGTTGTGACCGATTCTCATGCACGCGTGCTCGGCGCCACCATCGTCGCGCCTCATGCGGGAGAGCTGATCCTGCCCTGGGTGCTCGCGAAGTCGCAGGCCTTGAAGCTTTCGGCGATGGCGGGTGTGATCGCGCCCTATCCGACACTCTCGGAAATCAGCAAGCGGGCGGCGGGGGCCTATTACACACCAACGCTTTTCAGTGCCAAGACGAAGATGCTGGTGCGTTTTCTGGGCCTGTTCGGCTAGGATCGTCGCGAGCGCCAGCACCGGAGTTTACCGTACGGTATGAGAGCCGCGGCCGAAGACAGCAATTGCCGGATTTCCGAAAGCCGCTTTGCGCGGCTTCTGCGCCCGCTGCGCGGTTCCCTGTCGCGTCGCCTTCTGGCGCTCACCGTTCTCTTCATCATGCTGGCGGAAGTGCTGATCTTCGTGCCGTCGGTCGCCAATTTCCGCCTCAACTGGCTGGAACAACGCCTCGCCGCCGCCCAGATTGCCTCGCTCGCGCTGGAGGCGCGTCCCGACAACATGGTCTCGCCGGCGCTGCGCGAGGAACTGCTGAAGAACGCGCAGGTCTATGCCGTGGCGCTTCACCGCGACGATTCGCGCCGCCTCGTGCTCAGCGAGGACATGCCACCCACGGTCGACACGAGTTTCGACCTGCGCGACGCGATGGCGATGACGCTCGTCATGGATGCCTTCGAGACGGTCTTCGCGGGCGACGGCCGCATCATCCTGGTGACGGGCAAGCCGCGCTTCGGTGCGGGCGAGTCGATCGAGATCGTATTTGACGAAACCCCGCTTCGCCATGCCATGCTCCAGTACGGAAAGAACATCTTCCTGCTTTCGCTGGTGATCTCGATCATCACGGCGAGCCTCATCTATGTCGTGCTCCACTTCGTTCTCGTTCGTCCCATGCGCCGCATCACGGAAAACATGGTTGCCTTTCGCGACAATCCGGAAGATGCGCGCCTGGTCATCGCGCCGTCGGTCCGCGCCGACGAAATCGGTGTCGCGGAACGTGAATTGTCGCGCATGCAGAAGGACATTCGTGCGACATTGAGCCAGAAGGCGCACCTTGCGTCGCTCGGCGTGGCGGTGAGCAAGATCAATCACGATCTCCGCAACATCCTCGCCAGTGCACAGCTCATTTCCGACCGCATCGGCGCCGTCGACGACCCGACGGTCCAGCATCTGGCGCCGCGTCTCTTCGCCTCGATCGATCGCGCCATCGATCTTTGCGCCAAGACACTGCGTTTCGGCCGGGCGGAGGAAGCGGCGCCCGAGAGGAAGCCCGTTTCGCTCCGCGCCTTCGCCGACGAGGTTGTCGAAGCGGCTTGGCCGGAAGACGACGATGTGACATGGGTCAACGAAGTGCCGCCCGATCTCGTCGTCGATGCGGATCCCGACCACCTGTTTCGCATCCTTCTCAATCTCGCGCGCAACGCGGCGCAAGCGCTTGCCGAAGGCGGACGCGGCGGTGAAGTCCGGCTCGCGGCAAGCCGCGCCGGCGGTCATGTCCATATCGACATGTCGGATAGCGGCCCCGGCCTTCCCTCCAAGGCGCGCGAACATCTCTTCGAACCATTCTCCGGTGGTGTCCGGACCGACGGTACCGGGCTCGGTCTCGCCATAGCGGCGGAACTCGTGCGCGTCCACGGCGGTCATATCGAACTCGTCTCGACCGGCAGCGCCGGCACGACCTTCCGCATCTGCATCCCCGATTCCGACGCCGCTTCGCGCGAATGCTCCGAGGCGGAAAGTCTCGCGGCACGGGAATAGCAGCATGGCTGAGCAGGACTTCCGCCCGCCCGCCCCGCGGCGAGACTGGGCCTTGTTTCTCGATTTCGACGGAACGTTGACCGAACTCGCGTCCTCGCCGGACGCCGTGTCGGTCGATCCCGCACTGCCCCATGTGCTCGCGCAGCTCGAGCGTGAGCTGGGCGGTGCGCTCGCCGTCGTCTCCGGCCGGCCGCTGGCGGAAATCGATGCGCTCATGGGTGTCGTGCTGCCGGGCGCCGGTGTGCACGGGCTTGAACTGCGCGAGCATCGGGATGGCGCGCCGCACCCGCCGCCCGACGATGGCGCAGCGGCCGCTGTCCATCGAGCCTTGATGCCGATGGTGGCCGACGATCCGCGCCTGATCCTCGAGGAAAAACCCGGTGCGGTTGCGCTTCACTACAGGCGCGCGCCGGAACGGGAGAGCGAGTGCCGCGCCGCCATGAAGGCGGCGCTTGCGGGCGTCTCCGGCCTTCATTTGATCGATGGCAAGATGGTGCTTGAAGCCAAGCCCGATCATGTGAACAAGGGTTACGCGATCAGCAGGTTGATGGGAGCGGAACCCTTTGCAGGGCGGATTCCGGTATTTGCGGGCGACGACCGCACGGATGAAGATGGCTTTGAGGTCGTCAACGCGTTGAAAGGCGTTACCATCAAGATCGGTTCGGGTGAATCGCGGGCGAAGTATCGCGTGGCCTCGGTCGAGGAATTTCTCGTCTGGCTTGAGGGCGTCGCATCCGGGCTGGCCGCGACAAAGTGAAATGCAGAGATTCGCGCACGGAAAGATGTGGAGGTGTTTTGTCGTCCCTTGATCTAGGAGTGGTTGGGAACGGTACCTATGGGGCCCTGATCGACAAATGGGCGCGCGTCGTCTGGTGCTGTCTGCCTCGCCTCGACGGCGATCCGGTGTTTTACGATCTGCTGAACGGCGGTGAGCCGAAGGGAGAGGGCGGAAAGGATCGTGGCTTCTGGTCCATCGAGATCGAGAATGCGTCATCGTCGCGTCAGTATTATCGCCAGAACACAGCGATCCTCGTCACCGAGCTGACAGACAAGGACGGCAACACGATCGAGATTTGCGATTTCGCGCCGCGATTTACCCAACGCGAACGCATTTTTCAGCCCATGACGCTGGTGCGCCGCGTCCGCCCCCTGCAGGGTTCACCGCGCGTTCGCGTTCGCATGCGGCCTGCATTCAACTACGGTCTGCGCGAGCCGGACGTGACGCGCGGCAGCAATCACATGCGCTTTCTCCACAGCGGCCTTGCGTTGCGATTGACGACGAACGCTCCCGTCACCTATCTGCTCGACGAGACCGCCTTCAACCTCACCAATCCGATCAGCTTCATTCTTGGTCCCGATGAGACGCTGACGGGCGGTATCGAGGACACGGCCCGGCAATTCGAGGAACGTACCGAAGACTACTGGGCGCGCTGGGTGCGCCGCCTGGCGCTTCCGCTGGAGTGGCAGCAGGCAGTGATCCGCGCCGCCATCACCCTGAAACTCTGCTGCTTCGAGGAAACCGGAGCCATCGTTGCCGCGATGACGACCAGCATTCCGGAAGCGGCGGACACGGAACGGAACTGGGACTACCGCTTTTGCTGGCTGCGCGATGCCTTCTTCGTGATCCGCGCGTTGAATTCGCTCGCCGAAGTCGAAACGATGGAAAGCTATCTCCGCTATCTCGGCAATATTGTCGGTACCGCCGAGAACGGTCATCTGCAGCCCGTTTACGGCATCGGGCTCGAGACGCATCTCGTGGAGCATCTGGTCGATACGCTGTCCGGTTACAGGGGGATGGGCCCCGTTCGCCGTGGCAACCAGGCCTATGAGCACTTCCAGCACGATGTTTACGGCAACGTCGTTCTCGCGGCGTCCCAGTCCTTTTTCGATGAGCGCCTCCTGAAGCCGGCGACAAAGGCGGATTTCGAACGCTACGAGAAAGTCGGCGAGCGCGCCTTCGCCATGCACGACCAGCCGGACGCCGGCATGTGGGAATTGCGCACCCGCGCCCGCGTCCACACGTCCTCCAGCCTGATGTGCTGGGCGGCCTGCGACCGCCTTGCCCATATTGCCGAGCATCTGGGGCTCGTCGAGCGTTCGCGCTACTGGCGCGGCAAGGCCGACCAGATTCATGCAACCATCTGTAAGTGCGCGTGGAATGAGGAGATGGGTGCCTTTACCGAGAGTTTCGGCGGCGACCAGCTCGACGCGGGTCTTCTGCTCATGGCGGAGGTAAACTTTCTGCAGCCCGACGACCCACGTTTCCGATCGACCTTGCTCGCAGTCGAAAAAGCGCTTCGCCGGGGGCACCACATGTTCCGCTACGCAACGGCGGACGATTTCGGCACCCCCCGGAACGCATTCAATATCTGCACGTTCTGGTACATTGATGCCCTGACCCGCGTCGGCCGGACAGAGGAAGCGCGCGAGATATTCGAGTCCATTCTCGCCTGCCGGAACAGTCTGGGTCTTCTTTCGGAAGATACCGACCCGGCGACGGGGGAGCTTTGGGGCAATTATCCGCAGACCTACTCGCTTGTCGGAATCATAAACACGGCGATGCGTCTGAGTCGTAAGTGGGAAGAGCAGGTATGAGCCGCCTTGTCGTCGTCTCCAACCGTGTCGGTCCGGTCAAGGATGCCGCGCGGGCGGGCGGTCTCGCGGTCGCGCTTGTCGACGCGCTGAAGGCGCGCGGCGGGCTCTGGTACGGCTGGAGCGGCAAGGTGGACGAGCGCGGCAACGACAGCGCGAAGATCGAGGAAGTGGGCTCGCTTACACTCGCGACGGTCGATCTCGCGCCGGAAGAACATGAAGAATACTACAATGGCTTCGCCAACCGTTGCCTGTGGCCTCTTTTTCACTACCGCATCGACCTCACCGCCTTCGATCGCCGGTACTATGAAGGCTATCGCCGGGTGAACGCGAAATTCGCGCGCGTGCTGCACCCGTTGCTGAAGCCCGACGACACGATCTGGGTACATGACTATCATTTCCTCGCCTTCGGCAACGAGCTGCGCCACATGGGCGCGGAACAGTCGATCGGCTTCTTTCTTCACATCCCTTTCCCGGCGCGAGAGGTGCTTGCCGCCTTGCCGCATCACGATGCCATGGTGCGCGGTCTTTTTGCCTATGACGTGCTCGGCTTCCAGACCGAACGCGACTGTGAGCGCTTTCGCGACTATGTCGTGCGCGAGGCGCATGGCAGCGAAGACGGCGACAAGCTGCATTGCTTCGGGCGCACCGTGACGGTCCGTGCCTTCCCGATCGGCATCGACTCGGAAGGTTTTGCGAAGATGGCAGCCTCTGACAAGGATGCCTGCAAGCAGCACGACAAGGTGACGAGCTCGCTCAACGGCCGCACGCAGATCGTCGGTGTAGACCGGCTCGACTACACGAAGGGCATCGCCGAGCGTTTTCATGCATATGAGCGTCTGCTGCAGGACTATCCGGAAACGCGGCGCGAGGTTTCTTATCTCCAGATTGCGGCGACATCGCGCGGTGATGTGCAGGAATACCGCGAAATGCGGGAAGAGCTTGACGGCCTCTCCGGTCATATCAACGGTGCCTATGGCGAGTTCGACTGGACGCCGCTGCGCTACCTGAACAGGCCGCTGGCGCGGCGTTCTCTTGCAGGTCTCTACCGAGCGAGCAAGATCGGTCTTGTGACGCCATTGCGCGACGGCATGAATCTGGTCGCCAAGGAATATGTCGCCGCTCAGGACCCGGAAGACCCCGGCGTTCTCGTGCTCTCGCGGTTTGCCGGCGCCTCCTATCAGATGGCGGAAGCGATCATCGTGAACCCCTACGACATAAAGGGTGTCGCCGACGCGCTCCAGATCGCGCGCTACATGAGCCAGCAGGAACGCCGCGAAAGGTTCGAGGCACTGATGACGCGGCTCAAGGCCGAAGATGTTGCGCACTGGCGGGACGATTTCCTGACCGCATTGGCTGAGGTCGCGGAGCGGCGTAACCAGCCGGCCGCATCGTGACCGTGAGCGGCGGTCCGGCACCGGGCGGCAAGCTCCTCGTCGCCGATATCGGCGGCACCAATGCCCGCTTTGCGCTGGCGGCAATGCGCGGCGAAGACATCGATATTCCGCCACCCGATATTTTTCTCACCGCCGATCACGCGAGTCTCGCGGCTGCGCTCGATGCTTTTCTCGATGCGGCGGGCAGGCCGCCGCTTGCCGGGGTTGCCGCCTGCGCCGCCGGGCCCGTGGCAGGCGTGGGCGCTGCAGCGCACATCGCAATGACGAATTGTCCCTGGGACGTCTCCGTCGAAACGCTCGCCCGGGTTACCGGCATCGCGAGCCCGCGTCTGATGAACGATTTCGCCGCGCTCGCTCTCTCGGTTCCCGCGCTCGCAGCAGAGGATCTTCATCCCGTCGGCTCCAGGCTCGACGCGCTTCCGCGCGCGCCCGTTGCGGTCCTTGGCGCGGGCACGGGGCTCGGCGTTTCCGCCCTCGTCTTCGGCGAGGCGCATGAAATTCCGGTGGCGGGAGAGGGCGGACATGTCGATCTCGCGCCCGCCAATCCGCGCGAGGCGGAAATTCTCGCCTTCCTTCAGTCGGTCCACGGCCATGTTTCCGCCGAGCGCGTCCTCTCCGGGCCGGGCCTCGTCACGCTCCATGCAGCGCTTGCCGCACTTTCGGGCCGCGAGGAGCCCGGCCTCACTCCCGCCAACATCGCCGCCCGTGCCTACACGCGGGAGGACGGCCACGCTGAGGAAGCCGTGCGTCTCTTCTGCGGCTGGCTTGGTGCGGTTGCGGGCGACCTCGCGCTCACGCTCGGCGCACAGGGCGGCGTCTATATCGGTGGCGGTATCGTGCCGGGCTGGCTTGCCGGGATGCCGGGCCTCTTCGACGAAGAGGTGTTCCGCACGCGGTTCGAGGCGAAGGGACGTTTCGGCGCATGGCTCGCGCGCATTCCCGTCTTCGTGATCCGCCGCGCTGACGCGGCGCTGCTCGGCCTTGCCCGCGCCGCCCGAGATCCGAAACCCTAGAGCATTCCCCCATTCAGGGCTGTCCCGTCACCACATTGCCGTCGCGGCGTGGATCGGCGGCGCCGTCGAGCCCATCCGGCATGACGAGAATGCCGTGAAGTCCGCTTATCGCCGGCCGTGCCTCGACTCTGTGTCCGAGTTCTTCCAGCTGCGGCGTCATCTGTTCGAGTGGCGTCCCCGCTTCAATTTCCAGCGGTCCGTTCCGGTCGAGAAAGCGTGGCAGGCCGACGGCGGCAACCATGTCCATGTCCCAGTCGATCAGCGCGATCAGCGTCTGCGTGACGTAACCGATAATACGGCTGCCGCCGGGCGAGCCGAGGGCAGCCCGGAATGCGCCGTCTTCGTCGAATACGATCACCGGCGTCATCGAGGAGCGCGGGCGCTTGCCCGGGGCGGCGGCATTGGCGACGGCTTTTCCGTCCTGCTCCGGCGCGAAGGAGAAATCGGTGAGCTGGTTGTTGAGCATCATGCCACCCGCCATCAGGTGGGAGCCGAACGGCCCTTCCACCGATGTTGTCATCGACACCACATTGCCATTGCTGTCGAGAATGCTGAAATGGCTGGTCGAAGGCATGTCGACCGGCTGGTTCATGCCCCAGTTCATCGCGCGTTCGTCGGCAAGGCGTCCGGGTTCGGCTTTCCCCATTGAATAGCTGGCGTCGATCTCGTTCGCGCGCGATTCGAGATAGGCGCTGTCGAGCATCTCGTCGACCGGTACATCCACGAAGTCGGGATCGCCGATATACTTGTCGCGGTCGGCATAGGCGAGCTTTTCGGCTTCCGCGATGAAATGCACCGCGGTCAGCGTCATCGGGCCCATGCCCTTCAGATCGTAATTGCCGAGAATGCCGAGGATCTGCAGTGTTGTGAGCCCGCCCGATGTGGGTGGCGGCATGGAGCAGACCCGATAATCGCGATAGGCCGCGCAGACCGGTTCGCGCTTCTTCGCTTCGTAGCTGGCGAAATCGGAAAGCGCGAGCGTACCCGGCCGTCTCGGTGCGTTCTGCACCGTCGTGACGATCTCTTCCGCAACCGGCCCCTCGTAGAAACCCTTCCAGCCTTTCGCGGCGATTATCTTCAGCGTTTGCGCATAGGCCGGGTTCTTCAGCACGTCGCCCTCCGCCGCGGGCACGCGTGAGCCGTTCGCATCCATGCGGTAGAAGTAGTCCTGCGCCACCGGCATCTGCATCAGAACCGGATCGCGTGCGATGGCTTCGGCGAGTTTGGGCGCGATGGTGAAGCCCCCCTCCGCGAGTTTGATCGCGGGCTGGAAGAGCTCCGCCCATTCGAGCTTTCCGTGCTCCTCATGCGCGAGCCACAGCATCTTCACGACACCCGGTGTGCCGACCGAGCTGCCGCCGATCATCGCTTCGAGAAAGGGTAGGGGCTCGCCTTCATCGTCGAGGAAGAGCGCCGGCGTCGCGCCCATCGGTGCCGTCTCGCGCCCGTCATAGGCGGCAACGTCGCCGCTCTTCTCGTCGTAGTGAAGCATGAACGCGCCGCCCGCGAGACCGGACGATTCGGGCTCGACGAGCGAGAGCACCGCCTGCACGGCGATGGCCGCGTCGACCGCGCTGCCGCCCTTGCGCAGCATCGCCGCGCCCGCTTCGCTCGCGTAGGGGTTCGCCGCCGCGATCATGAAGGGCTGCGGTTCGTCGCTCCGCCAGAACCAGGCAAAGCCCGCAACGACGACGATGAGAACGAGCGCAGCCGCGCTGAGCCCCGGCAGGATTCGGTTGAGCCTCATATCCTATCTCTCCTCCCGGATCTCGACCGCGAACGATGCGCAGCGGCATTGGTCCGCCACTTTGCTATGATGCGGGAAAATCGCCCCGCCCGTCATCCTAACAGCCCAGCTGCAGAAGAGGTTGAGATATGCACTTCGGCGCCATTCGCAAAGGTCCGCACAATCATATTGTCGATGTCGGCGGTATTTCGGTCGGCAATGCGGAGGACATCGCTGCCCGCACTGGCGTGACTGTGGTGTTGCCGGAGGCGCGTGCCGTCGCTGCCTGCGACGTACGAGGCGGCGGGCCCGGCACCCGCGAGACAGACGCCCTCGATCCTGCTTGTCTCGTCGACGAGATCGATGCGGTGGTGCTTTCGGGGGGCTCGTCCTGGGGGCTGGAAGCCGGCTCCGGGGTCGCCGGATGGCTCGGTGCGCGCGGCCGCGGCTTCCTCGTCGGCGGCAGTCCGGTTGTCTCGCCCATCGTACCGGGGGCGATCCTCTTCGATCTGGCGAATGGCGGTGACAAGGGCTGGGGCGAGGAGCCGCCCTATCGCGCCCTCGGCCGCGCCGCCTGCGAGAAAGCGGGCATGGATCTGGCGCTCGGCAATGCCGGTGCGGGCCTCGGGGCGGTGGCGGGGAAATATAAAGGCGGCCTTGGTTCCGCTTCCGCCCTTGCGGATAGCGGCCTCGCCGTTGCCGCTCTCATGGCCGCCAATCCCTTTGGTGCGGTCGTCATGCCGGGCAGTGCCTCGTTCTGGGCGGCACCCTATGAGCTCGATGGCGAATTCGGCGGTCTCGGCTGGCCCTCGCCCCTGCCTGCCTTCGCCGCGCTCGATCCGATGGCGGGCTCCAAGGCCGATGCCGCGCCCGGCGCGAACACGACCATCGGCATCGTCGCCACCAATGCCGACCTCACCCCTGTCGAGGCCCGCCGTGTCGCCATCATGGCGCAGGACGGCCTCGCCCGCGCGGTCCGCCCTGTCCACGCGCCGGTCGACGGCGACACGATCTTCGTCCTCGCCACCGGCACCGTGCCGCTTGGCGCCGAGGCGCGCTACCGGGCGGTTACGGGGATCGGCGCGCTCGCGGCCGATTGCGTTGCCCGTGCGATTGCCCGGGGGGTCTATGAGGCAGAGACGCTCGGAAGCGCCATTTCCTGGCGCGAACGGCATGGGGGCTGAATTCGGGGGCTGGTCAGCAGGGAATGGCTGCTTCCGGCGAGTTTGAGGGATTGCCCCGGCCGATTTCCGCCTCTCGGCCCCCTTGCCTTCGGCCCGCCAAGGCTTTATGAGTGGCCCGCCTTCGACGGTGGCGGTGAATTCCGCCCCATGCCCCAAGGGCTTCCGCGATGTGCACGCGCCCGTAGCTCAGCTGGATAGAGCATCAGACTACGAATCTGAGGGTCGGACGTTCGAATCGTTCCGGGCGCGCCATTTTTTCCAATGATTTACAAGTATTTTGAGAATTGTTTTAAAGCCTTAGGCTCTTCATAGGCTCTCGATTTCCCTATGTGATTGAACAAAAACGGAAATTCGAGGCGAAATCGCGGGTGCAATTGGCGTCATGCGAGGAGTGTCTGGATTTGCCAGAGCAGCGATGTCTCATCACCGTGAAAGCTCTCGATCATTGCCTCTAGGAATGCTTCAGGATCAAGTCTCTGTATGTCCAACGGGTGGCCGGCATGATCCGCCATCAGAGCAAGAAAAACAGTCTGTGTCCGTCCATTGCCTTCTCTGAACGGGTGGATCGCGTTCAGCGTGGACAGGAAACGTGTCGCTTCGCGGACAAAGTCATGCGAGGGCAGATCCTGAAAGTAATGTTGCTCTTTCAAATCGGTGAAGAGTGCAGACATCTCGCGTTGAATGTATTCGGGATAACAAAAGGCACTTCCGTCCTTTGAAATTCGGACGGTGCGGAACTTGCCGGCCCAAACGTATACATCCTGAAAGAGGTGGTGATGGAGCGCACGGTAGTGGGTGACGCTCAACCGGCCTGGTGGCAGTGGCTCATCCGCTCGCTGCGTTGTGCTCGCCGTCTCGAACTCATCGAGAGCAGCTTGATTTCGAAGACCGGGAATATTCTTGAGAACGGGGGTGCCAGGGTAGCAATAGGGATCTGCAACCGCATCATACATAAGAAAAAGCGACTAGCGATTTTTGCCATACTTGGCGGCGATGATCTTGCGCCGCTCTTCCGGGGAGAGCCCCTTCCGATCAAACTCGCGAAACTCGGCAGCCATCGTGGCCGACATGCGAATTCCCTCGACCTCGCTGATTTTCGCAAAGCTCTGCCTGCCAAGAGTGAACCCCTTGGAAGGACGTTTGCCGGATTTGGTAGTCGTTTCGCTCATGGACCAATTATAGCACAGACCCGTTCTGCGTACAGACATGTGCGTAACGGATATCCAACGTTTTGCAGAGTGTCGCAGGGGTCAGTGGCACTCCGCCAACGAAAAGCAATAGCGAAGCGATCTCGTCGGAAACGCTATGAGGAGTCGGAAGATATGCCATTAGAACGATACATAGGGCCAACCCGCTGCACACCAGCATTCGGCCGGCGATCTCGAAGCTGCCCACGGTGTTTGACGTTTATCTGTCCACAGATAATCGACCGTGTCCTATCAGCGCTCCGACTTTAAGGTAGATGATAAGGGGTCGAGAACAGGTCATTCAACCGTCTTCCTCCTACCGTCGCTCCAATCCTTGAGCCAAAAATCTCTCACTCCTAGAGTCTGAGTCGTCGCCAACCACTAGATAGTGTGTCGGACTCGCGCCTATCAAGCGCCTCGTTAACCAATTCTCGTTTCATCCGTGTCAAGATAATTTGGCGGGAGGCGCGGTGGATGAACAAGCTCTACTTTGGCGACAATCTCGAATGGCTGCCGCAGCTGCCATCGGAGAGCGTTGGTTTAATCTATCTTGATCCGCCATTTAATTCGAAGGCGACGTACAACCTTCTTTACAAGTCTCCGGACGGAAGGGCGGCCCAGGCACAACATCAGGCCTTTGTGGATTCCTGGCGGTGGGGTCCGTCCACCGATCTAGCGTTTGCGATAGTGATGAACAGTGGCTCTCCAGCCGCCGGTATCATCAGTTCGCTTCAAAACTTCATGCACAAAAGCGATCTGATGGCCTATCTAACTATGATGGCCGCACGTTTATTGGAATTGCATCGCATTCTGAAATCCGGAGGCAGCATCTATCTGCACTGCGATTCGAGTGCAAGCCACTATCTGAAAATTCTGATGGATTCGATCTTCGGTTCGGGAGCTTTTCTGAACGAAATCATCTGGAAACGTTCGCACGCACATAGCGACGGCAAACAAGGATCGCGCCACTTCGGACGTGTCACAGATACCATCTTGTTTTATGCGAAAGGAAAGCCGGAAACGTGGAACAAACAATATCAGCCATACGATCAGGCATACATTGACCGCGACTATCGGCGCGTTGACGAAGACGGTCGAAAATACCGTATCGATAATTTACAGGGTCCAGGTGGAGCGCAAAAGGGAAACCCCTACTATGAAGTAATGGGCGTTTCCCGCTATTGGCGATACTCGAAAGAGAAAATGGAAGAGTTGATCCGACAGGGCCGTGTAATTCAGACGCGGCCCGGCACTGTTCCTCAATACAAACGTTATCTGGATGAAATGCCGGGCGTGCCACTTCAGAATCTTTGGGCCGACCTTCCTGTGCTGAGCAATAGATCGAAGGAGTCACTAGGCTATCAAACCCAAAAACCGTTGGCGCTTTTGGAACGCATTATCAGTGCATCGAGCGATCCCGGCGACACAATCCTAGACCCATTTTGTGGCTGCGGTACTGCCATTGAAGCCGCCGAAAAGCTTGGTCGCAATTGGATCGGGATAGATATTACAGCCCTTGCCATTGACGTTGTTGAACGTCGCCTCGCAAGAATGAAGCGCCGGCGCGGCTCGCATTACATCGTCGAGGGCATACCTCTCGACGTAGACGGCGCCAAGCGTCTGTTCGAACTTGACGAGCATCAGTTCCAACTTTGGGCGATAACGCTCGTTGACGGTCAGCCGCGGGAAGGTGGGAAAAAGGGGGCCGATAAAGGCGTCGATGGCTGGATATACTTTCAAGACGATTCCAGGACCATTGGAAACGCTGTGATTTCGGTGAAGGGTGGAAAGAACATCCACGCCTCGCACGTGCGCGATCTCATAGGTGCGATGAACAATCACGATGCGAAGCTGGGTGTATTTGTGACGCTCAACAAGCCAACAGTGGATATGGAAAAGGCCGCGCGGGAGGCCGGTTCTGTTGAAGCCGGCGGCAAACTTCGGCCACGCGTACAGATCCGCACGATAGCCGAACTGTTTAAGGGCAATAGGCCAGATCTACCGCCGGTTCACGATATTATTTCCGCTGCGGCGGCCGCACGCCGTAGCGTTCAAAGGAAAGAACCTCCAGCCAAGTCGGCCGACGAGATAAGAAAGTCGCCTTCATTCAAGCTGCCCATTGCTGGTGGAAAGAAGAAGGGACAGAAGGACCTGCCCTTGGACGAGCCGCTGCTTATAACGCCGCGCGAGACGCAGCGCACAAGACGAGGACGCCGGTAGGCGATTCGGTCGGCGGACATATGGAAGTAGGCTCGAAGATACTCCGGCGAGAGCTTTCTCGATTGGAAGTTTCGCTGTTACGGATTCTCTTCGGTATTGCCAGCGTCATCGTTGCTTTCAACAATGCGCAACGGACAAAGTTGAAGCCCTGACGATTTCCGTTCTCGCTATGCCCATTCGGGCAGCCCATGAAACTCGATACTCGTAAGAACAGGATGGCGCTGCGTTATCTCGATTGTGGTGCGAGCGTCGTTGCGCTGAACGGCTGGGACGGTGCCCCATCGATCATCAATGTCAAATAGATGTGGTGGTTAGCGAGATTCATGATGTCGAGCATCTCGAAGCGCGGCGCGAATTCACGCCCCATAATGATTGCGTCGTCAGGGCCCGTCCGAAACGACACAAGCGTGCCCGTGTTTCCAAGAACCGCGTAGCGAATATCCGGCTCCAATTGGTGAAGATGCTGGTTCGCGAGAATGAGCCCAACCTTGTACTTGCGAAGCTCGGAGATCATTCCGGCAACGCTAAGCGTAGTGAAGGTCTGGAACTCGTCCATGTAGAGGAAGAAGGGGCGCCGCTTCTTTTCGACGGTGCCGGCACGGCTGAAGGCAGCAAGCCCGATCGTGGTGACGAGCAGACTACCCAGCAAGGCCGCACTGTCGTCGCCGATCTTGCCGCGTGCGAGATTCACGACAACGATGCGGCCTTCGTCCATCAGGCGGCGGAACCGGAGCTTCTCTTTTGGCTCGGTAAGGAGCCGTCGCAAAGTTGGATCTGCCAGGAAGGCACCGATCTTGTTCTGGATCGGCGCGATCGCATCCGCCCGGTAGCGGAAGGAATATTTCTCGAACTCCTTCTCCCAGAACTCTTTGACCGGTTCGTTCTGGAGCTCCGCCGCGATACTCTTGCGGTATTTTTCGTCATTGAGCATACGGAGAACGTCACCGAGCTTCGCATGACCATGCTCAAGGAGTGCGAAGAGGGCGTTTCGCAGTACATGTTCCATGCGCACTCCCCAGGCATCCGACCAGTGCTTCTTGAGCGCTTCCATCAGGCCCGAAACCGCGAGCGGCACCTTGTCGAGCGGCACGCGTCTCATGGGGTTGTAGCCATAGGGCTGATCTGGATCCGGGACATCAAGATAGCGGAGATCGTCCGGCCGTACTTCACGCGCATAGGCCGCAACACGTTCGGCGAGATCGCCATGCGGATCGATCAATGCGAAGCCGCGACCCGCATCGATGTCGCTGCGGGCAAGCGTCTCCAGAAGCGTCGTCTTGCCGGTTCCGGTCTTTCCGATGACATAGAAATGCGAAAGCCGGTCGTCCTGTTTGATGCCGAATTTGCTTCCTTCGTTTCGATAATCGACCTTGGCGAAATACGAGATGTCGTTTTGATCCGTCATGCGGACATTGTCGCTCCGGGTCGTGCATCTCTGTAGAAGCCGATTATTGCCGATCCGGCACAAGGACCGGCTCCGATCTCGGAACCGAATCCTCCCTTAGAGATCAAGAGGCACTTTCGCGTCGCTGGAATACCGACGAGCGATGATGCATTCCGGCGTGTGCCGGACCGGCAAATTCCGGTGCCTACAGAACGGCATCTCCATTCGAGATGATGGCGCAAGACCTGTTCTTTCAATTCCGGGTCTTCGTCGCGTGGTCCGACCTGACGGCCGCCACGCTCCCTCATCCAACATCAATGGAGATGCAGCATGAGCGAGAACCTCATGATGATCCCGCTTCGTCAGTTGAAGCGGGCCGCACTCAATGTGCGCAAGACGGCCCGCAAGGCCGATATCGATCAACTCGCCACGAGTATCGAGGCGCATGGCCTCCTCGAAAACCTTGTGGTCCGGCTCGTCCGGGTCGCAGCCGAGGAGACCGAACCTCTCTACGAGGTCGTTGCCGGCGGACGCCGCTACGATGCGCTGAAGCTTCTTGCCAAGCGTCACAGGATCACGATGGACCATCCGGTCCCGTGCCGCGTGCTCGGTGAGGCGGAGATCGCCGACTATGTCGAGGTCTCGCTTGCCGAGAACATCGTGCGGGCGCCACTTCACCCGGCGGATCAGTTCGATGCCTTTGCGAAGCTGCAGAAGGACGGTCTGTCTGCCGCGGAGATTGCCGCCCGGTTCAGCCTGCCGGAGAAGGTCGTGAGTCAGCGGCTGAAACTCGCCGCGGTCTCACCCCGCCTCATGGCGGCCTACCGAGCCGAGGAGATGACGCTCGACCAGCTCATGGCCTTTGCCATCACGGACGACCATGGGCCCCAAGAAGCCTTCTGGTTCGAGAAGCTGCATGGCGATCGCTCGCCACGGGCGATCAGGCGGCATCTCACGAGTTCGCTCGTCGATGCCGGAGACCGCAGGGCGCTCTTTGTCGGCCTCAAAGCCTATGAGGAGGCAGGAGGCACGGTGATCCGTGACCTCTTCCAGCCGGAATCCGAAGGTTACCTTACCGACAGCCAGCTTCTCGACCGCCTGGTCGGGGAGAAGCTCGAAGCGGAAGCAGCCCCTTACCGGACACTGGGCTGGGCCTGGGTCGAGATCATGGTCGAGACCGACTATGAGCTTCTGTCACGTTATGGACGGCTCCAGCGCATCGAGGTCGCTTTTCCGGAAGAAGAGCAGAAGCGTCACTCCGAGCTCTCCGAACGCTACGACGAAATCGTCGCGGCGCTCGAGGAGCAGGAGGACGACGAAGCCACGGACAAACTCGACCGGATCGTCGAGGAGATGGAGCGCCTCGAGGAGGGCCAGCTCCAATGGCCCGAGGACGGACAGAGGTATGCAGGTATCATCCTGAGCCTCGACAGGAACGGGGAGCTCAAGGTCGATGAAGGGCTCGTTCGCCCCGAAGACCGGAAGCGCCTCGCCGAGGAACGGGCCGCCGCATCCGCGGGGGCCTCGGAAGGTCAAGGGGAAGAGGAGGAAAGGTCCAACGGCTATTCCGATACGCTCCTGACCGATCTCTCGGCACACATGACGGCGGTCCTGAGGGAAGTCCTCATCCGGAACCCGAAACTCGCGCTTGCGGCTCTCGTCCACCGGCTGGCCTCACCGCTCTTCTACGAGCGGCCAACGGCCTCATGCGTGAAGATCCTGCCGGCCTATCTGGACCTCGGGGTCTTCTCGAAGACGGTCGCGGCCTCCCCGGCCGCGGAGGCGCTTCTCGCCCGTCACAAGACCTGGGTGGAGAAGCTCCCGGAAGTGGAGGCGTTCTGGCCCTGGTTACTCGAAGCGGACCCGGAACTCCTCCTCAACCTGCTCGTCTACTGCACCGCGCTCACTCTGGACGCGCTCCACAGACGAAATGGAGGCACCGCCCACATGGACGAGGCGGAGCAGCTGGTGACAGCTCTCTCGCTCGACATGGCGGACTGGTGGCAACCGACCCGGGCGCTCTTCTTCGACCATTTGACGAAGAGCCAGATCGTGGAGGTCGTCGCAGAGGCCACAACAGCCTCGACGGCCAAGTACCTCGCCGATCTCAAGAAGGCCGACATGGCCCAACGTGCCGAAGAGCTCCTCAAGGACAAGCGGTGGCTTCCAGCCGTGCTGCGGACCGACGGCATGCATTCGGAGGCCGATGCCAGCGTCGATGCCGCCGAATAAACTCAAGGACCGGGAGTCATTCCCGGTCCTTTTATTTTCTTCGCGAACGTGTGGAGACACCTAGCGTCCATACGCCGCAAACTCTCTTCTATCGCAGGATAAATACTGGCATCATAGCGGTATAATCCGTAAGGAGACGAAAATATGATTGTTTCGCGCGTTGAAGTGCGAAACTTTAGATCGACTGTCGAAGCGTCAACCGATCCACCTTCATTCAGTAACCTTGTTGGTCAAAACAATCACGGAACGGTCAACAAGTTGGAGATTTGATCCTCAAAAAAACTTCAACGCCAAGAAATGCAGCGGATATATAAGACAACGGATCATGGGAACATTCTAGCCTCCGCCGACCTAGCCCAACGAAAATATGCCATGCGGTGATATGATCCCGTTTTGTTCCATGCAGGCTGACCTTGCCCGCTAGCCATCTGGTAAAAGCTAGAAGATCGATCAGGGCAATATCTTCCATTAGCAAGATGAATAAGCAACCCAGCATGCCAGGACAAAGCGCCTGCTGTGCATTCTTGCATCATCGCAAATCCGCCTTCCTCCGGAACGAGCAGCACCCGTTTTGTGCTGGGCTTCGGTTAACGAGACCCATCCGCTTTGCGGCGCTTCAAAAATATGGTTTCGGAAACAAAGATCACCGCCATCGCGCCCAAGGCAACACCGATCACTGTGACATCGGTTCCAATTTTAACCCAGACAAAGCCGCCGAGAACGGCCAGATCGAGCAGGATGGCAGACACTAGGATCACGGCATTTGCGCCAATTTCCTTGCGCAAATATCTCAGGATGCCCCAATGCACAGCGATATCCATGATCAGATAGAAGATGATCCCCAGCGCCGCAATCCGGGTGAGATCGAAGAAAGCGGTGAGAAAAATGCCCAGAACTACCGTGTAAACGAGAGTGTGTTTCTGGATGCTGCCAGGCATGCCGAAATGGCTATGAGCGACCAGACGCATTTGCGTAAGCATGGCAAGCATGCGCGACACCGCAAAGATGCTGGCGATAATACCGCCAGCCGTTGCCGCCATGGCCAGAATGACGGTGAACCAGAGACCGAGATCGCCGAGCGCCGGGCGAGCAGCGGCAGCAAGTGAATAGTTTTTCGTTTCTATAATTTGATCGATCGACAGATTGCTTGCCACGGCAAAACCGACCAGCGCATAAATCACGACGCATAAGGCAATAGAGATCAGGATCGCCCGCCCCACATTCTTGTGGGGTTCGGTGAGCTCCGAGCCGCTATTCGTGATGGTTGTAAAGCCTTTAAAGGCAAGAATCCCAAGCGCGGTAGCTGCCAGAAACCCCTCCCATGAGACACGGGAGTCCGCCTGAGTGAAGTCCGCATGAATATCCTCCGCCAGCCATACGCCGACCGCGCCGAAGAGCACGATGCCGGCAAGCTTGAGTATGCCAATGAATGAAGCGACGGCTTCGACGATCTGGTTCTTTGACAGGTTGATCAGGAAAGCCGCAATCAGAAGCGCTACACCGAGGACCGGCACCCAAATGCTGTTATCGGGCATATCGAAAAGTTGTAGCGTGTAGGCACCGAATGTGCGGGCCAGAAAACTCTGCGCGATGACCATGGAAAAATACATCAGCAGGGCATTGAAGGCCGTGGGGAGTTTATCTCCGTAGGCTTTGTGCAAATACATCGCGATGCCGCCTGCCGAGGGATAAGAGGCGGACATTTTCACGTAGGAATAAGCGCTGAAGGAAACGACGATAGCGGCAGAAAGGAAGGCAATGGGAAACAAAGAGCCCGAAAGTTCGGCCATCTGCCCGGTCAGTGAAAAAATACCCGCGCCGATCATCACGCCCGTTCCCAGCATGACGGCGCCGGCGAGCGTCAAACTGCTTTCTGCGTATTTGGGAGAGCGGTCTTCGTTATCCATTTTTTCCTCCGTTTGCCATGCTTGAGCGGCCAGCCTCACTCCTGCATGAATCGGCCAGTATTTCGACGCAAGGAGAACGGGTTTGTTCTATGTCAAACGGTGCTGTTTCTGCAGTGTTTTTTCCATTTGATCCGCTTAGGGACAAATTAAATGACCGTTCACCGGGATTGCAGTCTGGACAATCAGCAGCTATCGGTTCACGCTTTTTCAAAGCGAAAGCAGCCGATGGGCTGATAAAGAACCAGAGGATGCCATGACAGAAACGTCAGAAATAGAAAAACGATTTCGCATTTTGCCTGTCGGGCACAGCTTGTCCTTGTTTCTACTCATTAGCTATCTTTTGTGCGTCGCCTTCGGCCTTATCGCGCCGGAACCGATGCGGATGTATGAGGCTTGGGCGCCGCTTCTTCCCGGTTTTGAATGGCTAACGGTGCAGGGGTTCTTTTTCGGGTTGATCGGCGCTTATCTCTACGGTTGGTACATCGCCCTCGTTTTCGTGCCCCTCTGCAACTTTTTTCATGCAAGAGGCTAGAGAAAACGCGGGGAGGCCATATTGGTTAAAGCCCGGAGGAACTGGCCTAATGCGCGATCCTGGAGGCGTGCAAGCTCGGTTTTGAATACATACCAGCAAGCGGCGGAGCGCTGCGCTACCCGAGGCCAGAGCAGGTCCTTTAGCCAATCTTCCCGCCTGAATGGACCAGTTACTATCCGCAGCACACTCTTTATGAGCACAATCCGGTGATGCAGGCTGTGCGGCAAGTCTTGTCGCAGGCCGCATCACTTTTATCTGCCGTGCAAGCACCGTTTTCTGCGCAGACGCTGCAAGTGTCGCAGTCGAGCATTTCGTCCGTGGAAACTTTCTCTTCTGCGGTAGCACTCGCTTCACCGGCGTCGGGCGCCGCCACTGAACCTAGGTCTGCTTTGGCGGCGGGCATGCTCATATCCGCAAAACGTGCCGGGCGTGACCAGCAGCGCTAAGGCAAGCAGCGGATATAGAAGACAGCGGATCATCAAATCCCTCCGCCGGCCCGGTCCAGCGATGTCGAATGGGCTGTATGGGTCGAATAACCACTTTCGGAACAGGATGCCGCTCCGGCGCCGAAGGAAGGAGCAGGGGCAAGAAACCGCGCCAATGTCAACAACGAATGTCCGATACCTTGCATCACGGAACGTATCCGTGGGCTGGCGTCAACGCGTCCAGCGGAATCGTGAAGTCTGTAACCATTTTTAGCGGGAACGCCAACCCCATGAATACCTGCATGAGGCGCTCACGTCCTCCCAGGGACTGACCCCTGGGAGGACGCCGCAGGACCCGCGTTACTTCTTGTTATAATTGGATTTCGGCGGTGTGCGGTCTTCGTCCGCCCGCATCGGCATTTGTGTCTTCTCGTCACAGCACGGCATTTGTGTCTTCTCGTCACAGCACGGCATTTGCGCATGGTCATTCATCATACGCATATGATCCTCCGCGCCCATATCGTCCTGCTGTGACATGCCATGGCTGCCGGAGGCGCCATCCGTGCCATGCTCCGCCCCCATGTCCGCAAACGCCGGGGCAGATAGCAAGATTGCCGCGATGAAAAATGCGCCCGTCACAAAGGACGAACTCTCTGTCTTGGTTGTCATAAGTCTTCTCCACTAAGGATGCATGCGCATGTAATGCGCACGGCTACCGAGTGTTTCCATTGAAAATCAAGTACGAATGGATGGGGAGAAGCGCTTGGGAGGCGGCGCAGCAGGCTCATACGCAAACGATGCGGGGAGCTCGGAGAAGTATATCAGGCCTTCCTGCGTGGTATCCGGGCAAAAGTATTTGCCCGGCGTTTCAATCCATGCATGACAATAACTGGCGGCAAAACAGCAGCTCAACGTCCGTTTGGCTGAATCTCCCGGCCATTCCGTATCCAGCGTACCTGCTGGTTGGGGCGCTGCATGGCTCTTCATACCGGCGTGATCCACACAGGATGGCAACGGATTGGCTGAAATGGCAGACGGGAAAAAGGCGATTGCCGCGGCAATTGCCAGCACACGCAACAATGAGAAAGTGTTGCCGGTGCGAAGCATGGCTCCATTTCCAATCAGCTAGGCGCAGAACCGTCCCTAAGGAAAGGAACGATCACACTTTGATTATTCGAGTCTAAACCTTCTCGCAGGAGGAAGGTCAAGCCGTATTCGTTGGCCGGGTTCCGCACATTCGCGTGATGCCGCAGGCTTATTTCACGCACACCACTGACTGATATCGCCGATCTATAGGTGTGTGCGGTTGCCCGGGACCAGCTGCCCGCCAAAGCGCTTCAGCCACGCCGAAACATTTTCTTTTTTTGCCAAGGCAGGTTTTTCAATGAAATACCATGAAAGAATCGCGGCAGGGAGGGTCGTTGCCACTGTGACAGCGAAGAGTTGGAGTGGCATCAAGCCTGGTATAGTTAGCACAAGAACCTGCTGAAGCGGATAGGCGTAAATATAAAGGCCGTAGGAATAGTCCCCGGCGTTGTTGAAGCGCCTGATCCGGCCGCCGGGAATATAGGCCAGCCAGAATGCGCTGTAGGCGGTGAGAAGGTAGAAGCTCAGCGGAAAAACAGCGTAAGGTCGCATGGCCACGGTGAGCAGGAATAAAAACACGACACCCGCCCAATGAAGTGGGATTTGCGCGCGGTATTCATGGGCCAGTACGCCCAGCCCGAAGCACAGGCCAAACCGCACGAAGTGGACGAGGATCGTATCATCGGCATAGGCGATGGGGAAAAGAGACAGTGCGGCGAGGGGGAGGCCGATCACAAAGGCCGTGCGGATCAGCCATTTGCGCCGTGCGAGGATACCGCTCATACCCAAAAGGGCGAGGGCCGCGTAGCACAGCACTTCGTATCTGAGTGTCCAAAGGGAGCCGTTGACCTCATTGGCAACCGGCGTCGTGAGGAAGATGCCGGGCAATGTGCCGTCCGGTGAGGTAAGGCTGGCGGTCATGATCACATAGGAAAACGTCTCGAAGGACGAGAAGTAGTCGGCAGCGGACATTTTGCTCAGGGGCGGCAGCAGCACAAGCGCGGTCAGGACCACGCATACGGCAAGTGCCGGGTAGATGCGCAAGGCGCGGGCCACCGTGAAGTCCAGCAAGGAATTCCGGCGCATCCAGCTTTGCGTGACCAGAAATCCGCTGATGACAAAAAAGATGTCAACGGCGTGATAGCCGATGGAAAAGCCTGTCGCCTTCATGAGCGGACGGCTTTCCGGGTCGCCCGTGACAAGCAGGAAGCTGTGGGAAAGCGCGACGGCGGCGGCGGCGAGAAAGCGGAGCAGATTGAGATTGTTGTCGCGGTTTTGCGCAACGTCCCCCAAAAACACTGTCTTTCCCCGCAAGCGTGCCATGTTACTCCGTCATTTCCGGATCTGCTCGAATAGATCGATAAGTTCCGCGAACTTCTCTCGTTGCTCTTTCGCCGAGCCGCTCTTGATGGCGTGTTCGACGCAGTGACCGGTGTGCTGCTTCAGCACTTCGCTTTCCACTTTTTGCAAGGCAGCCTTGACCGCCTGGATTTGCCGGAGAATGTCTATGCAATACCGGTCCTCTTCCAGCATCCGGGTGACGCCCCGGACCTGGCCTTCGATCCGTTTCAGACGGTTTACAGTCGTGCGCGTGGCAACCTCCATTGACGGATACTCCATAGGGGTATAAGAAAAAGGTTAAGTTTAAGTGAGCGGAATATGGCACACAGAAACCCGGCCGTCAGCTTTGTGGCAGTATTTATGCTGGCCCTTGTTTGGGGCACGGGCGCCTTTGGTGCATGTTTTCCTCTCGGCGGCGCAGCCCATGCGGCGCTGGCAGGACACGTTATGTCCGGGCACGCGCATCAGGAGCGTGCTTATGATGCGGTGGCACCTGCTTCCCACGGACACGAAACCGCAAACGCACAGGAAGATGGCCACGAGCTGGTCAAATGCTGCAACTCTACAGATTTGCGTGCGAGCGCGCTGACAGCGGCAAGGGCTTTTTCCCCGTTTGAAATGTCACTGAGTCTTGCTGCGCGCGCCGGGCCGGTCGGCCTGCCGCCCTTGCTGCTCTGGCAGCACATGCCAGCTATGGCGCAAACCGGGCTACCCCTTGCTGGGGTAACGCCGGTTGGCCTGCACAATCTTCTTTTGATTTAGCTCTTTCGTTTGACTGAGGGCTGCCTTCCTGAGGCGGCATGTTGCTCATTCAAAACGGAAGAGATGAAATGATTCACAGATTCTCTATTTTTGCCGTCACGGCGGGCCTTTTTCTCGTACTCGCCATGACGGGCGGCGCGTATGCGCATGGTGACGAAGTACATGAGAGGTTATCCGATCAGGCGGATATGCGCGTACCGGCGCAAGACCGACACGACGCGCAAGCGCCGGCAAGCGCCAAGGTCGGTCCGCCTGCGCCGATGCAGGACGAAGGCGGGCACGATCACAGCGCCCACGCAGGCTGGGCCGATACCGGCTTCGAGCGTTTTCTAAGCTGGATCGGCAAGCTTCATCCTGCCGCCACGAACTTTCCGATCGGGTTGCTGATGGGCGCGGCGCTGGCCGAGGCGTTGCGGTTCCGTTACCGGGCCGCGCTTTTGCCGAATGCGGCGCGTTTCATGCTTTGGGCAGGGACCGTCTCCGCCGTGGGCACGGTGATCCTGGGCTGGTTCTTCGCCGGGTTTTCCGTGAGCAGCGACGGGCCGCTTCTTGCCTTTCACCGCTGGAACGGCACGGCCGTTGCCATCCTCGCGCTTGCCGTTCTCTGGCTTGGCGAGCGGCACTGGCGTGAGCAATCCGGGCCGAGCCTTTACCGGACCGGACTTTTCGTCCTGGCCGTTCTTGCCGGTCTCAACGGCTATCTGGGTGGGCGCATGCTTTATGGCGCCGATCATTACGCCTATCCGGCAGCGCACACCCATTCACCCCACTCTCACGAAGAGCACTGAACATGCTGACACGGCGTCACCTCCTGAAATCGTTTTCATCGGGCGCGGCCATGCTTGCTGCCTCCGGCCTCCTGCCGGCCTGGGCGCGTTCGCCGCGTTCTCTGTCCGAGGCAGGTATCACCGCTCTTTCCGGCAACCGGTTCGATCTGGATATTGCCCGCAGCGCCATCAATATAGACGGGCGCACCGGCGAGGCGATCACGGTCAACGGCACCTTGCCCGCGCCTCTCTTGCGCTGGCAGGAAGGCGAGCAGGTCACCATGCGCGTGACCAATCATCTGGACGAGGACACGTCCATTCACTGGCACGGCATGCTGGTGCCTTTCCAGATGGACGGTGTGCCGGGGGTGACGTTCCCCGGGATCAAGGCGGGGGAAACGTTCGAATATACGTTTCCGGTGCGCCAGTCCGGCACCTACTGGTATCACAGCCATTCGGGGTTGCAGGAGCAGCTCGGCCACTATGGCCCGCTTGTCGTGGACCCGGCTGGCAGCGATCCGGTGGGTTATGACCGGGAATATGTGGTGGTGCTGTCGGACTACACGTTTGAGGGGCCACACCGAGTCTTCGCCAAACTGAAAAAGATGTCGGATGTCTATAATTTTCAGGAGCGTACCGCCGGTGATTTCATGCGTGATGTGTCCCGGATGGGATTTGGCGAGACCATCAGGGAACGCCTGATGTGGGGCGACATGCGCATGAGCCCGACCGACATTTCCGACGTAACCGGGGCTACCTATACCCTCCTCGTCAACGGGCATGGGCCGGGCGATAACTGGACGGCGTTGTTCGAGCCGGGCGAGCGGGTGCGGCTGCGTTTCGTCAATGCCTCGGCCATGTCGATATTCAATGTGCGCATTCCGGGCCTCCCGCTGAGCATCGTGCAGGCGGACGGGCAGAATGTGCGTCCGGTGGAGCGGGACGAGTTTCAGATCGGCGTGGCCGAAACCTATGACGTTGTCATCACGCCCCGCAAGGATCGGGCCTACACGCTGATATGCGAATCCATCGACCGGTCCGGTTACGGGCGGGCGACGCTCGCGCCGCGTCCGGGCATGGAAGCGGAGGTGCCGCCGCTGCGGCCCAGACCGCTCTTGACCATGAAGGACATGGGCATGGCCGGACATGGTGGAATGAGTCATGGCGGTATGGATCATGCCGCGATGGGCCAAGGCGAATCGGGCGGTCAGAAGAGCGGTGAAATGGACCACGGGTCCATGGATCATTCCGCCATGGGGCACGGCGCCATGGATCATGGGGTGATGAGCCATGAAAGCGCCCCGGCCGGGGCCATGCAAAAAGACGGCATGGGCGCGATGGAGGCGCACAACCACCCTACCGGACCCGGCATTGCCAACACAGCGATGCAGCCGCAAAACCGGCTGGGTGAACCGGGCGTTGGCCTTGAAGATGTGACGCACCGGGTTCTCGTCTACACGGATCTTGAAAGCTTGGCACCCAATCCGGATACGCGCGCGCCGGGCCGGGAGATGGAGCTGCATCTGACCGGAAACATGGAACGCTATATGTGGTCGTTCGACGGTAAGAAGTTTTCGGAGGTGACGGAGCCCATCATTTTTCACTATGGCGAACGTCTGCGCCTGACAATGGTCAACGACACGATGATGCCGCATCCCATTCACCTGCACGGCATGTTCTTCGAGCTGGTGACGGGCGCGGGGAATCACAAACCTCGCAAGCACACCATCGTGGTCAAGCCCGGCGAGAAGATGTCTTTCGACGTGACGGCGGATGAAGAGGGCGACTGGGCCTTTCACTGCCATCTTCTCTATCACATGCATGCGGGCATGTTTCAGGTGGTTTCGGTACGTAAAGACATGGCGGAGGCGTCCCAATGAAAACGGCAACTTTAATGTCCGGGCTGGCGGTGTTCGGTGTGCTTGTGGCCGTTCCGGCTTTCGCGGCGGAAGATGAATTCGGCTACAGCGCCGCGGACGAACACTATGACGCGGAAGAAATGGCGGCTGCCCGCCGCGCGCTGAAACATGAGACGGGCGGGCAGACCAACTTCATGCTTATGGGTGACCGGCTGGAATACCGCAGCAATGAGGGCGAACCGGTGCTGCTCTGGGACATGCAGGGCTGGTTTGGCGGCGACATCGACAAGGTCACGGTGAAGACGGAAGGCGAATATCTCCTGGACCAAGATCAGGCCGAAGGCGTCGAGGTGCAGGCGCTCTATACGCGCACCATTTCGTCTTATTTTGACGTACAAGCGGGGGTGCGCCACGATTTTCGCCCGCACCCCACGCGCAGCTTCGCCGTTCTGGGCGTGCAGGGCCTGGCTCCTTACTGGTTCGAGGTGGATGGGGCCGCTTTCCTGAGTGAGGACGGGGATCTGTCGGCCCGTTTCGAGGCGGAATATGAGTTGTTGCTGACACAGCGCCTTATCCTGCAGCCACGCGCGGAGTTCGATTTTTCGGTTCAGGACGTACCCGAGCTTGGTATCGGGTCGGGGCTGAGCACGGTGGAGACGGGGCTGCGTCTCCGATATGAGGTGGTCAGGGAATTTGCGCCCTATATTGGCGTCTCCTGGGAAAGCGCAGTGGGCGAGACGGCGGATATTGCTCGCGCGAGCGGGGAGGATGTCGGTGCCGTGTCATTGGTGACGGGAATTCGCCTCTGGTTCTGATTTTCAGTGATTCATTTTTATACGAGAACACGCGAGTTCCATTTTGTGTGTTTGTACAATCGGTCCGGGAACATTCTCTTCGCTCGACGGGCAAGCAGCGTTCGGATTACGGGTAGGGGCTCGCCTAGAAATACTTTCAAATCTAGATCAGACTCTCAGCAAATCGTAGCCATGGCATGTGTTGGTAAATGACCTGCGCATCGGTCTGAACTATATCGCAACGATGGCATCGGGTTCATGTGCTACCATGAGCTTCGCTTGCTGGCGGCCGGAGAAGACACGCTCAACCTGCATGACGAGATTGAGCACATAGGTCTCTACAACAAGATCAACCATTATCACGGCTTGCGGGTCGAGGATGTTAGTCGCTTCACCTTTGATCCATCCTATATGCGTGACATAGATCGGTACTTCATAGATCGAAGCGCTGGCATATAGCCGGATATTCCCGCACAGGAAATGCCGTTTCGTATGCGCGAGCTATTGGAAGCATTCCGTGCTTCTAGGCGTCCTTGTCGATTTGAGCCAGGTTCCATCGTTCTCTCGCTCGACGAAGAGCACAGAAAGGTGCTCGATCCAGGTTTATCTCAGATAGACGCTGGTAAGGATGAAAGGTGTCAGCGATCTTTTCGGATTCCTCTATCGAATACGAATGTCGGCCTAACCCTTTCTTAAGCGAACGGCGAATGGTGATGGAAGGAACTTTGCAAGTCCGTAGTTCAAATGCCTATCGGCAAGTATCAACGGTGGATTGCAATTCAGATTTTCAACAAAGCGCCCTACCTGGTGTCGCGGATTGAACTTGTTCACCCTGACCGGTTTTCGGAACGAGAGCTCATGGAAGCACGCGCCGAACATGAGCGGAAAATCCAATCGTACGTCCGGGAAAATAGACCCGGACGCAACGATCAGTGTCCCTGTGGCGCCGGTTTAGGATTCAAACGCTGTCACGGAAGGTGATCTATTCTTGGTAGGAGAGGCAGGGACTTGGGGACATTGGGGACTTACTCCCAAACATTATCGTTAGTTGTCATTAGAGAATCCGTATACGTATCACTTTCAACGTCAATCTCCGATACGATAGCTTCAATGAGTTTCTGACCGAGAACACTCGTCTTTTCGGAAAAAGTTCGAGGTTCGTCCCGAGAAGGGCAGCACCGATGCCAAAATGGCAAATTTCTGAGTCTGGACACGAAAAGAGCGCTCAATCGAGCGCTCTTTTTCAATTCCAAAAGTTCGAGGTTTGTCCTGGAGGCCGCTTTCTCCTCACTAGCTCAAGCATTTCCAACTCCTCCGGAGTCAGAGTGCTCTCGTAGATACGCTGCACGACATCCACATAGCGCCTAAATCTATCTTCTGCGGCCTGGATCTCATCTTCCGTGCGGTCATGCATCCACTGACGGATGAAACTCGCCCTAGACCCGTCTGGTGCTAGTTGGGGCGTATAGTCAAATTCATGTTCATGTTTGTGGTACGTATGACCACAGCATCCCTCAGGAATATTCATGATGCGGATGTAATGCGTCTTGCTAATATCGACGCGAGGAATACTACACCATGAATTGCTCATTGGCACATGGTGCTGGGTTGTGACGAGGCGGCAAAAAGCGCATCCACTAATCTGTACACAGACAAAATTGTAGTCTGGGTGTAATATGAATTTATTAGCCGTTAGGAGAGTACATCATGGGAAAAATCAGAGGAAACAACGACGGTCCCAATGGGAGGAACGAAACCTATAACGTTGGGAAGCGAAAGAACGTACCCCGGACAGAAATCGTCCGAGAGGTCGAACAGGGAAAACATCCCGGCAATCATGTGGTGAAAATCAACGGGAGAAAGTACGTCCGCGACAACCCCGACCACTCGAAGAAAGACAACGTCAATCAAAAATAGCGGAGCCGTTTCTCATCAATTTATTGCAACACGCTATCCCTGTGCAGAAGCTAACATGACACAAGAAATTCACAGTCAAATAGATGGGGAATTCACTGGGTACAATGATGCCGCCATCTTCAAACTCACGAATGGTCAGGTCTGGCAGCAGAAACGATATCGATACTCGTACCGCTACAAATATCGCCCACACGTGCGTGTCTATCAAGAACGTGGTCGCTATATGATGGAGGTCGATTGTATGGACGAACCAATTGAAGTCGTGAGGGTAAGCGTACTTGAAGAAGGAGTCATCGTCTCCGACTTCAGAGGATTCTCCGGCGACTCAACATTTGAATTTCAAAACGGACGAATTTGGAAGCAGGCCGAATACAAATACAACTATCACTACGCTTATCGCCCGTGTGCTGTTGTTGTCGATGGTATCAATGGAAGTGCAATCCACATCGACGGGATGAGTGAGTCTGTAAGGGTGCGTAGACTCAGATAGAGTGAAGTCTTCATAAAAAAGAAAAACTCATAAGCAAGCAAGAAGCTGCACTAGAGTACCGCCAAACTAACTCGGTATTCCTTGTCGCTTCGGATCATTCACCCAACTTTCGATCGAGTTAATGAAACTCCAGACATCATCGGCGCCGGCGCTGAGATAGCCAGGGTCGGTAGGGTCGCTGCCCATTGCGGTAAAAATGCTCGCTAGCCATTTTGGCTTGTCGTTGATCTTTGGAATGCCTAATGAAGCCAACCAACACTCAAGCTCACCAACCGGCACAAAGAAAATTCCGAACTTGCGCATAGACTCGATAAAGTTCTCGATTTTGGCCTTCTCAGCTCCTTTGAAAGCCGACAATCCACTTTTTTTGCATGCAAGCCGTCCCTTTTTATCCATCAAAGCCTTCACATCGGCACGTTCACTTTGTAGTGCAGTGAGCTTCGCACCCTTCTTCAAGTGAAGCAGGGGCCACACACATTTGAAGTCATTATCCATCAGAACATCAAAATCGAACACAGCAGCGGCAGGAATTCCAAGATGTCGCAATGGGTTTGCAATACGAGGAATTGTTTGCCAGTTCTGTGCGTTCATAAAGAGACTGTCTTCGATGCCCATGTCGTCGTGCAACAATCGGTGATTTACTTCTTCATAAAATGCTCGATCTGCGTCGGCTTCAGTGACGACCACTCCGCGATGAAACAATGCGCGAAGTGCGTTCGCAGATCTTAGAAGTGGATCGTTCATAAGATTAACGATCTCAGAAGGATCGATGGATCGAGCGGTTGCCTTCTGGTCGGTATAGGTAAGTCGAATGAGACGCAATTTTGGCGCTGACTGAATGCAACCCATAAGGAAGTCGGCGCTATGTGTTGCGACGACAAGTGTTGCTTCTCGTTCGCGAGCAGATTGTGCCAGGACCCTTCCAACTCGACGCGCCAATGTGGGATGAAGAAATGCTTCCGGCTCATCGATAAGCAAGATGCGATGGGGTAAACTCATAACCGCTGACACTAGGCCAACAGAAGTTCTGACGCCGTCACCTAGTTCTGAGACGAGCTCTGCCTTCTGATGGAACTTTCGCGCCCTGTCATCAAGTGCTTGTTCTTCATTCTTTGTCTTTGGTTTTCTTCCGCTCAATCGCACTCTGAATTGGTTCATTCCTGTCGGATCGATAACAAAGTGCTTCCCGAATGCTTCTTCGGTGAACTCTCGTACCTTCTCTCGTCCATCATCGTTCGCGAAGAGTGCCCAGAGGTGATTTTTTGGGTACTCCTCTAGAGGTCCTGTCTCTTTCGGCTCTACGAGATCGAAACGTGTTCTTCCATCTAATCGCAGTGTGAAAGTGCGAACCAGGATCTGCCTAATCTGCCTGATGTCGTTGTTGTCGAACCACTGTTTTAGCGAATCGATGTTGACGCGCTGGTGAAGAGGATCTTCTCCATGCCGGATCATAGGGCGAGCAATCCAAAAATGGTTAACCTCGTCTAACTGCCCACGAGGTGGAGCCGCCTTTTGAGTCTGCAACATTGCAAGAAGATCATCAAAGGTGTCTGGGAGATCGAGCTCAACCCGATCAATCAGACTGAGCTCGGGATTTTGTCCCTGTGCCCACACTTCCAACTCTCGAAGAGATCGACTCTTTCCCGAGTTGTTCGGACCTACCAAAATCGTGACGTTGGGGATGTCCGCGTCTAAAGCGGGTGAGCCTGGGGCACTACCTGCCTTAAAAACTATCCTCTTTATTCTGAGCTTCTGTGTCATATTAGTTTTCGTATCCCTGCACGTTTGTTTCTCATTCTACTATCTGCGTCAGTGACATGCGAGAGGCTGGGGAGGTGCTGTGCTACAGGGAGATTGGGGACGTTGGGGACTTACTCATCTATCTCTTCCAACTCCTCAAGCATCTTCCGCAATCGATCCGTGTACGCTGCATCCTCTGCTTTCAGATTTGGTACAATGATGTTGATGAGCTGCTGACCGAGAACACTCGCCTTTTCGGAAAAAGTTCGAGGTTTGTTCCGAGAAGGGCAGCAAATACCATTTCAAGGCATATTTTCAAAACAGAAAAAGAAAGAGTGCTCAGTTGAGCGCTCTTTTTGGTTCGAGAAGTTCGAGTCTGTTCATGCACAAACGACATTCCCAACTTGTTGGGTGCATCTGGTATACTTCAGAAAATGAAAAGGGATTTGGACAAGCTCATCGAATTTGTAGGGCGACACTTCGTTTTTGATGAGCAGATATACCCTGAGTTAAAAGGTGCGAACGAAGAGAAGCGCCTTGCTTTCGCTGTTCGGCACTCCGCCCTCCACTTTTCAAAGACAGCAGGAAAAGTTGCAGCAGTGAGTGAAGATGTGGACCATGGAGGAGAATTGGATATCGAAACGGTCAAGGAGAATATTCCAAAGGCTATCATCAGCACTCTGAAACTTGCGGAGATTGTGGGGATGAAGGGAGATGAAATCGTCAACGCAATTGAAAAGAAGTACAAAAATAACATTGATGAGTAAGTCACGTATGAAACTCATTATCGACGTACACGTGTCTGATTTACAACGTGCAGTGGCTTTTTACACCGAAGCACTCGGATTGCCATGTCGCGTATATGAAACTGACTGGGCTGCTATTACTGTTGGTGATGCGGAGATTCACTTATACGTTGATGGCGGTGTAACGCACGGTGTGGAGTTCTACGTTGATGACATAAAGAGTAGAGTCCGTGCACTTACTGAACAGGGTGTGCAGTTCACCTCTGGGATTGATAAGCCAAAATCCCTACGTGTTGATGAACAAAATATCACTGAGTTTCCGTGGGGGAGAATTGCATACTTTCACGATAGCGAAGGCAACGAAATGGCACTGGTCGAAGATTTCTGAACACTTTTGTTTTAGGTTGTGATTCCGAGTTACGCGACATGTTCATGTGCAAAGAAAAGAGCAACTCCGAAGAGTTGCTCTTGTGTGTATTGGGCGCTTGATGCTTCTCCCTTCTCCCGGATGGGACGTATGCCGTGAGGCGTGGGACGTATACCGTAAGGTACCCAACACACCTACACCATAACATACATTCATATCCATTGCATGCTTGCCCGAGTGGTGTGTGGATTTTAGGAGGGACCTGGGGACGTTGGGGACTTACTCCTCCATATCCGTAAGCATCTTCCGCAGTCGTTCCGTGTACGCTGCTTCTTCTGCTTTAAGATTTGGTATGATGATGTTGATGAGCTGCTTACCGAGAACACTCGTCTTTTTAGAAAAAGTTCGAGGTTTGTTCCGAGAAAGGCAGCACCAGTCGCTTTTTTCGCGATTTGCGATCAGGTCGAACGGCGGAAACAGCTCAACTGCAACGTTTTTTCCCGATACGAGGCGGTTCGAGGTGACCTCCTGGAGCATAATGCGCTTGTGATCGGCATTTCCGGCCAGATAGCTCAGTTGAGCCGTTTTCAGAAGTTCGAGGAATTTTTCCAGCCGTTCGAGGATTGAGCGATCTCCAGCCCGCAAGGACGCGAGACTCTGCTCCGTGGCCACCTGGTTCTCGAGAATGCTCGCTCGGCGGCGCTCGAACGTGTCTTTCGAGATCAGGCCGTCAATCAGCGCATCCGTTAGACGATCCATGCGCTCCGTCATGTTGCTGACGCGGAGTTCCGCCGCAGCAATCATCGTTGTCTGCCGCTCCTCCCAGTGATGATCGAAGGCGTCGAAGTGTTTGACTACCTGATCCATCTCTTCGGGACTGAGCCGCACACGCTTCAGTACGCGTCCGATCTGCACATCCACCAGTTCCTGCCTGATGCCCTTTGTCGGACAGGCTCTCTCGTGGCAGCGGTAGTAGATGTGTCCTTTCTGGCGTTCGCCGATGAGGGAATAGCCACAGTCGCCGCAGGTCAGGAGGCACCTGTAGAGAAAGTCGTGACGAAAGGTTTTGATGTTCTTGCGGCCGTGCAAAATATCCTGAACTCTGTCGTACAGATCCTTTGTGATCAGGGGCTCGTGGATGCCACGAAAGGTCTCCTCCGTCGTCTTGAGCCGGATGATGCCGGCATAGAAGGGGTTGTTGAGCGTTCGCGAGAGCCAGTCGAGCGAGATCTTCTTGCCGCCGCGATTGCGCAGACCGAGCCGGTGAAGCTCTTCTCTTAATTGCCGGAGGGTGTAACCGCCCGCGGCATAGAGTTCGAAGGCCTGCCGTATGAACGGCGCCGTCTTCGGGTCCGGGATCTTGGCCTTGCCGCGTCCCTGGTCGAGATAGCCATAGGGTGCTGCCAGCGGGTAGAGCCCTTGTCTCAGGCGGCCGTAGAAGCCCTTGAGCGTCTCTTCGCGAAGGTTCCGGATGTAGTCGGCGGCGACCACCGCCTGGATGTCCGCGGACAGCCTGCCGCCCCGCGAGTGAAGGTCGAGGCTTTCATTTGCCGAATGAACCTCGATGCCTTTGTCGACCAGACTTCCAAGGTCCGCCCAGTCCCGGAGGTTACGGGCGCCGCGGTCGATCTTGTGAAGGATGATCCCCGATATCGAGCTGCGTTCCACCTGCTCGAGCATCTGGGTGAAGACCGGTCGACCGCGCTTTGCCGCCGTCTCGCGTTCCTCATACCAGGTTTCGATCTGGAGACGGTTGATCTCCGCATAGCGTTCGATAGCCGCGCGCTGCTCCTGCAGGGAGACACCTGTCTGTCCCTGCTTCTGTGTCGAGACTCGTATGTAGGCAACGTATTTTTTCATATGGCATTGGATCGATCCTCAGGCGCCGTCGCCGGCGGGATGCTCTGCATCCGCCGATTGCTGTTCGACATACTCGTGAATCCGCCGGACGATCTCGACATAGCGGCGGAAGCGGTCCTCGGCCGCCGCGATCTCTCCCTCGGACATATGCGCACAGAGGTCGGCGATGAAGGAACGGCGGGGCTGGTTGTTCCGGTTTTGCGTCATGATGAGGGGCGGATGAGCAGACAGGCAGACCCCGTCTCAACCCTCCGTCGTCTCATCATAGCCGCCGCACCGCGCCGCCCTAGGCACCGCGATTTGTCAGTCCGGCATATTCGATAGCCGTCGCGCTCCGTGTGAGGACGTCCCCGATGTCCCCAAACTCCCCGCCCGCGGTTCTTCGACGGGGTGGGTTGCCGCAATCGCGCCTGGAATCCTGCGCTGCGAGTCAGACTCTACCGTGAGGTGGGAACTCGCGCGAATCGTGACTGTGCGTATCTCATATGCCTGACCGGCAAATCCCGGTACCTATTGCGTTCCGGCGCGCCGGGTACGATGTCGGAATGAAGAAGCAATCCAGAAAGGAAAAGCCGGAGCCGACGCCTACCGTGTCGCGTGTGCTGGAGGACGGCACGATTGTCGAGCTTGTCTATCGTGCCGAGGAGAAGCGCACTTCGCTCGTCATTGCCGAAGCGAATGGGTATTGGCGCTACGAGGACGCGTTTCTGACGCGGGCAGGGGAGAGGCTGGTGCCGTATTCGGCGCGCAACAACCTCATCGCCAATGAATGCGTCCTGCTTCCCTCCGACGTGACGGATCACGATGGCAAGGACCGGCTTCGCGAGGACGTTCGGGCCTTTCTGCATCGCTACACCGATCTCTCGCCCGAGTTCGAGACGATCGCGTCCTATTATGTCCTTCTCACCTGGGTGTACGACGCCTTCAATGAGGTGCCGTATCTCAGATTCCGCGGCGACTACGGGACCGGCAAGACGCGCGGGCTGATGACGATCGGCTCGCTCTGCTACAAGTCCTTCTTTGCGAGCGGGGCGTCGACGGTGTCGCCGATCTTTCACACGCTTAACAGTTTCGGCGGCACGCTCATTCTCGACGAGGCGGATCTGCGCTTCTCGGACGCCAAGGCGGACATCGTCAAGATATTGAACAATGGCAATGTCAAAGGCCTGCCGGTTCTCCGGACGATCGTCACCCGTGCAAAGGAGTTCAACCCGCAGGCCTTTCATGTCTTCGGCCCCAAGATCGTTGGCATGCGGCATTCCTTCGATGACCGGGCGCTCGAAAGCCGCTTTCTCACCGAGGAGACGGGGCAGAGAGGGCTGCGGAGCGATATTCCGGTCCATCTCCCGAACAGCCTCAAGGAAGAGGCAGCCGTGCTGCGCAACCGGCTTCTCCATTTCCGGCTGACTTTCAGAAATACCGTCAAGGTCGATCCGGGTGTCGTGATCGGGGAGATCGAACCGCGGCTCAACCAGACCGCCTTGTCGCTTCTGAGCGTCGTTGACGATCTGGAGACGCGAAAATCGATAGGGGAGACGCTTCTCCGTCTGCAGGAGGATCTCGTCAACGAAAGGGGGCAGACGCTCCCGGCCCAAGTCCTTCAGGTCGTGGCGGAAGCTTTCACGACAGGCGATCGGCCAAGTATTTCCGTCCGGGAGATTGCCGACGGCTTCAACGCGCGGTTCGGTGAGGACTATGACCGCACGCTCCCGAACAAGACGATCGGCACGGTGCTCAGAAAGCACCTTCGGCTGAAGACGCAGAAGAGCAATGGCATCTATGTCGTTCCCGTCTCGGAACGGCCGAAGATCGATCTCCTTGTGAAGCGGTTGGGTGTTGTCCTTCCGGAAGGGAATGCGGCGCCGCGCCGGGACGGCAGATAGATGTTACAATGCCACTTCATCAAGGCTGCATTTTGTGCCCATCCGGCAAATTTTTGGGCCTACCGCGTTTTCGCCGGTACGAGAAAATGCAGAGCGACAGTCACGGCCGCTGAGATGCAGCTATGAGTATGTCGTTCTTTTCGCACAACTACCTCGCAACCTACCGCAAGAGATGGGGGCTTTCGCAGCGCCAGCTCGCCTATCTCCTGGGGTGGGATTCGGCGAGCTCCGTTTCGCGTTTCGAGTCCATGGGGCGGCTTCCCAATCTCATGACGGCGCTCAAGATCGAGGCGCTTTTCGAGAGCGGGTCAGGCGACATCTTTCCCGGTCTCTACCGGCGTGCGGAAATCGAGGTGGCAGACCGCGCAAAGGTGCTCTACCGGGAGCTTGAGGGACGGACGGACCCGAAGTCGCAAGAGGCTCTCGCATTACTGGCCTATATCATCCGGCGCAGTTAGCGCCCGAGGCTTATGAGCGGGAGGTCCCACCGGCGGTTCGAGCTTGTCTTCGCCATCCATCCGACGTCGCGCGGTTTCTGCTGGGTACTCTTCGACCGCCCGGGCCATCTTGCGAACTGGGGCATGGTCGATGTGAACGGGGACAAGAATGCAGGCTGTCTTCTTCGCATGGAGGTGCTTCTCCGCCGGCACTCTCCTGCGGTCCTCGTTCTGGAGGATGTTCATTGCGGCCGGTCGCGCCGCAGCGAGCGCGTGAGGATTCTCTACCGCTCGATGATCCGCGTGGCGGAAGAGCATGAGGTCACGGTGAGGGTCTATCCGCGGGCGGCGGTCGGGGCCTGTTTCGGGCCTGCGAGAGCCCGGACAAGGCAGGAGGTCGCGGAAGCGGTCGCGCTCCAGGTGGCGCCGCTCCGCCATATCGTGCCGCCACGACGGAAGCTCTGGAGCTCCGAGCACCGGCGGCTCGGTCTCTTCCAGGCAGCAGCCCTTGCCCTCACTTACTTCTCGCCGGAGGGAGACCCATAGCCACCTTCCTGACGCCCGTCTTTGACGGCTGCGCCTCAATCCTGGGGCCCGGCCGACAGAGAAGGAGCCTCATCATGGGCATGAGAGAAGATGTGCTGGTCATTCGCCGCCTGAATGACGACCTCCGGCAAAAGGGGCGGGACGGCCAGGTTCTGATCACCCGGGGCATCCAGGCCCTGCCGCAAGAGGTCGTTCAGAAGGTGATTGAGGCTGTGAAGGCGTTCGACGACTTTACGCCCGACAATGACCCGCATGGCGAACATGATTTCGGCTCGGTGAGGATCGACGAGAACGCGATCTTCTGGAAGATCGATTACTACGACCGTTCCATGGAGGCGGGCTCGCCCGATCCGGCCGATCCTGAGGTCACCACAAGGGTGCTGACGATCATGCTGGCCGATGAGTATTGAGATGAGCACCGGACTCTGCGAAGCACCCCGCCTTGGCGGGGTGCTTTTCTTTACGAGCAGTCCCCATGCGCCTACTTGTAGGTCCTGGGCTCGGAGCCCTGGGCCTCGATCGGCGGGGTAAAATCCTCATCCGGCCGAAGCCAGGTATTGGAGCTCTTCTCGAGAAGGCTAGGGGAGGCTTCGTCCTCTGCGGCCGGCTTCGCGGCCGATGGCGCCGGGGATGTACCGGTTGCGGGAGGCTCCGTCCCTGCCGCTCCGTTCGGGGCTGCCCCTCCGAAGGTCTCGCGATATGCGCGATCGGCGGCCTGTGTCTGGCGCGAAGCCTGCGCCCTGGCGGCCGCCTCGGCCTTCGCTTTCTGCTCGTAATATTTGCGGCGCTGCTCCGGCGAGAGCTTCACCGGATCGACCGGCTTGCCATCGAGCCAATCCTGCACGAAGGAGGTCGTCTTCCCGCTCGAGGCGGCGGCGTTGCCACTGGAGGGCGACGGCGTACCCTGTCCGTCATTGATGGCCGGGGTTTTCTTGTATACGGGATGGGTCATCTCACCCGTAAAGGGCTCGTGTTGGGCCTCGGCCGGCGCCCTGGAAGCGACTGTCCCGGATGCGCCCGCGGCAGACGGAGCGCTGCGGGAGCTGGCTGCGCTGTCGCTCGCCGGGATGCTCGTTTGCGGTGGCGTAGACGCGGTCCCGTTCGACGCGCGGTGGGCTTCGAGTTCCTTGTCCGCGCGCTGCAGGACTTCCTGTTTCTTTGCGCTGTCCGCGTTGTCCTTTTCGAGCTTCTTCCGAAAATCCTCGATGTCTTCCATCGCGCTCCGTGTCGCCTCGCAGCCGCCATTGGGACGGCACTGCGTTCCCTGCGGACAGTAACCACCCACGACGCATTGCGTGGCGCCCGCGGGGAGCGGTGCGCATGTCCGCCCATTGTTGAAGTAACCGGCCGGACAGCCGGCCATTTGCCTGCTGCCGGACGCATTACAGGCGGCCGCTTTCTGCTGCAGAAGGGGAACGTTACAGGTTCCGTACATCGCCCTCGACGACGAGCAGGAGCCATAGACCATGTCCCAGAACTGCCGGCACTCGGGTGTGTTGGGGACGCCGGCCGGCGCAGAGCCCGCGCCCGCACCGCCGTATCCTGCCGATGAGGGGGAACTGGAACCGCCGTGGCTGGGAAGCGGTATGGCTATCGGGCCGTTATAAGTGGTCCCCCCGATCTTGGCACCGATCACGCCGCCAATGGCCGTGCCGAGCGCATCCCCCAGTTCGGGGGTGAGATACCGGTCCATCTGGGCCGTCTCGCAACCGGCGAGAAAGACCGCGAGAAATAGGCTGCCAATCAGCTTGAGGTAACGCATGCGTTCGCTCCTTGGCTTTGGGCCTCACACCGGCATGTGGAGCACTGCCGGCAGGGCCGTTTTGGATCAGTTGCTGCAGTGAGGCGGCGTCTTGTAGAGATCCCCGACATCGACCCCTTGAGAGTTCGCGCGTATGCGTTCGCGCCAATGCGCCCGCGCCACCGGATCGCAGGGCGCGGTACTCAGAAGGCGTTGTTGAGACTGCGCGGCCATCCGGTCGAGATAGCTCCCGCCCGAACCTCCCGAACTGACACTCGTCTGCCTCGCAGGGGCCGGTGCGCTCGCCCCGGTGTTGTACGTCCCGCTCGGACCCATCAGGATCCCCTCGATCAGTCCCTGACCGATCCCGCTGCCGAGAGAACCGCCCATGCCGGTCGTTTCGCAACCGGTGAGGAGGATGCCCAGGACCAGGAGACATCCGGTTCGCTTGAGATTGCGCATAGCCATGCTCCAGTGTTGGAAAGTCCGTCCCCTGACGTGCAGGTTTCGGCTGGTGCGTGAGTTCGCCGGCACCAAACTCGAGACGATCTCTCAGGGTTGGGTTTCAAGGGAGGAGGCGAGCGCATTCGCGCCGCCCATCACTCCCAGGATGAGCGTCACGACGTGGAACGCGGTCGGAACGAAGGGAACCATCGAGAGACCGGGCATCAGGTCGAAGAGCCCGGCAATGACGGGGAGGACCGCAAGCCAGGATTTGCCGATCAGGCGCCCGCGAAAGAAGGCGAGCAGCACCAGCACCCCGAGAGCACCCAAATGTCCCCAGAAAGCCGGCGGAATCTGCCCCTCGAACTCGCTAGTGGCGGCGGCGAACATCAGCGAGTTGGAGCCTGCCCAGGGCAGGACATATGTCGGGATCAGAAAGAGGACGTAGAGAACGGCGAACGTCAGAACGTTGCCAAAAAAGCGCACAGCCATGCCGAAATCCCCCGATTGAACAGAATGAGCAATTCTGTTCAATCAGGTGTGACGACTGCGATTCGCAATGGGGCTGTCAAGGCAAGGCGTTGTCAAGGGCTAAGCGTTTTGCTAGCCTAACCGAGTGATTCTATAAATTGTGTGTGTAGAGGTCTACCGCTACTACCTATAGCGTGCAGTCGACTGGAAGGAGTAGCCGGCGGGGACGCCGGGGGCAATTGTTGCGTCAATTGAAGGGCTACTCTCAAATATGTCGGTAAATGAAATTCCTTTGGCCGGGCTGCTGCGGTTCGGGTGGCTGCGGCAGCACAGCTTTCAACGGATCGTGGAAGATATTCATCGTGCCAGTTTTGTCTGGCGGGTGAGATCTGGGTTCACTCGAGGCAGTGCGAACGACCGGGATTTGCTGTCGCGTCTGATTGATGCGCCTCCCGACTTTGCCAGCAACATCTTGTCGCGAGTTAACACCGAACCAAATGCTGTTCGGCGCGAAATGTATGACGAGATTCTCGATCTCGTCGAGATGACCTCGTTGGTTATTACAAAAGCTTTTGGAAGAGACAGTGCGGCGACAATCAAGCTTCTCTGGAGCGCGACAGACGGTGAAGTTGTCGTCAGAACTTTAGCCAGAGATGCACAGTCGCGCTCAAAGCGTGAACATCTTCAGCCGCCAAATTTTTTCCCGGTTTCGTGTAATACGGCTTTCGAGAGGATCGCCTGTCAACCCGACCATGGGAGATATTTTGCGTCAGACAACCTCAAAGCTCTTGAGCTAAGAGGTCACTACAAAAACAACAATGACATGTGGCCGCAGCAGTACAATGCAACTGCTGTAGTAGGTATTCCGTATACGACCGATGCCGGAGAGCTCCTGTCGGGTTTTCTATGCGTTGACAGCAGGACAGGCCCGCTATCAGACAACAAGACACGTCTGATACTTGAACTTGTGTCGGCACGAGTTCATAATTTGTTCAGTCTTGTTCTTTTCGTGGAAATGAAATCCCAAGGCTTGCTCGACCTTGAAGACTTCCAAAATTTTAGAGGTCGCGTCGGGTGGAGATGTGAAGACCAGCGATTGGTTGTTGATGATTCACACCATCAGATGGTCTTCCAAGCTGCGATAGATCGGCTTGAGCAGTCTCACGAGGTTTATGATACGTCTCAACATCGAGTGGCACCTGATGGGCCGCTCGAAAGAGACGGCCTTCAAGTGTCGCCCGCAAACGCGGAGGCAATGGCAATGAAGGCGTCTGACCCGTTTTATGCGGACTTGCTGTCCGATGAAGACATCGATCCGCAACGCGCAAAAGTTCTACAGCGTGCCGGAAAGATTTCTGATCGAGAGTTTGTAAGCATACTTGAGAAGATTTCTCCCGGAAATCCGTATGCTGAAGGGTTGCTAAAGGCAGCCAAGGATAAAAAAATAGGTTAAGTAAAGACCTTTGATATTGTAAACCCCACTTGAATTGAGTGGGGTTTATTTTTGCTGCCAAGAGGCTTTTGGGGGGCCTGATGCTCATCGTCAAGGGCTATCACGGGACGACACAAAGCAGAGCCCGAGAACTCGTTGCCGGGTCTCCATTTGAGTTCAGCGCCAACAGCGGCGACTGGCTCGGACGCGGGATCTATTTCTGGCAGGACGCTCCCGGTCGCGCGCTTGTCTGGGCGAGGTACAGACATAGAGATAGCGGGGAGACCCCCGCTGTTGTCGAGGTTGAAATTACCCTGGAGAATTGCCTCGACTTTTTTGACGTACGGACATATCGGGAAGTCCGTCAACGGTATCCAGAATTCCAGGCATTCGAAAGCCGGTTGGACCCTCCGATATCCCAAGCGGCCCTGAAAGTTGAAAAGGGGAAAGCCTTCCTAGATGGCGACACGCCCACAACGGACATCCGTACGAGAAAGGCAATCCACAACTACAGGGACCGCGCCTTCATTGACTGGTACGTCGAAGTGCTCGCGAATCGCGGATACGAAGTGAAGACGGTTCGAGGCATCTTTTTAGATGGGACCGCGTTGTTCACCGAATCCTTTCTCTTCGATTGGAGCCATGCACAAATTGCCGTGCTGAATCACGATGTGCTCTCTCCCCCTAAAATTTGGAATGGAGGCTGACTAACGCCACATTCTAAGGGCGATGGATTGCTCCTCCTCACCAGTCGCATCAGCATATAATGCCGTTGTACTTAACCGAGCATGTCCCATCCATTTCTGGACCATGTTGAGTGGAACACTCTTCTGAATGGCGCACACCCCGAATGAATGCCTGAGAGCCTTGGGCATCGCTTGCGCCATCCCGACACCCGCGTCAGCCATCGCCAGCTTCACCCATTTCCACGCTGTGGTTCTGCTCACGAGCCAAATGCGTTCTTTCTGTTGGCTCGTGTGCAACCTGGCCGTGAGCTGCAGGATGTCGTCAAGTTCTCGAAGTAAGAATTCTGGAATGGGTACCGATCGGAATATCCCGCGACGACGCTTCTTGAGACATTCAATGATGATTATCCCAGCGTCGATATCTATGCGCTCAGGGGCAAGTGCTAGGATTTCCGAGATGCGCGCTCCGGTGTACGCAAGCACCAGACAAAAGGCCCGAGCTTCTGGGGGCAACAGACTGGAAGCTTCGATGAAGGCTCGCCGCTCTGTAAGGGTGAGATATTTTCTTCGCCCCGTATTGTCGTAAATCATAACTTCTTGGTCTTCTTCCGCACGCAACAAAGCGTAAGAAAGAGGTTGACCTTATTACTATTAAATGAACAGAATTGCTCATTCTGTTCAATCTATTCTATATCAATACTGTCAGGTCGTCGCTGCCTGTTAGGGGGGCTCGCGCCAGCACATCTCCAGGCGTCGGCTTTGCGCCAGAAGCGGACATCGCAGGACGCTAAGGCGCTGAGTTTCATGCGCATAGATCATTTTTCGCCGCTTCAGGTTGGAACTGAGGTGGCTTTTGCCCTCGCTCACGGTGCTAGTGTCGGCGAGCAAATTCGCAGCTAGAGAGCCTCCAATATGTTGACGCCTATTGATGGCGGCTCGCTTGGCACAATGCCTCTCTGCCTATTTTGCCGCGACCAGGCGCTGGGAAATGCCGCCTGCTTTTTTTTGCTCGAAGAGGCAATCGATCTTATTGAACTAAATAGCTTTTCAACGTGGGTATGTTCATTATGAACAGTCAGCTTCAAGAGAGAATACCGTGGAAATCCGGCCTTCTTGCCTCAAGAGAGCGATGTCCAGCTCGATGGATTTCCAAGCCGCTTAGCCACCCAAGTTGAAGGCAGGCAGCGCGAGCAAACGAATTGCCATACTGATAGCAAAACTAGCATCGGCGCGAAGGTGGCATTCGACTGGTACCATCGTATCCAGCACCCGACGGGAAAGATTGTAAGGATCATTTATATCCCTGTAATGGGACAAGGGATTGCGCATCTTCATCAAATTGTGAAGATCGTCGGCGATATTCTGAGGGATAATGTTTTTCTCTACACATCGACGCAACGTCTCGGGAAACTGGATACGCTCCGGCAGTTGCTCGGCATTGAGTCCCATAGTCAGATGGGCAGCCAGCAAATGCTCAGCCAGTCCCTGGCAGAGCAGCACGGTCGCGACATAGTTTCCGTGAATAAAGCTGGTGCGAGCTTCCGACCAGGCGGCAAAGGCCGTTTCCCCGCCCGGTAGGATTGTGCGGCCGATCCTGAACGTCTCCGACAGATCCGCAAGTTGGCGAAACCGTCCCACCTTGCCGTAGAGATCGTCGTGCATATCCGCGAGCAGTAGCCGCACTAGGTCCAGGTCATGAAGGGGAGAGAACAGATCCGGCTGTCCGTTCATTGCTTTCCGCCTTTGCGCGGCAGCGCTGGGAGGGGCAAACTTTCCAGCAATCGCGCCGAGATGGAGGCGGAACCGCAGATGCGGTCCAGTTGAGCGCTCGCCGAGGGTTGATTCAGCGCTGCTGCCAGCGCCTTGGGAGAGACGGCATCGGAACGGAGGGGCAGCAATATGATGACGTGGTTCTCGGCTATGATGCCGCCATGCCGCCGCACAAAGGACTTGAAGACGGGCGCTGCATTGAGCCGGCGCTTCTGGCCGCGTGATGAGGTTCTCTGAACGGCGACGCAAGGCTTGCGGATGATATATGGCGCATCGGATGGGGCATCGACCCAACCATGTCCCTTGAAGACCGCCCCCCGGTCAAAGTCCAGGCGGCCCTCCGTCGTGATCGATTTCGCCCAGATCAGGGGATAGCGCCCCTTGGCACTGCGTTTATGAAGACGTTCGGGCTGACGATTGGCCACCAAGTAGCCGATGGTCGCCCGATAACCCCATTCCTTAAGCGTAGTGGGCTGAGGCTGGTTAAGGCCCGGCAGACGCCAGGCGACACCGTCGGCCGCGATCTCGGCAGTGCCCATTTTTGAATATTTTCCGTCACGGTGCAGAACACCGCTTACTGCCTGCGCAAGTTCCGGCATGGCAACGGGAGCCGTTCGGCGCCGCAGGACTATGAAACAAGCATCCTGAATGGCGTCCAGGAAAACGTCATCACGCATTTCGATCTGGTCGACGACTAATACCTCGGCCAGTTGCAGGACGCGTCGGCGAAAAGCTTTGAACTCCGGTCCACCCAGAAACGATGCCGGGATCACATATCCGATTATTCCCCCTGCCGGCACCTCTTCCAACGCTCGGCGCACAAACAGGGCGTAGAGGTTCAGCCTACCGGAGACCATTTCCGAAAAGATCGCGCGTTTCGACCTGGAATCGTTGTTTTTGAGGCGCAAGAAAGGCGGATTGCCAATTTCGTGGTCGATGCTGTCTCTGGCAGCCGCCTTGGGATCAAGGCTGTCGCCGATGCGGACGAGCCGGACTTTTGCAGCCAGACTTCTGGTGATCTTAAATTCGTCGACCAGCATCCGACGGACCAGCGCATTGGCGATGGCGGCCAGATCGGGGTCGATCTCTCGTCCTATAAGGTGGCGCTGCAAGCGCGCGACAATTTCGCGGTCCGAAAGCTTCTGCGCGCGCCAGGCAGCGATTTTGAGGCGCGCGAGTGGCACAAGGAATGCCGCGCCACCCGCGGCTGGATCGCGCAAACGATGTTCAATAATGTCTACACCGTGGGCCTTGAGCTGCGATACCAAATGATCAACCAGATGCGGCGGCGTGAAATAGGCGCCTAGATTCTTGCGGCGGGCGTTGGGCATCAACAGAGCATAAATACTGGCGATTGCATGGTCGGCCCAAGCCGGTGACAGCGATTGCAGCAGCGCGACGGATTTGGTCGGGCCCTTCCCGGAGATGAGGTTCAAACATTTCTTCAACCGGTCAGAGGCGGCGCGCTTTCTGCGATACGACCCCAAAAGTTTCTGAAGGATCGGCGCCGCACTCTCCCACCCGCTCACGGCCGACGCCGCCGCACACTGAGCCCTAGGCGTAGCCCCACCCACTGGGTCGGGGACCATTTTGGGAAAGCTGTAGCTGCGTTCGAGGTGGGTCACGAAACTCCTGGGCGTACGATTAGGGTGTAGTTTGCCGGTGTGCATGGGCATGCCGCCGGGCGACTTCATAATAGCCAGTAAGCGCAGTGCCAGGTGCATCCCAACGCGGAGTGCCCCGGCCGATCAGAACAGAACGCGATAGAAGTTCGTTGCGGGTCAGGCAGGCCGTCTCGGGGATCAGAACACAGTCCGGACAGGCGCCGCCGCGGTGATTGCAGACGCTTTCCGAGCCGCACCTGAGACTGACCGGGTCGACCATCCGGTCGAGCACCTCATTGCCAAGGTTCGGATCGCCGTGGTCCCGCCACATCGATGAGAGGTTGCCCAGATCCATGGTCACCCCTCGGCGGTAGACCAGAAAGGACAGGTCTGGCAGAAAGATGTGCTCGCCGAAGGAGCTGAGATCCAAACCCGACATCGACGCTGATATCCCGATCAGGTGATGCGCCATGGAATGCAGCAAGGTATAGACATAAGGATAGGCGCGGCGCGCGACACCACGTTCGCGGCGATATTCATCGAGGAATCGCGAGAACCGGGTACTATCATCTCTCTCGATGTCCGCGAATTCCTCGATCAGACGGCCGCCCAGCCGCACGCCCGGGAGCGCAGGTGCGAGTGGTATCTCGTTGACGGCCAGCCACTCCAGAACGGTGGCTTCGTTCAGGCGGATATAGAACCCTTCATTGGATTGGAGCAGGCACAGAACCGGGTGGCGCGCCGAATCCCCTACCTCAACACGGTCGAACAGACGCAACCGAACGGGCATTTCGGCATCGCCCGCTTTATCCCGCTTAACCGTGGGTGAAGAGGAGGTTCGGGTATAGCCAAAGGTGTACTCGCAGAGCCGAACATCGCGCAGCAGGCGCATTTCGGCAATCCCCAGTAGATCGCGGCGCCGGCGTGCCTCAGCTCTCAGCAAGGCGACTTCGGCTTCGCCGAGACCATCCGGGATCAAGAATTGATCTAGCACTGTCACATCGACGGAAACCTCTTTGCCGTCACTGAGCTGTCCGCCATGGAGCTTTTCTTGAACCAAGGTCTCGTGTTCCACCGCCATGCGCACGGGATCGAAGCGGCGCACATAGCGGGTCCTGTCCCGGCAAGCAGCGGCGATACCGGGCGTGGCTTGCTGGCGGCCGGCGAAAACTGTCCCAGCCCAATCGTCTTCCCAACGCGCCATTGCAGACCGCGAGGATGCGATCATCGCCTCCGTCGCATTACCCGATGCCGTCAACATGGCAAGCAGGTCGCGCATGCCGACATAGTCGTCCCATTCCCCACCACGGCCGGCAGCGCGCAAAATGGCCGCCTTGTCATCATCGGAGATTTGCGAGGGGGGATAGCCGTAGCGGGTAGTCAAGAAACCTTCGAGGGGGCCATTCTGTCCACCACCTAGAAGTGAAACATACTGATCCTGATCGAATACCAGCAGCCGGTCGCCATGGACATAATAAGTGGCCGACGCGCGATAGGAGACGGGCTCCATGTTGATCTCGGCGAACACTGCCAAATTCTGATCGGTCAGTGGTCCTAGCAGTTGTAAAGTCTGCAGGTCGCGCTGCAAGATGGGTCGCACGGTGTGGCAACGAATGCATTCGAAGTGCCAGCTCCCCAACGGGCCGGGCGGGCGACGCAGATAAAACCGATCCAAGTCGCAGGAACTGCAGCGGGAGATTTCGCGCACCTCTCCGCTCTGGGCGGCCCAATACCGATAGACGGGGCTGATCGGTTCTACGGCGCCCGCCCAATGGGTCAACACGACATCGATCTGTTCCCAGTCATCGGCGCATCCGGCAGAGCCTGTCGGGCAGGCCTGACGGAAGGCCGCCGCCTCTTGCGGTAGCCGCTCCAGTCGTCGGGTCTCACGATGAAGGCCACAGCGCGTGCAGGTGAACGCCAAGGGGAACGGCACATAGCCCACGACATCGGGTACTTGAAACGCCAGGTCGCCGATGCGCACCCGCACGATGCCATCGCTCAGGATTCGATTATCAACAGCAAGAGCGGGGGGTACAGGATGGCGCAGATTCTGGCCGCGCATGGCGCGGTCCGCCCAGGCTTCACAATATTCCTGAATCTGCTCGCTGATCATGCTCTGAGTAATCGGGCGCAATTCCGCAGTCCGATTACCCGACACGGGCAAGGCCATGCAGGCGCCGGAGCCCCCTTCAAAGGTGAAAAGCGAGTTTGGCGCATAAGCAGTGGCGAGTTGGCCGCGGGATCGTTGCATGAAGGGAGGGCGGGCCATGCTCAATTATCCTCATCCAGTTCGCTGGATGCTGCGCGGCGGTTGCGGGAGACGCCACGATTTCGAATCATGGCCATGGCCTCGCCCACTTCCTCCCAACTCAGGCTGCGATACTGGAGGGTACGATCGGACGCACGAATTTGCCCCGCCGCATCCACATCGCGCAAGCTGAGCATGGGGCGTTGGAGCCGCGTCATGGGATTGCTCCAAAAATCAGAAAGCTTGCCGACAAAACTGCCGCTGGCCAGCTCGGCCTGGATCCGAAGCGCGGCAGCCCGAACCAAGTTGGCATAGTAGGCGGGATTGGCCGGACCACCAGTATCGGCGCCGATACCAATGGCGACGGTAACAAAGCCCACACAATCGTTGAACGCGGACTGATCGCGCAGCAAGCGATCGACCTGCTCCACGGTCACGGGCAGCATCACGTGCGCCTTCTGGTCTGCGGCCGCCGCGGCAAATCTTTCTTGGTGTCGCACGCCCGCAAGCCACATCTGCACCAGGGATGGAACGGTGCGGTCGATGGCCCGGTCGGCCCAGCGCTCTACTGCTGGCGGCGAAATCATCCGTTCCAGCAGCCGGTGAAAGGATTCATGGACTTCCACCACGAAGCGGTCACGCCGGGTTTGCGGTGTCGGTATCAGTAGCGAAAATCCGACATGGGTGCGTCCGACACGCGACGAGGCCTGGATGTATTCCGCAATATCGGACGGCATGCCAGCAAAGGCCATCGCATTGAACAATTCAACATCCACACCGTGAGAGATGGCAGAGGTGGCCACGATGCCGCGCAGGGCGGTACTGATGTCTTCCTGCATTGGATCGAATGGGCGCTCCGCTTGGCGGATGACAGATTGGATGCCCCCAATATCGACGCCGCCGGAGATCAGATCCATAGTATAAGCGCCCAGCGCGTACTCTTGCCCCATCGCGGCATGCGCTTCGCGAACCTCTGCTTCCAGAGCAGAAAGGATCTGATCGCCACCTTTTTTGTTGGTGACATAGGTCAGCTGGATGCGATGCAAATCGACCAGCGCGGCGAGTCGATCATAGCGTCCGTCGTGCGCGACAGCCCGCACCGCCGCACTACGGCCTTCAAACCAAGGGGCGTCGGAAATATTGCTTTCGATTTCTGCGGCGGCGCGGGCCTGGCGCATGGGATCTGTTGACGCCAAGTCTTTCTGCCAGCGGGTAATGGTCGCCGCATGCGAGGCCAGAACCGAGAGTGTCGTTACGGTGTGCAGGCGCCCGTTGGTCATCAGACTGGCATAAAGCCGCCCCCAAGGCGCGGCCGCTTCGCACCCTCGTGGCGTAGTCAGCGCATCACGACGAATCGTCTCTGCCTCGCCTCCAGACACAAAGCTCGCCATGCGGGTATAGAACCCCCCATAGAGGCTCGGGCCGGGGTGCGGAAACTGCACGACACGCTTCTGATAAAGCGCGCGTGTATGTTTGGCGGCGTCTGCCGCTGTCGCGGTGGCACCGATGACATGAGGCAAACGGGGACAATTAGGGTTACCCGGTACACGGCAGACCCTCTCGCCGAGCAGCCGGCTCAGGCGTTCCAGCCACGCGAACAATCCTGTTTCAAAAATGCCACCAAATGTCCCCAAGCTTTCTTCCAGGAGATGCATTTCGTCCTGGATGATGAGGCTTGGGAAGGGATCGAAGAACACCTCCACGCCATCGCTGAAGGCTGGCGCAACGCGCTGCACATTTGGCGGGGGCGGTGCGCCCGTGACGGCGCCATTGGGCATTTGCAGGAGGCCATCGGCGCTCGCTTCTATCCAGCGCGCGAGGCCAAACATGCCCGCGATACGGTCGATAGTCGTTGTGCTCTGGCCAAGCAAAGCCAGCTTGTCGATGGTCCCCAAAAGCACCGAGGGACTGCGCCTATAAATATCAGTGTCGGCAAGCAGGAATGGCAAGGGTTCGCACCGGCCGGAATGCACTTCGTTCCAGGCGCAGGCCTGGTTCAAACAGACAATGCCTAGCTGGTGATGACGCTCCGGGAAAAGCCGAAGCCCTGTGCCGTTGGGTGAAGTGCAAAAAGGGCAAACCGGAAGTTTGTTCCAGGCCGTCTTGGACGCCACATACTCGCGGTCGAGACGATCCTGACTGACCAGCAGAGCGTGTTCGTCCTGCGCCCTGGGACTGCTCCAGACTGGGATACAACGCAGCGCGTCCGAGACATCGCCATTTGGCTTCTGTGTCGAGTTGGGCGTGTTGGTGCCGCCCACCCAAAAACCGATTTCAAACGAGCTTCCCGCGATATTCTCCGCGCGCCTGACCATCTCGGCGCGGGCAAGCAGGCGTGCTAGTCGCTGTGCCTGCTGGACAGTGAGGAGACGCAACGGATAATGCATCATCGCGGTCACGCCGCGGTGTTTACCGCGCAACCGATCGAGGAACAGCGCATAGACGAGCGTTCCGAAGAACGCTTCGGTCTTGCCGCCACCTGTTGCCATATAGAGTAGACTTGCAGCATCTTCATCGAAGCTGGCATCGAAGCTGCCAGCGTACTCGGGAATGCGTGAGGCAAACGTCGGCACATGCGCCAGCACAAAGGCCATCTGGAACAAACGCCAACCCGGCGGGGCTTCGTCGGCCCGTGGCGGATTGGCGCTATCGAAGGCCCGGTTGAGCAGCAGCCATGCACGGAACGGTGCCGCCGCTAACGAAGTGGGCGCTGTCTGCCAAGCGATCTGCGACGCAACCAGAAGCTGGATCCCTCTGTCAATGCGGGCGACCTCGCCGCGCCAAGCCAGCAAATCATCTTGAAACCGAGCCTGCTGTGAGGCTTCATCGGCCGTACTGCCCTCTTCGTCCGGGGCGAACAACACGGTTTCCTGGGCGACCGCTGCAATCCAGGTATTCATAGCTTCGGGAAGTCCCGTGAGCTGAGTCAAATTGAGGGTCGGAGAGATCAGGTCACGATAGGCCGTGGGAACAGCGGCAATCTCGGTTGCGCGAGCTCGCGGCAGCACATAGCGAGGCATCCAGGTGGTCCGCAGGTGACGCTCGCCATCGATCACGCCGAGATCGCGCACGCCGCCATTCACACCAATAGCCGGCATCGTCATAAAGCCCGCCAGATGGTAGCTGCGGCGCACTCGCTCAAGACGCATCGGACCAAGAGCTTGTGTCGGCATCACGACGCGCAGATCAACGCCGAACAGGCCGCATTCCATGCTGGCGTCACCTTCGCGCAAGTTCTCCAGCGCAAAGCGCACGGAATAGACGCTGTCGTCCAACGAATCTGCCAGAGGCTGAACAAGAAGCTGCGCGTCAAAGTCCGGAACGAGATCCGAGTCCCGTGTCGCCACGGCACGGGCGGTTTCAAGAAAGCGTTCCCAAGCCTGGGGCTCCCAGAAGGCTTCCGAAGGCGGATGCAATTTCCGCCAAGCCTGGGCCTGGCCGACAGGACTTGCGATCCAGTCTGTGAAAGCCGCGCGGATTGCTACCAGAAGAGCACTTTTGTGCGTAGCCGCCAGAGTCGCCCAACCTTCCGGGTCGCACGGCAGTGGAAGCTCCAGCGGTGGAACAGCCACGTCCAGGCGTATCCATTTCTGAGGAATGTCGTAGCGTCGTGAAATACGATCCGGAATTCGCAGACGTCCGCCGGCCACCGGCGGTGGCGGCACGCCATTCTCGATTGCGGCGGCATCACGATCATCTCCGCCCGGAAGTTGCGCGGCAGCTGGCACGCCCACCCCCATCGCAGTGTAAACCTCGCGGGAAATGGCAGCGCGCTGTTCGGCGCGCGCGCTATGCGAGGTGCCCGCAGGAATCTCGGCGGCGGCGCGCCGCCGGATTTCATCATTGGCTCGCTGGCGGGCGGCCTCGCTGAAATCGGCGCGCGGGATGAGCCGGCCCTCCCGCGCGAATAATTCCTCTGCAGTCGGTAAGGCGCGGATATACACCGACATGGAAGCCAGAATGCGCACGGCGCCAGGTGCCGGACGGAGCATCAGATCCAGACCATGCGCCGGAATCTTGATATCACTGGACTCATCGTCCCCGTCTTCATTCAGCCGTGGCAGAATAAAGCCACTTGACAGGGTGCGCGATGGTTTTTCTCCCAGCACGGTAGCGCCGTAAACTCCTGCGCCCGAGACAACGCGGCGGGTGCGCTCCAACACCGCATCGCAAACGGCCTCCTTCAGAAGCTGGCGGTCGTCAGGAGACATTCCATCAAGCGCACGGGGATCAGCCATGTTTCCCAACCTCTTCTGCCGAGAGGGTTTGTGCGACAAGTACCTCGTCGACGGCATCCAGCACGAGTTGCCAAAGCTCCGGCATTGATCTCCACGCTGCAGCGCCCGCAGCAGCACCTTCGGGATCGAGAACGAACTGCACCACGCGCTGGTTAAACAGATAGCCTTCCTGCACCCGATAAGATCGTGCTGGGACAATGGCGCCACGGAAAAAAATGTCGGCCAAAGCGGAATCTACACCGACCGCCTGCATGAAGGTGCGAAAACGCGGCCAATCCCGCGCCGCTCGTGGTTGACGGATACCATCCGCTCCGCTGGGCGCCTTATGGGCCGTTAGCCAGCGCACGATGTTAGGCAATTCTTGCGCAGGCAGCGTCGGATCAAGTTCCTGCATCTTGGCCAGGATGTAGCGCGCCTTGTCCTGATCAGTGACCCCGGGCGTGGCGCTGTAAATGGCCGCAATGCGCGTGTGATAGATCGCGAGTTGCTTCAAGGTTTCTTGGGAGCCGGCAAGGGCCCGACGGATAGGTTCACGCAGCGCGGCGCTGAGAACGAGAATACGGTCGCCGGCGCGGATGGTTCGCGCCGCTTTGCGCTCAAACGGTCGAAGCTCGCCAGGAGAAAATTCCAAAACATCGCTGTTCGGACGATAGCGGATGTGATCAATGCGGCTGGTCTTGAATTGGACGATATCGCCGCTATAGGCCTCGCCGGCGCGCGTGAAATCCAAAAGTGCTTCAGGCAACGTGGCCACTATACGGAATTCCGCCTCCGCCAGATCAAGCTTTTCGTCCGCTCCGCCGCGCTGAAGCGCAGCTGTCAGCGGTCGTGCTCGTTGCGCAACCGCGGCAAATGCGGGAATACGCGTCAAGGGCGCCAATTCCGCGGCAAGCAAGGCACTCCCTGCCGCATCTCCCAAGAGAAGCGCGCGGTCCGGCGAAGTCTCGATCGTTAGCAGCGCCCGAATCGCCTCCAGCGTTGGACCAACTACAATGACTCGCCGCGGTTTGATAGCGATCATGCGTCCAAACAGCGCTCGATGGTCGATGATCTCGCATGAGACGCCCAAGGCGCGATCCGAACTGAGATAGACATCTGCTGTTCGGCGATCCGGAACAGATAGAAGCACATCGGAGGCATTCCAGACGGGTTCTAGCAAGACCTGCACTAGTTTGGCGGAAACGGGCGTTTCGTCTTCCCATGCCTGAACCTTGGCCTCAACCTCGGCGATCAAGCGCCGCGTCGCCTCGCCAAATTGCGGCACCATCTCGGCGGCCATCGCCAAGCGTGAAAGCGCCATCTTGGGCCTAAAAAGAGTGCGCGCAGCGTTGTCAACCTCGTCGTCTCCATCGTGAAGAATGTCTGTTACGTAGCGAGCTTCCTTGAGCCCGATCGGCAGAGATGCAGAGCGGCGCAGAAACGCGAGAGCCTTCGATACGCTTGCCGCTGCCGCCGGCTCGCCAGCCTGACGAAAATTGCGGCCAAGCGAGAGAAGACCATCGCGCAGCCCAGCCAGCGAGGCGTCCTTAATGTCAGCTTCGAACGCAATAGGCTTGAGATCGGATGTGAGTGTGGAGGCCGGGCCCAAAAGGCCTTGTTCCGGAAGATAGGCCCCAATCTCAAGTGGCGGCTTGCGCGAAGGTCGTGACGCGGCGCCATAGGATCGCAAAGCGCGAACCGCGCGGCGCAAGGTGAAAGCATCTTCAGAAAGAACAACTACGGGCGGACGGCGCCCGGGCACATGGGCGAGCGCCTGGAGGAGACTGGCGAAACGCTGTCCCCAATCGTCCGGCAGATCCTTGCGACCGGCCTGCGTCAGATCAACGATCACCGCATCGAGGCCTAGTCTCTTGAATCGCGGAAAATCTAAGCAGCGTGCCAGCGTCTCGGGTTTAGCGTCGGCGGGAAGGCCGAACACACCAAAGGGCGTTTTCAAAGGATTGCCGATGGCATCGACATGCTGGGCGAGATCTGCGTCGCGATCTCCCATATGGGTGTGGTCACGCACCCGGCGCAGCACCTGTGCGCCATCAGAGGCATAGGCCGCCGCTTGGCCAGTTGTGACTGGCACAAAAACGGCAGTCGTCTCCAGAAGCGTGGGGTTGCGGACAACAAGCGCCGACGCACTCGCACCACCGCCCTTAGTTGAAGAATCCGGCTTTGTTAGTAGATCGCGCAATCGCATTTCCAGCAGGCAAAGCGATTCCTGTGCCAATCCGGATTTCGCCCAAGCGGCGCCATGCTGAATTTCATCGACGATGCGCGCGGCTGTGGTCGCGATATCACCAGGATGCACCAGAATTGAGCGCGCTCCCCAAGTCGCGCCGCTTCGCCAAGGCCACAGCGCCAGCGTCGCGTAAGCCAGACGGCCCGAGGCGCGGGCTTCGCGCAGCGCGACGGCGGCAACGGCAAAACCTCCGCCTGGCCGCATAGGCCAAGCCAAAATGGCCCGATCATCACCGTCTTCCACCGCGTCCAGTATAGCATTGAGAATCGGGCGTCCGCGTTCGGGCATCAGCCAATTCGAAGGAGCGCTGGTCGAGGCATACCGAATCGAGAACGGTACCGATACGCCGGGACGGGATATTCGCCGCGATCGTATAGCCATCCGACGCGCCGTCATGAGCGCTTGGATGCGTTCAGCCTCACGGCGTTTCGCTGTCTCCCGATTTTCATTTCGGTCAGCGAGACTTTTGCCATGTCCGTGTCGTGATGATTTCGACACCTGTCCCCCGCCAAAGATTGTGTCTTGGCCGCCGCTACTCTAAATCGCAGGCTAGGAATTTCCTATGGTTCTCAACCGAATGGACGTCATTTCTTGGTTGCGTCGACAGGTTGGCCAGCAACGCGAACGAAATTGGATACCGACGCTTACAATTGATGGTAGGCTTGGCAGAACTCAGGCTCACAACCTAAAGCTTTCAACTTTAGCTGGGACTTCGATGTCCGCTTAGGGTTGGGAGCGGTCGACCATCTGCCTACGTCCGTTCTCAGGCCGTTTCTGACCCATTCAAAAGTCTAGCGCAGCGTGGCGCGGCCACGGTACCCTTAGCGTAGAATCGACGTTCTCCACATCAGGCGCCCACGGTCCTTAAGTAGCATCGATATAATATTCGGCATTTTTTTGAGCTGAGATTAGTTCTACATAAACAATCGATACGGATAGACGTTTCTTGGTAAGTCTGGCACGTTCGCGATCGTTCGAGCCAATTTCTGAGAGTAGCGAATGCTCACCGGCACGGGATCATAGAGAGCATCATTGTTCCAATCCATTTTTGTAAGGGCGAGCGCCTCATGTGCTGTAATTTCAAGGGGGCCACTACCTGTATGCCGAACAAGCTGTAGTGGCTTCGGGATGCTCTTCTTTCCCTGATAATAATCGCCCTTAGTTGAGACCTCTGGAGCGTTACCCGCTACCCACACCAGCGCTGAATTCCCAGATCGCACCACCATTGTCCCCCGTGGCACGGGATAGCCCGACGGCCTGCTCGGAGGCTTTGTTTGGCCTGATTTGATCAGCCAGACACCGCGCCAGCAGGAAGCCGAGCTGACCTCGATGCACTCGATTTCTGGGACGCCGGCCAAGGCATCAAACGCTCCTTCGATTTCGCCGTCCTTAAAGGAGGTGGTTTTGTGAATGACCATCCGCTTGGGCAGGTTGCCGCCATTGCGCCCTTGGTAGAGTTCAAGACTGCGCGCAAGCACAGCGCGCATGTCGTCGCGGCTAAGAAAGGGATTTCTACGAGCCTCTGTTACATCGGCGACAGGATCGCGCGCTTCGAACGCGACGAACTGCATGCCGCCGCCATCCATATCGAAAACCTGCGAGCAGCAAGTCACATAGTGCGCATCTCGCTGATCGCCACGAAGCGCATAAGCGAGTCCGATATAGGCGGTTTCCGCCGGCACGCCCTGGAGGGGGGCAAGCTTCCAAGGCGTACCAGCGGCCTTAACGTAAAGAGCGGTTGCCAGCCGCCACGCGAGCGAGGCCTTATGGGTGAAGGTGAAAGCCCGATCATTGAGGACTTGGGTCGGGATGTTGTATTTCGCGCCCAAAGCCTTGAGTGCGTCGTGCGCGTCGAAGAAGCTGCCACGCGTGGCCGAATTCCAAGTGTCGGGGAAATGGACCAGCACGACGTCAAAGTCGTTTCTTACCGTCTCAAGCCTTCTTAGGGCGGCCTCCATCGCTAGGAATAGACGCGCCTGCGGCTCGCCTTCGCCGGGGAGTTGATCGAGATGCTCCGGCCATTTGATGTGCGCGTCACGCGGCGCCGCCTCAAGCGCAACGTGGAACAATGCCTCAAAGCCTGGATACTCCGGCACGTATTCGGACCGATCGGAAGGGCGATGTGAATTGCGCAGCGACAACATAAGCTCGCCCCGGCGCTTGAAAGCGCTCTCCGGGCCGACTGTCGCAATGCGCACCCGGGGCGTATATCCGCCGAAAGACCCCTTCGAATAAGGTCCGAAATTGACCAGCCCTCTGAGGGGGTGGACGTCCACATGCGTGGGTTCGGAGGGTGAGAACGCCAGAAGGGGCTCGTCCAGCAATGTGAAGGGTGGAAGCTTCGTCATCAGAGCAGGAGCGATCATTACTTGCTCCTGTCGAAATATACGTGGTGATGGGCCGGGCGACTCCAGCCGGTGACCGGCGAGATCTCGAACACTGCATCGATCCCGACGGCGTCTTCCAGGCCGAAGGCCTGCCTTGTTCCACTCCCACTGGTGGTCAGAAGCTGGGCCCACGCATTGATGATACCCGACCAATGCTTGTTGTACCGTTGTGCCCACCGCTCCCGGCGCCAGTCGCCAGCCGGGTCGCCCCTGCTCTCAAAGCGAGCGCCCATCAAATCGAGGTTGGCTGAGTTCGGTTCGCCCGGGTTGCCTTCGCGAGCGAAATTTGGCCTCGGAACATGCACGAAGGTGTAGGGTTCGAAGCCACACCACCAGCGCCCATCGATATGGTCCAGCTTCAGGAAAACACCTTCTTGAAATGGGAACCCTAGACCGGGAATGGTCCCTGTTAACGCACTTCCATAGGCATCTCGCAGCCTCGTCAGCACCTGCTCGTTCCGACGGGTTCGTTCTGGATCTTCTCCCTCACGCGGCGCTGCAACAACGATCGAATGGCCAGAACGCTTATATCTGGGAATGAGTGGGCGATGCCTTGCCAGACTCCTTACCAACGCGTCGTAGATCAGTCCCAGTGCCCAACTGTCCGCAACAGGGTCCAGCTCAACCTCTCCGGCAAGCTTGGCGCCAAGCGGCGCGAGCGCGTCCAGAATTTCCTGATCCCTGCCGAAGACGGCCAGTTCCCGTCCGTTAGCCGCGACAGTAGCCCTGCAATTCTTCTCCTTAAGCAACGTCCTGATGGCGGGAGAGGTCGTGGGTTCGGCGAGCGTTATATGCCTGGCCGCTCGTGGCATCTTCTCAATCAAAAGCGCCGAATACCGCAGAACGGGGAACGACCTTGCTTCGGAAGTCGGTAACTGAACGGGCACCAGCCGGGGCGTAGGGCGGGCAAGCATCACCCGATCAAGCAGCAACGCCGGAACATCAGTTGTCTTGATGATATCAGCCGCCAACTCGTCGAATGTCGCACACTCAACAATCGCCACGTCGACGCCGACTATCTGCGCGCGGCTCAGGAATTCAGTGACCGCCGATAACATCCGTGATGCCGAGGAGGTGACCCAGTACAGGCCGTTCGGGAAAGGCGACGGCTTATCGAGGACCGAATTCAGGGCCTCCATGATTGAGGCGTCACGCCCGCTATATCCCACAAACACCATTCCAAAGCGCTTGCCGGCCTCCGCCAACACATGCCGCATCCGGGCGTCCTGCTTCTCCAGCTCTGACCCCGTATTCTTGATCGCGATCGACTGGTAATCTCCATGGAGCTTCGCGATCAATGGCCAATCCGACTCGTTCAGGCACCGCATAGCTCGGTCGGCGGAGTCGATCGCCGCAACTGTCGGACGAGCTTGGTCGGCCACAGGCAGGATTGCGTTCGCCGAAAGCGCAGATTCCTCCACCAGAGGGTCGAAATTCGTTGTGAACGTGCAGTCGACTTTCCGCGCAGCGATCAGGCTTCCGAGAACCTTATGACCAAAGCAGGGCGTACCCTTGGAAATCGCGTCGTCGATATATTGCCGACGATGCCTAGGCTGCGGGTATACCGCTTCGAACGCGGCCGCGTACTCGGTCGGATCGCCATTAGGCGGAAGGAGCGACGTTCGGCGGAAAAAGGCGTCGATCCTGTCAATCCAAATCGGATCGGCGGTATCGATTTCGCGCCTCGAAAGATTGTTCTCGCGGCAGAAAATTTGCGCCTTGAAATCCCGAATCATCGCGTAGCCTGTCGGAATACCCGAGGCGGCTGAAGCGCCCGCGCCGAGGAACCAGGCCACTAAATTAGGCCGCAGAGCGAAGGCGGTCGCAAACTGTGCGGCGGAAATTGTTGGAATGGAACTGATGAACGACTCCTTCAATATGCTCGAAAGATGACCATAATCGGGGTCGGACGAACCTCTGTAAAGTCAGTTTGTCTTGTCGACAGCGGTGGGACGGCGCATGGTCTTGCGTCCGTTGCTGCGGCGCTCGGATGCTAGGCTCGATATAGCCCATCATTCATTTGGACGGTGACAAAAGCTGAGGTGACATCTGATGCTGTCAACCCGCTCTCGCATCCTAGAGCGCCATGCCGTACACATAGTGCCCGTCATCACTGTTCACGGCCCGCCAAACACCGTCGATTGCCGCCCCCACCAATCGGCAGATATATTCAACAGTTCTACACCGCAGCTCGATATTTCTTGAAAGTCGGCAGCGGCAGCAGCCGCGATCGACTTCGATTACAGCGACTGGCGCTTCACGCTGGCCATGACCGCTTCTGGCGCAAAGCGGACCTCAGAAGATGTAGGCTTTTATGAGCATGCAGACGCGTTTACCGGCTATCGATATAGCAGTATCTCAAACGCCCAGAGAGTTTCTGGACGCTATGGCGGAGATTGCAGGGGCATCGGCCGAATTCCGGGTAGAGCAGCATCGTGACAAGCCCGGCGGACCCGCGCTCGATGTTATCAATCTCCGGTACTTGGGACGCTCGCCGCATGTGGATGTCGGCGGCCAGCTGATCTCCCGCGCCGATCGCAAGCGCATTTCAGTTGAGATGCGGGCAAGCCGGTGGACGCCGGACCCGCCGACCCGCGAGATCTATTGTGCCGTCGCGAAAGAGTTAATCGGGCCTCTGCTTACCACCTACAATCGGGCGAACAAAACCCGCTATCGTTTGCGGATCGAGAAGGCGGTTCACGCCGAACCGAAATTGCCGCAAGAAGCCGCAAAGCTCTTCAGCGTCTTTGTAACCCTTGCCAACACCGCGTCACTCCACCCCCTTGATTGGAAGCGTTTCTACGAATTTGTCCGCTATAGCCGCACGGAAATCTCTCAGGAAGACATGGCGGCCCTGCTCACAAAATCGGGGTTTGATGCGCCCTATGCGGAGCATATTTCCGGCATCTACAGCCATCTTTGGGCCTTCAAACGGACCAGATGACGCCGTTGCTTTAAAGGCATTCAGAGGGCGCTCCGGTCCTTTTTAGGCCTCCGGCGTCGGAGGTGATTTTGGCATGCCCTCGACTCCCGCCCCTTCTCTCCCTAAGCTTTTCCTGCCCACTGGTGCGGCCTAGCCCAACCCGGGGCGTCGACGCTCCCTTTCATCAAGGGAGAGTTCGATGGCTCGGTACGAAAAGCAGGTCGTATCCAAAAAGGAGCTGAAGTCTGTCTGTGGCATCCCGTATTCCGGCCAGCATATTGCAAGGCTCGAGGCGGCCGGGCAGTTCCCGAAGCGGATAAAGCTCGGCCAGAATCGTGTTGTGTGGTTGCTGTCGGAAATCGAGGCATGGCTCGACGCGCGGATCGCATTGCGAGACGCGTAAGACCATCACCGGCACTTCCTTCTGAAGGGTCTTTGGGGACCGGGTCGCTCCCGGTCCCCATCTTTTTTGGTTCCTCGTTGCCGCGAAGGGCGATCGGCAGGGGGATAGGCTGGGGGATACCGTATCGCCCTTCCGTCCGCGGATGATCCTCGCAATAGACAAGCGGAATCAAGCGCTTGGGGGCCGGGCCGGCAATCTTCCGTGGTCCGACTTATGGCCTCTTCGAGGCCTTTTCGCGCCCATGAGACTTGAAACCGCTTGACTCCCTGACGCCGCGTCCGCTTCGATTTCTCCAGTACAGGTGAAGTCAAGGGGTATGGAGAGGTCGGAACATCAAATAAAGGGGGGAGCGCATGCAGGCGTCTATCGAGCACAAGGAGATCACGGCCGGGGTCATCAAGAAGGTGCCGCAGGTCGAGGTCACGGTCGCGGTGCAGTTTTCGGAAGAGGAGCGCGCGATCGCGGAGCGCTGGAATCTCGGCGAGCGGATCGTGGTCGAGCGCGACATCAACGCGCATCGCCTCGGTAAGATGAAAGCCGACCAGTATGAGTACCAGGCGAAACTCGCGCATCTGCGCCTCGCCGACCTCCTGCGCGGGCCGAGCCGTCATGTGGTCGATACGCCGCTCGATGCGAAGCTCTACCAGGAGGAAGTGGTCGAGGGCTGAAGACCCTCAAGGCCTTTCTGACGGGCTGCGCGGAGCTTGCCGAGCCGCAAAGCCTCGAGATCTGACGGAGATGGGCGGGCTCGATTTCGAGAAGCCCGAAGACCTCCTGACCGCCGCGGCCGTGCTCGCGGGTCTGATCTCCGGCATCTATTTCCTGGGGCCCTTCCTCATCCCTCTGGCCCTTATCGGGATCGGCTGCTGGATCGGCATCGCACTCTATACCGGGCCTGCGGCGCGGACGGCGCGCTCGCGGCGCGAGGCGCTGAGACTCTACGAGACGGCTTCGCGTCTCAGGGCGGAGAAGGTGTTCCCGGACCCCGAAGAGTTCAGCACCGCCATCTGGAAGCGCCTTGCCGATGCGCTGGAGGACGGTCTCCCGTCCTACGAGATTTCAACGCGCATTTTCGAGCTTGCCGAAGAGCTCTACCGGGCGGAGGGGCTTGCGGGCGAGATCCCCGCCCTCGCCCCGGAAGCCGGAGAGATCGAACTCGCGCGCTACCGCGACCGGATCGAGGCGCTCATCGCGAAAGTCGAACGCGCGGACATCGTGGAGCGGATGGAAGAGGCGATCTTTCAGTCGCTCTATGGCTTTTGCCGCCGGCTCCCGCCTGCTGCCTTTCAGGAGGCGGAGGCTCTTGCCGAGGCGGCCGATGCCGGCGGGCTGAAGACAGGGTTCCGGATGCCGCTTATCGATGCGATGCCGCATCCGGGCGGGGCGGTCGAGCGGCTGCTGTTGCCCTACTTCTCGGCGAAAGCGTCGGAGGCCGGGCTTTTCTCGGCCCTTCGCCACCGTCTCTCGCGCAATCAATATGAGGCCTCGGGCATTCCTCATCCCGAACCGCCGGGGAACCGGAAGCCACTCCTCCTGCCGCATGAGAGCAAGGCGCCGCCCCGGGAGCTCGTGCCGGCCTTCCTTCGCGAGACGCCGCTCGAGGAGATGTTCGCGGCCGACATCCCCTTCGACATTTCAGACGGGAGCCGGTTCGAGCATCACTGGATCGTGGCGGGCTCCGGCCATGGCAAGAGCCAGACGCTGCAATACATGATCGCGCAGGACCTGGAGCGTGTCGGCAAGGGTGAGGCCTCGGTCATCGTGATCGACTCCCAGGGCGATCTGATCCGCAACATCGCCGGCCTCAAATGCTTCGCGCCGGGCGAGGCGCTGCATGGCCGTCTCTGCCTGATCGACCCTTCCGATATCGAATACCCACTCGCCCTCAATCTCTTCGATGCCGGCATGGAGCGGATCGGCGCCTATGCGCCGCTTGAGCGTGAGCGCCTCGTCAATGGCATCCTCGAGCTCTACGATTTCGTGCTGGGCTCGCTCCTCTCCGCCGAACTCACCCAGAAGCAGAGCGTGATCTTCCGCTACATCACGCGGCTTATGCTCCATATCCCGGATGCGACCATCCACACCTTCCGGGAACTCATGGAGCCCAAGGGCTATGAGACATACAAAGCCCATATCGAGAAACTCGACGGGACGGCCCGGGCCTTTTTCGAGACGGAGTTCAACAGCAAGCAGTTCGAGGAAACGAAGCGCCAGGTGGTGCGGCGCCTCTGGGGCATTCTCGAGAACCGGACCTTCGAGCGGATGTTCTCGCATCCGAGGAACAAGCTCGACCTCTTCGCCGAGATGAATGAGGGCAAGGTCATCCTGATCAATACGGCGAAGGACCTCCTGAAGCAGAACGGCACCGAGATCTTCGGGCGCTTCTTCATCGCGCTGATCGCGCAAGCCGCGCAGGAGCGGGCGACGCTCGGAAGAGGGGAAAGGCTACCCACCTTCGTCTATGTCGACGAATGCGCCGATTATCTCGACCAGAACGTCTCGGTGATCCTGGAGCAGGCGCGCAAATACAATGTCGGCATGGTGCTGGCGCATCAATATATCGGCCAGCTGTCGCCGAAGCTGCAGGAGAGCTTCGCGGCCAATACGAGCATCAAGTTCGCGGGCGGCGTCTCGGAGAAGGATGCGCGGGTGCTCGCCCCGATGCTCCACACGACGCTTGAGTTCATCGGGAGCCGGCGCAAGGGCGAGTTCGCAGTCTCGGTCCGCAATGTGACCGACGGCGCCGTCTCGCTTGATTTTCCATTCGGTCATCTGGAAGCCCTGCCGCGGATGAGCGCGGAGGAGGCGGAGGCTGTGCGCGGGGAGATGCGTGAGCGCTACGCCGTCCACTGGCAAGAGGTGGAGCAGGGGAGGGCAGGGGCCGAGATGTTGGAGCGTGACAAGGCTCACGCTCCTGTCCCCGCGGAGATCGACACGGCGCCTTCAAGCGACTGGTGACAATCCGCTCCTTCTTCTCGTCCATGAGAAAAATGGCCATCATGACCTTTCCCCGAATGCAGAGGGCGAAAGGGAGGAAAGGCCAATGGCGACACACGAGTTCACGCGGCAGGAGCTTTACGATCTTGTCTGGTCGATCCCGATGACGAAGCTCGCGGAGCGCTACGGTATATCCGGAAACGGCCTCGCAAAAGCGTGCCGCAATGCGGAGATCCCGGTGCCTGAGCGTGGCTATTGGGCAAAGCTGCAGGCGGGCAAAAAGGTTGTCCGAAAAGCCTTACCGGCGGTGAAAAGAGATACACCCAGAACGGTGATCATCAGCCCGCCGGGCAAGCGGGAGGACTCGACTCCTCCGCCGCCTGTTCCGGATACCGTTGCGGCAAAAGTTGAACAGGTCAAACAGACAGCAAAGCCCGTTTCCGTTCCGGCGACTCTTTCAAATCCCCACCGAATCGTCGCGGCATGGCTTGAGGACGAGAGGCGGGAGAAACGTGCTCGCCGCGGCGATCCCTGGGCTCTGCCATTGAAGCGGAGCGATGCGACGGAGCTCGATAAGAGGCGTCTCCGGATTTTAAGCGCACTGCTCAAGGCGATCGAGGCGTCTGGCTACACCCTCAAATGCGAACGCTACCGGGACGTGCAGATTCGGACTGGTACTATGACGATCGAGCTTATTCTCGAGGAGCGCATCAAGCAGGTACGCCGGCTCATCACAGACGAAGACCGGCGAAGTTCCCGCTGGTACGCGGAGGGGCAAAAATGGACACAGGAGAAGGTCCCGACCGGCAGACTGCGGCTTCGCCTTCTTGAACCGGAATACCGGCATGTCGTGAAGGAATGGGAAGAAGCGGAAAGCAGTCCACTGGAAGCGCTCCTTGACGAGGTGCTGCCGACGGTTGCGGGTAAATTTGAAGAGATACGCCTCCAGCGGATGCGGCAGGCGGAAGAACAGGCAAAACGTATGGAAGCAGAGCGCCTCAGATATGAGGCGGAGCTTGAGGCGAAGAAGGAGACGATCAGATTCCGCCGGCTGGTCGCTCATTGCGCCAACCGGAGGACCGCCGCGGAAATAAGGGAACTTGTTGCATCTGTAGAGCGCTCGCCTCTGGCGGCAGATAATGCCGAACTATTTTTCGATTGGAAGAGCTGGGCGCTTTCACATGCCGAACGGATTGATCTGCTTGCGAAGGAGACACTGTTTGACCGGGAGCGACTATGAGACGTATCACTTCGAGAAATGATACGTCGGCGACGCGAAGGCCCGAAAATAAAAGAGGGACAGAATTTTTCTCGGCGCGCATGGATGTTCGGCGCTCCACGGGGACAAACATTCATGAACATGGCGCACGTTTTCTGCGCTCCGGTCCGATGCTATCGCTTCAGGCATGGAACACCGGCAGCGCCGATCCCGCATGAAGCGCCAGAAGACGGGGAAGAGCCTCGCGCTGACAGCGCGCGACCTCGCGATCTTCGAGCTGCTGGAGCGCTACCGCTATCTGCGGTCGACTTTCATCCACGACTTTGTAGGTGGACAGTCGGAAACGCGCTTCAAGGAGCGGCTCGGCGATCTCTACCACGAGGGCGGATATCTGACCCGGCCCGAGCAGCAGTGGGAGACGGCGCGTTCCCGCTACCTGCCTGCCGTCTATGAGAACAGTGATCGAGCCCGGGACGTGCTCGCCGCGCAGGGGAGGCTCGCCGACCCCTGTCCGCATATGCCATACGGGACGAGCGGCGCGGGACGGCAATTCGCGCATTCGCTGATGATCTGCGAGACTCTGGCGTCGATCGAACTCGCGGTGAAAGCAAAGGCGGATCTGCGCTTTGTCTCCTGGCCCGAAATCCTCGCAAAGGCACCGGAGGGAGCCCGGCGGTCTCCGAATCCGCTGAGGCTTCCCGGATCGTCATGCAGCTTGGGAACGGCAACCGAGCTTGCCCGCAATGGCGACACCGTCCCGGATGCCATGTTTGGTCTCGGATATGGTGGAGAGGGACGGAGAAGCTACCGCTTTTTCGCGCTTGAGGTCGATCGCGGCACGATGCCTATCATGCGATCGGCGCGGGGACAGACGTCCTATCTGGAGAAGATGTCCGCCTATCATGGCGTTGCGGCACGTGGGGTCCACAGGTCGCATTTGGGCATTCCCAATTTACTCGTCCTCACAGTGACGACATCGGAAGCGCGCAAACAGAACATGTTGTCCGCTCTTGCAAGAACAATCGAAGACAGTGCCATGTTCCTCTTCAAAGAAGTTGGTGCCGCGGCGCACAGGAACGGCGCAACACTAGGTGCGGTGCTTCAATTGCCTTGGGACTGCGCCGGCCGCTCTCATGTCGACATTCTGGAACCTGGCGACTAGCGGTCGATGGAGTCAATGTCCGATATCTCCGCCTGATATTGGACCCGAGGCCTCTCCCATGACGAATTTGTGTACTCGCCTGGAGTAAAGGCTTGTGCTAGTCTTCAGCCATGAAGCGACGTATCGACAGATGCCGACGCGTATCCCGGGTCCGGCATTGGCTTGCGACGGTGCTGGCGGTCGCGCTGTTGATGACGGCGGCTTCGGCACCGGTGACCGATCTCGGTATGATGGCGTCGGCACACGCGATGGCCGATGAAGGTGCCCCGCCGCATGGGGCACTTGCCACGGGCGAGATGGCGGAATCGTGCTACGACGATTGCCAAGAGACTGACACGACAACCTGCGACAGCTCGGCCCTCTGCATGACCGCCTGCGGCAAGCTGCCGCTTCAGCTCGCCGCTGCGCTCGGTTTTGTCCCGGTCGAACGTGCCATCGAAGCGGTTCACGGGCCGGACATCGGCCGGGCCGATCTTTCTCCCTCTCCGTTGCGACGGCCTCCCAAAGCGATGTGACACACCGGCGCGCGGCCCTTCGGTTGCGCGTCAACTGTCACAGCAGTTTCAGGAGAGTCTTATGGTTCGCTCACTCAAAGCGTCCACGATTGCCGTGCTTGTGGCGGTCGTGGCGACCGTCGGCATATGGAGCGTCGCCGGCGCGCAGTCTCAAGCTTATAAATTCGAGGCCGTACCGGATGAAATATCTGTCGGCGAGGGCGTTCGGATCGAGGTCCGGTTGCTCGATCCCGACGGAAAGCCGGTACCGTCGGAGAACGTCGACATTGTCTCGACGCGGCTCGATATGGGTCCCGAAGGCATGGCGATGATGGATACACCGCTCACACCGCTCCCCGCCGGCAGCGCGGATGTCCTGGCCTTCGAAACAAAGATCGCGATGGCCGGCCGATGGGCGCTCGCGATCGAAGTGAGAGTCGACGGCGTTCCAGAACCCGTCAAGGGCGTCGTCATTTTCACGGCCGTCGAGAAAAAAGCCGATGCAACCCCTGCCGCGCCAGCGGCAGGGGAGCGCGAGATACGTTATTACCGTAACCCGATGGGCCTGCCAGACATATCGCCGGTGCCGAAGAAGGATTCGATGGGGATGGATTACATCCCTGTCTATGAAGAGGATGTTGCGGCACCCGCCGGAACCGTCCGTATCGGCCCGGAAAAGACGCAGCGTGCCGGCGTTCGAACCGTGGCGGTCGAACGCCGCGACCTCGTCCGCACGATCCGCGGCGCCGGTACCGTAACCGTAGACGAAGCGCGCGTAGCACTGGTGACGGCACGCTTCGACGGATTTGTCGAACGCCTCGACGTCCGCACAACGGGCGGCACGGTGGCCGCCGGCGAGCCGCTGCTGACGGTCTGGATCGAAAGCGATGAACTCCTGCGAAAACAGGCCGATTACCTTTCGGCGCTGTCGCGCGGCGGCCGCGATGTCGAACGTGCCGCGCAGAATCTCCGCCTCTTCGGCATTTCCAGTGCCTCCATCGCAGAAATGGCGCGCACGCGCGCGCCGGCGCGCGTGGTGACCTTCGAGGCGCCGCTTGGCGGCACCGTCATCGAAAAACCCTCGCTCGACGGCATGCGCTTTGCGGCCGGCGACACGCTTTTCCGGATCGCCGATCTGTCGGTGCTCTGGGTGATGGCCGAAATCGCCGAACAGGATCTCGCGCTCGTCAGGCCCGGCCAGACCGCGCAATTGTCGATGCCGGCCATGCCCGGCGAAACGCGCGAGGCGATTGTCGATTTCGTCTATCCCGATCTTGACATGGCGACCCGCTCGGGCCGGGTCCGGCTGGTCGTGCCGAACGCCGACGGGCGCCTCAAGCTCGGCCATTTCGTGCGCGTCGAGATCGGCGCGCCGGTCGGCGATAAACCGGCGCTCGCGGTGCCGGCCGCTTCGGTCATCGACGACGGCGCGCGCCAGATCGTCTTCGTCGCGCGCGGCGACGGGCTTTTCGAACCGCGCGACGTTCGCCTCGGCGCCCGCGCCGGCACCGATGTCGAGATCAGGGAGGGTCTGGCCGCCGGTGAGGAGGTCGTCACCTCCGGCATCTTCCTGATCGATGCCGAGAGCAATCTCCAGACCGCGCTTTCGGCCTTCGCCACCGAACCGGTGACGCCATGATCGCGGGCATCATCGGTTGGTCGGCGCGCAACAGTGTTCTGGTGCTGATCGGCACGCTCTTTGCGATCGTTGCCGGCATTTACTCGATCGCGCGCATTCCGCTCGATGCGATACCGGACCTGTCGGACACGCAGGTCATCATCGTCACCGATTATCCGGGCCAGGCGCCGCAGGTCGTCGAGGACCAGGTGACCTTTCCGCTCGCGACCGCGATGCTCAACGTGCCGCGTGCCCGCGTCGTGCGCGGCTTTTCCTTCTTCGGCGTTTCCTTCGTCTATGTCGTCTTCGAGGACGGCGCCGATCTCTACTGGGCGCGCAGCCGCGTTCTCGAATATCTGAGTGCGGCGGCGGAACGCCTGCCGGACGGCGTCACGCCCTCGCTCGGGCCGGATGCGACCGGCGTCGGCTGGGTCTATCAATATGCGCTGAAGTCGTCGGAGCTGAACCTCGCCGAACTCCGTTCGCTGCAGGACTGGCAGGTCCGGTTTGCCGTCTCGCGCGCCGAAGGCGTCGCCGAGGTCGCAACGGTGGGCGGCTTCGTCCGGCAATATGCGGTCATCGTCGATCCGTTGCTGCTGAAAAGCACGGGGCTGACGCTTTCCGATATCGCCGGCGCGGTGCGCACCAGCAACATGGATGTCGGCGGCCGCACCATCGAGCTTGCCGAAACCGAATTCATGATCCGCGGTCGCGGCTATCTCGCCGGCATTGAGGACATCGAAAAGATCGTGCTCCGCGCCGAGGGCGGCACGCCGCTTCTGCTGCGCGACGTGGCGCGCGTCGAACTCGCGCCCGACGAACGGCGCGGCGTCGCCGAAATGGGCGGCGAGGGCGAGGCGGTTTCCGGCATCGCCCTGCAGCGCCATGGCGCCAATGCGCTCGACGTCATCGAAAACGTCAAGCGCGAGCTTGCAGCCGTTGCGCCGAGCCTGCCGGGCAACACCGAAATCGTAGAGGTCTATGACCGCTCGGCGTTGATCGGCCGCGCCATCAATACGCTGGTGCGTACGCTCGTCGAGGAAAGCGTCGTCGTGGCACTGGTCTGCTTTATGTTCCTCTGGCATGCGCGCAGCGCGCTTGTCGCCATCGTCACGCTGCCGGTCGGCATTCTGATGGCGTTGGCCGCAACCCATGTGCTCGGCATCCCCTCCAACATCATGAGCCTCGGCGGCATCGCGATCGCGATCGGCGCCATGGTCGATGCGGCAATCGTGATGATCGAAAACGCCCACAAGCGGCTCGAGAACGCGCCGCCCGGCGCCTCGCGCACCGCCGTCGTCATCGAGGCGGCGCAGGAAGTGGGCCCGGCGCTCTTTTTCAGCCTGCTGATCATCACCGTCTCCTTCCTGCCGATCTTCACGCTGGAGGCGCAGGAAGGCCGCCTCTTCAAGCCGCTCGCCGCCACCAAGACCTTCGCGATGGCGGCTGCCGCCCTTCTCTCGATCACGCTGGTGCCGGTGCTGATGACGATCTTCATCCGCGGCCGGATCGTACCGGAGGACCAGAACCCGCTCAACAAGGCGCTGATCTGGCTCTACCGGCCGGTGATCGGTCTGGTGCTGCGCGCCCGCGGCGTCACCATCCTCGCGGCCTTCATCGTGCTCGCCGTAACGGCGGTACCACTCAGCCGCATCGGCTCGGAATTCATGCCGAACCTCAACGAGGGGACGCTTCTCTACATGCCGACGACGCTGCCGGGCCTTTCGGTGACGAAGGCGGCCGAACTGCTGCAGACGCAGAACCGGATCATCGCCGGCTTTCCCGAGGTCGCCTCCGTCTGGGGCAAGGCCGGCCGCGCCGACAGCGCGACCGATCCCGCGCCGATGGAAATGTTCGAGACCATCATCAACCTGAAGCCCGAAAGCGACTGGCGGCAGGGCATGAATCTCGACAAGCTGATTGCCGAAATGGACACCGCGCTCCAGTTTCCGGGCGTCTCCAATGCCTGGACGATGCCCATCAAGGCCCGCATCGACATGCTCTCGACCGGCATCCGCACGCCGGTCGGCGTCAAGATATTCGGGCCCGACCTCGTCGAACTGGAGCGGATCGCCCGCGAGATCGAAACCGTCCTGCGTGCCGTTCCCGGCACTTCGTCGGCCTATGCCGAGCGCGTCAATGGCGGCTATTTCCTCGACATCCGTCCCGACCGCGACCGCATCGCCCGGCACGGGCTGTCGATGGAGACGGTGCAGGAAACGATCGCGATGGCGCTGGGCGCGAAAGCCCTCACCACCACGGTCGAAGGCCGCGAGCGCTACGATGTGGTGTTGCGCTATCCGCAAGCCTCCCGCGCCGACCCGGATGCGCTCGCGCGCGAGGTCTTTGTCACGACGCCCGCAGGCGCCGCTATTCCGCTCGGCGAGATCGCCGACATCGCGCGGGCGCGTGGCCCCACCATGGTGCGCACCGAAAGCGGCCAGCCGGTCGTCTATGTCTTTGTCGATATCCGCGACCGCGATCTCGGCGGCTATGTCGGCGAGGCACGGCGCGTGGTCGCCGGCGAAGTCGCGCTGCCGCCCGGCTACACGGTCGCCTGGAGCGGCCAGTTCGAATATCTGGCGCGCGCGCAGCAACGCCTTTCCGTCGTCATTCCAGTTACGCTGCTGGTCATTTTCCTGCTCCTCTATCTCAACTTTAAGGGCCTCACCGAAACCTTCATCGTGATGCTGTCGCTGCCATTCGCGCTGGTCGGCGGGCTCTGGCTGATGGCGGCGCTCGATTTCAACATGAGCGTTGCGGCGGCCGTCGGTTTCATCGCGCTGGCGGGGGTGGCGGCTGAAACCGGCGTCGTGATGCTGCTCTATCTCGACCAAGCCTTGCGCGACGCGAAGGCCCTCGTGTTGGCCAAAGGTCGCGCCTTCACCCGCGCCGATCTCAATGGCGCGATCATGGAGGGTGCCGTCGGGCGCGTGCGGCCGAAAATGATGACCGTTATCACCATCATGGCGGGCCTCCTGCCGATCCTCTGGGCCACTGGCACCGGCGCCGAGGTGATGCAGCGCATCGCCGTGCCGATGATAGGCGGGATGGTATCGTCCACTATCCTCACGCTGGTGGTGATCCCGGCGATCTATGCAATCGTTCACGGGATGAGGCTATCGAGGGGCGATGCAAGCACGGTCGATTGAACGACCACTACGATCGCGTATGAAGACAGGGGCGGGACATCTCCTGTGGAAGCTCGATGTATCCGGCTCGACGCAAGGGCGGCGGCGCGGGACGGTGTCAGACGGCCTCCACTTTGAGGCCTGCGGCCGTCTACTCAGGAAACCCGTCTTCAAGCCGCCGCACATGAACGCTTCTTGCTCGCAGGAACGGGGCAGCTTCGAATATCAATACTATTCGGAAAAGACCGCCCCCTTTGCAATCTGACGTGTGGATACCCTTCAATGCCGGCTGAGGCATAGGTTCGTCTCGCGGCGCAAATGATTCCTGCCGGGCTGTCGTCATCAATCTTGGTCCCACCACTTTCTTAGGGCGCCGAGCCGATGAAGACCGAGGAATTCGTCGCCACCAGATGCCGATCATCATCCTGATGGGGAGGTCGCTGTGGTTCCAAACCAAAGAAAAGTCGTGCCCAGGAGATGAAGCCGCCGACGATTTCCGCGACTACGGCGCCAATGTAAGCAAAAGCCGCACAGGGGTATCAGTGCGACATTGCTACCGGCTAATGTCCTTGTTTGAGGCGACACATGAAATGCCCCTGAAGTAAATTGGTTTTGCTTGGTGGAGATCGAAAGTTTTCAGATGATTTGCCACTTTAGTTTGTGATCCGCAGTAGCCCCAGTTCTGGTGCCGCGCGAAATTGGTCCGCCTGTTTGGCGGGGCTAGGACGAAAGCGGGCGGATTTGTTTTCAAAACAACAGCGAGACGCCGAATGTCGTTTTAAAAAATGAGTTGCAATGGGTAACAATTTATAGGACATCCTCTATATGCTTCGCGCCTTGATCCACTTGGTAATTGTCAGCTTGCTTTGGAGTGCAACGTCCGTCGGCGCGACGGGGGCACCGCTCTATAGCGATTTGATCGAAGCCAGCAGCGATATCCTGGACAAAGAAGCCGGTGGAGATCGACTGCTCGATGAAGGCTGCGAACTCTGTCACGCTTTTCAGCATGTAACTGTGGCCAGCGCTCGCTCTGCGAGCGCCTCAGCACTGTGCGCTCTTGTATCGTTTCCAGGCGACGCCGTGGCAAGAAGTCTCTCCCGTTCGCCGGACGGTCCCCCTCCTGAGTTCATGATCGCCTGATCTCACTCGCATTCCCGGCCGGGAATGCATGACGTTTCCATAGATAGGTGATTCATGAATGGTTCGTTCCGCCGTTGGCGGAGGGTCCTGTCTGGTGCTTTCTTGTCGGTCGGGCTCATAGCACCTGCATGCGCGTTGGAGCATGCTGGACCTTCCCTTACTCTCGACGCTGCTATAGCCACCGCGCTTTCGCAGAACGCGCAGATGCGCATCGCAACCGAAGCCATAGGAGAGCGCGCCGCGGAGGCACGCCAGGCCTCATTCCTGCCTAACCCCGAACTCGGACTTGAAGTCGAGAATGTTTTCGGCTCGGGTCCATATAGCGGTGTGGACGAGGCGGATATCACGCTGGGAGTCTCGCAACTTATCGAAACGGGAGGCAAGCGCGAAAGCCAGAAGCGCCTGTTCCGTCTTTCCGAATTGGCCGCGACGGCCGAGCGGAATGCAGTGGAGCGCATCCTCCGCGAGGCCGTGACGCACGCTTTCAACGAGCTTCTTGCTGCGCAGCGCGAAGTGACAACGGCTTCAGCAGCCGCCGAGAATATCGGCACTCTTGTTCCTGCACTTCGCCGCCGTTTCGAACGCGGCGCATCATCCGAGGCCGATCTGAACCGTGGTCTCTTGGCGCTGGAACTTGCCGAGATCCGGGTCACCGCGAGAGAAGCCGAACTGCGCACCGCCCAGCAGACATTGCTGGCGCTGTGGTCTGAAAATGTCTACCGCCCGCTGCATGCGGAAGGCTCTTTCGCTGTTCCCGCTGTCCAACTTCCGAGACTCGATGAACTGGAAGCGCGGCTGGACAGTCACCCCGCGGTGCTCGGTGGGCAAGAGACGGTGAGCGCTCGGCGCGCTGCCTTCGACCTCGAAAAGGCCAATGCCGTTCCCGACGTTACGCTCGGCGCGGGAGCGCGCCGGTTTTCCGGCACGGATGAAAGCGCACTGCTCTTTTCCGTTTCCATCCCGCTCACCGTCTTCGACCGCAATCAGGGCAATATCGATGCCGCGTCGCGCCGCATCGTGCAGGCCGATCTCGATGCGCAGCAGACGAGAGTGGAACTCGCGCGAGACCTGCAACAGGCATATCAGACCTACCAAAGCCGCTGCCCGGAGGCGGCACGGCTCGGCTCCTCCATCGTGCCCGCATCGGAGAAGACCTCCGCGACCATCCGCGAAGGCTACCTGGCCGGGCGTTTCGGCGTTCTCGAACTTCTCGACGCCCTGCAAACAAGCACCGAAAGCCGGTTGCAGGAAACGCAGGCGCTTCTCGCCTGCGTCAATGCCCTCGCTTCGATTGAGACAATGACCGGCCTTCCCGCCAGTGCGGATGCGGCCGAGGGAGATGAGCAATGAGCCCGACAAAGAGTAAGTTTCTGGCCAGTAGCACATTCGCTTTAAGTCTTGCGTTGGCCATTGCCTATTCTCCGGCCTTTGCGGAGCCAGACCCCGGGCATGAAAGCCCGCGAGTCGCGCAGGAGACCGAAGGACACGGCGACGGCGACGAGGAAGGTCACGATGCGCATGGCGAGGAAGCCGATGCAGATCATGCGCATGACGACGAGGACGATCATGCTCTAGAAGAAGGGCATGCCGAGGAAGAGGGGCATGTCAATCTCTCGGCAAGTCAGCTTGAAAATACCGACATAGAGATTGCCAAGGCCACAGCAGGAACGCTTACGCTTTCAACGAGCCTTTTTGGCGTTATCCGTCCAGACCTCGAGAAGCTCGTGCATATCGTGCCGCGTTTCCCTGGCATCGTCACGGAGGTGAAGCGGCGCATCGGAGACGAGGTGTCCAAGGGAGACGTCCTGCTATCGGTCGAAAGCAATGAGAGTCTGCGATCCTACACGCTTCGATCGCCAATCGCAGGCCGCATCATTCAACGCAACGTCGCCCCTGGCCAGTTTGCCGATACGGAAACCCCCTTGATGGTGGTGGCCGACATGTCTTCCGTCTGGCTCGATCTTCAGGTGCATCGTCACGATGCAGGCCTCGTGCGCGAGGGACAGCGCGTTACATTCCGGTTGGAAGATGAGGGCGATCTCGTTGCCGCCACCATCGGCTACGTATCGCCTATTGCGGCGCAGGATACCCAAAGCGTCCTCGCGCGCGCGTATGTACCCAACCCCGACGGACGCCTTCAGCCGGGCATATTCGTCAGTGCTTCGGTAGAGCAGGAAAAAGCGACGGCTCGCGTCGTCGTCGGCCGAGAGGCAATTCTCTATGACGGTGCGTCGAGCTTCGTCTACGTGCCTGGAGAAGAAAAGGGTTCGTTCGAGCGCCTTGAGGTAAAGACCGGCCGCAGCGACGAGAAGAGCGTCGAGATCGTGGACGGGCTGGACCCTGGTAGCACCTATGTCGCCGGCAATGCCTTCATCCTCAAGGCGGAGGCCGGCAAGAACGCCGCCTCCCATGCGCATTGAGGGGGGAGCGGTCATGATTGCGCGTATCGTCTCCTTTTGCGTCCAGCATCGCTGGCTCGTCCTTCTCACGGCAGCATTTGTCGCCGCATTGGGCGTCTACAATTTCATGCGCCTGCCGATAGATGCCGTTCCCGACATCACCAATGTTCAGGTCCAGATCAACACCTCGGCACCCGGCTATTCGCCAGTCGAGGTGGAACAGCGCATTACGTTTCCTCTGGAAACGGCGATGGGTGGTCTACCTGACCTCGACTACACAAGATCACTATCTCGCTACGGTCTTTCGCAGATCACGGTCGTTTTCGAAGACGGCACGGATATCTACCGTGCACGTCAGCTCATTGGCGAGCGTATCCAGGCGGTTTCCGGAGACCTTCCTTCCGACGTTGAGACCGCTATGGGGCCCATATCGACCGGTCTTGGCGAAATATACATGTACCATCTGCAGGCCGCCCCGGACACCCGGAAGGCCGACGGCAGCCCTTACACACTTTCCGACGTACGAGCTCTACACGACTGGGTGGTTCGTCCTCAATTGCGCACGGTGGCTGGCGTTGTGGAGGTGAATGCGATCGGGGGGTACGAGCGTCAGCTGCATATCGTGCCGGATCCGTACCGGCTGACGGCTTACAACCTTACCTTCAGTGACGTGATAGCAGCGCTTGAGGCGAACAACGTCAACGTAGGTGCGGGTTATGTGGAGCGTAACGGAGAGCAGTATCTAATCCGCCTGCCCGGGCAAATTGAGGATGCCGACGAGTTCTCGGAAGTGCTGCTCGGCACACATAATGGACGTCCCATTTATGTCCATGACGTGGCAGACGTGACGTTCGGTAAGGAGCTTCGCACCGGTGCGGCCACGCATAACGGGAAAGAAACCGTGCTCGGCACGGCTGTCATGCTTGTGGGCGAGAACAGTCGCGATGTAGCGGTTGCTGTTGGAGAGCAGCTTGAGAAAATCAAAAAGAGTCTTCCGGACGGCATAAGCATCGAAACACTCTACGACCGGACAAGCCTCGTTCAGAAGACTGTGGCGACGGTTCGCACCAATCTCATTGAAGGTGCGGTACTGGTTATTGTCGTTCTCTTTATTCTGTTGAGAAACATAAGAGCTGCCCTGATCACAGCGGCAGTCATTCCCATATCCATGCTCATAACCGTAACGGGCATGGTCGAGTACAAAATTAGCGCGAACTTGATGAGTCTTGGTGCCATAGATTTCGGTCTGATTGTCGACGGTGCAGTCATCATCGTGGAGAACTGTCTCCGGCGTCTCTCTGAGGAGCGCAAGCGCTTCGGACACGCGCTGAGCACCAACGATCGTTTCAGCGTGGTCGTTGAGGCGACTCGGGAGGTGATGACACCGGCCATGTTTGGCTCGTTCATCATAACCGTTGTCTATCTGCCCATTCTGACATTGACCGGCGTGGAAGGAAAAATGTTCACGCCTATGGCTGTGACCGTGGTTCTCGCACTTCTTGCCGCCATGGTCCTTGCACTGACATTCGTTCCTGCGGCCATAGCCATCTTCGTGCGCGGCGATGTCGAGGAAAAGGAGAGCCCTGTCATGCGCTGGGCACAGCGTGGCTACGAGCCTGCGCTCGCCTTCGCGCTGGGTCGGCAGAAGACGGTAACTGTCGCCGCCGGCATTCTTGTCCTCATTGCGGCAATCGGCGCAACGAGGTTCGGGACGGAGTTTATCCCACGGCTTGATGAAGGTGATGTTGCCGTCCAGGCGCTTCGCGTTCCCGGGACGAGCCTTTCGCAGTCGATCGACATGCAGATGAAAGTGGAGGAAGCGCTTCTCAGTATGCCAGAGGTGAAGGAGGTCTTCGCGCGTACCGGGACGGCAGAAGTGGCGACGGATGCCATGCCTCCCAACATTTCCGACGCCTATGTAATGATCAGGCCCCGCAGCGAGTGGCCGGACAAGTCGAAGCCGAAGGCAGAGCTTCTTCGTGAAATCGATGAGGTTCTTGCCGCAATTTCCGGCTCCAACTATGAAGTGTCACAACCTATCGAACTTCGTTTCAACGAACTCATTTCCGGGGTGCGCTCCGACGTCGGCATCAAGATATTCGGTGACGACATGGAAGCGTTGCTCGCTTCGGCAAATGAGGTTGCCACCGTCATGCGCGGCATTGAAGGTGCGTCAGGCGTTCAGGTTGAACAGGTGTCCGGACTTCCCGTTCTCTCGATCAGGGTGAAGCGCGAGGCCGCTGCACGTTTTGGCCTGAGCATTGCCGATATCCAGCAGGTGGTGCAGGCCGCGATGGGCGGAGCCCGGGCGGGAACATTCTACGAAGGTGACTGGCGCACGCCTATCATCGTGCGTCTCCCGGAACCCTTGAGACAGGATGTCGGACGCTTGCGAGAGCTGCCGATACAACTGCCTCCCGAACATCAACCGGATCAGGAATTTGCTCCTGCCAGCTATTCTCCATTCGGCGTGGGTACTCCACGCATCATCCCGCTGCGGGAGGTAGCTGACATCACGCTTGCGCCAGGACCGAACCAGATCAGCCGTGAGAACGGGAAACGGCGGATCACCGTAACGGCAAACATCCGGGGCCGCGATCTCGGTTCCTTTGTCGAGGAAGCACAGGCGGCTGTGGAGGAGAAAGTGGCGCTTCCTTCCGGTTACTGGTTCGAATGGGGTGGCCAGTTCGAACAACTGGTGTCCGCAACTCAAAGGCTCAGTATTGTCGTTCCAGCAGCGTTGGTGCTGATATTTGCGCTCCTATTCGCGAGCCTGGGCACGGCAAAAGATGCTCTGCTCGTATTTTCAGGCGTGCCGCTGGCGCTTACCGGCGGGCTTGCAGCACTGGCATTAAGGGGACTACCGCTATCTATTTCGGCGGGTGTCGGCTTTATTGCTCTTTCCGGCGTAGCCGTACTGAATGGTCTCGTCATCATCAGCTTCATCAACAATCTGCGAGCGCAAGGTCTGCGGCTGGACGAAGCGATATGGAAAGGGGCCATCACCCGCCTTCGGCCGGTCCTGATGACGGCGCTTGTCGCCTCGCTGGGTTTCGTACCGATGGCCCTGGCGACCAGCGCCGGAGCAGAGGTGCAGAGACCGCTGGCTACTGTCGTAATCGGCGGCATCCTGTCCTCCACCATTCTCACACTGATCGTTCTTCCGGTGATCTACCGGCTTGCTCATGCGAAAGAGGAATAGATTGACGCATGATGTTGTCATCAGGTCGACCCGTGCGGATCGACCTGATGCATACTGCTAGAGAAGTTGCGCTAAGCACGGCGATCGATCCAGCGCTGGCCTTGATGTTGCTCCTATTTTCCGGATCTTGTGGCCATGACCGTGCTGTCACGAGATACTCGGCTTCAACATGCTGCAGGTTTGCGAATGAGATCGAAGAGATGACATTTGGAAAGTAGATAGTGAGAGAACGTTCTGGCTTGACTTAAATGTTCGCCAGCCTTCTCGGCTTTGCTTCTCACGCATTGCGGGCGATTTGAATTTGCCGGCGTATGCTCTGTGGTCTCAGCTCGTTGTGGCCGATAGTGACGAAATTATATGTGGTATGGGCGGACTCCGCGCCCACGCCTCCGGCATCGGCCGGATTTCCTGTGTGATAGCGCGTCGCGGGCCTTAGTCAAATGGTTTCGTGTATTTAGTAGCTAGTTCGATGGTGTCCGCAAATCGCGAGTGTGTGGAGAGGGGGCGAGCAGCCGTTCACTGCATACCAGCCAAGCTGGTCGTTGAACATGGTCGAGCATCCTTGATTTTGAACAACTACGAAATCGCATGAATTTGCTGGTACGCGAGCTGGCTGGAGCAACGGGAACCGTGAAAAAACAAGTGCACCCAGGTGGATAACTTCGATACAACCTCCGCCCCTGGGTGTCGAAACGATCACACAATGACTGTCTGCATTCGAGCGGTATGGGTGGTCGGAGAGAACCGATATCTTGCTTGGCGGAAACTCCAAGGCCCGCTGTTCGACGGCCCCAGCATCCCCGTGCGATAGGTTTACTCGCGCGGATGCCTTTCGGCGCAGCCAAAGGTTGCGAGTAAGCGCACCGCCCGCAATCATGTTTCTCCAGACGAATCCGAACTTAGCGGCAACCATCTTGGACAGTAAGCGCCTTTGTCGGTCTGCTTCGCATAGTCATAGCGAGCGCAAGTGCAGTTCCCATCGTTCGATGGCGTCGCGCATCTCATCCATATAAGCGTGCCGTTGATAGACGGCGACGATCCCGCTGGTCGTTCCCGAAACATGGTTCAGAAGTTTCTCTGTGACGTGAACCGGAACGCCGAGCGCAGCAAGATTAGTCGCGCATGTGCGCCTGAGGTCGTGCAGCGTCCAGTGATCTATCGGACATCCCCTGTCGAAGTTCGGTTTTCCTTTTGACCATCCGTCGAAAGCCGTACGCTTCCCGCGAGCGGGGAAGAGGAGGAGACCTTTGTCATCCAGGTCCTCGTCTTCAAAACTTTCATTTCTTAATTGCTGCGCGCGCAGCAACGCACGCCTCAGAATTGCTTCCGCCATCTCGCCAAATGGAAAAGTATGTTGGCGTTTGTTCTTGGTGACGGTGGAGGGCAGCGTGATCGTTCGGCTGTCAAAGTCGATCCAGCCCACCTGAAGCGATGCGATCTCGCCCCTGCGTTGTCCGGTTAGCAGAAGCAGCTGAACGATGCTAGTGAACGTTGTTTCCTTTTCCCTGGCGTGACAAAGGACAGCCATGATTTCGTCTTGAGAAAGTACGCGGTCTCGGGGTGCCGATTGTCTCGGCGCCTGAAGCCGCTCGCATGGACTGCGGTCGACATAGCCCCGCCGGAATGCCCAATTGAAGAATAGTCGGATCACGGCAAATGCGTGACGAGCCTCGCCAGGGGTCTTGTGCATCTTGTCGATAATCCGGGAGATTTCCCGCGGCTGAATAAGCTCCAGCTTCTCGTGCCGCAGAGATGGGAGAAAGTGTTTCTCAAGCTGACGTTTGGTCTCGGCTCGGGTGCGCGGTTTTGGATAGTTCTCGGGGAAATGAGTTGCGAGGAACAGCTTAAGGCCAACCTCAAAATTAATCGGCGGAGCCTCATGTTTGCCGAGCGTACGTTCGGCAAGTATCTGTTTTGCTGCCTTCCTCGCGTCTTGGAGGCTGATTGTGGGGTAGCGGCCAATCGTCGTCCGCTTGCGATTGCGTCCGTGAACGACAACGAAGGATTTGACGCCGCCCTGCGATATCCGCACACCGAAGCCGGGCAAAGTGTCGTCGGTATATGTCACTTGTCCCTTGACAGGAGGCTGCAAAGTCTTCAGCGAAATTTCGGTGAGGCGCATTCTTAGGCTCCGCCTAGGCTCTCACATAGGCCGTGTAGGGACGATTTTTTATGTTCCAGTATGTTCTTATAACTATATGATTTTCAAGGAAAAAGTAAACTTTTGACGCCTCTATGTTCAGCTATGAAAACCCGCAGGATCTTTCTACGAATCTGAGGGTCGGACGTTCGAATCGTTCCGGGCGCGCCATCTCCCTTCTTCTTTCGAAGAATATCGCTGTCAGCCGCGTGTGAACCGCGCCGGATCCTTCGCGATCAGCGCCTCGAGTTCGGGCATGCCCTTCTGCAGGCCGGAGCGGAGCTGGCGGGTGACGAGCCAGCCGAGCGGGAAGATCGCCTTCGCCTTGCCCCACCAGCGCAACTCGCAGCCGCCCGGCGCCGGGACGACGCGGTAGTCCTCTGCGCCCGCCTTGATGGGAAGCGGGCTCCGCTCGAAACGGAAGGCCATGCGCTGGCCCTCTTCCCACGCATAGAAGGTCTCCTCGATGGCTGCGCCGCCGGCTTCCACGGTGCGCGTGGTGCCCGGGCCGAAAGGTTCGGGGCTCGTCCACGTGACCTTCGTGAGCGGCAGCCATTCGGTCCAGGCCTTGCCGTCGAGAAGTGCCGCCCAGACCACTTCCGGCGGAAAGGGGAAACGATGGGAGGCATCCGGCGGCGTCGTGTCCGCCGACAGGAATTCCTCGCCGACTTTCTCATGCTGTTTCGGTTCGCGCGCCATGTTCCCTCTCAATGTGTTCAGTCAGTTCAGGTGTGGTTGCGCATCCTGCGGCTTGCCGCATCTAGAGGATGTAGCCGTCGCCCGTCGCGCGCACCGTGATGTCGCCGAGAGAGACGCCCCAGGGCTGGTCGATGGCGGTGATGACGGCGTCCGCGATGTAGCCCGGATCGAGCGCCGCATAGGCGGCACTGTCGGGGTCGATGCGCTCGTCCTGCACCTGGCCTTCCATGATGGCCATCATCGTGCCGAGATAGCTCGCGGCGTTCTGGCCGAGAATGCCCGTGATTGCTTCGGGGTTAAGCACCCCGGCGCCGAGCCTCGTGCCGGGCACGCCCGTCGGTTTGATGATCGTCACCTTGATCTTGCCCGCCGCCTCGACGCGCAGAGACTCCGACAGGAAGTTCACGGCCGATTTCGTTGCGCCGTAGACCGCCGCGCCGAGCACCGGATGATTGCCGTAGATCGACGAGATGTTGATCACATGGCCGCGGCCTCGTGCGATCATCGGATCGTAGGCGGCAATGATCCCGTGCATCACGCCCTTGATGTTGATGTCGATGCACTTGCTCCATGCACCTGTCGCTGCTTCATGGTCGGAAAAGAACGCGAGCGGCATGATGCCCGCATTGTTGATCATCACGTCGACAGCCCCGTGCGTCTCGATGGCGTGGCCCACAAGCGCCTTCATCGCCGCGAGATCGGTCACGTCGGTCCTCTTCGCCGATGCCGTCCCGCCCGCTTCGGTCACGAGCCGCACCGTCTCGGCAAGCCCCTCCTCGTTGATGTCGCCGCAGACGACATCGGCGCCCCGCGCCGCCGCCTTGAGCGCGATCAGCCGGCCGAAGCCGCCGCCCGCGCCGGTAATGACGATGGTCTTTCCCTTCACATGATCTGTCATGTGGCTGCCTCAGCCCGGGTTCTTCGGGAAGCGCGCGCCTTCGATCATGGGCTTCATCCAGCTCTGCGCGCTGTCGCACCAGACTTCGCCGCCTGGTGTGAGGCTCGACGTATCGTCCAGCGTTCCCGCCTTGATGATCGCGATGCCGGGATTGGCCGACAGCCGGGAGAAGATGGGCGAGCCGCATGTCGCGCAGAATTCGCGGTCCACCGTGTTGCCGCTGTCGGCCTTGTCGTGAAACACCTTGAGCTCGCCCTTCGTCGCGACGGCATCCGCGGGAACGACGACGTTCAGCGAAAAGGCGGCGCCGCCCTGCCGCTGGCAGTTCTTGCAGTGGCAGATCATGGTGGCGAGCGGCGAAGCGTTGACCTCGTACGAGAATTGCCCGCACAGGCAGCGGCCCTGAAGTTCCGGCATGATGTCCCCTCCTTTGTTGTGCCTTGTTTCTTTCCCGCAAGTTCACAACGGCGAGGGCGCGCCCGTACAGCAAAAAAGAACCGCCGCCTTCCCCGATCACGGCGAAGGCGGCGGTTGACGCACCGGCACGCTACGGAAAGGCCTCAGCCCGGCCAGTAGACATATTCGTCCTCGGGTGTCGCTTCTTCCTCGAGCGTCTTGTCGATCGTCACCGGCATTTCGGCGACGGCCGGGAAGAGCGGCTCGCGCTGCGTCGCGTTATGCGCTTCGACCAGCGCCTTCAGCTCCGCGACCTTCTCCGGATTTTCCTCCGCGAGATTGACCTGCTCGGTCGGGTCTTCGTTCAGGTTGTAGAGCCAGGTCTTGTTCGGCCGCTCGGCGAATTGCAGCTTCCAGCCGTCGACGCGCACCGCCTGATAATGCCCGTCGCGCCAGAAGATCGGTCGCGCGGGCGCCGCCGCCTCGTCCGTCCCGGTGACGTAAGGCAGGATGTCGATGCCGTCGATCACACGGTCGCCGGGCAAGGGCGCGCCCGCCGCCGCGACGATGGTCGGGAAGAGATCGAGATGCGCCACCGGCATCTTGCGCTCCGTGCCCGGCTCGATCTTGCCCGGCCAGCGCACGAACAACGGCACGCGGATGCCGCCCTCGAAATAGGTGAGCTTCCAGCCGCGATAGGGCTTGTTCACATCGGGAATGCCGATATAGCCGGGCCCGCCATTGTCGCTCGAAAAGATCACGATGGTATTGTCGTCGAGCCCGTTCTCCTTCAGCGCCTCCATCACACGGCCGACGCTCCGGTCGAGCGCGCGGATCATCGCCGCATAGACGCGTTCGCGCTCGTTCTCGATATGCGACAGCGCGTCGTAATCCGCTTTCGATGCCTGCAGCGGCGTATGCACCGCCCAATGCGCGAGATAGAGGAAGAAGGGCCGGTTCTTGTTCGCCTCGATCGCCTTCACCGCCTCGTCCGTGTAGTAGTCGGTGAGATATCCCTTCGGCTCGAACCATTCGCCGCCATTATAGGACGTCGCATATTGCATCCGTGCCCAGAGGAACTGGTCGATCGGATCGAAAGGCAGTTTCGCGTTCACGACCTCGGGGCTGTCTTCCGGCAGGAAGAGCCCGCTTTCGAGCATCACGCTTTCGTCGAAGCCTTGCGCATTCGGAATGAACTCCGGTGAATTGCCGAGATGCCACTTGCCGATATGCATCGTGTGATAGCCCTTGGGCTTCAGCGCTTCGGCAAGCGTGATCTCCTCGCCGGGCAGTCCCTGTTCGCGGAAGGGCGGCGCATCGTCGGCCGCTTCCTGGTCGACGAGCAGCTCGTGAGGCCGGGTGCCGTCATTGTAGAACAGGTCGACGATGCGGGTCATGCCGGGCGGCGTCGGCGTGAACTCGAAGCCGGTCCGCGTGCCGTAGCGCCCGGTCATGATCATCGCGCGAGAGGGCGCGCAGGCCGCCGTGCCCGAATAGGCGGTGGAAAAGTTCGCGCCGTCCCGCGCCAGCGCGTCGATGTGTGGCGTCTCGATGATGCCGCCGCCGTAAAAGCTGATGTCGTTGAAGCCGAGATCGTCGGCGAGGATCACGACAATGTTCGGCGGGCGCTGTCCCTCGGCCGCGCTCGCCGTCTCCGGCCCCTTCTCCCACACGACCTCGCGGTTCGGTGCCACGGGTGTGGCGTCCCTTGCCCGGGTGGCCACGGCATAGAGGATGAGGTCCTTGCGGAACGCGTAAGCCGTTCCCGCGACCGTCACGAGGACCAGGACGGCCGCCAGCGACCAGATTTGCCATTTTTTCATGTGCCACCCCCTGCTTCTAACTATTGGCACTAGTAATGGCATAATTTCGCCGTCCGATAAAGCGCGGCCGCCGCTGGGGCAGGGCGGCGGCAGGCAGAAAGGCGCAACCGGCTGTTCGCCTGTGAACGGCATTCCTGCCTCTCCCAAGTTCCGTAATGGCACCGATAGGGCTATCTTCTCCCGCAGGAAAAGCCCGCCTCGCTCGGAAGGCGGCATGAACAGGCATTTGGGAGACGTCCGCATGAAGACGCGCATCACGGAACTTTTCGGCATCCAGCACCCGGTCATCCAGGGCGGCATGCATTTCGTCGGCCTCGCCGAGATGGCGGCTGCCGTGTCGAACGCCGGCGGTCTCGGCATCATCACGGGCCTGACCCAGACGACGCCCGAAGCCCTCGCGAAGGAAATCGCGAAGTGCAACGACATGACCGACAAGCCCTTCGGCGTGAACCTGACCTTCCTGCCGGGCTTCGCCAATCCGCCTTACCCCGAATACATCCAGGCGATCATCGAGGGCGGGGTGAAGATCGTGGAGACCGCGGGTCGCAGCCCGGAGGCCTACATGCCGCCGATGAAGGAAGCGGGCATCAAGGTCATCCACAAATGCACCTCCGTCCGCCACTCGCTGAAGGCCGAACGCATCGGCTGCGACGCGGTCAGCGTCGACGGCTTCGAATGCGGCGGCCATCCCGGCGAAGACGACATCCCGAACATGATCCTGCTGCCCCGCGCGGCCGAAGAACTGAAGATCCCCTTCGTCGCGTCCGGTGGCATGGGCACCGCCTCGCAGCTCGTTGCGGCGCTCGCCCTCGGTGCCGACGGCATCAACATGGGCACGCGCTTCATCGCAACGAAGGAAGCGCCCGTCCATGAGAACGTGAAGAAGGCGCTCATCGCCGCGTCGGAACTCGACACCCGCCTCATCATGCGCCCGCTCAGGAACACCGAACGCGTGCTGGCGAACCCGGCGGTCGAGAAGATCGTCGAGATCGAGCGCGAGAAGGGTGCGAGCCTCGGCATCGAGGACATTCGCGAACTTGTCGGCGGCGTCTATCCGCGCGTCATGCAGGAAGGCGACATGGACGCCGGCGCCTGGAGCTGCGGCATGGTCGCCGGCCTGATCCACGACATTCCGACCTGCAAGGAACTGATCGACCGCCTGATGTCGGAAGCCGAAACCATCATCCGCAAGCGCCTCGAAGGGCTCCTTGCCGCCTGAGCGGCTGAAAGAGAATGGCCTGGTGCGTTACTGCTGGCCGCATCGCCGCGCATGTTGCGACATGCGCGGCGGGCGCGGCGATCGTTACGGGAGCGGAGGCGCTGCTGCGCCTTGCGGGCGTTCCGCTTCCTTTCGACGCTGAATGGCTCTGGATCGACTTCCTTGGTATCGCGCTCGTCATCGGCATCGTCACGGCGTCCTTCTTCTACAAGGACGTCGAAGGCTGACTTCTCACGCCATCTCGAAATCGTCCCAGCGCGGCTGGCTCATGTCGGCCTCGAATTTCTCGAAGGTCCAGGGCCAGGACGCGATGTTGCCGTGCCTGTCGATGTACCAGCTCTTGCAGCCGGTCGCCCAGACGGTGCCGGGCAGCGCCGCGCGCACCTCCTCGTTGAAGCGTTCGGCCGCCTGTTCTTTCGGCACGATTTCGGTCAGGTTTCCGTCGCGGAGTTTCTCGATCAGCCGCAGCGCATAGCCGAACTGCCGCTCTGCCGTCAGCAGCCATGAGAAGTTGCCGATAGGGCTGTTCGGCCCGCCGATCATGAACCAGTTCGGAAAACCCGGAACGGTCACGGCGAGATAGCCCCGGTTCCCTTCCTCCCATGCTTCGTTCAGCGTCTGTCCGTCGCGTCCGATCACTTCCATCGGCCGCATCAACTGGTGCGTGTTGAAGCCGGTCGCGAAGACGAGCACGTCGAGCTCGTGCAGCCGCCCGTCCTTGGTGCGGATGCCTTTTGCCTCTATCCGTTCGATGGGGTCGGTGACAAGTTCCGCATTCGGGTGCTGGATCGCCTCGTAGAAATTTTCCGACAGGATCAGCCGCTTGCAGCCGACGGCATAGTCCGGTGTCAGCTTCGCGCGCAGCTCAGGGTCGCGCACGCTGTTCGCCAGATAGTCGCGGCAGACTTCCACGAGCTTCTCATAGGCGCGCGGGTTCGCGCCGACGATGGCGGCGGCGAACTTCGAATTGTTCTCATGCGAGATGCGCTCATATTCCGATTGCAACAGTTCCGGCTTCTCGCGGAAAAGAGCCTTCTGTTCCTCCGGTATCGGGCCCTGCGGCAAGGGCGCGATCCACTGCGCTGTCCGCTGGAAGAGCGAGTAATGCGCGACTTCGCCGACAAGCGCGCCGGTGATCTGTGTCGCCGTCGAGCCCGTGCCGATCACGCCGACGCGTTTTCCCTTGAGCGAGAGCCCGTCTTTCCAGCGCGACGTATGAAACGCCTCGCCCTCGAAATCCTCGATACCCGGAATATCGGGATAACTTGGATGATGCAGCACGCCCGTCGCCGTGATGACGGCATCGAACGCTCCTTGCGGGCCGCTCGTCGTCTCGATCTCCCATTTTCCGTCGCGGTAATCCGCGCGCATCACTTCCTGCCCGTAGCGGATGGAGCGTTCCACATCGTGCTTGGCGGCGACGTCTTTCAGGTAGTCGAGAATTTCCGGTCCCGGTGCGCAGACGCGGCTCCATTCCGCGTTCGGCTCGAAGGAATAGCGATAGCCATGCGAGGGCACGTCGCAGGTGACGCCCGGATAGCGGTTGTCGCGCCACGTCCCGCCGAGTTCCTCCGCCTTCTCGTAAATGGTGACGTCGTGAAAGCCCGATTCCCGGAGCTTGATGAGCGCCATCATGCCGGAGGCGCCCGCGCCGATCACGGCGATCCTCAGCTTCCTCGCATTCGTCATGGCTTCTCCTCCCCGTTTGGCCGTCATTTCGGCAGAAGCTCGAGCGCCCCTGTGTCAAGCACGTGGTCCGCGCCACCGCGCAGCATCTGGAAGAACATGTTGTCGCCCCGCTCCGTGCGCTCCACGATCATCGAGGCCGTAAAGGCCATGTTGAAGAGTGAGAAACTGTAAAGCGCGTAGTGCTTCATCATCTCGTCATGTGAATAGCCGGTTACGCCCAGTTCCCCGAGCCTGCGGTGATAGGTGCCGAGGAGTTCATCCTCATGCGCCAGCCGTTCCTCGCGCTTGAGCGCGCCGCTCAGAAAATAGGATACGTCCGCCATGCAGCAGCCATAGCCGACCGACTGCCAGTCGACCACGGCAATCGGATAGCCGCCCTCCGCCGTGCCGAACATCATGTTGTCCGGCCGGTAGTCGTTATGCGTCAGGCATTTGGGGCCGTCATAGCCATCCTTGAAGAATTCGTAGTTCCGCGTGATCGCTTCGCCGATCTCCACGCAGTCGGCGGGAATGCGGTCGCCGTAGCGCTCGCGGAAACCCTGCCAGAGAACCTTGATGAGATCGGGCTGCGTGCGCTTCGGCGCCGCCTTCGTCTCGAACAGCCATTCGACATTGTCCAGCGCCTCGTCGTTCCAGTGCGAGGCGTGGAACTTCGCCGCCTCCTCCAGCACCAGCGCCGCTTCGGCGACCGTCGTTCCCTTCATCTGGTCGCCGGGCACGGCGGGCGCGAGGTCTTCCATGATGAGCACGAAATCGCTCGTCTCCGGGTCGACATCGGCGTGAAGGCAGACCGGCGTGGTCAGCCCCGCGCTGTCCGCGAGCTCCCGGTAGAAATTCACCTCACGAATGTAGTTGCCGAAGTTGACGCCCGTCGCCCGGCTTTCCGGGTCGGAGGAGGGAAATTTGCCGACGACGGTCGTGGGCGCCCCCTTCGCATCGCCCTTGTAGGAAAGCGTGAAGCGCACGCTCTCGCCAACTTGCCCCGTGCCCACGCGCTTGCCGGCAAGGCTTGCAACGGTCACGTCGTGTCCGGCCTTCCTGAGTACGCCTGTCATCCATTCAGGCGTCACCGCCGCCGATCCCACGATCGGCAGGTCGAGCGTCTCTCCCATCTTGTCCTCCCTCGTTATTTGTTCCCGATCTCAGTCGGGTATTTTCGTCACGTTATGCACATAGACTTCGTTAAGTGCGATGCGCTCGCCCTCGAGCACCACGAGGTCGAACCCCCGCATCAGGCTCTTCGTCCCGTCCGGTGCCGAAATCGTGCAGTACCAGCGCCCGCAGAAACCGTTCGCCGTCTTCCACGTCTCGTGCGGTGCGTAGTGCATCGGCGGCGTATTGTCGAAAAGCTGTTTGAGGTAGGCTCCCAGCGCCTCTTCGCCTTTCAGGCCGTCCGGCACCTGCGGATCGCGATAGACCGTGTCCGCCGAATAGAATTTCAGCAGCCCCGGCACGTCCTTCTCGGTCCACTTCGCCAGCCAGCGCGCGTTGAAGTCTTCAATGTCGACACTCATCCGACCTCTCCCTTCACGTGCGTACCGAGCACGTTCGCGCGGTGTTCTTCGGTGAACATCTCCGGCGGCAGCGTTTCAGGCCCCGCCATGATCGCGAAGGCATGTGCGCCGAGCGCCGGGTCCGCCGCCTTGCGCTCGTCGTAGCTGCGGCGCCGCTCGCGCGCCTCTTCCCCAAATTCGGCATCGAGTGCCGCCTGCAGCTGCCCGGCGAAGCGCAAGCGCCTCATCCGCTCATAGCGCTCCTCGCCATAGGGATTGAAGAGAGCAGGGCTCCACGTCTCGTTTTCCTTCAGCAACTCGCTCACCATCCGCACATCGCGATAGGTGATCGAAAGGCCGAGTCCGTTGATCGGATCGTTCCAGCCTGCCGCATCGCCGATCAGCACCGCGCCCTCGGCGAAGGGCACGTCGGTCCACGAGTCGTTGTTGAAATAGCTGAGCAGCGGCCCCGCCGGTTTCGCGTCCGCAAGATGTTTGTTCTCCGGCGCGCAGTTCATGCGGAAGGCTTCGAGGAAGGCGCGGGGCCCGTCCTCGCCCGCAAAGCGCCGCCGTTCGTCGAGCGAATAGCTGCCATAGACGCGCACGCGTCCCTTGCCTTGCGGGAAGGCCAGGAACGCGAAGTCGCCTTCCGTGCCGATCGCCTGTTTGGTTTCGTCCCAGCCTTCCGCCCCCTCGACGAGAAGCCCGCCGAACATGTGATGCGGCTTGTCCTGATGGAGGTCGATGCCGCAGGCGGCGCGCACCGCCGAGGCGCGTCCGTCCGCGCCCACGATCAGCCGCGCCGTTGCCTCATGCGTCTTGCCTTCATGGCTGTATTCGACGCGCGGCGCGCTGCCCGGCTCGATCAGCGTCACGTTGACGCCGCGCTTCGTTTCCGCGCCTGCGCGCTTCGCTTCGTCGAACAGCGTCTGGCAATGTTTCGGATGGCCGAGGCACAGCGGCCCCGGTACGTCCGGCACGAACATGTCGAGCGGCAGCGGCGCCGCTTCCGCTTCCTGCGGCGTCCGCGTCTCGTCATAGCTCACATGCAGCGCGAGATGGTGCCCGCCCGCGGCGACCAGCGTGTCGTAGAGCCCGAGGCGTTTCGTCTCCGCGACGCCCCAGGGCGCAATCCATTCGCCGCGCACATGGTCCTCGAAGATCATGCTCTTTTCGAGCAGCAGGATCTTCTTTCCCGCCTTCGCCATGGTGGCTGCGAGCGCCGAGCCGCCGATCCCGCCGCCGACGATGATCAGGTCGTATGTGCCGCTCATCTCGTCGACCTCCCTGCCGTGTTTCTTTTTTCTTCTGTCCGATGTTGGAAGCCGAAGCGCTCATCCGCAAGGGTCTCGACCCGTTTGCAGCGTGATTGCCGTCGCTTTTCGCGGCCGGGTTCCATACCCGGCGCCTCTTTCCGTAGCGTCCTTGCGCCGCACGTGCGGGCGCCCCGCTGTCCTGTTGGAGAAGCGCTTTGGCTTGTGATAAGCCCGGATCGGCCGGTGCCGGGGAGGTGCCGGGGAGGTGACAGGCTATGACCGAAGGAATACCGGTCGATCTCGATGCGCTCGCGCGCTGGATGGACGCGAAAGGGCTGGGTTCGGGTCCGCTCGAGGACGCGATGCTGCTCGGCGGCGGCACGCAGAACATCCTGCTGCGCTTCGTCCGTTCCGGCCGCACTTACGTGCTGCGCCGCCCGCCGCCGCATCTCCGGAAGAATTCGAACGAGACCATGCGCCGCGAGGCGCGCATGCTCGCCGCCATCGCGGACACGGACGTACCGCATCCGAGATTGATTGCCGCCTGTCCGGAGGAAGACGTGATCGGCGCGTCGTTCTATCTCATGGAGCCGATCGACGGTTTCAACCCGACGGTCGGCTTGCCGGCGCTGCATGCTTCCGATCCCGCCATCCGTCACCGCATGGGCCTCGCGCTCGTCGAGAGCATCGCCACGCTCGGCGTCGTCGATTATCTCGATGCCGGTCTCGAAGGTTTCGGCAAACCGGACAATTATCTCGAGCGTCAGGTCGCGCGCTGGCAGGCACAGCTCGAAAGCTACCGCGAATTTCCCTCATGGCCGGGCCCGGAGGGCATCCCGGGCGTCGCGAAGGTTGCGAAGTGGCTCGATGACAATCGCCCGTCCGCCTTCGAGCCCGGCATCATTCACGGCGACTATCATCTCGCCAACGTGATGTACCGCCATGACGGGCCGGAACTCGCCGCCATCGTCGACTGGGAGTTGACCACCATCGGCGATCCGCTGCTCGATCTCGGCTGGCTCATGGCGACATGGCCGGAAGACGGCGCGCGCGCCGGCGCGGTCGGCGTCGAGCCGTGGGACGGTTTTCCGAAGGTGGACGAACTTGTCGCGCATTACGCCGCGCGCACCACGCGCGACATGAGCCATATCGGCTGGTATGCGGTGCTCGCCTGCTACAAGCTCGGCATCATTCTGGAAGGCACGCATGCCCGTGCCTGCGCGGGCAAGGCGCCAAAGGAGACGGGCGACATGCTGCATGCCAGCACGGTCGGCCTCTTCGAGCGCGCGCTCCGCCGCATCGGCTGAAGAACTGAAGACAGAGGGAGATGGTCATGAGCGACACGGATTTCACGGGCAAGACGGTGCTCGTCGTCGGCGGCTCCAGCGGCATCGGCAACGGCATTGCGCATGCCTTCCGCAAACGCGGCGCGGAAGTGCACATCTGGGGCACGCGCGCCTCCGCGAAGGACTACGAAGGCGCCGAAGGCTCGGACATGACCGGCCTCAACTACGCGCAGATGGACATTTCGGATTTCGACGCCATCGAGGCTTACGCGCCGCCCTTCAAGTCGCTCGACGTGCTGGTGCTGAGCCAAGGCACCGTCATCTACAAGCGTGGCGAATTCAGGATGGACGGCTTCCAGAAGGTCATGGATGTGAACCTGAACAGCCTCATGGCCTGCGCCATCAAGTTCCACGACATGCTCGCCGCCGCGAAGGGCGCGCTCATCACCGTCAGCTCCACCGCCGGTTTCCATTCGACGCGCGGCAACCCCGCCTACAATGCGTCCAAGACCGGCGCCGTCGGTCTCACCCGCACGCTCGGCGAAGCCTGGGCGGGCGACGGCATCCGCGTGAACGGCATCGCGCCGGGCCTTGTCGACACAAAGCTCACCAAGGTCACGACGGAAGACCCGAAGCGCCGCGAAATGGCGATCCGCGGCATCCCCGCCGGGCGTCTCGGCACGCCGGACGACATGGCGGGCGCGGCGCTCTTCCTCGCCTCGCCGCTCTCGTCCTACATCTACGGGCAGACGCTCATCGTCGATGGCGGCCTGATCCTTTCCTGAACGAATGCGATCGCCCGTCTCGGGCCGGATTGAAGGAAGCGCGTTACCTATCAAGCACGAAATTGACCGGCACGGTGAAGATGTGCGTTTCGCCACCGAGTTCCGTCGGCGGCGGCGGAAAGGGATCGGCCCGCTCGACGGTCGCAAGCGCTCCCTGGTCGAGTGCCGTGTTGCCTGAACTCTCGACGAGTTCGTAGGACAGGAGATTTCCTTCCCGGTCGATCTTGAAACGCACCTTGGGACGGCCTTCCTGGTCGCGCCGCTGCGCCGAGCGGGGATATTTCTTGTAGCGTTCAAGATGGCCGAGCAGCACCTGCATGTAGCTCGGCATCACGCGTGCCTCGATGGCGTTCGCCTGCGCGTCGACGGGCGCCACGGTCTGCTTCGCCGGCGGCGCCTTCTGGGCGACCGGCGCCGTCTCCTTCTTCGCTTCCTTCTTCTTTGGTTCTGGCTTCTTCTCGGGCTCGGGGATCGCCTCGCGCGGCAGCGGCGGCTCGGGCACCGGCACGGGCTCCGGCTCCGCTTCTTCTTCCTTCGGTCCTTCCGGCAGCGCTTCTTCCGGCTCGGGCTGAGCGCTCACCATCGGCGCAAGGTCGAGCGTGATCGCCGCCGGTGCGGCCGGCGGCGTGCTCCTGCTGAAATGCGCGAAGACGATGGCGGCCGCGAGCCCGGCATGAAGCGCGATGGCGAAGATCGTACCGCCTCGCCAGGCAGGCGCCTCGTGCATCGTTCCTCCATTTGCCCCGCCGGAAAAAGGGACGGTGCTCATGGTGCTCCCGGCGATTCGATCCCTACGAGTGCGATCTTGAGATAGCCGGCGGCACGCAACTCGTTCATGACGTCCATGAGACTGCCATAGTCTACCGTCTTGTCGGCGCGCAGGAAAATCCGCTCCTCGCGGTCTCCCTGCGTTTTCGCCTCGAGAACCCGGGCGAGTTCGCCCTCGGGGACCGGCTCTTCGCCGATGGTGAGGCTCATGTCCGATTTGACCGAGAGATAGAGCGGCTCCGTCGGGCGGGGCTGCGGCTCTGCATTGGCGGAGGGAAGATCCACGGGAATGTCGACGGTCGCGAGCGGCGCCGCGATCATGAACACGATGAGAAGCACGAGGATCACGTCGATGAACGGCGTGACGTTGATTTCATGCGTTTCGGCGAGCTCGTCGTCGCCGTGGTCGAGACGGACTGCCATGGATCAGTCCGCCGCCTTGGCGAGCCGCGGCCGGCGGCCCTGGTCGAGATCGCGGCTGACGATGCGCAGCAGTTCCGCCGAGCTGTCGGCGACGAGCGCGCGGTAGCCTGCGATCGACCGCGCGAAGGAGTTGTAGATCACGACGGCGGGAATGGCGGCGACGAGGCCGAGCCCCGTCGCGAGCAGCGCTTCCGCGATGCCGGGCGCGACGACGGCGAGGTTCGTCGTCTGCGTATGAGCGATGCCGATGAAGCTGTTCATGATGCCCCACACCGTGCCGAACAGGCCGACGAAGGGCGCGGTCGCGCCGATGGTCGCGAGAACGCCGGTGCCGATGCCGATGTCGCGCGCGGCGTTCGCCTCGATGCGCTGGAAGCGCCAGGCGATGCGTTCCTTCACGCCTTCCTTGTCGGTCGCCTCGCCGGAAACATGCACTTCGGTGATCGCGGCTTCGGCCAGCTGCGCCACCGGTCCCTTGATCTTGCCGAGGTTTGCGCCTGCCTCGTCGAGCGACTTCGCGCCGGCAAGCGCGGTGAAGGCCTGCTTCGCGCGGCGCCGCGCACCGTTGATTTCCGTCCACTTCGCAAACCAGATCGTCCAGGTGACGATGGAGGCGAAGATCAGCCCGATCATCACCGCCTTCACGACGATGTCGGCCTGCATGAACATGCCCCAGGGAGACAGGTCGGCGGGAAGCATCATTTCGGCTTCCGTTACGCCCTCTTCGGCGAGTCCCTCGTCATCCAGAAGAATGTCGTCTCCGGCGGCGCCGATCGCATTGTCCGGCAAGGCTTGCGCCTCCGTGGCGTTTTCAGCCTGCGGGGCGGCGGGGCTTTCCTGCGCATGGGTCGCGGTGGCCGCGGCAAAGGCGCCAAGCACCAGAAGCAGGAACACCTGGAGAAGGGATACCCGGCGCATCCGGGTCTTGCCGTCGGTCATGATCTCACCATCCACTCGCGGGCGCCGCCATTGATGCCGTTCGGGCTGGCTGGCCGCCGATACGCTGCTTTTCAAACACAAATGATAGTGCATCGCAATATCATTCATGCCACGTCATGATGCCGCAGCATCCGGGAGCCGGCCGTTTTGGCCAAACCCCTGAGAAATGTGTGTTTTTTATCCCGCTCCGCATATTAGGCTTGGACCGGGCAAAAGGCGAACGCGCTCGACGCGGCCCGCAGGGCTAGGGAGGCAGCATGTCCATCGGCAATGGAAACGCGCAGCCGCAGGACATCGTTCTGCCGCCGATTGCGCTCGAACCGGCGCGCGAGACCGTCTCCCCCGAAGTGCGCGACGGCCTTGCCTATTGGCGTCTCAAGGCAGCCGGGCGGGAAATGCCGCTCCACGCCGATATCCGGCCTGAGGAAATTCCGCGCCTCCTTCCCTATGTCACCCTTTTTGAACTGCGCCGGTCCGAGGGCGCGCTCGAACTTTTCCCGCGTCTTGCGGGCGCGAAGTTCGAGGAGGTCTTCGGAGCGATTCACAACAAGCCGCTCGAAACGGTCCTTTCGCCCGAGATCGTGGAGCGCTGGCAGGGCGCGGCGCGAACGCTCATCGAGGCGCGCGAGCCTCTCCGCGCCGTCGGCGAGGTTCTGCACGAGCAGAAGACCTTCATTCGTTTCGAACTCGTCCTCGCGCCGCTTTCGCGAAGCGGAGACAGGCTCGACATGATGTTTCTCGTCTGCAGTTTCTCCATGAAGGGCGAGATCCACTCTTTCCCCTGAGGCTCTCCGGAAGGCTTTGTCGCGTCGCGGGAGCGGGGTAGGCTGCGGGCTCCCGCGTGCCCCTTGCGCGGGGAAAGAGCGCCCCGAAAGGCGCCGGGCCGGGAGGTGAGATGGAACAGCCGAAAGACGCAACCGAAGCCACGCGCCGCGCGCTGGAAGAGCTTGTCCGCACACTGCCTGAGGATACCGGCGAGGATTTCGAGCTGGCGCGGAAGGGTTTCATCGCCACCATCCCCGACGCGAAGATCCTGAACGCCGCCGGTCACGCCGTCTGGGACATGGGCACCTTCGCCTTTCAGGGCGAGGAATGCGGTTGCCCGGAAACGGTGAACCCGAGCCTCTGGCGTCAGGCGAAACTGAATGCCGTCCACGGCCTCTTCGAGGTGACGAAGGGGATCTATCAGGTCCGCAACTTCGACCTTTCGAACATCACCTTCATCGAAGGCGACACCGGCTACATCGTCATCGACCCGCTGATCTCCGCCGAGCCAGCCGCCGCCGCGTTGGCGCTCATGCGCGAGCACCGGGGCGACAAGCCGGTCACGGCCGTCATCTACACCCACAGCCATGTCGATCACTATGGCGGCGTGAAGGGCGTCCTCTCCGACGAGGACATCGCCAGCGGCTTGCAGATCATCGCGCCCGAAGGCTTCCTCGAGGAAGCGGTCAGCGAGAACGTGCTGGCGGGCAACGCGATGGGCCGCCGCGCGACTTACATGTATGGCGCGCTCCTGCCGCGCAACGCGAAGGGCCATGTCGATGCCGGCCTCGGCAAGACGGTCTCGATGGGGCAGGTGAGCCTGGTGCCGCCGACCGTCAGCATTTCCGAAACCGGGACGCGCATGACGGTCGACGGCGTCGAGATCGTTTTTCAGGTCACGCCCGGCACCGAAGCGCCCGCCGAAATGAACTTCTATTTCCCGCAGTTCAAGGCGCTCTGCATGGCCGAAAACTGCTCCTGCCAGCTCCACAATCTCTACACGCCGCGCGGCGCGCAGGTCCGCGATGCGAAGGCCTGGAGCTGGTACATCGACGAGGCGATAGACCTCTTCGCGAAGAAGACCGACGTGCTCTTCGCCAGCCATCACTGGCCACGCTGGGGCGGAGACGCCGCCGTCTCCTTCCTGAAGAAGCAGCGCGACCTCTACAAATATGTCCACGACCAGACGTTGCGCATGGCGAACCATGGCGACACGCCGCTCGAGATCGCCGAGAAGCTCGCGCTCCCGCCGACGCTTGCCGCCGAGTGGTACACGCGCGGCTATTACGGCACGCTGAACCACAACGCCAAGGCCGTCTATCAGCGCTATCTCGGCTGGTTCGACGGCAACCCCGCGAATCTCCATAAGCACCCGCCGGAAGAAGCGGGCCGCCGCTATGTCGAGCTTGCGGGCGGTCCGCAGGCGCTTCTTGAAAAGGCGCGCGCCGCCTTCGCCAAAGGCGACTACCGCTGGGTCGCAGAACTCGTGAACCATCTCGTCTTCGCCGACCCGTCGAACGCGGACGCGCGCAATCTCCAGGCCGACGCGCTCGAACAGCTCGGCTACCAGGCCGAGTCCGGTCCCTGGCGCGCCTTCTATCTCACCGCCGCCATGGAGCTGCGCAATCCGCGCCCGCCGTCGGACACGCCGCGTCAGGGCGCGGCCGGGCAGATCCGCTCGCTTCCCGTGGAACAGCTTCTCGACTCGCTTTCCGTTCGCCTCAACGGCGAAAGGGCAGGCGCAAGCGAGATCGCGATCAATTTCCGCTTCACGGATACGAACGAGCGCTTTCTCGTCACCGTCGAGAACGCTGTTTTCCACCACTATCCCGGCCGCGAAGCGGCAATGGCACCCACCGTCTCGCTGACGCGTTCCGTCCTTGCCGATCTCGTGATCGGCGAGCGCACGCTGCCGGACGATGCTGTCGCGATCGAAGGCGCGTCCGAACCTTTCGCTGCCCTTCTTTCGCTTCTCGACCGCTTCGATTTCTGGTTCGAGATCGTCATACCCTGAAGCGTCCGCCGAGGCGCCCCGAAATTCCTGCTAACGCAATCTCCGGAGGACACCATCACCATGAAGAACGACGTCAACCGCCGGTTCCGCCTGAAGACGCGCCCCACGGGCCGCATCGAGAAGTCGAATTTCGATTTCGTCGAGGAGCCGATTCCCGAGCCCGGTCCCGGCGAGGCGGTCGTGCGCGTGCTCTATCTCAGCCTCGATCCCACGAACCGCATCTGGATGAGCGACATGGACCAGTACATGCCGCCCGTCGGCATCGGCGAGGTCATGCGCGGCGGCGGCGTCGGCGTGGTCGTGAAGTCGAACTCGGCGCGCTACAAGGAAGGCGACCGGGTGAGCGGCCTCACCGGCTGGCAGGACTACTGCATCGCCGATGAAGGCATGCGCGCCATGAGCGTGCTGCCGCAAGGCCTTCCCGTCGAACTGCCGACCATGCTCGGCGCCTGCGGCATGACCGGCCTCACCGCCTATTTCGGTCTCCTTGAGCTTGGCCGCCCGAAGCCGGGTGACACCGTCCTCGTCTCCGCTGCAGCGGGCGCCGTCGGCTCGGTCGTCGGCCAGATCGCGAAGATCAAGGGTTGCCGCGCCGTCGGCATCGCGGGCGGGCCCGACAAGTGCCGGCACATTGTCGAGGATCTCGGCTTCGACGCCGCCGTCGACTACAAGGCGGCGGACTGGCGCGAGCAGCTTGCCGCCGCGACGCCGGACGGCATCGACGTCAACTTCGAGAATGTCGGCGGCGAGATCATGGAAGCCGTCATGGCGCGGATGAACCTGTTCAGCCGCATGCCTCTCTGCGGCATGATTTCCGGTTACAACACCGGCGACCCGGCCATGCGCGGCGATTTTTCGCCCATTCTCATGCGCCGCATCGAGGTGCGCGGTTTCATCGTCATCGACTTCATGGAGAAGTTCGCCGAAGGCGCGATGCAGCTCGCCACCTGGGTGGCGGAAGGCAAGCTGAAACACCGCGAGACCATCGTGGACGGCCTCGAAAACGCGCCCGTCGCCGTCAATCGTCTCTTCGACGGCGGCAACATCGGCAAGCTGGTGGTGAAGGTCGCGGAAGCGCCCTGATCGTTCCGGCGAGGCGCGCTCACGCCTCTATCCGGCGCGTCTTGCCGGTGCTGCTGCGCAGATGCGCCGTATAGGTCATGCGCCCGCCCGTTTCGACCTTTGTGATCGTCGCGTCGACCGGGAACTCGGTACCGTCCTTCCTGAGGCCGGTCACGGGACCCCGGTCGCTCATCCACCGTGAGGCGTCCCGGCTCCGGCCGAACGCCGAAACCTCGCCGAGATGCGCCTTCCGGTAGCGCTCCGGCAGCAGCATCTGGAGCGGTTTGCCGAGAACTTCTTCCGCCCGGTAGCCGAACATCTGCTCCGCCTTCAGGTTGAAGAAGCTGATCTTCTGCTCCGCATCCACGGAAATGATCCCGTCCTCCGCCACCATCAGGATGCGCGAGAAGAGGAGGTTGCGCTCCTTGAAGGCGATCTGCTCCTGCCGCCGTGTGGTGTTGTCGCGAAAGGTGATGAGAAAGCGGGGTGCCCCGTCGAGCCGCGCTTCCACCACGCGCACATCGACGGGCATTTCGCGTCCGTCCTTCCGCCGCGCGATGAGGTCGAGATAGCGCGATTGCTCGTATTCCGGTTCCGCCGCCCAGCGCTTGAGCCATTTCATCGGGTCCGCCCGCTGGCCCGGCTGCTGCGGCACGAGCATGGTGATGTTCTTTCCCGTCACCTCCGCCGCGCCGTAACCGAGCAGTCTCTCCGAGGCGGGGTTGAAATAGGTGATCTCGCCCTCGGGCGTCGAAACGATGATCGCCTCGGGAACGCCCTCCACCAGCATCTGGTGGAAGCCGGGTTTTGCGCGGTCGTCCTTGTTCATGGCTCTTCTGTCCGGCCCAGTTGCGGAAACGTGCCGCGGGATAAGGAGACCCCGGCGGCCGTGCCGCCGGGGCGTTCTCTCGTCAGGCGGCGTTCCCTGTCGGGTGTCCGCCTTCCATCGCCTGCAGCACGCGGATGTCGTCGAAGACGGGAATGCCCGCTTCTTCGTACTTCCCGCGCGCCGTCGGCGTCAGCAGGCCCACGCGGGCGAGCGCCGGCATCATGAGGTCCTTCAGCGCATGCACCTGTCCGGGCGGCAGGTCCTGCGCGATGCCTGCATCCGCCGCTTCCTTGAGGCCCTTGAAGAAGTCGTCGGCGTCGATGCCGCTGTTCTCGAGCACCTGCATGAAGCCCGGATCGACGCGGTTCGCGATCGTGCCGGAGGTCTGCGCCTTCACCAGGATGTTCACCGCCTGGAAGGCGAAATCGGCAAGCTCTTCCAGGTCGTCGGGATGCATCTTCTTGAACACCGGGCCGAGGAACACATGGCCGAAGGAGACGTGCCGGCTCTCGTCGCGCATCACGTTGAAGGTGAGCTGCTTCAGCAGCGGGCAGGTCGTCGTCCGGTACATGTTGTTGAAGGCGCCGAGCGCGAGGCCCTCGACGATCATGTTCATGCCGATCATCACCTTCTCGTAGCGGTCCGACTGCAGCGTCACGTCGATGAGCTGCTTCAGCCAGGGTGACATCGGATAGACGAGCGCAATCTTGTCGCAATACTTGGAATAGACCTCCACATGCCGCGCTTCGTCCATGGTCTGCGTCGCGGCGTAGAGCTTCGCGCCTTCGTCCGGCACCGAATGGGTCACGCAGGCCGCCGTCATCAGCGCACCCTGTTCGCCATGCAGGAATTGCGACAGGAGCTGCGCCGTCGAATGCGCGGTGAAGGTCTCCTGCTGCGACTTCGAGAGTTTCTTGAAGAACGGCATCTTGTGATAGATGTCGCTGTCATTCGCGATCAGTGGACGCGAGGGATCGACTTCCGTGTCCCAGGGCAGCAGATCGTCCGAGTCCCACTGGTTCTGCTTCGCGCGTTTGTAGAGGTCTTCGACCTTGTCTTCCGAGAAGATGTATTTGAACGTCCAGGCGATATCCATCGGGTTGCGATAGATGTCGTCCGGCGTCATCGACACTTTCCAGTCGCCCTTGGTGACGACCCGTTCTGCCTTCGCACTCATGACCTTCCTCCTTGTAAGGGCCGCCTTGTCGTTCTCGTTGCGGCCGGGGTTTCTGTCGGTCTCAGTACTGGCGCGCCGGAGCGCGCACGATGAGGCCGTCGAGTGACGGGTCCACCTTGATCTGGCAGGAGAGTCGGCTGTTCGGATGCACGTCGAAGGCGAAATCGAGCATGTCGCGCTCGAGCCCGTCCATCGCCGGAAGCTTCTCGAACCAGCCGTCCTCGACATAGACATGGCAGGTGGCGCAGGCGCAGGCCCCGCCGCAGTCGCCCTCTATGCCGGGAATGGTGTAGCGAACCGCGCCTTCCATCACGGAAAGCCCGTCCGCCACGTCGACGGCGTGTTCCGTGCCGTTGAACTCTATGTAGGTGATCCTGGTCATCGCTCGCCGCGCCACTCCCTTCCCGGGGATGCCCGGTTGCTTCCGGGTCTAATATCCACAAAAAAAGTGTACCTATTTCGGGGGCCGCGGCTCCGCGACAGAATGTCCATTCGCGGAAAAGGCCCTGCGGCAGATTGTCTGTTGCTGCGGGCGCAAATCTTGCTGCACCAGCGAAGGGGAGGGGACGTGGAATACCGTCCGTAGGCGGAGCGAACAGGGCCCGGCGCCGCCATCGTGCCGTCCCGGGACGGTCTGAAATTCGTGAATAACGTGGCAAATCCGCCGCGCCCGAAAGCGGGGATTTGCTGTAAGCTGGGCCAATTCACGGTGAGAAGGGCGGCTTCGGCTTCTCCGGCCCCCCATTTTGGAAGGCGTAACGGTATGAGCGGAAAGAACCTGGTCCTTTGTTTCGGCTTGGCGGCGGCCATACCCCTTCTCGGTCTCGGGGCGCTCCCCGCCGCCGCTCAGGAGACGGATGGCGAGGTGGCCGAGGAGATGGCCCCGGCCACCGATGGCGACATCCGCTACGAGCTTTCCGACCCGGAGGACTCGCCGCCCGTGAACTACCGCTCCGACTATGACGAGGAATACGACACGCCGGAGCTGCATGACGCGGAGATGTATGCCGAGGAATATGAGAAGCAGCGCGAGGAAGAGCGGATCCGCAACAAGGAACAGCTCGACCGCATCAACGATTTCTCCTCGGGCGCCGTCACGACCGATGGCGTCATGGGCGGATCGCGGTAACGCTCCTCAGTAGTCCCATTTCCAGTTGACGCCGACATCGCTCGACGCGTCGTTGCCGATCTTCGTGTCGACGCTGATATTGTCGGTGATGTCGACCTCGACCTTCACGCCCGAGTCGCTCGCAAGCGCTCCCTGCTCGACGCCGACATAAACCCCCTCGCGCAGATATTTGCCGGCCGAGACCGTGGTGCCGCCCGAGGCGCCCTGGTCGACGCGGAGCACGTCGAGACCCAGCGTGTTCTGGATTTCGCCGAGAATGTCGAAGCCGCCGACGCCGCTCCCCGAAAGTTCGGCCGCCGTCTTCGCCAGCTGCGCCGCCTCGAAGGCGGAAAGCTCGCCCACGCCCTTCTGGAACAGGATGCGCGAGATGATTTCGTCGCGCGGCAGCGACGGCGACGAACTGAGCGAAATCTTCGGTGAGGAGCCGCGCCCGCTCACCGAGACGGTCGCCGAGAAATCGCTCCGTTCGTAGTCGAGCGCGACGTCGATGCGCGGGTCTATCGGCCGTTCACCCGCGAAGATCACACGCCCGCGCGAAAGCGTGAAGGTCTTGCCCGCGAAGTCGAGCGTGCCGCGCTCGGCGGTGAGCGTGCCGTTCACGATCGGGTCTTCCGCGAGCCCCGTTACCTGCACCGACCCGACCCAGAGCGAGTCGATGCCGCGCCCGGAAACGCGTGCCGGCGGGTTGCCGATCGCGAGCGTCACGTCGAGTTCCAGCGGCAGCGGCGGCGTCTCTTCCGGGTCTTCCACCGTGTCGGCTTCGCCGGGCCCTTCCACTTCGATCACGTCGATGGTCGCGACCCCGCCCGGCAGCCATTCCGGCACGATGAAGCGCGCTTCCGTCGTCGTCAGGCTGCCTTCGAGCTTCAGCGGTTCCTCGAGGCTCGGCGGCAGCGCCGGTCCCGTCAGCGCGAGGTCGCCTTCGACCGCCAGCACGAGGTCCTGCCGCCGCACGACCTGCATGCTCTCGAAAACAGTGCGCACATCGACGGCGGGTGCCGCGTCTGCCGCGAGCGATACCGAGCCTTCGGCGCTCATGCGGCCCTCGCCGCTGTCGCGCGCGCTCATCTCGAAGCGCATCGTCTCGCTCCGCCGGCCCTCGGCGCGGAGCGAGAGATCGCGCATCGCCGTCCCGGTCTCGAAATTCTCGAACGTGCCGTTCTCGATCGTTGCCTCGCCGGAAACGAGCGGCGCCGAAATGTCGCCATCGGCGGAAACCGCGATCCGCGCATCGCCGGTCAGCCGCTGGCCGGGCAGGTCCACCAGCGCCATCAGCGAGGCGATGGGTCCGGCCCAGGTCAGCTTTCCGTCTACGGGTCCGCGTTCCGCCGGCACCGGCCATGCGCCGCGCGGATCGCGGATCAGCGGCAGCGATGCGTCGAGCAGGAACGGCTGTTCGGAAACGCCGCGCGCCTCTGCCTTCAGCGCCAGCCGCCGTTTCGCCCAGGTCGCCTCCAGCGTGGCGTCGAAGGCGGGCCTGATGTCGAGCCCTGCTTCCGCGAGTGTTGCGCCGTCGAAGCTGAGTTGCGCCATTCCCGTCTCGCGTCCCGTATCGAAATCCGCTTTGCCCGACATCGTGCCCGCCATCGCATCCACGGGAAGCAGCGGCGAGACGAGTTCGAGCGGCAGCTTCGAAATCTCGAGCGCGATCTCCGCATCGCGCGGGCGGATCGCGATGTCGCCGGTGAGGCTCCCTGCCCTCGACGGGCTGCCGAATGCCACATCGAGCGCCTTCACCCGTGTCAGCCCGTCCCGGAGTTCGAGCTTTACCGGCGCGCCGAGCGTCGCCGTCGCCTCGCCGATGGTCGCGTCGAACTTCGTGAGCGTCACCAGCGAAGGCTCGTAGGTCGCGTCGATGTCGAGCATCACCGGCTGCGCCTTCACCGTCAGCCGCTCGCCATAGAGGCCCGCGGAAATGTCGAGCCTGTCGAGCGGCCCCTTTGCCACCGCCTTGATGCCGGTGAAGCGCGTATTGCCCGTGCCGCCGCCTTCGACGGAGAAACTTGCGTCGAGCGCCGCATCGCCCGTCGCGTCGGTGAGCAGCGCCGATGCCTTCACGCGGTCGAGCGTCGCCGGTCCGTTGAGGTCGAGATCGATCTGCCGAGCCTCGACCTCAAGCCGCGCATCCTGCTCGCCGCCCGAGCCGTCGAGCGTCAGTTCGATGGTCGCGCGTCCTTCCATCGGCACGCCCGCCAGCGCGCCGATGGGCTGCAGCGCCACGCGCTTGCCGGAAAGCGTGCCGGTCGCAAGCCCGTCCGGCGACACTGCCACGGCGCCGCTCATCCTGGCGCCGAAAAGGTCCGCCTCGATTGCATCGAAACGCGCGCCGCCATCTCCCGGCAGCGTCAGTGCCGTGTCGAGGCTGGCGCGGCCGTCCGCGCCCGCGAGCCGGAACGAGAGCGGTCCCTTGCCGTCGCTGATCTTCGCGCTGAGCACGGCCTCGCGCGCATCGAACCCGGCGAGCGATCCTTTCGCGAGCCGCGCCTCCAGTGCGAGGTCGGGTTTCGCCAGCGTGCCGTCCAGCGATGCCCTCGCCGTCAGCGCACCGCTCGCGCTGCCGCCCGCGAGCGCGCCGACTTCGGCCATCGCGATCCGCATCTGGCCTCGCGCCGAATCGTCGGTGCCGAGCGTGAAGTCTCCCTCGAGGTCGAGCCTGTCGCCCGCACTCGCCGTCAGCCCCGTCACGGAAACGGTCTTGTCGCCGCCGAAGTCGATCCGCCCTTCGCCGCTGAGGCCTTGTGCCAACAACGCGTCGAGTTCCGCGCTTCCCGTCTCGATCGCGCTGGTCTCGATCGCGAGGTCCGTTCCGCCGGCGCCGTCCTCGAGCGCGATGCCGTCGAAGGTGAGCCGCGCCGTGCCCCGCATCGGCTGGCCGAGAATCTCGCCGACGGGCCGCAGGTCGGTTATCTCGGCCGCGCCGCGGCCCGTGAGCGTGAAGCCCTCGGCCGTTCGCGCCTGGCCGCTGAAGGAAACATCGCCCGCCGCGGTCTCGACCGCCGCTTCGCCGATCTCGAAACTGTCGAATGACGCATTGCTCTGGCCGTCGATCCGCCAGCCCACTTCTTTCAGGAATGTCTCCGCGTCGAGCTCGACCAGCCGGTCGAGGCCCTGGAAGCGCCCTTCGCCCTTCACGTCGTAGCCCCCGTCGAAGCGCGTGCCCGCGCGCACCGTTCCCGTCAGCGCCATGTCGCCCGCTTCGAGCGTCGCGACATCGAGAACATGGGCGCCGTCGCCGCCGGGCGTGATCTCCGCCGCGAAGGTCACGTTTTCCGGCGCGCCGGCAAACTCGAGTTCCCGCGCGACGAGCGTCCCCGCCGCCGTTCCCTTCACCGTCAGGCTGGTTCCCTCGCTGAGCGCGCCATGCGCCGAGATGTCGGCCTTGATCGCCCGCCCGCCATCGAGCGACAGCGTGCCCGTCATCAGCCCGTCCCGCGACGTGCCGTCCGCGCTCAGCGCCAGCCCTTGCAGCCCGTCCATGCCGAGGAGCTTCGCCGCGATGCCGGGGGTCCCCGCCGCGCCGTCTTCCACCTCCAGCGTGAGCTTGCCGCGTGCCGCCCCCGCGTCATGGCTGATGAAGGCGTCGATCCGCCCCGGCGTCGCGTCGGTGCGCACCGCCACGAGCCGGAGTTCGCGCAAAGCCCCCGTCAGCGCCGCGCTGCCTTCCGCATCGAATGCCACGCGCTCGCCGGCAAGCGCTTCGCCGAGCACCGTCTCCTTCAGCGTGAAACCGTCGAGCAGGACATCGACCGGAAGCGACGGCAGCGCGGGCAGGGCGAAGCCCTCTTCCGTCTCCGCCTCTTCCGGCTCCGCGCCGCCCGGCACGCGCGCGAGGGTGAGCCCTTCCGTCTCGAGCCGCGTCGCATGCACCTCGCCGCCCCAGAGCGCCAGCGGCAGCCAGTCGAGTTCGGCGCGCTCGAGCGTCAGCCACGGCCCCTCCGCGTCGCTCACGCGCAGCTCCTCGATGACGAGCGTCCGCGGCCAGCGCCCGCCGATATCGCCGATCTCGACCGTCGTCTCGCCGGTTTCGACGGCGCCGAGCGCATGGTTGAGAAGACCCTGCCGCACGGGCGCGATGTTGAGCGCCGCCATGCCGAGCGCGATCAGCGCCAGCGCGAGGCCCGCGACGACGAAGACGAGCGCCAGTGCCGCACTGGCGATGCGGGCGGCGGCGCCGCGATGGCGAAGCGTTGTCTGTGTTTCCGCCATCAGAAGGCCTGCCCCAGCGAGACATAGATCTGGAACGCATCGTCGACATTGCGCCGCCGGTTGAGCGGCACCGCGACGTCGGCGCGGATCGGGCCTATGGGCGTGTAGTAGCGCAGCCCGAGCCCCGCGCCCCAGAGCAGCGGATCGCCGAGCGTGGGCACCGTGTTCGTGAACGCCTGCCCGCCATCGATGAAGGCGACCGCGCCGATCGTCTCGGTGATGCGGTAGCGCGTCTCGACGCTGGCTTCGAGCACCGAGCGCCCGCCTTCCGGGTCGCCCGCATTATCGAGCGGGCCCGCCATCTGGTAGCCATAGCCGCGCACCGAGCCGCCGCCGCCCGCATAGAAGCGCGTCGAGCCCGGCACGTCCTCCGTGTCCCCCGCCGCGATCAGCCCGTAGCGCCCGCGCAGCGCCAGCGTCAGCTCGTCCGTCAGCCCGAGATAGGTCGAGCCGCCCGCCTCGAGCTTGGTGAAGGTCGTCGGCTCCTCGTCGCTCGCGCCGAAATAGGGCGTGCCGTTCAGCGTCGCGCGGATGCCCTCGCCCGGATCGAGCACATCGTCGGTGCTGTCATATTTGAGCGTCAGGGGAATGCCGAAAAGCTGGTAGCCGATCCGCCCGTTCGAATCCGTCGTCTCGGTAAGCTGGAAGGTGACGCCCAGAGACCCCGTCCAGCGCTCGGTGAGCACGCGCTCCAGCGACACGCCCGCCTTCGCCCGGTCTTCCTTGTAGGCGTCGCTTTCCTCATGCGCGATTTCCGCGCTCGCGAGCAGGCTCTGGTCGGGCCGGAAGAAATGCGGCTTGCGGAAATCCGCCGTCGCCGATTGCTCGATCTGCGCGATGGAAAGCCCGAGCGTGATCTTCTCCGCCTCGCCGAAGAGATTGCGGTGCTCCCAGCTGCCGTTGACGCCGGCACCTTCCGCCGTCGACCAGCTCGCGCCGAGCCGGATCGTGCGCGCCTCGCGTTCCGTGAGTTCGATCTCCTGCGGCAGCGCGCTGCCTTGCGGATCGCCGGAGGAAATCGAGATGGTGGAAAAGAGCCCCGTCGCGCGCAGCGCCTCCGTCGTCTCGTCCACCGCCGCGCGGCTGTAGGTCTCGCCCGCCTGGAAGGTCGTCAGCTCGCGCACATAGGACGTGTGCGTCCGCCCGTCCGGATTGCCGATCCGCGTCTCGCCGAAGACATAGCGCCGCCCCGCCGACATGTGCAGCGTCACATGCGCCTTGCTGGACGAGAGGTCGATGACGACGCGCCGCCGGTCGAGCTGCGCTTGCGGATAGCCGCTGTTCTGGAGCCGCGTCACCGCCTTCTGCGTGAGCTCGATGATGCGCTGCGCCGTCGCCGCCTTGCCGGGTTCGAGGCCGAGGTCGGCGCCGCTCGCCGGCCGGCCCTCGCCGCCGCCCTCATGTCCGCTATAGACGATGTCGAACGTCTCGATCATCGTCCGTGTGCCGAGGATCACCAGATAGACCGCCTCGAAGGCGCCGCCCTGCGCCTGCCGCACGGAAGACGAGATGCTGCCATTGTAATAGCCCTCCGAGCGCAGCACCTTGTCGAGCCGCTTCTCGTCCTCCTGCGCGCGGCGGCGAAGCTGCGCCAGCGTCTCGGGCGGCGGCGGCCCGTCCGGCGTATCGGCGCCGAGCTGGCGCGCGTTTTCCAGGAGATCGCGCAGATAGTCCGGAATCCGCCTTCCCTCGATCCGCGTCGTGAAGCGGATGCCGTCGCGCGCCTCGTCCCAGGAATAGCCCTCCGCCTCCGCCGCGCCGTTAGCTTCCTCTCCCGTGTCCGCGCGCACGCCCGCCGCCGCCAGCACGGCCAGCGCGGCAAGAGCGCAGGAAAGAAACAGGGTCCGCGGCGGCAATCTCGTCATGCCTCTTCCGCGGGTGAGGAAAATCCCACCCTCCCCTCATGGGAGGGTCGAAATCTGCAAGCGTCAGCGAAGCAGATTTCGGGGAGGGGTAAGGGCGTCGCGTCTTGCCTCATACCCGGAACTTTCCCCGCAAATCTTGTCGTGAAATCCATACCTCTCCCACCTGCCAGCACCGGCCCGGACCGTCAAGTTTAGCGCAGCTATTGACCTTCCAGTTGCTGGAAGCCCCATATTCATTGCATCGGCCCTTCCGGGCTCGAAAGAAGGCCAGAACAAGGGCCAGAAAAAGGATAGTGCGATGACCGGCGAAGTCAGGGTTCTCGACCCCGTTTGCGGCATGAAGGTGGATCCGGCGGCGACGCCCCACACCCACGAGCATGGCGGGGAAACCTTCCATTTCTGCTCGGCCGGCTGCGAGCGGAAATTCGCGGCCGAACCGGAGAAATACCTCGCCGCCCGCGACGGGGAGAAGGGCGCCTGCTGTCATGGCCACCACGGCCACGATCACGGGCAAAAGCCCCCGGCCCCCGCCGCCCGGGAAAATGAAAAAGGCACCAAATACACCTGCCCCATGCATCCGGAGATCGTTCAGGACGGCCCCGGTTCCTGCCCCATCTGCGGCATGGCGCTGGAGCCCATGTCGGTCTCGCGCGAAAAGCCCGAAAACGAGGAGCTGAAGGACATGTCCCGCCGCTTCTGGGTCGGGCTCGTCCTCGCGCTGCCGCTCTTCATGATGGAAATGGGCGGCCACCTCGTCGGGTTCCATCTGCCCGTCGACGCGCGCACCGGCGGTTTCATCCAGCTCGCGCTCGCGACCCCCGTCGTCCTCTGGGCGGGCGCGCCCTTCTTCGTCCGGGGCTGGGCCTCGCTCGTCTCGCGCAATCTCAACATGTTCACGCTGATCGCGCTCGGCACGGGTGCGGCCTATCTCTATTCCCTCGCCGCCGTCCTCGCGCCCGGCCTCTTCCCCGCCGCCTTCCGCTCGGGCGACGGCTCCGTGCCGCTTTATTTCGAGGCCGCCGCCGTCATCACCGTCCTCGTCCTGCTCGGCCAGGTGCTGGAACTGCGCGCCCGCGACCGCACCGGCGACGCGCTCCGCGCGCTGCTCGATCTCGCGCCCCGCACCGCCCGCCGTGTGGGCGAGAGCGGCGACGAGGAAGTCCCGCTGGAAGAGGTGCAGAAGGGCGACCGCCTCCGCGTCCGTCCCGGCGAGCGCGTTCCCGTCGACGGCAGCGTCGAGGAAGGCCGCAGCGCCATCGACGAATCCATGGTCACCGGCGAAAGCCTCCCCGTCGAGAAGGAGACAGGCGCCCGCGTCATCGGCGGCACGCTGAACGGGCAGGGCTCTTTCGTCATGCGCGCCGAAGGCATCGGTGAGGACACCATGCTCGCCCGCATCGTCGCCCTCGTCGCCGAGGCCGGCCGCTCCCGCGCGCCGATCCAGGGCCTCGCCGACAAGGTCGCCGGATATTTCGTCCCCGCCGTCGTCGCCGTCGCCGTCCTCGCCTTCGCGGCCTGGGCGCTTTTCGGGCCGCAGCCCGCGCTGTCCTACGCGCTGGTCGCCGCCGTCTCCGTCCTCATCATCGCCTGTCCCTGCGCGCTCGGCCTCGCCACGCCGATGTCCATCATGGTGGCCACGGGCCGCGGCGCCTCGCTCGGCGTCCTCATCCGCAGCGCCGAGGCGCTGGAGCGTTTCGAGAAGGTCGACACGCTCGTCATCGACAAGACCGGCACCATCACGGAAGGAAAGCCGAAGCTCACCGCCGTCGAACCGCTTGGGGAGATCTCCCGCGCCGGGCTGCTCTCCCTCGCCGCCAGCCTCGAAAACGGCAGCGAGCATCCGCTGGCCGCCGCCATCGTCGCCGCCGCGAAGGCGGAAGGCGTCGATATTCACGATACGGAGGATTTCGACGCCCCCTCCGGCAAGGGCGTGACGGGCCGCGTCGGTGGAAAGAAAGTCGCCCTCGGCAACAAGGCGCTCTTCGCGGATCTCGGTGTCGACATCGCCCCGCTCGAAGCCCGCGCCGACGAGTTGCGGGGCGAGGGCGCCACGGTCGTCTTCGTCGCCGTCGACGGGAAGCTCGCAGGGTTGGCCGCCGTTGCCGACCCGGTCAAGGAGACTAGCGCCGAGGCGCTGCGCCTGCTCCGCGAACAGGGCCTGCGCATCGTCATGCTGACGGGCGACGGCCGCCGCACGGCCGAAGCCGTCGCGCGCGACCTCGGGATCGACGAGGTCGAGGCCGAGGTCCTCCCCGAGGACAAGAGCAAGGTCGTGAAGCGGCTTCAGGGCGAAGGCCACATCGTTGCCATGGCCGGCGACGGCGTCAACGACGCCCCCGCGCTCGCCCAGGCCGATGTCGGCATCGCCATGGGCTCCGGCACCGACGTCGCGATGGACGCCGCCGGCGTCACGCTGGTAAAGGGCGACCTGATGGGCCTGCTGCGCGCCCGCGAACTCAGCCAGGCCGCCATGCGCAACATCCGCCAGAACCTCTTCTTCGCCTTCGTCTACAACGCGGCCGGCGTGCCGATTGCGGCGGGCCTGCTTTACCCCGTCTTCGGCCTCTTGCTCAGCCCCGTCTTCGCGGCGGCGGCGATGTCGCTGTCGTCCGTCTCCGTGATCGCGAACGCGTTGCGGCTGCGGCGGGTGAAGCTCGGCTAGGCGGGACAGGCCCGCTCAGCCCGCGAGAATCTCGGCGGCCACGCGCCGGCCGGAGATCAGCGCGCCATGCGCCGTGCCGAAGAAGTCGGGCGAGGTGGCTTCGCCGGCAAACCACAGCCGGCCCTCCCACTCCGCGCCGGCAAGCGCGCGGCGCGTGTCGCCGCTGGTCCCGACCGCATTGAAGCTGTAGCTGCCCAGGCTGTGCCGGTCGCGGCCCCAGCGCGTGACCTGCGCCGCGCGCGGCGCCGGAAAGCGCGATCCGAACATCGCCCGCAGCGCCTCCAGCGCCGAGGCCGCCGTGTCGGCATCGTCCAGCGCCTCGATTTCGCTGGCCTGGTCGGCGGCGTTGAAGCCCGTCAGCACCGGCAGGCCGAGGCTGCGCGACAGCGGCACCCATTCCACCCACAGGCCCGGCCTCTCGCCCAGCCACTCGATCCAGTCGGCACCGTCCGGCCAGGCCGCCGCGTCGAAGCGCAGGCAGCACTTGTTCAGCAGGCCCATGCGCAGCCCCGCCACCGCCGCCCGCCGCCCGGGCGCGAGCGCCTCGGTAAAGCGGACGCGGCCCTCCGCCAGCACGCCGAGCGGCAGGGTGCAGATCGCCTGTTCGGCCGCGATCCGCGATCCGTCCGCGAGCCGCACCTCGCCGGGCGCGATCTCGCGCGCCTCGGCCGACAGGCGGATGTCGAGGCCGCGCGCAAGATGGGCGGCGATCTGCCCGAACCCGTCCGGGAACAGCGCATCGGCGCCGCCGAAGGCCTCGTCGGCGTCGCCGTACCAGGCCGACAGCAGCCGCGCCGGCGCGCCATATTCCTGTTCGCGTGTGCTGTTGACGAGATGCGCCACCAGGCGGCGCTCCGCCGCGGAGGCGCGGCGCCAGCCGGGCGAAACCTCGAGCGCGCGGGCAAGGGAGATGTCGCGATCCAGCCGGTCGGCCGCGCGGAGCGCATCGGCAAGAATCCGTTCGGCGCGCGTCATGTCGGGGTCGATCGCCTGTCCGTCCGGCCCCAGCAGCAGGGCGTCGTCGTCGCGCATCGGCGCGAGCCGCGCCCCCGCCTCGCGCGCCAGCGCGGTAAGCGGGTTGCCGCGCAGGCCGTGAATCCAGCTCGCGCCCAGATCCATCGGCATGTCCGGCCAGCGCCGCGAGGTGTGGATGCGGCCGCCGATCCGCGCCCGCGCCTCCAGCACCGTCACCGCCCGGCCCGCATCCGCCAGCGCCCGCGCCGCGGCGAGCCCGGCCAGCCCCGCGCCGATCACCACGGTCCGCCCCGCGCGCGCCAGCGCCGCCGTCCCGCCGCCCGCCGCCGCCAGCAGCCCGGCCGCGCCCGACTGCGTGAGGAAGCGGCGCCGCTCCGGCCGGAATGTCATGGCTCTCTTCATCTGCGGGCGCATTCTAGCCCGCCGCCGCACGGCGCTGCATCATCAAGCAGAACCTCTTCTTCGCTTCGTCTACAACGCGGCCGGCGTGCCCGTGGCGGCGGGCCTGCTTTACCCCGTCTTCGGCCTGCCGCCGGCCCCCTCTTCGCGGCAGCGGCCATGTCGCTGTCGTTGGTCTCCGCCATTGCGAACGCGTTGAAGCTTAGGCGGATGCGGCTGGAATAGAGATAGCTATTGGAGGTATAGCTGCGAGAACTGTTGCTAGCGATGTCTGCGCTCGCCAAATAATATCGGTCAACTCGGCTAGATTGAGATTTGACAACTTGTCAGGGGTGTACGAGATGAAGGCGGAGCAACTACCTCATACGATTGATGACTTATTGAAACTCAGGACAAACGGCATGCTGGCGCCGAATCCCGAGTATCAGCGTGGAGCCGTATGGAGCAAAACGCAGAAGAAAAAATTGATAGACTCCGTTCTTCGTGGATACCCCCTGCCAGCCATTTATCTTCATCACATAAAGAAAGGTATTGGAAAGTATGCACGGGACGATTTGGAAATAATCGACGGCCAGCAAAGGATAAACGCCATCTATGAGTTTCGAGAAGGAGCTTTCTCGTTATTTGATCCCGTTACAGATGAAGTCACTGCTCGGTTCCCTGCTTTTTTGAAAGCGGAACCGTGTCCATGGGCCAGGAAAACTTTCGATGAGCTATCGGCGGAGCTTAAGAAACGATTCCTGGAAACGAAAATTTCCGTTGCGATGATTGAAACGGATCAAATCAATGAAGTTCGCGACCTGTTTGTCCGTCTACAGAGCGGCTTGCCGTTGAATCATCAGGAAACTAGAGACGCTTGGCCCGGAAGTTTCACGGAATTTGTCCTGAAGTTGGGGGGTAAACCGGAGTTGGCGCGATACCCCGGTCACGGGTTTTTCGTAAACGTTCTGGGGATGAAGCCGTCTCGTGATCGCGGCAAAACACGGCAACTTGCGGCTCAGCTTGCGATGCTGTTTCTCACGCGCCGTGCTCATGGCGTTGACGCCTTCTGTGACATCAATGCAGAGGCAATTAGTAATTTTTACTACGACAATCTCGACTTCGATCAAGCTTCGGCCGATGCACAACGTCTCTATGACATTCTCAATAGGTTAGAAAAAATTCTTACTAAAGGTAAACATCCGAAGCTGCGGGGGCACGATGCCATACACGCCGTGCTGCTAGTTGACTCTCTCTTGGATGATTATCCCCCGGCTTGGGAAGACAAATTCCCGCAAGCTCTCGACAGATTTCTTGAAGGACTTGCAAGGGGTAAGGCCGCGAACGACACTGGCCAAGCAGACGAATTCTGGACGCTGTACGGACAGTGGACCCGAGTCAATTCGGATAGAGGTGACAACATTTCGAGAAGACACCGCTTCTACGTTCGAAAGATGTTTGAGTATCTTCAGCCGCTTTCTCCCAAAGACAAGAACCGGCTTTTCGGCGAAGTTGAGCGCACAATACTGTTTTATGATCAAGACAAGCGATGTGCGGTATGCGATGGAACTGTCGACTGGCAGGAAGGTGAGATTCACCACGTCGTCGAGCATTCGGCGGGAGGAAGTACATCTATCGAGAATGGTGCTTTGGTGCACAAGTCTTGTCACCCAAAAGGGGGCGCGCAGACTACTGCTTTTGCCAAAAAATTTGCAGAGCAAAAGGTCGAGCGAGAGGCGGGCAAAAAGTGAACGCGCTCCGATTGTGGTTCGCTGCGGGTAGGTCGTCTTATCGAAGAAAAGGGTGTGATGGACCTTACTAAGATCCTCATTACGCTTCCGGTAGGGTCGAACGTGAACGCGTCGGCGGGGGCCCGGCAACCGTCCGGGAGAAGGCGGTTGAAAAATCCGACAAGTCTCCCTCGCGCCACCCCCATCTCCACTAGCTCACAATCCCCCGATAGACGACACTCCACCAGCGCCCTCCGGCAAACCGAGTCGGCGCGGGGGAACCGAACGGGGCAACATGCTTGAAATGATCGCGCGCGCTTTCCGGCCGCTGCTGACGATCCTGGTGACGGCCGCAGGCCTCGCCTTCATCGCCTCGGTCTTCTCGCCGGCCGCCCGCGAGGTGATCGAAGGCGCCGTGCCGCTCTGGGAGGAAACCCGCCCCGCCGAGGATGCCGTCCGCGAATGGCTCGGCCTCCCCGAAAGGGATCGCGGCTTGTGGCCCTTCGGCGGCTGAACGCCCGCGAACTCGGCCAGACCGCCACGCGCACCATCCACATCGCCGTTGTCCGTCCCGGTCATCGCGAACGCGGTGCGGCCGGGGAGGGCGAAGCTCGGGCTGAGATGAAGAATGGGCTTGAACAGAGGATGTCAAGAATCCATGAGCCAACCCGGTTGATACGAGGTTACGTGCTCGACCTCGGTCGGAGGCTTTATTCTTGAATGGTCTGTTGCAGTGAATGCGCAGACAGCAAATGAGAATCTAAATGTCGCAAGATGGGCACTCACTTGATTGTCAGTGCTTACGACGCTGCCGTAACTAAATTGGTCAAAGACCTGCCAAGTTCCTTGCTGAAGCGTTGCGGGTGGTCCCATTCTCTTGATTAGTTCCTGTGGCATCTCTCCGGCCATGGCGTTGTGGTTTGTTAGCCAGTACACAGAGGTTCCACCCGTTTCTGGCACAATTTCATTTGTCGCTTGGTAGTGCAGAGCGAACCCGAATTTCGCGGCGAACCGGTGAATTGCTCGATTCAGGATTGGGCCGTTGCAATTCAGGACGCCGCTGTCGGGACTTAGATGTTCGAGGAATTCTTGGCTCGTGTGTATTTGATCGATGGAGGGAACCATCTCAGCCAGAAGGCCGGGCAGTCTTTTGTTAGCGGAATGCATCAGGCGAGTTATCTCATCTCTTTCAGTTTCTGTTGTCGAATCTGGATATAGACGAGAAAGCATAGCCGCCACGAGTTCGTCTGCTCTGCCGCCGCTATTGCACTTTTTACACGCGGCAAATTCGAGTCCTCTTGGCCTACTACGGCCAGTGAATAGTCCGATGGGAGGGAGGTGGTCTACTGTCGTGGCTGGAGTTCCTCCGCCGCAGTAGATGCAAAAAGGACATTTGGAGATTATTTGTTTTCCAAGTTTCCTTCGGATTTTTGCTTCACCCATTTGAATTCCGCAGAAGAGGCTATTGTTGGAGTGGATTGAGGAGAAGAACTCTACCCCCTTGCCCTCCCTAATGCCCTTCATTACGCTGCCGGTATGAGCGAGCTTGAAAGTCCCGGCAGGGCCCCGGCAAACATCCGGGAGAAGACGGCTGAGAACTCGGCGGACAGATCCCGCAAGCGCGGCGATACGCGCGCGCGCCTGATGGAGGCGGCCGAGCGGCTGTTCGGCGAGCGCGGCCTTCATGCGGTCACGCTGAAGGAGATCAACGCCGCCGCCGGCCAGCGCAACGAATCCGCGCTCCATTATCACTTCGGCTCCAAGGCCCGCCTGGTCGACGCGATCCTGAACACCCGCGTCGCCGCCATCGACCGCGTCCGCGTGCAGCGCGTCGAGGCGCTGGTCGGCTCGGGCCGCGAGGGCGACGTCGCCGATATCCTGCGCGCCACCTTCGAGCCGCTGACGGGCCTTCTCGACACGGAGGAGGGCGTGCGCTTCGTCCGCTTCGCCGCCCAGGTGCTGAACGATCCGGACCACGACCTGCCGACCGTCGCGATCAGGAGCGGCTTCGAGGGCATCAACCGCGCCAACGGCCTCATCATGGCCGCGCTCGGCGACCTGCCGCCCGAAATCGCGATCCAGCGCCAGCGCCTCCTCGTCGAGATGGTGCTGACCTCGCTCGCGATCTGGACGCGCCGCCCCGACGCGATGTCGAACGATGCCGCCCGCAGCTTCTTCGTCTCGTCCCTCTTCGACGCCATGGCCGGCGCGCTCACGGCCCCCGTCTCTGAAGAAACCCTCGCCGCCCTCCGCGAAACGCTGAAGGACTGACAGGCCTTTATTTCTTTAGCCTGTCATTGCCGGGCCCACCTCTGAAATCAGGGAGCCCGGCAATCCAGAAGCCGCGAAGCGGCGTCCCTCCCCGCCGGCACCGCCTTTTTGTGCACGCAGAGGCGCAGAGCCGCAGAGAAAGCCGGTGGCGCCTTCCGCTTGAAGCAGCGGGGTGTATGTGTCTGGTTGCGCCAGGCAATTGCGCCTTCGGCGCGAAGCGCCATTCCCTTCTTTCGCCGTGCATCCGTCTGCCGCACTCTCCCTCTGCGGCTCTGCGCCGGAGCCTGTCCTCGGGATCGCCGAAGGCGATACCCGTGGGCGTGCAAGCCCTTACTTCTTCGAGCTCAACTCCGCCGCCCACGTCTCGTAAACCGGCATCTCCCCCTTGAGGTCGTACCAGTCCGCCTTCTCGCCCCAGAAGGCATGCGCCAGCGGCTTCGCGCCCACATCCGTGTCGAGCGTGCCGAGCCGGATGCGGATCGTGCCCGGCAGGTCCGGCTGTTCCTTGTAGATCGGCGAGCCGCAGGTCCCGCAGAAGCAGCGGAAGACGCCGGGGCTCGACTCGTAGCGCCGGATCGCGTCCTCGCCGCCGAGAAACCGCACCTGCTCGCGCTTCACCGACGCATTCGCCGTGAACGCCGTCCCGCTCGCCTTGCGGCAGGTCCGGCAATGGCAGAACCCGAACGGCCCGAGCTCCCCCTCGATCTCGAAGCGAACCGCCCCGCAATTGCACGACCCGCGATGTGTGACGCCGCTCATTCAGCCTTTGTCCTTCCTGCTTCCTTCCCACCCTCCCCTTGGGGAGGGTCAAACGGGCGCAGCCCGTTTGGGGCGGGGGTCACCCCTCCAGAAACTCATCCGTCAACTGAAGAAATTCCTCCAGCTTGTCATGCTGCACCCAGTGCCCCGCGCCTTCCACGGCCACCACCTTCGCATTCTTGAAATGCGTCGCGCGGCCGTCCTCGGTCGGATCGCTCGCCCAGCTTTCCGTGCCGCGGATGAGCAGCGTCGGGCAGGTGATCTTCGACCAGATTTCCGCCGTCACCTCCGGGTCGAAACCCCCGGGCGAAAACGCGCGCACGTAATTGTCGAACTTCCAGCTGTAAGTGCCGTCCTCGTTCTGGTTCACGCCATGCACGGTCAGGTGCCGCGCGCGTTCGGGCGAGAGATGCGGGTTCTCGCCCTGCATCCGCTTGTAGGCCTCTTCGATCGAGTCGTAGCGGCGCGGCTGGCGCGAGGACAGGCGGCGGATTTCGTCGATCCAGTTGCGGATGCGCTGGTCGTCGCTCACCTGTTTGCGTTCGGCGAGCATCTTGGGCGACGGCCCCAGCCCCTCGATCACCACGAGTTTCTTCACCGTTTCGGGGTAGAGCCCGGTATAGCGCAGCGCGATCGCGCCCCCCATCGAATGCGCGATAATGGTGAGCGGCGCGAGCCCCTTCTGGTGGATGAGCTGCGCGATGTCGTAGACATAATCGTTGATCTCGTAGCTGCTCCCGACCATCCACTGGCTGTCGCCATGCCCGCGCAGGTCCGGCGCGATCACGTGATAGCGCTCCCGCATCGCCTGCGCCGTCCAGTCCCAGTTCCGGCAATGGTCGCGCCCGCCATGGATCATCAGGAGCGGCGGCGCCTCCTCGTTCCCCCAGTCCACGTAATGGAGCCTGAGGCGCTGCGAGAAATAGAATTGCGAGGAGGGGCCGGCAAGGCCGGCGGCGCGTTCCGTCATTATATATATCCGTCACGTTTCTTGCTGGGGGTGGAAGAGGGCAGACTAGCCCGATCCGCCTCCCGCCGCCAAACCGGCCAAAACTCCATGGCGCTCGCTTCCCACCCTCCCCTTGGGGAGGGTCAAACGGGCGCAGCCCGTTTGGGGCGGGGGGTGAGAGGCGGTTTGCGCAAGCAAACGAAAAGCTCCGGGGGCCTGTCCCGGCGCAGGCCGGGAACCTTTTCGAGCCTCGAACGCCCTGAGCCACGCGAAGGGCAGAGCGCGAAAACCCCTCCGTACACGCACAAAGGTGCCCTCCCCTGGGGAAGAGGAGGGCGGCTCTGCGAGGAGCTTTGAGAGAGGGCGACGCGGATCGGGCGGCGGGAACGTACATCCGGCTCCCGGGGCCCTCAGGGGCTCGCAACTCACGAACCCTCGCGTCACAACCGATATGGACGAGCCGTCCGCCGATTGCAACCGGCGCAAGCTAGTGTCGCGAAATCTTCATATGCCGCCACAGCCCGTAAAGCGCGAGCGCCAGCATGATGTGCACGGCGAGCACGGGCGGCCAGCCGAACAGATAGATGATGTCGTTGGCGAGCCCCGGCTTGAAGGGGCCGCCGCCAAAGGCGAGCCCGCGCGTGCCGAACCAGGCGTTGAAGGCGGCCGGCACCGTGAAGAGCCACGCGGTGACGAGCGCCGACCAGAAGAACCAGGTGAACTGCCGCCGCGTCAGAGCCATGAAGCGCCCGCCGAGCCCCAGCGCCATCAGCATCAGCCCTTGCGTGATCCCTTCCATATGCGCCATGCGCCAGCCGCGCGCGTCGGTCGGTATGTTGACCTCGATGTCGATCGGCAGCGGCCACAGCACGATCCGGCCGAGCAGCCCGAAGAACCACACCCAGCCGATCAGCACGGCAAGCGCGATCAGCCCCACGCCGTTGATGAAGAGAAGCGCGCGCATCCGCTCGCTCATCTGTCCGTTCCCCGTCATCCCGTCCCCAGTCATCTCGTCCCCCCTTGTTGTCACGCCGCCCCTTACGCCGCCCGGGCCACGGGTTCCGGCGCATCGAGCCGCATCGTGTCGAGCCGTCCGGCCGCGTCGCCGTCCTTCGCGAAGAGCCGCGCCCAGGCGAGCGCCCAGGCCGGGTCCGCCACCTGCCGCGGGCTGTAGCCCGGCACCAGGATGCGCGCGAGCTTCGGCGTCAGTTTCGCGAAGATGCGGACGAGAAGCCGCGCCAGCGCGAGCCGCGAGCGCCAGTCGCGCCACAGCCCGTCCTCCTTCAGCAGCGTCTGATAGCCCGCCCGCGTCAGCAGGAAGATGTGTCCCGTCGCATGGAGAAAGCCGCCCACGCGGCGGAAATAGTTTCCGGCCACATGCTCGAACACGTCATAGGCGACATTCTTGTGTTCGATCTCCTCCACGAAATGCCACAGCACCAGCGAGGCGACGCCGCTCTCGCTGCCGCCGAACAGGAAGTCGCGGTCCTCGATCAGCATTTCGCCGATGGCGAGCGCCATGGATTCGAAGCCCTCCGCATAGGCGAGGTTCGAGGCGAGCGTGCCCTTCGCCTCGATCTTCGCGTAGGACGCGTCGATCTTCGCTTCGAGCCCCTCGATGGAGCGGTAGCCGCGCGCCTTCAACTCCTCGTTGAAGCTCCGGTGCTGGCGGTAATGCGCCGCCTCCTGCGCGACATAGGAATCGAGATCGGCGGCGAGCGCCTGGTCGCGGATCTGCGGCCGCGCCGCGCGCATGGTGCGGATCAGGTAGGGCTCGAGATAGGGCATGGCGAGCGAGGCCGCGTTCACGATCTGCGAGAATTCGGGCCGCTTCCGGTTCCAGTGGCCGCTCATCGCCGGCGGATAGGCAAAACCCATCCGGCGCACGGTCATGCGCGCGGCGCCCGCCTGCGTTGCGGTTTCCTCCGCTGTCGCTTCCCCCGTGCCGCCCGGCATGGCGTCCTCCCGATTAGAGCATTTCCTCTAATTAGATTAATCCCTCTAGAATTCGCCTCTGTCAAGCCTGTGCCGGTCTCCCGCCGCACGGTATGAAGGGCCCCATGAGCAACCGCGACCGCATTCTGGAATTCGCCCTCGACCTCATGAACGAGGAAGGGGCCGAGGCCGCCAACACGACGCGCATCGCCGCCGCGCTCGGCATCAGTCCGGGCAATCTCTACTACCACTTCCGCAACCGCGAAGAGATCGTCCGCGTCCTCTTCGAGACGCTGGAAACCGAATTCCGCGCCGTGCTGGTGGAAGATGTCGGTCCGCCCATCACGCCCCTGCGTTTCGCCGCCTTCTATCTCCGCAGCTTCGACCTCGCCTGGCGCTACCGTTTCTTCTTCGGCGGCCTGCTCGGTCTCCTTCGCCGCGACGAAGACCTCGCCGCCCGCTACCGCGCGCTTCAGGACTGGGCGCTTGTGGAGCTCGAGCGGATCGCCGCGCAACTCGTCAGGGACGGAAACATGGATCGTCCGCGCGGCCGCGACGGTCTGCGCTCCGTCGCCCTCAACACCTGGCTCATCTGGATGAACTGGATTCGCTTCCTGCAGATTTCGGGCAAGGACACCATCGCGCCATCCGACATGGCGGCCGGCGCGAACCAGCTCTTCGATGTGCTCGCCCCCTATCTCGATCCCGCCTTCGAGAAGTCGGCGCGTCGCGCGCTCGCCCGGGAGAGCCCAAAGCGGGGATAAATTATTTCGGCGGCGCGACCGGACGTCATTGTGACGTTCGTGTGACAGTACGGTGACAGTCGCCCCGTTTTATCCCCGTTTCGGGGATAAACAGTCGCTCGCCGGGCGGGGATAAGTGGTAATTGATCCGTAGCCGGACGATATGAAATCAGCCCTGCGCATCGCCCGCGTCCGCATGGCCGGTCAGCGGACTTCCCTCGCCGCGAAACATGATGCGTCCATAGGAAACGGGCATCAGCCGCTGCATCCAGTCGATGATCTTCGCATCGATGCCGATCAGGATGCGCGGTTTGTTCCTTGCGATCCCGTTCACGATCACGCGTCCCGCCTTTTCCGGCGTCGTCATCGCGAGCTTGTCGAAGCCGGACGCCGCGTCTTCGCGCGCCGTCGCCTGCGTGCTCTGCAGGAAGCGCGCATTGCGCACGATGTTCGTCTTGATGCCGCCCGGATGGACGCAGGACACCTTGATCTCCGTGCCTTTCATCTCGTGCCGCAGCGCTTCCGTGAAACCGCGGATGGCGAACTTTGCCGAATTATATGCCGCCTGCGTAGGAACGGAGATGATGCCGAAGACGCTCGACACATTGACGATATGTCCCGCGCCCTTCGCCTGCATCTGCGGCAGGAACGCCTTGGTGCCGTAGACCATGCCCCAGAAGTCGATATTCATCACCCATTCGAAGTCTTCGTAAGTGAGCTCGTCCACGCGCGCGATCTGCGCGACGCCCGCATTGTTGACGACGATGTCGGCGCCGCCATGCGTCGTCTCGATTTCCTGTGCGAAGGCGTAGACCGCGTCGCGGTCGGCGACGTCGAGCAGATAGGTCGTCACCGTCGTCCCCATGGCCTCGATCCGCTTCGCCGTTTCGGCGAGCCCCGCGCGGTCGAGATCCGATATCGCGAGCCGCGCGCCGCGCCGTGCCAGTTCGAGTGCCGTGCCCCGTCCGATGCCGCTTGCTGCGCCGGTAACGATTGCGAGTTTGCCCTTGATCTCGGTCATGCCGTTCTTGCGTCCAGTGCTGTGTGAAACCGCGCTAGACTAGGGAAATTCACGCGAATGTCACGCGGCCTTCGCGGTGTTTTCGCGCTCGTTGGACCCGTCCGCCCACTCCCCTCTATGCTGGCTCAAACAGACGAACTGGAGAGGGAGGATTGAAATGCAGGTAAAGCCGATTCCGGGTCTCGACGACGGCATCAACGAGATCAGGCTCCGCACCGCGAAGATCGTGACGGAGGACATCATCCCGTCGGAGCCCGTTCTTTACAAAGGAGGCGCCGATGCGGATGCCGTCCGCGAGCGGATCAAGACGAAGGTGAAGGAGGAAGGTCTCTGGGCGCCGCACCTGCCCGAAGACTATGGCGGCATGGGGGTGGGCTTCCTGAAGCATGCCTACATGAACGAGATCATGGCCTGGTCGCCCTTTTCCGCGCGTCTCTTCGGCGTTGTCGCGCCGAATTCCGGCAATCAGAAGATCCTGCTGAAATACGGCACGCCCGAACAGAAGAAGAAATGGCTGGAGCCGCTCGTCGCGGGCGACATCGAAAGCTGCTTCTCGATGACCGAGCCGGACCAGCCGGGTTCGGACCCTTACGCGATCCAGACACGCGCCGTGAAGGATGGCGATCACTGGGTCATCAACGGCCACAAGTGGTTCACTTCGAACGGACGCCGCGCCGACATCGCCATCGTCATGTGCCGCACCGAAGAAAAGGACGGCAAGGGCGGCGTCAAGGACAAGATGACCCAGATCATTGTGCCGATGACGACACCCGGCGTGAACATCATCCGCTCCGTTCCCGTCTGGGGCCACACGCATGGTGACCATTGCGAGATCAAGTACGAGAACGTCCGCGTACCCGTCGAAAACCAGCTCGGCCGCACCGGCACAGGTCATCAGGCGGCACAGGACCGGTTGGGCGAAGGCCGTGTCTTCCACTGCATGAATTCCATCGGCCAGATGTGGCGCGCCTTCGACATGATGTGCAAGCGCGCCATGTCGCGAGAGGTGCATGGCGGCAAGCTCGAGACCAAGCAGTTCATCCAGGGCTTCATCGCCGACAGCTACATGGACATCCAGGCCGCCCGCCTCATGACCATCCACTGCGCACACCGGATGGAGGACGGGGCCGCGGCCCGCGTCGACATTTCGGCGATCAAGATCTTCGTCCCTGCCGCCTTCGAGCGGGTGGTTGATCGCGCGATTCAGGTGCACGGCGCACTCGGCGTTTCGGGTGACACGCCGCTCGCCGGCATGTATCAGGGCGCCCGCACGCTTCGTCTCGCCGACGGCCCGGACGAGGTGCACCGGATTGTCATCGCGAAATCCGTGCTCAAGTGCTACCACGATGGCATGAGTTGGGATTTCGGAGTCTGACGGAAAGCGAATGGCGGCGGCGGAAGGTGCAACGAAGCTCGAAAAGGGCAAGGCGTGGCTGCGGGACTTTCTCGCACGCTGGACAGGCACCCGCACCTTCATCATCACCTCTGCCGTCGTGTTTCTCGCGCTGGTGCTTCTCGACGGGTTGCATGTGATTGCAGCGCTCGTTTCCTTTGCCGTCGTGGCGGGCGTCGCGGCGACGCGCCTCATGGCCGTCGGCGAAACGACACCCATCCGCATCGGGCGGGACGAGGAGGGCGGGCTATCCGTCCTGGGCGCTGGCGGCACCGCCCTTGCGCTGTTGAACCGCCTGCCGGACCCGCTGATCGTTCTCGATGTGTCGGGTCGCGTTGTCTTTGCGAATGGCGCGTCCGAGCCTTTGATTGGCAAAGAGACAGCCGGCAGGCATGTCGCGACGGTCCTGCGCAGCGCGCCCCTCATCGGGGCGATAGATGGCGTGACCTCCGACGGTCAGGTGCGGTCCATCGAATATTCGGTGCCCGCCCCCGTGCAGCGCAATTATAGCGTCTATGTCGCGCCGGTCGCGGACGAGGTGGCATCGGCACAGAAGTTCATTCTCGTACTGCTGCGCGACGTCACGGAGGCGCGCCGCGTCGAGGCAATGCGCGCGGACTTCGTCGCCTTCGCGAGCCATGAACTGAAGACGCCGCTCTCCTCGATCTCCGGCTTTATCGATACCCTGCGCGGCCACGCGAAGGACGACCCCGAAGCGCGCGACAAGTTCCTCGCCATCATGGCGGATCAGGCGACGCGCATGCGCCGGCTGATCGAGGACCTGCTGTCGCTCTCGCGAATCGAGCTGCGCGAACATGTGAGGCCCTCCGACGCCGTCGACCTTCACGGCGTCGCCGACGACATCGCCGACGGTCTCTCTCCCTTGGCCGAACAGTACGGCGTCGAGATCGGCGTCACCGCCCCAGCCTCGCTGCCCAAGGTGCTGGGCGACCGCGAAGAACTCGCGCAGATCGTCCAGAACCTGATGGACAACGCGCTGCGCTATGGCCGCTCCGGAAAGCGCATCGAAGTGTCGCTGTCGCCGGCGGAGAAGGGCGGCAAGCCCTTTGTGCGGCTCGCCGTCCGCGACTTCGGTCCCGGCATCGCGAAGGAGCACATCCCGCGTCTCACCGAGCGCTTCTATCGCGTCGACGCTTCCGCGAGCCGCGCGCGCGGGGGCACCGGCCTCGGCCTTGCCATCGTCAAGCACATCGTGAACCGCCACCAGGGCACGCTCTCGATCGAGAGCGAACTCGGCCAGGGGTCGTCCTTCTCGGTGCTGCTGCCCGTGGCCCCCTCCGCGGCCCTTCAAAAGTAAAATATCAGTTTTCCTGACCTTCGCAAAAGTGTCATCTAACCGTCGTAAACCTTTCGTGACGGCCCGCTAGCGTTCGCCCGCCTGAAGGTTAATGCCACCTGGAATTCACCAAGGAATTCACTCAAGGCTCGGGCGCGTAGGGGGGCTCAAATGTGGTTGCCCTGTGCCCGGCATTCACATGACTGGAGAATGAACGTGAAACTCAAATCCCTGACGATGGCCGCGACGGTTGCCGTCGCTGCTTTTTCGGTAGCCGGCGTCGCCCACGCCCGCGACCAGATTTCGATTGTCGGCTCGTCGACCGTGTTTCCCTACACGCAGGCGGTGTCCGAGCAGTTTGCAAACGAGACGGGTAGCCCCGCTCCGGTGGTCGAATCGACCGGCACCGGCGGCGGCATGAAGATTTTCTGCGGCGGTGTTGGCGCCGAGCATCCGGACCTCACGGGCGCCTCGCGTGCGATGAAGGCCTCCGAGTACGAAGCCTGCCAGGCCAATGGCGTGAAGAGCGTCACCGAAGTCCTCATCGGCTATGACGGTCTCTCCATCGCAGTGTCCCGCGAAGGCAAGGCTCTCGACCTCACGAAGAAGCACCTTTATCTGGCGCTCGCGAAGGACGTCGTGGTCGACGGCAAATTCGTGCCGAACCCGAACAAGAAGTGGAGCGACGTCGATAGCTCGCTCCCCGACACAGAGATCACGGTCTTCGGCCCGCCGCCCACCTCAGGCACGCGCGACGCCTTCGTGGAGCTCGTGATGCGTGAAGGTTGCAAGGAGTTCGACATCGTCAAGGCGATGGAGAAGGCCGACATGAAGAAGGCCTGCAGCCCGATGCGTACCGATGGACCGTTCATCGAAGCCGGCGAAAACGACAATCTGATCGTTCAGCGCCTGGAAGCAGACCCGAACGCCTACGGCATCTTCGGCTATTCCTTCCTCTACGAGAACCAGGACAAGCTCCAGGGCATCGCGGTTGAAGGCGTTACGCCGAGCACCGAGACGATCGCCGACGGTTCCTACAAGGTCTCGCGTCCGCTCTTCTTCTACGTGAAGAATGCGCATCGTGGCGTGATCCCGGGCCTCAACGAGTTCGTTGCCGAGTATGTCAGCGAAGACGCGATGGGCGATGGCGGCTATCTCTCCGAGCGCGGCCTGATCCCGCTCTCGGCCGAGAAGCGCGAAGAGGTTCGCAAAGCCGCCACCGAGGGCGCCGACATGACGGCGCCTAAGTAACGAATGTTTTCACCCGGCGTCCCGCAAGGGATGCCGGGTGATCCTTTGCACGTTTACGCCCTTCCGGAACCCCAAGGCGAAAACTCATGTCGGTCAGTCTGCTTTTCGCAATCGTCCTGGTGCTTGCCCTTGTGGGTTACTTTCTCGGCCGGGCCAATGCTTCCGGTCTCAAGGCGTCCGGCAAGAATCTCCATTCGATCCCGCCTTATCACGGTTACTACATCGCCCTCTGGTGTGGATTGCCCGCCTTCGTCCTCGTCCTCGTGTGGCAGGCCGCGCAAGGCAGTATTATCGACCAGATCCTGATCGCAGGTCTCCCCTCGCATCTTACCGAGGGCACGTCGGCCGCGCGCGTCTCGCTTATTCTTGGCGAGATCAAGAATGTCGCCGCGGGCCGTGTCTTTGGAACGCCCGAGCCGGCGGTGATCGAAGCCGCCGAACACTATAAATCCCTGCAGAGTACGGCGTCCCTCGCGCTGGTTGCCTGCACTCTGGCGGTCGCAGTCGGCGGCATCGCATTCGCCCGCGCCCGCCTCTCGCCCGATTTTCGCGCACGCAATCGCGTGGATGGCATCCTGCGCGGGCTGCTTATCATTTGCTCCGTTCTCGCGATTCTCACGACACTTGGCATCATTCTGTCGCTGCTCATAGAAAGCTTCGCATTTTTTTCGCGTGTGCCTGTCCTCTCCTTCCTCTTCGGTATGGAGTGGAGTCCGCAGATGGCGATCCGGTCCGATCAGGTTGCGGCTGAAGGCGCCTTCGGTGCGGTGCCGGTCTTCTGGGGCACCATATTCATCAGCGCCATCGCGATGTTCGTCGCGTTGCCTGTCGGGCTCTTCTCGGCGATCTATCTCGTCGAATATGCCGACAAGCGCGTCCGCTCTTTCGTCAAGCCACTGCTTGAAATTCTGGCAGGCATTCCGACCATCGTTTATGGCTTCTTCGCCGTGCTGACTGTCGCACCTTTCATTCGCGAGTTCGGGATGTCGCTCGGTCTGGATGTTGCTTCCAACAGCGCCCTCGCTGCGGGCGGTGTCATGGGTATCATGATCATCCCGTTCATCTCGTCCTTCTCGGACGACGCGATTTCGGCGGTGCCGCAGTCGATGCGTGACGGGGCTTATGCGCTCGGCGCGACCAAGGCGGAAACCATCCGACAGGTGCTGTTGCCCGCCGCGCTTCCGGGCATCGTCGGTGGTGTGCTGCTCGCGGTAAGCCGCGCCATCGGCGAAACCATGATCGTCGTCATGGCCGCTGGTCTTACCGCCACGCTGACGGCCAATCCGCTCGAGGGCGTCACGACCGTCACCGTGCAGATCGTGACACTGCTTATCGGCGATACGGAATTTGACAGCCCGAAGACGCTCGCGGCGTTCGGGCTCGGCCTCGTCCTGTTCATCTCGACCCTGGTGCTGAATATCGTCGCGCTCCAGGTCGTCAAGCGCTATCGGGAACGCTATGAGTGACACGACCGCACAATCCGGAAAGCCGAAGGAACGGGCCTGGTACGAGCCGGATGCGAAGCTCAGCCGTCGTCACGCGGCGGATAGGCGCTTGCGCATCTACGGCATCGCGGCGATCGTCTTCGCACTGAGCATGCTGGCGACGCTCGTCGGAACCATCGCGATCACGGCGGCTCCCGCCGTCACGCAGACAATGGTGACGCTTGAGGTCGAGGTTCCGGAAGGGGCAGTCGACCCGTCGGACCCGCGCGGCGGCAGCTATCAGAAGATATTGAACGAGTCGGTAGCCCGTATCTTTCCGGAGGTCGATACACCGCGCGAATTGCGGGAACTGCGTCAGATCTTCAGCAATGGCGGACAATATGCGCTGCGCGACAAGGTGGTCGCGGACCCGTCCCTGATAGGCAGGACTTTCGAGATCACGTTCCCTCTGTCCGACATCGGAGACCAGCTCCACAAGGGCGAGATCGACCGCAACCTGCCCCCCGATTACCGGCGTGTCAGCGATCAGCAGATCGGCTGGTACGACCGCCTCGTCGCGCAGGATCGGATTTCGGCGCCTTTTAACTGGGGGCTGATCTTCAACGCGGACAGCCGTTTCCCCGAGCTCGCCGGCTTGTGGGGTGCTCTCGTCGGGTCATTCTACGCACTCCTGATTTGTTTCCTGGTGAGCTTTCCGGTCGGCATTTCGGCCGCTGTCTATCTCGAGGAGTTCGCGCCGAAGAACCGGCTGACGGACCTCATCGAGGTCAACATCAACAACCTCGCAGCGGTTCCTTCCATCGTGTTCGGCCTGCTCGGTCTCGCCGTCTTCCTCAACTTCTTCGGGATGCCGCGTTCGGCGCCGATAGTCGGCGGTCTCGTCCTGTCGCTGATGACGCTTCCGACAATCATCATTGCCACGCGTGCGGCGCTGAAGGCCGTGCCGCCCTCGATCCGCGAAGCCGCGATCGGTGTTGGGGCCTCGAAGATGCAGACGGTCGGGCATCACGTCCTGCCGCTCGCCATGCCCGGCATCCTGACCGGCACGATCATCGGTCTTGCCCAGGCGCTTGGCGAAACGGCGCCGCTGCTTCTGATCGGCATGAATGCCTTTATCACCGCTGCACCGGACAGCATGTTCAATCCCTCGACCGCCCTGCCGACCCAGATCTACATCTGGGCGGACAGCCCGGAGCGCGGTTTCACCTCGCGCACCTCGGCGGCCATCATAGTTCTGCTCGGGTTCCTTGTTTGCATGAACGCAATAGCGATTTACATGCGCAAACGATTTGAAAGAAGGTGGTGACATGACAACCCTGGATACCACTGAAGCGTCTGGAATGATCATGACCAAAACGGCGGAAGATACCGGGACTCTCGCGAAGACGGCGACCGCCGCCCGCGCCGGCGAACACGAGACCAAGATTTCTGCGTCCGCTGTGTCGGTCTTCTACGGAGAAAAGCAGGCGCTTTTCGACGTGACGATCGATATTCCCGCGCGTCAGGTCATGGCCTTCATCGGCCCGTCGGGCTGTGGCAAGTCGACCTTCCTGCGCTGCATCAACCGCATGAACGACACCATCGACATCTGCAGCGTGAAGGGAAAGATCGAGATCGACGGCGCCAACATCTACGATCCCAAGATCGACCCGGTGCTCCTTCGCGCGCGCGTCGGTATGGTGTTCCAGAAGCCGAACCCGTTCCCGAAGTCGATCTACGACAACATCGCCTATGGCCCCCGCATTCACGGCGTGGCGAAGGCCGGTTCGGCCATGGACGAGATCGTCGAGACGAGCCTGCAGCGTGCGGGCCTCTGGAACGAGGTGAAGGACCGTCTGCACGAGCCGGGAACGGGCCTCTCGGGCGGTCAGCAGCAGCGTCTCTGCATCGCGCGCGCGATCGCGGTGAACCCCGACGTGATCCTTATGGACGAGCCCTGTTCGGCGCTCGACCCCATCGCGACCGCCAAGGTCGAGGAACTGATCGACGAACTGCGCACGCGATACACGATCGTGATCGTGACGCACTCCATGCAGCAGGCGGCGCGCGTGTCTCAGAAAGCCGCCTTCTTCCATCTCGGCAACCTGATCGAGGTCGACGAGACGGACCGCATGTTCACCAATCCGACCGACCAGCGCACACAGGACTACATCACCGGCCGCTTCGGCTGACCGGAATCAGTGAACGGATGCCACGAGGCCAACAGGAGAATTCGGTGTGAGCCAGCATACGGTAAAATCCTTCCAGGAAGAGCTGGATGCGCTTGCCGCGAACATCGCCCAGATGGGCGGTCTGACGGAGGCGCAACTGGCGGCATCAATCGAGGCGGTGGTCCGCCGCGACACGCAGCTTGCCGAGCGCACGATCCGCGAGGATCAGCGTATCGACACGCTGGAGGCGGACATCGAGGCCCATGCGATCCGCATGATCGCGCTGCGCCAGCCGATGGCGGCGGACCTGCGCGAGGCGATTGCGGCAATCAAGATCTCGATCGATCTCGAGCGTATCGGCGACCTTGCGAAGAACATCGCCAAGCGCGCGATGGTCGTGCAGAACGACTTCGAGGGCGCGAATCGTCTCATTCAGGGAATTTCCCGAATGGGCCGTCTCGCCCAGCGGCAGCTCAAGCATGTGCTCGATGCCTATTCGAGCCGCGAGGCGCAGGCCGCGATGGAGGTATGGCGCGACGACGAGGAAATCGACGCGATGTACAATTCCGTCTTCCGCGAACTGCTGACCTACATGATGGAGGATCCACGCACGATCGGCGTTTCCACCCATCTGCTTTTCGTTGCCAAGAATATCGAGCGCATCGGAGATCACGCGACAAATATCGCGGAAACGGTCAGTTATCTCGTCACCGGCGAGTGGGTGAGCGACGAGCGCCCGAAAAGCGATACGACAAGCACCACTGCGGTAGAGACCGGCAGCTAGAGGAGGCAATTTCGCTATGGGAATAACGCTTGCCCGCCGCGGCGAACAGGGTCAGGCTTCGATGGACAGCATTGAAAAGATTCGGCCCGTGCCGCAAGACACGGAGCAGGAACAGCTTGAGCGCAGCCAGTTCGAACGCAGAATGAAACCAACCGTCATGATCGTCGAGGATGAGGAAGCCCTTTCGACGCTTCTTCAGTACAATCTCGACAAGGAAGGCTACAAGGTCGTCGCCGCCGCTGACGGCGAGGAGGCTGCACTCCTGATCCGGGAAGTGACGCCGGACCTGATCCTGCTCGACTGGATGCTGCCGGGGCTCTCCGGTATCGAACTTTGCCGCCGCCTGCGCGGCCGCCCCGAAACCCGCAACGTGCCGATCATCATGATCACCGCGCGCGGCGAGGAAACGGACCGCATTCGCGGTCTGGATACCGGCGCCGACGACTATGTGACGAAGCCCTTCTCCATGACGGAACTGCTGGCGCGCATCCGTGCGGTCATGCGGCGCATCCGTCCGGCGCTGACCGAGGATCTCGTCACCTTCGGCGACATCGTGATCGACCGGGCGGCGCATCGCGTGCGCCGGGGCGAGCGCGAGGTTCACCTCGGGCCGACCGAATATCGCCTTCTCGACCATCTGATCCAGCATCCGGGCCGTGTCTTCAGCCGCGAGCAGCTTCTCGATGCCGTCTGGGGATCGGATGTCTATGTCGAGGCGCGGACCGTCGACGTCCATGTCGGCCGCCTGCGCAAGGCGCTGAACGGCAAGGGCGAGAAGGACCCGATCCGCACCGTCCGCTCGGCCGGCTACTCACTGGACGAACAGTTCCACAACTAGGCGCGGCGCCGCCCTGCCTGCAACGGGCTCCCTGAACGAGAAAGCCGGCACCTGCGTTTCCGCAGATGCCGGCTCCGTCCCCTCGTAGCCCCCGGCCAGTGCCTTGAAACTTCTGCCCCGCGGCCTCAGCTCACCAGGCGATCCTTGCGGATGCCTGCATTACGGTCCCTGTTCCGGCGCGCCTGCACGGGCTGGTAGGCCATGCGGGCATGCTCGGTGCAGTAGGGTGAACCGTGATCGGCGCCGCGCCCGCAGAAGTGAAAGCCCGGCCGTCCCGGATCGCCGATCGGCCACTTGCAGGTGTGTTCGGTGAGCGTGAGCACGGTGGCCCGTTCGGCGGGCTCGAGGCCACGCTCTTCGGATCGCGACGATTCGTTCCGTTCCGCCGTGCTGCTGCTTTCCCGTTCCTCGCTGCGCGCCTCCGCGGTCAGCGGATCGGGGCGGCCGCGCACCAGCGTGCGGGGCGCCTGCGGCCGTGCCCGGGCAGGGCGGCTCGGCGTCGCGCGGCCGGAAAGGCCGAGGCGGTGTACCTTGCCAATCACGGCATTGCGGGTAACGCCGCCAAGCTGCTTGGCGACCTGGCTGGCGCTCAGACCCTCCGCCCATAGCTTCTTCAGCAGTTCCACGCGTTCATCGGTCCACATGATTTTCTTCCCCTTCAGGGCCTCTCAGGCCCGGTTGGATGCGCGAGCCGGTCCCCGCCGGCCCGCCTCTCGAAATCCTTCTCGACCGTCCATGAGGCGCAGGAGCGCTTCTGAGGGCCCCACTAGATTTCGTAGGCATTAACGGCAAATATACAATATAGAGGGTGAAAATCGCAACCGGCGGCTCCTCGAGTCGGCGCCTTATCCACAGAAAAGAGCGGTTCGAAGGGAATTTCGCTGCCATCCCGCGGCTTTCTGTCTTGCCCCGGGACGGCCCACCCCCACATGGGCTTCAGCCGCCGCATTGCCCGCCGTTCCAGTCTGGCGTATGCCTCCCCGCGCCGACATCAGCCGGGAAGCCCCGGAAACCAGAAGAAACCAGAAAAGCCAGAGAGGACGCCCATGAGCACCGGTTCCTATCCGCAGGAAGGCGCCCGCCGTTTCGGGATCATCAACTGGCTGGGTGTCTGGACGCTCTATCTGAAGGAAGTCAGACGCTTCTGGAAGGTGATGACGCAGACGGTCGCCGCCCCCGTCATCACGACGTTGCTCTATCTGGCAATTTTCGCCCTCGCCATCGGCAAGTTCCGGCCGGACGTGCACGGCGTGCCCTTCATCGAATTTCTGGCGCCCGGTCTCGTCATGATGACGATGATCCAGAATTCCTTCGCGAATACCTCCTCCTCGATCCTGATCTCGAAAATCCAGGGCAATATCGTCGACGTGCTGATGCCGCCGCTCTCGGCCGGCGAACTCAATGTCGGCATCGCCCTGGCCGGCGTCACACGCGGCGTCGTTTGCGGCCTCGTGACAGCTATCGCCATGCTGCCTTTCGTCCATATGGGCGTCGCCCATCTCTGGGCGATCCTCTTCTATGCCGTCGGCGCCTCGCTCATGCTCTCGCTGCTCGGCATGCTGGGCGGCATCTGGTCGGAGAAGTTCGATCACCTGCAGGCGGTGACGAACTTCGTCATCCTGCCGCTCACCTTCCTGTCGGGTACCTTCTATTCGGTGACCCAGCTCCCCGATTTCGCCCACAAGGCGACGCAGTGGAACCCCGTCTTCTACCTGATCGACGGGTTCCGCTACGGCGTGACGGGCCATGCCGACGGCTCGATTGCGACCGGCATCGCGGTCGTCATCGGCTTCAATCTGGTGCTCTGGACCATCTGCCACATGCTCTTCCGCACCGGCTACCGTCTGAAGGCGTGAAACCCGGCAAAAGGGGCCGTTTGAGCGAGATTGACAGACTTGGCCCCTCGCCCTAATACTCCTTTGCTTCTCGAACTGCCGCCCCGAGCGGGGCGGCATTTTCTATTGGGCGTCCGATTTGCGGAGCCGGTGGGGAGCCCCCGAAAAGGGGATTTAGGGTGTGATCGGCATGATCCTGAGCGGGAAACGACGAGGCTGACCACGGGATGGCCGGAACCGGAAAGGGTTCCGGCGCCGCAGGAAACTGCTGTCTCGAAGGTTTGTCCGGAGCCCGCCCGCCGCATGGAAACCCCCGCGGCAGTCTCCCAGCCATTCGTGAACAGCGTCGTTCAAAGGATTTGTGAGAAGGACCGACTTCCGTGATTACGCCTGTTTTGCCGACATATGCGCGGGCCGATCTTGAATTCGAAAAGGGCGAGGGCCCTTATCTGGTGACCGCGAAGGGCGAGCGCTATCTCGACTTCGGCGCCGGCATCGCCGTGAACGCCTTCGGCCATGCCCATCCCCATCTCGTCGAGGCGCTTGCCGAGCAGGCCGGGAAGGTCTGGCATACCTCGAACATCTACCGCATTCCCGGTCAGGAAAAGCTCGCCCGCCGTCTCGTCGAGGCGACTTTCGCCGACACCGTCTTCTTCACGAACTCCGGCGCGGAAGCCCTCGAATGCGCGATCAAGATGGCGCGGAAATATCATGCCGTGGGCGGCGCGCCAGAGCGCTATGAACTCATCACCATGGAAGGCGCTTTCCACGGACGCACGCTCGCGACCATCGCGGCCGGTGGTCAGAAGAAATATCTCGAAGGTTTCGGTCCGGCGATGCCCGGTTTCCCGCAGGTGCCGTTCGGCGATCTGAAGGCGCTCGAAGCCGCGATCGGACCGGCGACGGCGGGCATTCTCATCGAGCCCATCCAGGGCGAAGGCGGCATCCGCGTCATCCCGAACGAGGATCTCCGGCGCATCCGCAATCTCTGCGACGAGAAGGGCATCCTGCTCGTGCTCGACGAGGTGCAGACCGGTGTCGGCCGGACCGGCAAGCTCTTCGCACATGAACTCGCAGGCATCACGCCCGACATCATGGCGATCGCGAAGGCGCTCGGTGGCGGCTTTCCGGTCGGGGCCTGCCTCGCGACGGAAGAGGCCGCGCGCGGCATGACGGCGGGAACGCATGGCTCGACCTTCGGCGGCAATCCGCTGGCCATGGCCGTCGCGAACGCGGTGATGGACCTGGCGCTTGACGAGAACTTCCTGCCGCATGTGAACATGCTCGGCCTCAAGCTCCGGCAGAAGCTCGCCATGCTTGCCGACCGCTATCCGCGCATCATTGAGGGCGTTCGGGGGGAGGGGCTGATGCTCGGCCTCAAATGCCGGGTGACGAACACCGATCTCGTCGCGGCGTTGCGCGACGAAAAGATGCTGACCGTCGGCGCAGGCGACAATGTGGTGCGTCTGCTGCCGCCGCTCGTGATCGAGGAAAGCCATCTCGACGAGGCGATGGAAAAGCTCGATGCCGCCTGCGGGAAGCTCGACGCGACGCTCGACAGGGACGCGAAGGCGGCAGGAGCTCCGTCATGAACGCGAAGCCGAACCCGCGCCACTTCCTCGACCTCGACGAGGTGACCTCCGTTGACATCAGGACCATTCTCGACAATTCGCTGCGGCGGAAACGCGCCCGCACGGGCATGGGACAAGCCGAACCGGACACGGACCGGCCGCTCAAGGGCAAGCTCCTCGCGATGCTGTTCGAAAAGCCCTCGACCCGGACGCGCGTTTCCTTCGATGTCGCGATGCGTCAGCTCGGTGGCGAGACGCTGCTGCTGAACGGCAACGACACGCAGCTCGGCCGCGGCGAGACCATCGCCGACACGGCGCGCGTTCTCTCGCGTTATGTCGACGCGATCATGATCCGCACGACCGACCACAAGCACCTGCTCGAACTCGCCGAACACGCAACCGTACCGGTCATCAACGGGCTGACCGACCGCTCGCATCCCTGCCAGCTCATGGCGGATGTGATGACCTTCGAAGAGCACAAGGGGCCGATCAAGGGCAGCCGCATCGCCTGGGTCGGCGACGGCAACAACATGGTGACGTCGTGGATCCATGCCGCAGCCCAGCTCGAGTTCGAATTGCGCATTGCCTGCCCGCCGGAGCTTTCGCCGTCCGGGGAAGCGCTTGGCTGGGCGAAGAAGAAGGGGGCTAGGGTCGTTGTGACCACCGACCCCTTCGAGGCGGTCGCCGACGTCGATTGCGTCAATGCCGATACATGGGTCTCCATGGGCGACAGCGAGGAGACGGCCAACCATCGCCACAATCTGCTTGCGCCCTATCAGGTGAACGCGCGCCTCATGGCAGCCGCCCGAAAGGATGCGATCTTCATGCACTGCCTGCCCGCGCATCGCGGCGAGGAAATGACGGCCGATGTGATTGACGGCCCGGCTTCGGTCGTTTTCGATGAGGCGGAGAACCGCCTGCACGCGCAGAAGGGAGTTCTGGCCTGGTGTTTTCAGTGATCCGCGCAAAGACGGACAGGCGCCTTTCGTGATTAGCGGAAACGGCATTTCCGTCGACGACCTCGTGCAGCCCTTCCAGATCGAGGATCTAGGCATTCGCGGGCGCGTGGTCCGGCTCGGCCCGCTGGTCGACCGGGTGCTGACGGCGCATGCCTATCCCGAACCCGTGTCGCGGCTGCTCGGCGAGGCACTGGCGCTGACCGCGATGATCGGCTCGGCGCTGAAGTTCGACGGGCGCTTCATCCTGCAGACCCAGAGCAGCGGACCGGTGAACATGCTGGTTGCCGACTACGAGGCGCCCGGCAAGATCCGTGGCTATGCGATGATGAACCCGGACCGTGTCGCGGAGGCGATCGGAGAGGGCCGGACCGCACCGTCGGACCTGATGGGCGAGGGCCATCTCGCGCTCACCATCGACCAGGGCCCGGACATGGAGCGCTATCAGGGGATCGTGGCATTGCACCCGGACGGTCTCAGCCACAGCGCGCACGAGTATTTCGCGAATTCGGAGCAGGTCGCGACACGCATTCGCCTTGCGGCCGGCCCGTATTATCATCGCGAGACGTCGGGCCCGGAAATGAACTGGCGTGCCGGCGCGATCATGATTCAGCACATCGCGCGTGACGGCGTCCTGACGGGCTATCGCGAAGACGAGGACGCGAGTCCCTATACGGACGAAGAAGAAAACTGGAACCGCGCCTCAATCCTTCTCGATACGGTAGAGGATCACGAGCTGCTCGACCCTGCGCTGGAGCCGAACAGGCTTCTGTTCCGCCTTTTCCATGAAGACGGCGTGCGTGCCTACGAACCGGCTCCCGTCGAATTTTCCTGCCATTGCTCGCGGGAACGCATGAAAACCGTGCTGCAATCCTTCGGCGGTCACGAAATCGACGAAATGGTGCAGGAAGGTGTGATCACCGCTACCTGCGAGTTCTGCAGTGATGTCTATGTTTTCGAGCCCGAAGAACTGAAGGAAGGGCTGGAATAGGGAGAGAAACGGAATTGAAGAACAAAGCCGCTTTCGCCGTTCTTGCCGCCGCTGCATTTCTCGTGGCCTGCACCACCGAACCGCCGGCTCCCTCGGGGCCGAAGCCCATCACCTTCGAAGCCAGCGAGCCGATCCGGATTCCCGTTGCTTTCATTGCAGTCGATGCCTACTTCACCCCGCCGGGACGCGCCCCCAATATCGAACACCTGCACAAGATCACGCCCGAGTCGGTGGCACGGTCATGGGCGCAGGCGCGCCTTGTGGCGACGGGCGGTCCCGGTACCGCGTCGCTCGCCATTCTGGATGGCTCCGTCGTCTCCGAGGAGCTCGAGAAGAAAGGGGGGCTTACCGGCGTGTTCGGAGACCAGCAGGATGTGAAACTGAAGGCGCGTCTCAAGGCGCGTTTGACCGTTGAGCGGCCCGGCGCGCAGGGCGGCGGCACCACCTGGACAGCCGAAGTCGATGCCTATGCGGACAGGACGGTGCTTGAAAGCGCGAGCCTCAACGAGCGCGACGAAGCCTACGGCAAGCTCATGCAGTCGCTTGCCGCGGAGTTCGATCGATCTCTGACGGCCGAAATCCAGCGGAGCATGGGGCCTGCGCTGCGCTAGCAACCTGTTGCAGCAGTGTTAACCTGCCTTCAAAGATGACTTGATAGCATTCATCGAATGCTTGAACCTCGCCTGTCGCGACGGATGAAGAGGGAATGATCTTTCAACTCGCATATCTTAGCGCCGCCCGGCCCGGCCTGACGGAACAGGACGTCCACGGCATATTGCGCGCGTCGACGGTCAACAACAGACATGTCGGTCTGTCGGGCATGCTTCTGCTTGTGGACGAGACCTTCTTCCAGATTCTGGAAGGCGACAGGGAAACGGTGGAGCGGACGTTCGAACGAATCTCGAAAGACACCCGTCACAGCGGTGTCATCCGGGTTGTCGCGCAGGATCGCGACGAGCGGAGTTTCCCGCGCTGGTCGATGGGATTCGAGAAAATCTATCACGGCGACAAGACCGCGGATGCCGTGCCGTTCGACATCGGTGAGCTTGCCAGAAATCCCGAAGTCGAGAGCCTGAAGGAGAAAGCGCCCGAGCTTCTCTCCTTCATGCGTTCCCTCTATGCGAGCCGCGACATGCGCGGCGCGCCCGATCTAGATGGATCGGCCTGACACATAGTCGGCGAGACGCCGCATGAAGGTCTCGCATTCCCGAATCTGTGACAGTTCCACGAATTCGTCCGGCTTGTGAGCCTGCGCGATGTCGCCCGGTCCGCAGACGACTGTGGGAATGTCGGCAAGCTGGAAGAGCCCTGCTTCCGTGTTGTAGGACACGGCTTCCGCCGAATTGCATTGCGCGAGTTTCATGACGAGTGTTTCGCCCGGATCGCCGTCCAGCGCAGCGAGGCCCGGCGACTGCGCGCGCGTGACGGTTTCGATCTTTGCCCCGGGGAAGACGGCCTGCATGCGCGGAAGGACGGTTTCCTCGGCATGTTTGTTGAAGCGTGTGATGATCTCCGCCGGGTCCGCGTCCGGCAGCGAGCGGTACTCCCAGAGGAAGGAACACGTCTTCGGAATGATGTTGAGCGCGGTCCCGCCCTTGATCGTGCCGACATTTATCGTCGTGTAAGGCGGACTGAAGCGGCTGGAAGAGTCTCCCCGCTCGCGCATTTCTTCGGCAAGCTTCATCAGGAAGGAGATCAGCTCCGCCGCGTGTTGAATGGCGCTGACGCCGAGATGCGTCTGGCTCGAGTGGAATTCGAGGCCGGTCACCGTCGTCTGGTAGGACTGGATGCCCTTGTGGGCGTTGACGACCTTCATGGAAGAAGGCTCGCCCACGATCACGACCTGGGGCTTCGGCAGGTCACGGATGATGTTCTCGATCATCGGCCGGACGCCGAGGCAACCGACTTCCTCGTCATAGGAAAGCGCGAAGTGGACCGGTATTTTCGGTCCGCCTTTCAGGAATTCCGGCACGAAGGCGAGGGCAATGGCGATGAAGCTCTTCATGTCGCTGGTGCCGCGGCCGAAGAGCCTGCCGTTCTTCTCGACGATGCTGAAGGGATCGCTCGACCAGTCCTGGCCTTCGACCGGTACGACATCGGTGTGTCCCGACAGAACGATGCCGCCTGCCTGCGTTTCATCGCCCAGCGTCGCGAAGAGGTTCGCCTTGGTACCCTCCTCGTTCATCACGCGCCGTGACGCAATGCCGTGGCTTCCAAGGTAGGTTTCGACGAACGCGATCAGCTCGAGATTGGAAAGGTGGCTCGTCGTGTCGTAGGAGACGAGCTTCTCGATCATCTCGCGGGGCGTGAAGTGTTGCGGCGCTGGCATGGCTCGGGCGGGTCCGGGGCGACGTGTGAGAGAGCGTCATCCTAGACCGGCAGGGAGCCGGAAGCGAGGCAGGGGACCGATTTTAGTGCAGCATCCGCTGGGCATAGGGGCTGTCGAGCGAGAAAGCGGGGATGTCGACTTCAAAGGTCTCTCCGCCATCCGTCTCCATCTCGTAGTTCCCGAACATGATGCCGGAAGGCGCACCGAGCGGCGTGCCGCTCGTGTACTCGAACTTCTCGCCCGGTTTCAGCAGCGGCTGTTCGCCCACGACGCCGGGTCCGCGCACTTCGTGCACATGGCCGGACGCATCCGTGATCTTCCAGTAACGCGCGCGCAACCGCACCGTCTCACGGCCCCGATTCTCGATCGTGACGTGATACGCCCAGACGTAGTAGTCCTGATCGGGTTCCGACTGTTCCTCGAGATAGGTCGGTTCGACCAGAATATTGATGGACCGGGTCATAGCGCTGTACATCGGGCTATCCTTGCGCGAAGGCGTCTTTCAGTGTGCGGGACCGCGGCCATTCTGGCTTCGGCCCTGCAAGGGATATGTTCCGCACGAGGTCTCTCGGCAAGACGCCGCACGACCTCACCCCCGCAGGATTTCGACCCTAGCGGGTACCCTCTAACTTCCCCTTAACGGCGGCATTTTTAGGGCGGATGGTTAACGGCTCAGGCGAGCGCGCGTTCCATGTCCTCGACAAGGTCCGCCGGGTCTTCCAGCCCGACCGACAGCCGCACCAGTCCCTCGTTGATGCCGAGTTCCTCGCGGGCTTCCTGTGTGAGCCGTTGATGTGTCGTCGTAGCCGGATGTGTGATCAGGCTTTTCGAATCGCCGAGATTGTTCGAGATCTTCACCACCTGCAGGCCGTTGGCGAAACGGAAGGCGCCTTCCTTGCCGCCCTTGACCTCGAAGGCGACGATATTGCCGCCCATGTCCATCTGGCTCTGGGCGAGATTGTGCTGCGGGTGGCTCGGCAATCCCGGATAGAACACCCGCCCGATCCCCTTGTGGCCTTCGAGGAAGCGGGCAACGGTCTCGGCGCCGCGGGCATGTTCGCGCACCCGCAGGTCGAGCGTTTCGAGGCTCTTCAGCATCACCCAGGCATTGAAGGGGCTGAGGCTCGGTCCCGTCTGGCGCAGGAAATTCGCGAGATGATCCGCGATGAACTGCTGGTCGGCCAGCACGATGCCGCCGAGGCAGCGCCCCTGACCGTCGATATGCTTCGTCGCCGAATAGATGACGACGTCGGCACCGAGTTCCATCGGCCGCTGCAACACGGGCGTCGCGAAGACATTGTCGACGAAGAGTTTCGCGCCCGCCGCGTGAGCGATGTCCGCCACCGCCTTGATGTCGATGATTTCGAGCGTCGGGTTCGACGGTGTTTCGAGAAAGAGCACCTTGGTGTTCGGCTGCACAGCCTTTTTCCAGGCGTCGAGATCGCGCCCGTCGACCAGTGTCGAGGTCACGCCGAATTTCGGCAGCAGGTCTTCCACGATGTAGCGGCACGATCCGAACAGCGCGCGCGATGACAGCACATGGTCGCCCGCTTTCAGATAGCAGAGCATTGCCGAGGTGACGGCCGCCATGCCGGTCGCTGTCGCGCGGGCGTCTTCCGCGCCTTCGAGCGCAATCATCCGCTCCTCGAACATGCGCACCGTGGGGTTTGAGAAGCGGCTGTAGATGAAGCCAGGCTCCTCGTTCTTGAAACGGCGCTCGGCTGCCTCCATCGTCTCGTAGACATAGCCCGAGGTGAGGAACATGGCCTCGCTGGTCTCGCCGAAGGGCGTCCGGGTGGTGCCGCCGTGAACGGCTTTCGTCCGGGCTGTCAGTTTCCTTCCGTCGCGTGTCGTCTTGCTCATCGGGCTACCCCAAAATAAAAAAACCCCGACCATGGCGGATCGGGGCTCGCGTCCCGACCTTTTTAGCGAGTTGTTTAACGTGGCCGCAAGCCGGTCGGCTCAAATCACCACGGATCGGGGCGCATTTAAGGCGCGGGCGGCGCTCCCGTCAAGGCTGGAAATGCCGGATAGGCAGGGGCGGGCTTTCCCCGGCCGCCGCCGCCAATTATAACCGTCACATGCAAATTCGGGCGAAACAGACGCCCGCGGCGCGCAAGGCCCGGAATTCATGACCAAAGCTGCGGACGATCTCTTTCCCCATCATAGCGACGAGCCGCGCCGTGTCGGCCCTGGCCAGGTGCATATGACCGGCATTCTGCCGTCTCACAGCATCCAGACGCTGATCCGCGAAAAGGAAATCTGGGGCGGTCACGAAATCGACAAGAGCCAGATCCAGCCGGCAAGCCTCGATCTTCGCCTCGGGAACACAGCCTATCGCCTGCGCGCCTCTTTCCTGCCGGGTCCCGACCACGGCGTGATGGAGCGCGTCGAGGAGTTGATGCTCCACAAGATCGATCTGACGGACGGGGCGGTGCTCGAAACCGGCTGCGTCTATCTCGTGCCGCTGGTGGAAGCCCTGGCGCTGTCGGAAAAGACGTCGGCTTCGGCGAACCCGAAAAGCTCGACCGGGCGGCTCGACGTCTTCACCCGTCTCATCACCGATTTCTCGACCGAGTTCGATCAGGTGATCGCGGGTTACAAGGGACATCTCTATCTCGAGATTTCCCCGCGCACCTTCCCGATCCTCGTGCGTCCCGGCTCGCGTCTGGCGCAGATTAGGTTCCGCCGTGGCACGCATAGCTGCACCGATGCCGAGATGAAGCGCCTGCACGAGGAACTGAAGCTCGTGGACGGCGAAGCGGATATCGACGGCGGCATCGCCCTCACCGTGAACCTTGCGACGGAAACCGAGGACGAGATCGTCGGCTATCGCGCGAAACGCCATTCGGGTGTCATCGACATCGACCGGACGGACGCTTACGACGTGCGGGACTTCTGGGACCCCGTCCATGTTCGCCCCGGCAAGGGGCTCATTCTGGACCCGGACGAATTCTACATTCTGGCATCGGCCGAAGCGCTCCACATTCCGGCGACCCATGCCGCCGAGATGGTGCCCTACAACCCGCTGGTCGGCGAATTTCGCGTGCACTACGCCGGCTTCTTCGACCCCGGTTTCGGCGCGCGTGAGGCAGGCGGCGCGGGCAGCCGCATCGTCCTCGAGGTGCGCTCGCACGACGTGCCGTTCATTCTCGAGCACGGTCAGATCGTCGGCCGATTCGTGCTCGAGCGGCTGACGGATCGCCCATCCGTGCTCTACGGCGCGGGCCTCGGCTCGAATTATCAGAGGCAGGGCCTGAAGCTTTCCAAACATTTCAGGGCGTCCTGAGCGCCGGAACGGGTTTCGATGAGTCTTACCAAGTGTCACAACTTCAAAGATTTCCGCGAGCTCGCCCGGCGGCGCCTGCCGTCACCCATCTTTCACTACATCGACGGCGCGGCAGACGACGAACTGACATACCGGCGCAACACCGCGGCCTATGAGACCTGCGATCTCGTGCCGAATGTGCTTGCCGGAGTGGAAACGGTGGACATGTCGACCACCATTTTCGGCAAGAAGCTTGCCATGCCGGTCTATTGCGCGCCGACCGCGCTGCAGCGGCTGTTCCATCCGGATGGCGAGCGGGCGGTGGCGCATGCGGCGCAGAAATACGGCACCATGTTCGGCGTCTCCTCGCTCGGCACGGTGAGTGTCGAAGAAATCGGCGCGATGATCGATACGCCGAAGATGTTCCAGTTCTATTTCCACAAGGACCGCGGTCTTAACGACAGCATGATCGAGCGCGCCAGGGCTGCGAAGTTCGACGTGATGGCGCTCACCGTCGACACGATCACCGGCGGCAACCGCGAGCGCGATCTCCTGACCGGCTTTACCTCGCCGCCGCGGCTCACCTTCAAGAGCCTGTTCAGCTTCGCGGCGCGGCCGCGCTGGGCAGTCAACTATCTGACCCATCCGAAAATGGAGCTGCCGCATCTGCAGGACCATGTGCAGGAAGGCACCAATCTCGCGACCTCGATCGGCAGCTATTTCTCCACCATGCTGGACCAGTCGATGAGCTGGAAGGATGCCGAGGCGATTCGCGCCAAATGGGGCGGGCACTTCGCGCTCAAGGGCGTGATGAGCGTTGCCGACGCGAAACGCGCGGTCGATATCGGCTGCACCGGCATCATGGTGTCGAACCATGGCGGGCGCCAGCTCGACGGCTCGCGCAGTCCGTTCGATCAGCTGGCCGAGATCGTCGATGCTGTGGGCGACAAGATCGACGTGATCTGCGAGGGCGGCATTCAGCGCGGCACCCATGTGCTGAAGGCCCTGTCGCTCGGCGCCAAGGCCTGTTCGGGCGGACGCCTCTATCTCTACGCGCTGGCGGCGGCCGGTCAGCCCGGCGTGGAGCGTGCGCTCGGCCTGCTGCGCGAGGAAATCGAACGCGACATGAAACTGATGGGCGCCCGCACCGTCGCCGAGCTCAATCGGGGCAATCTGCGTTTCCGCTAGCCGGAAGAACAGGAAGCGCCGCCGAGCACGCAGAACTTCGCGCAATGGCGGTGGTTGAGCTTCACGGCACCGAGGCTCTCCGCAAGCGACGTCCCCATCTCGAATTGCGGATCGTCCGGCAGCAGCGTGCAGGCGACGACGGCGGGCGCGGCCACACCCTTCCGCTTCACCACCATGCGGCTCGTCGCGCACATCATCGCGCCGGGATCGACATCGAGAATGCGCCAGCAGGCATTGGTGATTTCCGGCACCTCGGCTTCTTCGTCCATCTCGGGAAAGAGCACGAGCCTCGACGGGTCCTCGCTGTCGAGCGCGACCCCTTCCCGCGCGAAGAGCGCGGCATAGCCCGCGCGCTCCTTTGCTTCTTCTTCACCGGAGGTCGTGCGCCCCGCGATGGTGAGCGAGAAACCGTTGTCTGCGAGCCACTTCAACCCTTCCATCGTCTTCGCGAAACTGCCCCCGCCCCGCTCCGCATCGTGCAGCGCTACAGTGTAGTGGTCGAGGCTCACGCGGAGCGTCAGCGCTGCATCGTACCGCTCGCGAAGCGCGAGAAGGCCCTGCCTTGTCTTCGGCCGGAGCATCGGCTGCATCGCATTGGTGAGGATCAGTACCTTGTGTCCCCGCGAAAGAGCATCCTCCGCCATGGTGAGCATGTCGGGGTTCATGAAGGGCTCGCCGCCGGTAAACCCGATCTCGGGCAGGCCGCTTCCCGAGGCGAGCGCCAGCGCCGCCGTTTCGTCGAAGAAATGTGCCGCTTCGGCGGCTGTGATGTAGGAAAGCCGGTCTTCCGTCGGGCTCGAATGGATGTAGCAGTTCGCGCATTCGATGTTGCAGAGCGTGCCCGTGTTGATCCACAGCGTCTCGAGCTGCCGGAACGCGACGGAGGCGCGAGCCTCGCCGTTGGCGGTCACGTCCGGATGGTTGAATTTGCGCGGTGCCGATGTGTTCATGGGACGACGCTAGCATCCCGGCAATTCATGGCCATTCACAAATCCGGGAGGATCGCTAGTCTGCGCGCAACACGAAGAGGTAAACGATGCAGCACGAACTGACCGGCGGCGATCTTCTGGACGCTCAGGGCCGCCTTGCCGAAGCCGGCTGGGCGCGCGGCGAGGCGAAGCGGTACAGCCGCCGTGCCATCCGCGCGCCATGGTATCGCATCAAGGAATGGGACTATTATTGCGTGCTCGGCCCCGACCACGGCTTCGCCTGCGTCGTTGCCGACAACGGCTATATGGGGCTCCTGAATGCGGTGTGGCTCGATTTCGCCAAGCCGTGCGCGATCGAGGACGGCGTCATCCTGCCTTTCCCGCGTGGCCGCATGAAGCTGCCGGAAAGCGCCGATACGGGCGACGTCGCCCAGCACCATCCGAAGATCGACATCGCCTTTCGCCACGAGCCGGGCGGCCGCAGGCTGAGCCTCGACTATCCGGGCTTCGGGAAGGGAAAGGGCCTCAAGGTCGATATCCGCCTCGACCAGCCCGCGATGGACCGCATGACAATCGCGACGCCTTTCGCCGGGGCACCCACGGCCTTCTATTACAACCAGAAGATCAACTGCATGCCCGCAAGCGGCGGCGTCACTGTCGGCGGGGAGCGCTTCCCGTTCGAGCCGTCATCGGCTTTCGGCGTGCTCGACTGGGGCCGGGGCGTCTGGACCTACGACAATGTCTGGTACTGGGGCTCGGCTTCCGGCCTCGCGGAGGGAAAGCCCTTCGGCTTCAATATCGGATACGGTTTCGGCGACACTTCGGCGGCGTCCGAGAACATGATTTTCTTCGACGGCCGGGCCCACAAGTTCGACCGCGTGACTTTCCACATTCCGGAAGGCACCTTCGACGGCGCACCCTGGTCCTTCACCAGCAATGACGGCCGCTTCGAAATGACCTTCGAGCCCATCATCGACCGGCACAGCGCCGTCGACCTGAAGCTGCTGCGCTCGGTCCAGCACCAGGTCTTCGGCCGCTTCTCGGGCACCGCGGTGCTGGACGACGGCAGGAGGATCGAGGTGAAGGACTTTCTGGGTTTTGCCGAGGAAGTGCAGAACCGCTGGTAGGTCCGACGCCGGGCTTGCGAAAACGCCGCCGAAACCGTAACTAATCGGGTGCCGGGCGGGTGTAGCTCAATGGTAGAGCAGAAGCTTCCCAAGCTTACGACGAGGGTTCGATTCCCTTCACCCGCTCCATCTCTGCCCCCGCATCTACCCATATCGCGCTCCGCAAGAATTTCGCACCGGATTCAACGGCTTGCGGGTCGCGATACCGCTCGTCTGGCAGGCGGCTTGATATTGACATATATAGTGTCATAAGTCTCAACAGCGGGTGAAGCCGCGCGGGAGGAAGAGCAATGATGAAGGCTTTTATCAGCCGCAACGTATCGTCCCTGCTGACGAGCCGCGCCTTGCGCAACACGCGCCGCGCACTCTTCGCGCTGCGCCGCCGGCTCACGGGCGGCACGCCGACGGTCCATTATTTCCATCAGGCGGACGATCCCTACAGCCACGTGGCGGTGCAGCTTCTCGCGCCGCTGCGCGAGCGTTACCGCATCGCGCTCAAGGTCTGGCTCGTCGCACCGCCCGACGAAGCGGCCGCGCCGGAGATGGAATTGCTGAGGGCCTATGGACGGCGCGATGCGGCGCGCCTCGCCCGCGAATACGGGCTCGACTTCCCGGAAGGCGCGGCAGCGCCGGACACGATCCTTGCGGCGCGCTGTACCGCGCTTCTCGCGCAGGCGGTCCGGAAGAAGGGCTTCACGGAAGTCGCTGTCGCGGCCGGGTCTGCGCTCTGGGCGGGAAACGAACCGGCGATGGCGGCGCTGGAAAAGGAACACGGCGCCGCCACGGCCCGCGACACCGAGAGGGCCGTGGCCTGCGGCACTGCGAAGCGCAGGAAACTCGGACATTATCTGAGCGGCATGTTCTGCTTCGAGGGCGAGTGGTACTGGGGCGTCGACCGCCTCAACTATCTGGAAGAGCGTCTCGCGGATGCGGGTCTCGACCGCGCCGCCGGAACGCCGATGCTGGCTCCGTGGCGTGACCTTGAGCTTGCGCCGCCGCCGCCAAGCGCGCACCGCCCCGTCATCGACTACTGGTTTTCCTTCCGCAGTCCCTATTCCTGGATCTCCGTGCCGCGCATGCGGAAGCTCGCGCGCCACTACAATGCCGAGTTGAGGCTCCGCTTCGTGCTGCCGATGGTGATGCGCGGCCTTCCTGTGCCCGGACGCAAGCGCCTCTACATCATGCTCGACACGAAGCGCGAGGCGGAACGCGCCGGTATCCCCTTCGGAACGGTAGTCGACTCCGTGGGTGCCGGGGCGGCGCGCGCGCTTGCCGTGCTCAACAAGGCGATTCCGCTCGGCAAGGGCGAAGAGTTCGCGGAGTCGGGCTGCCGTGCGGTCTTCGCCGACGGCATCGATATTGCGTCCGACAGCGGCCTCATGCGCGCCGCGAAACGCGCCGGGCTCTCGCCCGAAACCGTGAAGGAAGCGCTTGCCGATGAGAGCTGGCGCGAGGCGGTGGAAGAAAACCGGCAGGCACTCTTCGATGCCGGGCTCTGGGGCGTCCCCTCCTTCCGGGTCGACGGCATGCCCGCCCATTGGGGGCAGGACCGCTTCTGGGCCCTCGAACAGGATATCCGCGCCTCTCTCGAAGCCCGCCGCTGAGACGCGTGCCCGAAGCGCGCCGCATGGTCCAAACGGGTCATGCGGCGGCTTGCCTGGCCGAGTCATGCTTCGTCCCGGACATCGTCTTTCACCCCGATTCCGGGAGGGTGCAAATGGAACTGGCACGACATTTCGCCGTTGGGGCGCTTGGAACCCTGCTTGGCTTGTTCCTCTTCTTCGCGATAGCGGCGGCCTCGCTTCTCGCCTGAGCGTGGTTCCGTTTCAGAAGGGCGGCATGCCGGGGAACCCGCCGCCGCCCATCATGCCCTGCATGTTGGCGGGCATCTTCGTCGGCGTAACCCCGGCCGGAAGCTCGAACAGCGAAGCTTCCTGGTCGCCACGCTTGAGATCTTTCAGGATCATCGAGAAGGTGCCCTTGTCGCTTTTGCCTTCTGCCTTCACTGGAATGCCGTCATCCGTTACCCAGACGAGCACGTCGGCATTGCCGTTTTCCGGGCCCGGTTCGACACGATACCGGGTGGTCGCCTCGCCTTCGACGACGTCGCTTCCTTCCGCCGTTGCCTCGATCCCGTCTGCGAGATTATCGACGCCGTATCTGGACGCTGTCGCCGCATCCATCTCCATCGCCATGTTCATATCGGGCATGTACATCAGCAGACGGCTTTCGGCGGGCTTCAGGATCGACACCTGGCGCATGCCCTGCATTGTCATTTCCCAGCGTTCGTTGCCGTCCTCGGCATAGACCTTGCCGGAAATCTCCGTGCCGCCCGCCTTCACGATCCGTGTCGCGCTGTACCCGGTTTGCGGTGGTGTGAGTGTCGTTGCGGCGACGGGCGGGGCAATGAAGATAACTGCCAGAACCGCACACAAATGCGCGAAACGCATTGAATCTCCTCCTCTTCGTTCGCCCCCGCAGCGTTCCTTGGACTCTAGCCTTCTTTGCCGCGCTGCGAAACGCTTGGCCGCATGGGTTGGTCATGCCGGTGAGCTATGCAATGCTGCACGCGAAATCACATAACTCCACGACAGCCGGGCGGCGACCTCCTTCGCCGTCCTTCGCCCCTTTTATTCGATACCCCGGAAGGAGAACGGAATGGCCAACGAGGGAAGCGGCCCCAGAAAACATCGTTTTTTTGAGGCGAACGTGCCCGTTTTCGTCGGTTCCGCGGTGCTGATAGTCGCGGCCCTCGCTTTTGCCGTACAGGATCCCGAAGATGCCTCAGCCATTTTCGCCGCAGTCCAGTCATGGATCGTTCGTGAAATGGGCTGGCTCTACGTTGCTTCCGTTGCGACCTTCCTGGTCTTCGCCATCGGTGTCGCCGCAAGTTCGATGGGTACGATCAAGCTCGGGCCCGACGACGCCTCACCCGATTTCTCGACCACTTCCTGGTTTGCCATGCTTTTCAGCGCCGGCATGGGCATCGGCATCATGTTTTATGGTGTGGCCGAACCCGTGCTGCATTTCGCGACTCCTCCGGTCGGCGAAGGCGGCACGGTCGAGGCGGCGCGAAACGCGATGCAGCTGTCCTTCTTCCACTGGGGCCTTCACGCCTGGGCGATCTATGCGGTGATGGGGCTTGCGCTCGCCTACTTCTCCTTCCGGCGCGGCCTGCCGCTCACCGTCCGCTCCGCGCTCTATCCTCTGATCGGCGACCGCATCTACGGCTGGATGGGGCATGTCGTCGATATTTTCGCCGTCTTCGGCACCATGTTCGGTGTCGCCACCTCGCTCGGTCTCGGCGTCATGCAGGTCAATGCGGGCCTCAACTATTTGCTTGGCATCGAGATGGGTATCGATGTGCAGCTCGCGCTGATCGCGGGTATCACGCTACTCGCGACGGCATCCGTCGTTTCAGGCATCAACGCCGGTATCCGCCGCCTGTCCGAGCTCAACCTCGCACTCGCGATCCTGCTGATGGTCTTCGTGCTCGTCGTTGGCCCAACCGTCTTTCTGCTGCAGGCGACGATGCAGAATACCGGCGCCTATCTGAGCGATATCGTGAGCAAGACCTTCACGCTCTATGCCTACCAGCCCAACGAATGGATCGGCGGCTGGACGCTCTTCTACTGGGGCTGGTGGATTTCCTGGTCGCCCTTCGTCGGCATGTTCATTGCGCGCGTGTCACGGGGCCGCACGATCCGTGAATTCGTGATCGGCGTGCTGCTGGTACCCTCTGGCTTCACCTTTCTCTGGTTCACCGTCTTCGGCAACACCGCGCTCGCCATGCAGCTCGACGGTACGGCGCAGATGGTCGATGCGGTACAGGCGGATGTCGCGGTCGCGCTCTTCCAGTTCCTCGGGCATCTTCCGCTCGCGTCCATCTCCATGACAATCGCGACGTTGCTTGTCGTTACCTTTTTCGTCACCTCGTCGGACTCCGGCAGCCTCGTCATCGACATCATCACCTCTGGCGGCGAGCCCGAACCGCCGGTCTGGCAGCGTGTCTTCTGGGCACTGATGGAGGGTCTGGTGGCGGCCGTTCTTCTTCTCGCCGGCGGTCTCGCGGCGCTGCAGACCGGCGCCATTGCAAGCGGGTTTCCGCTCGCACTCATCCTTCTCGTGGTCTGCTACGGGCTTTTCACGGCATTGCGCCACGAGGTGCAGCGGCAGGAAAGCCTGCAGGCGGTAACGCCTTCGGTCGCCGGCCATCCGTCCATGCCGTGGAAGCAACGCCTCGGTGTCCTTCTCCATCAGCCGAGTCGCGCACGAGCGCTCGCCTTCATGAAGGAAGCCGTCGCGCCCGCGCTCAAGGAAGTTGCGGAGGAAATTCGGGGCCGCGGCCTTGTGGCGGATGTGGAGATTGGCGAGCGGGAGGCGGTTCTGACGATCTCGCATGGCAGCGAGGACGAGTTCCACTATGGCGTCTCGTTGCGCAGCGTTCCCATACCGAGTTTCGCCATCACTGCGCTTGAAGGCGAACGCGAAGGGCCGGATCGGACATGGCGAGCCGAGGTTTCGCTTCGCGAGGGCGGGCAGCGCTATGACATTCTTGGCTACACGAAGGACCAGGTGATTGCCGATTTGCTCGGCCAGTACGAGCGCCACATGCATTACCTGCATCTCCATGTCGCGAGTTAGCGGGCCCTGTCTGGTAGAAGCGGCCGGTCATCGTCTATAAAGACCGGCGGCGGGCGGGGTGATCCGTCCGCCGTCAGCCGCCGGAGTGCCATGAGCCCGTCCCTCTACACGTTGATCGAAGCATCGTTCCCGGATGACAGGTCCCGGATCGCGCTGGAAGCACCGGATCGTACGCGAGGGCCGGTCGAATGGTCCTATGCCAGGTTGGGAAACACCGCCGCGCGCTATGCTGCGCTTTTTTCCGGGTTGGATCTTGCCGTCGGCGACCGCGTTGCTTTGCAGGTCGAGAAGTCGCCTGAGGCGCTTGCGATCTATCTCGCTTGCCTCCGCGGCGGCTTCGTGTTCCTGCCGATGAATACGGCATACCGTCCCGACGAAGTCGATTACCTTGTCGGCAATGCCGAACCCGGGCTGGTGATATGCGACCCGTCAGCGGAGGAAAGCACACGGGAGATCGCCGCGCACCACGGCACGCGGCATGTGCTCACCCTCGATGCCGATGCGCGCGGCAGCTTCATCGACGCGGCGGCGAAGGTGACGGATGCGTTGCCGCCTGCCGCCTGCGGCGCGAACGATCTCGCGGCCATCCTCTACACCTCTGGCACGACCGGAAAACCCAAGGGCGCGATGCTGAGCCACGGCAATCTCGCCTCGAACGGGATTGCGCTGCGCGATGCATGGCGCTTCACCGAAGATGATGTGCTGTTGCATGCCCTGCCGATCTTTCATGCTCACGGTCTTTTCGTCGCTTGCCATTGTGCTCTTCTCTCCGGCGCGCGGATGGTCTGGCTCGGCAAGTTCGACCGCGATGCCGTGTTGCGCGAGCTGCCACGCGCGACAACTTTCATGGGTGTTCCGACCTTCTACACGCGGCTTCTGTCGGGTGATGATTTCAACCGTGACCTCGTTGGCCACATGCGTCTCTTCACGTCCGGCTCGGCGCCGCTGCTCGCGGAAACCTTCGATGAATTTCGTGCCCGCACCGGTCACGCCATTCTCGAGCGCTACGGCATGACCGAAACCGGCATGAACACCTCGAACCCCTATGACGGCGAGCGCCGTGCGGGAACGGTTGGCTTCCCCTTGCCGGGTACGGAAGTGCGCGTCAAGTCGGATGAAGGAGAGATTCTCGATGCCGGAGAAGTCGGCGGCCTGCAGGTTCGCGGACCCAACGTCTTTCGCGGTTACTGGCGGATGCCGGAAAAATCGGCGGAGGAGTTCACCGAGGATGGCTGGTTCAAGACCGGTGACATCGCCATGATCGACGGAGACGGCTATGTCCATCTCGTTGGTCGCGCCAAGGACCTCATCATCTCGGGCGGGTTCAATGTCTATCCCAAAGAGATCGAGGAGCTGGTGGACGATATGCCGGAGGTACTTGAGTCCGCCATTGTCGGCGTCTCCCACGCGGATTTCGGCGAGGCGGGTGTCGCCGTCGTCGTGCTGCGGCCGAACCAGGAACTGGACGAGGCCGCTCTGCTCGCGCGCCTGAAGCAGAAACTCGCGAATTACAAGGTGCCGAAGCGGGCTTTCTTTGTCGAAAGCCTGCCGCGCAACACGATGGGCAAGGTTCAGAAGAATCTATTGCGTGACGTCTACTGCGACGCTTGCCGGACTTAACCTCGGCGGTCGCTCTCGCGCCGCTTGACCGGAGCCTTGCCGTCGCGCCGCCGCCGGTCGGGGCCAGTGAATGCATTGCTCTTCACAATGGCGCGGGGCCGCGTCAGAACGGTTTCGATCCGGTCGATGAGCTGCTGTGCGGAGAAGGGCTTGGACAGGATTTCGGTGACGCCGGCATCGCGCGCTTCGATGATGGCACCGCGTTCGCGCTTGGTCGTGACATAGATCACGGGGATGCCGACGAGATTGTCTTCTTCCGCCGTCCGGATTGCGCGCACCACCGACAAGCCGTCGAGTGGCGGTTCGAGGTCGTCCATGATGGCAATGTCGACCTGGCCCCGCATCAGGGCGCTGAGCGCATCTTCTCCGGTCCGCGCGCTGGTGATATTGCGCACGCCAATCCCGTTCAGAATGCCGCGGAGCATGTTCGCCATGTAGAGCGTGTCCTCGACGATCAGCACGCCAAGTTTGGCATAGGCGTCGGGGCCAAGTGTTCGGCGGCTGTTTTCGGCTTCTTGTGACATGCGGCTCTCTTCCTCGCGCTTCCCGGTCGAAACTCGGTCCAATATGCGTGAAAGTCTTTAGCGATTAGTTAGTAACGGCCGGTTCGGAGGGCTTTTCTGCGGTATTTCCCGCAAGCTGGCCGGGCAGCATGCGGCTGATCCCGTGCTCTGTCTTTTCCCAGTGGAACGGCCGGGTGATGAGTTGCCATAGTGCCTTGTAGGCCGAAATCGAGATCAGTATCCAATAGGCCGGCATCATGAAGGTCTGTGCGAAAAGGAGCGGCAGCCCCCGCGCCAGCACGGCCGCCATTCCCGCCGCAATCGCCAGCGAATAGCCGGAAACGAGAACCAGCAGGTTGAAGAGGGCGAGGCCGGCGTTGCTCCCGAAATCGGCTGGCATGCCTGTGGTGGCGAGCGCGAAGAGCGTTGCAGCGTAGAACAGGGGATGCACCAGGTTCGAAAGCGTGAAGCCGCCGATCAGCACCTGAAAACCGAGAAACCCCTTGAATCCCAGCGCTTTGTAAAGCTGGACGGGATGACGCATGCGCACGAGATAGGTCTGCAGCCAGCCCTTGATCCAGCGTGAGCGCTGGCGGATCCAGTTCGGCAGGCTGCAATTGGCCTCTTCCTGTGTCGTGGAGAGAATAATGCCGCAGCGGTACCCCTGCAGCGCGAAGCGGATGCCGAGATCGGCATCTTCCGTCACATTGTTGGGGTCCCATGCGCCCGCCTTCCGCAATGCATCGGTGCGGAAATGGGTCGAGGTGCCGCCAAGGGGAATCGGCAGGCCGAGCCGCACCATCGTCGGCAGCAGCAGGTCGAAGAACGACGCATATTCGATGGCGAACTGCCGCGTCAGCCAGTTCTCGTTCCAGTTGTAGTAATTGAGCTGCGCCTGGACGCAGGCGAGTTTCTCGTCGCCAAGCTCGAAAGCCGCCACGGCCTTCTTCAACTGCTTCGGTTCCGGAGAGTCTTCGGCGTCGTAGATGACGAGGAACCGGCCCTTGGCGAAGGGCAGGGCGAAATTGCACGCCTTCGGTTTTGTCTGGGGAAGGCTCGTCGGAACGACGATGAACTCGAAGTGGTCGGGCAGCTTCAAGGCCTTGGCGGCTTCAAGCGTTTCGGTATCGCTCTCCTCGAAGATCAGTTTGATATCGAGCTTGGACGCGGGATAGTCCAGTTCCTGCAGCGCCCGCGCGAGAATGGGCAGCACGCGCGCTTCGCGAAACAGCGGCACCATCACCGTGTAGACGGGAAGTTCCGCATCGGGCGGCGCGCCATTGTCCTCATAGGCGAGCTCCTCCGCCGTCGGTGGCGAGAGCAGACCTGTGAAGATCGAGACGTAGCGAAGCGCCGCCACCGACAGAAAGACCAGCCCGATGGCGATATTGGCGAGGGCGAAAACGGTCGTCGGTGCCATGACGAGAGCGGCGAGGAGCAGGATCGCGCCGGTAAGGAGCCAGGCAGACTGGCTGCGTGAGAGCCGGAGAGCCGCGGAACTTTCCGGCATGCGCTGTTGAAGGTCGAAAACCGCCCTGTCGGTGAGCTCGTTCGCAAAGTCTCGCGTTACCACACGCGTGATGTCGCGCGGAGAGGCAACGAAGACGGGGCGGACGCGGCCCTCGTAGTCGGCTATCGCGGCGCGCGCCTTGTCCGGGTGTCCCGCTACATAGATCGTTTCGCCGGCACGCCGCCGCCAGGGCAGGCAGGACTCGCGGAGATAGAAGTCGAGCGCGGCTGGCTGCGCGAGCGAGCGGTCGCGCGGTTCCGTCAGGAGATTGACGAACGGCAGGCCGCGCTGCGTGCTGTAGAGCCGGGCGAGGTCGATCAGCCTCAACGAACCGGTGCTCACCAGCACCCGGCCGATCGGACCGCCCCAGTCGCGCTGCCGTTCCAGCGCGGCGGCAAGCTTTTCGGGAAGCATGAGCCCCGCCTCGACGGCCATTTCTCCGAGAAGCGGCCGCGGGCTTCCCCGGCCCTTTCTCCGGCGCGGGCGCTCCGGCGGCGGCTCGGTCGAGTCCGCCCTCAACGGGCCCTTGGGGCCGGTCGACTTGTCTTCCAATCGTTCCCCCCGAAATCCCCGGTATTGGTTCGCATCCGCGTGCGGGAAGCTTCAATTCTCCAATAAATCGTAAAAAAGACAGCCGTTAACCTTAATAGACCTTAAGGATCAGAAGGGGCACGGAGCTTGCTGTTTCCGGAAACAAAGCGCTCGCTTTTCCGGTCTGGAACGGATGGGGAGAGCGGATTTGTGTCACAATGGAACAAACCGGCTGTGCTAGGAAGCTGGAGGGGAAAATCGGGCGGGCCTATGCGGTTTCTTCTCTATCTCAATCTGGGGGCGATTGTCTGGCTCGCGGGGGCGCTCGTGCAGCTCTACGAAGGTGCACCACTCCCCTGGGTCGATCCGGCCGCGGGGGAAACCGCCGCGATTGTCGAGGCGGAGACGCCGCCGGGCTCAAGCTCGGTGCCGGATGCAGCGCGCCCGGTCGCACCCCTTTCCATTGAGCAGATCATGGCGCTGCAACTGCCGCTCCCTAACCCGGAGCGCGCTGCGGAGCCTCTCCCGGCGACACCCGCGCCGCGCCGCCTCGTCCTCCTGACGGAAGGCGACTATCCGCCCTTCAACTACCGGGAGAACGACGGGGACCTTGCAGGTTTCGACATCGAGCTGGCCCGGGCGCTCTGCGACCGGCTGCAGGCCGAATGCGGTTTCACCCTGCGGCCCTGGCACGATCTCGTTCCCGCCCTGAAGCGGGGCGAGGGCGATGCCGTCATTGCCTCCATGTTGATCCCGGTGCCGGGCCGCGAAAGTCCGGCGGCCGACGACGATGTCGTCTTCACCGCAAGCTACTACTCGACCCCCGGTCATTTCGCTGCGCGGCGGAACGCGGTTCCTCCTGCCGCCACGGCCTCGGCGCTCGCCGGCCGGCGCATTGCCGTTCAGGCGGGCTCGGTTCATCAGGCCTTTGCGCTGACACGGTTCCCGAACGCAACGCTGGTGCCCTTTGCAAGCGTCGAGCGGGCCCGCCAGGCGCTTGCGGAAGGCGATGTCGATCTCGTCTTCGCGGATCGCAATGCGCTTCTGCGCTGGACCTCGGGCGAGGGGAGCGATTGCTGCCGCCTCGTCGGTCCGAACTATGCCGCCCCGTCCTTCTTTGGCGAGGGCGCAGGCATCGCGCTGCGTGCGGAGGACGAGGCGTTGCGCAACCGCATGAACGATGCGCTATCCGCACTCGTGGCGGACGGCACCTATGCGCGGATCAGCGCCAGGTACTTCTCGGCAAGTATCTACTGATTGCGCGATCAGTTCTTTTCGCTGGCCGCATCGGCCATCAGGTCGCGCGGCCTTCCGAAGAAGCGCGGCACGCCGTCTCCCTCGTCGATATCCGCCCAGCGGTCGGCATCGAACTCGAACACGATGAACCCGCCCGTCGGAACGCCGTGAGCGATGCGAAGGGCGGTCTCTTCCTCCGGGTCCTCCGCCAGCGCCATTGCCAGCAGAACGAGGCCCGGATTGTGACCGACGACAAGCAGCGTCTCTGCCGTGTCGGGCGCCTTGTGGATCGCCTCCATCATCACGTCCGGCATCGCATGGTAGAGTTCATCGAGATAGGTCACGGGCACGCCCCCGAGCGCCGTGCAGAGCGGCGCGCAGGTCGCGGTCGCCCGGGCGGCGGTCGAGCAGAGAATGGCGTCCGGCCGGTAGGGCGAATGCGCGATATACGTCGCCATGAAATCCGCCGCTGTCGCGCCGCGCGGATTCAACGGCCGGTCGAAATCGTCCTTCGCGGGATCGCCCCAGTCGGATTTCGCGTGGCGCAGCAGACAAAGTCGTTTCATGTCACTCGCTCCCCGCGCTTTGTTTTGCCGGGAGAGGCGTTCCCCGGGAATGGGCCGAAAATGGATTGACGAGGCTCCAGCCCAGTCCTTCCGGAGCCGGGGCCGGGTAGTCGGCGAGCCCGATCCGCATCGCTTCCTGTCCTTCGCGAGGGTTCGCCAGGTAGGTGCCGAACAGCCGGTCCCAAAGCGAGATACTGAAGCCGAAATTCATGTCCTGCTCGTCACGATAGACCGAATGATGCACCCGGTGCATGTCCGGCGTCACTATAATCCGCCGGAGCAGCGCATCCGTCTTCTCGCCAATCCGCACATTGGCGTGGTTGAACATCGCCGCCGCGTTCAGCACGATTTCGAACAGTATGACGGCGGCGGCGGGCGCTCCGAGAAGAGCGACGGCGGCCATCTTCAATCCCATGCTGATCAGGATTTCGAGCGGATGGAAGCGAATGCCGGTCGTGACGTCGACATGCGGATCGGCGTGGTGAACCCTGTGCATCCGCCACAGGATGTCGAATTTGTGAAACACGACATGTTGCGCATAGACGAGAAGATCGAGGGCGGCGAGCGAAAGAACGAAAGCGAGCACATCGGGAACGCCGAGCCAGTGGAACAGGCCGAAGCCGCGCCGCTCCGCTTCCAGCGCAACGCCGGTTGCCAGCAGCGGTACCGCTACGCGAAGCAGCCCTGTGCCGATCGCCGCGAGTGCAAGGTTCGTCGTCCAGCGCCGCGCCCGTACGGCGTCCACGATGCGCCTTGGAAGGGCAAACTCGAGAAATGCCATCAGCGCCAGCACGCCTGCGAAGGCGGCGAGCCTGATCTGCGGTTCGTGAAGCGTCAGCAAGTCGGGCATTCGGAAGTCCCGGAGCGTCCTCGGTGATTCGGTCCGGTTTCCGCTCCGGATCCTGTCATATCGGCGCAGCGACTATAATGCGGCTTCGGTCCGAAGAAAAAGGCCGCTCGCCTCTCTCTTGCGCTAGACTGGCGGAACCGCGACGCACCGCCATGCGAAGGGGGCAGGGTCATGTCTGGGCTGTTTCGATCCGGTGTCTTGGTTTGTGTGCTGCTGGGGCTGCCTGCTTCCGCATTCGCGCAGGAGGTCGGCGCGAGCATCGAGGCGGTGGCGACGGAAGCGGCCGCCGGCGCCGATGACCGTCGGGCGCGCGTGCCGGGCGACGAAACCTTCCTGGCCGGCCACACCTGTATCGCCCCGGGTTCGGCTGCCGATGCCGCCCCCATCGTTTGCGAGGCCCGCATCAACCCGGTCCTGCCGCCTTTCTATTTCGACATCGCCTGGCATATCGACGCTGAGATGGGTGAGCGCGTCGTCGATACCTTGTCCATTCGGCGTCAGGGCGAGAGCGAGCCGTTCCAGTCCTTCGCGGAGATAGGGTCCAGCGTCGCGCCTCAGATCGAGCACAATGGCTTCGAAACCATCGACGTGAATTTCGACGGCTATCTCGATTTCCGCCTCCTTGCGCAGACGACGGCGGGCCCCAACACGCTCTATCGCAACTGGCTCTGGTCCGACGAGGAAGCGCGCTTCACGGAAAGCGCTTCCCTCGATGCGATCGTTTCGCCCGAATTCGATGCCGACACGCAGGAGATCGTCAGCCGGTGGCGCTCCAGCGCCGCCGAGGGCGGTATCGACATATACATCTGGGAAGAGGGCGCCCCCGTCCTGATCCACCGCGAGACCGACCGCTACAGTGGTGACGCGGAATGCACGCGGCTCTTCTACGACAGGATCGGGGACCGGCTCGAGCAGACGGGCGAGGGCGCCTGCACCTGACGTTTCAGAGCGACATGTGCCGCGCCCGTGCGCCGCGTTCGATGGCGGCAGCGATGAGCTTGTCGATTTCGAGCGTGTCGCGCAGAAGCTGCAGCAGGCGCAGTTCTTCCGCGCCGATTGAGAGATCGGCCGCCGCGATTTCGACCGCCAGCGCATAGCCCGTCTCGCGCAGATGCAGCGGCAGTGCGTCCTTTACCAGCCCGAACACCGCATCGAGACCCCCCTCTTCCTGCAGGATCGCCGCGCATTCCTTCGCGACCGGGATCAGCCGTTCGGCATTGAAGTCGCGAAAGGCGGGCAGCGTCTGCACGATGGTGCCGATGTCGCGAAGCTCGTTGTCGCTCATCGCGCGATCGACCGCGCTCATCGTCACCATGATGTAGATCAGGGCGTTTTCGTGGGGAATCGTCGACATGTATCTTCCTCGGGCCTTCTGGGGGCATTGGCTCGCCGCGACTTTAGGGATCGGTTGACGCCCCGGCAAGCGCCGCCTCGCCGCCGAGGAAACGGCGCGATTCCGCGATGGCTTCGGCAAGGCCCACCCGGTGAATTTCCGTGCCGGGCGGGAAGGCGGAGGTGAGCCGTGTCGGCAGCCGTGAATCGAGCATCACGAAGACGCCCCGGTCGCTGGCGCGGCGGATCAGCCGCCCGAAGGCCTGTTTGAGCCGCAGCCTGGTCAGCATGTCGTCGTAGCGTGCCTTGCCGAATTGTTCGCGCCGCGCCTTGTGCAATATGTCGGGACGCGGCCAGGGCACGCGGTCGAACACGATCATCCTGAGCGAGTCGCCCGGCACGTCCACCCCGTCGCGCACCGCATCGGTGCCGAGCAGGCAGGCATGGCGTTCCGCGCGGAAGATGTCGACCAGCGTGCCTGTGTCGAGCGCATCGATATGCTGTGCGTAGAGCGTGAGCCCCGCCTCCTCCAGCGGCGACACGATCCGTTCATGCACGGCGCGCAGCCGGTGGATCGCGGTGAAGAGGCCGAGCGCGCCGCCATCCGCCGCGCGGAAGAGCTCGCGATAGGCGGACGCGATCTCGTCCAGGTTCGTCCGGCTCACATCGCGCACCACGAAGACGCGCGCTTGCCGTCCGTAGTCGAAGGGCGAGGCCATGAAGGCGCGCTTCGCGGGCAGCGCGAGATGCGACGCGCCCGTCCTGATCTCCGCGCTCTCCCAGCCGCCTTCCTCGTCGTCTTCGTCCGGCAACTGGTCGCGCAGCGTCGCCGAGGTGATGAGCACGCCATGCGCCGGTTCGAGCACCGCCGCCGCAAACGGGATCGACGGGTCGCGCCAGTGCCGGTGCATGCCCGTGTCGATCTCGCGCCCGAAGAGACGATCGACGGAAAACCAGTCGACGAAGATTTCCGGTGTCGCCGCGCCGAGGCTCGCAAGCATGCTCCGCCAGGAGGGAATGAGCACGCGCACGCGCCGTTCGATCCCGCGCGCCGCCGCGTCCATGCGGATGCGCGTTGCCGTGTCGAGGTCTTCCGCCTCCGCGTCGAGCCGCGCCCTCAACCGGTCCGCGATCAGGTGCAGCGGTTGCGCGAGCCGTTTCAGCGCATCGTCCAGCGCGGCGGCGGCTTCCGCGAGGCCGTCGACCGGCGGCTCCGTTTCGGCTTCAAGCGAAAAGACGGCGCCCGTTTCCTCCGCCCGTGCATGCACCTGCTGGCGCACCAGAGCGAGGAATTTCTCCGCCGCGCCCCGCGGTTGGCCTTCGTTGATGCGTGTTGTCCATCCCGGCGCCGGAAGCGCCGCGGCGGCGGAAAGGGCCGTCACGAGAGCCTCCTCCGCCAGTTCGTCGCCGGCGATGAGGTCGCTGACGCGCTCGTCGAGGCCGCGTCCCCGTCTTCCCCGTTGTCCCTCGGCGCCACGGATCCAGCGTCTCAGCTCCGCCGTTTCGAGAGCGGAAAGCGAGGCGGAAAAGGCGCTGTCCGCCGCATCGAAGATGTGGTGCCCCTCGTCGAACACGAATCGCGAGCGTGCTTCGCGCCCGCTTGGCGCCTCGTCTTCCGCCCCGCCCGCCGCGTCTTCCGGCTTTGCGGGCGCGGGCGCAACCGGCCCCATCGCCTGGTCGAGCGCCGCCTGCCGCATCACCAGCGCATGGTTCGCGACCACGATCTCGGCCCGCCGCGCTTTCCGGATCGCCCGTTCGATGAAGCACTTCCTGTAGTGCGGGCAGGCGGTGTAGACGCATTCGCCGCGCCGGTCGGTGAGCCCCGTCCGTCCCGTCACGCCGCCAAGCCGGGCCGCCAGCCAGGCCGGAAAGTCGCCGCCCACCATGTCGCCGTCGCGGCTCGCCTTCGCCCATCGGGCGACGAGGCCGGCCGCGACTGCATTGCCGCTGAGCGCCGCCCGGTCTGCCATTTCCGCGAAATTGAGCAGGCAGAGATAATTCTCGCGTCCCTTGCGGATGACCGCCTTTTCCGCCTTCTCCGCCGGATCGGGATAAAGCCGCGTCAGTTCCTGATCGAGCTGGCGCTGCAGGTTCTTCGTATAGGTTGAAATCCAGACCGTGCCCTTGTTCCGGTCGGCCCACAGGCTGGCAGGCGCGATATAACCGATCGTCTTGCCGATGCCCGTACCCGCCTCCGCAATCACGACATGGGGTTCGCCCGCCCGTTCGCGAGGGAGGAAGGCCTCGGCGGCGGCGCCCGCAAAGGCCACCTGGCCCGGCCGGTCCTCGGCGTCCGCGCCCGCGAGCTCCGCAAGCCGCGTCTCCGCTTCCGCAACGCTCACCGGCAGCGATCCGGCAGGCGGCCGCGGCGCGCGCTCTTCCCATTCGGGCAATTCGTTCCATATGTCGAAGCCGCGGGACGCTGGCGGCTTGCCGTCCCGCCCCAGCGCATCGCCGAGCGCCGCGACGACGCCCGGCCCCCAGGCCCATCCCGCTTCCGCCATCCGGTAGGCCGTACGCGCGGCGGAAGGCCGGTCGGGCAGGCGCGGGTCCTGCAGCCGCCTCAGCATTTGCGCCGCCGCCTCGCGCAGCATCATCGCCTGTTCCTCCGGCGTCTCTCCGGCCTCGATCCCGAGCGCGCGGGCAAGCCCGTCGGCTGTCGGCAGGCAGGGTTCGGCCGGATGCGCGAAGGCGAAGAGTTCCATCAGGTCGAGGACCTGCGGCCCCGGTTCGCGAAAGGCGCGCCCCCGGGCGACCCGCCGTGCCGTGAACCCCGCATGCACCAGCATCACCGGCTCGCGCTCGATCCGCTTCAGGGCCTCGTCCGGTGAAAGCTCCTCGATCTCCCCGTCGGCGCTCACGCAAACGGCGCCGCCGCCCGGGCCGCGCGCAGGCACCATGGCGGCCGCGTCGGGAAGCATCGGCCCGCCGCGGAAGGCGGGCGAATCGTCGTGAGGGAAGTCGGACATCGCCGCGCAGTATAGCGATGCGCCGCCTCAAAGATATTGCCGGGACGGTAGGGCGAGGGAATGCACCGCCTCAGGCGGCAAGGCTCGGATAGGCCTTGGCGAGCGCGCGCCATGTCGCCGTGATCTTCTGCTGCAGCCGGGGCACGGAACTCATCGCCGCGTCGGTCTCTCCCTGGCCGAGCGCCGTGTCGATGTTCTCCGCGACGGCCGATACGGCGGTAAGCCCGATATCCGTCGCCGCCAGCCGCAGGGCCCGGGCATGTTTCCCGAGCATCTCCTCGTCGCGCAGCGTGCGCGCTTTCTCGATCTCCCGGTGAATTTCGAGGACCCGCTCGAGGCCCGCCACCAGGTGATCGGTAATGTGCTGTCCGCCGACCCGTTGTTCGAGTTCGTAGAGATGGTCGAGGTCGATCAGCCGTTCCGGTTTGCCGCTGCGCGCGGGCCGACCTTCGGCACGCAGCGCGGCGAAATAGGCGGCCGCGCCGCCCGGTTCCGCCGGCAGCAGGAACCAGAAGGTGCTGCCTTGTCCCGGTGTGCTGTCGACGCCGATATGGCCGCCCATCATGCTGACCAGCCTCTCGCTGATCGGCAGGCCGAGCCCGATGCCCGCCGTTTTTCCCGCGAAGCGGAAGTCTTGCGCGTCGGCGCCCTGCGCGAAGGCTTCGAATATTCTCTTGCGTCCGCTTTCCGACAGGCCGGGCCCCGTATCGTTCACCGAAAAACGGAATACGGTTTCGCCCTCGGGTGTCTTCAGCGAAGCGATGCGCACCACCACGCCGCCTTGATAGGTGAACTTGATCGCATTGCCGATCAGATTGGTGAGGACCTGCTTCACACGGTCGGGATCGGCGATCATGTGGTCCGGCAGGTCCATGCTGGTGTCGAGTTCAAGCGATAATCCGCGCGCCACGGCCTGGTGCCGCGTCATGCGCACGATGCTGCCGGTGAGGTCGGCGGGGTCGAAGCTCCGCGGCTTCAGCTCCATCGAATGCGCCTCGATTTCCGAGAAATCGATCATGTCGTCGAGCAACCGCCTGAGAAGCTGGCTGGTTTCCTCCATCGACGCCGCGATCTTCATCTGCGTATCGCTCGTCGCCTCGTCGGCGAGATAGATCGCCAGGTTGCGCAATCCATCGAGCGGCGCGCGGACCTCGTGGCTGATGATATCGAGAAATTCCTGCTTCGCCTGCATCGCGGCGCGCGCCCGCGTTTCCGCTTCTTCGGAATCGCGCCGCCTCTGTTCGCTTGCTGCATGCGCGCGCGCCATGCGCTCGACCAGATCGGCGTTCTCGAACCTGAGCCTGAAGGCTTCCCGGTATCCCTCGTTGATGCGCCGGGTCCATCCCGTAACGGTCGCGAAGAACATCGCGGCAAGAACCACCGTCGCAATGGAGAGCGGGTCTGCGCGCCAGAGCAGCATGACGACGACGGGCAGGCTCGTGGCAAGTCCGTAATAGATGATTGCGGGCGGGTAGTTCGCGCGGGAAACGGCCGTCGCCATGATGAGCGAGGCGAGCACCAGCAGGTAGAAGATCTCATGGGCGAAGCTCGAGCCGGGCAGCCACAGGATCGCTCCCGCGGCCCAGGTCGAACCGCTGACGATCGTGACGAGCGCGTAGCGGTGGGCCCATTTCTTGGCGTTCGGCACCGCGTCCGGATCGGCGCGGAAACCGGCGCGCACGCGGTCGAACAGCAATTGCGCAATCAACTGGATCGCGGCGACCACCGGCGTCGCCCAGATCGGCGCCGTCTCGTAGAAGGCGAGCCCCACGACGGCGATGCCGCCGAAGACCGTCCAGCGGCTTGACTCGCCAAGCGACATCAGCAGGTTCACCTGCTCGGCGGCGATCCTCGTTTCGATGGGATAGGCCCGGCGCATGGGGCCGAGCGGAAGAATGACCTCTTCCTCTGCGGCCGGCACGCCCTGGGCGGGATTATCCGGTGTCGGTGTCGTCAATGTTCTGGCTCTCCGGGCATACCGCCACAATACGCTACAACATGGCTTTCCCGGACAGGCGGCCGGGCAATCGGGCCCCGCTTGCCACCCGTCTTGCGGCACGCGCGCCGCATTGACGGGGGGATAGCCAAAGCATAGGGTCCGCGCGCTTGACAAAGCCTTAAGTCAATATTTTCAGGTACAGACTAGATGTCCGCCGCTCCCGCCGCCATAAGTTCGTCCGACCTCCTTGAAGCCGCCCGCGTCAGCAAGGCCTGGCCCTTCGAGGAAGCGCGAAAACTGGTGGCTCGCCTTGAAAAGAGTGGCGAGACCGACCCGGACGTCCTTTTTGAAACCGGGTACGGACCTTCGGGGCTGCCCCATATAGGCACGTTCGGCGAGGTCGCGCGCACGACCATGGTGCGCCGCGCCTTCGAGCTGATGATGCCGGGCGTGAAGACGCGCCTTCTCTGCTTCTCCGACGACATGGACGGGATGCGCAAGATCCCGGACAACGTGCCGGATCGCGCCTTCCTGGAACCCTATCTGCACATGCCGCTGACCTCGGTGCCGGACCCGTTCACGAACGAATTTCCTTCGTTCGGCCATCACAACAACGCGATGCTGCGGCGCTTCCTCGACACCTTCGGCTTCGAATACGAATTTGCGAGCGCGACCGATTACTACAAGTCGGGACGTCTGGACCCGATCCTGAAGCGCGTCGCCGAGCGCTACGACGAGATCATGGCGATCATGCTGCCGACGCTCGGTGAAGAGCGGCGCGCGACCTATTCGCCCTTCCTGCCGATCTCGCCGAAGACCGGCCGCGTTCTCTATGTGCCGATCAAGAAGGTCGATGCCGAACAGGGGACCATCACCTTCGACGACGAGGACGGCGAGGAAACGACGCTGCCCGTCACCGGAGGCCGCGTGAAGCTTCAATGGAAGCCGGATTTCGGCGCGCGCTGGGCGGCGCTCGGTGTCGACTTCGAAATGTTCGGCAAGGATCATGGGCCCAACATGGGCGTCTATGACAGCATCTGTGCGGCGCTTGGCGGCCGCCCGCCGGAGCACTTCGTCTACGAGCTCTTCCTCGACGAGAAGGGCGAGAAGATTTCGAAGTCCAGGGGCAACGGTCTCACGATCGACGAATGGCTGACCTATGCGCCGACCGAGAGCCTCGCGCTCTACATGTTCCAGCGTCCGCGCCAGGCGAAGAAGCTCTACTTCGACGTCATCCCGCGCGCCGTCGACGAATACTACCAGCACCTCGCGGCCTATCCGCGCCAGGACTGGAAGGAACGGCTCGGCAATCCGGTCTGGCATATTCACGGCGGCAACCCGCCGGAGATCGAACTGCCGGTTTCCTTCGCGCTGTTGCTCAATCTCGTCAGCGCCTCCAACGCGCATGACAAGACCGTTCTCTGGGGCTTCATCTCCAGTCACGTGCCCGGCGTGACGCCCGAGAACCATCCCGAACTCGACCGCCTCGTGACCTATGCGATCCGCTACTTCGACGACTTCGTGAAGCCGGCAAAGGTGTTCCGCGCGCCGGACGAGGTCGAGGTGGCGGCGCTCGAGGCGCTGTCGGAGAAGCTCGGCACGCTCTCGCCCGATGCGGACAGCGCGACAATCCAGAACGCCCTGCTCGACGTGGCGCGCGCCATCGAGCGTTATCAGGATCATACGAAGAAGAGCCCGGAAGGCGGTCCCGGCGTCTCCGTCGCCTTCTTCCAGATGATCTATCAGGTGCTGCTCGGTCAGGAGCGTGGGCCCCGCTTCGGCTCGTTCGTTGCCCTCTACGGCATCGACAACACGCGCGCGCTGATCGGCCGCGTGCTCGCAGGCGAGGACCTCTCCAAAGGCTAGTCACGAAAACCTGTCGCCGCCTCACGGCAATCATGCGGCGGGCCATTGCAGGCCCGCGCCGCATGGCCGAACATGCGCCCCTGTTTCTTCTGCGGGGTATCGGGTGACCGGGACGGCGAACTCAACTGCACGATGGCTGCTCGCGCTCGGCATTTCGTTCGTGCTGGGCGCGTGCGTCGCCGTTCCCGCGTGGCGTTCGGATCCGGCGGACGGCTCTGCGCAAGCTGGCTGCCTCGCGCTCATCCGCGGCATGGACGAAGCCGTGGCGGCGCAGGACGTCGGCGATGCCGGTGCGGCCCGCATGAAGACTTTCCCTTATCTCCGCATCGATCGATTCCTGGCGAGCTTCCGCCATGAACTTTCCGCGCCCGGCGCCTTCGAGGACTGGGTGGATCATCTGCGCTGGCTCGATGCGCGGGCGCGCGAGATCGAAGCATCGAACCTGCCTGCCGAGGCGCGCGCCTCTCTCGCCGCGGACCACGGCATTGCCCATCCGGAAAATCTCGCCGCCGCCGCCAATCGCTGCGGCGATCTCTTGCTGCAAGCCGAAGTCATGAACGGATCGGCAGAGGCGCGTGACGCGCTCGTCCGTGCCGCTGTCCCGCCCAGCCATTACAACAACTGGGTGCGCGCCGCCGGCCTCTACCCGATCACAAATCTCGGCGCTGTCATCGGCTATGCGCGCTGGAAGGACGAGAACACCGGCTCCTTCGCGCTTCCCGACGAACCGCCCGCGCCGTCTGACAACATCGTTTCCTATGTGCCCGCCGCAACGGTGGACAGGGAGCAGGCATCGCGCATCGTCCGCGCGGCGCCGCGCACCGCTCTCGGTCTCCCGAAATTCTCCGCGGACGATGTGGCGCAGCTCACCGCCACCTTCGCGCCCGTCTTCGAGATCGAAACGGAGAGCGGCGATGATCGTCTCGGCGCACCCGTCTGGCGCCGCGAGGACGGAGAACTGCTGCCCGCCGTCGATGTCTCCCGTCCCGTTGCCTCTACCCGCATCGTCTACACGCGCTTCGAGGGCAGGGTGCTGCCGCAACTCGTCTACACGGTCTGGTTCCCCGCCCGGCCGCTTCAGGGAGAGTTCGATCTTCTCGGCGGCCGCATCGACGGCTTCATCTGGCGCGTAACCCTTGATGAGAACGGCGAACCGCTCATCTACGACACGATCCATCCCTGTGGCTGCTACCACATGTTCTTCCCCGTCGCGCCGCTCGTCCGCGTGCCGGTGCCTGAGGACCGCGACACACGCGAAGCTCCCCTCGTGCCGAAAGACGCGCCCCGTCTCGCGCCGGGCGAACGCATCCATCTCCGCCTCGCTAGCGTCAGTCACTACCTGCTCAATCTCGGCGCTCGGAAGCCGGCCGCGACGCCCGCCACCTACGAACTTCAATCCGTATGGGCGGCCCCGGACTTCGGTGCGCGGTCCCTGTCCTTGCCGGAAGGCGGCCGCCGCAGCTTCTACGGACCCTCGGGCATCGTGCCGCATACGGAGCGTCTGGAACGTTTCACGCTCTGGCCGCTCGGCATCGAAAGCCCCGGCGCCATGCGTCAATGGGGCACGCATGCCACCGCCTTTGTCGGCGAAGCGCATTTCGACGAGCCCTTCCTGATCGACGAGGCTTTCGCGCGATGAGGGTCGTGTGCGCTGTCATGCTCCTCTGTGCAGCGCTGTTTGCCGCCGCGCCCGCCGTCGCGCTCGATCGCGGTCTCGTCGAGGCGCAGGCGGCGTTCGACAGCGGCGCTTTCGGCCGCGCCGCCTTGCTCGCCCGCAAGGTTCAGACAGGCGAGGGCGACGCGCTCGCCTCGCGCGCGGAAATGGTGCGCGGCGATTTCGTTGCCACCGGCGAAGCGCGTCTCGCGCATTTCGAAGCGGCGCTGCGCGACGGCCGCCGCGCCGTTGCGCGCGCGCCGGACAGGCCTGAGGCGCATCTCGCCGTCGCCGTCGCACTCGGCCTCGTCGCGCGGCGCGAAGGCAGCATGGCCGCGCATTTCAAGGGCATGGCGAGCGAGGCCCGTGACCATATCGACCGCGCGCTCGCCCTCAATGCGGACAATGCCTGGGCCCATGCCGCGCTTGGCGGCTGGCATCTCGAAATCGCCTATGAGGGCGGGCCGCTCGGCAATGTCGTCTATGGTGCGTCGGCGGAAGCGGGCATCGCCGCCTACGAACAGGCTCTCGCGCTTGACCCCGCCAACATGTCGATCGCCTGGCAATATGCGTTCCAGCTTGCCGGTTTCGGCGGCGCGGACCGCCTCGCGCGCGCTTCCGAACTGATCGGCGGCATTACCGCCCGCAAGCCCCGCACGGCGCTCGAAACCATTCTCCGCGACGCCGCCCTCGAATTGAAGCAGGCGCTCGACGGCGGCGACATGGCGGCCGTGTCGCGCATCGTCGCCCTCCGCCTCGGCCGCATGGAGCCGCTGGACCGGCCTGCCGCCACCCCCGGCAAGAGATAGAAGCTACTGGCTCGCCCAGACGATCCGCGCCATCCAGAGGATCTCCTGCGGCTTCAGCACGCGGGGGTCGTGCTCGGGATTGAAGGAATGAAGTTCCACGCGGGTTTGCGTCCGCCGCACCAGCACCTTCGCCATCACCTCGCCCGCGATCGTCTTCACCACCACGCGGTCGCCGCGCCGGACTTCCGCCGCGGGCGACACCACGATGACGTCGCCCTCGCGGTAGAAGGGTTCCATGCTGTCGCCGGTGACCTCCAGCGCATAGGCATGCTCGTCCCTGATTTCGGGAAACGCCGTTTCCTCCCAGCCGCCGCCGACGGGAAAGCCCGCATCGTCGAAATAGCCGCCTGTGCCCGCCTGCGCGAGCCCGATCAGCGGCACCCGGTTCGGCGTCCGCGCTGCGCCGTCTTCCGGCAGCAGCAGGTCCTCGAGCTCCGCTCCCGTCGCCTGCAGGATGCGCGACAGGCTCTCCGTGTTCGGCCAGCGCGGCCGCCCGGCCGCCGTCACGCGTTTCGACTTGTTGAATGTCGTGGGGTCGAGCCCCGCCGCCTTGGCGAGGCCCGAAACGCTCATGCCGTGCCGCGCCGCCAGCGCGTCGATGGCGGCCCAGATGCGGGCATGGGAAAGCGGGCGGGGCATGGCCGGTATTCCTCCTCCGCGAGGGGCGGCCCCGCAGAATGGCACAGGATTTGGTTCCTATCCATAGTCTTGTAGCCGGGGCGGGCCCTCGCTAAAGTGCGCCCGCATCGGGAGACCCGCCGTGTCATCGAGTACCAGCCTCATCTACAAGATCGTCAGCGAGCACGAATGGATCGCCGCCGAGGCGGAAGGCCGCTTTATCGGCTCCGCCGTCGACATCGACGACGGCTTCATCCATTTCTCGACCGCCGCCCAGGCGCCGGAAACGGCCGCGCGTCATTTTGCCGGCCGCAAGGGGCTTCTGCTGGTCGCTGTCGATGCGGATGCGCTCGGCGAAGCGCTCAAATGGGAGCCGTCCCGCGGCGGCGCGCTCTTCCCCCATCTCTATGACGTTCTGCCCGTCGCGGCCGTCGCCCGCGTCGACCCCCTGCCGCTCGACGGCGAGGGCGCGCATGTTTTCCCTTCTCATGTGACCGGCGGGGTGGAAAGCTGAACCGCATGGATCTTTTTCCTCTCGTCCGTCCCTTCGCCAGCATCGTCGATCCCGAAACCGCGCACCGTCTGACGATCCGCGCGCTCCGCATGGGCCTCGGGCCGAGCCGGCACGGGTCCGATCCCGTCTCCCTCGGCGTCGATCTTTTCGGTCTTCACTTCGAGAACCCGGTCGGCATCGCGGCCGGTTTCGACAAGAACGGCGAGGTGCCGGACGCCATGCTCGCGCTCGGCATGGGCTTTGCCGAAGTCGGCACGGTGACGCCGCTGCCGCAATCCGGCAATCCGCGCCCGCGCATCTTCCGCCTGCCGGTCCACCGCGCCGTCATCAATCGTCTCGGCTTCAACAACGAAGGCCACGAGGCGCTGAAGAAGCGCCTGCTCGCGCGGCGCCGCCGTCCGGGCATCGTCGGCGTCAACATCGGCGCCAACAAGGACGCCGCCGACCGTGTCGCCGACTACGAGGCGGGCATCCGCATGTTCGACGGGCTCGCCGCCTATTTCACGGTGAACATCTCCTCGCCCAACACGCCGGGCCTGCGCGCGCTGCAGAGCCGGGCGGAACTGCAGGGCCTGGTCGCCCGCGTCCTTGCCGCGCGCCGCACGGACCGCGCGCGCCCGACGCCGGTCCTTCTCAAGATCGCGCCGGACCTGAACGAGGAGGAACTCACCGACATCGCCGAGGTCGCCCTCGCCGAAGGTCTCGACGGCCTCATCGTTTCGAACACCACCATCGCCCGCGAGGGCCTCGTCTCCGGCGTGCACGCGGGCGAGACCGGCGGTCTTTCCGGCGCGCCGCTCTTCGCCATGTCGACCGGCGTGTTGCGCGACATGTACCGCCTGACGAAAGGCCGCATTCCGCTTGTCGGCGTCGGCGGCATCATGTCGGGCGACGACGCCTATGCGAAAATCCGAGCCGGGGCGTCCCTCGTCCAGCTTTACTCCGCGCTCACCTATGAAGGTCCCGCGCTCGTCTCCCGCATCAAGCAGGGGCTCGCCGCCCGCCTTGCCGCGGATGGCTTCGCGCATCTGAAGGATGCCGTCGGCGCGGACGTCGAACTCTAGAAAGGCAAGCTCATGGCCCGCCCCACCATCTATCACAACCCGCGCTGCTCGAAGTCGCGCCAGACGCTCGCGCTCCTGGAAGAGCAGGGCATCGAGCCGCTCGTCGTCGACTATCTGAAGGCCCCGCCCAGCGCCGCCGAACTTCAGGCGATCCTGAAGAAACTGAAGATGAAGCCGCGCGATCTCATCCGGAAGGGCGAGGCGGTCTACAAGGAGCTCGGCCTCGACAGCGAAAAGCTGACGGATGAAAAGCTCATCCGGGCCATGGTCGACAACCCGATCCTGATCGAACGCCCCATCGTCGTCGCGGGCGGCAAGGCGAAGATCGGCCGCCCGCCCGAAAGCGTGCTGGAGATTCTGTAACGCTCAGGCGAGCGCCCGCCTGAGCCTCGGATAATAGAACCCGAGCGACGCCGCCCGCATCAGGTTGAAGCCCGCCAGCGCCGCCCAGAGCCCGTGATTGCCGTAAGGCAGGAACAGCCACCAGAGAACGAGGAAGAGGCCGCTCGAAACGAGCGCGGCATTCCGCATCTCGGTGCTGCGCGTCGCGCCGATGAAGATGCCGTCGAGCTGGTAGCACCAGACCGACAGCGCCGGCAGCACCGCCGCCCAGGCGAGATAGACCCGCGCCGCGCTCCTCACTTCCGCATCGATGGTCAGGAAATCGATCACCGCTCCGCCGAAGAGGAAGATCGCCGCGCTCAGCACGAGCGAAATGCCGCCCGCCCAGGCGGTCGAGAGTTTCGCCGCCATGTCGAACTGTCTCAGGTTCCGCGCCCCCGTCGCCTTGCCGACCAGCGTTTCGGCGGCAAGCGCGAAGCCGTCGAGGAAGAACGCGCTCACCGTCACGAATTGCAGCAGGATCGAGTTGACGGCGAGCGTCACCGTCCCGGCCTCCGCGCTCTTCGCCGTGAACCACGCGAACGACAGCAGCAACACGATGGTGCGGATCATGATGTCGCGGTTGACGGCGATGGTGCGCGCAAGCCGTGCCGCATCGAGCAGCCGTGCCCGCGTCCATGTCCCCGGATAGGCGCCGAGCGCGCGGGCCGCGAGCAGGAGACCGAGCGCCGCCGCCGACACTTCCGCGATCAGCGTCCCCGCCGCGATCCCGGCCACGCCCCAGCCGAGCCCGAGCGCCAGCCAGATGTTGAAGAAGACATTCACCAGGTTGAGGAAGACCTGCAGCACCAGCGCGACCTTCGCGCGCCCGAGTCCGATGAACCATCCGGCCAGCGCATAATTCGCGAGCGCGAAAGGCGCGCTCCAGATGCGGATATCGAAATAGACGCGCGCGAGGCTTTCCACCTCCGCGCCGCCGTCGAGCAGCCGGAAGGCAATGAAGGAAACCGGCCATTGAGCCGCGATGAGCCCCGCGCCGATTGCGCCCGCAATCAGCACAGCCCGCCCGAGTGCGGCGCGGATTTCCTCGCCGTCGTCGGCGCCTTCCGCCTGCGCCGTCAGCCCGGTCGTTCCCATCCGCAGGAAGCCGAACGTCCAGTAGACCATCGTGAAGATCAGCGCGCCGAGCGCCACCGCGCCGATATATTTCGGGTCGCCCATGCGCCCCATCACGGCGGTATCGGCGAAGCCGAGCAGCGGCGTCGAAATATTGGAAATGACGATGGGAACGGCGATGGCGAGCACGGTCCGGTGACTGACCTGCCGGTGCCTGTTTCCCTCGGCGGCGCTCATGACCCGGCGGGGTCGTCCGCCGGCTTCAGCAGGAAATGGCCATGCGCCGCCGCAATCGGCCGCGAGCGGTCGTCCTGCCAGGCTTCCGCCCGCACGGTGGCGACGCGGCGCCCCTGCTTGGTGATCTCGGCGCGGCCATAGGTATCGACCGGCCTGCCCGAGCGCAGATAGTCGATGGTGAGCCCGATGGGTTTCGGCAGCGCGTTCCCCGCCGCGTCGCCCTCGGAAAACTCGAACGCAAGCTGCGCGATCGCCGTCGTTTCGAGAAACGCGCCGATGGTGCCGCCGTGAAGCGCGGGCAGCACCGGATTGCCGATCAGCTCTTCCTTGAAATGCATCACGGTGGTGATCTCGTTGCCGCGCTGGTCGACGGTGATGCCGAGAAAGCGCGCATAGGGGATCGCCTGCATGAGCGCGTTGATGTCGGGCGGCGTCTTCTTCTCGCTCATGCCTTGTCGCCCTTGTTCTTCTCGAGGAACTTCATCGCTTCCGCCGCCGCTTCCGGCGAGATCGGCATCGGCACCGCGCGGTTCGCCGCCAGCATGAAGGTGCCGACGCAGGTCGCGATCGGGTCGTCCTCGTCCGTGTGATAGGCCGTGCCGCGCACGAAGGCGATGTTCGTCGTCACCTTGTAGCAATGCGTATGCGCGGTGAGGTCGAGTTTCGGCGTCGCGGGCTTCATGTAGTCGAGCCGCAGGTCGAGCGTCGCGATCGACATGCGCGCGGGCAGCGCGAGCTGCACCGCGATGCCGCAGGCATTGTCGAGGAGCGAGGTGATGACGCCGCCATGGATCACGCCCGTCTCCGGGTTGCCCACCAGCTTTTCGTCGTAGGGCACCGACAGCCACGCCTCGCCGCGCTTCGCGTTGACGACGTTCATGCCGAGCGCGCGCGCATGCGGCACATGCTGGATCAGCACGTCCTTCATCAGCGCAATATGTTCCTCGGTAATCTCGTCGTCCGTCATGCCGCCCTCGCATTGTGGGCCCCTAGTAGCGCCATCGCCCGCATGTGAGTCAACCGGCATTTCCCCGCCGTTTGAACAGGATTGAAATGGTTGCATCGCGTGAATCCGAGGCAGAGAATATTCCGGTCAGGAGGTCGGCCATGCTGGTCGCCGAGGGAGGATTGACGCCGCTCGAGGATCTGGATGCGCTCTGGCAGCCGCTTCCGGGCCTGATCTCATATTGGGAAAGGAAGCGGGGTGCGCGGCGCATGCCCGCACCGTCCGACATCGATCCGGTCGAGATCCCCCGCCTCATGCCCTGGATCACCATCGCCGACGTCACCTACCATCCGCTCGATTTCCGTTACCGTCTCGTCGGCACGCGCATCGTCGAAATGGGCGGCATCGACCGCACCGGTCAGTCGCTCCGCGAGGGGCATGAAGGTGAACGCCTGGAAGAGCGTCTCGCCGCTCTCGAAAATCTGCTCGCGGGCAAGGGCCCCGTCGCGCTTGGCGGCCGGCTCGACTGGCTCGGCCGCGGCTACCGCAAGTTCCAGTGCGTGCACCTGCCGCTGTCGGATGACGACGAAACGGTCACGCGGCTTGTCGCCGCCTATGCGTTCGATTGAGGCCTGCGCGGTCCGCTTCTGTCCATCTGAAGCTAACCATATGAAATAAAAGGTCTTCTCCGGGCAGGCGGACGCTGCGGAAAGTTGACGATTGTCGTCATTGCTCTAGAGTGAAGCGATTGAAGTTGAGTCTGGGTGCCGGAACGGAGGGAGCGGGGCAGCTCCTGTTTCGCGGCACTCCGGAGGGGAAAATGAAAATGATGGATACCCGTTTCGGGGAAGGCGGCGGCGCATGAGCACCGGCGTCAAGGAAGCGCCATCCGGCGACGACGGGAAGACGAAGGCCCCGGGCAAGCGCGAACTCACCAAGCACAACAACCGCGAGGCGATTCTCGATGCCGCGCGCACCGTCTTCGCCGATCTCGGCTACGGCGCCACATCCGTACGCGACATCATCCGCAAGACCGGCCTCGCGTCGGGCACCTTCTACAACTACTTCAAGAGCAAGGAAGAAGTCTTCGAGGCGCTGATGGACGAGGGCATGCGCCGCATCCGTCCGCGGCTTCGCGCCGAGCGCATCCGTTCGCGCACCTTCGAGGATTTCATCCGCAACGCCTACCGCACCTATTTCGACTATCTCGCGACCGACCGCGTCACCTTCCAGGTCATGCGCCGCAATCCGAACACGGTGCGCGTGCGCATGGACTCGCCCGAGATCATCGCGGGCTTCGAGGAAATCCGCGAATATATCGAGGAAGACATAAGGAACGGCACGCTGCCCGATGTCGACGCGGAATATCTCATGGCCGCCGTCGTCGGCATCGCCATGGAAATCGGCGACCGCATGCTGCGCCGCCCGGAAATGGACCCGGACCACGCCTCCGCCTTCGCCACGGCGCTGGTGCTCAACGGCTTCCGCGCCCTCCCGCACAAGGGCGAGACGGAAACGCCGTGATGAATATTGTTTGAGGCCACCCTCCCCCTGTGGGGTGAGAGGCGGTTCGCTTCAATGAGCGAAAAGGTCCGGTGGACCTTTTCGAGCCTCGAACGCCCTGAGCCATGCGAAGGGCAGGAAAATTCGAGCGCGCGAAGAATTTTTCGGGGAGGGGTAAGCCGCATTCGAATGCGGTTCAATCCGCCTCGACCAAAAAGAAAGAACAACAATGAGCCTTCAGAAATTCATCGTCCGTACCCTGCTGAAACTGCCCGACGGCATTCTTGTGAGGATGTCGGGCGGCAAGCCGCTCGCGATCGACGGCCGCATCCTTGATGCCCGCGCGCAGTTGCTCGCCGCGCAGGGCGCGCGCCAGCCTTCCATCACGACGCTCGATCCGGTGACCGCGCGCAGCGCCACCTCCGAAGGCCTGAGCCTTCTCGACGGTGCGCCGCGCTCCGGCGTCGAGGTGCAGCCGCTCGAAGTGCCGGGCCCCGGCGGCCCGATCGATGCGCGGCTCTATCTCCCGGCAGGCAGCACCGGCCCGCTGCCCGGCCTCGTCTTCTTCCATTTCGGCGGCTGCGTCATCGGCGATCTCGATACCTGCCACACCTTCTGCAGCATGATCTCGGACATCGCCGGCATTGCGGTCCTCAACGTCGCCTATCGTCTCGCGCCGGAGCACAGGTTCCCCGCCCAGGTGCATGACGCCGTCGCGGCGTACAAATGGGCGCAAGGCAATGCCGAAGACCTGCGCATGATCCCCGGCCGCATCGGCGTCGGCGGCGACAGCGCGGGCGGCTATCTTTCCGCCGTCGTCGCGCAGGAAGCGAAGCGCGAAGGCTTCGAGGCTCCCGCCCTGCAACTCCTCATCTATCCGGTGACGGACTGGGGCTGGAAGGGCGGCTCGATGGAAAGCTGCGGCGATGTCTACCCGCTCACCGCCGACATCATGGAGTGGTTCGGCGCGCATTACCTGAACGCCGCTTCGGAGAAGGACGATGTCCGCGTCTCGCCGATGAAGGAAGCGGACCTGTCGGGCCTCGCCCCCGCCATTATCGTCACCGCCGGCTTCGATCCCCTGCGCGACCAGGGCGCGGCCTACGCGGAGAAGCTGAAGGCGGCGGGCGTCTCCGTCGCGTATTCCTGCGAGGATTCGCTCCCCCACGCCTTCACCGCCATGACCGGCGTCATTCCCGCCGCCAACGCCGCCTGCGAAAAGATCGCCCGCGACATCGGCGCCGCCCTGCGCTGAACGTCTCTTCCCACCTTCCCACCCTCCCCTCGGGGAGGGTCAAACCGCTGAAAGCGGTTTGGGGCGGGGGCACAGCGTTGCGAGCCGTTCTCACACTGCAACTCTTGCCCCTCGAAAACCCCCATGCTAATTCCCCTTCGTCCTTAGGGGAGTAGCCGCCCTCCGTTTCGAGAGGGGCGGACGTCAACAAACTCGGGGGTATTTTCCCCCGTGGCGTCCGCGCTCAGCACCGCTGAACTGGCGAGACCTTTGGCTCACGCGCTGCCTTTGCCGGGCGGCCGCGGTGGGTCATTGGTGTCGCGCCCGGCAGCGGAGTCATCTCTTGGAAGCCTTCCTCGTCTCGCTCGGTGCCGTGGCCGTCGCTGAAATCGGCGACAAGACGCAACTGCTCGCTCTCATCCTCGCCATTCGTTTTCGCGCGCCGCATTCCGTCATCGCAGGCATCTTCGCCGCGACGGTGGCAAACCACGCGCTTGCCGCTTTCGCCGGCACGCTGGTCGCGGACTGGCTCACGCCGGAAATTCTCGCCTGGGTGCTCGGGGTGTCTTTCCTCGCCATGGGTCTCTGGGCGCTCGTGCCCGACGCGCCGCCCTCGGAGGACGAGACGAAGGCGCCGTCCCGCTACGGTCCTTTCATGGCAACGACGATTGCCTTCTTCCTCGTCGAGATGGGCGACAAGACGCAGCTCGCGACCGTCGCGCTCGGCGCGCGCTACGAGGCGCTCGCGCTCGTCGCCTTCGGCACCACCCTCGGCATGATGGTGGCGAATGTCCCCGTCGTCCTGTTCGGCGAGGCGGCGGCGAAACGCGTGCCGCTCGCCGCCATGCGGTTTGCGGCCGCCGCGATCTTCATCGTGCTCGGCCTCGCGGGGCTCGCATCCGCGTTGTCCTATTCCTGATCGGAGCGCAGGAAGGTGATCAGCATGTCGTTGATGGGTTTCGGCTCCTCGCGCAGCACCCAGTGCGTGCCCTCGCCGAAGAACAGCGTGCCGCCGCGCTCGCAGAGCTCGATGCTCTGCTTCGCCAGCGACACATCCGCGAACTCGTCCTTCTCGCCCCAGATCAGCAGCACCGGCACATCGATGCGTGCGACGGGCGCGGAGAGGTCCTTCTTCAGCAGCGCCCGGTACCAGTGGATCATGGAGGTGAGCGCTTTCGGCTCGCTCCATGTCCGGCGGTACTGCTCCCACTCCGCCTTGTCGAACGCGCCGTCGCGCGCCGACGCCTCCAGCGCCTCGATCAGCGCCGCGTAGTTCTTGCGCCGCATCGCCCATTCGGGAATGCCGCGTAAGCGGAACATCTTCACATAGCGGCTCTTCTTGCGCTGTTCCTTGTCGGCGAACATCGCCTGCTTCCAGACGGCGGGATGCGGTGCATTGATCATCGCCGCCTTTTCCATTGCGGCCGGCCGCGTCGAGCAGAGCCACCAGGCGACGCTCGCGCCCCAGTCGTGCCCGACCACGCGCAGTTTCGCCTCGCCGAAATGATGCGCGAGCGCGATCACGTCCTGCGCCAGCTCGTCGAGGTCATAGGCCTTCACGCCGCGCGGCTTGCCGCTCACGCCATAGCCGCGCTGGTCCGGCGCGATCACGCGAAACCCCGCCCTGGCGAGGGCCGGCATCTGGTGCCGCCAGCCGAGGCAATTGTCGGGAAAGCCATGCAGCAGGATGACGAGCGGCCCGTCCTCGGGGCCCATCTCCGCGTAGTGCAAGGCGATCCTGTCGAGATGCGCGACGCCGAAGCGCGCATCCTCCATACCGGTCTTCATCTGTTTTCCGTCCTCCGGGGCTTCCCCTGCGTCCGCCCCATTCTAGTGCCGAGCATGGCGAAGTTGGGGCCGCGTCTCTATGATCGACGCAAAGCAATTTGCCATAAGCGACACCGGGGAGAGAAATATGCGGGCCATGCGTGTGCATGAACTATCGGAAAATGTCGACGTGCTGCGGATGGATGAGGTGAAACTGCCTGCGCCCGGCCCGGGCGAGGTGCGTCTCCGTCTCAAGGCCTGCTCGGTCAACTTTCCCGACATCCTCATGGTTCAGGGCAAGTACCAGTTCAAGCCCGATCTTCCCTTCTCGCCCGGCATGGAGGGCGCGGGCATCGTCGCCGAGGTCGGCTACGGCGTGACGCGGCTGAAGCCGGGAGACCGCGTCGTTGCCGGGCTCCGGGTCGGCGGCTTCGCCGAGGAAGTGAACGTGCCCGAACTCGCCTGCCGTCCGATCCCGGGCAGCATGGATTTTGCCGCGGCCGCCGCCTATCCCGCCGCTTACCTGACGGCCTATGTCGCGCTCGTCTGCCGCGGCCATCTGCAGAAGGGCGAGACGCTGCTGGTGCATGGCAGCACCGGCGGCGTCGGCCTCGCCGCCGTCGAGATGGGCAAGCTTCTCGGCGCGACGGTGATCGCGACGTCCGCCTCGGACGAAAAACTGAAAGTGGTGAAAGAGCGCGGCGCCGATCACGTCATCAACGTGAGCGGCGGCTTCCGCGAAAAGGTGAAGGAACTCACCGGCGGGCGCGGCGCGGATGTGATCTACGATCCCGTCGGCGGCGACGTCTTCGACGAAAGCGTGCGCTGCATCGCCTGGAACGGCCGCCTCCTCATCATCGGCTTCACCAGCGGCCGCATCCCGACCGTTTCCGTCAACATGCCGCTCATCAAGGGCTTCTCCGTCATCGGCGTCCGCGCCGGCGAATATGGCCGCCGCGACCCGGAAGCGGGCAGGGCAAACATCGACGCCATCGACCGGCTCGCGGCCGAAGGCAAGATCAAACCCCACATCTGCGCCCGCTTCCCCCTGGAACGCGCCGTCGACGCCCTGCGCATGCTTCAGGACCGCAAGGCCGTCGGCAAGGTCGTCATCGAGATGTGAACGGGACGCTCCTCCCCGGAATCGTCATGGCCCGCTTTATGCGGGCCATCCACGTCTTGGCGGCAATGCACGAAGTGAAGACGTGGACGGCCCGGACAAGCCGGGCCGTGACGCGGAAAAGAGCGAGAATCCGTCAAACGCTCCGCTGCGCCTTGTCCTTGTCGTTCGCGCTGCGGATCATCTCGCGCATCTTGTCCCATTCCTCGTCGGAGAGCTTCGACAGCCGCGAGAAGTTGCCGCCGCCGCCCGAGAAACCGCCGCCGTCGATAGCGATGGTCTGCCCGGTGAGATATTCGCAGCCATCCGCCATGAGAAACGTCGCGAGGTTCTGCAATTCGCCCATCTCGCCGACGCGCCCCATCGGAATGCCCTCGCGCGAGCCCTCGCCATCGGTCGATTGCCCGGGCGACAGCCGCGCTCAGGCGCCTTCGGTCGGGAAGGAGCCGGGCGCGATCGCGTTGAGCCGGATGCCGTAGGGCCCCCATTCGGCGGCAAGCGATTTCGTCATGATGTTGACGCCCGCCTTCGACATCGCGGAGGGCACGGTGAACGGCCCACCGTTCCAGATCCATGTGGTGAGGATCGAGATGACGCTGCCCTTGACCTTGTCGCGGATCCAGCGCGTGCCGACCGCATGCGTCATGTAGAACGAGCCGTGAAACACGATATTCGCGATGGCGTCGAAGCCGCGCGAGGACAGGTCCTTCGTCGGCGAGATGAAATTCCCCGCCGCATTGTTCACGAGCCCCGTCAGCGGCCCGTCCGCCCAGATTTCCTCGACCATCTCGTCGACCGCCTGCGCCACGCGAATGTCGACGCTGTGCGTCTTCACCGAGCCGCCGTGCTTGTCCATGAGTTCTTTCGCGGTATCGTCGAGTACGTTCTTCCGCCGCCCGCAGATATAGACTGCCGCGCCGAGCCGGAGATAATCCTCGGCCATCTCCTTGCCGAGCCCCGTGCCGCCGCCCGTCACCAGAATGCGCTTGCCCTTGAGCGCGCCGTCGCGAAACATCGAAACCATCTTTCCCTCCGCTGACATGTTTTGCCGGCGAGATTAGCTTCTCACGCGCGCGCCGTCTCGCCTTTCGGTTTGACGCAAGGGAAGGGGAGATTGAAACGCAGCAAAAGATAAAAATGAAATGTCATCCCGGCGAAGGCCGGGACCCATTGGTTCCCTCAGCAAGCGCGGCGATGTGCTGCCGTCGCGGAAAGGGAAGTGCCTCCTTCAACAGCTGCGGCAAGTTGAAATGCGAGTGGGTCCCGGCTTTCGCCGGGATGACAAATGTTGTTTTGGTTCGCGCTTGAAGCCGCCTGTCGCGTGGGCCAGCCGCTCTCACTCCTTCTTGTCGCGCGCCATAAGCACATGCCACAGCCGGATCGCGACGAAGATCGGAATCACGACCACGGCGCCGAGCAGCAGGTATTGCAACGACCAGTCGATGGCATCGAACCCCATCGCCCAGATCTGCGCGATGGTGTCGATGAAGTCGCGCCAGAGGTCGATCGGCTTGATGCCGAACACGGCCAGAACCACGCCCACCGCGATGGAGGCGATGGCGAGCTTGAAAAGCGTGGGCAGGATAGGCCCGCCGAAAAAACGATCCATGTCCGTTCTCAGTCCTTTGTGTCGCCGTGCCTCTCGCGGCTGGTCCGCAGTGTAGCCCACATGGCGGCGTTAGTCCGCCGCCGAGTTATAGATAGTCCGCACCGGGAACGGGATGGTGATGCCGCCTTCGTCGAAGCCTTCCTTGATGCGCCGCGTGAGGTCGAATTTCGTCGGCCAGTAGTCGGCATTCATCACCCACACGCGCACCACGATATCGACCGAGCTGTCGCCCAGGTTGATGACGCCGATGAAGGGCTCCGGGTCGGCGAGGCAGCGCGGCTCCGCTTCCAGTTCGCGCCGGATGATGTCCATCGCCTTGCCGATGTCGTCGCCATAGGAAATCCCGAAGGTCATGTCGAGGCGGCGCTGCGGGTGATAGCTGTAATTCGTGATCGGCTGTCCCCAGACGTCGCTGTTCGGCACGATGATCTGCACGTTGTCGGGCGTCGCGAGCTCCGTCGTGAAAAGCGTGAGCTCCTTCACCGTCCCGGCAACGCCGCCCGCTTCCACATAATGCCCCGCGCGGAACGGCCGGAAGATCAGCAGCATCACGCCCGCCGCGACATTCGACAGCGTCCCCTGCAGCGCCAGCCCGACCGCGAGGCCCGCCGCGCCCAGAACGGCGATGAGGCTCGCCGTCTGCACGCCGAATTTCGCCAGCACCGCCAGTATCGTGAAGATCAGCACGAGATAGCGCACGATGTTGCCGAAGAAGTTCTTCAGCATCTCGTCCATCGTCGGCCACCGCCCGAGCCCGCGCATCGTCCAGGCCCGAAGCCGTCCGGCGAACCAGAGACCGGCGATCAGGATGATGACCGCGATCAGGATGTTCACGCCGCCCTCGAGAACCTGCGGCAGAAGAACGTCCATCTGCTCCCGGACGGAAGGCGGCAATTGATCGAACATGTGGGGGGACTCCTCGGAGGTGATCTGCTGGGGAAGCGCAGTTTCACACGGGAAGCCGCCAAATTGAACCGTGAAGAGGCGTTTTGCCTTGGCAAACGAAAAGGTCCGGTGGACCTTTTCGAGCCTCTGAACGCCCTGAGCCCCGCGAAGGGCCGGAGCGGCACACGAAAATGTTAACACCGTCATTGCGAGAAGCGGCGAAGCCGCGACGAAGCAATCCAGGGGCGGCGAGCACCGAACTTGCCGCCCTGGATCGCGTCGTCGGCCTTCCGGCCTCCTCGCGATGACGGTTTTGGGGTTCGCTGCTACTCTCTACCCATGACGAAGCCCCTCGCCGTCGCGCCGGACGCCGAAACGCTCCCCCCTCTCTTCTCCCGCTGGTTCGCCTCCCGCGGCTGGCGCCCTCGCGCGCATCAGCTCGCGCTCGCGGCACTCGCGGCGGAGGGCAGGTCCGCGCTCCTGATCGCGCCGACAGGCGCCGGCAAGACGCTCGCCGGCTTCCTCCCGAGCCTCCTCGATCTCGCTTCCCGCGCCACGCCGAAAAAGCGCGCGCTCCACACGCTCTACATCTCGCCCTTGAAGGCGCTCGCCGTCGACGTGAAGCGCAACCTCGAAATGCCCGTCGCCGAAATGGGCCTCGACATCTCCATCGAGACGCGCACCGGCGACACGCCGCAGAACCGCCGCCAGCGCCAGCGCCGCGAACCGCCCGACATCTTGATGACGACGCCGGAGCAGCTCGCCCTGCTTCTCTCCTATCCCGACGCGCATGAATTCTTCGGGTCGCTCACGCACCTCGTTCTCGACGAACTGCACGCGCTGGCGAATTCGAAGCGTGGCGACCTTCTTGCGCTCGGCCTCGCGCGCCTCGCGAAACTCGCTCCGAACCTCCGCCGCACCGGCCTGTCCGCCACCGTCGCCGAGCCCGACGCGCTGCGCCGCTATCTGATGCCGCAGCCGCCAGACGGTGAAGCCCTCAGCGAGATCGTCGTCGCGCCGCCCGGCGCGCTCCCGGAAATCTCGGTGCTGACGCCTGCCGGAGAAGAAGGCGAGGACGTCCGCATCCCCTGGTCCGGCCATTCCGCGCGCCACGCGCTGCCCGCCGTCTACGAGGCGATCCGCGCGAACCGCACGGTCCTCGTCTTCGTCAACACGCGCTCCCAGGCCGAATTCGTCTTTCAGGAATTGTGGCGCCTCAACGAGGACGCGTTCCCGATCGCGCTTCACCACGGCTCGCTCTCGCCGGAAGCGCGCCGCAAGGTCGAGGCCGCCATGTCGGCGGGCACGCTGCGCGCCGTCGTCTGCACCTCGACCCTCGATCTCGGCATCGACTGGGGCGAGGTCGATCTCGTCGTCAACATGGGCGCCCCGAAAGGCGCGAGCCGGTTGCTCCAGCGCATCGGCCGCGCGAACCACCGCCTCGACGATCCCTCCCGCGCCGTGCTCGTCCCCGCCAACCGTTTCGAGGTGCTGGAATGCGAAGCCGCCCGCGCCGCCGCGCTCGAAGGCGCGCAGGACGGCATGGTGGCGCGCACCGGCGCGCTCGACGTGCTCGCACAGCACATTCTCGGCTGCGCCTGCTCCGCGCCCTTCGACCCGGATGCACTCTACGAGGAAGTCCGCTCCGCCGCGCCGTACCACTCCCTCACGCGCGACGAGTTCGGCAAGGTCGTCGATTTCGTCTCGACCGGCGGCTACGCGCTGAAGAACTACGACCGCTTCGCCCGCCTCCGTCCGAACGCGAAGGCGGAAGGCGACATGCGCCTCCGCGCCGCCTCTCCCGCCGTCATCCAGCAGTACCGCATGAATGTCGGCACCATCGTCGAGGCGCCCATGTTGAAGGTGCGCATGGTGAAGCGGGGAGGGCGCCGGCCCATCGGCGGCCCAGGAGGAAATAGGGGTGGACGATACCTGGGCGAGATCGAGGAATATTTCATCGACCAGCTCGCGCCGGGCGACACGTTTCTGTTTGCGGGCCACATCCTCCGCTTCGAGGGCCTCGCCGAAACGGAAGCGCTGGTCACCAAGTCGAACGACCCGTCGCCCATGATCCCGTCCTACTATGGCGGCAAGTTCCCGCTTTCGACCTATCTCGCCGCCCGCGTCCGCCGCCTCTTCGCGCATCGCGAGGAGTGGCAGGCCTTGCCCGCACCGGTCCGCGAGTGGCTGGAAATTCAGGCCTGGCGTTCCGTCCTGCCGGGCGAGACCAATTTGCTGGTGGAAACCTTCCCGCGCGCCGACAAGTTCTATCTCGTCTGCTATCCCTTCGAAGGCCGCCTCGCGCACCAGACGCTCGGTATGTTGCTCACCCGCCGTCTCGACCGTGCGGGCGCGCGGCCCTTGGGCTTCGTCGCGTCGGAATATTCGCTCGCGATCTGGTGTCTGCGCGATCCGGGGCTCATGCATGAGCGCCACGAACTCCCGCTCGGCGAACTTTTCGCGCAGGACATGCTGGGCGATGATCTCGATGCCTGGCTCGCGGAGTCGAGCCTCTTGAAGCGCACCTTCCGCGATTGCGCCATCATTTCCGGCCTCATCGAGCGCCGCTATCCGGGCATGGAGAAGTCCGGCCGCCAGGTCACCTTCTCCTCCGACCTCATCTACAACGTGCTGCGCGAGCACGAGCCGGACCACATCCTGCTCCGCGCCACTTATAATGATGCAGCGACCGGCCTCCTCGATGTCGGCCGCGTCGCCGAAATGCTGAAACGCGTGAAAGGCCGCATCCTCCTGAAGCGCCTCGACCGCGTCTCCCCCCTCGCCGTCCCCGTCCTCCTCGACATCGGCAAGGTCTCGGTCGACGGCGAGGCAAACGAGGCGCTACTCTCCGAAGCGGCGGACGACCTGATCGCGGAAGCGACGAGACTGGTTTGATGCAAGCCGACTCGATCTATAAAAGGTGAGGTCCGGCAGTCGCTGTGCATGCCGTGACCTTGACCACAAATAAAATTGTCATCCCGGCGAAAGCCGGGATCCATGGGCCTATCGTCTCCGCAAGATGCTCGACCTGAAAAGAGAAATACAGACAACCGCCCATCCCTCGCTCCGCGTCTGCGGCGCGCGTTTCGATCTCATGCCCGAAGGCGCGGCATGGCTGGCGGACGAAGGGTTGCTCGTCGTCGCCGATCTCCATTTCGAAAAAGGCTCCGCCTTCGCCGAACGCGGCATCGCGCTCCCGCCCTACGACACGCGCGCCACCATCGCCCGTCTCGAAGCCCTCGTCGCGAAACTGAAACCCGATACCCTCGTCGCGCTCGGCGACAGCTTCCACGACATGAAGGCCGCGGAGCGCATGGACGCGGAAGACGCCGCCCGTCTCGCGCGTCTCTCGCGCTCGCTCGACTGGATCTGGATCGCGGGCAATCACGATCCCGTTCCGCCCCGCGCCTTCGGCGGCGCCGTCATGGAAGAGCTCCGCGTCGGTCCGCTCACCTTCCGCCACGAGCCGCGCGCCGCGCCCGCGACGGGCGAGATCGCGGGCCATCTTCATCCCTGTGCGGCGGTTCGCGTGCGCGGCCGCCGCCTCCGCCGCCGCTGCTTCGCGTCGGATGGTACGCGCATGATCATGCCCGCCTTCGGCGCCTATGCCGGCGGCCTCAACGTGCTGGACACCGCTTACGACGACCTGCTTCCCGGCTTCGGCTTTCACGCCTGGATGATGGGCGCCCGCACGGTTATCCCCGTTTCCGCCCGCCGCCTCGAAGGCGATTGACGCAAAAAAAATTCTCCCCGGTTTTCTGACTCTCTCCCCACCCTCCCCTCGGGGCGGGGGCGACGTCACGATAAGGCAGCGAAATCGGGGATTACTTTTTTCACCACCCGCCCAATCGTCCTTCATGACGTTTCAGTGACAGTTCGATGACAGTCGCCCGAAAACAGGCCGCTTTATCCCCGCTCAACCAAACGTGGCGAGCACCGGAAACGTCTCCAGCAGGAAGATCGCGAGCCGCTCGAAGGTCCCCGTCAGCATCATCAGACCCGTGCCCGCAAGCAGCACGCCCGCCGCGATTTCGACCTTGTGCATGTGCCTGCGGAAGCCTCCCGCAAAGCTCAGAAATCCGCGTACGGCAAATGCCGCTGCAAGAAACGGAATGCCGAGCCCGAGCGAATAGACGGTGAGAAGCGACACACCGGCGGTGAGACTTTCCTGCGCCGCCGCGATGGTCAGGATCGTCGCGAGGATCGGTCCGATGCAGGGCGTCCATCCGAAAGCAAACGCAAGTCCGAGCAGATAGGGACTCGCGAACTGCATCAGCGGACTGCGCTCGCCTTCGCCGCTTCCCGCGATGTGAAAGCGCGCTTCGCGGTCGAGAAAGGCAAGCCGGAAGAGCCCCATGTAATGAAGCCCGAACACGATGATGATCCCGCCCGCGATACGGGACAGAATATCCTTGTGCTGAACGATCAGCGGATTGATGGCGGAGGCGCTTGCGCCAAGGGCAACGAAGATCGTGGTGAAGCCGAGCACGAAGCCCACCGCACCGAGCGCGACGCGTTGCGTCAGTCCCTCTGAGGCAAGCGGCTTTCCTTGTGCATCTTCGCGCGTCAGTTCCTCGAGCGAGGTACCCGCGATGAAACACAGATAGGCCGGCACCAGCGGCAGCACGCAAGGCGAGAGAAAACTGATGAGCCCGCCGATCGCGGCGGCAAGATAGCCTACATCCATCACGACAGTCCGGTCATTGCCTGTTCATCACGGCGGAAGCGAGCCAGCCCGCAAGGGCGGCGATGAGCACCGCGATCAATCCATAGAGCAGCGGATCGCTATGCGCCATGCGAAAGAGAAACCGCTCCGCGCCCCGCTTGTCGATATAGAGCGGTGAGGAAATCGTGTCGATGATTTCGCCGTCCTGCAGCAGGTACACCTTCGCTGTGTAGAGCCCGACAGGCACGTTCGCGGGAATGTCGACGGTCGCCCGGAAAAGCGTCTGCCCGAGAAAGGTCACGCCGCCCGGCAGGCTCGTGTAGAGCCCGTTCCGCCGCTGATTGCGGATGAGGGCCTTCCAGAAGGCGTTCTCCTCATCCGGCGGCAGGATCTGCAGCGTGCCGTCGATCGCGCGCGCCGTCGGCGTGCCGGGATTGATGTTCTCGATGCCGATGCGCAGCGCCTTCAGCGTGTCGGGATCGGCGGTCACCTCGAGTGGCCGTGTGCTCGCAATCGCGTAGTAGCCGGGCACCGTCGGATAGGTGACGGAGTCGTGGTTGATCCAGATGCCGGCGATCGGTTCCTTGCGCCTCACCGTCATCGGCCGCGTCGGTCCCTGAACCACCACCACGACGTCGCGGTTGAGCGCGCGCGATCCGGGCGTGCGCGCTTCTACCGCGCCGAAGAGCAGGATCTGCGTGCCGGTGAAGTTCGAACGGATCGCGACCTGGTGTTCGGAAAGATCGGTGACGAGCTGATCCGCGCGCACGGGTTCCGTTGCGGTGAGGGCGGCAAGCGCGGCGAGCGCGAAAAGGGCGGCGGCGAACCTCCTCATTGCTCCGCCTCCACTTCGACGACGGAGTAGGGGTCGGCGGGCGTGCTGATGAGGTCGTAGCCGAGCCGCATCCCGATCAGCAGCAGGATCGCCGCGAGCAGCGCGCGCAATTGTTCGGCCGGCATCTTCTCCGCCGCGCGCACGCCATATTGCGCGCCGATCACGCCGCCGACCACGAGCAGGAATCCGAGCACGATATCGACCGCCTGGTTCTCCAGCGAATGCATGACGCCGGTGAGCGCGGCGACGAAGACGATCTGGAAGAACGACGTGCCGATCACGACATTGGTCGGCATCCTGAGAATGTAGATCATCGCCGGAATGAGGATGAAGCCGCCGCCCACGCCCATGATCGCCGCCAGCGTGCCGACGAAGTAACCGACAAGGATGGGCGGGATCACGCTGATATAGAGCTTCGAGCGGCGGAAGCGCATCTTGAAGGGCAGGCCGTGGATCCAGCTGTGATGTCCGCCGCGCCGCCGCGTCACCGTTCCGCCGCGCGCCGCGCGGATCGCCTGCACGCTTTCCACCATCATCATTGCGCCAATGACGCTCAGAAATGCGACATAGACGACGGAGATGGTGAGGTCGATCTGGCCGATCGCCGCCAGCAGCTTGAAGAGATAGATGCCGCTCAGCGATCCGAGTATGCCGCCGATCAGCAGCACGCCGCCCATCTTGAAGTCGATGGATTTTCGCGCGAAATGCGCCAGCGCGCCGGTGACGGACGACGCGACGATCTGCGTCGCCTGCGTGCCGACGGCGACCGCGGGCGGAATGCCGAGAAAGATGAGCAGCGGCGTCATCAGGAAGCCGCCGCCAATGCCGAACATGCCCGAGAGAAAGCCGACAGCCGCGCCCATGGCGAGAATGGTCAGGACGCTGACCGGCAACTCGGCGATCGGGAGATAGATCTGCATGTCGCGCGCGGCTCCGGCTGGCGGAGACCTTCGGGGCGGGGAAGCCGCCCCACGGAGGAAAAGGTCGCGAATTGGGGTAGCACGTCCCCCGGCCGATTCCTAGCGTGCCCGCGCCTGTGGTCTAGCTGAGCCGCGCCTCGAGCGACGCAAGCGTTTCGCGCGTCACCGTCCCTGTCGTCTCCAGCCCTTCTGTCAGCTGGTATTCGAGTATCGCGTCCCGCGTGCGCGGGCCCATCAGCCCGTCGGGCGAGCCCGCGTCATAGCCGAGCCGGTTGAGCAGTTCCTGCACCCGCGCGATATCGGCCTGGGTCGCCGCACCGCCGCCGCTGCTGCCTTCAAGCGATGAAACGTCCCACTGCTTCAGCGAGCTCATGTCGCCATTCGCAAGCGGGTCGGGCGTCTTCGCGCTCCATGTGCCGGAGGCGACTTTCGCCTTGGCGAGGTCTTCGGCGCTCAGTTCCGTGGCAATCGCGTCGCGCTTTGCCGCCGCGCCCTTGTCGCCGCCCTTCGCCGCGATGTCGAGCCACTTGTAGGCCTCGACGGGGTTCTTCTCGATGCCCAGTCCGCGTTCGTTCAGGATCGCGAGATTGTACTGGCTGTCGCCCAGCCCGTAATTCGCGGCCTGGTTGAACCAGCCCGCCGCGGTCTTGAAATCCTGCGCCGTGCCGCGTCCCTCGGCATGGATGACGGCAAGATTGTGCATTGCCTTCACATTGCCGCTCTTCGCCGCCTTCTCGTACCACTCGCGCGCGAGGGCATCGTCCTGCTTTACGCCGCGGCCCTTCTCGTACTGCGTCGCCAGCCGGTATTGCGCGGCGGCAAGGTCCTGTTCGGCCGCGCGCTCGAACCATTTCGCCGCTTCGCCCATGTCCTGTGTCACGCCTTCGCCATTCGCATAGCGCTGGCCGACTTCATACTGTGCCGCCGCGTCGCCGCGCTGCGCGGCGTCCATCAGCGTCACCTTCTCGGGCTCGACCGGTGCCGTTTCGACCGGCGTCGACGGCGACGGTGTCAGCGCCGGTGCAGGCGTCAGCGTGGCCGTGCCCGCCGGCTCTCCAGCCGAAGGTTTCGCGGCCGGCTGCGTCGAGGGCACGATGGCGTCGCTGGGCGCCGTCGTGTCTTCGCCTGTGGCGGGTGACGCCGGAGCCGTCGCTCCGTTTTCCGTTTCGCTGGCACCGGCGTCTTCCGGACTGGCCTCCGGATTTTGCGTTGTCTCGGGAAGCGTGAGGGGGGCGGTGCGCTCGGCCGCGGGCGGCAGCGGCGCCGGTCCGTCCTTCAGCATCACATAGGCGCCCGCGAAAACGGCAAGCAGCACGAAGCTTCCCGCGACACCCAGAATGAGTTTCCGGCGGCGGCCTTCGCCATCCTCCTCGGCGGAGAAGCGGGCGGAAGAGTCCGCATAGCCCGAACCGGGCGTGCTTCCGTAATGGGGTTCCTGCCGTGCGCTGCTGCCGCCTTGTGCAGCGGCTTGCGCCGCGCGCCGCGCAGCTGCAAGAAAATCGTTCGCCGCACGCTCGCCGGCATTCTGTGGCGGTTCGGCGGCATCGGGCGGGACGACGCCGTCGTCGATCTCTCCGCGCATCTGCGCGCCGTCCCGATAGTCCGCGTGATAATCCTCGTCGGGTTCGGCCGCGAAGGGCGGCGGCGCCTCGTCGTAGCTCTCCGGTTCGCGCTGCGTCCGTTCGAAGGACGGCGGCGCCTCGTAGCGCGCTTCTTCGTAAGGGGGCGGCGGTGCGGCAACGCTCGAAGCGCGCCGCTCGCTCTCATAGCCGCGGTCCCAGTCGTTCGGTCCGAAGGACGGCCCCAGATTGTTGCCGATCCCCGGCGACATCATCGGCGGCGCATCGAAACTCGGCAGACCGAAACCGGGACCGGCGGGCGGAAAGCCTGCGGCGACGCTGCCCGCATTGAGCTGCGGCGACAGCGTTGCCCGCGCCTTGACGGCCTTCGTTTCCTTTTCGAGATGGTTCAGCCGGCTCGTCATGCGCTCGATCATCGCCTGCAGCGATGTCAGCGCCTCGCGGTCGCGGCCTTCGGTTGCCGACAGGTTTTCACCGATCCCGGCAATCGCCTTCTCGACGGTCTGCGCCGCTTCCATCGTCAGCCGCTCATTATGTTCGAGCCGCTGGGCCATCTGTTCGAAGCGCTGGGCAAGCGCCTCGGGCACTTCGGTCCGGTGCGAACGGTCCAGATCTTCGAGCTTGCGCGCAATGTTCGTCACCGAACTCTCGAAGGTCTTCACCGTTTCGTCGGTGCGGCTCTCCGTCCGTTCGAGACGTTCGGCCATCTTTTCGATATTGCTCTGCAGCCGCTCGATGGCGGCGCGCTGGTTCTCCGCCGACGATTTTTCCTCGATCGCCTTCAGTGCCGCTTCCACGGCCTGCGGACCGATGCCGCTGACGCCGTGCTCCATTTTTTCGAGCCGGTTTGCGAGCTGCATCAGCGTGCCTTCGAGCGCCTGGGCGCGCTTCTTCGCTTCCTCGCGTTCGGCTTCCTGTTCGGCATTCTCGACGCGGTTCGACAGCGAGGCCAGCGTCTCGCGGATTTCGCCCAGCGTGTCGTCGGTACGCCGTTCGGTCGTTTCCAGATGATCGACGACCGCGTTCACGGCTTTCTCGAGCGTCTGGATCGTGCGCTGGTCTTCCGGACGCATGCCGCCGCGCCCGCGTTCGGCGCGTTCCATGCGTTCCCCGAGCATCTGGAGCTTGCGCTCCAGCGGATCGATCGCCCTGCTTTCCGAATATCTCTCGCCCATGTCGTGCTCCGGCTGTTCGATGCGGTCGGCGAGCTGGCTCACCGTCGCTTCGAGCTTGCGCGTCATCTCCGCGGTGCGCCGCTCGCTGTTGTCGACGCGCTGCACGAGTTCGCGCACGGCTTCCGCCACCGGTCCAAGGTCGATCTTGGGTTCGGGTACGGACGCCTGCGGAGCTCTGTGCTCTGGCTCCGAGTACCGGTTCTGCATCGCCGGTGGCTCCTGTTGCCCCACTTCGTCGGTGCCCGTATCCATGATCACCTGGTTCAACCAGGCGCCGAGCGTCACGCCCGCCCGGCGTGCGGCCTGCTTGGCCGCTTCTCGCGCCTCGGGCTCAATGCCCTTGACGCTCCATGGAACCCCCGATCGCATCCGAATCACTATGCCCGTTAACCCTTCAGGCCAGTATAAACCGCGCTATCTGGTATTTCTAAACGCAGACTGACCCTAAATCTTGTCACGGCTCTTCTTGTCGCCGCCGGCGCGCGTGGATGCGGCGGGGACGTGCTGTTTCAGCACACCAATAAAGCGGCAAGGTCGGTAAATACCGCGTTAACCCGCGACCCTAAGTGCGCGCCATGGCGATATTTTTTTGCGAGGGGGGCTGCTCAGGCGCCGTTCCGCAGCCGGAGCATCTCGGCGTCGCTCCAGCGCGACCAGTCCCGGGCCTTTGCGAGATAGGCATCGTGCGAGGCGGCAACCCGGGCGGCAAGGTCGCTTGCCTCCGCCAGTTCCGCCATCACGTCGCCCGCCACCTTCGTCATTTCGGCGGCGACGGGGTCGGGCCAGCGCCTGAGGTCGGCCCCGCCATCGGCCGTCAGCCCTGCAAACGCCTCGATATTGTGGAAGGTGAAGTCGGCCAGCGTCTCGGCGGCCGTTGCCAGCGCCGCGCCGCGCACGATCTGCTGCAGGTCCTCCGGCAGCGCCTCGAACTTCTCCTTCGAGACGATCAGTTCGAGCGCCGGCCCCGCCTCGTGGAAGGCGGGCAGGTAGTAGTAGCGCGCCACCTTGTCGAGCCCGAACGCGATGTCGTTCCAGGGCCCCACCCATTCGGCCGCGTCGATCGTGCCGTTCTTCATCGAGGTAAAGATTTCGCCGGGCGGCGTCAGCACCACGCTTGCGCCGAGGCGGCGCATCACCTCGCCGCCAAGCCCCGCGATGCGGATGCGCAAGCCCTTGATGTCGTCGAGTGCATTGATCTCGCGGTTGAACCAGCCGCCCGCCTGAACGCCGCTCGACCCGGCATAGAAAGGCAGCACGCCGAAGGGCCGATAGGCCTCTTCCCAGAGCGCCTGTCCGCCGCCGAATTGCAGCCAGCCCGCCATCTCCGGAGCCATCAGACCGAAGGGAACGCCCGTGAAATAATGGAAGACCGGATTCTTGCCCTGCCAGTAGTAAGGCGTTCCGTGCCCCATTTCGCAGGCGCCCTGCGATACCGCGTCGAAGACCTCGAACGGCGGCACGATCTCGCCCGCGCCATAGAGCTTCACGGTCAGCCGCCCGCCAGACATCGCGCCGATCCGGTCCGCGAGGCGCTGCGCGTTGACGCCGACGCCGGGCGCGCCTTTCGGCCATGCTGTTGCCATGCGCCACTCGATGGCGTCCGCCGCGCGCGCGGAAGTGGCGAGCGCCGGCAGTGCGATCGCGCCTGCCGCCGCACCGAGAAAGTCCCTGCGTTTCATCTTTGTCGTCCCCCGGAGAATCTGTCGCGCGAGCATGTCACCTCGCGCGCACCCCCGGCAACGGTCTTCACGGACCGGAGAAGACCTGCACCGCGATGATCCGGTTGCCGCTCCGCGCGATGCCGATGCCGCTCTTGGTCATCTCCGCGGCCTGCATGTTCTTGCGGTGGGACGGGCTCTTCGCCCATTTGTCGACCAGCGTTTCTGCCAGCGCCTGATCGCTCATCGAGGCATAGCTCTGTCCCTCGACGACCTGGATGTTTTCGGAAACCCGGCCATTGAAGTCCGGATCCAGCGTCAGCAGGCGCTCGCGCGGGCCCTGGCCATCCGGATTGTGATGCCCGAAAAATCCGCGAAGCTGCATGTCGGCCGCGTGCACGCTGGCGGCCCGCTGCAGTATCGCGTCGGAGGCGAGCGCGTCGACGCCCTTCGTCGCCCGGAAATCGTTCACGGCTTTCAGGATCGCCCGTCCGAGCGGCGTCTCGCTCTGCGCCGCGGCGCTCGCTTCCGCCGGCAGGCTTGCCGTGCTGACTTCCTGCGGTTTCATGGACGATCCGCCGCTGGCGCATGCGGCAAGCAGCGCGCAGGTGACGAGAACGGTGGCGGTGGTCGCGAGGCGCTGCATTGATTTCTCTCCGGTCGGCTTCCTGTTGCCGCTACTAGAGCATTGGCGGCACCCATCGCCAAAAAAGATTTCGTGACGTCATTGACGCTTACGTCAACGTCAACTAGAGTCCGGTCCACTTTCATAAAAATGGCTGAAAACAGCCGAAAATCCGGGCTTCAAACACGATCGAACGGTGCAGCCGCAACCCGGGTTGCCGCTTCCGTTCGCCAGTCAGGGAGACAGTTCATGGAACAGCAGCTTCACGTCGCCTCGGGCTCCGCGTCGCAGCGCAACGGCCTCGACAGGGGCGACTGCGCCGGCGGCACCTTCTCGATCACCGAACTCGCCGACGAATTCGGCCTCACCACCCGCGCCATCCGTTTCTATGAGGACAAGGGCCTCCTCACACCTGAGCGCAAGGGCCAGACCCGCGTCTACCATCCGCGTGATCGCGCTCGGCTGACGCTGATCGTGCGCGGCAAGAATGTCGGTCTCGCCCTGTCCGAGATCAAGGAAATCCTGAGCCTCTACGACCTTCACGACGGTTGCGAGACGCAGAACCGTGTCGCCGTCGACAAGTTCCGCAAGCGCATCGCCCAGCTTACCGAGCAGCGCACGGAAATCGACCTCCAGATCAGGACGCTGGAGGAAAGCTGCGCCCGCCTTGAGGCACAGATCGAGGAACAGGTGAAGGAAGCCCGGAAAACCGGCGTGGCGGCGAAGGCGGAAGCAAAGCCGGCGAAGACGAAGAAGCCCGAAAAGGCTATCGTTTGAGGTAAATGCGCCTCCCGTCCCGGGAGGCGCCTTACCTGCCGGAGGATCGTCCATGCCGACCTACAAAGCGCCGCTGCGCGAATACCGTTTCCTGCTCAACGAGCTGCTCGACTTTTCGCAATATGCGAACCTGCCGGGCTTCGCGGATGCGCCTGCCGATCTGGTGGATGCGATCCTCGAGGAGGCCGCCAAGCTGACGGAAGAAGTGCTGCTGCCGCTCAATCAGGTCGGCGACCGCGAGGGCTGCAAGCTCGAAAACGGCGTGGTGACGACACCGACGGGCTTCAAGGAAGCCTACAAGCTGCTCGTGGACGGCGGCTGGCCGGCGCTCGTCGCGGACACGCAATATGGCGGTCAGGGGCTGCCGAATGCGCTCGGCGTCATCTTCAACGAGATGGTCTCCTCCGCCAACATGGCCTTCGGCATGTATCCGGGCCTCTCCCACGGCGCCTATTCCGCCCTTTCGCAGCACGGGACACCTGAGCAGAAGGAAAAATACCTGCCGAAGCTCGTGACGGGCGAATGGACCGGCACCATGAACCTCACCGAGCCTCATTGCGGCACCGATCTCGGCCTTCTGCGCTCGAAGGCCGTGCCCGTAGGCGATGGTTCCTACAGGATCAGCGGCCAGAAGATCTTCATTTCCGCGGGCGAACACGACCTCGCCGAGAACATCCTCCATCTCGTTCTTGCCCGCATCGAAGGCGCGCCCGCGGGCGTGAAGGGCATCTCGCTCTTCCTTGTGCCGAAGTTCCTTGTCAACGACGACGGTTCGCTGGGAAACCGCAACGGCGTCTCCTGCGGCTCGCTCGAAGAGAAGATGGGCATTCACGGCAACGCGACCTGTGTGCTGAACTACGACGAGGCCATCGGCTGGCTCGTCGGCGAAGAGCACAAGGGCCTGCGCGCCATGTTCACGATGATGAACGAAGCGCGCCTCGGCGTCGGGCTTCAGGGATTGTCGCAATCCGAAGTCGCCTACCAGAACGCGGTGACCTACGCACTGGAGCGCCTTCAGGGCCGCTCGCTCACAGGCACGACGGCGGAGGACAAGCCCGCCGACCCGCTGATCGTCCATCCCGACATCCGCCGCATGCTGCTCGACATCAAATCCTTCAACGAGGGCGCCCGCGCGCTTCTCGTCTGGACGGCGATGCATGGCGACCTTTCGCACCGTTCGGACGATGAAAAGACGCGCGAATTCGGCGACGACATGATGGCGCTGCTGACGCCCGTGCTGAAAGGCTACTTCACCGACCGCGGTTTCATGAACGCGGTTGACGCGCAGCAGGTCTATGGCGGTCACGGCTATATCGGCGAATGGGGCATGGAGCAGTTCGTGCGCGACGCCCGCATCGCCATGATCTACGAAGGTGCGAACGGCGTGCAGGCGCTCGATCTTGTCGGACGCAAGCTGGCGCAGAACGGCGGCCGCGCCGTCTTCGCCTTCTTCAAGGCGGTGGACGATTTCGTGGCCGCGAACGGCGGCGACGAAAAGCTGAAGCCCTTCGTCGAGCCGCTCGCCCGCGCCCGCAAGGACCTCGAGGCCGCCACCATGTGGTTCATGGAGAACGCGCTCGAAAACCCGGATCACGCCGGTGCGGGCTCGACGCCCTACATGCATCTCTTCGGGGTGACGGGCATCGCTTTCATGTGGGCGATGATGGCCCGGGTCGCGAATGACAAGCTTGCCGCCGCAAAGGATGGCGACAGGGCCTACTACGAAACGAAAATAAAAACCGGCCGCTACTACATGGATCATGTGGTGCCCGAAACGGCGACGCATCTCGCGCGCATCCGTCACGGCGCTGACCCCATGATGGCGCTGGCCGCCAGTGAATTCTGACAGAACGTCTCAGGGAGTGCGACGAATGGATGCCCAATACAAATCGCCTTGGCTCAACGAGGAATTGCAGATCCTCCAGAGCGCGGTCGCAAAGTTCTACGAAAAGGAATTCCAGCCTCATGTCGAGCGCTGGGACGACCAGGGCTGCGTCGACCGCGACGCCTGGCTGAAGGCGGGCGAGGCGGGCATTCTCTGCGCCTCCATCAAGGAGGAATATGGCGGCGGCGGCGGCAATTTCGGCCATGAGATGGTGATCGCCGAAGAACAGGGCCGCGCCGGCATTTCCGGTTTCGGCAACTCGGTGCATTCCGGCATCGTCGCGCACTACATCCAGTCCTACGGCACCGAAGAGCAGAAGAAGAAGTGGCTGCCGAAAATGGCGACGGGCGAAATCGTCGGCGCCATCGCCATGACGGAGCCTGGCACGGGCTCGGACCTGCAGGGCGTGAAGACGACTGCGAAGAAGTCCGGCAACCAGTATGTCGTGAACGGTCAGAAGACCTTCATCACCAATGGCCAGCAGGCGAACCTCGTCTGCGTCGTTGCGAAGACCGATCCCTCGGCGGGCGCCAAGGGCACGTCTCTCATCATGGTCGAGACCGACGAGGTCGAAGGCTTCCGCCGCGGCCGCAACCTGAAGAAGATGGGCCAGAAGGCGCAGGACACCTCCGAGCTCTTCTTCGACGAGGTGAAGGTCCCGACATCGAACCTCCTCGGCACGGAAGAGGGCAAGGGTTTCATCCAGCTCATGCAGCAGCTGCCGCAGGAGCGCCTCATCATCGCGGTGCAGGCCTGCGTCGCGATGGAAATGGCCCTCAAATACACGGCCGATTATGTGAAGGAGCGCACCGCCTTCGGCCAGCGCATCCTCGACTTCCAGAACACCCAGTTCAAGCTTGCCGAGTGCAAGACGGAAGCTACCATCGCTCGCGTGTTTACCGACGACTGCGCGGTGAAGCTGCTTGACGGCAAGCTCGATCCGACCACGGCGGCCATGGCCAAGTGGTGGACCACACAGAAGCAGAACGAGATCGTCGACACCTGTCTGCAGTTCTTCGGCGGCTACGGCTACATGATGGAATATCCCATCGCGAAGCTCTACACCGATGCCCGCATTCAGAAGATCTACGGCGGCACGAACGAAATCATGAAAATGCTCATCGCCCGCACGCTCTGACCGCGCGCGTTGCCGAGAGAAACAAAGTCCCCCAGGGAGACATCAAGATGACCGAATGTTTTGTCTATGACACCGTCCGCACGCCCCGCGGCAAGGGCAAGAAGGACGGCGCGCTGCACGAAGTGACGGCGCTCGAACTTTCCACGCAGACGCTGAAGGCGATCCGCGACCGCAATGACCTCGACACCTCGAAGGTCGACGATGTCGTGCTCGGCTGCGTCGACCCCGTCGGCGAGCAGGGCGGCGACATCGCCCGCATCGCCGTGCTGAACGCCGACTACGCGCAGACGACCGCCGGCGTGCAGATCAACCGCTTCTGCGCCTCCGGCCTCGAAGCGACCAACATGGCGGCGGCGAAGGTCATGTCCGGCGAAGCCGACATGGCGATCGGCGGCGGCGTCGAGTCCATGTCGCGTGTCGGCATGGGCGCGTCGGGCGGCTCCTGGTCGACCGATCCGGGCATCGCCTTCAAGTCCTATTTCACGCCGCAGGGCATCGGTGCCGATCTCATCTGCACCAAATACGGTTTCTCCCGCGCCGATGTCGACGCCTATGCCGTCGAAAGCCAGAAGCGCGCGAAGAATGCCTGGGACAAGGGCTATTTTTCGAAGTCCGTCATCCCGGTGAAGGACATCAACGGCCTCACCATCCTCGACCATGACGAGCACATACGTCCCGAAGCGACCATGCAGTCGCTCGGTGCGCTCGCGCCTTCCTTCGCCTCGCTCGGTGAATTCGCCTTCGACGGCGTCGCGCTCGAACGCTACCCGGAAGTGGAAGAGATCACGCATTGCCACCACGCGGGCAACTCCTCCGGCATCGTGGACGGTGCCTCCGCCGTTCTCGTCGGCAACGAGGCGACCGGCAAGGCGATGGGCCTGAAGCCCCGCGCCCGCATCCGCGCGATGGCCTCCATCGGCTCCGAGCCCTGCATCATGCTGACGGGCCCGGCCGATGTGTCCCGCAAGGTGCTGGCCAAGGCAGGCATGAAGCCTGAAGACATCGACCTCTACGAACTCAATGAAGCCTTCGCCTCCGTCGTGCTCCGCATGATGCAGGCGCTCGACATTTCGCACGACAAGATGAACGTGAACGGCGGCGCCATCGCCATGGGCCATCCGCTCGGCGCCACCGGCGGCATGATCCTCGGCACCGTGCTCGACGAGCTCGAACGCCGCGACCTGAACACCGCGCTCATCACGCTTTGCGTCGGCGCGGGCATGGGCACCGCCACCATCATCGAACGCGTGTGAGGCCAAAAATGACCACTTATGAAAACTTCAAGTTCGAAGTCGATAGCGACGGCATCGCGCTCGTCACATGGGACATGCCGAACCGCTCGATGAACGTGCTCTCCCAGAGCTCGATGGGCGACATGGCCTCCATCATCGAGAAGATCATGTCCGACGACGCCATCAAGGGCGCCGTCCTCACCTCCGGCAAGGATGCTTTCTGCGCCGGCGCCGACCTCTCCATGATGGGCGGCCAGGCCGGCGGCTCCGGAGAGGGCTCGAAGGAAGACCGCGTCAAGGCGATGTACGAGGGCAACCTCAAGTTCAACATGCTGCTGCGTTCGCTCGAAACCTGCGGCAAGCCCGTCGCCGCCGCGATCAACGGCACCGCGCTCGGCGGTGGCCTCGAAGTCACGCTCGCCTGTCACTACCGCGTCGCCAGCGACAATCCGAAAACGCAGATCGGCCTCCCGGAAGCCAAGGTCGGCCTGCTCCCCGGTGGCGGTGGCACACAGCGTCTGCCGCGTCTGATCGGCGCGCAGGCGGCGCTGCCGCTGATCCTTCAGGGCACTTCGCTCACGCCGGATAAGGCGCTGAAGGCGGGCATCCTCCACAAGGTCGTCCCCGCCGGCGAACTCGTCTCGGCCGCCAAGGCATGGCTCAAGGAAGGTCTCGCTCAGGAGAAGATCAAGCTCGGCAAGAAGGGCCCCGAGGTCTATCCGATTGCCGTGCAGCCCTGGGATATGCCGGGCTACAAGGTGCCGGGCGGCGATCCGAACGGGAAGGGCGGCAGCCAGGTCTTCACCATCGGCAACGCGACGCTCCACAAGCAGACGCATGGCAACTTCCCGGCGCAGCGCTACATCATGTCCTGCGTCTATGAAGGCCTGCAGGTGCCGATGGAAGCGGGCATCCGCATCGAGACGCGCTACTTCACGAAGCTGCTGCAGGATCCGCGCTCCAAGGCGATGATCCGGTCACTCTTCCTGTCGATGCAGGAACTGGCGAAAGGCGCGCGCCGTCCGGCGGGTGTCGCTCCCTTCCAGGTGAAGAAACTCGGCATTCTCGGCGCCGGCATGATGGGCGCGGGCATCGCTTACGTGTCGGCGCAGGCCGGCATGGAAGTCGTCCTCCTCGACACGGACCAGGCGAACGCCGAAAAGGGCAAGGCCTATTCCGAGAAGCTGCTGAAGAAGGCGCTGGAGCGCGGCAAGACCACCGAGGACAAGGCCGAAAAGCTCCTCGGTCTCATCAAGCCGACGACGAACTACGACGACCTCAAGGGCGCCGATCTCGTCATCGAGGCTGTCTTCGAAAGCCGTGACATCAAGGCGGAAGTGACGAAGAAGTCCGAGCCCATGCTCGCCGATGGTGGCATCTACGGCTCCAACACTTCGACGCTGCCGATCACCGGTCTCGCGGAAGCCTCGGCGAAGCCCGACAACTTCATCGGCATCCATTTCTTCTCGCCCGTCGACAAGATGCAGCTTGTCGAAATCATCATGGGCAAGAAGACGAGCGACGAAACGCTCGCCAAGGCGATGGATTACGTGAAGCAGATCCGCAAGACGCCGATCGTCGTCAACGACAGCCGCGGCTTCTACACCTCGCGCTGCTTCGGAACCTATGTCGGCGAAGGCATCGCGATGCTGGGCGAGGGCGTGCCCCCGGCCATGATCGAGAATGTCGGCAGGATGACCGGCATGCCGATGGCGCCGCTCGCCCTGAATGACGAGGTCGCGCTCGACCTGGCCTACAAGGTGCGTGAGCAGACGAAGAAGGACCTCGGCGACAAATACGTCTCCGGTCCCGCGGACGAGCTGCTGGAAGAAATGGTCGTGAAGCTCGGCCGCGTCGGCAAGAAGGCGGGCAAGGGGTTCTACGACTATCCCGCGGACGGCAAGAAGAAGCTCTGGCCGGGCCTTCCCGATCTCGTCGGCAAGAGTCTCGATCCCGAAGCGCTCGAAGTGCAGGAGCTGAAGAACCGCTTCCTCTACATCCAGGCGCTCGAAGCGGCGCGCTGCTTCGAGGAAGGCGTGGTGACCGACGTGCGCGACGCCGATGTCGGCGCGATCCTTGGCTGGGGCTTCGCGCCCTGGTCCGGCGGCCCGCTCTCCCTCATCGACATGGTCGGCACGGCGGCCTTCGTGGAGGCCTGCGACAAGCTCGCCCAGAAATACGGGCCCCGCTTCACGCCCAACAAGTTGCTGCGCGACATGGCCTCGAAGGGCGAAACCTTCTATGGCCGCTTCGCTCCCAAAAACGAGAAGGCAGCCGCCTGATCCAGCCGGATGGCTAAATGGGAAACGCCCCGCCGCAAGACGGGGTGTTTTCTTTTGGCTTCGGCAAAAGAAAAACGCGGCTTCGGGGGGCGAAGCCGCGTCAGGTTGTGAGGGATGCCGACTTTGGCCGCGAAGTGCGCCGGATCGAGCGGCTCGGCCCTGTCTGCTTGTTGTGCTTTGTGACGTGGGAGGCGGGCATTGCCCGCCTCCATTCTTGCCATCAGAACGCGTAGGACACGCTCATGGAGATGAAGTCGCGATCCTGCGTATAGTTCATCCACTTGTTGCCGAATGAGTTCGTGTAACGAAGTTCGGCTTTCCACGTATTCTGGAGATCGGCCGTCACGCCGACCGAGACGGTTTTCTTGTCCTTGAGGAAGCCCGGTCCGATCGTTCCCGCCGAGGAGCCGAGATCGTGCGCCCACTGGATGCTCGGTGAGAGCTTCCACGGAGTTCCGAAAGCGTTGTTGTAGTCCACAATGCCGATCAGACGGTACCCATGCGAGAACGAGTCGGCATGTCTGAGGGACCATCCCGCGCTTGCGCCGTAGACAAGCCCTTGGGTCAAAGCCAGCGGATGCGTGATCTCTGAGCCGCGGCCTGCATTCGTGACGGACAGGCGTTCGTCGCTGATACTGGGAAGGTATTGAAAGCCCCAGTTTGCAATGAGCGTTGTCAGGTCCGCCCCGAAGAGGCTGGTGATCGGACTCGACGGATTCTCGATCGCGATCGCCGTCAACTGACCGTTTATCACATCCTCCCGGAAGTAGCCCTTGGGGAACGCTCCGGGGGTGCTGTCGTAAGGCAGAACATTGCCCGGAAGACCCAGATTGCCCAGCCAGCGGCCACCGAGAATTTCGCCGGAGGAAATCTGCAGCGGCATGTTCCATGAGTAGAGCGCTTCGCCGGAAACCGCGATGCCCTCGATTGTGGTGGCGAAGCTGGCGCCGGCATACTCGATGTCTTCGGGATAGACCTCGCGGTAGAATTGGGCCGGCGTTCCGGGCGGAACACCGAACAATCCAGCGACGGCCGGCGAAAAGCCGTTGCTGTATTCCAGATACGGCACCTTGGAATGGTAGTTCACATAATAGGCTGCCAGTTCCGTGCCGTCATTGAGCCACGTCGCCCAGTGTCCGAGCTTGACGCCGAACTGGCCCTGATCGTCGGCCATCTGACCGGGCGCGGCGGGAATGACGTTCGGGTCGGTGATGTTGTCGGCAGCGCCCAGGCCGGCCGTAGTGATATAGGTGCCGCCCCGGCCGAAGAAATCGACGCCGGAGAAGAAGGAACCGACCGGGTCGAGCTCCGTCCGCCGCCAGTTGAAGGCGTAGAAGGCTTCAAGGCTGAGGTCGTATGGCAGCGCGAAATTCACGTAGACGCTTTCTTCGGGAAGCAGGGCTTCCTTGAGTTCGGCGCCCGGTGTCCGAATTGCGCCCACATCTATCGAGTTGAACTGGTTGATGCCGCCCTGGATCACGAGGCTTTCGCCCCAGTTGATGACCTGCTTGCCGACGCGCACGGTCGTCGGAATGTCGCCAATGTCGAAGTTGGCGAAAACGAAGGCGTCCAGCAGATCGATCGAGCGTCCCCCATGCTTCGAATCGTCGTTCAGGGGAATCCGGCCGTATTGCGTGGCGTTTTCGCCGGCTTCTTCCGTGATGATGTAATCGTAGGATGCCTTCACGCGGGCGAACGCACCCCAGTTATCCTTGCGGAACTCGACATCGGAAACGATCTTGGCGACCGCCGACACAGGATCCCACTGCTCGAAATTGACATTGCCATTGTCAAGATTGACGTTGGCAAAGACGCCTGCGGGGTCGGCGCAGCCCCCGTTAGGTGCGGATATATAGATGCATTCCTGCTTCGATGCGCGCACCGACAATCCAACCGACGCGATCGAGTCGATCGTGAGCGTCGAATCGCCGAATTTGAACTCGGTGGCATTGGCCGGCTGAACGGCTAATGCCGCTCCCAGCAGCGCGCCGGCGGCCAAAACCGGCAGCCGTGCTCTCCCCATATTCGATGGCATTATCTTGCTTCCTCCAGCTTTTTAAAGCCCCTCCCCGGGGCACCCCTCTCCTGGCAACGAAACGCCCCTCGCGGGACGCCGCTGCATTCTCTGCTAATTGGGAAAGCTTGGCTCGCCTGTACCGGGCTGCCTTCGGCAACGAGGCCTCTGGCAATCCGGCTGCGTGCAACCAATGTCCCCCCTCTTCGACCGACCATACCGCCCCTCTCCGGGCGGTGCGCCACATATGCACGACTTGGTCCCTAGCGGTTCGAAGTCAGGCCAGTCCACAACTGCAGGCCTCATAGTCAGCAGTAATAGTAGCTGAAATCAATGCGGATCCAATATCGCTGGTGCGTGTCGGTAGTGTCTCAGTTTGAATTTTGACCGGCATCGGGTGCGCCCCTATGATTGCGCATGTCCAAAGGTTCGGAGATGTACGATCTAGCCATGGAGCGGGCGTCGCATTACGCGCCCCCGCCGAAGTATGAGCCCATCCAATGGGGCTTCGGTGCCGTGGCAATCGTCGGAACGGTTTCCGTGATGGCACTGGGGGTTTATGGCGTAGACATAAACCGCGACCCGATCCCTTTTCTCACTTTGCTGATTGTCGTATTCGGCGTGTTCTTTGGTGCTACCGAAATCAAGAAGCGGCGACACTACAAGGCATTCAACAAAGAATTTGAAGCCCTCAAGGATACCAGCGATGCCTAAAGGCCCCAAAGGACAGAAGCGCCCCGCTGACGTGATCGGCAACGCCATCATGGTCGCCAAGATCGCGACAGGCGAGGTTGAAGATTTGCCAGACGCGAAGCCAGGTAAGAATGCCGCCGCCGCTGAGCTCGGTCGCTTGGGTGGACAGGCGCGCGCGAAGAGCCTCAGCAAGAAGAAGAGGTCGGAGATAGCTAAGCAGGCCGCCAAGAAAAGATGGTCCTAAGGCTTAGAGAGTTTTTTCTGCTTCTCCAGACGCTTCTTTACATTCTTGATGGGTTCTTCCAGAGGAAGTTTTTCCGGCGTCGTGACCCCGCTCTTCTGCATTAGCCCGCGAACATCCTGAGCGATTTTTTTGTTTTTGCTGATCGCGTTGTATTCGCCGTGAACGCCCTCTTTCTTTATGACATCGGCAGCCATGTTCATCTGAAATTCGTTTGCCGAAAGTTCCAAGGGGCCTGCGAGATCAAATAGATTGTCATTCGGCTTGAGGCCCTTTTTTGTTTTCACCTCTTTGGCGCTCATGCCGTATAAACCTTGCCAGCGAGCATCGTGGAAAAGTGCTTGCCGATCGTTCCGGACTCCAGCGTCTTTTGCAACTCCGCTAACCGCGCGAAAGGCTGTTGAAACTCTCTCACGAAGTTCGAGCCGTCTTTCGTCGGCAGTCAGCGCATCGACTTCTTCCATGCGGTGCGTTTGAACGACGAAATATGCTTGCGCAGCGGCAATCTCCGGCTTGCTTGGATCGCCATTCATCGCAATCAGGCGACACGCTGGGCGGCTCAGGAAAAAATCTAACCCCTCTCTCTGCGCGCTATTGCCAAGCCCCATCATCTTGCTCGTCTTAGCAATATGATGTGGCGCTTCTATACCATTTGCCTCTAAGGATGAGGCTGCACGCTCGATCACTGGCAAGAATTTGTCCCACGTTAGGTAGCCGAGGATTGTGTGAATATCACGCGCCATCCAATACTCTTGCCCCAGCGTCGATGTTCTCTTTATGGCCTCAAGACGTTCTATCGTGTTCTGGTACTGGGGGGTTTTTTCCAAGCCGGTGGTCATGTCGATTGATCCTTGCGGTGATGTCACCCCATCACATACCATGCATCACATACAGGAGTCGAATGCCATGAGCGAACGAAAAGCCGTAGAAGACCGACTGCGTAAAAAAGAACAAGAAATCAATGCGTTAGAAGAGAAAATCAAAGCTGCCAAGGTGTATGTCCAAGCGCTAAGGGACATTCTAAAGCTTTTAGACGGGGGAGATAATTCTCCAAAATCTGAGTCGATACTCAAGAGCGGGAGCGCGGTCGCGCAGGCACGCGATGTAATACTTGAGAAGGGGGTGCCCGTTCACATCAATGAAATTCTGGATGCGCTCGGCAAGGGGGATACACGGGAAGCGAAGGCGTCGCTAACAAGCTCTTTGGCAGCATATGTGCGCAGAGGCGAGATTTTTACGCGTCCTGCCCCCAATACGTTCGGCTTGGTGGAGCTTGGGCATACCACCGCAGACAGTGCGCCCTCAGAGCCCCCTACAAACTTTGGGCAGACGCCTATCGCAGATGATGACGAGGAAATTCCATTTTAAATGAACTTATTGATTGACGCTAAGCAAAAAAGTTCACATATTAGAGGCATGAACAAGCTGCCTCTTCACACCCGTGTTCAAATCCTCAACATGCTGGTTGAGGGCTCTTCCATGCGGTCAATCTCGCGGGTGGCAGGCGTTTCCATCAACACCGTTACCAAGCTGCTCGTGGATGCCGGGGAAGCCTGCGCCGCCTATCACGATGAGCATGTGCGCAATGTGAAGGCGAGCCGCGTCCAGTGCGACGAAATCTGGTCATTCACCTATGCGAAGGCGAAGAACGTCGCCAAGGCGAAAGCCGCGCCTGAGGTCGCTGGGGACGTGTGGACGTGGACCGGCCTAGACGCCGATAGCAAGATGATCGTGTCTTGGCTCGTCGGCGGTCGCGACGGCTCTTATGCAATGGAGTTCATGGACGATCTGGCGAAGCGCCTTGCGAACCGCGTCCAGCTTACGACGGATGGTCACCGCGCCTATCTCGAAGCCGTGGAAGGTGCCTTCGGAGACGACGTGGACTATGCGCAGCTTGTGAAGCTCTACGGTGCCGCGCCTGAGAGCGCCAAGGGCCGTTACAGCCCTGCCGAGTGCATCGGCGCTCGCAAGGAACGGGTGACGGGCAACCCCGACCGGGATCATGTCTCCACGTCCTACGTTGAGCGCCAGAACCTAACCATGCGGATGTCCATGCGCCGGTTCACGCGCCTGACCAACGGCTTCTCCAAGAAGGTCGAAAACCACTGCCACGCTCTCGCGCTCTACTTCGTCCACTACAACTTTTGCCGCCTGCACAAGAGCCTGAAAGTTACCCCGGCGATGGCAGCGGGCGTTTCTGATACGCTGCATGACATGGAGTGGGTTGTCGGCCTTATCGACGCTCGCGCCCCGAAGCCGGGTCCGCGCGGTCCTTATAAAAAGAGCGACGGCGGAAATTCAAACTGAGGCACTACCTGCGTGTCCCACTTTATGTGCCAGTACCCTTGCGTAAACGGAGGAATGAATTTCCGCGAATGTGTCCGTGATGCGACATTCTTGGGCCGCGTGATGGCGTTCGGCTGCATTGACGGCGGAACCAGTTCACGATTCGAGACCTTCTTGGCGGAAAATGCAGGTTATTTGTCATTTCCGCCATGAAGCCGCAGGCCTAGTCTGGCGCCCATGTCCAGATCGCCGAGAAAGCCTGCCGCTCCACCCCCCTCTCGGCGCGCCATGATGCTCGTCTATGACGATGCCCAAGTGCTCGACATTGCCGGGCCGGTGCAGCTTCTCTCGTCCGCTATCGACCCCGCGACCGGCGGCCCCGCCTATGATGTCGAGATCGTCGCCGGGGAGCGCGGTCCCGTCGCCACCACCAGCGGCCTCGTCCTGTGTGTTGCGCGCTCGATCGTCGATATTGCGCCGGAGGAACTGGAAGATATCGACACATTCCTCGTCACCGGCGGCGAGGGGTCGCGGACCGCGATGGAGGACGAGCGCCTCCTCGCCTTCGTGCGCAAGGCATCCGCGCGCGCCTCCCGCACCGTCTCCATCTGCACCGGCTCGGTCATCCTCGCCGCCGCGGGCGTTCTCGACGGCCGCCGTGCGACGACCCACTGGGCCTATGCGCCCACCATGCGAAAGCGCTTCCCGAAGGTTTCCGTCGAGGACGACGCGATCTATATCCGCGACGGCAACATCTGGACGTCGGCCGGCGTCACCGCGGGCATGGACCTCGCGCTCGCGCTGATCGAGGAAGACCTCGGCCGCGAAATGGCGCTCACGCTTGCCCGCCACCACGTCATGTATCTGATGCGCCCCGGCGGTCAGTCCCAGTTCTCCGCGCAGCTCGCCGCCCAGCGCGTCGAGAACGAGCGCCTTGCCCGCGTCTGCGCCTTCATCGTGGAAAACCCGCGCGCCGATCTCACGGTGCCTGCGCTCGCCGCCCGCGCCCATATGAGCGAGCGCAGCTTCGCGCGTCACTTCGTGGCGGAAACGGGCTTCACCCCGGCGCAGTTCGTCGAGCGCGCGCGCCTCGACGAGGCCTGCCGCCGTCTCGCAGGCGGCGACGTCTCGCTCGACGCCGTTTCCGCCGATGCGGGCTTCGGCGCTGCCGAGCGCATGCGCCGCGCTTTCATCCGCCATCTCGGCGTCACACCCGGCCGCTACCGCGAACGCTTCCGCACCGCGCACCGGGAAATCATCCTCCCCCCAACCGCAGGTACACACGATGCGCATCACCGTGCTCCTCTTTGATGGCTTCACCATGCTCGATGCCGTCGGTGGCTACGCCGTTCTCGGCTGGCTGCCGGACGCCGAAGTCGAATTCGTCGCCGAGACGAAAACCGTCATCGCCGACGATCTCCGCTCCGGCGGCATGGCCGCGTGGCGCGATTATTCGGAAGTGGAAAAGACCGACATTCTCTATGTGCCGGGCGGTCCCGGCGGCAGGCCACAGCTCACCAACGAAGCGACGCTCGCCTTCATCCGCCGGTTGCACGAGACCTCCACATGGACATTCGGCGTCTGCAACGGCGTCGAAATTCTCGCGGCTGCGGGCATCCTGAAGGGCAGGACGGTTACCACCAACTATTACGCCCGTGAATCCGTGGCGTCGTTCGGGGCGAATGTCGTCCCCGCCCGCTATCATCGCGACGGCAAGATCGTCACCACGGCGGGCGTCTCGGCGGGCATCGACGGCGCGCTCTTCCTCGCGCGGCTTATCGCGGGAGAGGAAATCGCCAAGACGATCCAGCTCGGCATCGAATACTATCCGCATCCGCCCTTCAGCTACGCTTCGCCCGACGACGTGCCGGAAAGTATCCACAACACCATTCGCGCGGCGGAAGAAACCGGTCTGCTGGAGCAGATGGAAACGACACAACCATGCTTCCCGCAGCCATCGCTCTGAGGAAAACGCAATGCCCGCCATGAACGAAAAGACCCGCAACATCGGCATTCTCATCTTCGACGGCGTCGAGGAACTCGATTTCGTCGGCCCCTATGAAGTCTTCACCATGTCGAACGAGGTGCATGGCCGCGAAGGCCGCGACCAGCCGGATCGCGTGACCCTCATCACCGAGACGGGCAAGTCCGTCACCGGCGCCAAGGGCATGACGGTGGAGGCCCATGCCGGCATAGCCGACATCGATGCGCTCGATGTGCTTCTGATTCCCGGCGGGCAGGGCACACGCCGCGAGGTCGAGAACGAGGCGCTCCTAGCCTGGATCGCGAAGGTATCGGGCGGTTGCGAATGGGTGACGAGCGTCTGCACCGGCGCGCTTCTTCTCTGCGCGGCGGGGCCGGGCAAGGGCAGGCGCGTCACCACCCATTGGGGTTTCATCGAGGCGCTGCGCGAGCGCGGCGAGGCGGCGAAGGTTCTCGAAGAGGTCCGTTATGTCCGCGACTGCAACGTCGTCACGGCGGCGGGCGTCTCGGCGGGCATCGACATGGCGCTCTGGCTCGTCGGCCAGATGCATGGCGAGGAACACGCGCGCTTCACCCAGCGCTTCATGCAATACGATCCGGCCCCGCCTTACACTGCCGCCGTTTGATGGCTAAACTCCCCCGAAAGACAATCGGGGGAGAAGATGGCGGCCGCAAGCGAAACCGAACTCAACGCCTGGCGCGCCAGCGCGGAACTGCATCAGCGGTTCCTCACGGGGTTGATCCTCCGTGCCGTCGTCTTCAAGGGCGAGGCCGCCGCCACCGAACTCAACTTCCGCACCTTCCGCGCCCAGCATCTGGAGAAGTTCCTCGCCGGCTGGAAGAGCCTCGGCCTCGACGGGCTCCCGCCCGCCGTCGCCTGCGCGCAATACATCTACCTCGCCAACCATGTCGGCGGCGTGAAGTGCGAGTTCATTCCCGAAAGCGACCGGAAGGCCTGGGTGCGCTACCTGCCGCCGCGCTGGATCTGGGACGGTGCCGCGATCTGCGCCGTGCCCAACGAGGTCTCCGTCGCCTTCATGCGCGGCTTCCATTCGCAGGTCGGCGTCTCGCTCGGCAATCCGAACCTCGGCTTCGTCTGCACTTCCATCACAACGCGCGTCGACCCCTGCCTTGAGGGTTATTTCATCGAGGAGGAGCGCCCGCTTGCCGAGAACGAACGGCTGCGTTTCCGCTTCGACGAGGAGGGACCGGACGTCGACCCGTCGAAACTTCCCCATGTCGAATGGTCGGAAGAGCGCATGGTGAAGGCGAAGCGGAATTATGCCGTGCAGTATATCCGCTCGATCCTCCCCGCCGCCGTCTCGCTTTTCGGCGAAGAGGAGGCAGGGAAACTCGGCTGGGAGACGGGCCGCCTGATCGGCATGCAGTGCTACGACGCGACCGCGGCTTTCATCGGCACGAAATCGAACGATCCGCAATCCTTCGCGCACTACCTCGCCACTCTGCTTGATGCGGGCGGCGACGCGGCGGAAGTGAACGGCGCGGAAGTCTCGACGCGCACCTGGCGCATGATGAACGGCAAGGAAGGCGTCACCCCTGCCTGCTTCGACGCCTGGAACGCGCTCTTCGAAGGTGCGCTCGCCGTCCACAACCGCCGCCTGAAGCTTGAGGTCACCTCGCGCATGGACGCGGGCGCGGATCATTGGGGCTGGCGGATTTTCTGAGCATCCGCTCTACTTCATTTCAACCAGACAAATCCGCTACGAGGGGCACCAGAAAAGATGTCAGGCAGCAATCCGTTCGATCCGAAGCTCTACACCGCCGAGGCCATTTCCGCCGAAACCAAGGGCATCAACGATTTCATCATCGCGGGCATGAAGGACCTGCCGGAATGGTGGGATGTCGGCGTGCAGACCTTCCGCGAGCAGCGCGCGCGCGGCGAGGGCGCGTTCCCGCTCGCGCCGAAATCGCCCCGCGCCCGCGAAATCGAGATCGACGGCAAGGGCAACAAGGTGACGCTGCGCGTGATCGCGCCGGAGGGAAGTCCGAAAGGCGTCTATCTCCACATTCATGGCGGCGGCTGGACGCTCGGCGGCGCCGACCAGCAGGACCCGATGCTGGAACGCATCGCGGACAATACGGGCCTCGCCTGCGTCAGCGTCGAATACCGCCTCGCGCCTGAAAACCCCTATCCCGCGGGGCCGGACGATTGCGAGGCCGCCGCCATCTGGCTCGTGAAGAACGCGAAGTCGGAATTCGGCACGGAAGTGCTCACCATCGGCGGCGAGTCCGCGGGCGGCCATCTCGCCGCCGTCACGCTGCTCCGCATGCGCGACAAGCACGGCTTCACCGGCTTTGCAGGCGCGAACCTCGTTTTCGGCGCCTTCGACATGTCGATGACGCCGAGCCAGCGCGCCTTCGGCGACGAACGGCTGATCCTGCGCACTGTCGACATCGAGAAATTCGGCGACGCTTTCATGCCGCCCCATATCGACCGCCGCGACCCGGACGTCTCGCCGCTCTACGCCCGCCTCCACGACATGCCGCCCGCGCTCTTCACCATCGGCACGCGCGACGCGCTGCTCGACGACAGCCTCTTCATGCATGCCCGCTGGATCGCGGCAGGCAACCAGGCCGAGCTCGCCGTCTATCCTGGCGGCGCCCACGGTTTCATCGCCTTCCCCGGCGAAATCGCCGCCGCCGCCAACAGGCGCTGCGACGATTTCCTGAAAGGCATCGCAGGCTAGGCCGCGCCGCGGCCCTTCCTTGTATAGGGCAGAACGAACAGCCAGAGCCCGGTCGCGAGCATCAGGAAAAGCGGCGGGAGCGGCGAGTAGACCACCCACATGGGAGGCTCGCCCACCGCTGCCATGGTCGCAAAGTTGGCGATGACAGTCAGCGTGAAGACGATCGACAGCCATCGATGCGTCTGGCGGATGCCGTAGTTCCAGTTCATTTGAGCCTCCTCTCGTAGCGTTATCTCGTTCTTCGTTCGGCTGGCCGCAGACGCGTCAGTCGATCCGCGCCAGAAGCTCCTCCAGCGCCGCAAGGAACTTCGGCCACCCCGCCTGTGCCCCCTGGTAGTAGCGCGGCTGGTCCGGCCGGAAGCCCGTCTGCTCCATCCGGAGCAGCGTTCCCTTGTCTGTCGGCGTCAGCGTCCAGGTGACGGTGCTTTTGAGGTTATGGTCGCCCCATGTGTAGGAGAGCTTTCTGTGCGGTTCGATCTCCAGCACCTGCCCCTCGACCGCGCCCCACTCGGCGCTGAAGCTGAACCGGTGATCGATGGCAGGCTTGAAGTCGTTCTTCATCAGCCACTCTTCCAGCAGGTGCGGCTGCGTGAGCGCCCGCCAGATCTTCTCCGCCGGAAAGGGGATTTCCCGCTCGATGGTGACGTTGAGTGTTTCGCCCTGGCTTTCGGCCATCAGTCCATCCTTCTCAACAGCGCTTCGAGGTCGTCGAACCGGCTCTCCCAGAACCGGGTCATCTGGTTGGCCCAGTCGGTGAGCGGCGCCAGCGCGTCGAGCTGCGCGCTGTAATGCGTCTGCCGGCCCTCATGCCGGTCGCGCACCAGCCCGGCCTTTTTCAGGACCCCGAGATGCTTGGAGACGGCCGGCTGCGAGACGCCCGCCTTGGCCGTCAGCGCCCGGACCGTCTGGTCCCCGTCGCGGCACAGCCGCTCGAACAGGGCGCGGCGCGTCGGGTCGGCAAGCGTTCTGAAAAGGACTTCGTGAGGCTGCTGCATTGCAATCCTAGGCGCATGATTTATGGCCCGAACCAATAACCGTTGAGTTATGAATAAGTCAAGCAGGGCCCCGCGCGGCACGAGCCGTCACGTTCACCCCAGAAATTGAACAACGTTCAATTTTACGATATATGTTCATAAAATTTGGGAAAACAGGAGGAATCCATGCCCTTCGAGCACATCCTCTATGAGCGGCAGGGCCGCATCGCGACCATCACGCTGAACCGCCCGGACCGGCTCAACGCCATCGCGTCGGGCATGCCGCGCGAGATCGCGAAAGCCGTCGAAATGGCGAACGACGATGACGAGGTCCACGCGATCGTGCTGACGGGTGCGGGCCGCGCCTTCTGCGCCGGCTACGATCTCAAGGATTTCGCGGAAGCTCCGGCAGGCAATCATGGGCCGGGCGTTGCCGCGGGCGATGCGCGCCCCTGGGACCCGATGGTCGACTTCAACATGATGTTCGCGAACACGAAGGACTTCATGTCGCTCTGGCGCTCCCACAAGCCGACGGTCGCCAAGGTGCGCGGCTTCGCCGTCGCGGGCGGCTCCGACATCGCGCTCTGCTGCGACATGGTGGTGATGGCCGACGACGCGAAGATCGGCTACCCGCCCGCCCGCGTCTGGGGCTGCCCGACGACGGCCATGTGGGTCTATCGTCTGGGGCCCGAGCGCGCGAAGCGCATGCTCTTCACCGGCGACCTCGTAAGCGGGACGCAAGCCGCCGAAATGGGCCTCATCCTCGAAGCCGTGCCGGAAGCGGAGCTTGATGCCCGCGTCGCCGCCATCGCGGACCGAATGGCGGGCGTCCCCCGCAACCAGCTCATGATGCAGAAGCTCCTGGTCAATCAGGCCTATGAGAACATGGGCCTCCAGACGACGCAGATGTTCGCGACCCTGTTCGACGGCATCACCCGCCATTCGCCCGAAGGCGTCTGGTTCAAGCAACGCGCGGAGGAAGTCGGCTTCCAGCAGGCGGTGAAGGAGCGCGACGGCGGCACCCCCATTGCCGAAGGCGTCTCCCGTTCCACCTACAAGTTCTGATGGCAGATACAGCCGAAAAGCGCCGCGCCGATCTCCGCGACCACAAGCGGAAATCGATCCTCGCCGCCGCGCGCCGCGTCTGCGATGAGGCGGGCCCGGAAGCGCTCACCATCCGCGCCGTCGCCTCGGAAGCGGGCTACGCGCCGGGCGCCGTTTATTCCTATTTCGCCGGCATCGACGAACTCGCCATCGCCCTCACGGCCGAAGAACTCGGCCACCTCGCGCGCCGCATGCGTGAAGCCGCCGAAAAAGCGAACGGCCCCGCCGCCGCGCTCGAAGCCGCCGCACTGGAGGCGCTCAAGGCGACCGCCGGAAACGCCCCCCATGTCCGGCTCGCCGGCCGTCTCATGTCGGCCGACGGTCTCCCCTCCGAGCTCGACCGCTCGGTCACGGGTCGCGTCATCGCCATCCTCGAAACGCTGGGCGGCCCGCTCCGCGCCGCAACGGGCCTGAAAGGCGAGGCCGCCCACCGCGAAATCCTCTGTCTTGCAGCCCTTCTCATCGGCCTGCGCGTCCTCGATGCCTCCGGCCGCCTCGCCCCCCTCGGCTTCAGCGCCGAAAGCCTCCTCGCGCACCGTCTGGCCGCCTTGCCCGAGGCATGACAACGCGCGCGCCGGTCCCTATGCTGCGGCACCCGCCATTCATCGCTTTCAAATTCACATGACAGATTTTCTCGATACCTTTCGCGGCACCGTGAACACATGGGAGTGCGACGATGTCGGCCACATGAACGTGCAGTTCTATGTCGCCCGCGCCTCCGACGCCGCCTTCTATCTCCGCCATGCGCTGGGCCTGTCGCCGTCGCGCGTCCGCGCCGAGGGCCGCGCGATGATCGCGCTGGAAGAACACATCCGTTTTCACCGCGAGCTCCGCGCTGGCGACATCATGCACATGCGCTCGCGCCCCGTGGAGCTTCGCGACAGGACGATGGTGAGCTTCCACGAGCTCTTCAATTCCGCCACCGGCGAAACCTCCGCCACCGTCGTCGCCGTCTCCGGCCATTTCGATCTGGCAAAGCGCAAGCTTATCCCCTGGCCCGATGACGCGCGCGCTCTTGCCGCGCCGTTCCTCGCTCCGCTCCCCGCTCATGCCGAGCCGCGCGGCGTCGAACGCGAGAAACGCCTGCCGGACCTGGCGCTCGCCGATGCTACGGACTTCATCGAGATCTATCGCGGCGCCGTCATGCCGTGGGAATGCGACGATTTCGGTCACATGAATTCGCGTTTCTACATGGCGCGCTTTTCCGATGGCGCGGGCCATCTCTGGCAAGCGCTCGGCTTTGACAAGCGCACCATGCAGGAAAAGCGCCGCGGCACCGTCGTCCTCGAAATCCGCCTGAACTACATTCGCGAAGTGCGCTCCGGCGCCATGCTCGTCGCGAAGAGCACGCTGACGGGTCTCGAAGGCAAGACGCTCACCTTCACCCATTTCATGTTCGACGCCGAGACGGGCGCGCTCGTCGCGACAGGCGAGGCCATCGCTGTCCTGCTCGATCTCGATGCGCGCAAGACCGTCGCCTTCACGGAGGAGGAGCGCGCCTCGCTCGCGCACCATGTGAGGACGCTCGCATGAGCGGCATGATCGACACCTACAAGGGCTACGTCTCGCTGCAGGAATGCGACGAGATGGGCCACATGAACATCCAGCACTACATCGCCAAGGGCTCCGACAGTTCGTTCAACCTGCGCGTCGCTCTCGGCCACGGCGCGTTGACTCAGGCCGAAACCGGCCTCGGCTATGTCGCCCTCGAACACCACATCCGCTTCCATCGCGAACTCCGCGCCAGCGATCTCGTGGTGATCCGCGCAGGCGTCGTGGAAGTGCGCGACAAGACGCTGCGCATCTATCAGGAGATGCGCGAGGCATTGGACGGCACGCTCGCCGCCACCTTCGTCGTCGACACCGGCTGCCTCGATCTCGCAACGCGCCGTCTCGCGCCCTGGCCGGAGCATGTGCGCGCCGCCGCGCAAAATCTGCAGACGGAGCTGCCGGCCGAGGCGCTTCCCCGCTCGATTCCGCGAGAAGCGGTGGAGCGTGATGTCTCGCTCGCCCGCGCCGACGCACTCGGCATGGTCGAGACCAACCGCTCCGTCGTGAACACCTGGGAATGCGATACCAACAATCACATGAACGCGCGCTTCTTCATGGGGCGCTTCTCGGATGCTCAAGGGCATATGTGGGCGCATGCCGGTCTCGGCCGTCACGAGCAGGCCGCACGCGGCCTCGCCACCGCCACCGTCGAAATGCGCCTCGTCTATTTCCGCGAACTCCGCGCCGGCGAAACGCTCTTCGTGCGCACGGGCATCCTGCCCGGCGAGGGCAGGACGATCCGCTACCGGCACTGGCTGTTCAGCGGCGACACCGGCGAGCCCGCCTGCGCCGCGGGAGGCGCGGGCCTCCTCTTCGACAAGGCAAGCCGCAAGGCCGTGCCTCTGCCGGAAACGGTGCGCGCCCGCCTCGAGACATGAAATTCGTCACCTGAAGAAACGGAAACACGAGAATGAGCGAGATGATCGAAGTCGCGCGGTCCAGCGTCCAGACATGGGAATGCGACCAGATGGGCCACATGAACGTGCAGTTCTATGTGGAAAAGGCGGGCGCCGGTCTCGCGGCGCTCTCGCTTGCGCTCGGTCTCGGCCCCCGCGCCTCGCGCGGCGAGGGCGCGCGGCTGTTCGTGCGCGATCATCACGTACGCTTCCTGCGTGAGCAGCGCCCCGGCGCGCCCTTCTTCATCCGCGCGGGCGTCCTCGAAACGCGCGACTTTGGATTGCGCGTCTACGAAGAGATGGTGAACACGGTGTCGGGCGAACCCGCCGCGAGCTTCATCGCCGAAGTCGAATGGCTCGACGAGGAAACCCGCGAGGTAAAGCCGCTTCCCGCAAAGGCAAAAGCAGCCGCGAAAAATCTTGTCGTCGAACTCCCCCTGCATGGCAGCCCGCGCGGCCTCGAAATCTACGAACCGCGCCCCGCGCCGAAGCTGAAGGAGGCGGACGCGATGGGCATGGTCCGCACCTGGCAGGGCGAAATCGAAACGCCGCAATGCGACGGCCAGGGCTTCCTCACCATCCGCCATTTCATGGGCATCGTCTCGGACGGCATCCCGAACCTTCTCGCGCAGACGAGCGGCGCCGACCGCTCCAGAACGCCGACAGTCGGCGGCGCCGCCCTCGAATACCGTTTCGTTTACCGCCGTCATCCGCGCGTCGGCGATGTGCTGACGCTGAGGAGCGGGCTGAAGCAGGTTGGCCCCAAGACCTACACCTGGTGCCACTGGCTCTTCGATCTCGAAACCGGCGAGGCGATCGCGACAGCCGAAGCCGTCGCTATCGCCCTCGATCTCACGACGCGCAAGGCGATCCCGATACCGGAAGAAATGCGCGCCAATCTCGAGTCGCTGGTAATCGAAGGCCTCGGCGTTTGACAAAGGAAAAGGGGAGGGACATGGAAGGATTTCTTCGTGGCGCACTGACGGCGGAAGAAGGCGCACTGCTCGACAGCGCCGCCGCCTTCAGCGAAAGGACCGTCCGCCCGAACGCGAATGAATGGGAGCGCGCGCGGGGCCAGCCCGTCGAGGCGCTCCGCGAAGCTGCCTCCCTCGGTCTCCTGCGTCTCGAAACGCCGACGGAGCAGGGCGGCCTCGGCCACCGCTATCTCGTGAAGCTCGCGCTATGCGAGGAAATGTCCCGCGCCGACATGGCCTTCACCTTCTCCATGGTGAACACGCAGAACGTCGCTTCGCGTCTCGCCCTCTCGCCCGCCGCGCGACACCGCGACGAACACGTCCCCGCGCTCATCTCGGGCGGCATCTTCGGCGCGACCGCATTGAGCGAGCCCGGCGCGGGCAGCGACTTCTCCGCGATCCGCACCCGCGCGGAAAGGACGGAAGGCGGCTGGCGTCTCGACGGCGAAAAGGCCTGGATCACCAACGCCTCGATAGCCGACCTCTTCATCACCTATGTGCAGACGGACCCCGCCGCCGGCTGGCGCGGTATCGCCTGCTTCCTCGTCGATGCGCGCAAACCGGGCTTCACCCGCCGCCCCGCCTACGATCTCATGGGCGGCCACGCGATCGGCGCGGGCGGCTTCGCGCTCGAAAACTACATCGCCTCGGAAGACGACATGATCGCGCCGCCGGGCGAGGCCTTCAAACTTGCCATGAAGGGCGTCAACGGCGCCCGCGTCTATGTCGCCGCCATGTGTGCGGGGCTGCTTGGCAATGCGCTCGAAACCGCGCTCGGCTACGGCGCGGAGCGCCACGCCTTCGGCAAATCCCTGCTCGACCATCAGGGGCTCAACTGGTCGCTCGGCGATGTCGCGAACGACCTCGAAGCCCTGCGCGGCCTCGTCGCGCATGCGGGCGGGCTCATCGACCGCGAGGAAGATGCCGTCATGGCCGCCGCCCACGCCAAGAAATTCGCCGGCCGCGTCACGCTCCCCCGTATCGCCGATTGCATCCAGTCGATGGGGGCGGCAGGGCTGCGCGAGGAATACGGCCTCCACCGCCACCTCGCCTGCGCCAGGATCGCCGCCTACACCGACGGCAGCACCGAAATCATGAACGACCGCATCGGCGCGGGCCTCCTCAAGGCCTACGGTCCCGCCTAACGTCCCTCGCGCTCCAGCCGCGCCGCGAAGCCGCGTATTTCCTTCGCCACGATCTCCGGAAATTCCATCGGCAGGAAATGCGTCGAGCCCGGCACCTGCATCATATGCGCCGCCGGGTCGCGCCGCTTCAGCAGCATCGGAAAGGGCGGGCGGCAGGTCGAGCCGCGTTCGGCGCGAACAAGCGCGAAGGGCACATGCAGGTTCCGGACGGCCGTCGTGATGTTGTGTCCCTGCGCGCGGAAGTTCGCGGCCTCCCATGCGGGCGCGCAGGAAAGCTCGATCTGACCGTCCTCTCGCGGCTTCGTGCCGCCCTCGACGTAATCTTCCAGGAACCCGCGCGGCCATGTGCGGAAGGCGCCGCGTCCTTCGTAGCGGTCCACCATCGTCTGCCGGTCGGCGAATACGGCGCGCCGCTTTTCCGCCCCGTCGGCAAGCGGGTTGCCGCGTCGCCGCAGAAGCTGCGACGCCAGCATGACGATGCGCGCAGCCGTCGGGATCATCACCGGATCGAACAGCGCGATCCCGCGCACGAGGTCCGGCCGCGCCGCCGCCGCCATCACGCTCGCGGTGCCGCCCATCGAATGTCCGGCAAGGATGATCTTCTTCCCCGTCGCCTGCTTGAAATCCTCCGCCATCGCGATCAGGTCGTCGCGATAGACATACCAGTTGCGGTGGCGGGCGGGATCGGCGGTGAGCGTCGTCTCCCCGTGCCCGCGCGCATCCCAGGCGCGCACATGAAACTGGTCGGAGAGGCCGGAAAGAATCCGCCGATAGGTAAAGCCGTTGAAGCCGTTGGCATGGGCGAAATGGAGGGGAGCCTTGCCGGGCTCTCCCGCTCCCCATTCGAGATACGAAATCGCCCCGTCCGGCAGCGGCAGCTCGCGCCGCACCGGCGTCTCACGCACAACAGAATTCATAGAGGTTCAATCCAGCAGTTTCTTCTTCTTGAGCCACCCGGCCACGATCGCGACAGCTTCCGCCATCTTGTCCGGCTGGCCAATATAATAATGCGTCGCGCCTTTGACGACATGAAGTTCCTTGTCGTCATGTTGCACGCCCGCATATATGCGCGCCGCGTGGCTCGGCGTGCAGCCGTCATCCGCGCTGTTCTCGATCACGAGCACCGGCACGGAGATGTCGCTGGCGCATTTCGGCCCGTTCGCCCGGCTCTCCCGGTAGGACCATTGCGACAGCCACGCCCGGAGCGATGAGTAGCGCGCAAGCCCCGCCGGCATCATGTTGACGGTCTTGGGGTCGCCCATGAAGCACCAGTTCGGACCCTTCCGGTCGTTCGGATCGATCGACAGGTCGAGCCAGCGCGGATCCGCCATCGTCCCGTGAACCACGAAGGCGCGTTCTTCCGTCCCGCGCCCCTCCCGCTTCAATTGTTCGAGCTTGCCGCGCACCCATGCATCGATCCGGCCTGAGCGTGCGATCTGCGCCGCGCGGAAGCGGGCGAGATAGTCGTCGGTATAGGGCGGCTGGTTCGGGTTCTTCGGGTCGTAGAGATCGAGCTCCACATCCCGGTCCTCCGGGTCGAGTTCGTTGCGGATCGACGGGTCGAGCCATTCGGTCAGCGTGATCGCCCGGCTCACATGCGCCGCGAGCTGCAGCACCGCGTCGGCGGGAATGAGCCCCGCGCCTTTCACGTCCACCGGGTCGCCCCAGGGCGTCGCCGTGATCGTCGGCTTCTCGGCCTGTGACTGGTAGAACATCGACAGCGAGCCGCCGCCCGACCATCCCGCCATCACCACCTTCTCGTAGCCGAGCTTCTCCTTGGCGTAACGCACGTAATGCCCGAGATCGAGCAGCACCTTCTCCATGATCAGCGCGCTGTCATTATGCGGATAGCGGCTGCCGCAGGTGAGGCAGGGAATGCCGGCGGCCGCCAGCGCATTCGGCATCGGCAGCAGGTTCATCGTCCCCGTCGGATGCATGAAGATCAGCACCGTCTTCGACGTCGAACCCTTCGGCTTCAGGTGCTGCCCTTCCACCACGATGGTGTCGAGCGCGCCCGCATAGGTCTCCTTGAACGGCGAACTTTCCTGCCAGTGCAGGTGAAAGGGAATGCGTTCGACCTCGTGGCGCTCGCTCATGTTGTTCACTCCGCCGCGCTTTTCGCTGCCTTCTTGAAGTCCGGCTTGCGCTTGTTGAGGAAGGCGTCCACCGCCTCGTGATGCTCCGGCGTCGTCCAGCAGATTTTCAGCGCATCGGTCTCGCGCTTCTGCGCGGCGGTGAGGTCCGTCGTGCAGGCGTTCTGCGTCAGCAGTTCCTTCGTCATGCGAAGCTGGCGCGACGGGTTCTCCGCGATCTGCGCCGCGATGCTGAACGCCTTGTCGAGCAGTTTGTCGCCCGGCACGACATATTCGCAGAGCCCCTTCTCCTGCGCTTCCGCCGCGAGGTACAGCCGTCCCGAAAGCATCATCTCGTTCGCATGGCCCCAGCCCATCCGGCTGACGAGGAAATGCGACGAGGCGAGCTCCGGCACGATTCCCATCTTCACGAACACCATGCCGAACTTCGCTTCCTCCGCGGCGACGATCACGTCGAAGGGCAGGATCATGGTGACGCCGATCCCGACCGCCGGCCCGTTCACCGCCGCGATCATCGGCTTCGAGGAACGCACGAGTTCGATCCAGTCGACGCCGCGTGGCATGCCGCCGCTCCCGCCCGCCGTATCGTTGCCGGGGTCTTTCCCGTCGAGCCGCGTCTTGAACGTACCCTCGATGTCAGCGCCCGCGCAGAAGCCGCGCCCTTCGCCCGTCATCACGATGGCGCCGATATCGGGATCGTCATTCGCCTTTTGAATCGCGTCCGCCTGCTCCTCCGCCATTTTCGGCGTCCAGGCGTTCAGCCTGTCCGGCCGGTTCATGGTCAGCAGCAGGATGTTGCCGCGCTTCTCGGTCTTGATTTGCGTGTAATCCATTTCCGGTGTCCTCCCGTATATCTTTTGCCTAAAGTCTAGGCAGCGCCTGAAGCCGCCACAAGGGAGGCGCAGCCGCGCCTGCTTGACGTTGCGTCCCCTTGGGCCGGTAGCCGCCGGTCGAAATTTCCAGGAGGTTGAGCGTGTCGATTGTCGATCTGGCGGTGCAGAACCTTGCCTCGCCGATGGTGCTTTTCTTCGCCCTGGGCGTGGCTGCCGCGCTCCTCCGCTCCGATCTCTCGGTGCCGGAAGCGGCGGCGAAATTCCTCGCCCTCTATCTCATGCTCGCCATCGGCTTCAAGGGCGGCGTGGAAGTCTCGAAATCCGGTCTTGATCCGGCCATGGGTCTGACGATCGGTGCCGGCATTCTTCTCTCCTTCGCAATCCCGCTCGCGGGATATTTTTTCATCCGCATGACGACCCGCCTCGGCGCGATCGACGCTGCCGCCGTCGCCGCGCATTACGGCTCCATCTCCATCGTCACCTTCGTTGCCGCGACGGAGATCGTGCGCGGCCTCGGCCTCGCCTATGAGGGATATCTGATCGCCGTCGCCGCCGTCATGGAAACGCCGGCCATCGTCGCGGCGCTTCTTCTCGCGCGCCGGGCGGCGCCCGCAGCGGGGGACGGCCCGAGGGAGGGCATGGGGCCGCTGCTCCGCGAAGTCGCGACCAACGGCTCCATTGTCATTCTCGTCGGCGCTTTCCTCATCGGCTGGATCACGGGCGAGCGCGGCATGTCGATGATCTCGCCCTTCATCGTCGATCCCTTCCGGGGCATCCTCTGTCTCTTCCTGCTTGACATGGGCCTCGTCGCGGGCCGCGGCCTTCGCCAGGGCGCGCGCGAATTGTCGCCGCCACTGATCGCCTTCGGCATCTATTTCCCGCTGGTCTCGGCCTCCCTTGCTGCGGCCCTCGTCGTTCCGCTTGGCCTCTCCGTGGGCGGCGCCGCGCTCTTCATCACGCTGGCGGCCTCCGCCTCCTACATCGCGGTGCCGGCCGCCATGCGTCTCGCGCTGCCGGAGGCGAACCCCGCGATCTATCTCACGCTGTCGCTCGGCGTGACCTTTCCCTTCAACCTCTCGCTCGGCATCCCGCTTTATGCGGCGGTCGCCCAGCGCATCGCCGGATGAGGTGACGAGATGGAAATGCACAGCAAGAAACGCATCGAGATCCTGCTCGAAGCTCCGGCGCAGAAGCGCCTGACCGACCTGCTGGATCGCCTGGACGTCACGGGATACACGGTCCTGCCCGTCATCGGCGGCAGGGGGCATCACGGCGTCTGGAGCCGCGAGGGCCTTCCCTCCGCCGCCGGGACGATGGTCTCGGTTTCCATCATCGTGGCGGAAGAAAAGCTCGACGAGGTTCTCGAACCTGTCTTCGAGCTGGTCCGCCGTCACATCGGCATCGTCACCATCTCGGAAGTCATGGTGATTCGCGGCGAGCGCTTCTGAACCGGCCGGAGCCGCTCTAGCGGCTTTTGAAGCTCGCCCACGCCACGGCGATCATCGCCGCGATGACGCCGAGGATCGCCGCCATGAAGAGCGTGAAGGTGACCGTGTTCCAGTCCGCGCCCGTGAAACCGAGCCCGCGTCCGCCGGTCATCGCCGAGACGACGGAGGCGATGATGTTCCCCCAGCCCGTCACGATCAGTCCCCAGACGATCACGCGTGCCATCGTCGCGCCCATCGCCGCATGCGCCATCGCACCCGCCACCGCGATCATCAGCATCCCGTTCAGCGCGCCTTCCATATGCGCCATCCGCCACGCGCGCACGTCGCCCGGCCACATCGTCGCCGCGCCCGGATCGAGCGAGGCGACGAGCACGGAGGCGAAGGGAAACCCCGCCAGCATGCCCGCAAGGAATACAAGCGCGCCGTGTCCGGCGAGCAGCATCTGCATGTTCTTGTTCATGTGTTTTCCCCCATCCCGGTCGCGCCTCCCCGCGCGACCCTCGCCGCGAGCATAGCCCCGTTTCGCTGGCGAAGGCGAGCCCCCGCCGTTAGTCTCTCGGCAGACGGAACATCGGAGGGGTCTCATGAATCTCGAACTGACCGGCAAGCATGTCTTCATCGCGGGCGCGAGCCGTGGCATCGGCTTCGGCATGGCGCGTACCTTCGCCGCCGAGGGCGCGAAGGTCGGCATGGCCGCGCGCGGCGAGAAATCGCTCGACGAGGCGCGCGAGGCGCTGATTGCCGAAGGCGTGAAACCGGAAAATCTTTTCACTGTCGCGGGCGACATGACGGCGTCCGGCGAGATCGCCGCCGCACTCGATGCGGCGGAGGAGAAGCTCGGCCCCCTTCACTGCGCCATCGCGAATGTCGGTCTGTCGCGCGCACCGCTCGGCTTCGACGTCTCCGACGAGGACTGGGACGCCGACATGAAGCAGAACCTCTTCGGCTCCGTCTGGCTCGCCCGCGAGGCTGCGCGCCGCATTCTCAAGCGCCCGCGCGAGGAGCGCGAGCACGCAAGCCTTATCCTGATTTCATCCATTGCGGGCGTCGACGCCATGGGCACCTCGCTCACCTACGCGGCCTCCAAAGCCGGCATCAATCATTTCACGCGCCAGCTCGCGAAGTTCACCGGCAAGGAGGGTCTGCGCGTCAACGCCATCGCGCCCGGCAACATTCTCTTCGAGGGCGGCGTCTGGGACAGGAACACGAAGGAGCGCCCGGAAGCCTGGGAACGCTGGATCAAACGCGAAGTCGCGCTCCGCCGCTTCGGCACCGTCGAGGAAATCGCCGACGCCGCCGCCTTCCTTGCCAGCCCCCGCGCGAGCTTCATCACCGGCGAGGTCCTCGTCGTCGATGGCGGTCAGGTGCGGTAGGTATTCGGCCTCTCAGCCCACCCGCCCCTGGGGGCGGGTCGAAATTCACGAAGAGAATTTCGGGGCGGGGGAGGCCGCAATGTGGTGCCGGGAGATTCTGTCTGGACGATCCGTATACGTCCTGCCCCCGCCCCAAACGGCCTCCAGCCGTTTGACCCTCCCCGAGGGGAGGGTGGGAAGAAAGAGATCTTCTTCCCTCAATCCTTCCCGATAGACCCGTCCTTGAACAGCCGCTCCTTCATCTCCTTGTCGAAGCGCGGATTGTTGCGCCTGAGCCATTCGAGCACCATCACCGCATGCTCGATTTCCTCGTCGCGATTATGCTCGAGGATTTTTGTGAGTTCCGGATCGGTGCAGGCTTCCGCGCGCTGGTTGTACCAGTCGACGGCTTCCAGCTCCTCCATCAGCGACACGATGGCGCGGTGCAGGTTGAGCGCTTCCGCCGAGAGGTTTTGTTCGTGCAGGCCTTCGCTGGACATGGGGGCTCCTGTGGGCTTCGGAAATTCCGGCGGTTCGTCTGTCGCCGCCGTTTCGGGTCTGGATGGCGCGGTGCGCCGCCGGCCGAAAAGGCGAGAGAGGAAACCGCTATCGCTCATTCAACAACCAGACGGAACTGGCGCCGTGTCAGGCGCGGGTAAGGCGGGAAATCGATCAGCCGCTCCCCGCCTGCCTGTCTTAGCATGGAAAGCGCCGCCTCGCGTTGTTCTCCCTGCAACGTCGCCAGAAAATCGAGCGGCCGTTGCAGCATCCAGAGATCGAAGGCGAAGATCGCGCGCGTGCCGGTCGTGCCTTCCAGCGTGAATTCATGTTGCCCCAGCGCGCGCGGCAGCGGTTCCTTGCCCGCGATGAGCTCGGGATGCGCCTCCACATGGCACTTCAGGGCATCTGCCGTTTTGATGAGCACCGGCAGATATTCGCGCATCATCCGTGCAAGGATCGGCGTCAGCGTCTCCGGCACCTCATCGTTTGCGAGAAACGCGCCGCCCTTCGGCTGCGGCGGCTTCGTCATCCGCAGCACCCATTTGACGACATGGGGCGCGAGCTTCTTCATGATCTCGCCGGAGGCCGGGTCGCGGTACTGATGCGCGTAGAGCGGCCCGTAAAGGCCGAAATCGCCGATCGAGGGCCGCGTGCCGAAGAGATAGTCGTGTTTCGCGAAATGTGCGTCGAGTTCGGCGAGCAATCCCTCATAGCTTTTCTCGATGGCGGGGCCCGTTTCCGGCGTCACGCCGAGAAAGGGCAGGGCGCCGGCGAAGGGCTTCGCCGTTTCCTCGCCCGTCGCGCGCTGGCCCGCCTCGTCGAGGTCCGGACGGGACAGCCGCCCGAACTCCGAAATCGCCCAGTCGCGGTTCTTCGTCCAGCGGTAATGCATCGCCGGAATTTTCAGCCACTCGTCCGCATAGGCCTCGATCAGCAGCGCCGCGAGCTTCTGTTTCGCGCCTTCCGGATAGATGTCGCCGTCCGGAAACCGGGCCTCGAAATTGTCGATGATCTCGGAGGAGTCCTGCCACGTCTCGTCCTCCGGCGTCACGACGACGGGGATCACCGGCCAGCCGACCCGCGCCATGATGACGTTCCGGTAGATCTCGCGCGATGGCGTGATTTCGGAAAAGGGGATGCGCTTGTAGCGCAGATAGGCGCGCACCTTGCCGGAGAAGTAGCTCACTTCCGCGCCGTAGAACTCGTATCCCTTGGTCATCGTTCTCCGCTTTCGCTATCTCTCCCTCGCCCCTTTGGGGAGAGGGGTGAGAGGACAATGGAAACGTCCGGAGGACGTTTCGTCCTCGAACGCCCGCCGGAGCGGCGAAGCCGCGCAGGTGGGAAGGGTGAGGGGGCGCCTCATCCCGTGCCTTCTATTTATTGGCACGAATTATGTCAATTCACACCACCGCCCGTCACCGCCCGGTCACTTCCGCCGCCTCCGCTCCCGTCAGCACGTCGAGATAAAGCGCCTGCCGGCACTGGTCGAGACAGGCGATCAGGTGGTGCGGCCGCGCGCCCTCCGCGCTGGCGCCCGCGACATAGAAGAAGATGTTGTAATGCGCGCCACCCACATTGCTGACGGCATCGAGCTGCCACACCTCGTCATGCGGTGGTGTCTTCTCGTCCTCGCCGGCGGCGGCCTCGATAAGCGCGCTCGCGCGGGCAAGCCGCTTCTCGGCCGTTTGTCCGCCCACGAGTGTTTCGAAGCGGATGTCGTAGCGCGCATCGAAGGTGGCGTCGGCCGGCGGCGGCACCGCGCCCGGCGGCATCGCGAGGATCGACACGGGGTCCGCCGAGCCATGCGCCACCCAGGCTTCCCCCTGTACTGGCACCAGCGCCTGCCCCTTCGGCGAACAGACGCGCACGAGCCACCGGTCGAAAGGCTGAGGCACGGGAGCCGTCTTGCCCGCCGGTGCGCGTCCACAGAGAAAATCCGTCGGATCTTCCGCGATGCTCGCCGTGCTCCCCGAGCCTTCGCCGCTCTCGCCCGGCACGCTCGCTTCGCTCTCGCTGGCCGCGCTCTGCCGCAGCGGCGGCCCTTTGGGCAGCGGCGCAGGCGCCATCTCCGCGTCTTCGGCTTCGTAATCCATCGTCGCGTCCGTTATGCCGGTGTCCGGTCCGGCATCCGGCACCGGATCGCCGGGTTCCCACACGGGCACGCTCTGCGCGAGTTCCAGGACCGGCGAAGCGGCGGACGACAGAACGGGAAAGGCGGAAACCAGAAAGGCGAAAAGGAAAAGACGGTGAAACGGCATCATGGGCGCGGGCCTGCTTGTTTTTTGAAACCTTAGCCCGCGCGGTCCCTCCTGTCGTCCTCCGCCCTCAGTAGCAGCCATCGGCATAGCATTGCGTCTTCAGCGGGTCGCCGGGGTCCTTCGGCCTGTCTTCGCGCGAAAGACTGTCATAGTCGCCGAACTCCCGGTTGAAGGGCTGCCAGGGCTGGGTCTCCGCCTCGTCCGTCTGGCCGAGCGTCACGGTCGTGTCGCCGACCGTGATGACCTTTCCGGGTGCCGCCGCCGCGGGCCGCCCGCCGAAGCCGCCGCCGTCGAGCCGCTGGTATTCCTCCTCGGCCGGCGGCGTCTGGCGGTCCGGCGCCTCGGCGCAGGTGTCGAGAAGGCCGCCCGTCTGGCAGGCGGCATGGGCGGGTGCCGCGAGCGCCGTCAGCAGCGCGGCGAGAAATGAAAGGCGGATCATCGGGACACGTGCTTCCTCGGAGAATGGCTGTTTACCAAGGATACCGGCCTTCTTCCGCCTTCGGAAGCCCCGGAAATCATTGACGCACACAGTCATCGACAAATCTGAACATAACCCTCGTTGAGTGGCGCGCGGGCCCGGCACAAGCTTCGGGTCAGGAAGGCGCCGGAGTGAAGTTGCAGCGGCGCCGCAGTGGAGTGAGCATCATGAGCACCATGTCGAGCCCCGGTTTCAACAGACTGGAACGCCGCTTCCTTCGGGAGCCCGGTCACGGCGCACCCGCTGGCGCCTTTGGCCGCCGCACCTTCGGCCGCGTCGCCCCTTCTCCGGCCGGCGAGCTTGAGGTCGAGCGCATCCTGGCCCGCTGCCGCGCCCGCCGTCTCGAAGACGTGAAGCAGGAAGAGCGCACGCGCACCGCATGGAACGGTGAAAGCCTCGGCTACCTGGCAACAGGCGTCAGCCTCGTCGCCCTGTCCGCGATTTCGGTGCTGCCGATCTTCTGATCGCGCACCCCAGCGAAGTACCGGCGGCGGGTCTTAACCCCCCAAGACCCGCCATCGTTCAGGCCCGCGTTCTCCGGAACGCGGGCCGCTTTCTTGGAGCTGATGCCTGCATGCTTCCCACCCTCCCCTCGGGGAGGGTCGAAATTCGCTTCGCGAATTTCGGGGCGGGGGTCGCGCCGACCTTTTCTCTCAACCCTCTCCCCAACCAGAAGTGTCATCCCGGCGAAGGCCGGGACCCACTCGCAGTTCCCCTTGCCGCAGCATCGGAAGTTTGCTGTGCGGGTCAGGAGAAGCTGTCTTGATCCTGGTCGCGTCAGCGCCGCCGCATCACGCACACGAAACTTTCTACCGGCTGCCGCTTTTCTGTTCTCAGCACTTCCGTTCCGAGTGACACCGCGTCGAACCCGTGGGCTTCGCCAAGCCCGCGCAGATAGGCCTCTGTGTGCCGGAAGCGCCGCGTCGGGCCGATCTCGAAGCCGCGCGACACTGCCTCCTCCGAGGCCCCGTCCGATTTCTCCGTCGAGAACACGAACCAGCCCTGCGGCAGAAGCACTTTTTCGAGCGCCGCAAATAGCGGATCGAGGTCGCCGAGATAGATCACCGTGTCGCAGGCGATGGCGAGGCCGAAAGGTCCGCGCTCGCTTTCAAGCGTCGCGATGAGTTCGCCCGCAATCACCTTCGTGTAGAACCCCGACGCTTCCGCCGCCGCGCACATGCGCGGGCTCAGATCGATGCCGGTGAGCGCCGCGCAATGCCGTTTGAAAGCCGCGCCCGAAAGCCCGGTCCCGCAGCCGAGATCGATGGCGTCATGAGGCCCGCCCGGCGAGAACCCGTCCGCCGCCTCCGCCGCCGCGGCGAGAAGCTCCGGTCCCCGATAGGCAAGCGTCCCCGTCATGTGGCCGTCATAGCGCGGTGCGTAGCCGTCGAAGAGCGCGCGCACATAGGCCGCGCTCGCTTTCACCGGCGCTGGCTGCGCCTCGAGTTCGGCAAGCCGGATCGCGGCGCCGCGCCGGTCCGCGGGATCGTCCGCCTGCGAGGCGCGATAGTGCCGCGCCGCGCGCTCGGGCTCGTCGAGCGCCGCCCATGTCTCGCCGAGCCGGAAATGCGCTTCGGCGCGGGCATGCGTGTTGCTTTCCGTCTCGTCCGTCGCGATCCGCAGCACGCGCTCGAAATCGCCGATGGCGCGCGCCGTGTCCTCCGCCGCCATCCGCGCCGCGCCCAGCGCGAGCAGCACCTCCGCCGAGCGTCCGTCGAGGAAGCTCGCCTCGTTGAGCGCCGCGAGCGCTTCCTGATGGCGGCCTTCGAGGCTCATCGCGCGGGCGAGCACGGTGAGCGCGCGGGCATTCGCCTGTCCCGCCGCCATCATCGGTTCGAGAAGGCCGGAGGCCCTTGCCGGTTCGCCGAGGTCGATCAGGCAATGCGCGAGAGATGAGAGAAGCCCGGCCGACCATCCTTCCTCGTTTCGCGCCGCCGCGACGCTTTCCGCATGGGCGATCGCCCCCGCGCGGTCGCCCGCCGCGATCAGGCGTTCCATCGCGGAAAGCGGGTCGCTTCCCTCCGTCTCGCCGGGCCGGGCTTGATCCGTGAACGGAGGGTTGAGGGTCAGCGACGGCGGTATGTCGTCGGGCCGGGCCGCCGCGCTCGCCTCGCCACCTTGCGGGTCGTCTGAAATCGAGGACATCTTTTTTCGCCAGAACAAAAGGGCCGGCGGGTTATCCCCGTCCGGCCCTTGCATTTATCCCCGGCCTGTTCATCCGTAAACAGGGTACGAGGCCGCAGGAGTGCTTTGTGACGTTATCGTGACAGTTCGATGACAGTGCCCTCGAAACGGCCCGCTTTATCCCCGGGTCAGCCCTTGATCTCGCACCGGCCATTGTTGATCACGACCGCGTCGCGCTCCTTCACGCGCGCCCGGAAGGAGATCTCTCCCTTGTCCTTCCAGATGTCGACGGTCACCGTATCGCCCGGAAAAACCGGTGCCGAAAAGCGCACATCGAAGCCCGTGATCTTCGTCGGATCGTAGTCGAGTGCCGACGAGATGATCGCGCGGCAGCACGTTCCATACGTACACAGACCATGCAGGATCGGTTTCGGAAAGCCCACCGCCTTCGCGAATTCCGGATCGGAATGCAGCGGGTTGCGGTCGCCTGAAAGACGATAGAGCAGCGCCTGGTCGGGTTTCGTTTCCGCGTCGACGCTCATGTCGGGTTCGCGTTCCGGCAGCTTGTGCGGTTGCGGCGCGCCCTCGCGCGGACCGCCGAAGCCGCCATCGCCGCGCGCGAAGATCGTCGATGTCAGCGTGCAGAGCTTGTCGCCGCCCTTCTCGCTGAGGTCGGTTTCGGTGACGATGATCGCGCCCTTGCCTTCGCCCTTGTCCCACGCGCCGACGACGCGGCTGTCGGCCGAAAGTTTCGCGGCGATCGGAAGCGGCTTGTAGAGTTTCAGCCGCTGCTCGCCATGCACCACCATCGCGTAGTTGATGCCGCTGTCGCCGATGGCGCCCGCGCCCCATGCGACGACCGTCGCGAGCGTCGGCACGGTCTTCAGGTTCTTCTCGTAGACGAAGGGCAGTTCCTTCTCGTCCATCGGGTCGCGGCCGAAGCCGATGCCGAGCGCATAGAGCATCGTCTCGCGGTCGCCATAGCTGAATTCCTGGCCTTCCGCCTTCAGGCTCATGAGCTTGTCGTAATTGATCGCCATATCGACCTCCCTTGGATGTGCGTCCGTTTCTTGGGCCATAAGAAAGCGGTTCCGTGTCCCCGGCGCAAGCATGCTATCAATGGGAAAACGGATTAAGGGAGACCCGTCATGAGCACATCCGCCGCCGCCCGCCTGCAACAGGACGCAGGGGAATGCTTCAAGGTCGAGATCAGGGACCACATCGCCCATATCGTCCTCGACCGGCCGGAAAAGATGAATGCGATGAACCGCGATTTCTGGCACGATCTGCCGCGCATCGTCCGCGAGATCGACGAGGGCGCGCTTGCCCGTGTGATCGTGATTTCATCGACCGGCAAGCACTTCACCGCCGGCATGGACCTCTCGGTCTTCACCTCCGGTCCCGACATGAAGGGCAAGGAGACGGCGCGCGTCCGCGCGAACCTGATGCGCACCGTGCTTCAGCTCCAGAAGACCTTCTCTTGTCTCGATGAGGCGCGCATGCCGGTCCTCATGGCCGTGCAGGGCGGCTGCATCGGCGGCGGCGTCGATTTCGCCTCCGCCTGCGACATGCGCTACTGCACGAAGGACGCCTTCTTCTGCATCCAGGAAATCAACATCGGCATGACGGCCGATGTCGGCACCTTCCCGCGCCTGCCGCATCTGATGCCGCAGGGCCTTGTGCGCGAGCTCGCCTATACCGGCCGCCGTCTCTTTGCGGAGGAGGCGCGCTCCTGCGGTTTCGTCAATGCCGTCTTCGACACGCAGGAAGAAATGCTCGACGCCGTCATGGGCATCGCCCGAGACATCGCCGCGCGTTCGCCGCTCGCCGTATTGGGTTCGAAGGAAATGCTGAACTACGCCCGCGACCATTCCATCGCGGACGGGCTGCGCCACATCGCCGTCTGGCAGAGCGGCATGTTCCAGCCGGCGGACATGATGGAAAGTTTCGCGGCGAAGTCGGAGAAGCGCGATCCGGAGTTCGACGATCTGCTGCCGGACCAGTCGGCGCTCTGACGCGGCCCTAGCGTTCGCCGATCACTTTCCACAGGCTTGTTGCCGTCATCACGTCTTCGTCTCCCACGCTGAAGCGTCCGGAGACGAAGATGATGGCGCGCGTCTTCCGCTCGAGTTTCGGGTGGCAGACGACGAGATCGCCGGGCTTCGCGCCCTTGAGGAAGCTCGCCTGCAGGCTCAATGTAACGCAGGTCTTTCCATCCGCGCCGCGATGCGCGGCCGAGCCGAGAAAGGCGTCCGCGAAGGTAAGCATCATGCCCTCGTGAACCGTGCCGTCCTCGCCCACATGCCGCTCGTCCACGATGAAGGCGAAGAGGCGCTCGCCGTCTTCCCCGCGCTCGAAAAGCGGCCCCACATGAGCCTCGAACGGATCGTGCAGCGCGCTCGATCGCCAGCCGTCGGGCACGGCGACATCGACGGGCGAAGAAAGGGGCTTTCTCACGTCTCGTCGGGTCCCTTGATCGCGTAGACGCCGGTCGCCGTCATCAGGATGCGGTCGCCTGCGCGAAGCTCGCCCGAAATGAAGAGCACGGTGCGCGTCGCGCGCGTCACTTCCGCGCGTCCGGTGATCGTCTCGCCCTTTTCGCCCGCGCTCACGAAATCGCAATTGAGCGAGAGCGCGCGCACCTGCGCCTCCGCTTCCTTTTCGCGCGCCGCGTCCTTCGCGACGTCCGCAAGCACGATGGCGGCAAGCGTCATCATCATGCCGCCATGGAGCCTGTCGGCGCCGTTCAGGTGATGCTCGGCGATCTCGAAGGTGAAGGCGTCGCCGTCCCGGAAGACGGGGCCCGCATAGCCGCCGAAGCCGCTCGTGTCGACTTGTGTTGAACTCATGGGAACACCGGGGAGGAGAATGAAGATCGGATGGGCTCTATCTAGACGCTCGGAGCGCCGGAGACAAGAAAAGGGCCCGCGGTGAACCGCGGGCCCTGAAGTTTACGAGGAACGATTTTGAAGGATCCGGCGCCACCCCGGGTGGGGGAGGGGTGAGGGCAGGATGACGCCGGATCTTTCGGTGGGTGCAACGGCCGGTGAGGAGCCCGCCGCTGCAGAAGCCATCAAGTCCGTATTAAACGTCCGAAGCCGCGCCGGGTTGCATGGCGATCCAGCGTTCCGGCACACCGAATTTCTCGAGCGCCGAGGCGACGGCCGCCACGCGGTCCTCCGCGTCCTGCTGGACCGACATGTCGGTCGAGGTCAGGGCGGCGTCCGAGGCGACGACATAGATGTTGCGCAGGCCGCGATAGGTGATCTCCTCGGCGACGGCGCGCAGCATCGTCTCCGCCTCGTCGCTCGTCGTCGTCCAGCCTTCGGAGAAATAGACCGGGAAGACCACGCGTTCGCTGTCGTTCACGCCGTAACCGGCGGAGCGCGGCGCGCTCGGGTCGATCGCCGTCACGTAGACCGTGCGCGCGTCGAGGCCCGGTGCGGCCTCGTCGAAGGAAACATCCGCCACATCCGGTCGCGGCAGGGGCAGCGGGCTCGATGCGGCCGCCACCTGCGCGCTCAAGGCGGCGCCGATTGCGGTTGTCAGGCTCAGTGCGCCGACGATCATCAGCCGTTTCATGTCTCGTCCCCTTCCAGTCCTTTTGGGTCCCGGCGGGCGCCCATGCACCCGTCTTCATGCTGCCAATCTGGGCTCCGAATGTGTCGCGACCCGGGTCCCCCGCGGGCGGTTACGGGGAAATTTCAAGGCAATATTGAGGCACTCCACAGGTTCTCTGTTGGTCGGCGGGCTGTTCAATATCCAACAACCGAGCCTCGCAAACGCTACGGAAATGGACGGAGATTCCGCTTTGAGAGGGGGAGCGCGGCGTTTATGGTGCGCCTCAAAGTAGCCGGGCCATCCTGGAAATAAGGCGGCAAACGCCGGACCGGCCACACGTCAACCGGGCGTTCAACACGCCAATTCAACCCTTTCGGGAGACCGTCCATGTCCAGAGAAGCAGTCATCGTCTCGACCGCGCGCACCGGCCTTGCCAAGGCTGGCCGCGGTGGTTTCAACAACACCCACGGCGCCGCCATGGCCGGTCACGCGATCAAGCACGCCATAGAGCGCGCGAAGATCGAGCCGGGTGCCGTCGAAGACGTCATCATGGGCTGCGGCGCGCCGGAAGGGGCCACCGGCATGAATGTCGGCCGTCTTGCCGCGATCTGGGCGGGCTGCCCGGTCACGACGTCGGGCACCACCGTCAACCGCTTCTGCTCCTCGGGCCTCCAGACCATCGCGATGGCTGCGGGCCGCATCGTCAACGAAGGCGTGCCGGTCATGGTCGGCGCGGGCGTCGAGTCGATCTCGCTCGTCCAGATGGGTGGCCAGAACTACAACCGCCTGACCGAAGAAAAGCTCATGCAGGAAAAGCCCGAGCTCTGGATGGCGATGATCGAAACGGCGGAAATCGTGGCCGAGCGCTACAATGTGAGCCGCGAATACCAGGACGAATATTCGCTCCGCAGCCAGCAGCGCATCGCGGCCGCGCAGCAGGGCGGTCTCTTCAAGGATGAGATCGTGCCGATGCAGACCAAGATGAAGGTCGTGAACAAGGAGACGGGCGAAGAGTCGATCGTCGACTACACGGTCGACAAGGACGAATGCAACCGCCCTGAAACGACGCTGGAAGGCCTCTCGTCGCTGAAGCCGGTCTTCAAGAACGGCCAGAAGGTCAAGGAAGGCAAGTACGTCACCGCCGGCAACGCCTCGCAGCTTTCCGACGGCGCCGCCGCCGTCGTGCTCATGGAGCGCAAGGAAGCCGAAAAGAACGGCTCCGACATTCTCGGCGTCTTCCGCGGCTTTGCCGTCGCCGGTTGCGAGCCCGACGAAATGGGCATCGGCCCGGTCTTCGCCGTGCCGCGCCTTCTTGAGCGCCACGGCCTCAAGGTCGACGACATCGACCTCTGGGAACTGAACGAAGCCTTCGCGAGCCAGTGCCTCTACAGCCGCGACCGTCTCGGCATCGACCCCGAGAAGTACAACGTCAACGGCGGCTCCATCGCCATCGGCCACCCCTTCGGCATGACCGGCGCGCGCTGCACCGGCCACATCCTGCTCGAAGGCCGCCGCCGCAAGCAGGCAGGCCAGAACGTGAAATACGGCGTCGTCACCATGTGCATCGGTGGCGGCATGGGCGCAGCCGGCCTCTTCGAATTCGCGTAAGCGATTTCACCGTCTATGCTTCGGGCCCGCGGGGAAACTCGCGGGCCCTTTGCTTTGGAGGAGAACGATGCGCTATTTCGACGACTTCGCCGTGGGCGAGCGCCACGACATTCCCGCCCGCTACGACATGACGAAGGATGAGATCGTCTCCTTCGCGATGAAATGGGACCCGCAGCCCTTCCATGTCGACGAAGAAGCTGCTGCGAAATCCATCTACGGCACGCTCACCGCGTGCGGCACGCATATCCAGGCGATCGTTCTCTGGCTCGCCGCGCGCCTGCCCGAAGAGACGGCCGTTATCGGCGCGCTTGGCTATGACGAGGTGCGGTTCCACAAGGCCGCGAAACTCGGCGACACGCTCCGCCTCGTCATCGAATGCATCGAGACGAAGCCGTCCTCCTCGAAGCCGGATCGCGGCGTCGTGAAGAACCGCCACATTCTGATGAACCAGAACGACGAAACGGTCTTTACCCAGACGACGACATTGCTGATCGCGCGGAAGACGTAAGAAATCCGCTCCTGAGATGGACGGACGGGAGGCTTCTATTCCACTCGTCTCAATTAACAAAAAACCGTCATGGCCCGGCTTGTCCGGGCCATCCACGTCTTGGGCGACGTTCACGAAAGGTAGACGTGGATGACCCGCATAAAGCGGGTCATGACGCATATTGGGGATGCGACGAACCAGGCTCGCCCTTAAAGCCCCAGCACCAGTTTCGCCATGATGCCGCGCTGAACCTCGTTCGAGCCGCCATAGATGGAAGCGGCGCGATTGTTGAGATAGGTCGGCATGAAGACCATGCCTTCCTCCGGTCCGACCGGTTCGACATTCGATCCCGGCGCGCGCGCATCGGGCTGATCGACGCCTGAGTAATAGGCGATGGTCTCGATCGCGATCTCGTCGAGGCGCTGGCGCATCTCGGTGCCGCGCGTCTTCAGCATCGACGAAGCGGGGCCGGGGTTCTTGCCGCCTGCAAGCTCTGCCATCACGCGATGCTCGGTCATCTCCATCGCCTTCACCTCGATGGCGGCTTCGGCGATCTTGCGCGCAAAGCCCTTGTCGTCGATCAGGCGTTCGCCGTCATTCGATCTTTCGCTCGCCGCGACCTCGCGGATCTTCTCGATGCCGACTTCGAGCGAAGCCGCGAAGGCGCCGCCGCGCTCGAACTCGAGGAGATATTTCGCGACCGTCCAGCCGTCGTTTTCCTCGCCCACGCGGTTCTTCTTCGGCACGCGCACATCGTCGAAGAACACCTGGTTCACTTCGTGCTCGCCCGCCAGCGTGATGATCGGTTCGACCTTGATGCCGGGCGTATTCATGTCGAGAAGAAGAAAGGTGATGCCCTGTTGCGGCTTGCCGCTCGCATCCGTGCGCACGAGACAGAACATCATGTTCGCGAAATGCGCATGCGTGGTCCAGATCTTGGTGCCGTTGAGCACATAGTCGTCGCCGTCGCTCACTGCTTTCAATTGAAGCGAGGCGAGGTCCGATCCCGCGCCCGGCTCCGAATAGCCCTGGCACCAGTAGTCCTCGCCGGAGAGGATGCGCGGCAGGTAGTAATCCTTCTGTTCCCTGGTGCCGAACTTCATCAGCATCGGCCCGCACATGCGAAGCCCCATGGGCGAAAGGCCCGGTGTGCCGTAGCGCGTGCATTCCGAGGTCCAGATGTATTTCTGCATCTCGGTCCAGCCCGTGCCGCCATATTCGACCGGCCAGCTCGGCGCGACCCAGCCTTTCCTGTAGAGGATCTTCTGCCAGGCGAGGTTCCACTCCTTGTCCGTGAAGACGGAGGTGGTGCGCTTGCCCGCATCCGCGAGCTCCGGCGTCAGGTTCTCGTCGAGAAAGGCGCGCACTTCGTCGCGGAAGGCAGCATCCGCAGGCGTGAGATCCAGATTCATTTTCTTCTTCTGCTTTGTGGCGATATCAGCGCAGACAGTCTGTCGAGACTCCCATGCGGCGGCAAGCCTGGTGTGACGGGGACGCCTTCGCGAAGCGCATCGCAAAACCGGCCGTATTCGCAAGCGCCCTCACGGCCGGACGCACCATCGGCCTTGCCGCTGCGGAAACCGTGACGCCGCATTGCTCCTGCAGATGCTTCGGCAACAGGTCGATCGCCGCCTGCGTGATCAGGCGCTGCACGGGCTTGCCCGCGAGCGGCGTCGCATTGCGCACCAGTTCGAGGAATTCGTGCACCGTGTCGTTCGCATAGAGCGTCGGCGTCATCTCCGCCATGTAGGTGTCCATCTCTGCTTTCGATGTCGGTACCCATTCGGCACCGAAGCCCTTGCCGATCACCTCACCTTCCCGGTAGTAGCGGTCCTCGTCCTCGATGGAGAGTCCGGGCTCGGCATAGCGCTTGTACGCATTGAGAAAGCCCCACGCCGCCGTCACATGCACCCAGGTGAGAAGCTTGGGGTCCATCGCGCGGTAAGCCTGACCGTCATGCGTCGTGCCCGTCACGCGCTCATGCATTCGCGTCACGCGGTCGAAGGTCTGCTGCGCCATCCTGGCCGGCCCATAGGTCACGGCCGCCGCCGCCATGCCGGTACGCTCCATCCGGCGGATCGGGTCGACCTTGAAGGTCGAGTGATCCCAGACGCCCGCGCGCACATGTTTCTCCGCAAGTTCGAGGATCACCGCTGCAATGCCGCCGACCGCGCTCACGATCGGGTTCGCGCTCACCTTCCAGCCCATCGAGCCGGGGCCGAGCAGGCCCGGGTCGCCCTCCGGTTTCGAAAAATCGAGTTGTGGCATCGGGCTGCTGTAGTCGCGCGGCGCCGTCGCCTCCGCGCCGTCGCGCTTCAGGGTGGTTTTCGCCGCTTCGCCCTGTATCGACATCAAGTCTCTCCCGTTTGCCTTCCGAACCCTGCCACGAATATAATCCAAGTAATTGCTCGGAAAACTCGGATTTGAATGCCCTTGGGAGGCGCCGCGGGCCGCCTCACCGGAGAACCCTCAAGTGGTTGATCTGAAACCGAAAAAGCAGCCGAAACAAGCCCGCTCGAAGGCAAGTTTCGATGCCATTGTCGGCGCCGCTGCTCGGCTTTTGCGTGAGCGGGGTTACGAGGCGCTGACCACAAATCATATCGCCGAGCAGGCGGGTGTCGGCATTGCGACGCTCTATGAATTCTTCCCCAACAAGGAAGCGATCGTCGCGGAACTCACGGCGCGCCTCATGGCGAAGGTCGAGGCGAACATGGAAGAAGCCTTTGCCGAAGCGCGCGGACTTGACCCGTGGGCGGGCGTTTCGCATATGACCGCCCGTGCCGTCGCCGCGATGGCGGCGGAGCGCGATGTCTTTCGCGTGCTCCTGCGTCAGGTACCCTTCGTCCCCCAGCTTCCCGTCGTCGTCGAAACGCGCGCGGCGCTCGCCGCGCTGTCGCAGCGCGTCCGCATCGAGGCGGCGGACGCGCTCGACCTGCCGATGCCGGAGGAAGACGCATGGCTCATCTCCGAGATGCTCTACAACGCAATCCTCGAAGTCGCCTTTCTGGAAGTAAGCGAAAGAAAACGCGCCGAACTCACAAAGGAGCTGGCGCGCTTGACGTATCGCATGGCGGTTGGCCGCGACCCGGAGGCAGGCTAGCCCGGCGCGCCTTTCGCTGCGAAGTCCTCGATGATCCTGGTGTAATCGTCGAGTTCGGGAAACTGCGTGAAGCTGTACCGTGCGGGCGTCGACACCCAGGGCAACTTCTCGCAGGTGTAGGTTTCCATGAATGGTTCGGAGAAGCCGCTCGCGTCGTCCAGCATCGTCGCGCGGAAATTGACGATCCAGTCCAGACCCTCCGGTCGCGTGAAAAGCCAGCTCTTGCAGTAATCGCAAAAGAAGTGCCTGTGCGCACCGTGCAGGGCGCCGATTGCGGGCTCGCCTTGCGTCACTTCAAAACTGTCGCTTGGCACAAGCCCACTCAGCGAAAAGGCACTCGCCGTCAGTCGCTGGCAGCCCTTGCAATGGCACGCCATGGTGGCAAGCGGCGGCGCGCTCACCTTGAACCGCACCTTCCCGCACAGGCATCCGCCTTCTCTCGGCAGCTTCCAGTCGCTCACACCTTTTCCTTCCGTTCCTTCTTCAGAGCCCCAGCACCGCCTTTGCCATGATGTTGTGCTGAACCTCGTTCGAGCCGCCGAAAATCGTCTGGGCTCGCGTGTTGAGATATTTCGGCATCACCATCAGCGTGTGGTCGGGCCCGACAGGCGGCACGTTCGCCCCCCATGTCCGTGCTTCCATCACGTCCGGCTGCACGTAATAGGCAATGGCCTCCACGGCGAGTTCGGTGATGCGCTGGTTGGTGTCCGCGCCGGTCAGCTTGATCATCGAGGCGGCCGCGCCGGGATTCTGGCCGTTCGAAAGCTGCGACATGATCCGGTGCTCGGTGAATTCCACCGCCGTCACCTGCACGTCCGTTTCGTCGACCTTGCGGCGGAAGCTTGGATCGTCGATCAGCTTGGTGCCGTCGCTGCCGTGTTCGGTGCCGGCGATGACGCGCAGCTTGTTCAGCGCGTTGCGCAGGTTCGCGCCATGCGCCGCGCCGCCTCGCTCGAATTCGAGCAGGTATTTTGCGACCGTCCAGCCATTGTTTTCCGCACCCACCCGGTTCTTCTTCGGCACGCGCACATCGTCGAAGAAGACCTGGTTCACTTCGTGGTCGCCCGCCAGCGTGATGATCGGGTCGACCTTGATCCCTTCCGCCTGGAAGTCGTCGATCAGGATGAACGAAATGCCTTCCTGCTTCTTCGCGGCATTGGGATCGGTCCGCACGAGGCAGAACATCTTGTTCGACTGGTGTGCGCCTGTCGTCCAGAGCTTCGTGCCGTTGATGATGTAGTCGTCGCCGTCCGATGTCGCGCGGCATTGCAGGCTGGCAAGGTCGGAGCCCGAGCCCGGCTCCGAATAGCCCTGGCACCACCAGTCCTCGCCGTTCAGGATGCGTGGCAGGTAGTAGGCCTTCTGCTCGTCCGTGCCGTGTCCCATCAGCGTCGGTCCGACCATCGAGAGCCCCATGTTGGAACTCACCGGCGCGCCCGCCGCCGCGCATTCCGACGACCAGATGAAGCGCTGCATCACGTTCCACCCCGCACCGCCATATTCCTTCGGCCATGAAGGCGCCGCCCAGCCGCGCTTGTTCAGCCGCTTCAGCCATTCGACGCGCAAATCCTGATCCGCAAGGATGCCCGGCGTAAGCCGTGCATGGGCTTTCAGGTCGTCCGTCAGGTTTTCCTTGAGAAACGCCCGCACCTCGTCGCGAAAGGCAACATCCTCGGGCTTCATGGCGAGATCCATCCCCGTTCTCCCTTTATTGTTTCCGGCTTCGCCGGTTGTTGGCGCCAAGAATAGGGTCATTGCCGCTTCGCGTCACAGGCAATTGCCTGTCAATGCGCCCAGCGGAGCTGCGCATCTGCGAACAGGGGGAACCGCCGAGCCGGACCGGCGTTTCGTCTTCACTGGGGCGCAACTCCTGTGGAGAGGAAAGACCCATGCCTCGTGGCGACAAATCGGCTTACACGGACAAGCAGAAGCGTAAGGCCGAAGAGATCGAGAAGGGATATGAGAAGCGCGGCGTCAAGAAGGAAGAAGCCGAGCGCCGCGCCTGGGCCACCGTCAACAAGGAGGAGGGTGGCGGCAAGAAGTCGGGCTCGGGACGCGGCACGAAGGACAACAAATCCGCATCAAAGAAGGGCGGGCGGAAAGGCGGCGAGGCGGCGGCCAAGCGTCCCGCATCGGAACGCTCGGCCTCCGCGAAGAAGGCCGCCGCCACGCGGAAGAAGAACAAGGCCGCCGGAAAGAAAGGCTGAGAAACGAGCCGTTTTCCGGCGATTGCTGCGGGAATCCCATGTCGTCTTGCTGTACACTGACAAAGACGGATTTTTGGCGATTCGAGGGATTTCTGTTCCGATTGGCCGCGATGCACATGCAGTCGGCAGGACCCGCATGAGCATTGGTGACGTTGGATGGATTTTGCCAACCAGATCATTCTGGTTTCAGCAGGTCTGATTACCTTCTCGATCTTCGCAGGCGTTCTCTCCTCGCGGATCGGCGCCCCCTTGCTGCTCGTCTTCCTCGCCTTTGGCATGCTGGCCGGCGAGGACGGGCCGGGCGGCATCGTCTTCGACGATTTCGGCGTCGCCTATCTTGTCGGTTCCTTCGCTCTCGCGCTCATCCTCTTCGATGGCGGCTTGCGCACGACACGCGATGCGCTGAACCGGGCCTTCGGGCCGAGTCTCGCGCTTGCCACCATCGGCGTTATCCTGACCGCCGGGCTCACCGGTGCCGCCGCGAAGTATCTTTTTGGCTTCGAGTGGATCGAGGCGATGCTTCTTGGCGCCATCGTCGGTTCGACCGATGCCGCCGCCGTCTTCTTCCTGCTGCATTTGCGCGGTCTCCGCCTGAAGGCACGTGTTGCCGCTGCGCTTGAAGTGGAATCCGGCATCAACGACCCGATGGCGATCTTCCTCACGCTTGCGCTGGTCGCCATTGCCGTGGACGGCCAGAACGTCGCCAGCGCGGAAGAAGCGCTCAGCTTGCTGCTCGACTTTCTCCGGCAGATGGCCGGAGGCGTTCTCTTCGGCGTCGTGGGCGGCTTCTTCGTGTTGCGTGCGGTCAACCGGCTGCAGCTCTCCTCCGGCCTCTATCCCATTCTTGCGGGCGCGCTGGCACTGCTTGTCTTTGCGCTCACGCAAAGCGCCGGCGCCAGCGGCTTCCTTGCGATCTATATCGTCGGCTTCATTCTCGGCAACAATCCGCACCGCGCGACGAGCGAGATTTCCCGCTTCTCGGACGGTGTCGCCTGGCTCGCCCAGATCGTCATGTTCCTGATGATGGGCCTTCTCGTCACACCCTCGGCGCTGCTGCCGCTGCTCCTGCCTGCGCTGGCGCTGGCGCTGATCCTCATCGTCGTCGCGCGTCCTGTCGCCGTCTGGCTCTGTCTCGCGCCTTTCCGTTTCACGCCGAAGGAAACCGCTTTCGTCTCCTGGGTCGGCCTGCGTGGCGCGGTGCCGATCTTTCTCGGCACCATCCCGGTTCTTTCCGGGGTCGAGGGCGCGAACACGATCTTCAGCATTGCCTACGTCATCGTGCTCGTCTCTCTCATCCTGCAGGGCTGGACCGTGCCTCTGGTCGCCCGCTTTGCGGAAGTCGAACTGCCGCCCCGGCCGAAGCCCGACCGCCGCGTCGAGCTCGATCTGCCCGCGGGCAAGGGCAAGAGCGTCGTCGCCTATACGGTTGATCCGATGAGCCTCCTCGTGCGGCGCGGCATCAACCGCCTTCCGCTGCCGATGGGCAGCACGGTCATCTCCGTCATGCGCGATGGCGTGGTGCGTACCGAAGGTCTCGACCAGGGCGTGAAGCCCGGCGACGTGGTGATGCTGCTCACCACCGCCGACATGATCCCGACACTCGACCGCCTCTTCGGCGCCCGCCGCCAGCGCGGCCAGACCCGTGAGGCGGGCACGGTCGATTTCGTGCTCGACGCCTCGGCCCGCACCGCTCTCGTCGCCGACATATACGGCCTCGCCTTCGAGCCGGAGGAGCGCGAACTCACCCTCGACGAATTCATGCGCTCCCGCCTCGGCAAGGAAACGAAGGACGGCGCTCGTGCCCGCGTCGGCAGCGTCGTGCTGACGGCCATTCAGGTGACGGACGGCGTGGTTCGGCAGGTTGGCCTGGACCTCGATCCACCGCAGGAGGAAACGGCGCTCGCGCTCGTTCGGCGCCGCGCCGCGGAGGCTCTGCGTGCCCTTCGCGAGCTGTTCATAGCCGACGACCCGCGTGGCCCCTTCTGATATTCGGGATGGTTGGATGCAGGCCCCATCGGGGCTAGAGTGCCGCCCAACGAAAACACCTCAGGGAAGGCACAAGCCATGGATCTCGGTCTCAAGGGCAGGAAGGCAATCGTCACGGGCGGTACGCGCGGCATCGGCCGCGCCATCGCGGAAACACTCGCGGCGGAAGGCGTCGATGTCGCGATCTGCGCGCGCAATCAGGATCAGGTGGACGAAGCCGTGGCGGCGCTGTCGAAGCTTGGTGTGAAGGCGACGGGTGGCGTCGCCGATATCGCCGACGGCGCGGGCCTCAAGAAGTGGATCGCGGATACGGCGAAGGCCATGGGCGGGCTCGACATCCTCGTCGCCAATGCCTCCGCGCTTGCGAACGGAAATGACGAGAAGTCCTGGCGCGCCTGTTTCGAGATCGACGTGCTCGGCGCGGTCAACGCTTTCGAGGCGGCGCTTCCCTTCCTCACCGAAGCGGCGAAGAAGTCCGGCGATGCCTCCGCCACCTTCATCTCCTCGATCTCGGCCGCCGAAAACGACAACGCGAACGCCTATGGCGCGCAGAAGGCGGCGCAGATCCATCTCGCCAAGGGCCTCGCCCGCGAGCATGCGCCCGCTCATGTCCGCATCAACACGGTCTCGCCCGGCACCGTCTATTTCAAGGGCGGCGTCTGGAACATGATCGAGGATCACATGCCCGACATGTTCAAGCAGGCCATGTCGCGTAACCCGACCGGCCGCATGGCGACGCCGCAGGACATCGCGAATGCGACGGTCTTCCTCGCGAGCCCCGCTTCGTCCTTCACCACGGGCACCAACCTCGTGGTCGACGGCGCGATCTCCCGGCGCGTGAATTTCTAGAAATCCCACCCTCCCCTCGGGGAGGGTCAAACGATCGAAGATCGTTTGGGGCGGGGGCTGGACGGTCCGGTGAAGGGCTGTCTATCCGCCCAGCGCCATCCAACGCCGCATGACTCGGCGCGCAAACGTCTGCTGCGCGCCGAGATGCGCCGCGATCTGCGGTTCGATCAGCGCTTCGATTTCGGCCAGCGGCTTCTTTTCCGCATGGGCGCGAAATACGCTCCAGCCGGCGAGGCCCTCGCGCGTCATCTCGAGATGGAACTGGAAAGCATAGGTCCGCGCGCCGATACGAAATGCCTGATTGGGACAGACGTCCCGCGTCGACAGCGCCACCGCGTCTTCGGGCATGTCGAACGTGTCGCCATGCCACTGCATGATCGGGAGGTCCGGTGGTGCGTCCTTCAGCAGCGGGTCGTCTGCCGTCGCGCCGAGCCATGTCTGCGGCAGGAATCCCCACTCTTCATGGATATCCAGCTTCTCCTTCATTCGGTAGACCGGCGCACCGAAGGCGCTCGCGACGATCTGCGAGCCGAGACAGACGCCCATCACCGGTTTCTCCGCCTCGTGAAAATCCCTGATCAGTGCGCGGGTCTTTCCGATGAAGGGGTAGCGGTCTTCGTCGTAGACTCCCATCACCCCGCCCATCACCACGAGCCCGTCGAACCCCGCTGCACTCTCCGGTACGTCGCGCGTCTCTCCGCTCTCCATGTCCGTCGCTTCCGGTGCATGAATGAGCGTCGCCGCCGCCCCCGCACGGGTCGCCTCGTCCAGCAGCACGCCGGGGCCCGAATCGAGCGCGTTCACGAGATAGAGAATGCGCATCCGATGTTCACGCCTTGGCGAAGCGATCGCTCGCCCTGACCATCACATCGACGATCCCCGGCTCCGTCGCCGTGTGGCCCGCGTCCGGCACGATGTTGAGTTCGCCTTCTGGCCAGGCCTTCGCGAGCTCCCATGCCGTGAACATCGGCGTCACCACGTCGTAGCGCCCCTGCGCGATCACGCCGGGAATGCCCTTCAGCTTGCCGGCGTTGAGGATCAGCTGGTCCTGCGGCTCGAAGAAGCCCTGATTCATGAAGAAATGGCATTCGATCCGCGCGAAGGCGAGGGCGAAATGCCCGTCCGCAAAGCGCTTCACGCGCTCGGGGTCGGAATAAAGCGAGAGCGTCGTCCCCTCCCAGATGCTCCATGCCTTGGCGCAGGCAATCTTCTCGGCTTCGTTGTCGCCGGTGAGCCGCTTGTAATAGGCGGCCATCAGGTTGCCGCGCTCGGCCTCCGGGATCGGGGCGATGTAGTCCTCCCAGGCGTCGGGGAAGAGCGCATCCGTTCCCTGCTGGTAGAACCAGTCGAGTTCCCGCTGCCTGAGCGTGAAGATGCCCCGCAGGATGATCTCGGTGACGCGATCCGGGTGCGTCTCCGCATAGGCGAGCGACAGCGTCGAGCCCCATGAGCCGCCGCAGAGCTGCCACTTGTCGATGCCGAGATGGGTCCGGATGCGCTCCATGTCGGCCACGAGGTCCCAGGTCGTGTTCTCGCGCAGCTCGGCATGGGGCGTCGACTTTCCGCAGCCGCGCTGATCGAACAGGATGATCCGGTAGGCCTCCGGATTATGCGTCCGGCGCATGGTCGGATTCGAGCCGCCCCCCGGCCCGCCATGCACGATGATGACGGGCTTGCCCTTGGGGTTGCCGCTCTCCTCGAAATAGATCGTATGCAAATCGGAGACTTTCAGCGTCCCCGTCCGGTAGGGTTCGATTTCGGGGTAGAGGGGGCGGCGGTCGGCGGAACTGTCGGGCATCGGGTCTCCTTGGCGCTCGCGGAGCTTGTGAATCAACCCGTTGAATATGCATCGGAAATTCGCCGCGCCGCCAGCCGCCGGGTGCGCCGTTTACCATTTTTTTGAGTCCGGCAGCACACAACTGATTGACCTCGGGGAACAGACAGATACTATATCTGGACGCGTCGGGCCCAAGGGGGATCAACTCGAGGCATCGGCGCAATCACGGGAATGGCGCGAGTTCTGCCCATCGTAGAGGGCAGGGAGACGGCGACGGTTTATCCGGCCGCCGGGTGGCGATCTTTTGCCCGCCGGGATGTGGCGAGGCGGGGCAAACCGGGGAATAAATATGCTGAACGATACGTCGAAAGCGGTGGATATGAGTGAGGTCGAGGCCAGCCTGTCGGGCATCATTACCGGTGAGCGGACGGTGAGCCGCGTGCGATCTCTCGCACAGCGCTCCGCCGAGCCGGAAATGCAGTTCGGCGACCAGTTTCAGGCCGTGCAGATGGACGGCCGTCCCCGCGTGAAGGTCGATCACGGCCGCGACGCGCTGCTGACGGAATTCGGCAAGGCGACGCTGCGCGATCGCTATCTGATGCCCGGCGAGTCCTACCAGGACATGTTCGCCCGCGTGGCCTCTTTCTATGCCGACAAGGGCGACGAGGCCCATGCACAGCGCCTCTATGACTATATTTCCAAGCTCTGGTTCATGCCCGCGACGCCGGTCCTGTCGAACGGCGGCACGCAGCGCGGTCTGCCCATCTCCTGCTTCCTCAACGAAGCCTCCGACAGCCTCGACGGCATTGTCGGCCTCTGGAACGAGAATGTCTGGCTCGCGGCCAAGGGCGGCGGCATCGGCTCCTATTGGGGCAACCTGCGCTCCATCGGCGAGACGGTCGGCGGCAACGGCAAGACGTCGGGCATCATTCCCTTCATCCGCGTCATGGATTCGCTGACGCTGGCGATCAGCCAGGGCTCGCTGCGGCGCGGCTCGGCGGCGGTCTATCTGCCGATCGATCATCCCGAGATCGAGGAATTCATGGAAATGCGCCGCCCGACCGGCGGCGACCCGAACCGCAAGGCGCTGAACCTCCATCACGGCATTCTCGTCTCCGACGCGTTCATGCGCGCCGTCGAGGCCGACGCCCAGTGGCAGCTCAAGAGCCCGAAGGACGGCGCGGTCCAGAAGACCGTTTCCGCCCGCTCGCTCTGGATCCGCCTTCTCACCTCGCGCATCGAAACGGGCGAGCCCTACATCATCTACAAGGACACGGTGAACAACGCGCGGCCCGAGCATCACAAGCTCGCCGGCCTCGAGGTGAAGACGTCCAACCTCTGCGCCGAGATCACGCTCCCCACCGGCATCGACCACCTCGGCGAACAGCGCACGGCGGTCTGCTGCCTCTCCTCGCTCAATCTCGAAACCTACAACGAGTGGCAGGACCACCCGACCATCATCGAGGACGTGATGCGCTTCCTCGACAACGTCCTGCAGGACTTCATCGATCGCGCGCCGAACGAGATGGTCCGCGCGAAATACGCCGCCACGCGCGAGCGTTCGGTCGGTCTCGGCGTCATGGGGTTCCACTCCTACTTGCAGGCCAACATGATCCCCTTCGAGGGTGTCATGGCGAAGGTCTGGAACAAGCGCATGTTCGCCCACATCAAGGAAGGCGTGGACGCGGCCTCGAAGGTGCTCGCCGAAGAACGCGGCGCCTGCCCGGACGCCGCCGACTACGGCTTCATGGAGCGCTTCTCCAACAAGACGGCGATCGCGCCCACCGCCTCGATCTCGATCATCACCGGCGGCACCTCGCCGGGTATCGAGCCCATCGCGGCGAACTCCTTCACGCACAAGACGCTGTCGGGCTCCTTCAACGTCCGCAACCGTCACCTGACCAAGCTGCTGGAGCAGAAGGGCCGCAACGACGACGACACCTGGTCCTCCATCGTGACGAGCGGCGGTTCGGTGCAGCATCTCGACTTCCTGTCGGACGAGGAGAAGGACGTCTTCAAGACCGCCTTCGAACTCGACCAGCGCTGGGTCATCGAACATGCGGGCGACCGCGCGCCGATGATCGACCAGGCGCAGTCGGTGAACCTCTTCCTCGCGGCGGACGTCCACAAGCGCGACCTCCACAAGCTGCACGACCTCGCCTGGCGGCAGGGCGTGAAGAGCCTCTATTACTGCCGCTCGCTCTCGATCCAGCGCGCGGAAAAGGCCGAAGTCGTCTCGCTCCTGCCCGGCAAGGTCCTCGACGTCCTGACGCTCGACGACGTCGCGGCGGAAGCGCAAAGCAACGACTACGAAGAATGCCTCGCCTGTCAGTAAGGCACTGAATTCATGGCCCGGTCGCAAGGCCGGGCCATAATTGTCTCCAATATGAATGTCGGCGCCCGGTCCGCGGGCAATCCTGACCACCGGAAACGGAGAAAGCGGCCATGTCCCTTCTCGAAGAACGCCACGTCTACAAGCCGTTCCGCTATCCCTGGGCCTATGATGCCTGGCTCACGCAGCAGCGCATCCACTGGCTGCCGGAGGAAGTGCCGCTCGCGGACGACGTGAAGGACTGGTCGAAGAACCTCACCGACGGCGAGCGCAACCTGCTGACGCAGATCTTCCGCTTCTTCGTGCAGGCCGACGTCGAGGTCAACAACTGCTACATGAAGCACTATTCGCGGGTCTTCAAACCCACCGAAGTGCAGATGATGCTGGCCGCCTTCTCGAACATCGAGACGATCCACATTTCGGCCTACAGCCATCTCCTCGACACCATCGGCATGCCGGAAGCCGAATACGAGGCCTTCCTGAAATACGAGCAGATGAAGTCGAAATTCGACTACATGCAGGAATGGGGCGTCGACACCAAGGAAGACATCGCCAAGACGCTCGCCGTCTTCGGCGGCTTCACGGAAGGCGTCCAGCTTTTCGCCTCCTTCGCCATCCTCATGAACTTCCCGCGCTTCAACAAGATGAAGGGCATGGGCCAGATCGTGACATGGTCGGCCCGCGATGAGACGCTGCACACCGTTTCGGCCATGAAACTGTTCCGCACCTTTGTCGACGAGAATCCCGAAATCTGGACCGAGAAGCTCCAGCAGGACATCTACAAGGCCTGCGAGACCATCATCCATCACGAGGATGCCTTCATCGATCTCGCCTTCGAGATGGGCGGCGTCGAGGGGCTCGATGCCCCGCAGGTGAAGCAGTATATCCGCTACATCGCCGACCGCCGTCTCGTGCAGCTCAACCTGCAGCCCATCTACCGGACCGAAAAGAACCCGCTGCCCTGGATGGACGAGATGCTGAATGGCATCGAGCACACCAATTTCTTCGAAAATCGCGCCACCGAATATTCGAAAGCGTCCACGCGCGGCACATGGGACGAGGCCTTCGACTGAGCCTGTTTCGCCTGCGGCCGCGAAATGCAGGCGCCACAGGCACTTTTCAACAGCTTTTTCGTCCGATGCCCGCCATATATGAACTTATCGCTTGGACGAATCGCGCGACTCAGTGACACTCGTCTCCGAACTTATCCGAGGGAATTCAAATCATGGCCACTAAACCCGCTGCCAAGAAGGCACCCGCCAAGGCAACCGCTGCAAAGAAGCCCGCCACGGCACCGACCGTTCCCATGTCCAAGCTGATCGCCGAACTGGCCGAGAAGCACGACATGTCGAAAAAGGCGGCGACCGAGCTCTTCAGTGACTTCGTCGAACTTACGGTGAAGAATCTGAAGAAGGGCAACAAGGTCCGTCTCACCGGTCTCGGCATCCTGCAGGTGCGCAAGCGCGCCGCACGCATGGGCCGCAACCCGGCGACCGGCGAAGCCATCAAGATCAAGGCCTCCAAGAAGGTTGCCTTCCGCGTCGCGAAGGACCTGAAGGAAGCCATCTAAGGCTGACTGACGAGCTTCTGAAGTAACGAGAGCCCGGCTCCGCGAGGAGTCGGGCTTTTGCTTGAGTGCTGTGCTCCGAAAATCGCCACAATGGCGTTCTAGCCATTACCCATGCGCTTCATTCTCGCCGCCCTGCTTTCCCTGTTCATCGCCGCCCCCGTCTGGGCGGCCCCCGTATGCGCGGTGCGGGAGGATGCGGCGCCCACGCTCGCCCGCCTTCAGGACGCGATGGCGGAAGGCCGTTTCGTCGCCTATCAGCCGACCGAGTTGAAGGTCTGGGAGGGCAATCCGGTGCAGGCGAGCGAAGTCTCGATCCGCGCGGATCTGGAAGCGCTCCGCCCCTGGTTCGACAGCCTCGTCACCTACGGTTCGCATAGCGGCGCCGAGCTCATCCCCGGCATCGCGAAGGAACTGGGTTTCCGCGCCGTCGTCATGGGCGTCTGGAACCCGGTGGACGACCGCGAGGTCGAAAATGCCGTCGCCGCATGGAAGGCCCATCCGGACATCGTTGCCGGCGTCTCGCTCGGCAACGAGATGGTCCTGTCGGGGCGCGGCACATGGGCCGATCTGGAGAAGGTCATCGGCAAGTTCCGCGACCGCGCGCCGGGCCTGCCTCTCACCGTCACCGAGCCTTTCGCGATCTATCTGGACGGCGGGGATGCCGTGCCGGTGCTCGCAAAGCTCGATTTCCTTGCCGTGAACGTCCATCCCGTCTTCGAGAAATGGTTCGCCGATGCGCCGCCCTTCAACTGGGCGGATTTCGTGAAGCAGGTGACGGGACGCCTTGCGGCAGAGCGCTTTTGCGGCCCGATCCTCGTCAAGGAAACGGGTATCCCGACGGCGCCGGAAGAGGAAGGCTTCACACCGCAAGCGCAGAAGGCGTTCTTTGAGGAGCTGGCAAAGCAGATGCCGCCGTCGCGCGATCTCGCCTTCGCGTATTTCTCGGCCTTCGACGCGCCCTGGCGTGTCTATGACGAGAGCGCCGTCGCCGGCCACCATCCGGAAGAAGCCCATTGGGGCCTCTTCACGGAAGCCCGCGAGCCGAAACCCGTCATGGAAGCCGTGCCGGAACTCGACTAGGCCCGCTTCGGCGCCTGCTCGCCGAGCGGCACATTGGCCGCGGCCTTCTGGAAGGCCGGCCGCGCCGCAATCCGCTCGTAATATTCAACGACATTCGGAAACGGATCGAGGCTCACGAAACCCTTGGCGAGATGCACGCTGTAGCCGACATTCGTGTCGACGGCGCTGAACCCGCTCTTCAGCAGATAGTCGCGGTCCGCCAGATGCCGGTCCACCACTTCAAGCGACTTCTCCAGCCGCCGCGACTCGAGCTTTTGCACCACGGGCGAGCGCTCCTCCTTCGCGATGAAGACCTTCTGCTGCACGAGGCTCGCGCCGTGCACGGCCATCGTCTCCGCATAATGCAGCCAGATCAGCCATTCCGTCCGCTCGGGATGCCCCACCGGCCGGTGCAGCTTTCCGTCAGGATCGTAATGCTCGCCGAGATACTGCGCGATCGCGCCCGACTCGAACACCGACACATCTCCGTCCACCAGGCAGGGCACGCGCCCCAGCGGCGAAATCGCGAGATATTCCGGCGTCCGCAAGCCTTCCATGCTGAAAGGCAGCTCCTTCAGCTCGAACGCGATTCCCATTTCATTGAGCAGCCACAGCGAGCGCATCGAGCGCGCCCTGTTGCAGTGATAAAGCGTCAGCATCCCCGTCTCCTCGTTTTCTTTTCTTATAACCCGAATTCGCTCATGAGCACCGGCCGTCCCTCCTCGATGGAGCGATGCGCCGCAAGGCCTATCGCGACCGCCCTCAGCCCGTCTTCCGCGCTCACCTGCGGCGCCGTTCCTTCGCGGATCGCGCACTGAAAGGCGAGATGCTGATAATAGGACGCGCCGTGATGGAACCCGGCCTTCAGCACCTCCGCCTGCACCGGCACATGCACCGTCTCGACGGATTTCGGCTTCCGCTTGCCGATCACGACATTTCCTTCGGGGATCAGGCATTCGATCTTGCCGCTGTCGCCCACCGCCGACATCTCTTCCTGGTTGCGCGACCCTTCCGCGAACATGCACAGATCGTGCATCGCGCGCACGCCGTTCGCGAAATCCACCACCACGAAGGCATTGTCCAGAATGTCGGGCGTCTCGCCGTCATACTTCTCATCGAGATGGTTCACGTCCTGCCCGCCGCTCGCATAGACGCGTAACGGTTCCGACTGCACGACATGCCGCATCATGTCGAAGTAGTGACAGCTCTTTTCGACCAGCGTCCCGCCCGTGTTCCGGCTGAAGCGGTTCCAGTCGTCCACTTTCTGGAGGAAGGGATAGCGGTGCTCGCGGATCGCGAACATGCGCAGCTTCCCCGCTGAGCCGCCATGGACTTCCTCCACGAAGCGCGTCACCGGCGGCATGAAGCGGTACTCCATGCCGACCCAGAAGACGCCTTCATGCGTCTTCGCCCGCTCCGCCGCGGCCTTTGCATCCTCGAAGGTCGTGCAGAGCGGCTTCTCGCAAAGCACGTGCAGCTTCGTCTCGAATATGTCGCCGAGCACGGCCTTGTGCGTGAAGTTCGGCGTCGCCACGATCACGGCGTCCACCGGCGCCTTCTCCAGCATCTCGCGATAATCGGTGTATTCCTCGATTTCGCCTTCGGCCGTCGCCCGGCCCCATTCGCGTGAGCCTTCGTGAGGATCCGCAATCGCCGTCACCCGCGCATCGGGGATGATGTTGATGTTCATGATGTGCTCGATGCCCATCATGCCGGACCCGATGATCCCGTAGCGGATCGTATCGCTCAATTCTGCCTCCCGAATGGGGTTTCGGCCCTCGTGTGTCGCCCGCCTTGCCGCTAGACTGCCCGGCAATCAACAGGAAACGGCCCTTTTTCATGACCGCTCTCTCCATATCGCCCGACCCGCGCCCTCTCGGCAAGAGCGGGCTCGAAGTCTTTCCCGTCGCCTGGGGCATGTGGCGTTTTGCCGGTGTGGAGGTGAAGACGGCCCGCGCGCGGATCGACGCAGCTCTCGAAGCCGGGATCACGCTGTTCGACACGGCGGATGTCTACGGCCTCGACAATGCCTGTCCCTTCGGCGCGGCAGAAGCGCTGCTCGGCGAGGTGCTGAAGGAAGCGCCGGCCCTGCGCGACAGGTTCGTCCTCGCGACCAAATGCGGCATCGAGCCCGGCACACCCTATGATTCGAGCGAGGCATACCTGCGCAAGGCGCTTGACGCCTCTCTCGCCCGCATGAAGGTGGAGCATGTCGACCTCTTCCAGATTCACCGCCCCGACATGCTCGCCCATCCGCATGACGTGGCGGCGGCACTGACGAAACTCCGCGCCGAAGGCAAATTTGCCCATGTCGGCGTCTCGAACCATGCGCCGTCGCAGGTCGCCGCGCTCCAGGCGCATCTCGATTTCCCGATCGCGACGCAGCAGCCGGAATTCTCCTGCTGGGCCACGTCGCCGCTCTTCGACGGCACGCTCGATCAATGCATGGAGATGGGCCTTGGCGTCCTCGCCTGGTCGCCGCTCGCGGGCGGCCGTCTCGGTCTCTCGGCGGAAGAGGCGGCGCGCGGGGCGGACGGCGCACGCTTGTCCGCCCTCATCGCGAAGCTCGATGAAATTGCCGTCCGCGAAGGCGTCACGCGGGAAGCCGTCGCGGTCGCGTTCGTGCTTGCCCATCCCGCAAAAATCGTCCCCATTATCGGCTCGCAGCAGCCCACCCGGATCGCCCGCGCCGCCGATGCGCTGAAGGTCAGACTCTCCCGCGCCGACTGGTACGGTATCCTTCAGACTTCCATGGGAGCGCGTCTGCCATGAGGCATCCAGCGGAAATCTCCTGGTTCTCGGCCCTTTGCGACGACGATTACGAGTTCATGGGTGTGCCCGATCCTGCGCTCGCCAGCTCACTCGATCATTGCCGCGACATTGTCATGCGCGCGGAGGAGGGTGGTTTCGACAATATTCTCCTGCCGTCCGGCTATGCGCTCGGCATCGACAGCGTCGCCTTCGCGGGCGCCGTCGCGCCGCTCCTGAAGCGGATGCAGCTTCTCGTCGCGGTCCGCTGCGGTGAAATGTGGCCGCCCCAGCTCGCGCGCCAGCTCGCAACGCTCGATCACATGCTGCATGGCCGCCTGACCGTCAACATCATCTCTTCGGAACTGCCGGGCGAGGCGCTCGACAGCGCGCCGCGTTATGCGCGTACCCTGGAAGTCATGGAAATCCTGCGCACGCTTCTCTCCGGCCATCACCTTTCTCACAAGGGCGAGTTCTACAATCTGGAGCTCGATCCGCCGCGCATCGTTCAGCCGCATGACCGCCTGCCACCTTTTTATTTCGGCGGCTTGTCGGATCACGCGCGCGATGTCGCGGCAAAGGCCGCGGATGTCTTCCTGATGTGGCCGGACCGGATCGAAAACATCCGCACGGTGCTGGACGACATGCGAAAGCGCGCCACCTTGCATGGCCGGTTGTTGCGCTTTGGCTACCGCGTCCATGTCATCGTCCGCGAAACGGAGGCGGAAGCCCGTGCCGCGGCTCGCCGCCTCATGTCGAAACTCGACGATACGGTGGGCGAGGAAATCAGGAAGAAGTCGCTCGACGCCACCTCCTTCGGCGTCCGGCGCCAGGCTGAAATGCGCGACGAGGCCGACGACGAAGGCTTCGTCGAGGACAATCTCTGGACCGGCATCGGCCGAGCGCGCTCGGGTTGCGGCGCCGCCATCGTCGGCGACCCGGACCAGGTGCTGAAGAAGATCGAGATCTACCGCTCGCTCGGCCTCGATGCCTTCATCTTCTCCGGCTACCCGCATGCCGATGAATGCGATCTCTTCGCGCGCCATGTGCTGCCGAAGCTCGATCACGGGCCGCTTTTCTCTCGCGAGGCGGCGCGGTGAGAGGGTTTGCCGTCTGCGTTGTGCTCTTGTCGGGGCTTGTATTGCCTGCGCATGCCGAAGCGCCGCAACGCCCGCCGGAACGCATCGTGTCGATCAATCTCTGTTCCGACATCCTCGCCGCCGATCTCGCCGCGCCCGGCACGCTCAAATCCGTCTTCCGCCTCGGCCGCGATCCGGGCGACTCACCTGTCGCGCATCGGCTGCAGCACATTCCGCCGAATGACGGCCGCCTCGAGGACATTCTTCCCTTCGCGCCCGACCTCGTGCTTGCGCATGAATGGTCCTCGCCCTTCACGCTCGATCTCATCCGCCGCATCGGCATTCCGCTTGCGACCGTGAAGGATGCGCGCAGCTTCGCCGACATCCGGGAAAACATCCGCACCGTCGCCGCCGCGCTCGGCCGCGAGAAGAGGGGAGAGACGGTCATCGCGGAGTTCGACGCCGCGATGGAAGACGCGCGCCGCGAAGGCGAGGGGCCAACCGCCATTCTCTATCAGGACCTCGGCAGCGCCGCGACGCCGAACTCCATTCTCGGCCGCATCCTTGCCCATACCGGCTTCCGCAATGTCGTCACGGCGGAAAACGAGGTCGGTCTCGTCTATCCGGGCATCGAGGACGTGATCGTGCTTCGACCGGAGCTTCTGGCGCTCGGCGTCTATCGCCCGGACGCACCCTCTCAAGCAAGGGCGCTGCTCGAGCACCCCGCGCTCCGCCTCTACCGCGAACGCTACGCGTCGGAAGTTCACCTTCCTGCGCGCGACTGGACCTGCAGCACCCGCTTCGTCGCCGGCATCGCCGCCCGCCTCGCCGCCGCCCACGACGCGATGACAGACGAACGGCGCGAACAGCATTCTCATCTCACCCTCCCCCCGTGGGAGGGTCAAACCGTCGAAGACGGTTTGGGGAGGGGGCGCAGATGAAGCGGCATATAGATGCCTGGGCCGTAAACCTCTCCCTCGCCGCCCTCGCGGCGCTCCTCTTCGCCGCCTCCATCTATGTCGGACGCGGCGGTGAACTCCTCGCCGACAAGTTCGAAACCATAAGCGCGGTCGACCGCGACATCGCCTGGCTCATTCTTACGGAAGTCCGCCTGCCGCGCGCGCTGCTCGGGCTCCTCGTCGGCGCGACGCTCGGCCTCACCGGTGCGGGCCTTCAGGGCCTCCTGCGCAATCCGCTCGCCGAGCCCGGCCTCATCGGCGCGTCGGGCGGTGCCGCGCTCGGTGCCGTTCTCGTCTTCTATTCCGGCCTCGCGGCGGGCACCGCCATGTTCGTGCCCATCGGCGGCGTCATCGGTGCAGTGGCCGCGCTTGCCGTGCTTTATCTGCTCGCGGGCCGCAATCCCTCCATCGTCACCATCATTCTCGCGGGCGTCGCCATTTCCGCCTTCACCGGCGCGCTCACTTCGCTCGCTCTCAATCTCTCGCCGAGCCCCTATGCCGCGCTCGAAATCGTTTTCTGGATGCTCGGCTCGCTGACAGACCGCAGCATGACGCAGGTCTGGTTCGTGCTGCCGTTCATGGGAGTGGGCTGGCTTCTCGTCGCCTCGACCTGGCGCGCCCTCGATGCGCTCTCGCTCGGCGAGGACACGGCGGCGACCCTCGGCTTCTCCATGCGTTCCGTCACGGCCCGCGCCATTCTCGGTACCGGGCTTGCCGTCGGCGCTGCCGTCTCCGTCACGGGCGTCGTCGGCTTCGTCGGTCTCGTCGTCCCGCATCTCATGCGCCCGCTTGTCGGCCAGCGCCCGGCATCGCTCCTTCTGCCTTCCGCCCTTGGCGGCGCAGCTCTCGTGCTCGCGGCCGATCTCTTCGTCCGCATTCCCGTCAACGGGCCGGAACTGAAGCTTGGCGTCGTCACCTCGCTCATCGGCGCGCCCTTCTTCCTCTGGCTCATCCTCCGCACGCGAAGGGAGGCCCCGTGATGCGCCTCGCCGTCGAAAACCTCCATGCCTCGCTCGGTGGCGCGCGCGTTCTGCGCGGCGTCTCGCTCGCCGCCGACGGCGCGCAATTTGTCGGTCTCATTGGCCCGAACGGGGTCGGCAAGACGACGCTGGTGCGCGCCGTCGCCGGGCTCATTCCTTTCGAGGGTGTCGTCACGCTGGACGGTGCGCCGGTCTCCGCCATGTCCGCGCGCGCCCGCGCCCGCGCCATTTCCTATCTCGCGCAAGGCGAGGGCAGCCATTGGCCGCTCGAGGTTTCGCGCCTCGTCGCGCTCGGCCGCCTGCCGCATCTGGAACCGTTTCATCGCGCGAGCGCGGAAGACGAAGCCGCCATCGAGCGCGCCATCTCTCTCGCGGGCGTCCACGAATTCCTCGGCCGCGACGTGCTGACGCTTTCGGGCGGCGAGCGTTCCCGCGTGCTGCTCGCCCGCGCGCTGGCGGTCGAGGCGCCGCTCATGCTGGTGGACGAGCCCGTCTCTGCGCTCGATCCCTATCACCAGCTCCGCATCATGGAAGTGTTGCGTGCCTACGCAAATGACGGTCGCATGGTCGTCGCGGTCCTGCACGACCTCACGCTCGCCGCCCGCCATTGCGACCGCTTGATCCTGCTCGACGACGGCAAGATAAAAGCGGACGGCCCGCCGGCGGACGTGCTGACGCCGCAGAACCTCCGCGAGACATACCGCATCGAGGCGCTCATCGGCGAAGGCAGCGAGCCCTTCGTCCTCCCCATCCGCCTCGCGGAATAGGCTGGTTTTTCCAAGGACGACAATCAAAATAAAAGTGTCACCCCGGCACTTGTTGCCGGGATCCAATCCACGCATCGGCAGGATGAAAAGCCAATGGGCCTCGCCTGCGCGGCCGAAGCCGCTCCGGCGCGGCGAAGGCCCGGGAACAAATCCCGGGGTGACACTGAATGTTTGGGGTCCGGCGGACGAGCCTACTCCGCCGCGCTCGCCGCCTTGTCGCGGCCCGCGAAATTCACCCGCTTCAGATACTCGATCCCGTCTTCGGCAATCGAGTCGCCGACCATCTCGTCGCCTTCCTTGCGAAGCTCGTCCATGTCGACATAGGTCGCATAGAAGCCCTTCGTCCGGTCGGTGATGATGCCGGCTTTCAGAAGCGTCTTGGTCAGCACCCGGAAGATGTTGTTCTGGTTCGACATGGCCTTGCGGCGCTTGTCGTCGGTGCGGCTCTTCAGCACCTCATGCAGCACTTCCTCCCAGTCGAGGTTGAACTGCGCATAGATCACTTTCTTCTGTTCCGGGTTTGCGAGGTTGAACAGCAGCGTCTGGAAACATTCCGCCGCCCAGTCCTCGATCGTGTTCCGCTCCTGCTGCGTGAGATGCGGCACGGTCCGGTCCGCCCAGATCTTTCCGAACTTGTGGTGGAACGCCTCGTCCGTCATCACGAGCTGGCAGAGATGTCGAAGCACCGGATCGTTCGAATAGGTATAGAGCGAGGCGAAGGCGCCCATCGCGAGGCCTTCGACCAGCATCTGCATGCCGACGACCTTCTTGTAGACCTCCGGCGCGTTCACGATGTCGGTAAGGAGATTGCCGAGTGTCGGGCCGACGGGCAGGGGCTTCTGCCACCTGGCCTCGATGTATTTCGCAAAGCCCGTCACATGCCGCGCCTCTTCGCGCGCCTGGTTCGCCGCATATTCCTGCGCGCCCGGGTCCTTCAATATGTGGCAGAGAGAGGCGGAAAGCGCGAGCGCGCCCGCTTCCCCGTGCAGGATTGAGGAGAGCATCCACCGCGCGCTTTCATTCGCGAGCGCGATCTTCTCCTCGCCCGAAAGCCGGTCTGCGATCGGCGTCTGCATCTCCAGCACGAAGTCCATCGGAATGACGGTCGTCGTCTTCATGTCGAAGGGCTGGGTGAAGTCGATATATTTCGTGTCGAGCGGGTCCCAGAAATGGTCATGCGTCGCCGAGATGATCTTGTCGAACGCGGTCGAGCGCGCGCCGTAGCGGTCGACCTCCATCATCGCCGGGAAGTCATCCGGCGCCACCGCGTTGTAGGCGCTGTCCTTGGTGATGTCGGTCGAAACCCTGGCAGTCATAGGCTTTCCTCCTCCGCGCGCATGGTTCTCCGCTGAACCTTGCCAACAATACCGTAAATAGTGACCCAAATGGAATGAACCAGATGGACCATGGGGCCGGGTGGCGGATATCGCCGGTTTCCCGGCCTTCCGGCCCTTTCGCTTGCCAGGCCGTTGCGCAATCATGGCCTTCGCGATTCCCGCTTCCGCCGCCCGAGGCCGCCCCCTGAAATGCACGATGCGCTCACGCTGAATTCCGTCACCTTGCTTATCGTGATTGCGCTGGGCTGCGGGTTCGCGCTGATGCGGCTCCGTCAGCCCGCCATCGTCGGCTACATCCTCGCGGGCGTCGTGCTCGGCCCCGGCGGCCTCGGCCTCATCCACTCGGCCGAAGGCATCGACCTCTTTGCCGAGCTCGGCGTGCTGCTCCTCCTCTTCCTCATCGGCCTCGAACTCAATCTCAAGGCGTTCCGGAGCGTCTTCCGCATCGCGCTTCTCTGTGCGGGCCTCCAGTCTGCCATCGCCATCGGCCTCACCTGGGGAGCGGGTTCGCTTCTCGGCTGGGGGTTCGAGCGCTCGCTGGTGCTCGGTTTCGTCCTCTCGCTCTCCTCCACAGCCGTCGGCATCAAGATGCTTGCCGAGATCGGCGAAACCCGCACCCACGCCGGTCGCCTCACCATGGGCGTCCTGATCGCGCAGGACCTCCTCATCATCCCCATGCTGGTGGTGGTGCAGTCCCTTGGCTCCGCCCGCGCGGGCGGCGCGGAACTCGACCTCCTGTTGGCGGTGAAACTCCTTGCCGCCGTCGCCGTGCTCGCGGGCGTCGCGGTGATCCTGACCCGGCGCGAGCGCATCACGCTGCCCTGGAGCCGCTATCTCCGTCACCAGCCGGACCTCGCGCCGCTGGCCAACATCGCCTTCTGTTTCGTCTTCGCCGCCGTCTCCGGTTACATCGGCCTGTCGCCGTCCTATGGCGCCTTCCTCGCGGGCCTCATTCTCGGCGCCTCCACGGACCGCCGCGCCGCAATCCTGTTCACGGCGCCGGTACAGAGCCTGCTGCTCATGGTCTTCTTCCTCTCCATCGGGCTCCTGATCGACCTCGCCTTCATCGTCGAGAATCTCTGGGTCGTGCTCTTCCTCGTCTTCGTCATCCTTGTCGCGAAGACGGCCTCCAACATCGGCATCCTTCATTTCCTGCGCGAGCCCTGGGAAAGCGCCTTCATCGCCGGCCTCGTCATGGCCCAGATCGGCGAGTTCTCCTTCGTGCTCGCGAAGGCCGGCGTCGGCGCCGGCGCCATCGACCTCGAAACCTATCAGCTCGCGCTCTCCGTCATCGCCTTGAGCCTCATCGTCAGCCCCTTCTGGCTCGTCACCGCACGGCGGATCCACGGCCTCGGCCGCGATTTCCAGTACACCGGTCTCGGCGCCACCGCCAAGCGCATCTACCCGAATGCCTATGGCCTCGGCCTGCGCGCGGCCAACGCCGTGCAGCGCCGGGTCGATGCGATATATCGCCGCCTGCGCGAGCGCGGCACCGGAAAACCGCCGGGCGAATGATCCGCTGCGTGCGCCACTCCGTACCACTCGGATGCCGAAGAAAAAAACAGACGAAACGCCGGCCCCCGTCATTCTCTGGTTCCGCCGCGACCTCCGGCTCGACGACAATCCCGCCCTCGCCGCCGCCGCCGCGCGCAGCGGGCCCGTGCTGCCGCTCTTCATCCTCGATCCCGAAGAAGAGATCGGCGGCGCATCGCGCTGGTGGCTTCACGGCAGCCTCGAAGCGCTTGGCGAAAGCCTTGCCCGGCTCGGTTCCCTGCTCGTCCTGCGCAAGGGCGATCCGCTGAAACTTCTTCCCGCGATTGTCGAGGAAACGGGGGCTTCCGCCGTCTTCTGGAACCGCCGCTACGAGCCCCGTGCCCTCGCGCGCGACAAGGCGCTCAAATCCACGCTCACGGAAAAGGGCGTCGAGGTGAAGAGCTTCGCCGCTTCGCTCCTCGCCGAGCCCTGGGAAGTCGAAACGGGAAGCGGTGGTCCCTACAAGGTCTTCACGCCCTTCTGGCGCGCGCTTTCGCAAACCTCCTTCGATGCGCCTGTCGCCGCGCCGGAGAAACTCGCCCGCGTGAAGGACATCGCGACGGATCGTCTGAACGACTGGGGGTTGTTGCCCTCGAAGCCCGACTGGGCGGGCGGCCTCCGCGAGACATGGACGCCTGGGGAAGAGGGCGCGCGCAAGCGCCTTCTCGCTTTCGTGGATGAGGCGATGGCGGATTATGGCGCCGCCCGCGACCTTCCGGGCACCGAGGGCACGTCGCGCCTCTCTCCGCATCTGCACTGGGGCGATATCTCGCCGCGCCGCATCTGGCATGTCGTGCGCGGAGACGCGGGCGGCGGGGGCAGGGCGGGCGATGCCTTCCTGCGCGAGCTCGCCTGGCGCGACTTCGCCTGCCACCTCCTCTATCACTGGCCGGAAATCGTCACCGAAAACTGGAAGAGCGAATTCGATGCCTTTCCCTGGGCGGAGAACGACGCTGCGTTCGACGCATGGACCCGAGGACGCACCGGCTATCCCGTTGTCGATGCCGGCATGCGCCAGCTCTGGCAGACCGGCTGGATGCACAACCGCGTGCGCATGATCGCCGCCTCCTTCCTCATCAAGCATCTGATGGTCGACTGGCGGCGCGGCGCCGAATGGTTCGAGGACACGCTGGTCGATGCCGACCTCGCGGTGAACCGCGCGAGCTGGCAATGGGTCGCGGGTTCCGGTGCCGACGCCGCGCCCTATTTCCGCATCTTCAACCCCATCCTCCAGGGCGAGAAGTTCGATCCGGAAGGAGACTACGTCCGCGCCTTCGTGCCGGAGATCGCGAAGCTCGATGCGAAATACATCCACAAACCCTGGCAAGCGCCCGCGAAGATGCTGGCCGATGCAGGTATCAGGCTGGGCGAAACCTATCCCGAACCCATTGTCGATCACGGAGAGGCGCGCAACCGCGCGCTCGCCGCGTACCGGGAAATGAAAGGCGGCAGCTAGCCCGCCGCCCCTTCCTTGTGCTTGGGCATGGTGAGGGCCGTGAGCTTCAGCGCCAGCCCGTAGGGCAGCATCTGCAGCAGCCTGAGCATCAGCGAGAAGCGCCGCGGAAACGTGATCTCGAAGCGGTCCGATCTGAGCCCGCGATAGAAGGCATCGACCGCATCGTCTACCTCCATCAGGAACGGCATCGGAAATGCGTTCTTGTCGGTGAGGGGTGTCTTCACGAAACCCGGATTGACGATCTGCAGCGTCACACCGTCGCGCGCGAGGTCGGGGCGCAATGCCTCCGCCATGTTGATCAGCGCCGCCTTGCTGCCGCCATAGATCGCCGATGTCGGCAGCCCGAAATAGCCCGCGAGAGACGCGACGACCGCGATCCGTCCGCTCCGCCGCGCGGTCATGCGCCCGATCAGCGCCTCGAGGCAGTTCATCGTGCCCATGAAGTTGAGTTCGAACACGGGCCGCGCCTTCGCCGCTGTCAGTTCGCGCGCCCGCACCGGCTCGTAGGTGCCCGCGCACAGCACCGCGATGGCGATGGGTCCCATCTCGCTCTCGACACGCTGCACGGCCTCGTTCACCTCTTCGGGCTTCGTCGTGTCGAGCGGGTAGGCAACGATCTCGCCGCCCTTCGCCGCCGCTTCCTGCGCGAGCTTCTCCAGTTCGCCTTCGCGCCTTGCCGATGCCGCCACGCGATAGCCTTCCCGCGCCATGCGCAGCGCCAGCGCCCGCCCGATGCCGGAACTCGCGCCCGTGATCCAGACTGTGTCCTTCGCCGTCATTGCTGCGCCACCTGTTGAAGCTCCGCCCGGTCGATCTGCACGACGCGATAGTCGACGTCCTCGCCCCGCGCGCGGAAGATCACGTTCAGCCATTCCATGTCGCGCGAATACCAGAGGCTGAGTTTCAGGTCGCCGGTCATGCGGTATTCGTTGACCGGGACGGTCCGTCCGCCGACATCGGCCTCGCGCGCGCCCGTTTCCTCGATGGCGACATCGATGAGACGGCCCTTCTGCGTATCGAGAAGCTGCGTCTGTGTCAGCGTCGCCGGGTTCCAGTAGCTTGTCGGAATGATGTTCGCCGGCGCAACGAAAGTGCCGTTCGCCGAACTCGTCACTTCGAGCCCCTTGTCGCTCGCCGTCGCGCTCACCGTGTAGCGCTTGCCGTCGTCATTCGTTTCCGTTTCGAGCGCGACGAGCTTTCCGTTCCGCCATGTCTCGCGGTTGCGGTGCTCGTAGCGGAAAACGGTGATCGGACCGAACGACACCGCGAGCTCGATATCGATGGCGACATGAAGCTCGTCGCCCTCGCGCGTGAAGCTGATCCGGTGCGTGCCGATCGGGTCGCCGCCGCGCTCGACGCGGAAGGACAGGTCCGGACCGGGGGAGGTCTCCGGCACTGCCGCTTCCGCGCCGAGACACAACACGGGAACAAGAAGTGTGAGAGCTGCAACGGGTTTGAGAAGCGATTTCACCTTGGGGGGCCTTCTGGGGGGTTGAACCGCTGGCTCGCGTTCCAGCTCTCACCCCCTGTCTACGCCGCCCTGCCGGCTCCGGATCACCCGCCGCCTTTCCGGAAGCGGGTGGCGAGCGCCAGGCTCGCCGCAACCGTCGCATTGAGGGATTCGACCCTGTCCGTCATGCGGATCGCGAGCCGCGTTGCCGTCAGATCCGCAGGTAATCCGCGCCCCTCCTCGCCCAGAACGAGACGAAGATTTTTCGGCCAGTCGTAAGCCTCGATGTCCTGCCCGCCGCCGTCGAGCGCCGCGACAGCGCCCTTCGCGTAGCTGAGCGTCTCCCACGCACCGCCCTTCAGGAAGCCGAGAGCGAACTGCGCATTCGCGCCGCCGCGCAGCGCCTTCGGGTGAAACGGATGCGCCGCGCCGTCCATCAGCACGATGCGCGTGACGCCGAACGCCGCCGCGCTGCGGAGCACCGCGCCCAGATTGGCCGGATCGCCGAGCGCCAGCACCAGTTCGCATCCCGTCGCCGGTTTCGAGAAATCCGCCACCTCCATCTCCGGCACATCGCCGACAAGCAGCGGAAAGCCCGTCCCGTTCGTGTCCAGCGCCTCGAAGACGGGCTTCGCCAGCACATAGCGCTCGACGGCGGCGGGCAGCGCCAGCCGGTTGAGGTCGCTCTCGGTCCGCGCCAGCGCCGCCGTGAAGCGCTCCCCATGTCGCATGAGCGCCTCCGGCACGGTCTTCCGCCCGGACAGAATGAACTGCCCCTGCTTGCGGATACCGCGCGAATCGGCGAGCGCCAGCCATTTCTTCGCCCGCGCATTCTGCAGGCTGTCGATCTCGCGCGCCCCGCCGCTCATTTTCGGTCCTTTTGCGAATCCGTTCTTTCCGCAATCATAGAGAAGCACGGCATAGAAGAAAGAAAACCCACCCTCCCCTCGGGGAGGGTCAAACGGCCCCTTGCAGCCTGTCGGCAAGGACAGCGGGAATGGGCCGTTTGGGGCGGGGGGCGAGGAACGCAAGAAGAAGAAAAGGCGAGGGGAACATGCTGCAGGAAATCTTTGTCGCAGGCGACGGCCTCGACGCCATCCGCATCGCGCTGGCGCTCATGTCGCTCGCCTCCGCCATCGCCTATCAGGCGATCGAGCATCGCGCCCCCTCCGCGCTCCGCACCGGCCTCAAGTCCGCCGCCATCGGCCTCCTGGTGCCGCTGCCGCTTCTCGCGGGCACCGCGCTCCCCTTCCTCCTCCTCGCCGCCGCCTTTCTCTTTTCCGCCCTCGGCGATCTCTTCCTCGCGCTGAAAGGCGACCCGCGCAATTTCATGCGCGGCCTCGGCGCCTTCCTCGCGAGCCACCTCTTCTACATCGCGGTCATGCTGCCGCTTGCCAGCGCGCCGGACACGCTCGCCCTGAAAGCCACCTCGCTCGCCGTCGGCATCGGCGCGCTCGCGCTCTACTGGTCGCTCGCGCCCACGCTCGGCCGCATGAAGCTCCCCGTCGGCGCCTATCTCGTCGTCATCCTCGTGATGGCATTGACCGCGCTTGCGATCCCCGAAGGCGCGCCGCTTCTCGGCCTCGGCGCCGTCCTCTTCGTGATCTCGGACAGCACCATCGCCCTCGACAAGTTCCGCGCCCCGGTGCCGTATCGCGGCCCCATCGTCTGGGTCACCTATTATGCCGGCCAGGCCTTGATGGCGCTCAGCCTCATGGCGCTGCTCGTCGCATGAGCGCCGCGTCGGTGGAAGGTGCCTGCGATCCGCGCTTCGCGGGCGTGCGCGACGCTTTCGCGGAAAACTTCTCCGCGCGCGGCGAGCCCGGCGCTGCCATCGCCCTCATGGTCGGCGGCAAGCTCGTCTGCGACCTCTGGGGCGGGCACCGCGATGCCGCGCGGCAAACGCCCTGGGCGCGCGACACGCTGGTCAACTTCTTCTCCGTCGGCAAGGCGTTCACCGCGCTCGTCGCGCTCCGCCTCGTCGAGCGTGGGGCGCTCGATCTCGATGCCCCGGCGCACCGTCTCTGGCCGGAGTTCGGCGCGAACGGCAAGGAGGGCGTCACGCTCCGCCACATGCTCTCGCACCAGGCGGGCCTCCCCGCGATCCGCGAAGAGCTGCCCGACGGCGCCATGCTCGACTGGGACCGCATGACGTCCGCGCTCGCCGCGCAGGCGCCCTGGTGGCAGCCCGGCACCGCGCATGGCTACCACGTCAACACTTTTGGCTATCTCGTCGGCGAACTCGTCCGCCACGCAAGCGGCCGAACCATCGGCGAAATCCTGCGCGACGAGATTGCCGGCCCGCTCAATGCCGATGTCCATATCGGTCTTCCGCAGGCGGAGCATGCGCGCTGCGCCGAGTTCCTCTGGCCGTCCCTCCTGCCGGAGCGGCCCGAAGGCGCGCTCGACGACGTCACGCTCATGAAATGGAACACCTACTGGAACCCGCCCGGCATTTCCGGCGCGGGCTGGGTCAACACCGCCGAATGGCGCTCGGCCGAAATCCCCTCCACCAATGGCCACGGCACGGCGCGCGGTGTCGCCCGCCTCTATGCCGCCCTCGCCGCGGGCGGCGGCATCGGCGGCGTCGAAATCCTCTCCCGCGACATGCTCGCCGCCGCGACGCAGGAACACTCCTTCGGCCCCGATCGCATCCTCGAGCGCGAGTCGCGCTTCGCCCTCGGCTTCCAGTTGCCGCAGGCCGAACGCCCCCTCGGCCCCAACGCCGAAGCCTTCGGCCATTTCGGCGCCGGCGGTTCGCTCGGTTTCTGCGATCCGGTGGCGGGCGTCGCCTTCGGCTACGTCACCAACGACATGGGCCCCCGCTGGCAGAACCCCCGCAACAAGGCGCTGCTGGCCGCGATCTATGAAAGCCTCGGCGCATAGACGCGCCTCAGGCGCGATGCTCCGGATTCTCGAAGTCGAACCGGCAGCCCGCTTTCCAGGCGCGCCGGTCGTTGCCTTCGTTCGGCAATCCGCCCGCCTGTTTCAGCATCCGCGCCATATGCATCAGGTTCCAGGTCATGATCGTGGTGTTGCGCTGCGTGAAGTCGTTGTCGAAGCCCGCGCCGTCGTCGCCATAGCTCGCGCCCGGGCCCGCTTCGCCGACCCAGCCGCAATCGGCCTGCGGCGGTATCGTGTAACCGAGATGGCCGAGCGCATAGAGAATCGACATCGCGCAATGCTTGATGCCGTCCTCGTTGCCGGTAATCACGGTGCCGCCCACCTTGCCGTAGAAACTCGACTGGCCCTTCTCATTCAACTCGCCGGACATTCCGTAAAGCCGCTCGATGATCAGCCGGCAGACGGATGATTCCTCTCCAAGCCAGATCGGCGTCCCGATCACAAGTATCTCCGCCCGTTTGACGGTCTCCCAGAGTTCCGGCCAGTCGTCGCGCTCCCATCCATGCTCCCGCATGTCCGGATAGACGCCGAAGGCGATCTGCCGGTCGCCGGGGCGGATCGTCTCCACTGCCACGCCGTGCTTCCTCATGATCTCCGCCGACGCGCCCATCAGAAGTTCCGTGTGCGAGGGCTGGTCCGCGCGCTTCAGCGTGCAATTGAGGTAAACCGCGCGAAGTCCGCTGAAATCGCCGGTATCGTCCTGCGTCTCGGCCATATGCTGCCTCCTCGTTCAGGGGTGATGCGGTTTGCGCATTAAAACGCATTCGGGCGCCGGGCGCGCCATCGCGGCGGGCTCATCGCTGGAACATCCCTCCCGCGCGCTCGTTTTCCCGCAAAGGAAGGAGGTGCGCGATGCCCGATCCCGAAACCCGCGACCGCAGACATGACGGCCCGGAAATCTACCCCGCCGAAAAGGCCCGTCAGGCGGAGATCGTCCTCGACACGCGCCGCCGCCGCGCGATCTTTTTCGGCGGCCTTGCCGGCTTCGTGCTGCTCGCGGTCCTTGTGCCGCTCTTCGTCTATGCCTGACGGAAAAAGGCCCCGCCCGTGAAGGCGGGGCCTTGTGAGCATCGGCTCACGCTGCGGTGCTGTGCGCGCCGCCGGGTTGCGAGGCGCCGGTAAGCGCCTGGTCCACCTTCGCGCCCGAAAGCACGATATCGGCGAAGGAGAGAATGCCCACCAGCCGCTTGTCGTGATTGATCACGGCCATGCGGCGCACGCGATTCTCGCCCATGTTCTTCTGCACCTCGTCGATCTCCTGATCGTCGAAGCAGTATTTGACGTCCGGCGTCATCACGTCGCGGACCTTCGTATCCGGGCCCTTGCCCTCCGCAATCGCGCGGATCGCGATGTCGCGGTCCGTGATCATGCCGACGAGCTTGTCGTCCTCGCCGACCGGCAAGGCGCCTGCGTCGAGTTCGGCAAGCGTTTGCGCAGCCTCCCGGATCGTGTCGTCCGGATTGGCGATGCGGACATCGTTTGTCATCGCTTCGCTCACTTTCATGGCGGCCTCCATGCGTGTTGTGGGTGGCTTGCCGTCTTCGGGCGTCCGTCTCCGCGGCGCCTGCGGCAAGTACGGAATCAACGCGGCGCGAAATCCGCCGTTCCGTCTTTCTCCGCGCGAAACGCGGATAATCGCCGCTCATTTTTCCTTGCGCTTCAGCCCTTCCATAATGCTGTCGGTATCGGTCGTGACTTCCGCCTGTGCATGCCGTTCGTTGTGCACGTTTTCCTGGTCGTCGCCCTGCAACTGGTTGTTGCCCATCTTGTCGGCGGCGAGGTCCGTCTCGTTCACGTCATGCGCATCCGGCGTCCGGTCGGCGAGGTCCTTCCGGCCTTCCGTCTTCCCGCCGGGCTCCTGCTTCGGCGTCTCGTCATGCGCCTCTTCCGGCTTCTTCTGCGGTTTCACGCTCATCGCGTCCTCCATTCTTGTCGAGGGGGTGTTCTCTTTCAACGAATGCGCGCCTGCCGCCGTTCCGGCCCTTATGGAAATTGAGCGTCTTTCTCCGCGGAACCGGAACCCTTTGCGCCGTTCCGCGCTTGGAACGGGCAGGGGGCGCCATTCAGGAGGAGTGAACTCATGTCCCGCAGCGAGCGCGCGCCGTCGCCCCAGCACCAGGACCACCAACCCGGCAGCGAAGAGGAAATGCATCCCGCGCCCGACTACGCGCCCCGCTATCCCGGCAGCCGCCGTCTCGAAGGAAAGGTCGCCATCGTCACCGGCGGCGATTCCGGCATCGGCCGCGCCACCGCGCTTCTCTTTGCGCGCGAAGGGGCCCGCCTCGGCATTCTCTACAAGGACGGCTCCGAGGATGAGGATGCCGGGACCACGGCGAAGCTCATCGCGGAGGAAGGCGGCGAGTGCTTCCTTTTCGCCGGCGACATCGGCGAGAAGAAAACGGCGGAAGCCTTCGTCGCCGAAGCGCTGGAAAGATATGGCGCGCTTGACGTCGTCGTTTCCGGCGCCGCCGAGCAGCACTTCGAGCCCGATTTCGAGGACATCCCGCAGGATCGGATCGAGCGCACTTTCCGCACCAACATCTTCGGCGCCATGTATCTCGTGCAGGCGGCGCTCCCGCATCTGCGCAAGGGCGCCTCGATCGTCTGCATCACCTCCGTCACCGCCTATCGCGGTCAGCCTGTGCTTCTCGACTACGCCTCCACCAAGGGCGCCGTCCTTTCGCTCGTGCGCGCGCTGTCCTCGAACCTCGCCTCGAAGGGCATCCGCGTGAACGGCGTCGCCCCCGGGCCCATCTGGACGCCGCTCATTCCCGCGTCCTTCCCGGAAGACGAGGTGGCGGATTTCGGCAAGTCGAGCCCGCTCGGCCGTCCCGGCCAGCCAAACGAGGTCGCGCCCGCGCTGCTCTTCCTCGCCTGCGAGGACAGCTCCTACATGACCGGCCAGGTGCTCCACCCGAACGGCGGCGACCTCGTCGGCGGCTAGCGGTTTTCCTTTTGGGAAAATCTGGTGCTGTGGGAAAAGCGGAAATCTGGTGCTGTGGGAGAGGATTGAACTCTCGACCTCTCCCTTACCAAGGGAGTGCTCTACCACTGAGCTACCACAGCATGCGGGCGGGGCGGGCCCCGCGGTCGATCCGGCAGGAAGTCTCGCCGCGAATGGTAAACAGGCGATGAGCGGCCGGGCAAAAGGCCCCGGAGTCGAGGGGGCCGAAAGCGCGCGGAAAGTGCCACACGGACCCCCCTCGCGCAAGATGCCGCAACGCACTATCTTCCCTTCAAATCCGATTCCCCGATCCGAGTGGACATCATGAAGAAATCAGCTCCCGGCTTCGATTCCCGCACCCCTGGCGGCAAGGGTACCGACCGCGCCGCCCAGACCCGCGAAGCCAAGGCGAAAACCGCCCGCCTCGCCGAGGCCCTCCGCGAAAACCTCAAGAAGCGGAAGGCCCAGACCCGCGACCGCAAGGGCGCGGGTAAAGACAAATAGAGACCCGCGACCGCAAGGGCGCGGGTAAGGACAAATAAAGACCCCCGATCGGTCCGATTTCGACCACAGGCCTCTGCCACAACTTCTCATCCTCCCCTTGTGGGAGGGTCAAACGGCTGACGGCCGTTTGGGGAGGGGATACAGCCTGCAATGCCTGGCCGCCACCCGGCGTGACTTGAGGCCCCTCTCCCCGTATAAACCGGCTGAACCCTGATCGGACATGGGCCTATGGACACCATTCACATTCGAGGCGGCCGCCGCCTGAAGGGCACCATCCCCGTGAGCGGCGCGAAAAACGCGGCGCTCCCCCTGATGACGGCCGCTCTCCTGACGGACGAGCCGCTGACGCTCGCCAACATGCCGCGTCTTGCCGATGTGCGCACCCTCTCGAAGCTTCTGGTCGCACTTGGCGGCGAGGTCTCGATCGACCGGGGCGAGGATGCGGATGTGATGACGGTCCACGCGAAGGACATCAGGTCCACCACAGCGCCCTACGAGATCGTCTCGCAGATCCGCGCGAGCTTCTGGGTCCTCGGCCCTCTCGTCGCGCGTTGCCGCGAGGCGAAGGTCTCGCTTCCCGGCGGCTGCGCCATCGGCGCGCGCCCGGTCGACCTCTATATAAAGGGCCTCCAGAAGATGGGCGCCGAGATCGACCTCGTCGAAGGCTATGTCCATGCCGCCGCGCCGGACGGCCTCAAGGGCGCGGTCATCCGCTCGCCCGTGGTCTCCGTCGGCGCGACGCACACGCTGATGATGGCCGCGACCCTCGCGGACGGTGTCACCGTGCTCGAAAACGCCGCCCGCGAACCCGAAATCGGCGATGTCGCAAACTGCCTCGTTGCGATGGGCGCGAAGATCGAGGGCATCGGCACCTCGACGCTCCGCATCGAAGGCGTCGAAAGGCTTCACGGCGCAACCCACCGCGTGATCGCGGACCGCATCGAGGCCGGAACCTATGCCATCGCCGCCGCCATGACGGGGGGCGAGATCGTGCTGGAAGGCGTCGAAGGCGAAACCTTCGGGGCCGCCATCTCCGTGCTGCGCGCCGCCGGCGCCGAGGTCGAGAGCGAGCAGGGCGCGGTGCGCGTCGCGCGCAACGGCGAGCGGCTCCAGGCGACGGATGTCGTGACGCAGGTCTTCCCCGGCTTTCCGACGGACCTTCAGGCGCAGTTCATGGCGCTGATGACGACGGCCGACGGCGAGTCCGAAATCACCGAAACCATTTTCGAGAACCGCTTCATGCATGTGCAGGAGCTGGCCCGCTTCGGCGCCGACATCTCGCTGCATGGCGACAAGGCGCTGGTGCGCGGCGTCGAAAAGCTGAAGGGCGCCCCGGTCATGGCGTCCGATCTGCGCGCCTCTGCCGCCCTCATCATCGCAGGGCTCGCCGCCGAGGGCGAAACCATCGTCAACCGCGTCTACCATCTCGATCGCGGTTTCGAACGCATCGAGGCGAAGCTCGGGGCCTGTGGCGCCGACATCTGGCGCGAAAAAGAGAAGCATTAAAAAGCGGAATCAATGACGAAAGACCTTCGCCTCGCCGCCGAGGATGCCACCGATCTGGAAGTGATTTCCGCCGCGCTTCAGGACGCGGTCTGCCAGGTGCGCGATCTCGCCTTCCTGCCGTCCACGCGCCGTTTCGCCCTGGTGCTGAACCGCTTTCGCTGGGAAGGCGAGGGGGCTGCCCGCAAGCAGTCGCATGAGCGCGTCCGCGCCGGCCTCCATTTCGAGAATGTGGTGCGCGTCCGCGCCCGCAACATTTCGCAGGACAAGCCCGAAGGCGTGCTGAACCTCCTCGCCATCCGCTTCGACGAGCTGAACCCGCCCTCGGGCGCCGTCACGCTGGTCTTCTCCGGCGGCGCCGAATTGCAGCTTGAGGTCGAGGCGCTGGAATGCCACCTCTCCGACCTCGGCCTCGTCTGGGAAACCCCCAACAAGCCCGAACACGATCTGGATTGACCGCTGGATGCGACCCCGGCGAAAGCCAAAAAACACAAATGTCATCCCGGCGAAAGCCGGGATCCATGGGCCAGTCGTCTTGCCGGGGCGGGTTCTGGTAGATAAGGAACAAGTGATATGTCATTGCGAGGAGGCCGCAAGGCCGACGAAGCAATCCAGGGGCGGCAGGCACTGAACAAGCGGCCCCTGGATTGCTTCGGCCCTTCGGGCCTCGCAATGACGAACGAACGGTAGACTGAACCAATGCCCATCCGCCTGAACGCGAAAGACGCAGACTTCGAAACCGGTTTCGCCGCGCTGCTCGGCGCGAAGCGCGAAGCCGCTGTCGATGTGCGCGACACGGTCGAGAAGATCGTCGCGGATGTGCAGGCGCGCGGCGACGAGGCCCTCATCGGCTACACGAAGCGTTTCGACCGTCTGGACAACCTCACCGCCGAAACCCTCGCCATCCCGCAAGCCGATCTCGACGCCGCAATCGACGCCTGCGACGCGAAGACGCTCGATGCGCTGAAAACTGCCGCCATGCGGATCGAGGCCTATCACGAGCGCCAGCGCCCGGAAGATGCGCGCTTCACCGATGCGCAGGGCGTCGAGCTCGGCCACCGCTGGACGCCGGTCGGCGCCGTCGGTCTCTATGTGCCGGGCGGCACCGCGAACTATCCGAGTTCGGTCCTGATGAACGCCATCCCTGCGAAGGTCGCGGGCGTGAAGCGCATCGTGATGGTCGTGCCGACGCCGGACGGCATCGTGAACCCGCTGGTGCTGGCCGCCGCGAAGCTCTCGGGCGTGAACGAGGTCTACCGCGTCGGCGGCGCGCAGGCCGTTGCCGCGCTCGCCCACGGCACGGCCACGATTGCGCCCGTCGACAAGATCGTCGGCCCCGGCAATGCCTTCGTCGCGGAAGCCAAGCGCCAGGTCTTCGGCACCGTCGGCATCGACATGATCGCGGGCCCCTCCGAAATCCTCGTCGTCGCTGATGGCGAGAACGATCCGGAATGGATCGCCGCCGATCTCCTCTCGCAGGCCGAGCATGACGCGAGTTCGCAATCGATCCTGATCACGGACGATGCCGGTTTCGCGACGCGTGTCGGGGAAGCGGTGGAGCGCCAGTTGAAGGCGCTGCCGCGCGAGACCACGGCAACGAGAAGCTGGGCCGATTTCGGCGCCGTCATCGTGGTTGCAAAGCTCGACGACGCCGCCCCGCTGGTCGACCGCATCGCGCCCGAACACCTCGAAATCGCGACCGCCGATCCGGACGCGCTGCTGGCGCGCGTCTCGAACGCCGGCGCCATCTTCCTCGGCCGCTACACGCCGGAAGCCATCGGCGACTATGTCGCGGGCTCGAACCACGTGCTTCCCACCGCGCGCTCGGCGCGCTTCTCCTCGGGCCTCAACGTGCTCGACTTCATGAAGCGCACCTCCATCGTCCGCTGCGACCCCGACGCGCTCCGCGCCATCGGCCCCGCCGCCATCGCGCTCGCCGAAGCCGAAGGCCTCGACGCCCACCTCCGCTCGGTAGCAATCCGCCTCAACCTCTAGAAGCCGCTCTTCCCACCCTCCCCTCGGGGAGGGTCAAACGGGCCTCTTTGCAGCTTGTCTGCAAAGACAGACAAGGATGGCCCGTTTGGGGCGGGGGGCGGCGCAGGCCTCCCTCGCTTCCTTCCGTCAAATCGGCTTAAACTGCGCCACCATGACCGACCGCTCGGCAGACGACGAAACCAGCGCAGCCGCGCCTCCGGAAATCCCGGAGGGCGCGAACTTCCGTATTGCCGATCTCGTCCTCGACGAGAAGAGCGTCGTGCGCCGCAGCCCGGACGTCGAGCATGAGCGGAAAGTGGCGATCTTCGACCTGCTGGAGGAAAACGTCTTCGCCCCCGTCGGCAGCGACGGCGGTCCCTATCTCCTCCACCTCGCCATTGAGGAGAACCGTCTCGTCTTCGACATCCGTCTGGAGGGCGGCGACCCGCATGGCAAGGTGCTGCTTTCCCTCACGCCTTTCCGCAGGATCATCAAGGACTACTTCATGATCTGCGAGAGCTATTACGACGCCATCAAGACCGCCGCGCCCGCGCAGATCGAGGCAATCGACATGGGCCGCCGCGGTCTCCACAACGAAGGCTCGGAGACCTTGAAGGAACGTCTCTCCGGCAAGATCGAGATGGATTTCGATACGGCGCGCCGTCTCTTCACGCTGATCTGCGTCCTGCACATCAAGGGATGAGCACCATGTCCGGCAGCGCGGAAGCGAAGAAAGGCGGCGATGTACCCGCTTCGGTCCTTTTTGTCTGCAACCTCAACGCCATCCGCTCGCCCATCGCCGAGGCCATCCTCAAGAAGACGCATGGCGCGCGCATCTTCGTCGACTCCGTCGGCGTCGCGCCCGCGGAGGATGCGGACCCCTTCGCCGCCGAGGTGTTGCGCGAGGCGGGCATCGAACCGCCCGCGCGCGGTCCGAAGGATTTCGACGAACTCGACGACGTGACGAGCTTCGACCTCATCGTCGCGCTGACACCCGAGGCGCGCGCGAAGGCGGAGGAGCTCACACGCTCTTCCGCCACCGATGTCGAATACTGGGAGATCGAAGACCCGCTTGCCTCGCCCACCGGCGGCAACCGCGAGCGCCGTCTCGATGCCTACCGCACGCTCCGTGACCGGATCGCCCGCCTCATCGAAAACCGCTTCGGCCGCGCCGGCGCCGCGACGGGCTGACGGCCCGCCTGTGATGTGCGGCATTAAAAAATTTTTATTCCTGTCTCATGCGGCTTTTCCGTCGACACGCGCGCGATTTCCTCCCCTGCATCAACGAGTTCCGTGTGTAACGGAGGGAAAGTGAGGCCCCCTCACAAAGTAAAATCGTGATTGGAGCATGGGCCGCGCGCGGTTTAATCTTCTCCCGGTGATGAAGTGATCACACGCGACGAACTGTCCGGGAGGTGTCCAATGCAGACGACAAGCATGCCCTGGTACAACCGCGACTCCTACGAGCGCATCCGCACGCTCATGGCGGATGGTGAGCGCTTCCCGCCGGATTTCGAGACGTGGAACAGCGAGGCGGACCGGTCGCGCCGGGCACGGGCGCGCCACGGCGAAGTCGTCTATCGCGTCATGATCGATCCGGACGATTTCGCCGCCTGGTGCAGCTCTCACAAGCGCCCGGCGGACGATGCGGCCCGCGAGGAATATGCCCATCAGGCGATGGAGCTTCTCTTCCGCACAGGCCGCAGGAAATCTGCCTGAGAAAATTTATTTGAGAAAAGCTCCGTCCTCAGAGCATTCTGTGCATCACCAGCGCGTCCACAAATCCGTGACGCGGATGCGCGAAGACCTGCGGTAGCCGCCCGACGATCTCGAAACCGCAGTCCTGCCACAGATGCACTGCGGCGTCGTTCGTCGAGATCACGAAATTGAACTGCATCGCCGTGAAACCGCGCGCCCGCGCCTCGTCGAGCGAATGCAGGCACATCGCCCGCGCGATGCCTTTCCCGCGGGCCTGCGGCGCGGTCATGTAGCCGCAATTGGCGACATGCGCGCCGCCGCCTTTGTTGTTCGCCTTCAGATGATAGGTCCCGGAGATATCCCCGCCTTCTTCCGCGACGAATACGCTGTGTCCGGGCTGGAACCAGTAGCCGAGCGCGTCCTCGCGCGTCATGTCGCGGGGCAGGGGATAAGTTTCGCCCGCCCGGATGACCGGTTCGAGGATAAGCCAGAGGCGATCGTCATCTTCTCGCGTCGCCGGGCGGATCGTCATTTGCGGGATTACTTTTTTCATCGGGTGCGGAATGTTGCTTCGTGACGGTTCAATGACAGTATGATGACAGTCGGGGTGCACTTGTCCCCGCCGAAGCGGCAAACCCATCATGCGCAACGATTTTCCGCCCGGCGGGCGCGGCGTCCGATTTTCGCGGGGCAGCGTCACGCTCGGCCTGCGATCCATCCATCAATCCGCCGCAATCGCCGTGATATAAGAAGCCGAAACACCAATGGGGAGAGATACTTGTCATGAAATCGCTCTTTGCGCTGACGGCCGCGCTGATCCTCGGTCTCGGCATCGCCGCCGGCGGCTATCTGGCGGGCGACGGCCTCGTGAAGTCGCGTCTCGGCGACCGCTCCGTGTCGGTAAAAGGCCTGTCGGAACGGGAGGTTAAGGCGGATCTCGCGCTCTGGGCGCTGCGTTTCGTCGTCACCGGCAACGATCTCGCCGAAACCCAGGCGGAAGTGAAGCGCAACGCCGAGGTCGTCGGTAACTTCCTGAAATCGCACGGCTTTTCGGAAGAGGAAATCGAGCTTCAGGCGCCCCAGGTCACCGACCGCCTCGCCCAGATGTATTCCAGCGGCCAGTTCGACACGCGTTTCATCATCGCCCAGCAGCTCGTGCTGCGCTCCACCGACGTCGACAAGGTCGCTGCCGCGAACCGGGACAGTAGCGCGCTCGTCGAGCAAGGCGTTGTTTTATCTAACGAATATGGCCCCGTCCGGCCCTCCTACCTGTTCACCCGCATCGCCGACGTGAAGCCCGAAATGCTCGAAGAGGCGACCCTGCGCGCCCGCGAGGCCGCGGAAACCTTCGCCGCCGATTCCGGCGCCCGCCTCGGCGGCATCCGCCGCGCCTGGCAGGGTCAGTTCTCGATCCAGCCGCGCGACGAGATTCCGGGCGCGCAGGAGACGGAACAGGTCATGAAGACGGTCCGGGTCGTCTCCACCGTTGAGTATCTGCTGGTCGACTGATCCGAAAAGCTCGCGAAATCAACGATTTGAGCCCGGTCCGCATGCGATTTAGCGGGCCGGGCTCTTGATTTCCGGAGGCTTTCTGACCATTCTTCCGGCCAAATTTCCGAAGGATAGTGAATGGCCAAGGAAGAAATGCTCGAGTTTCCGGGCGTGGTGACGGAACTGCTGCCCAACGCCACGTTTCGCGTGAAGCTGGAGAACGAACACGAGATCATCGCCCACACCGCAGGCAAGATGCGCAAGAACCGCATCCGCGTGCTCGCGGGCGACAAGGTGCTCGTCGAAATGACGCCCTACGACCTGACCAAGGGCCGGATCACCTACCGGTTCAAGTGACGCGCCGGTGTCGGTAAAGGGCGCGAAACCCCGCCTCATTCTCGCCAGCGCCTCGCCGCGCAGGCTCGCGCTTCTCCAGCAGATCGGCATCGAACCGCACGGCATCGTCGCGGCGGAAATCGATGAAACCCCGCAGAAGACCGAACTTCCCCGCAGCCTCGCGCTTCGTCTCGCGCGCGGAAAGGCAGAAGCCGTTGCGTCGGATCATGCAGATGCCTTCGTGCTCGGCGCGGACACTGTCGTCGCCTGCGGCCGCCGCATCCTGCCGAAAGCCGAAACCGAATCGGAAGCGCGCGCCTGCCTCGAGCTGCTCTCCGGCCGCGCGCATCGCGTCTGGACGGCGGTGCATCTCGTCGCGCCGGACCGCACGAGCGAACGCGTGTGCGAAACGCGCGTCACCTTCAAGCGTCTGTCGGAAGAGGAAATCGCATTTTACCTCGCGTCCGGCGAGTGGCGCGGCAAGGCGGGCGGCTATGCGATCCAGGGCCGGGCCGCGCTTTTCGTCCGCGCGCTGACGGGGTCCTATTCGGCCGTTGTCGGCCTCCCCCTCCATGAGACGGGGGCGCTCCTCGCAGGCGCCGGATATCCAGTCATTTCAACGGTCTGACGCGGCTATCCTCTGCGCTAACAAGAGTGTTAGGATCGATCTTTCAAGGGATCGGAGGCGATCGAGGGTGAAGAGGGGGCGTCCGTCTGTGCGGGGGTGCGGCGGATGCAAATCAGGGTTTTTATGTCCGAAGAAGTTTTGATCAATGTCGGCCCCGGCGAAACGCGCGTTGCGATCGTCGAGGATGGCCGTCCCGTGGAATTGTTCCTTGAGCGGACCATGGAAGACGACCTGAAGGCGAAGACCGGCCGCGCCGGCCATTCGCTCATCGGCAACATCTTTCTCGGCCGCGTGCAGCGCGTCCTGCCCGGCATGCAGGCCGCCTTCGTGGAGGTCGGTCTCGAACGCGCGGGCTTTCTCGGAGCGCGCGAGGCGCGCTGCCTCTGCGAACTGACCGGGCTCGACGAAGGCACGCTGCCGCCGATCAGCGCCTGCGTGCAGGAAGGCCAGGCCATTCTCGTGCAGGCGGTGAAGGATCCGATCGGCGACAAGGGGGCGCGGCTTTCCGCCAACGTCACCATTCCGGGCCGTCTTCTCGTGCTGGTGCCGAACCAGTCCGGCGTCGCGCTCTCGCGCCGCATCGAGGACGAGGAAGAGCGCGCGCGGCTGACCGCCCTTGTCGAGGAAATGGTCGAACGCTTCAACCCGATGGGCGTTACCGGCGAACCGGCCGGCTTCATCGTGCGCACGGCGGCGATCGGCGCGACTTCCGAGGACATTGCCGCCGACGCGCGCCAGCTCGCGGAGGAATGGCGCAAGGTCCGCGAGACGGAGAAGCGCTCCGCCGCGCCGAGCGTCGTTTTCCACGACCTCGACCCCGTCTCGAAGACGCTGCGCGACTGCGTGAGTTCGGACACGTCCCGCGTGCTGATCGACTGCGCGGACGCCTTCGGCGAGGCGCAGCGCTACTGCCGCCGCGCCATGCCGGAAATGCTGGAGCGCGTACAGCTCTTCAACGGGCCGGGGGACCTTTTCTCGATCTACGACGTTGACGGCGAGATCGAGGCGGCGCTGGAGCCGCGCGCGGAGCTTCCCTCCGGCGGCTGGATCACCATCGAGACGACGGAGGCGTTGACCGCGATCGACGTCAATTCCGGCCGCTATACCGCAGCGACCGGCCTCGAACAGACAAGCGCCAAGATCAACCTCGAAGCGGTGGAAGAGATCGTCTATCAGCTCCGCCTGCGCGGTACGGGCGGTCTCATCGTCATCGATTTCATCCACCTGAACGATCCGGCGAACATCGAAAAGGTGCTCGCCGCGCTGAACGAAGGCTTCGCAAAGGACCGCGTACCGACGCAGATTTCCGGCATGTCCGAATTCGGCCTCGTCGAAATGACGCGCAAGCGCGTCCGCGAACCGCTCGACAAGCTGCTGACGGAAGCGGCCTATGCGAACGGCCGCCCGCGCCGCAAGACCTGCGCGACCGTCGCCAACGACCTCCTGCGCAAGATCGCGCGCGAGGCGCAGGCCACGCCGGGCCGCCCGCTCGTCGCGCGCGCTTCCGCCGAAGTCGTCGATTGGCTCGAGCGCGGAAATCCCTATCTTGTGGAGAGGCTCCGCCGTCGCGTGCCGGCGGAAGTGAACCTTGTCGGCGAGCCCGCGTTTCCGCGGGAGAAGATCGACGTCGGCATCGTGCAATAGACGAGACCGGAGAAGGACCGTGACGGACGAAGGCGGCAATGTCGTGAAACTGAGGGCGCCGCGCCCTTGCCCGATCTGCGGCACGCGCTCGGCCTCGACCTTTCATCCCTTCTGTTCGAAGCATTGCGCCGATGTGGACCTCAACCGCTGGCTGAAGGGGGCTTACGCGATCCCCGCGGTCGAGCCGCCGGACGAATGGGACGAAGCCTCGCAGACACGTTCCGACGACGAGGAGAGCAGCCGTTAAGCCCTTCTGCCGATTGGATTTTGACGGCGCCGAGGCGGCCTCTGGACAGGCCTGACTCTATCTCTTATAAACCGCGGACCTCGCCGGAGCGCCGCAGAAACCCTGCCGCTCCGGAGCTTCCGCCCAGGTAGCTCAGTTGGTAGAGCATGCGACTGAAAATCGCAGTGTCGGTGGTTCGATTCCGCCCCTGGGCACCACTTCCCTTCATCGCCGAACGCCGCCTCCGGGGATAAACACCCCCGTTTCGCAGACGACTGTCATCATACTGTCATCGAACCGTTACATTCCGGCGGAGGGCACTTATTCCCGCAAAAATTAGGGTGTGCGTTTCCCGGCCCGATTTCCCGGAATTTTATCCCCGGCCGCGCGCCCGGAACCGGATATCCCCGCTTCAGCGATTCCTCGCCCGCTTGACGTCGAGCCCCTGCGTGAACCACAGCTCGCCGTCATCCGCGACGTCGATGAGGTCCGGCGTGGTGTTGCGGATGCCGTCGAAGCTGCGGTTGGACGCGTTCCATCGGAAGAGTTTCGGATTGCCGTTGTCGTCGCCGGCGATCACGAAGACGGAGCCGTCCACGGCGACGGCGACGCCGCCGACCTTGGTCTCGCGCCGCACCGGGCTGACATAACGTTTGCCATCGTACCGGAGCACGATGTTGCCGCCATCCGTGATCCAGATGTTTTCGTCCATGCCGAACGCGATCGTCCGGATCTGTTCGTTCGAGAACAGCCGGAATTGCGCGGAACTGCGAGTCTTGACGTAGACCCGCTCTCCGACCACGGCATAGACGTTGCCGTCATGGTCGAGCGCGATGTCTGAGCCGGACCCGGTGGAATCGGGAACGGAATAGGTGGTGACGGAGGCGCCGCCGTTGCGCGCCCGGTAGATCTCGACCGGTGCCTGCGTATGGATGCCCCAGAAGGTCGTCCCGTCTTCCTCGACGTCGAAACGGGCGACATCGTCGGGGAAGGGGTAGTCGATGTTGACGAAGCGGCGCCGCCGCTCGTCGAACTTGTCGATGGCGATGGTGAAGCCGAGGAGCTGCGATCCCGCTATATAGACGCCGCCGTCATTGCCGACGACGAGATCGATCATGGTCGAGAAGCGGTCGTTCTCGGACCGGAAGGTGTCGAAACGGAGCGTCCTGTTGAAGGTGATGCTGCCGGTCTGCTGTGTGCTGATGACGCCGCCGGTCTTTCCCGTTCCGACCGTATTGCCCGCAGCGGCGAGCCTGACGAGGGTGTCGCCGCTTTCGTCGCGGGCGAAGAAACGTGACGAGAGAACCTCGTCATCCACGGTGACGACCCAGGGAAAGCCGTTCGGACCGACGGCGACGCGCCTGACGGTCCGTCCGAGGGTGGGAATGAAGGTAAAGCTTTCTCCGCGATCCGTGGAGCGCAGGAGCCTGCCGCCGGTGTCGACGATGAACAGGCTGTCGTCCGGCCCGATCGAAAGGCTCTTCGCCCTGCGGTCGAGGCCGATGCATGTGCCGTCCTCGCAGCGATAGACAAGGTTCCCCTCGTGAATGGTCACAAGCGACCCGTCGGAGAAGAGTGCCACCTGAATGCCACTCAGACCGGCATCCACGACGAACCGGTTGAGGTTTTGGTCAAGACGCTCGATGAGTTCGTCGTCCCTCGCAAGGACGACATCGCCGTTCCGGTTGACGTCGATATCGGAGGCGACCTCGCCCCGCACCTGCGACCATCTCTTTCCGTCGAAGAAGAAGACGCGGCCGAGCGAATTGACACCCCACAAGGTGCCGTCCGGGCCGACGGCCATGCGCGCCAGTTCGCCTTCGAACTCCAGGAAATCGCGTCGTGTGTTGGACCAGAGAAAAATGTTGCCTGCCGCATCGAGGGCGAAGACGCGGCCTTCGGGACCGATGGCGAGCGCAAAGGCTTCTTGCCTTGTATCGACGAAGGTGATCGCCTCGTCCGTCGTGACGGCTTCGGGAGGTTGCGTGAGACCGCCGTCCCCGTCTTCCCGGCCCGAACTGTAGCCTTCCGTGAGCTCGAACTGGTTCTCATAGACCTCGTCGGCGAAGAGCTCCTTTGCCTCCGGTATCGTCGTTTCGGGGGTCACGGGCCTCTCCGTCACCGGCTTCGGCCGCTTCGGCTCGGGTATCTCCGGTTGGGTCTGCGGCGCTTCGACGGGCGCGGCGCGCTGGGCGCTGCCGGGTTGCAGGGGCAAGGCGGACGCAACAAGAAGGACAAGGAAGGCGCCCGCGGCCGCGAGCGGTGAAACACCCGTGCTGCGAAGGGCGTTCATGCGGGTGCTTCCGCCATCCGCCGGGCGCTTCTCACAGATCCCCGGCGAGGAGGTAGCGCTTCAGATCGTCCAGGCCGCCGGCCGTCCCTCTGCGGCGGGCGAGCCCTGTCCGGGGCATGTCGTTCGCATGGAATTCCTCGGTAAAGGTCGGGAAGGCGCCGTGATTCACCTGCCGCATGAAGCCGTCGCGCGGCGCGAACCATTCGCGGTGCCGCTGCTGAAAGCGTTCGACGTCGCGCTCGACGGAACTGGTGTTCTCCCGCGCCTCGCCGCCGGCCCCGGCGGTGTGGCTGGTGAATTGCGGCCGCCGCGGCGTGATGAGGATGAGAATGGAGCGTTCGAAGACCCGGCTCGCTTCCTGCGAGAAGAACAGGTTGATCCCCGGAATGTCGCGAATGATCGGCACGCCGTCCGTCGAACTCGTCGTCTCCTTCTCGGTGAGGCCGCCGATGACGAGCGTCTCGCCGAAATCCATCGTGACCGTCGAGTTGATGTTGGTCTTCGTCGTGTCGAGCCGGAACTCGAACAGGACCGAGGTCGAAGGGTCTGTCAGGAAGGTTCGCTCGGCCGCGACGTGGAGGCGCACCTTGCCGCTGCCGAGGATCGTCGGCGTGACGGCGAGCTTCACGCCGACTTCCTTCTCCACGGAAACGGAATCGCCGTCGCCGCCCGATACCGCGGCCGCCAGAACTTCCGTGCCGGAGAAGAATTCGGAGGTTTCCCCGCTGAGCGCCACGAGCGAGGGCTTGGCGAGGATTTCGCCGTAGCTGTCCAGCGCGTTCGCGATGTTCAGCGAATAGCGGATGGCGGGAATGTTGATGAAGTTGGTGATGGTCTGTGTGTTCTCCGCCAGGCCGGAATTGAGCGCGTCGTTGATGCGGGTCTCGCCGAAGCTGACGCCGGGCACGTTTTCGAGCGTGTCGCCGAACTGAAGCTGCAGGCCTTCGAGGAGATTGACGCCGCGCGAACGCCGGGCGTCTTCCTGGGTGCCGATCAGGACGACTTCGACAACGACCATGTCGGTGGAGGCGGGCGTTTCGTCGGTCCCGTCCACCTCGCCGACTTCGTCGACATCGTCCAGTTCGTCGAATTCGCCGAGATCCTCCGCATCGCCCGGCTCGTCGAGCTCGTCCACTTCTTCCGCGACATTTGTCAGCGAAGCGTAGGTCAACAGGTTGTTCGCATCGTATTCGTAGAAGTCCCGCCAGTTCCGAAGCCGCCTCTTCACGAAATCGAGGCTGTTGGCGCCGGCCAGCGTTTCGCTATACCGGGCGAGCAGGGCATCGGCCGCCTCGCGATCGTTGACGGCCGCCGTTGCGATGGAGAGGGCCTGGGCGAATTCCGGCCGGTCCGCGACGGCCGGTGAAGTCGCGGCGAGCTCTCTCAGCACCGCTTCGGCGGTCAGCGGATCGCGCGCGTAGTAGGAGGCCGTCGCGAGGTCGTAGAGCGCGGCCGGATCGTCGGCATTGTCGAGCGCGACGGCGGCGAAGTAGCCCTTTGCGAGCGCGTATTTCCGTTGCGCCATGTAGACGGCGCCGAGCTGATGCTGCACGCGCGTGTTTCCGGGATCGAACTTCAGCGTCTGCAGATAGCCTTGTTCCGCCAGCTGATACTTGCTCGTGTCGCCGCTCAGTCCCATCTGCTGGTAGACATAGGCATTGAGGAACTGGAGCCGCGGGTTCGTGATGTCGAACTTCAGGGCGGCGTTGGCCCGGTGCGATGCCTTCTCCAGGTCGCCGTCCGCCAGCGCCTGCAGGGCCTGCTCCACGAGCTGATGGCCGATGCGCTCGTCCCTCGCAGCGTAGGAGGCGTCCCTGGCTTCATTTGCGGGATCATGCGCTGCCGCGGCCTCGTAGCCCGAAAAAGCGTCCATGCGGCTGGCCCGGTCCGGCGTTTCGCATCCCTGCAGCGCAAGCGCGGCAAGCGGGAAAAGAAGAAGATGTCTGATGATCACGGATAACACTCGCCCATTGCAGCCGATCCTGTCGTTCACGCGCCTTACAGGCGTTCAAGCCATTCGGGCGCTTCCTCGCGGCTTGCGGCCGGAGAATCCTTTGCGGCTTCGGACGGCGTCTGCACGAGCGCGCAATTCACCGCCTTGCCGGGGTTGAAGCCGAAGCGGCGCCGGAACTCGCGCGAGAAATGCGCGGTCGAACTGAAATGCCAGCGGTTCGCCACTTCCCCGACAATGCCACGCATGTCGGGTCCGAAGGCGAGCTCCTTGCAGGCCTCCTCCAGACGTCTGCGAATGATGTAGCGTTGCAGGCCGCCCATCTCCTCGACGTCGCGGTAGACCGTCGCCCGCGAGATTCCGAATTCCGCAGCGAGCATGCCCGGCGTGAGGTCGGGAGAGAGGAGGTGATTCTCGACGAAGGTGCGGATCGCAGCCTGGCGTTTCTGCGTTGGATCGGGCGGCGACGCAGTCTCCTCGAGGCTCTGCTCGAGCATCCGGGCAAACAGCGAGAGAAAGTGGTCTACCGCCGCCTCGGCCTCCTTGACGGTGAAAACCGGCAGACCCTTCATGATCCGCAGAAAGGCGGAGGCAAGAGCCGCGCCTTGCGGGCCGTCCGGCGGCATCCGGATATGAGGTGCGTGAACGGAGGGATCGTAATTGACCGCCTCATGGGAGACGACGAAGGTGAAGAAGCGCACCCGCGTCGAGATCGAACTGTAGGTCTCGGTGAAGTCGACCACGTTGATGTCGCCGGGCTTCGTGATGTAGGCGTCGGATCGCACCTCGCTGGAGCTGTGTCCGAACGCATGCATGCGCGTGACCAGCGTCGGCTTCGCATAGTTGCGGACGTGATAGGTCTCGCGTTTCGTCACATGCGGTTCGATCAGCGTATCCGTGAAGACGGCCTTACCGGTGGGCCAGGCTCGAGCACGCAGGATGCCATCCGTTCCGCGCCAGTTCAGCGGTGCGAAATCGCAGATGGGCCGCGTCCACTCGGACCACTTCGCCAGGCGCTCCTCGGGGCCGACGAACTCGGGGTTGAGGTCGAATACGGGGACGCGATCGGCAGACTCTGCGAGAGCCATGGGACGGTACCGTCTATGTGAAAATCGCTTATCTTCCCTTTCGCCGCGAACGGTCTCGCGGACTGAATTAGTATCGGGAACTGGCTGCGCTCTCATAGACATTTATGCATTTCCGACTGTCGGCACTAACCGCAAACGTCTCCTGTATCGTCCAGATCGTGGGGATTTCCGCCGCATCTAACGACGATTCTGAGCTTGTCGCGCGACTGCTCACTCGCGTTGGTGCAGGATTTGGAGATGTAGTTGCTGTTGCCCGGCCCCCAGCATTTTGCGTTGCAAGAGGTGCTCTTGTTCTCCTGCTTGATGGAGATGTTCTTCGGGTAAGGCTTCGTTCTGCCCGTGCAGACCGCGCGGTATTCTCTCCGGGTGGATGCCTCGAGCTCGTCACCGAATTCGCAATGGGCCGAGTTGCAGCGCAGCGTCTCGACGGGATCGGCCTTCGCAACGGTGAAGGAAGAGGGCGGAAACAGAACGGCCCAGCCCATCGCAAATGCAAGGAAATGCACGGATTTCGAGATCATGCGGCGCCCCCTGGCCTGCATCCGATCAAAGCGACACCCGTCTGCGCGCGTCGGCAATGCACGAGCGAGACAGCCCCGCTGACGATCCTAGATCGGGATTGCCATTGAGTCGTTGTCTGAGCGTCTCATGGGACGAGGTCGCCCGACGGCGGAAATGCTGCAGCTGATCTACTTCGCGATGAGCTGGCTGCAGGTGTCCTCGATCCCGCCCGAGGTGTCGGGATAATCCCCGCACCAGACAACGATCTTGAGCTTGTCGCGCGAGAGCGGATCCCAGTTGGTGCATGACTTCGTGATGTAGTGGCTGTCGCCTGCTTGCCCGCGGCATTTGGTCGTGCAGGTCGTGTTCTTGTTTTCCTGCCGGATCGACATGTTCTCGGGATAGGGATTCACGCCGTTGGAACAGACCGCCCGAAATTCCTTGGTGACGGACTTGCCGAGCTGCTCCTTGAATTCGCAGCGCGATGAGTTGCAGCGGAGCTTCTCGATGGCGTCGGCTTGCGCGATGTTGACGGAAGGCGGCAGCAGAAAAAGCGCCGACACCGCGAAGAACATGCTCAGGCACAAGGATTTCCAGTTCATCGCGTTTCTCCTCGCCATGCGCGCCGGGCACGTGTGAATTTCCCCTGTCCGAACGAAGGGTGCGAAGCGGACAGACGGTGCGACTCGATTCTAGATCGCGATCCGGGAAGTGTCGTTGTCTGTGCGTCTCATGAGACGGAGCGTATGCGAATGAATGTCGAACGCGAATAATATGCTGGACACGGATGATCGCATGGGAAAGGTTGCGGGCGGGGTACGTTCACCATCAAGGATATGGGACTCTCATGGTCGAATGGAAAAAACTGCCGCTGGCGCTCGCGCTCGCGGCTTTCGTCGCGCCGCTTGCACCTGCCGGGGCGAGCGCCGGCGGCATCGGCGATTGCACGCACCAGATCAAGCTTCCGACACGGAGCGACGGCGAAAATGTCCGCATCCTCGTTTTCATGAAGACGCCGGGCGAGGAACTGACGGCATATACGGGCAAGAAGGGGGTGAACGAGGCGAAAATAAAGGTGGGCAGCGGTTTTCTGGATTACGAGAACGAAAGGACAAAGACCGAGGAAGCCTCGGCGGAGAACATCGACAACGCCTACGACCTGGTCAATGCGCGCCGTGCCGCTGTCTACGATGACTCGAAGCCCGACAAGGGTGGGTTCCAGATCTATATCCACCTCAAGCATCCGGACGGGCGGAAAGCCGTCTGCGTGATCGACGGAGATCAGAAAAACGACCGCGTCAACGCTCTCATCAAGGCGAAGCTCAGCCGTCTCAAGTGCATAGGGACCGAGGGGGGAGCCGAATTGCGCGTCAATTCCTGCCAGGCGCGGGACTTCTTGCAGGCGAACGGCGTTCGCGTGGGCTACTGGGCCGACGTCGAATTCGTCGATTGATCGTGGGCCGTGCTCCGGTTCGCCGGAGACGGAAAACGGAGAAACAAAAATGAACGGATTTTCGCGGCGTCTCGCCGCCCGCGCGCTGCTGCCCGCTCTTATCGGCGGCGCCCTTGTTGCGACATCGGTCGCGGCCGAGGCGGTCAATGACGAGATTCGCGTTCAGGCGATGAACAGCTCGTTCTTCACCATCAGCCATATCAGGATGGAGAACCTGGACACCGGAAAGGACGACAAGAACAAGAAGAGCTACCACGGCCGCGGCGACCTCACGCGGCGTGTGAAGATGAAGGTCAGCGACGGCGCGGACATCACCGAGAGCTACAAGTTCTTCGTCGATCCCCTCGGCGGTCTGTCCGGCGATTCCGGCGAGAAGATCTGCCTCGCCTTCGATGTCTCCTCGAGGAACGGCAAGGTCTACAGCGTGCTGCCCACGGGTCCGTGGGACACGATGGGCGTGAAGCGGGAGCAACTCTGGGACTCGGAGAAATCCAACCCCCAGATCATCACGATCGCCCTGGAGGTGGAAGGCGATCTGAACGACATGCTCTGCCGCATCAGCTATGTGCGCCGCCGGCAGAACGACTGAATGCCGGCCTGCCGTTCATATGACCGGCGGGCGTCGCGCGCGAATGCGCCTCACGCTTCGAGCTGGAAGACCGTTTTCAGAATTTGCTCGATGTGGTGTCGAAGCCATTTGTGACCCTGAACTTATCCCCGCCTCGCCCGCGCGGCGCGATGCTCTCGTCTTTCACGAACGAAGGGAGAGACGCATGACGAAGTTTTTCGACGAGGCCGCCGTCAGCGGCAGTTCCGCGCCCATGCTCTGGCAGGGCGGGACCGGCACGTTCTGGGTCTGGGGCGCGTTCGACGGTGCGAGCGTCATGCTGGAGGCGAGTCCCGACGGCGAAAACTGGTTCACCGTCGGGGAGTCCGTGCAGTTCAGCGAACGCGGCATCGCCGCCTTTGCGCTGGGGCCCTGCCGCCTCCGCGCGACCATTGCGGATGCGGGCGTGGGCACGAGCATCTCCGCCGTCGTCTAGCGGCGACCCGCGAAGGGATGCGTGCTGGACAGGCCGCCATCGACGGCGATCGCCTGTCCGTTGACGTAGGACGCATCGTCGCTCGCGAGGAAGAGCGCGGCCTGCGCGATTTCCGGCGGCAGTCCGTAGCGCTTTAGCGGATTGAGCTGGCCGATCCTGTCGTCGGTGCCGCGGGCGCGCGCGCCGTCGAAGATCGGCTTCGTCATGCCGGTCTCGATGAGACCGGGGCAGATCGCGTTGACGCGCACGCCCGTGCCGTAGAACTCGTTGGCGACGGTCTGCACCAGGCTGATGACGCCTGCCTTGCTCGCGCTGTAGGGCGTGCCGCCGGCATTGGCGCGCAAGCCCGCGACCGAGGCCGTGCAGATGATCGAACCCTTGCCTTGCCGGATCATGTGCGGGCTCGCCGCCTTGATCGCGAGGAAGGGGCCGATCAGGTTGATGGCGAGAATTTCCTTCCAGTAGTCGACGGTCTGTTCCTGCAGGGGAACCATGCCGCCGCTGATGCCGGCATTGGCATAGAGCACGTCGAGCCCGCCGAATTCCGACACGCAATGCTCGACGAAGCCCTTGACCGCGTCCTCGTCGCTGACATCGGCGGCGACGGAGGAAACCGTTCCGCCTTCCTTGCGGATCATCTCGGCGGTTTCGTCCACCGCGTCTTCCACGCGGTCGACCGCCACCACTCTCGCGCCTTCATGGGCAAAAAGAAGGGCGCTGGCCCGGCCAATGCCGCTGCCAGCGCCCGTCACGATTGCCTGTTTTCCCGATAGCCGTCCCATGAGCCTTCTCCCGATATCGCTGTGTTTCGATGCCGGGACTTTAGGCGCTGGCGACGTAGGGGAACAGCCGAAAAGCGGTTCAGAAGGCCTTCCCTTCGCTGACCGTCCACTCGACATTGCCCTGTTCGCCTTCGATCACGCCGGAGCTGCCGACGGCAGGGGCTTCCTCGATGGGGGCGGTGCAGTTTTCGGGCTGCTCGCCGACGGTCGTGCAGATCGTGTTGTCGCTGACGCGCCACGTGCCCTGCGATTCCGTGCCGTCCGCGCCCTTCACGACGATGCTGGAGTCGTCGGGATAATAGATCTTGGTCACGGCGCCGTCCGGCCCGGTAAGCGTCACCGTGTTGCCGACAAGACCCGCGCCCACATTGGCGCTGGCGGCGCCCGCAAGCGCGAAGGTCGAAACGGCGAAAGCGGCGGCGAGAACGAATTTTTTCATTGATACCTCCCCAAAAAATATCCGTACACGAAGAAGGGATTATCCCGTCGTCGTTAACCAAGACTCTACATGGCCGGAGGAGGCGGACAAGGGGGTGGGTGCTGAAAATCAGCCCCGAAATCAGCCCCGAAAATCAGCGGCGGAAGCCCGGCGGTTTGAGCAGGAAGATGATCAGCCAGATCGGAATCAGCACCATCGCGCCGAGCAGGAAATGCGGGATCGCCCAGCCGATGCCCTCGCGCACGAAAGCGAGGATCGCCTCGGGGGTGAACCCGATATCCTGAAGCACGTCTTCGGCTCTGATGTCGAACGCGTTGAGCAGCGCGCCCACGGCGACCGCTCCAATGAAGAATTTCAGCAGCGTCGACAAGGCGTTGTGGATCATGAAGGCGCCCGTCCGGTCCCCGGCGAATCACTCTCCGAGAGTCTAGTCGGGAGCGGCGCGAGGCACAAAGCCCGGCCCGGCGAAAAGCCTCGTTTCTCCGGGGTTTACTGCCCGAAGAGCTTCTTCAGCGCGTCCTCGGGCGAGGGCTTCGTCTCGGCGGGCGGCTCTTCGCCCGTTTCCCCGGTGCTTTCGCCCTCCGCCGCCGGCTCGCCCATCAGGCTCTTCAGGAGCCCCTTGCCCTTGTCTTCCTTGATCGACTTGATCGTCTTCTCGATGTTTTCGCGGTTCTGGATCATGGATTTCAGATCCGGCGCGAAGCGCGGATTCGACCAGGAGCCGGTAATGAGGATCGGCACCTCGATCCCCGTCGCCTCCTGTTCGCCGCCCTGTCCCTCGAGCGTGGCGGCGAGTTTCGGCTCCACGCGGTAGTTGAGCGTCTTCTGAAGGATGTTCGCCGTGCCCGAGCCGGTGACGCGGATCAGCGGCGAGAGAAGCGCGAGGTCGTTGTTGCTGAGCACGCCGTCGGTGATGGTGAAGGTGCCGCCGAGCTCGGAGAAATCCGTGTCCTGCGTGCCGCCGGACTGCCAGCCCGTCGTCGCCGCGCTCAGCACCGTGCGCGTCAGCTGCGCGAGGTTGATGCCCTTGATCTTGCCGTTGGTGAACCTGACGCTGCCATTGCCGTCGAGCGCCGCCACCATGTCGCGCTGCGAGCGCCCCGCCGTCGCGACCGAAAGGTCGATGGCGGTCTTGCCCTGCAGCCGCTGGAAATCCGCCGCATCGGTGAGGAAGGGCTCGGCGTCGAGGCCCGCAAGCTTGAAATTGGCCTTCACCTGCGGCGTTGCGCTCGCGCCGTTCACGGTGAGCGTGCCCGAGCCCGATCCCTCATAGAGAGTGAGTTTCGAAAGATTGGCGTTCAGCACGCCGTTCGACAGCGCGAGCTTCAGCGCGCTTTCGCCGATCCGGATCTGCTGGAAGAGGATTTCCTGCGCCGCGAAGCTGAGGTCGGCATCGACCGCCTTGAGGCCCGACAGGTCGATGGGCTCCGTGCTCCAGCCGCTGTCGGCATTGCCGCCGCCACCGGACCCGCCGCCTCCGCCGCCCTCGCTTTCGGCGAGATAGGTGTTCACGTCGATCCTGTCGACGGCGAGATTGCCCGCGAGCTTCGGCCGCGTGCCGCCGGTCGTCACGGTGAGCGCGCCCGTCGCGTTCATGCCGTCGAAACCGATCTTCGCATCCGTGAAACGATAGGTGTTGCCGCTGCCGCTCGCCTTGCCCTCGATGGAGAGCGCGCCGAAGCCGTCGCCCGCGGGCATCGGGCTTCCCGCCCAGGCCGCGAGGTCGCGCACCGACGGCACGTCGAGGCTGACATCGCCCGCGAAGGCGAGCCCGTCCAGCGGCTTCAACGTGCCGCTGTAGCTGGTGTTGATCTTCGGCGCATTGATGGTGAGCGCGACCGGCGTCTCGCCGCCCTCCGTCAGCGCGCGCGGCCGGTCGGCCTTCAGATCGATGCCGATTTCGTCGCCGTTCCACACGAGCGAGCCTTCCGCGAGAAAGGGATCGTCGAGGCCCGGCAGCGCCAGGTCGATGTTCACCTGCTCGGCGGCGTAGCTCGCGCCCGTCTGCGCGTTCGTGTAGGTCGCGGTGCCGTTCTGGATGGAGACCTCGCCGAGGCTGAGATCGCCAAGGCCGGAGCCGCCGCCGCCCGCGCCCTCCGCATCCGTCGAAGGCCCGGCGGGCGCGGCCTCAGCCGTTTCGAACTGCCAGTTCGGCGTGCCGTCGCGGCGGACTTCGAGATGGATCACGGGATCGACCAGCACGAAGCTGTCGATCTCCACATTGCCGCTGAAAAGCGGCATCAGCTTCAGCGATGCGCGCATCTCCTGCATCGCGGCCATTTCCTTTTCCTTCGCCCATGAGGCGTTGGAAAACCCGACATCCTCGATCGAGACCGCGATGTTCGGGAAGAAGGAGAGGCCGATATCGCCGTCGATGCGCAGGTCGCGGCCCGTCTGCTCCTTCACGACACTGACGACCTGGTTCTTGTAGGTCTCCATCGGGATCAGCATCGGCACGATGATGATGGCGGCGATCACGATGAGGACGAGACCGGCGAGAATGGCGATCAGGCGGGACATGGGGAGCGCTCCGGTGACTTCGTTTCCGTCAGATTGGCGGCGAATTATGGCTGCAGCATGATAGGCGCTTGCGCCGCCGCTGTCCTTGCCGCCGCCTCTTGTTGTGGTGCAGCGCAAAAAGCGTGGACCGCAGGCCACAGGGTCGCGCGATTCCGCGCCTGCGCATTCCCTCGCGTCCGTCAGGGGTTTTCATCCGCAAGAAACGGATGTATCAAGAACATCCAGCCGCGCCGCATGAGTCGGCGCCGCCACACAGGCTTCAACAGAGCGCACTGCGCGGAACAGGGAGAGCGGAATGCAAGTCGTAGCAGTACCTTCATATCCGCATCTTTTCCCGGACCGCTGCCGTTAACTTGAACGCCGCGCCCGGGTAGATCGCCGGGGCTTTTTCCATCCGAGAAAATACCGCCATGCGGCGCCGCGCGCGCCGCCCGAGGCGATTTCCGATGGTCCCGGTTCCTCAGACAACCGGAGAGCGGCGCGTTGCGCCTTTTCCAGAATTTTCCAGGGATACCGCTCCGGCTCCATCCGGACGGTTCAATCAGATGAACGATCAAGTCACCGCGCGGCGGACCGCCGCGTTCCTGTGGGATCATTGGCGCCGCTACCCCTTCACGGGGGCGGCTCTCCTCGTCCTCATGCTTCTCTCCGTCGCCTTCGACGTCGCCTTCCCGATCGTCTCGGGCAGGCTCGTCGACGCCGTCGCCGAAGCGGGCTTTCCGCCCGCGGAGGAAGACGTGGACCTCGCCGTCTTCGCACTCCTGCTCTTTCTCGGGCAGGGCGTCGGCTTCCACCTGTCGCGCCGCGCCGCCATGCTCGTCTGGGCGGGCTTCGCCTCCCGCGTCATGCGCAACATCGTGACGGAAGCCTTCCATCGCGTGCAGCGCTACACGGCGGAATGGCACTCGAACAGCTTCGCGGGCGCGACGGTCAGGCGCATCACGCGCGGCCAGTGGGCCTACGACACGCTGGCCGACACGATCTATATCGGCTTCTTCCCGACAATCTGCGTGCTCATCGGCGTCGTCATCAGCATCGCCTTCCACTGGCCGCTGATCGGGCTCTATGTGCTTGTCGGGATCGTCCTCTACTTCGCGCTCACCGTGCTGCTGGTCCGCTATTACGTGTCGCCGCGCAACCGGCTGAACGTCGCCGCCGACAGCCTCATGGGCGGCGCGATAGCGGATGCCGTTTCCTGCAATCCGGTGGTGAAATCCTTCGGCGCGGAAGCGCGGGAGGATGCGCGTCTCGGCGTGCTCACGCTCGACTGGTCGCGAAAGGCCCGCCGCGCCTGGCGCTCGATGGATCTGTCCATGCTCGCCCAGGTCGCCGTCCTTCTTGCCTTGCAGGCCGGGCTCATCGGCCTCGTCATCCTGTTCTGGACGAGAGGCGAGGCAACGCCCGGCGATGTCGCCTATGCCATGACGAGCTATCTGCTCATCAACGGCTATCTGCGCGATATCGGCATGCACATGCAGAACCTGCAGCATGGCGCGAACGAGATCGAGGATGTGATCCGTTATGCCGACACGGCGCCGGAGGACGAGGACGACGGGCGCCTTCCCGCGCTTCGCGTGCCGGGCGGCAGCATCCGCTTCGAGAACGTCGACTTCCGCTACCCGAACGGCAATGGCGCCTTCTATCGCGGTCTCTCGCTCGACATTCCCTCGGGCGCGCGGATCGCGCTGGTCGGTCAGTCGGGCAGCGGCAAGTCGACCTTCGTGAAGCTGCTGCAGCGGCTCTACGAGCCCGATGCCGGCCGCATCCTGATCGACGGGCAGGACATCGCGGGCACGACGCGCGCCTCGCTTCGCCGGGCCGTCGCGCTCGTGCCGCAGGAGCCCGTGCTCTTCCACCGCTCCATCGGCGAGAACATCGCCTATGCGAAACCGGAGGCGACGCGCGAAGAGGTCGAGGAGGCGGCGCGTCTGGCCCATGCGGACGCGTTCATCTCCCGCCTGCCGCAGGGCTACGACACGCTGGTCGGCGAGCGGGGCGTGAAGCTCTCGGGCGGCGAGCGCCAGCGCATCGCCATCGCAAGGGCCTTCCTTGCCGACGCGCCGATCCTCGTCCTCGACGAGGCGACGTCGAGCCTCGACGCCGTCACGGAGGCGCATATCCAGGACGCCATGGACCGTCTGATGGAGGGCCGCACGACGCTCGTCATCGCGCACCGCCTTTCCACCATCCGCCGCATGGACCGCATTCTGGTCTTCGAGCGCGGCCGGATCGTGGAGCAGGGCGCTCATGCCGAGCTGATGGCCAGCAAGGACGGCGTCTTCCGGCACCTGCAGGCGACGCAGCTTGCGACCGCCCGCAACGTGCTGGCCGATACCGCATAAGGAACCGGTCATTCGTCCGATCGGGTACTTGAACCCTCATGAGGCCGCTCCTAATGTGCCGCGCAACGCGGGAGGAGCGGCCTCATGAACACGACGAAGACAATGGAAACCCCTCTCTGGTCGCCGCTGGCGGACGCCGTCGCCGCGTCGAACATGAGTGCCTTCATGGGGCTGGTGAACGAACGCCATGGCCTCGCGCTTGCCGGTTACGACGCGCTTCATGCCTGGTCCGTCGAAAATCCGGCGCTCTTCTGGGATGCGGTCTGGGATGTCGCCGGCGTCATCGGCGACAAGGGCGGTACGGTGCTCGCCGATCCGGACAAGATGCCGGGCGCGCGGTTCTTTCCCGATGCGCGACTGAACTTCGCGGAGAACCTGCTGCGCGGCGAAGGGGCGGACGTGGCGCTCCTCTTCAACAATGAAGGCGAGACGCGCGAACCCGTCACCCGCGCCGCGCTGGCGCGCGACGTCGCCCGCTTCGCCGCCGTGCTGAAATCATGGGGCGTGGGGGAGGGCGACCGCGTCGCCGCCTTCATGCCGAACTGCCCGGAAACGATCGTCGCGATGCTTGCCGCCGCCAGCATCGGCGCGGTCTTCTCGTCCTGCTCCCCCGATTTCGGCGCGAAGGGCGTGCTCGACCGCTTCGGCCAGATCGAACCGAAGGTGCTCGTCGCCTGCGATGGCTACCGCTATGCGGGCAAGGTGCTGCCCGCGCATGACAAGCTCGCCGAAATAATCGCGGGCCTTCCCTCGCTCGAACATGTCGCCATCGTGCCGTTCATCGGCGGAGGCCCGAAAGGTCTTGCGAAAACGGAGGACTGGACGACGCTCCTCGCTGCCGCGCCGGACGATGCCCTCACTTTCGTTCGGCTGCCCTTCTCGCATCCGCTCTACATCATGTATTCGAGCGGCACGACCGGCATTCCGAAATGCATCGTCCATTCGGCGGGCGGCACGCTTCTCCAGCATCTGAAGGAGCATCGCCTCCATGGCGACCTGAAGCCCGGCGAAACGCTCTTCTATTTCACCACCTGCGGCTGGATGATGTGGAACTGGCTCGTCTCCGGCCTCGCCGCTGGCGCGACGCTGGCACTCTACGACGGCTCGCCCTTTCATCCCTCAGAGCGCGTTCTTTTCGATTACATCGACAGGGCGAAGATCGACGTCTTCGGCACCTCGGCGAAGTTCATCGATGCGGTGAAGAAGTCCGGTCTCGTCCCGCGCGAGACGCATGACCTCGTCTCGATGCGCATGATCCTCTCGACCGGCTCGCCGCTCGTGCCGGAGAGCTTCGACTTCGTCTACGAAGACATAAAGAGCGATGTCGCGCTCTGCTCGATTTCCGGCGGCACCGACATCGTCTCCTGCTTCGTGCTCGGCTCGCCGCTGCTTCCGGTCTGGCGCGGCGAAATCCAGGCGAAGGGCCTCGGCATGGCGGTCGAGGTCTGGGACGAGGCGGGCAGGCCCGTCACGGGCGAGAAAGGCGAACTCGTCTGTACCCGTCCTTTCCCCTCCATGCCCGTCGGCTTCTGGAACGATCCGGACGGCGCGAAATACCGCGGCGCCTATTTCGAGCGCTTCCCCGGCGTCTGGTGCCATGGCGACTTCGCCGAAATCACGCCGCATGGCGGCATCGTCATTCACGGCCGCTCCGACGCGACGCTAAACCCCGGCGGCGTGCGCATCGGCACGGCGGAAATCTATGCGCAGGTCGAGCAATTGCCGGAGGTGCAGGAAGCGCTCGCCATCGGCCAGGACTGGCAGGGCGATGTCCGCGTCGTGCTCTTCGTGGTGATGAAGGGCGGCGCGGCGCTTGACGAAGCGATGCAGAAACGCATCCGCGACCGCATCCGTTCGGGCGCCTCGCCGCGCCATGTGCCCGCGAAGATCGTCGCCGTCGCCGACATCCCGCGCACCAAGTCCGGCAAGATCACCGAGCTTGCGGTGCGCGACATCGTCCATGGCCGCGAGGTGAAGAACCGCGAGGCGCTGGCGAACCCCGAGGCGCTGGCGCTCTATCGGGATTTGCCCGAACTCGCTTCCTAGTTCTTCCTTGGGAGCGGCAATTTCTGTATCGGCATCGGGATCACCCTCCCCCTGTGGGAGGGTCGAAAAATTGAAACGCAGTGCAGAATTTTTCGGGGAGGGGTAAGTGAGGAAATCGGGAGCGCGCCATTTGCCGGGAGCGGAGTCCCCCTCCCCGAAATTCGCTTCGCTGTCGCTCACGAATTTCGACCCTCCCACAGGGGGAGGGTGGGCATCTCCTTCCGTGCCTTGCAGCCGTTTGAAATGACGGCGGAACTCTAGTTCTCCGCGATCAGGAGCCGCCCGCCGAGACCCGCCTGCGGCACGTGCCGCCCCTCGATCCAGGCGCGGATCATCGCGTTGACGGCTTCGGGCGCTTCCTGCTGCACCCAGTGCGACACCTGCGGCAGGTAGCGGATGGTGAAATCCGTCACGAGGTCTTCCGTCCCGTAGGTGAGCTCCTTGCCGAGCGCCGCGTCCTCCTCGCCCCAGATCATCAGCGTGGGAACATCGACAACGGGCGGGTTCGCCCATTCCACCGGTTGCTCGCCGCGGAAATTGGCGCGGTAATAATTGATCATCGCCGTCATCGCGCCGGGCAGTTGCGCGTTCTTGCGGTAATGGTCGAGCACGCTTTCGGGAAACCGGCTCTTGTCGATCGCCATGCCGCGAAAGGCTTCCGCAATCGCCCGCGCGTTCCGCGCCAGCATCAGCTTTTCGGGCAGCCAGGGAATCTGGAAGAAGAAGATGTACCAGCTCTTCTTCAGTTGTGCCCATGTCCTGAGCGCCTTCCCCATGAGGGTCGGATGCGGCAGGTTCATCACGATGAAGCGTTCGAGCGGGCGCACCTTCTTCAGCACGAAGGTCCAGGCGATGGCGCCGCCCCAGTCATGCGCGACGAGCGTCACGGGCCCCGTGATGCCGCGCGCCCGCGCCGCGTCGATGATCCCGGCAACGTCGGCGAGGAGATGGTCCATGTGATAGGCCTCGCGCCCCTTCGGCCGCGACGAGCCGCCATAACCGCGCAGGTTCGGCGCCCAGACCGTATAGCCGAGCGCCGCGAAAACCGGCATCTGGTGACGCCACGAGAACTTGCTTTCCGGAAAGCCGTGCAGCAGCAGCGCGAATTTTTCTCCCTCGCCGCACATGTCCACCTCGAAGGCAAGTCCGTTCGCCTCGATATAGGCCGTGCTGATTTCCGTCGCGCTCATGGTTCTCCCCGCCGCCTCGTCGTATGTCAGGACGCGACTATAGGCGATTTCGCTCAGGCGCAAGCCCCGGATCGCCCGTTTTCCCCGCCGGGAGCCTGACAAATGGCGGCGTTTTCCGTATTGTCTCGACACATTCGAAGTGCGGTCGAGCGGCGGGGGCGCCGGGGGCCGTGCCGCCAGAGGGGGACCTCCATGACTACACCGGTCGCGCCGCAGCAGTGGTCGTCGCGTTTCGCGTTTCTGATGGCTGCCGTCGGCAGCGCGGTCGGTCTCGGCAATGTCTGGCGGTTTCCCTATCTCGCGGGCGAGAACGGCGGCGGCGCCTTCATCCTGATCTATGCGGTGACGACGCTTGCCATCGCGCTTCCCATTCTGATCGCCGAAATCCTGCTCGGCCGCATGGGCCGCCACAGCCCCATCAACGCCATGCGCGCGCTGGTTGCCGAGAACCACGCCGCCCGCCTCTGGATGCTCATCGGCTGGGGCGGCACGCTCGGCGCCTTCATCGTGCTCTCCTACTACAGCGTCATCGGCGGCTGGGCGCTCAAATATATCGAACTGGCGCTCACCGGCGCCTTCGCCGGCGAAACGGACGCCGCTGCCGCCGAGCATTTCTCCGCTTTCGTTTCCACGCCGGGCAGTGTGTTCGTCTGGCAGGCGCTCTTCCTCGCCATCACCGTCGGCATCGTCGCCGCGGGCGTGACCTCCGGCATCGAACGCGCCGTCGTATTCCTCATGCCGCTTCTCTTTGTTCTGCTGGCGGGCATGGCGGTCTACGCGACGACGACGGAGGGCTTCGGCGAGGCGATGCGGTTCATGTTCGCCTTCGACCTCACCAGGGTGAAACCGGACACGATACTTGCCGCCATCGGCCAGGGCTTCTTTTCCGTCTCCGTCGCCCTCGGCGCGATGATGACCTATGGCGCCTATCTCGATAAGAACGTCTCCATCGGCCGTTCCGCCGTCTTCATCGCGCTGGCCGACACCACGGTCGCCATCCTCGCGGGCATCGCCATTTTCCCGCTCGTCTTCACCTATGGCCTCGAGCCGTCTTCCGGACCCGGCCTCACCTTCATCACGCTGCCTATCGCCTTCGGCACCATCGGCAGCGGCATCATCATCGGTGCGGTGTTCTTCTTCCTGCTCTCCGTTGCCGCCGTCACCTCCGCCATCTCGCTTCTGGAGCCGGTGGTCGCCTGGGTGGAGGAGGGCATCCGCCTGCCTCGCCCGGCGCTTGCCGTGATTATCGGCCTGGTCGCGGGCATCGCCGGCATCGGCACCGTCTTCTCCTTCAGCGCCTGGGCGGATTTCCACCCCATGGCCGTCTTCGGCGTGATGAAGGAAATGACGATCTTCGACGTCCTCGATTTCACCACCTCCAACATCATCATGCCGACCGTCGGCCTCCTGATGTCGCTTTTCGCGGGTTGGGTGCTTTCCGGCCCGGTGGTGGAGGAGGCGCTGGGCGCGAAGGGCAAGGCATGGTTCCAGCTCTGGCGCTTTGCGCTTCGCTTCCTGGCGCCTCTCGGCGTCGTCTCGATCTTCGTGGCTAACGTCTTGATGTAGAGGGGTTTTGCCCGTCACCCGGATTTTCCGGTGCGGCGTTTCGGCGGGCTTGTCTTGTCGGGCGGGCCGGATTAAGTTCCCGGCCATCGCGTCGGGCGCATGCGCCCGTTCCGCCTATTCCGTGCAGCCATAGCTCAGCTGGTTAGAGCGCTAGATTGTGGATCTAGAGGTCCCCCGTTCGAACCGGGGTGGCTGTACCATTTCTTCTCAGGCTTGTGTCCGCTCCGGCGCCATGGTGAAGGCGCCTGCCAGCACCTGCCCGATTTCCGTGCCGCCTGCCGTCAGTGGCAGTACCGCGCTGTGGAGCATGATCCGCTCGCCGGCCCCGGGGATGAGCGGCGCTTTGGTGAAGACCGGTCCTTGAGCTTCAAGCACCTGACGGCCGTAATCCATCCAGTAGCGGCGCGTCTCCTCGGAGGATATTTTTGCGCCGGGCGCTGCTTCGAGTTTCGAGAAATATTCGCCCGTGCGGTCGTGTCCCGTCATCGCGGCCATCGCGCTCCCATAGAGGCGAAAGCGGAAGTCGCGGCCGCCCTCCAGCACTTCGACAATGGTGATGTGAGGCAGGAGCCGGGAGAATTCGGATGGCGAAATGTCGCCGCGGTCGGGAAAGGCTCTGCCGCCGCGCTTGCCTTGCCAGTAGTGATAGAGCGCGATCGCATCCGGATGCTCGGGCGCCGCGAGGAACTCCGTCTTGCTATCGGTGTCGATCAGCCGTGCTGTCGGATCTGGAATGAATGAGGACATATCCTTCGCTCTCTCCCGGAGCGTCTCCTGGCCCTGAGCATCAGTCTCGCACGGGAAAGTTAACGGAACCTGCCCCGCGCAGGATGCGCCTTGCGCTTTAGGCGGCGAGGATGTTTTCTTTCGGCACAGAAACTGTCGATAACAGGAAAAGCCCGCTTTTCAGCGGCTTTCAGGGAGCCCCTCATGACCCTCACCGTCTATGGCGCAAGCCTCTCGCCCTTCGTCCGCAAGGTGCGCGTGTTCCTGGCTGAAAAAGGTCAGGACTACACACTCGAACAGGTGAACATCTTTCCGCCGCCTGACTGGTTTCTCGAGATTTCGCCGCTGAAGCGCATTCCCGTCCTGCGCGACGATAGCGAGGGCGCGGACGCGACCCTGCCGGATTCGTCCGCCATCTGCGGCTACCTCGAAAGGAAGTTCGCGTCGCCCGCGCTCTATCCGGCGGATGCCTTCCAGCACGGCAAGGCCCTCTGGTACGAGGAATATGCGGATTCCGAGCTTGCCGGGAACATCGGCATGGGCACCTTCCGCCCCATGGTCGTCAATCGCATGATGGGCAAGGAACCGGACCGCGAGACAGCGGAGAAGACGATCGCCGAGAAGCTGCCGCGTCATTTCGCTTATTTCGACAAGGAAATCGGTAGCAAGGACTTCCTCGCAGGCGGCGCCTTTGGCATCGCCGACATTTCGCTCGCCACCCAGTTCGTCAATCTCGCCCATGCGGGCTTCCGGCCGGACGCGAAGGACTGCCCGAACCTGACGCGCTACCTCGCCGCGATCCACGCCCGGCCGAGCTTTGCTGCCTGCATCGAGGAAGAAACCGCTCTGCTGAAGAAATTCGGCCTCTGAGGCAGGGGTGCCGCAGCGTCTCTCCCTTCAAATCCGCCTCCAAACCGGCTATCTCTGGGGCAACAGGAAACCCTGAAAACAAGAAACCCCTCTGGGAGGTAGACGATGGCCGAGAACGCCGGCAAGTGGCCCGCCATGACGATCGAGGAGGCGCATGCCTTCCTCACCGCACCGGGCACGCCCTTTGAAATGGAAACGGTGGAGATCAGGGGCGTCCCGATCCGCACCTACAAGGGCACACCGCCCTCGCTGCGGGCGATCCTCGACATGGGCCGCGCCTTCGGCGAGAAGGAATTCATCGTCTATGAAGGCGAGCGCCTGACCTATGAGAACCACTACCGCGCAGCAATGGCCTTCGGCCGTGTGCTCAGCGAAAAATACGGCGTGAAGAAGGGCGACCGCGTCGCCCTCGTCATGCGCAACTTCCCCGAATGGTCCGTCGTCTTCTGGGCGGTCGCGGCCATCGGCGGCGTCATCGTGCCGCTCAACGCCTGGGGCACCGGCCCGGAACTCGAATACGGTATCTCGGATTCGGGCTCGAAGGTCGTCATCGTCGACCACGAGCGGCTCGACCGCATCCGCCCGCATCTGAAGGCGCTCGGGCTCAACGGTCTCGTTGCCGTCCGCACGCCGGAAGACGAACTCGGTGTCGCGGAAAGCTTCGAAACGCTGGTCGGCAAGCCCGCGGACTATGCGAAACTCTCCGGCGATCCGCTGCCCGATCCCGGCCTTGATCCCGAAGACGACGCGACGATCTTCTATACCTCCGGCACCACCGGCAAACCCAAGGGCGCGCTCGGCACGCAGCGCAACATCTGCACCAACTTCATGAACGCGATGCTCGGCGGCGCGCGCACCTTCCTCCGCCGGGGCGAGATGCCGCCCGCGCCGGACCCGAATGCGCCGCAGCGCGTGACGCTTCTTTCCGTGCCGCTCTTCCACGCGACGGGCTGCCACTCGATCCTCGTCGGCACCTATGCCTCCGGCGGCAAGCTCGTCATCATGCACAAGTGGAATCCGGAACATGCGCTGGAGCTGATCGAACGCGAGCGCGTGACGAGCTTCGGCGGCGTGCCCGCCATGGTCTGGCAGGTGCTCGAGTCCGCCGACTTCGCGACGCGCGACACCTCGAGCGTGCTTTCGATCGGTTATGGCGGCGCGCCTTCCGCGCCGGACCTCGTTGCCCGCATCAAGCAGCAGTTCCCGAAGGTCGAGCCGTCGAACGGCTACGGCCTCACCGAAACATCGGCCATCACCACCCAGAACCTCGCCGAGGACTATGTGGCGAAGCCCGACAGCGCCGGTGTCGCGGTGCCCGTCTGCGACATCAAGGTCGTCGACGAGAAGGGCAACGAATTGCCGCGCGGCCAGGTCGGCGAACTCTGGATCAGGGGCCCGAACGTCGTGAAGGGCTACTGGAACAAGCCGGAAGCGACCGCCGCCGCGATCACCGAAGGCGCCTGGTTCCATTCGGGCGACCTCGTGCGGGTGGATGACGAAGGCTTCGTCTACATTCTCGACCGCGCCAAGGACATGCTGATCCGTGGCGGCGAGAACATCTACTGCGTCGAGGTGGAAGACGCGCTCTACGCGCATCCCGCCGTGATGGATGCCGCCGTCGTCGCCATTCCGCACAAGGTGCTGGGCGAGGAAGTCGGCGCCATCGTCCAGGTCGCGCCCGGCAAGCAGGTGACGGAGGAAGAGCTCAAGGCCCATGTCGGAAAGCTCCTCGCGGGCTTCAAGGTGCCGGTCAAGATCGAGCTCCGCCACGAGCCGCTGCCGCGCAACCCGAACGGCAAGATCCTGAAGACGGTGCTTCGCGAGGACATGAAGAAGTACACCAAGGACGCCGCCTGAGTTTTCGAGACTCTGCCGTAGCGTCATCGCGGTCGAAACAAGCTGAAGCCGCCCGGGCATGGAAATCCCGGGCGGCTTCTCTATGCTTGCGGGCAACAAGAACCCGGGAGGAACAGATGAAGGTATCTCTGGAAGGCCGCGTCGCGCTCGTCACCGGCGGCAGCCGCGGCATCGGCCGCGCCATCGCCGTTGCGCTCGCGGAAGCGGGCGCCGACGTCGCGATCAATTACCGCCGCGACAAGGAAGCCGCCGACGAAACCGTCGCCGAAATCGAAAAGCTCGGCCGTAAAGCGCGGGCCTATTCCGCCTCCGTCGAGAATTTCGAGGAAGACCGGCTGATGGTCGCGGACGTGCTGAAGGATTTCGGTTCCATCGGCATTCTCGTCAACAATGCGGGCATCGCCTCGCGCGGCCAGACGGTCGCGGACACCGACCCGCAGGAACTCGAGCGCGTGCTGAAGGTGCACGCCATGGCGCCGCATTTCATGTCGAAACTTGTTCTTCCTCACATGCGCAAGGAAGAACGCGGCGACATCATCATCATCTCGTCCGTCGCGACGCTCAGTCATTCGGCGAATGGCGGCCCCTACAACATGGGCAAGGCCGCCGCCGAGGCGCTTGCGCTCACCCTCGCCAAGGAGGAGCGGAAACACGGTATACGGACGAACATCGTCGCGCCGGGCTTGACCGCGACCGACATGGGCTCGCGCCTTGCCGCCGCCCGCGCGGGCAAGAAGGGCATGGACATCCACGACCTCGACGCGACCATGCCTTTCGGTCATGTCTGCGGACCGGAGGAAGTCGCGGCGGCCGTCGTCTATCTCGTCTCCGACGCGAACCCCTATGCGAACGGCCAGAAGATCAACATCGATGGCGGCGGCCCGATGTAGGGCCAGTATCCCGGTGTCGGGGCGGCGCCCGGCCTCTTGACCTTCCAGTAGGTGGAAGGGCTAGATTGACGGCATGAAGCTGCTCCGGTTCCAGATTCCGTTGCTCTATCTCGCAAGCCTTTTCCTTGCGGGCGCGCTGCATTGCGCGCCGCTGGCTGTGGAGCCCGGCCAGCACGCCACGCTGGATCATGCCGCGCATCACGCCGAAACCGCGACGGTTCATGCCTGCCCGGAAGGCGAGGCCGTCTGCGCCTGCGGCGAGGCAGATCCGGCGGTTCATCCTCTTCTCGCCAAGTCGCGGGATTTCCCTTCGGGAAAGAAAGCGGCCCCGGCGGCGGATATCGCAGTCTTCACCACCGCTGTACCCGTCCGGCTCGTTTCGGGCGATCCCCCGGAACGAAGGGCGCGTCACGTCGGCGCCTATGAGGGCATCCACGGACGCGCCGCCCGCCTCCTGATCTAGCTCTCCGCTCGCAAACGGTTGGCGCTTGCATGCGCCCTGGTATCGGCGAATGGAGAGAGACATGTTCAAGACATATCTGCGTTTGGCGGCGCTCGCCGCCGCGCTGCTGTCGGTTACGGTCGTGGCGGGCCCCGCCTTTGCGGGAACCTACCGGCTGACGGTTTCGACCGCGGCAATGGAAATAGACGGCCGCACCGTCGAGAAAATGACCATCAACGGCGGTGTTCCCGGTCCCACGCTTCACCTCAGGGAAGGCGAGGAGGCGACCATAACCGTCGCCAACGAAACGGATGAGGAAACCTCCGTCCATTGGCACGGGATTCTGCTTCCCGGCATCATGGACGGCGTTCCCGGTTTCAACGGTTTCATGGGGATCGCGCCCGGCGCCTCCTATACCTACACGTTCAACATCCGGCAGAGCGGCACCTACTGGTATCACAGCCATTCCGGCACGCAGGATCAGAGCGTGCTCGGCGCCATCGTCATCGAGCCGAAGGAGCCATCGCCCGTTCGCGCCGATCGCGATTACGTGGTTCTTCTCGGCGACATCACACCGGAGAATTCGGACCAGGTTCTGCACAACCTGAAAGCCGATCCGGGTTACTACAATTACAGCAAGCGCACGCTTCTGGATTTCTTCTCCGATGTGAGAAGCGAGGGGTTCGGTCCGACGCTGGCGAACCGTGCCGATTGGGGCGAAATGCGCATGGACCCCACCGATCTCGCAGATGTCACAGGCTACAGCTTTCTCGTCAACGGCAAGACGCCGGACGGCAACGAGACGTTCCAGTTCCGGAAGGGCGAGAAGGTTCGCCTGCGTCTCATCAACGGCTCCGCGATGACGCTGTTCGATGTGCGGATTCCGGGCATGAAGATGACGGTGGTCGCAGCGGACGGCAACGACGTTCGCCCTGTCGCCGTCGATGAAATCCGCATGGGTGTCGCAGAGCGTTACGACGTCATTGTCGAACCGTCGGGCGAGGGTCCCCATGCGTTCTTCGCGGAGCCGATCGACCGGACAGGCTATGCCCTCGCGACGCTCGCAACACAGGACGGGCAGAAGGCCGTCCCGCCGGAACGCCGCCCGCGGGCGCTTCTGGCCATGGACGATATGGGCATGGCGCATGGCGGTCATGAGGGTCATGTCATGGGTGCACCGGATCCCGAAGGCATGGACGACATGCATGAGGGACACGACATGAGCGGTGACGCTCACCATGACGGCGCCGGTGCTCCCGGAGAAATGAACCACGAAGGCATGGGTCATCAGGGCATGGACCACGGTGACGGCCATTCGATGGAGCAGGAGATGGACCGTGAAGGGCATGGTCACGACGGAGACCACTCCGGCATGGCGCCGCCCGCCGGTTCATCAACGCTCGCTCGGCCCCTGGGCTGGGCGGCGGGCTTCCCCGCAGGGGCGAAGGTCCTCGCCTATGAGAACCTTCGCGCCCGCTCCGCCCGAAGCGACGACAGGCCGCCGGAACGCACCGTCGAGATGCGCCTCACCGGCAACATGGAACGTTATGCCTGGTCGCTCAATGGCGACCGCTTTCAGGAAGCGACGCCCGTGCGGGTTCGCTATGGCGAGCGCATTCGTCTCGTCTTCACCAACGAAACGATGATGGCGCATCCCATGCACCTGCATGGCATGTTCTTCGAACTGGAGAATGGCGCGGGACGGCACCGCCCCTTGAAGGACACGGTGATCGTGCCGCCCGGAAAGTCCGTGTCGGTCGTTCTGACCGCGCGTGAAATCGGGAGTTGGCCGCTCCACTGCCATCTGCTCTACCACATGGCGTCAGGCATGATGACGGCCTTCATCGTCGAGCCGCCCGAAACGCCCGAGGCGCGGATCACGCCGGACGGGGCGAAACTGCCGCTCGCCGTCACGCATGGGAGCGGCCATGCCGGAAGTCACGGTTCCCACAGCATGCAGGGAGGCATGTGATGAGAAGGATATTTCTCGCTTCGATGCTTGCGTCGGCTGCGCTATCGGGCGCCGCGCGCGCGGAATCCGGGGACGTGGTCATGACGGATCACGACATGGGCCCGTTCCACAAGATCGTCACGGAAGTCGATTATGCGGATGCGCATGGCGGCCTGTGGAACTGGGACGTCGAAGGCTGGATCGGCGGCGACGTCGAGCGGCTGTGGCTGAGGTCGGAAGGCGACGTGGAAGACGGAGAGGTCGGAGACGCGGAGCTCCAGCTTCTCTATGGCTGGAACGTGCATCCGTTCTGGGACCTGCTTGCGGGTGTTCGGCAGGACTTCGAGCCGGATGGGGAAACCTATCTCGCCGCCGGTGTGACGGGGCTCGCTCCCTATTTCTTCGAAACGGAAGCGACCGCCTTTCTTTCGGCGGAGGGCGACTTCTCCTTACGCCTCGAGCAGAGTTTCGATCTGCCCATCACGCAGAGACTGATCGCCGAGCCGCATGGCGAACTCGATTTCTTCGCGCAGGATGTGCCCGGCCGCGATATCGGTGCTGGCTTCAGCGATCTGGAAGTCGGCCTTCAGCTTCGCTACGAGGTCACGCGAAAATTCGCCCCCTATGTCGATCTCGTCTGGGAGCGGGCGCTTGGACAGACGGCCTCCATCGCTCGCGCGAACGGCGAGGATGTCGATGACACAACCTTGCGCTTCGGCCTCAGGGTCTGGTTCTGACGGTCATTCGGCGGGCGACAGCGCGCCCGCCGTTTCCGCTTTCGGTCCGCGCCGGAAGAGCGACGGCATCACGTTGATGAACGAGAGCAGCACCGCCGAGGCGTAGGGCACCGACTGCACCAGCAGCACGCCGATCCAGAGCCGCGAATGGCTGTCCGCGAAATCCGGGCTCATCAGGAAGGCCGCGGTGAGGCCCCAGAGCAGAACCAGCATCACGCTTTCCTCGCGCACCTGGATGAAGGCGGCCGCGAGCGGCGGCTTGTCCTCGCATTTCGGCGTGCGGATGAAGGGTTTGCTCGTCGTGATCATGCCGTTGAGCATCGCCTTCGCGACCGTATGCGTGAGGCCGAGCGCCGCGACGCCCGCGCCGAGGCTTTCGAGGAAGGTGCAGTCGCGCACACGCACGGCATAGAGCCAGAGCGAACGCACGAACTTGAAGACGAAGCTGCCGATGGTCGGGATGAGGAAGGCCGCAACGGGCAGAGACACCATGTGCGGCTGATAGATCGCCCAGGCCGACAGCCCGATGCTCGCCATCGTGAAGAGAAGCGCGAGTCCGTCCGCGAACCAGGGCAGCCACCCGGCGAGGAAATAGTAACGTTGTGCGCCCGAAAGTCCGCGCTTCGCGCTCGCCCAGGGCGCGAGCGCATCCCAGTGATGTTTCACGATCTGCACCGCGCCATAGGCCCAGCGGAAACGCTGCGTGATATAGCCGGATAGCGTGTCGGGGGTGAGCCCGCGGCCGAAGGAGTGGTTGACGTAGACGCTGTCATACCCTGCGCGATAGAGCTTGATGCCGAGTTCCGCGTCCTCGCAGATGCACCACTCCGCCCAGCCGCCGACGCGCTTCAGCGCGCTCTTGCGCACCATCGTCATCGTGCCGTGCTGGATGATCGCGTTGAAATTGTTCCGCTGCACCATGCCGATATGGAAGAAGCCGGCATATTCCCAGTAGGTCATGTTCTTGAACATGCTCTCGTGCCGGTCGCGATAATCCTGCGGCGCCTGCACGAAGCCGACATCGGGCTTGTCGAAATAGGGAATGAGCGTCTTCAGCCAGTTCGGCTCGACCTGGTAGTCGCTGTCGATGACGGCGATGATCTCCGAATCTTCCGCCGTCTTCTCGAGGCCGAAATTGAGCGCGCCCGCCTTGAAGCCCGGCCAGTTCTCGAGATGGAAGAAGCGGAAACGCGGCCCCAGTTGCGCGCAATAGTCGCGCACCGGCTGCCAGACTTCCGGGTCTACCGTGTTGTTGTCGAGAACGAGGACTTCGTAGTTCTCATAGTTGAGCTGCGAGAGCGCCGTCAGCGTCTCGCGCACCATGTCCGGCGGTTCGTTGTGGATCGGCACATGGATCGAAACCTTCGCATTCGGGCTCACCGCCTTTTCGTCGAAGGGCTTGAAGTGCCGCTCGCCCTGCCGTGTCCAGATCACTTCCACGAACTCGATCGCCTCCGCCAGAAGTACGATGAGCAGAAGTCCCTGCGCGAAGAAGAGGAAGCTCCAGACGGTGGTGCCGATCCAGGTGAAATAGAGTCCGGTGACGGAAAGCCCGGCCCAGGCGATCGCCGAGCCCGCGATCTGCGTCAGCACCGCAAAGATGACGACGCCCGCCGGGCGGACATGGCGCTGCCGCAGCATGAACAGCATCGCCGGCACGAGCGCGAGCCCGGCTGCGAGCGACGCCCAGAAGCGCCATTCCGGCGCTTCCGAAATGCTGCCCGCCATCGGGAATTTCGGCTGCCGGTCGGCATTGTAGATGCCCCAGAAGGCACCCGCTGCGCCTTCCTCGGATGCTTTCCACGGCTGGTCGAAGGCTTCCATCACATAATAGGTGATGTCCTCCGCCTTCGCGCGATTGAGAAATTCGCGCATGAAGGTCGCCTGATTGACGAGCGAGGGAACCGCTTCCGTGTTGAGCTCTTCTTCCGAAAGACCCGGATAGGGACGGCGCGGGATGATCTTGCCGCGGCTCGGCCAGCCGACTTCGGTGACGACGATGGGCTTGTTCGGATAGGCGGTGCGCAACTCGTCGAGCCGCTCGAAGACGGCATCGACCGCATAGTCGATCGGAATGCCTTCCCAGTAGGGCAGGATCTGCACGCCGATATAGTCGACCGCCTTCACGAGCTCGGGATTGTTGAGCCAGATATGCGGCGGCTCCGCCGTCGACACCGGCTTCCAGATCTTCTGCTTCGCCCGCTTGATATAGGCGATGAGGTCCGAGACCGGCAGGTCGTTGCGCAGCAGCGCCTCGTTGCCGACCAGCACGCGCACGACGTTGCGCCGCGGCGCGAGCGCGGCGAGCGTTTCCAGTTCCCGTTCGTTGCGCTGAAGGTTCGGCCCGATCCATGCGCCGACGGCGACCGATAGGTCGTTCTCGGCGGCGAGTTCGGGAATGTGCTCCTGCCCGCGAATGACCGTGTAGGTACGGATCGCCTGAACCGTGCCCGAAAGCAGCGTCATGTCCTCGGCAATCTGCTCGAGCGAGGGATGCCTGTTCTGCGTCGGGTCCTGCCCCTGCCGGTAGGGACTGTAGCTGAGGCCGACGATTTCGCCTGTCCAGGCTTCCGCGTGATGCGGCTGGTTGAAGGCCGCCCAGACCGCCAGATTGGCCGCGATGACGAGCGGCAGCACGAGAAAGAGGAAGGCGGCCTGCCGAACGAAGACGGAATGGCGCCAGGAACGGGGGTCGGCGGGCTTTTCTTCAGGCGAAGGGTTGTCGGGGTTGTCCATCTATCGGTCCGCTAGACACAGAAAACTGGGAAAACGGCGCGATACGGTACCCTGTGGGCGGCCCAGCTCCGCCGGTCCCGCATGGAAAAGGACCCGGCGAAACCGGGCCCTTATTGGTCCCGCACCATGACCAAATTAGGGCAGCCTTGTCGAATGCCCAGTACGGTCGACATGCGGTAGAAACGCGTCAGTGTGAGTTAGGTTCAATCAATCTGCAGCCGCCGGGATCCGTGCGCCTTCCGGCCGTCCTTGCGCGCCCCGCACGAGCCGCCCGTTGAGCGCGCCCGTCGGCTCTCCGTTCCGGAAACTGACCGTTCCCGAAACGATGCTCGCCGTATAGCCGTCCGTCTTCTGGATGAGCCGCTTCCCGCCCGCCGGCAGGTCGTTGACGATATGCGGCGAGTAGAGCGTGAGGTTGTCGAAGTCGATCACGTTCACATCCGCCTTCATGCCGGGCGCGAGAATGCCCCGGTCCCCCATGCCGACCAGCGCGGCATTGCGCGCGGTGAGCCCGTGGACCAGCCATTCGAGCGGCAGCTTCGGCCCGCGCGTGCGGTCGCGGCCCCAATGCGTCATCAGCGTCGTCGGGAAGCTCGCATCGCAGATGATGCCGCAATGCGCGCCGCCATCCGAAAGCCCGAAGGCCGTGTTCGGATGGGTGAGCATGGTCTCGACGTCGGCAAGGCTGCCGCAGTGATAGTTCATCAGCGGGAAATAGAGGAGCGCCTTGCCGTCCCGTTCCATCATCCAGTCGAGCACCACCTCGCGCGGATGCTTGCCCGTGCGCTCCGCGATCGCCTTGGCGCTTGTCTCGGGCGACGGCTCGTAGTTCGGCCGCTCGCCCAGCGAAAACATCTTGTGATACGCGGTGCAGAGCATCTCGATGATCTCGCCCGCCGGATAGTCCGGCTCTTCCGCGAGCAGCTTGGCGCGGAACTCGGGGTCGCGAAGCGCCTTCATCTGCTCGTCAAGCGGCGCGCCCCAGATCGAGCGGAAGGTCTGGTGCATGATGAACGGGTTGAGCGAGGCGGTGAGCCCGAGCAGCAGCCCCGTTGCGCGTGGCGGCACCTGGCCGCGGATCGGCAGCCCGTCCGCATTGGCGGCGGCGATATTGTCGAGCACGCGCTTCCACACGGTCGGCCAGCGGTCGTCCTGCTCGATGGTGATCGACATCGGACGGCCTGAAATCTCGACCATGCCGCGCAGCATCGCGAATTCCTCATCCGTATCCTTGAAGTCGGCGATGAGCTGCAGCACGCCCTTGTTCGCCTTGCCCATGGCGCGCGCAATGCCGTGCAGTTCCAGCGCCTCGGCCTTCAGCGTCGGCGTCGAGCCGCCCTTGCTGTCCTTGTGCTTCACCGTGCGCGATGTCGAGAAGCCGAGCGCCCCCGCATTGAGCGCCTCGACGACGAGGCGGCCCATCTCCTCTGTCTCCGCTTCGCTCGCGGGTTCGAGCGCGGGTGCGCGCTCGCCCATCACATAGGCGCGCACGGCGGCATGCGGAATTTGCAGGCCGACATCGAGCGCGAGCGGCGAGGCTTCCACCGCATCCATGTACTCGGCGAAGCTTTCCCAGTTCCACTTGATGCCTTCGGCAAGCGCCGACCCCGGAATGTCTTCCACGCCTTCCATGAGGCTCAAGAGCCAGTCGCGTTGCTCGGGCTTGCAGGGCGCGAAGCCGACGCCGCAATTCCCCATCACGGCGGTGGTGACGCCGTGAAACGTCGAGGGTTGCAGATAGGGGTCCCAGGTGACCTGCCCGTCGTAATGCGTGTGCACGTCGACGAAGCCCGGCGTCACGATCTGGCCGCGCGCGTCGATCTCTTCCTTGCCCGATCCCGAAACCTTGCCGACCTCGACGATGACGCCGCCGTCGATGGCGACATCGGCCTCGATTGCCTTGCCGCCCGTCCCGTCGAAAACGGTCCCGCCGCGGATCACGATGTCATGGCTCGTCATGGGTTTCCCTCCCGGAATGCTCTAATGGCGTTTGGAGCGAGGATAGCGGAAAGGGGAGGGTGCCGACACCGGATTGAAAGGACCGGGACGGTTGTGCGAATCTCAGGATTGTCATCATATATGTTGACAAATGCATCGATTTTGTATACATATATCTATCCAAAATAGAAAATACGTCAACTTATAAATTTACATCATGTCTGTGAAACACCTTGCCGCCCGGCAGTACCGGGCCATTGCCGACCGCGCTTCACCTTTCTCTCAGGTGGACATGCCCGGTGATGGCTGGATCGCGACCATCCGCAAGGCGCTCGGCATGTCCGGTGCCGCCCTCGCGCGCCGTCTCGGCGTCACGCGCGCGCGCGTCTCGCAGGCCGAACGCGCCGAGCGCGAAGGCGGCATCACGCTGAAGGCGATGGACGAATTCGCCGCCGCGATGGGCTGCCGCTTCGTCTATGCGATCGTGCCGGAGGCGGGGCGGGTCGAAGACATCGTCTCCGCGCAGGCGCGCCGCAAGGCCGAAGCGCTGGTCGCGCGTGCAAGCGGTCACATGGCGCTTGAACGGCAGGCGCTGCCCGCGAAAAAGAACCGCGCGGAAGTGGAGCGCGTGGCGCGCGAACTGATGGAAGACATGCCGCCCGATTTCTGGGCCGGCGAATGACGAGCGGCGCCGAAGAACCCGATGGCGCGACGCCGCTCGACCCGGATGAACGCGAAGGCCTGCGCTTCCGTCACATCGCGACGCGCGGCGAACTCAACGAGCTGGAACAGGCCAATATTCAAAGCGGTCTGCTCTGGCTCGGCCGCCGCCGTGGCGGCGAGGTGCTGGATGAACGCTTCATGCGCGAACTTCATCGCAGGCTGTTCGGAGAAGTGTGGAACTGGGCGGGCGAGTTCCGCCGCACGGAGAAGAACATCGGCGTCGACCCGCTCGTCATAGCGGTCGAACTGCGCAAGCTCCTCGACGATGCGCGTTATTGGGTGGCCAACGCCACCTACCCGCCGCTTGAAGCGGCGGCACGCTTTCACCACCGCCTTGTCGCGATCCATCTTTTCGCCAACGGCAATGGGCGTCACGCGCGCATCGCAACAGACATCTATCTCGAAAAGCGTTTCGGCCATCCCCGCATCGACTGGACCGAAGGTCATGACCTGCTGCACACGAACCGGCGGCGCGAGGCTTATATCGCCGCACTAAGGGCGGCGGATGGCGGCGAATACGGCCCGTTGCTCGCATTTGTGGGGATCTAGCGTACAGATCTCTGGCCATCTCCCTGGCTCGCCCTAGATGAACCCGAAGACGTCTTCTTCGGAGCGACCGATGGCTGAAAAGGAAAACCAGAACCAGTTAACCCGCACCCGCCTCGCGCTCGGCATGGCGGTTTTCGGCTCGGCGACGCCGGTGAGCAAGATCGTGACGGGCGCGATGCCGGTCTTTATCGGTTCGGCGCTGCGCGTCGGTCTCGGCGCGGTGGTGCTCGCTCCCTTCGCGTGGCGCAGCCGGCAGCAGGTGCGGGAGTTCAGCCGCGAGGACTGGCTTCTCGTCTGCCTGATCGCGCTTTTCGGCATGTTCGGCTTTTCCGCCCTCATGCTCTACGGCATGAAGATGATCTCGGGCGTCGCCGGTGCGATCGTCATGAGCACCGCGCCCGCCGTCACGGCCGCCGCTTCGATGCTCTTCTTCGGCGACAGCCCTACATGGCGGAAATTCGGCGCCATCGCGCTCGCCGTTGCGGGCGTGCTGATGCTCCAGCTCGGGCAGGGCGGGGGAGAAAACACCTCCGGCGCGGAAATGTGGCTTGGCGCGGGCCTCGTCTTCGCCGCCGTCTGCTGCGAGGCGAGCTACACACTGCTCGGCAAGCGCATGTCCGAACATGTCGACCCCGTCCTCGTCGCTTTCCTCGCCGCGGCCCTGTCGATCCCGCTCTTCCTGCCTTTCGCGCTCTGGCAGCTTTCCGGCTTCGATTTCGCAAGCGTCGGCGCAGGCGCATGGGCCGCCGCCATCTGGTATGGCGCGGGCACGCTCTCGCTCGGCACCTGGCTCTGGTATTCGGGGCTCGCGAAGGCGGAAGGCGTCGTCGCCGCCGCCTTCATGGGCGTGATGCCCGCTTCCGCGCTGATCCTCTCCTATGTGCTGCTCGGCGAGGACTTCCGCTGGGTGCACATGGCAGGCTTCGGCACGGTCTTCGCAGGCGTGCTGCTGATCTCGTGGGAACACGCCCGCATGGAGAAGAACGCTTAGGACGTCTGCTGCTTGCCCCGGTTCTGGATGCCCGCACGGCGCTCGGCGACGGCGTCCGGCGTCACCGACTTGTTCGCCGCGTTCGATACCTTGCGTTCCGTCTTCAGCGCATCGCCGAAGGCTTCCGCGAAGCCCTGGTCGATCAGGCTCTTGTAGGCGGGCAGGCATTCCGGCACGACCGAGAGCATGTCGTCGGCGAGCTTGCGCGCGACGGGGAGGAGTTCCTCCGCCGTCACCACGCGGTTCACCATGCCCCAGTCTTCGGCCTTTTGCGCGCTGAGGAAGTTCCCCGTCAGCGAAAGTTCCTTCGCGCGGTAGATGCCGATGACGCGGCTGAGCTTCTGGCTGAGGCCCCAGCCCGGCAGGATGCCGACGCGCGCATGCGTATCCGCGAAGCGCGCATTCTCCGAACAGACGAGCACGTCGCAGGCGAGCGCGAGTTCGAAGCCGCCGGTGATCGCAACGCCGTTGATCGCGCCGATGACCGGACCGGAGAACTGGCCGATGGATGTCACCGGGTCCTTGTCGCCCACGGTGGCGTTGATGCCGCCGGTGTCGCTCCCGAGTTCCTTCAGGTCGAGCCCCGCGCAGAAGGCTTTGCCCGCGCCGGTCAGGATTGCGACCCGGATGTTCTTGTCCGCTTCGAGCTCCTCGAACGTCTCCGCGATGGCGGTGCGCAGCTCCCGCGACAGCGCGTTCATCGCGCCCGGGCGGTTGAGCGTCACGGTCGCGACGGCGCCGGATTTTTCGACGAGAATGACGGGATCGGACATGGGGTTCTCCCTCGGTGAATGGCGTTGGCGCTGTTCTATCGGGATTGGAGTTCCCTCGCAATCAACCCAGCCACTGCGCCAGCGCGACGCCGGCAAAATTCGCCACCGCATAGCCGAGCACGCCGAGCATGACGCCGGGCGTGACCAGCGCGCGCCAGCGCCGCCCGGCGGCCATGGCGGCGGCGGTCGCAGGGCCAACCGCGACGGCGTTGGAGATGATAAGCGCCTCCGCAAGATCGATCCGGAAAAGCTTCGCGCCCGCCAGCACGAAGGCGAGATGGACCGCCGCCATCGTGAACACGAAGAAGAAGATCGGCAGCGCCGTCTCGACCATGAGCACGACGTCCGCCGCCGCGCCGATGACGCCGAAGAAGACATACATGAAGAACATGCCGAGCTCGAAGCCGCCATGCAGCCGCGCGAGCTGCGCCGGAAAGAGATTCGCAAGCACCAGCGCAAACACCGTGACGAAGAGGACGCCATATTTCGGAATGCCGAGCAGCGCGGCCGCCTCGAAGCCCGCGAAGCAGCAGGCGGCGGAAAGGAACAGCAGCAGCGTCAGCGCGCCCATGTCGAGAGGATGTCTTTCTTCCTCCGCCTCATGCGCATGTTCGTCTTCCTCCGCCTCGATGATCTTCGACGGAATCAGCCGCGTGAGCAGTTTCCATCCCGGCAGGACGAGCAGCAGCGCAATGAAGAAAGTCGCCATGACATTGTCGGCGGCAGCCGTCGCCGCGGTCAGCGCGCCGTTCTCGCTGAGGCCCGTCGCCTGGGATACGGCGGCGAAGTTCATCGATCCGCCGATCCAGCTCGCGCCGAGTGCGCCCGCGACGAGGTGGCCTTGCGGCCCCATGTCGATCAGCGCGAAGCCCACCAGCACGCCCGCGATCGTGCCGATGACGGCGATCACGAAGGCGATCAGCATCATGCCGCTTTCCGGCAGGATCTTCTTCAGGTCCGCCTTGAACAGCAGCAGAGGAATGGCGAGCGGCACCGCATAGCCCCACACCATGTCGTGAAAGTCGGATGCAAACGGCACGACCCGGAGGTTGGCGAGAAGCGTGCCGGCGAGAATGGTGAGAATGACGCCCGATATCCATTGGCCGAGCCGCGTCCGCTCCGACCAGAAGCCGAAGGCCGCGAGACCGAGAAAGGCGAACAGAAGACCGAAGCTGTTGTCGGCGGCAATGAGCGGCAGGGTCATGGCATTTTCTTCTTCTGTTTTGCGTCAGGGTGTTCCGCCATCATGCGAAGCGGCGCGCCAAAGACAAGATCAATTGCATTATGGGACGACGCCCGGAACAGTGCGCGTTGCCATGCGTTTTCCTTCACATCCATGCCAACCATGCGGATAACAAGGGAGGATCATCATGGCCGATCCGAAACAAAAGCCCGAACAGGATAATGAAGGGGAAGGCAACCGTTCTGCCGCCCGGGCCTACAACAGGAAGCAGGAGGAGTTCGTCAAGGAGGGGATGGCCGGCGAAGCCGCCTTGGCAGCACGTCGTGCCGTAGAAGAGCAAGGCGAAGACCTCGCCGAGGCCGAGAAGCAAGGCAAGGCCCGAGCCGCCGAACACGACCCGGAAGAAACGCGCGACTACAGCAAGCCGGACTGAGGCTACATCGCGAAGTTGACGGAGATGGAACCGAACTGATCGGGCTTCGGCTGCCCTTCATATTCCCGGCTGCGGAAGACATGCGTGAAGGACACGCGCGCATTCCACAGCACGAAGACGGCGCCGAGTTTCGCGTCGTAGACGAAGTGGCGCTTGTCGATGCTCGGGCTGTCGCGGAACGTGTTGCCGTCGAGGAAGATGTCGCGACCGACGGCGCGGCCCTCGACGCCGGCGAACAGGTAGCAGTTGCACCCTTCCGCCTGCGGTTCGAACCATTCCGAACCTCCGACACCCGGATAGATGCGCGTCGGCCCGAAATCGTCCGGCAGCGAAAAGCCGAGCCGGAAGGTGCCGCCGAGCCCCGCATAGGTCTGCACATTGCCGAGCGACAGGATCGTGTAGGGAATGAAGTCCGTCTGCAGGCCGAGCACGGCCGGTGTGTCGAAGGTCGAGCTGCGCCAGGCGCGCTCGAAACTCAGATTGGCGCCGAACTCGTTCTCGATCTGGTTGTCCCAGCCGTTCGCATCGTCCGCCCCGATCAGGCTGTGCCATTCGTTCTGCACGAATTCGCCCTGCGCGGCGGGGCCGACAACGCCGAGATCGAGCTTCCACTGATCCTGCCAGGCTTCGCCCGTGATCGTGCTGGAGCGCACGCTCTGCAATGAGAAGGTCATGTGCAGCCACGCGGCATAGGGCCGGTCGTTTGGCTGATAGAACGGGGTCGCCGTGTCTTCCGGCGTGAAGATCGCATGACCGAGCGCGACGCCGATGCGATGGCTCTTGCGGTCGAAATTGCCGGTGGGAAACAGCAGCGAATAGAAGGGGGGCGAGGAAAAGTCCGCGAGCCAGTCCGGCAGGTTCTTCTGCGGACGCGACAGCCACGCGGCCTGCAGCCCGTTCGTATAATGCCGGTCGGTATTGGTGACGTTGGCGAACAGGTCGTTCTCGACCTGGAAGGTCAGGAACTCGCGGTCGCCGCCCGCATCGGCTTGCGCCAGGGCCGTCCCGGCGGAGAAACAGGCAACCAGAAGACCGAAGAAGACAGCCGTTCCGGCTCTCGAAACGTTCATAGACGGGAAATCCCCCAGAAACACGGATAGAGACTACGCGAACCAGCTTGACGCTGGGGCGCGCGGGCCTGTCCAATACCGTGAGCGATACTGCTCAACAAAAAAGGCGCCAGCAAGGCGTCCGAACAAGAACAACGGGGAGGGTAGGATGTCGGTTGCGGAAGCATCGCCGGGATGGAGTCGTGAAGAGGCGGCCGCGGCGGGAATGGTGTTGGCGTGGCATGCGGCGCAGGCGCCGGCGAGGCCCGCCATCCTCTCGGAACACGGCAACCGGAGTTTCGCGGAACTCAACGCGCGCGCGAACCAGCTGGTGCGCGCTCTCCGGCGCATGGGACTGAAGGCCGGCGATGCCGTCGCCCTGATGTGTTCCAACCGTCCCGAATTCGCGGAGACCATCGCCGCCTGCGCGCGCGGCGGCTTCCGCATGACGCCGATCAACTGGCACCTGAAGGGTTCCGAGGTCGGCTACATCGTCGACAATTGCGAGGCGAAGGCCTTCATTGCCGATGCCCGCTTCCGGGGCAGCGCGGTTGAGGCGGCCTCCATGGCGCCGGGTCTCGTCGCGAAACTTGCCGTCGGCGGCCCGATCGACGGCTTCTCGTCCTACGATGAAGCGGTCGAGGCCGAAGAGGGCGAAGACCTGAGCGATCCGGTGCTCGGCTCGCAGATGATGTACACGTCGGGCACGACGGGCCACCCGAAAGGCGTCTACCGCAAGCAGGCCGCGCCCGTGACGCCCCTGCTCGCAAAGCTCACCGAGACGGCCGCCTTCCGCGAGGGCGACCTCGCGCTTGTCACCGGCCCGCTCTATCACGCGGCGCCTCTCGCGCTGAACCTTTCCTTCCCGCTCAATGCGGGCGTCGGCTGCGTGCTGATGGACAAGTGGGACGCGGAGGAAACGCTCCGCCTCGTCGCCGAGCACCGCATCACGCATACCCATGTCGTGCCGACCATGCTGCATCGGATGCTGCAATTGCCGGACGCCGCGAAGGCGAAATACGACACCTCGTCGCTCCGCTGGATTCTTCATGGCGCCGCGCCTTGCCCCGTCCACGTGAAGGAAGGCGCCATCGGCTGGTTCGGTCCCGTCGTCTTCGAATATTACGCGGCGACGGAAGGCGGCGGCATCTTCATCGACAGCCACGAGTTCCCGGCGAAGAAGGGCAGCGTCGGCAAGCCGCTGCCCGGCGTCATCGTCGAAATCCATGACGAGGATGGCAAACAGCTCGGCGCGAACGGCGTCGGCACCGTCTATTTCAAGGCGCCGGAGCAGGGCCGCTTCGAATATTACAAGGCGCCCGAAAAGACCGAAGGCGCCTATCGCGGCGATTTCTACACCATGGGCGACATGGGCTACATCGACGAGGATGGATTCCTCTTCCTCACCGGCCGCAGCGCCGAAGTCATCATCTCCGGTGGCGTGAACATCTACCCGGCCGAGATCGATCAGGAAGTGCTGAAACATCCAGCCGTGGCGGACGCCGCCGCCGTCGGCGTGCCGAACGAGGAATGGGGCGAGGAAGTGAAACTCGTCGTCGAACTCAACGAGGGCTACAGGCCCGACGACGCCATGGCGAAGGAACTGCTCGCCTTCGCCGCCGAAAACCTCCCCGGCTATCAGCGCCCGCGCTCCGTCGACTTCGTGGTGGAACTTCCGCGCATGCCGTCGGGCAAGGTTCTACGCCGCACCATCCGCGACGCCTACTGGCAGGGCGACAAGAAGATCTGATCGCACGCACACATCCGAAAAGGGGAAGGGCCGCTTTAACCGGGCGGCCCTTTCGCCTATATGGAGCGCAGCGGAAGAGGGATCGCGAGAAAGATATAAAATGAATGCATCTCTGTCCCTCGGCCCCCGCGTCCGTTTCGTTGTCATTCTCGGTGCGCTGATCGCCTTCGCACCGCTCTCGATCGACATGTATCTGCCGGCCTTCCCGGCGATCGCGGATCACTTCGCCGTCGCCCCCGGCGCGGTGCAGACGACGCTCGCCGTCTTCTTCATCGGTCTTGCCGTCGGGCAGGGCATTCTCGGTCCCATCATGGATCGCCTCGGCCGGCTCCGGCCGCTGCTCTTCGGCATCGCGGTCTATGTCGCGGCCTCGCTCTGGGCGTCCTTTGCCACCGACATCGAAAGCCTCACCGCCGCGCGTCTCCTGCAGGCGCTTGGCGGCTGCGCGGGCATCGTCGCCTCCCGCGCGATGGTGCGCGACCTCTTCGACGAGCGCGCCTCCGGGCAGGTCTATTCCATGCTCATGCTGGTGATGGGCCTGGCACCCATCCTCGCGCCGATGATCGGCGGCTTCCTCATCGCGCGTTACGAATGGCCGGTGATCTTCTGGGTGCTCGCCGCCTTCGGGCTCGCCTGCATCCCGGCTGTCCTGTTCGGCCTCGGTGAAACCCTGCCGCCCGGGAAGCGGCACCGGGGTCGCGGCCTCGCGGAAGTCGGCCGCGCCTATCTCGCGCTCTGCATGGACAGGCCCTTCATGGCCTTCGCGCTCGCCAACGCGCTCGTCTCGTCCGCCATGTTCGCCTACATCACGGGCTCGCCCTTCGTCTTCATCGAGCTTCATGGCCTCGCGCCGGAAGCCTATGCCATGCTTTTCGGCGTGAACGCTGCGGGCCTCATCGCCGCCTCGCAGGTGAACGCCTTCCTGCTGCGCCGCCATTCCGGCCGCACCATTCTCAAATTCGCGATGACGCTCCATCTTGCCGCCGCGTTCGTGCTGCTCGCCGTCACGCTCGTCTTGCCTGGCGCCTTCTACCCGCTCGCCGCCTGCATCTTCGTCGTCGTCGCCTCCTACGGTTTCGTCGGCGCGAACGCGACCGCCGCCGCCATGTCGCGCGCGGAAGAGAACGCCGGTTCCGCTGCGGCGCTCACCGGCATCTTGCAGTTCGCCCTGGCCGCGACGGTGGGCGGCATCGTCGGCGCTTTCAACGATGGCACGGCGCTTCCCATGGCGATCGTCATCGCCCTGGGCAGCATCATGGGCACGCTTGTCCGGTTCACGGCGCGCGAAAGAGCCTCCGCGCCCGCCTGAAAAGCAGAAGGGCCACGCCCTTTCGGGAATGGCCCTTCGCTCCTATCCGCGTCTGTTCTTGTTTTTGGACGCCGATTGCTGTGTCTGTTATCCGAGCTTCGAAATCGCCTTCGCGACATGCTCCGGCTTTTCGAGCGTCATCAGGTGGCCCGCCTCCGGGATCGAGACGAGCTCCGCGCCCTTGATCGCCTTCTTCCATGCATGCGCATAGGCAGGCACGATCAGCTTGTCGCCGTCGCCCCAGACGAGAACAGTCTTCGCCTTCACGCGGTAGAGCCGTTGCGAGAGCCCGCGGTCCGGCACCGGGAACAGGATCTTGCCCGCCATGCCCATCTGCCGCGCGTTCTGCACCAGAAAGCCCTTCAGCCATTCCGGATCGTCGAGCGCGACGCCCGCCGTCATCAGCGCCGTCCCCGCTTCCACATCGTGGAACAGCACGGCCGGAAGCTCGTAGGGCAGCATCGCGAAGATGTCCGGGATCGGATGATCGTCGAGCCAGAGCCCCGCCGGGCAGATGAGCCCGAGCCGGCTCACATCGTTCGGCGCAATGGCGGCCATCTCGGCGGCGATCATGCCGCCCATCGAATGACCGACAAGGATCGGGTCTTTCAGCCCGAGCGCCGCCACCGCGTCCCATGTGTGGAGCGTGATGTCGAGCATCTCGCGCAGCTCGCCGCATTCCTCCGAGTCGCCATAGCCGGGCAGCAGCGGCGCAAAGACGTGGTACGTCTTCGCCAGTTCCGCGAGGAACGGGTCTTCGGCGGTAATGCCGCCCGCGCCATGCAGGAAGACCAGCGGCTCCCCTTTTCCGCCTTCGAAATAGCGGACCGGAACGTGATGGGTCTTGACCGTTTTCGCTTCCATCAGTCCTTCCCTCCCACGAGTGCCGCCACTTCCTTCTCGGCGGGCAGGCTGCCGGGCTTTGCCTGTTTCGCGAGCGGCTTGCACCAGAAGCGGTTGTCGTCCTTGTAGTCGGGGAACATGTCGCGCAGATGCGGCATGACCTTTTCCGCGAAGAGCTTCGTCGAGTGCATGCACTTGTCCATCGGCATGTTGCCCACATGCATGAGGCAGAAGATGTTGCCGACATTGAGCCCCTTGATGAGGTCTTCCATGCGCTGACGCACGGTCTCGGGGCTGCCCGCGATCACATGGCCCTGTTCTGTCAGGTCCTTCCATGTGAGTTCCGAATAGCCGCCAAGGGGCGGCGCATATTGCGACAGCGCGCCCGTCTGGATCGTCTTGATCGTGCGGTAGCCCGGCGCATCCGCGAAGCCGCCATAGACATGCAGGCAGCGATTGTAGAAATAGCTGACATGCTCCGAGTAGAGCCGTTCGGCTTCCTCGTCGGTGTCGGCGACGCAGATCGTCTGCGCGAAGCCCGCGCGGTAGGGGCTTTCGTCGGGCGCGTTGCGTTCCGCCACCCGGTCCCAGTAGCCCTGCATCAGCGCCTTCGCCCGGATATAGCCGGAGAAGGAGAGGTAGGAATAGGAGTAGGTATTGTCGATGCAGAAGTCGTAGGTCTCGACCGAGCCGCCGCCCGGAATATGGATCGGCGGCGGGTCCTGGATCGGCCGCGGCCAGATGTTCACATGGCGAAGCTTGTTGTAGCGCCCGTTCCACGCGAACGGGTCCGGGTCCGACCAGGCGCGGCGGATCAGGTCATGCGCTTCCTGATATTTCTCGCGCGTCAGCGCCGGGATTTGTCCGTAACAGTAATTCGTGTCCATCGACGTGCCGACCGGGAAACCCGCGACGAGCCGTCCGCCCGAAATGCAGTCGAGCATCGCGAACTCTTCCGCGACGCGCACCGGCGGATTGTAGAGCGCAATCGAATTGCCGAGCACGACAAGGCCGACATCCGATGTGCGCCGCGCGAGCCCCGCCGCGATGATGTTCGGAGACGGCATGATGCCGTAGCCGTTCTGGTGATGCTCGTTGACGCCGATGCCGTCGAAACCCATCGTCCCGGCATATTCGAGCATGTCCATGTAGGAGTTGTAGACCTCGTTCGCCTTGGCGGGGTCGAACAGGCGCGAGTCGATATCGACCCAGACCGAGCGGTGCTTCTCCCGGAAATCGTCCGGCAGATAGGGCCACGGCATCAGGTTGAACCACGTGAACTTCATTTTTGTTTTCCTCCCGGCGGAACTTTCCTGCGCGTCTTTGGGCGCGCATCCTCCCTTGTCCCGATTTAGGGTGTCCACCCTAGGCGCGGAGTCTATTCAGTTTGCGATCCTCGCGCAAACGTTACGTTGCGCCCCTACGCGTTCCGCTTCTGAACCGGGTTGCCTCCGCGCGGCACGGATGGTCTGTTCGGGGCACGGGCGGACAACAGGAGGAAATCATGCGCAATCCATTTACAGCGGCCGCGCTCGGCGCGGCTCTCGCTCTCTCCCTCGCCATGCCGGTCTCGGCTGCCGATCCGCAGCCGGACAAGGAAATCGCCGCCGCGGCGCAGCATGCGGGCTTCGCCGCCGGCTCCTCGGACATCGCCGGCATCCGTACCCATCTCCATCACGCCGTGAACTGCCTTGTCGGCCCGGAAGGCGAGGGCTTCGCGCCGAAGGAACTCAATCCCTGCAAGGCGCTCGGCAACGGCGCCATCCCGGACACGGAAGACGAGATGCGCAAGGAAAGCCTCGAAGCCGCGCTGGAAAGGGCGAATGCGGGCCTGGCCACCGACGACCTGGCCGATGCCAAGACGGCGGCGATCAAGACACAGGCGCTGCTCGACTCTCTGGAATAGCAGGCGGCACCGCCGCAGTGCAGCATGAGAGGGCGCCGCTCCGTTTGGGATGCGGCGCCCTTCGGCGTTAGACTGCCCTCAACAGAAAATTGAACCTTCGGGAGGGAATGATGTCAGAGGTGGATCTCGTCATCCGCGGCGGCACGGTCGTGGACGGGTCGGGCGGCGCGCCGGTGAAGGCCGATGTCGCCATCGACAAGGGCCTCATCGTCGCCGTCGGCAAGGTCGACGCGAAGGGCCGCGAGGAAGTCGACGCGGCAGGCCTTCTCGTCACGCCGGGCTGGGTCGACATTCACACCCATTACGACGGCCAGGTGACATGGGACGAGCGCATGACGCCGTCCTCGATCCACGGCGCGACGACGGTCGTCATGGGCAATTGCGGCGTCGGCTTCGCGCCGGTGCGCAAATCCGATCACGACCGCCTCATCCGCCTCATGGAAGGCGTCGAGGACATTCCGGGCGCCGCGCTCCATGAGGGCCTGTCGTGGCAGTGGGAGAGCTTCGGCGACTATCTCGATAACGTCGAGGCGAAGCGCCGCGACATCGACGTCGCGATCCAGGTGCCGCATGGCGCGGTCCGCGTCTATGTCATGGGCGAGCGCGGCGCGAAGCGCGAACCGGCAACCGACGCCGAAGTCGCCGAGATGCGCGACATCGTCCGCGACGCGATCAGGGCGGGCGCCATCGGCTTCTCGACGTCGCGCACCGTCGCGCACCGCACCTCGGACGGCGACCTCACGCCCACCATCGGCGCCGCCGACAAGGAAATGATGGCGATTGCCGAAGGCCTCCGGGAAGCGGGCGCGGGCGTCCTGCAATGGGTGTCCGACTTCCGCGATGTCGACCACGAATTCTCGCTGGTCGAAAGGCTGGTAGAGATTTCCGGCCGTCCCTTGAGCTTCTCGCTCGTGCAGGCGGATGTGATGCCGGACCAGTGGCGCGATCTTCTTGCCCGCCTCGACGATGCGGCGGGCAGGGGTCTGCCCATTAAGGCGCAGGTGCAGGGCCGCCCCGTCGGCCTCATGCTCGGCCTGCAGGGTTCGGTCCACCCGTTCCTCACGCGCCCCTCCTACCGCGCCATCGCGGACAAGCCGCTCGAGGAACGCGTCGCGATCATGCGCGATCCCGCCTTCCGCGAGAAACTGCTCGCCGAAGACCTCGAACCCGGCCACCCGTTCCTGAATTCGCTGGCGGGCGCCTATCACAAGATGTTCGATCTCGGCGATCCGCCGAACTACGAGCCCACGCCGGAAGAAAGCATCGGCGCGCGCGCGAAGCGCGATGGCGTCAACCCGGACGAGATCGTCTACGACATCCTGACGGCGAACGGCGGCCGCAACTTCCTCTTCTTCCCGCTGCATAACTATTACGAGTTCAGCCTCGAAAACGCGCTCACCATGATCCGCAACCCGAACACGCTGTTCGGCCTCTCGGATGGCGGCGCGCATGTCGGCGTGATCTGCGACGTCTCCGTGCCGACCTACATGCTCACCCACTGGTGCCGCGACCGCACGCGCGGCGAGCGTCTCGATCTCCCCTTCGTCGTGAAGAGCCAGACCCGCGACACGGCGGAAGCCGTCGGCCTGCTCGATCGCGGGCTCCTCGCGCCGGGCATGAAGGCGGACGTGAACGTGATCGACTTCGACCGCCTCCGTCTCCTGCCGCCGCACATGGTCTACGACCTGCCGTCCGGCGCGCGCCGGCTGATGCAGGAGGCCGAAGGCTATGTCGCGACCGTCGTCAGCGGCGAGGTGATCTACCGCGACGGCAAGGCCACGGGCGCATTGCCCGGCAAGCTCGTGCGCGGCCACCAGCCCGCGCCCGTCTCCCGCGCCGCGGCGGAATAGGGGGCGGCGATGACACCGCGCATCCTCGAAACCGCCGCCGACTGGCGCGCTTCCGACGTCGCCCATGCGGACGACTGGACGCTCGCTCTGTCTGAAAAGGACATCGCCGAGCTCGAGGCCGCGCTCGCCCATGCGAAGGCGAAGGGCGGCGACCTTCTCGACGTGACGAAGGCGGATTTCCCGCTGCCCTCGCTCCGCGCCCGCCTCCGCGAACTGGAACAGGACCTGATCGACGGCCGCGGCTTCTGCCTCATTCGCGGCCTCCCCGTCGCGCGCTACTCGGACGACGATGCCTCGCTGATCTACTGGGGCATCGGCATGCATCTGGGCCGCCCCTGGCCGCAGAACAAGCATGGCCATCTGCTGGGCGACGTGACCGATCAGGGCAAGTCCGGCGCGGACCCGACCTCGCGCGGCAATGAAATCGGCGGCGTCGCCTTCCCCTATCATTCCGACGGTTCCGACCTCGTCGGCCTGATGTGTTTGCGGAAAGCGAAATCCGGCGGCGTCTCGACGGTCGCGAACGCGGTCGCGATCCACAACGAACTGGTGCGCACCCGTCCCGATCTCGCCGCGCTCCTCTACGAGCCGCAGCCTTACGACTATCGCGGCGAGGAGCCGGAAGGCGGCCAGCCCTTCTATTTCGTGCCCGTCTTCACCGAGCATGGCGGCCGCCTCTTCGTGCGCTACATCCGGCCCTATATCGAATCGAGCCAGCGCCACGCCGAAGCCCCGCGCCTCTCGCCGCTGGCGCGCGAGGCCTTCGACCTCGTCGACGCCATGTGCGCCGATCCGGCCTTCAACGTCTTCATGGATCTTGAGCCCGGCGACATGCAGTTCGTGAACAACTACCACGTGCTCCATGCCCGCACGGCTTACGAGGACTGGCCGGAGCGAAACCGCAAGCGGCATCTGAAGAGATTGTGGCTGGAGACGGCGCGGCTCGAGGACCGGCCCGAGCGGTTCCGCAATTTCTCGACGCACTGGGCGGCGAAGCGCACCCGGAGCGAACTGCGGATGGACGGCTAGCGCGCGGGCGCGAGCTGTCCGGCGGCGCGGGCGGGTTCGGCAACCATCTGGCGGGCCATCTCCGAGGCTTCCTTCTCGAAGAAGAGCGCGCAGCGTTCGGCAATCCGCTCCCAGCCGGATTCGGCCGGCAGCCAGTGCGCGTGTCCCTTCAGCCCTTCGACCCGCAACTGCGCGCGATAGGGCTCGGCAAGGCGCTGCGTCAGCCACAGCGGCGTCAGCTTGTCGTCCGTTCCGGTCATGAACAGCATCGGGCAGGCGACATCGTCCGGATTGATCCAGGTCGTCCGCCTGCTGTCGAAGTACCACATCCCGATCTCGAACATGGCGCGCCCCGATTCGAGCTGGAGCGAGGCATAGAGCTCTTCCTGCTCCCGCGCGGCAAGACGGTTGAGCACCCCGTATTGCATCGCCCTGAAGGTCGGAAGCTGCGGGATCGCCCAGAAGCGGGATTTCATGAACTCGCGCCGGAATATCCAGGCGGATCGCACATCGTGATTGATGACGCCTGCGTTCTGCGCGGGCGCAAGCCCGATCACGGCGCGCGCCAGCCCGCGTGCCGCAAGCATGTGCGCGAGCAGTCCGCCCATCGAATGACCGATGACCAGGGGCTTCCTGTCGAGCTGGCCGATTTCGCAGGCCAGGTCGGAGATGTAGTCGGCAAGGCTCGTGGTGCCGAGGTCCGGGTGCGGCGTGCCGTCCGGCGACCTGTCGTGATGGCGGAGCGCGGGCACGACGACGCGGTAGTTCCGTGCCTCGAAGAACTGACGAAAATTGTCCCAGACATGCGGACGGCTCCACATGCCGTGAACGAGCATGACGACCGGCTTGTCGTGCCCGTCATGGATCGGATGTGAGCGATCCGTTTCGTCGAAACCGGCCTGCATCTGTCTGGTTAGCCCCGCACTGGAATATGCCGTACCCGACGCTTTGCGCCGGTCGCGCCTGCGAGATGAGTTAACGACGGAACATGTTACGAAATCGCAAATGGGCCGGACCGGAGCGTGGCATCGGCGCATCGGTCCGCCCTTGAATCGCGCCGTTATTCGCGTCACTGTGCCTCATCGGCGCCGAAGAGCGTCCGGGAACAAATCAAATCGAGGCATTCGATCATGAGCGATACTCGTAGGAAGCGTGGAGCCGCGGCGGGCCGCAAGACCGCTTCGAAGAGCAAGACGGCGTCGCGCCGCGCGGGGTCGGTCCCGGCGGCGAATGTGACCGCCGCCACCGAAGCGGCTACGGCGGCAAAGCCGAAGAAGAAGGCGGCGCCGAAAAAGGCGGCGGCGAAGAAACCGGCCACCAAGAAACCGGCCGCGAAGAAAGCCGCTCCGAAAAAGACGGCGGCGAAGAAACCCGCCGCCAGGAAGGCGCCTGCCAGGAAGAAGGCAGGCAAGCTGCCGCCCGAAAAGGCGAAGCTCCGCAAGCAGCTCGAAAAGCAGGTCGCCCAGCTTTCGAAGGAGGTCGACAAGGCCGAGAAGGAAGCAAAGAAGGCGCTCAGGAATACCGAAAAGCGTTACATGAGCGTGCTGAAGCAGTTGAAGGCCGACAGGGCCCGGCTGCGCGTCCGTCTCGCCGAACTCACGAAGCAGGGCGAAGGCGCGTTCGACGAGATCAAGCACGGCGTCGAAGGTGCCTACAAGGAGCTTTCCGATGCGGTAGGCCGCGCCTACGGTCATTTCAGGTAAGCGCGCCTCAGGGCGGACAGGGGACGAAGGCGCGAAGCAATTCGCGCCTTTTCCTTTTGCGCGCGGTCTTGCGCACGCCCCCCGGCTGGGGCCTACTCCGCAACAAAGAATTCACAGAACGGGAGGGCTCCCATGAACCGCGTACTCGCCCATACGGGCGCGAAATATCCGATCGTCCAGGCGCCGATGGGCTGGATCGCGAGGTCCCAACTCGCCTCCGCCGTCTGCAAGGCCGGCGGTCTCGGCATCATCGAAACCTCGTCGGGCGAGACCGAGGCCTGCAAGGCCGAGATCCTGAAAATGCGTGAACTGACGGATGCACCCTTCGGCGTCAACCTGCCGATCCGCTTCCTGAAGGACGACGCCATGCTCCGCTTCGTCTGCGAGGCGGGCGTGAAGTTCGTCACCACTTCGGCGGGCAGCCCCGCAAAATTCATCGGGCCGCTTCACGATGCGGGCATCACCGTCTATCACGCGGTCCCGACCGTGGACGCCGCCATGAAATGCGTCGATGCCGGCATCGACGGCCTCGTCGTCGAGGGAACCGAAGGCGGCGGCTTCAAGAACCCGGAAGAGGTCGGCACGCTGGTTCTCCTCCAGGCAATCCGGGCGAAGTCCGATGTGCCCATGATCGCGGCGGGCGGCATCTGCGACGGCAAGGGCATGGCGGCGGCCTTCGCGCTCGGTGCCGAAGCCGTGCAGATGGGCACGCGCTTCGTGAGCTGCGCCGAAAGCCCGGTCCACCAGAACTACAAGCAGGCGATCGTCGACGCGAAGGAGACGGGCACTTACGTGCTCAACAAGAAATCGACGCCCTGCATCCGCGCGCTGAAGACGGAACGCACCGCTTCGATTCACGAGGAAGGCCTGATGCCGCCCGACACCTTCGCGCGCATCCTCGATCTCTATTTCGGCGGCGACATGGAAGCCGCCGTCGGTCTCGCAGGCGAAACCGCGGGGCTCATCACGGAAGTGAAGACCGCGAAGGACATCATCGACGGCACGATTGCCGAATTCTTCGACATCACCTCGCGCATGGGCTCGCTCGCGGAGGCCCGCAACTTCGGCTGATTGAGCCGGAGCTTTTTGTCTTTAGGGAAGCGTCGTTGAGATGACGAGCTTTGGATTGGAAAAACAAACCAACCGCGTCATTGCGAGGAGGCCGCAAGGCCGACGCGGCAATCCAGGAGCCGCTTGCTCAGTGTTCGCCGCCCCTGGATTGCTTCGTCGCATCTGCGATGCTCCTCGCAATGACGATGTTGTTTCCCTGAAACGGTAAACGGCCTCAATGCAGCAGCCGGGGCATCGCGTCGGGAAAGGCCGTGCTGCCTTGCGCCGCTGCGCCGAGCGCCAGCCCGGCTGAGGAAAGCGCGAGCGCGAGCCGTTGCGCGGGCACCCAGATCGGCGACGCCCCGCAGGGCGCTGCCGTCCAGGCCGGGTCGAGCGCGGCGCGGGGAGAGGAGCCCTGCTTCTGCAGCGCCGAAACGAAGGTCAGCACACGAACTTCGTCGCTGGTGAGCACGCGCCAGCGCGGGCAGGGGATGGAGAGGGGCCGCTGCACCGTCTGCGACAGCGCGCCAGCAAGCTCCGCGATCATCGCCGCGCCGTCCGGCATTTCCAGCGCATCGAAGGCGCGCTGCAGCAGCACGGATTTTTCCGCGCCCTCGTCCGAGACGCGCCACTGCACCCGCAGGCTCCAGACGAGGAACTGCTCCGCGAAGCCGAGCTCGGCCAGCGGCTGGTCCGGCGCGTAACCCGCCGCCGGTTTGGAGGAAAACAGGTCGCGCGTGGCCTCGGCGGATTTCATGGCGTCTCCTTCGGGTTGGCAGGCAACGGAGACACGGAGAATGATGCAAATGAGAATGACTCGCAAACAGAAAATGCAGGCTTCGGAGCGGACCGCTCGTCGGCGCCTTGTTATGGAAACGTCATTTCCCCGCAGGAATCCTGGGTTCCTGATTGACAGCCTGGGGCATGGCCGTTAAACACGCCTCCGAACGCAATCGCACGTGCCACTGGCCAACTCGGGTTATGTAACGGCGTACGCGTCTCTTTGGACAATTTCGGCGGCATGCCTTTGTGAAGGCATTGAGAGTTACCTCCGCCGGGTTTCGAGGGAGATTGCATATGTCCGGTTCCAGTCTGAGGGGCTGACGCCCCGGATCAAACCGAGCACGTCCGTTGCACTTCCCTGCAATTGAAGACGCGCAAGCCGGGCGAGCGACCGCAGCCCGGCATCGGAAATCGTCAGGGGTTCCGTCGAGGAGCCCGCTCAGCGTTCATCCACGCACGACATATCCATTGGCCCCGCGCGCGAGCCCCGGCTCCTCGTTCGGTTGGTCAGGTCCATCTACTGGTTGGGGAGAGGCACTCATGTCCGAATCCAATGCCCTCTTCCAATTGGGGAGCGACTTGAATCGCGATTCAAGCAAGACCCAGGCGGAAGTTCTCGAGTTTCCCGTTCACGCTGTCGCCGAGTCGGCCGTGGAGCGTTGCACCACGTCCGACGAGCGCACGGATTTCTTCATCGAGCGCGACGGCAAGCGTTTTGCCGGCACGCATCTCATCATCGACCTGATCGGCGCGAGCCGTCTGGACGATCTTGCGCATATCGAAGCGACGCTGCGGCGCTGCGTCGATGTGTCGAAGGCGACGCTGCTGCACATCCATCTGCATCACTTTACGCCGAATGGCGGCGTGTCGGGCGTGGCGGTGCTCTCGGAAAGCCACATCTCGATCCATAGCTGGCCGGAAGCCGACTATGCCGCGCTCGATGTCTTCATGTGCGGCGAAGCCGAGCCTCACAACGCCATCGAAGTGCTGCGCGAGGCGTTCAAGCCGTCCGACATTCGCGTCGGCGAGCATCTCCGCGGCGAGGACATGGTCTGATGTCCGGGAAGGACCTGGAGGCGGGAAAAGGACGCTGGGTGGTCGAAACCCTCTATGAAAAAGAGGGTTTCACCTGCGCCTTTCGCGCCGACAGGGTGCTCTACGAGGAAGAGACCGGTCAGCAGCATCTGGTGATCTTCGAGAACGGTCTCTTCGGCCGCATGATGGCGCTCGACGGCATCACGCAGGTGACCGAGCGCGACGAGTTCATCTATCACGAGATGATGACCCATGTGCCGATCCTGGCGCATGGGGCGGCGAAGCGCGTCCTCATCATCGGCGGCGGCGACGGCGGCATCCTGCGGGAAGTGATCCGCCACAGGAGCGTCGAGCATGTGACGATGGTCGAGATCGACCCGGCGGTGACGGATTTCTGTAAAGCACAGTTGCCGCAGATTTCCGCCGGCGCCTTCGACGATCCGCGTCTGAACCTCGTCTTCGCCGACGGCGCGAAATTCGTGGAAGACACGGACGAGAGCTATGACGTCATCATCGTGGATTCGACCGATCCCATCGGGCCCGGCGAAGTGCTCTTCCGCGAGGAATTCTACCGTGCCGCGCAGGCGCGGCTGACGCCCGGCGGCGTCATCGTCACGCAGAACGGCGTTCCCTTCATGCAGGGCGACGAATTGCAGAGCACGATGGAAAAGTTCCGCCGTCTCTTCAAGGTCGCCTCCTGCTACCTCGCCACCATCCCGACCTATGTCGGCGGGCCGATGGCGATGGGCTGGGGAACGGATGACGAGACGCTGAAATCCGTGCCGCTCGAAGAGCTGGAAAAGCGCTACGCCGCTGCCGGCCTCACCACGCGCTACTACACGCCGGAAGTCCACAAGGCCGCCTTCGCGCTGCCCCGCTACGTGGAAAGCTGCGTAGCCCCTTGATCTGAAACAAACATCGTCATGGCCCGGCTTGTCCGGGCCATCCACGCCTTGATCTTCTACAGAACTTGCCGCAAAGACGTGGACGGCCCGAATAAATCGGGCCGTGACGGTTTTGGTTTGCAAAAATTCTCACACCGCCGCTCAAAGCGACGCATAAGCCGCTGCAATGATCGCGTTCGCCCGCGCATCGCCCGCGAGATCCGGCCCCATCTGGTTCATTACGTAGGAAATGCCGAGTCCCGTCTTCGGGTCCGCCATGCCGAAGGAACCGCCCCAGCCCGAATGCCCGAAGGCGTCGTCGTTCGGCCCGTAGAGCCCGCCGACATTGAGAATGTAGCCGGCGCCCCAGCGCGCGGGCATGGCGAGCACCTCGTCATGGCCCTCGATCTGCAGCGCCGTCATGGCGCGGATCGTCTCCGGCTTCACGAGCGGCCTGCCGTCGATCGTGCCGTCGGCCGCCAGCGCGCCATAAACCCGCGCGATGGCGGACGCAGTGCCTTGCCCGTTCGCGGACGACAGTTCCGCGCCGCGCCAGAAGCGTTCGTTCGGCACGCGCGCATCGGGCGCCGGATTGCCGAGCGCGGCGATCTGCGAAATGTTGAGCGTCGATGGGTCCGGCATGTTGGACTTCGTCGCCGGGATCATCTCGGCGACGCGCCCGTCTTCGGACGCGGGCAGACCGATGAAGAAGTCGACACCGAAAGGCTCGGCGACTTCCTCGCGGAAGAACGTGCCGATCGTCCGTCCGCTGACGCGCCGCACCAGTTCGCCCGCCAGGATGCCGACGGTCAGCGCATGATAGCCGGAACGCGAACCGGGCGCCCACATCGGCGCCTGCTCCGCAAGGCGCTGCGCCATCAGCGCGTGGTCGCACATCTCTTCGGCCGTCGTCGGCACGCTCGGTCCGCAGAGCCCCGCCTGATGCGAGAGCATCTGCCCGATGGTGATGTCGCCTTTGCCGGCTGCCGCGAATTCCGGCCAGTAGGCCGACACCTTGTCGTCATAGGAGAACGCGCCGCGCTCGACCAGCATGCCGCAGACAAGCGCGCCCATGCCTTTCGTGGTCGACCAGACATTCGCCAGCGTGTCGCGCTGCCACGGTTTCGTGCGTTTGCCGTCTGCATGGCCGGCCCAGAGATCGACGACCGGTTCGCCGTTCAGGACGACGGAAACCGATGCGCCGGTTTCCCCGGCCCCCATGAAGTTCGCCGCGAAGGCTTCCCGCACGGGCTCGAAGCCCGTCGCGCAGGTTCCGTGAACTTCGGCGCTCGCAATGCTCGTGTCGGCCATGATCCGTGTTCCCCCTTTTGCCGCTCCCCGGCGGCATTCCCGTCAAGAATGTTAGCACTCGCAGCAAAGCGCGGCGATCCGTCGTTTTGTCCCTGGGAGGTTACTTTTTCTGGGGGCATCTATGTCAGTTAATTGACACGAATCAATGGACCGCATTAGCTGAATGCAAGTACTCTTTTTTGTTCGGAGCGTGGGTGTCGGTCCGGATGGCTATTGCTGGGGGGGAGTGCCGGGAAATGGCTGATGTGGAACGGGACGTATTGAACGTCAACTGGCTGCCTGCTTTCGCGGATCGGGAACGCCGCGAGATTCATAGCGAACAGAGCATCGAATTGCCCGGTCGTCTGGACATGGCGGTCATTGGCATAGCCGGCCTGGCGTCGGTTACGCTCGTGATGCTCGGGCTCTGGAAGTTCGTCGAACTCGTCGCCTGATCGCGGAACGGGATTGCAGGGGATCAGTCGAGCTTCTCGGCTGAAACCACGATGCCGTCACCATCGGCATAGAGCCACTCGCCGGGCCGGATCTTGAGCCCGGCAAAACTGACAGCCACATCGCTCTCGCCGCGCCCGCGCTTGCTGCTGCGCTTGGGATGCGCGGCCAGCGCCTTCACGCCGATCGCGCATGCGGCAAGTTCGGCCGTGTCGCGGATGCAGCCATTAACGACGACACCCGCCCATCCGTTCTCTTCCGCGAGCTTGCCGAGGTTCCCGCCGAACAGCGCGTAGGTCATCGCGCCGCCGCCATCGACCACGAGCACGCGGCCCTCGCCCGGCGTTTCGACGGCTTCGCGCACCTTGCTGTTGTCGTCCGGCACGCGCAGCGTCGCGACCGGCCCCGAAAACGCGAGACGCCCTCCATAGTCCCGGAACACGGGATCCGCATGGCGGACAAGGGCTGGAAAGTCGTCGGAAAGATCGGTCGTTGCGGGCACTGTTTTCTCGCTCGTCGAAGGTTTCCCCAGGGGCGCTGCGGTTCCTTTAGCGCGTATGAGCCCCCCTGTCTTCCCTTTTGAAATCCGGCATTTTGCACCCTTCTTTGTGGCGGTTCCGCCTGCCCGGAAAAGACGCTAGTCTCGACGGCATCGGTATCCGGGATTCAAATGTAAAGCCGGAGAACCGGTCTTGAGGGAGACCGGTGGCCGGCGGGGAGGACGAACATGGCACTGGCTCACGATGTATTCGCAGAGGCGGATGCGGCCGCAGGTCCGAGCGTCGCAATTCTCGGCGCGGGCGTCGCCGGCATCTGCACGGCGATCAAGCTGAAGGCGAAGGGGCTCACCAACTTCACGATCTACGAGAAGGCGAGCGAGATCGGCGGCACCTGGCGGGAGAACACCTATCCGGGCTGTTCCTGCGACGTGCCGCTGCACATGTACCAGTTCTCCTTCGACATGCGGCCGGACTGGACGAAGAAGTATGTCTTCGCCGCCGACATCAAGGCCTATCTCGAATCCGTCGTCGACAAGTACGGGCTGCGCGGTCACATCCGCTTCAACACCGAAATCGACGATGCGCGCTTCGACGAGCAGACGGGGCTCTGGACGCTGAAGTCGGGCGAGCAGAGTTTCGAGGCGAACGTGCTCGCCGCCGGCACCGGCCAGCTGCACCGTCCGGCATGGCCCAGCATCCCGGGCCGCGAGAGTTTTCAGGGCGAGAGCTGGCACTCCGCGCAGTGGAACCATTCGGTCGATCTCAAGGGCAAGCGCATCGGCGTCATCGGCAATGGCGCCAGCGCGATCCAGTTCGTGCCCGAGATCGCGAAGGAAGCCGACAGCGTCACCATCTTCCAGCGCTCGGCAAGCTGGGTGCTGCCGCGTCCGCAGCGCGAGTTCTATGGCTGGGAACAGGCGATCTACAAGGCGCTGCCCTGGACCATGAACATCCAGCGCTGGAAGATCTACTGGTTCGGCGAACTGCTCTTCCGCACCTTCCACACCTCCGGCGACCAGCTCAAGCAGATGGGCATCGACGAGATGGAGCTCTATGTCTCCGATCCCGAAAAGAAGCGCAAGCTCACGCCCGACTACGAGCCGGGCTGCAAGCGCGTTCTCTTCGCGAATGACTGGTGGCCCACCATGGGCATGGACCATGTCGACGTGGTGACCGACGGCATCGAGGAAATCACGCCGAAGGGCATCCGCACGAAGGACGGCGTCGAGCACGCGTTCGACATCATCGTCTACAGCACCGGCTTCGACACGACGCATTTCCTCGGACCGATGACGATGAAGGGTCTTGCGGGCCGCGACCTGAAGGATGCCTGGAAGACGGGCGCCGAGGCCCATCACGGCATGACGGTTTCGGGCTTCCCGAATTTCTTCATGCTCTACGGGCCGAACACCAATCTCGGTCACAACTCGATCATCTTCATGATCGAGTGCCAGGCGAACTACATCACGCAATGCGTGGAGAAGCTGAAGAAGGACAATCTTCTCTACATGGACGTGAAGCCGGACGTGCAGCGTGCCTCGAACGAGAGCGTGCAGAACGACAACGCCAACTCCGTTTTCGCCTCCGGCTGCACCAGCTGGTACAAGACCGAAAGCGGCAAGGTCACCAACAACTGGGCGAACTACACCTTCAAGTACTGGTGGCGGACGCGGCGGCCGGACTACAACGAGTTCACCCTCCGTACACGGACGAGCAGCGCCCAGGGCGCGGGCGCCGAAGCCGGATTGCGGGCGGCGGCAGCGGCCGAATAGGATCGAAGCCTGAAAAGGCGGGGATAAGAATTGGCCGGAGCGGGGATAAGGTTCCCCCTCCGGCCGTTTTCTTGCGTCAGATGAACGGCTCGCGGTTCACACGTGAACGGCGTACACGTCGCATGACGTTTTCGTGACAGTTCGATGACAGTCGGCGCAAAACGGGCCTGTTTATCCCCGCCTAGGCGTTGTCGGCCATCTCCCGAACCGTCTCCGCCGTGAAGGCATCGCCCGGCATGAAGGACTCGATCATCAGTTCCGAAAAGGTGATGTCGACCGCCGTTCCGAACACCGTCGTCGCCGTGAAGAACGAAAGCGTGCCCGCATCGGTGCGGATTTTCAGTGGCACGATGAGCCCGCCGAACTCGGCGTCGTAGCCTTCCGCAGGCTGACGGCCGCATGGAAAGGCTTCGAGTTCCTTCAGCAACTCGGCAAGCCCTTCGTCGTTTGCCATGTCGATCTGGCGCTGCAACCGCTCGAAAACATGCGCCCGCCACTCGCCGAGATTTTCGATGCGGTTTCCAAGCCCCTGCGGATGAAGGCTGAGGCGCAGCACATTGATCGGCGGCTGCAGCAATTCTTCGGGAATGCCCGCAAGGAAAAGCGGCAGCGCATTGTTCGCCGCGACGAGGTTCCAGTGCCGGTCGACGGCGAGCGCCGGAAACGGTTCGTAGGATGCAAGGACGAGATCGACCGCGCGCCGCGCCGCGCCTGCATCCGGGCTGTCGAGCCGCGTCTCCGAATAGACCGGCGCATAGCCCGCCGCCAGCAGCAGCGCATTCCTTTCGCGGAAGGGCACGTTGAGAAGCTCCGTCAAATGAAGCAGCATCTGGCGGCTCGGTTTCGAGCGGCCGGTTTCGAGAAAGCTCAGATGCCGCGCGGAAATTTCCGCGTCGCAGGCAAAGGCGAGCTGGCTGAGACGGCGACGCTGCCGCCATGTCCGGAGCAGCTCGCCGACGGGCTGGGTGTGCATGTTCATGGGACACAAGCTACGCCCGCGCGCGACGCGCGACAATTACCTCCGGCGTAATCGACGGAATGCAGGCGGCTCCCCAACTATCCCTTCAGAAGCCGCCCGCATGACGGCGCGCGGCGAACATGCGAAGGAGACATGGAAAATGGCTATAGCAGCAATCGCCAACACGATTTCGCTTCGTCACGCCGTCCTCGCGGACGGTGTCATCAGCGGCGCGATGGGCGCGCTTCTCATCGCGGGCTCCGGTCCGCTCTCGGGCCTGCTCGGCGTGCCCGCGAACTTCCTGTTCTGGGTCGGCGTCGCGCTCCTGCCCTGGATGGCGTCGCTGATCGTGATCGGACGCGAGGAGCGGCCGTCGGCGGGCGCCGTCGAAACGGTGATCGCGGTGAACGCGCTCTGGGTTCTCGGCAGCATCGTCTTCGCCGTCTGGAACCCCTTCGCCATGACGGCGCTGGGCTTCGCCTTCGTCATCGCGCAGGCGCTCGCCGTCACGGTCTTCGCGGAACTGCAGTTCTTCGCCCTGCGCCGCGAAGCCTGAAGCGATGCGCAATGAAAAGGGCCGCCGGATTGCTCCGGCGGCCCGATTTCGTGGCGGATCGAGTAAGAAGCTTACTCGGCCGCGTCGGTCTTGAACTGCGCGCTTTCGGTCGAGTCGCCGAGCGCCGTCGTGGAGCTTTCGCCGCCGCCGGCCGCGAGGCTGACCTGGTCGAAATAGCCGGTGCCGACTTCGCGCTGATGGCGGGTCGCCGTGTAGCCGTCCTTCTCCGCGCCGAACTCGGCCTGCTGCAGTTCCGAATAGGCGCCCATGCCACGGTCGCGGTAGCCGCGGGCGAGTTCGAACATGCCGTAGTTGAGCTGGTGGAAGCCGGCCAGCGTGACGAACTGGTACTTGTAGCCCATCGCCGCGATTTCCTTCTGGAAGGTCTCGATCGTCGCCTTGTCGAGATTCGCTTCCCAGTTGAAGGACGGCGAGCAGTTATAGGCGAGCAGCTGGTCGGGATATTCCTTCTTCACCGCTTCGGCGAAACGCTTCGCGTCGTCGAGGTTCGGCTTCGAGGTTTCCCACCACAGCAGGTCCGCATAAGGCGCAAAGGCGAGGCCGCGCTTGATGCAATGGTCGACGCCCATGCCCGGCTTCAGGCGGTAGAAGCCTTCATAGGTGCGGCCCGCATCGAAATCGATGAACTCGTGATCGCGCTCGTCGATGTCCGACGTGATGAGGTTCGCGGATTCGGCATCCGTGCGCGCCATGATGAGCGTCGGCGTGCCCATGACGTCGGCACCGAGGCGCGCGGCGTTCAGGTTGCGCTCATGCGCGCGGGTCGGGATCAGAACCTTGCCGCCGAGATGGCCGCACTTCTTTTCCGACGCGAGCTGATCTTCGTAGTGAACGCCCGCGGCGCCCGCTTCGATATAGGCCTTCATGATCTCGAAGCAGTTGAGCGGGCCGCCGAAGCCGGCTTCCGCGTCCGCCACGATCGGCAGGAACCAGTCGCGCTTCGCGCCGCCTTCGGAGTGCTCGATCTCGTCGGCACGCTTCAGCGTCTTGTTGATCTTCTTGGCGAGTTCCGGACCGGAGTTCGCGGGGTAGAGCGATTGGTCGGGATAGGTCGTGCCGGCGGTGTTCGCGTCGGCGGCAACCTGCCAGCCCGAGAGATAGATCGCCTTCAGGCCCGCACGCGCCATCTGCATGGCCTGGTTGCCGGAAAGGGCGCCCAGCGAATGCACGTAGTCGGTCGTGTGCAGCAGTTCCCAGAGCTTGTTCGCGCCGCGCGAGGCGAGCGTGTACTCGATGGGGAACGAACCGCGCAGCTTCTCGACGTCCTCGACGCTGTAGTTGCGGTAGACATTGTCGAAGCGGCCCTTGGGCGCGCTCGGAACGAGATCGTAGAAGGTCTTCTTGCTCATGGGTCAGGTCCTCGGGGTCGGAGGGTGGTTTCGGATCAGGCTTCGTTTTCGAGAATGAGGCGGTAGGCCGGCAGTGTGAGGAACTCCTCACATTCCTCGGCCGTGGTCATTTCGGAGAAGAGGCGGATCGCCTGCTCGAAGTGACCTGAATTCCAGCGCTCTTCGCCCAGCGTTTCGCGCAAGGTCTTCATTTCGTCGGCGAGCACTTCCTCGAAGAGCTCCGGCGTCACCTTGCGGCCGTCGCTGAGCGTCGCGCCGTGATAGATCCACTGCCAGATCTGCGTGCGGCTGATCTCGGCCGTGGCTGCGTCTTCCATCAGATTGTAGAGCGGCACCGCGCCACGGCCGCCGAGCCAGGCTTCGATGTACTGCACGCCGACGCGGCAGCATTCGCGCATGCCGCCTTCGGTGCGCTCGCCCTTGTGCGGCTCGATCAGTTCCTTCTGGCCGACATTCACGTCCTGGCGCTGGCGGGCGAGCTGGTTCGGGCCTTCGAGCTTGCCGAAGATTTCCATCGCGACCTTCACGAGATCGGGATGGGCGACCCAGGTGCCGTCATGGCCGTTCTTGGCTTCGCGTTCCTTGTCGGCGCGCACCTTGTTGAAGGCGGCCTCGTTGGCGGCTTCGTCGCCCTTCACGGGGATCTGCGCCGCCATGCCGCCCATCGCGAAGGCGCCGCGCTCATGGCAGGTCTTCACGAGAAGGAGCGAATAGGCGTTGAGGAAGGCATCGCCCATCACGACCTGCGCGCGGTCCGGCAGGATGAAGTTCGGGTTTTTGCCGAGCCGCTTGATGTAGCTGAAGATGTAGTCCCAGCGGCCGCAATTGAGGCCGACGATGTGATCCTTCAGTTCGTAGAGGATCTCGTGCATCTCGAAGGCGGCGGGCAGCGTCTCGATCAGGATCGTCGACTTGATGGTGCCGTTCTTCACGCCGAGCGTCTTCTGGGCGTCGACGAAGATGTCGTTCCAGAGGCGTGCTTCCTTGTGACTCTCCATCTTCGGCAGATAGAAATAGGGGCCGGAGCCGGATGCGATCTGCTTCTTCGCATTGTGGAAGAAGTAGAGGCCGAAATCGAAAATGCTGCCGGACATCGGCTTGCCGTCGATCTCGACATGGGCTTCCTCGAGGTGCCAGCCGCGCGGACGGACGATAAGCGTCGCGGGCTTCTCGATGACGTCATAGGTCTTGCCGTTCGCTTCGTCGGTGAAGCCGATCGACTTGTCCCAATAGGCCATCATGTTGATCTGGCCGCCGATCATGTTGTCCCAGGTCGGCGCGGCCGCGTCCTCGAAGTCCGTCATGTAGGACTGCGCGCCGGAATTGAGCGCGTTGATGACCATCTTGCGGTTGTCGACGGGGCCCGTGATTTCGGTGCGGCGGTCGAGCAGGTCCTTCGGGATCGGCGCGACCTTCCAGTCGCCCTCGCGGATATTCTTAGTTTCGGGCAGGAAGTCGGGGAGCTCGCCCGCGTCGAAGCGCTTCTGGCGCTCGGCGCGCGCGGCGAGCAGCTCGCGGCGGCGGGCGCCGAACTTGCGCTCGAGCCCGGCAATGAATGCGAGGGCTTCCGGCGTCAGGATACGCTCGTAGCCCGGCTTCATCGCGCCCTTGACGGTAATGCCGTCCGCAATCGTCGTGGCTGCTGCCTTGCTCATGCTCGCTCGCCTCCGTGGTCGATCTTTTCGATGTCCGTTTGCGCGAGGTCATACAGCCTCGACACCTGCTTGTCCAATATTTCCTAAGTCATTGAAAATGTTGAAGTAAAGAACTTCACAAGATTCCTGTGCGATTCTGTTGAAAATGTAAATCTTGTAAATTAGAGTGCCGCGGTCTGCCTCGGATCAGGGCAAATTCGCTGGGAGCGCCGCATGGCCTCGGAGAAAAAAGTCTTTGCCGGTCCGCGCATTAGGCGGCTTCGCCGCGAGCGCGGCCTGACCCAGGCGCGCATGGCCGCCGATCTCGGGATTTCGGCAAGTTACCTCAATCTGATCGAGCGCGACCAGCGTCCCGTCTCCGTTCAGGTGCTGCTGAAGCTCGCCGAAGCCTATGACGTCGAGCTCAGGACACTCGGGGGCGACGATGAGGCGCAGGCGCTGACGGTGCTCAGGGAAGTCTTTTCGGACCCGCTGTTCCGCGATGCGGGCCTCACCATTCAGGACCTGCGCGAAATCGCGGCAGCGAGCCCCGCCACGGCGGACGCGATCTCGAACCTCTACCGTGCCTATCAGGAGAGCGTCACCAACGGCTCGATGCTGGCCGAGCGCCTCGCCGACCGCGACATGCTGGACGGGGCGGAGGCGCCTGGCCTGCCGCTGGAGGAAGTCCGCGACTTCATCAACAGCCGCAACAACCACTTCCCCGAACTCGACGATGCGGCGGAACGGCTCTATGCAAGCGCGGGCATCGGCTCGGAAGAGCCCTACCTGGCGCTCCGCACGGCGCTGCGCGACCTCCACGGTGTCTCGACCCGCATCGCGCCCGCCGACCTGATGTCGCACGAACTGCGCCGCTACGACCGCCACCGCCAGACGATCTTCCTTTCCGAACTGCTCGACCAGCCGGGACGCTCGTTCCAGCTCGCCTATCAGCTCGGCTATTTCGAGCAGTCGCGCACCATCGAGGACATCCTCGAAAGCTCCGGCCTCGAAAGCGACGAGGCGATGCGGCTCGGCCGCGTGGCGCTCGCGAACTATTTCGCGGCCGCGCTGCTGATGCCCTATGGCCCGTTCCACAAGACGGCGGAGGCGACGCGCTACGACATCCGCCTGCTCGGGCGGCGCTTCGGCACGAGCTTCGAGCAGGTCTGCCACCGGCTGACGACCCTGCAGCGGCCCGGCCTGCGCGGCATCCCCTTCTTTCTCATCCGCGTCGACAATGCGGGCAATGTCTCCAAGCGCTTCTCGGCGGCGGGCTTTCACTTCGCGCGCTTCGGCGGCACCTGCCCGCGCTGGAACGTGCATGATGCCTTCCGCGTGCCGGGCGAAATCTATACCCAGATCGTGCAGATGGAAGATGGCACGCGCTACTTCTCGATCGCACGCACGGTGAGCCGCGCGGGCTCAGGGATAGGCGTGCCCGGCGACCAGTATGTGGTGGGGCTCGGCTGCGACATCGGCCATGCGCGCAAGATCGTCTACAGCCAGGGCTATGATCTCGACGATGAGCGCGGCGCCATGCCGATCGGCGTCAATTGCAGGCTCTGCGAAAGGCTCGACTGTTCGCAGCGCGCCTTCCCGCCGCTGAAGCATCGCTTGACGGTCGAGGATCACGTGCGCGGAATCTCGCCCTTCGGCGTGCCGGTGAAAGGCGGCTAGAGCCCGAGAGCCGCGCGGACGCCATAGGCGAAGAGGGCGAGCGCGGCGATGCTCGCCGCCCAGATGCCGGCGAACCAGAGCAGCCGCTTGCCCGCGCTCTCCTTCCTTTCACTCATGCTCATGATGCGCGTATCCGCCTTTGGCGCTCGCCTTGCCGTGGAACACGCTGTAGGCATAGACGGTGTAGATGAGCACCATCGGCAGCACGACGGCGACGCCGATCAGCGCGAAGATGACGCTGGACCGCGGCGCGACGACATCCCATACGGGCACCGAAGGCGGGATGATATTCGGATAGAGGCTGATCGCGAGGCCGAGAAAGCCGAGCACGAAGAGGCCGACGGCCGACAGGAAGGGTGCAAGCTCGCGCTTCGACAGGATCGAATAGAAGAGCCAGACGGCGAGCGCGCCGGTCAGCAGCGGCACCGGCGCGAAATAGACGAGATTGATCCCGCCGAACCAGCGTTCCGCGATCATCGGGCGCATGAGGGGTGTCATGACACTGACCGCCGCCATTGCGATCATCGTGCCGCCGCCGAGAACGATGGCGGCGCGGCGGGCCCAGTCCTGTATTTCGCCTTCCGTCTTGTAGATCACCCATGTCGCGCCGAGGAGGCCGTAGCCGGCGACAACGCCGATGCCCGTCAGGATCGAGAAGGGGCTGAGCCAGTCGAACATGCCGCCCGCATAACGCAGGCCCTCGACATGGACGCCCTGCACCAGCGCACCGAGCAGAACGCCCTGCGCAAAGGCCGCGACGAGCGAACCCCAGAAGAAGGACCGGTTCCAGAGATGGGCGCTCGTATGGGCCTGATGCCGGAATTCGAAAGTGACGCCCCGGAAGATCAGGGCAAAGAGCATCGCCATGATCGGCAGGTAGAAAGCGGGCAGGGCGATCGAATAGGCAGTGGGGAAGAAGACGAGCAGGCCCCCGCCGCCAAGCACAAGCCAGGTCTCGTTGCCGTCCCAGACGGGGGCGACGGAATTGATCATCGTGTCGCGCGCCTTTTCGTCCGGCGCGAAGGGAAAGAGAATGCCGACGCCGAGATCGAAGCCGTCGAGCACGACATACATGAGGATCGCCGCGCCGATGATGCCGCCCGAGATGATCGCAAGCGTTTCCATGAGGCCGCCTCCTATTCCGCCGGAACCACGAGGCCGGGCCGCGCGCCGCGGATCGCCTCGGGCTTCTCTTCGGTTTCCCTCACGCTGAGCGCCTCCGGCCCGCGGCGGACGAGTTTCATGAGGTAGTAGAGATAGGCGCCGAAAAGCCCGCCATAAACGATCAGGAAGAGGACGAGCGTGGTAGCGACCGAAGCGCCGGTGACGGTCGGCGAAATGCTGTCGGCCGTGCGGAGCGCGCCATAAACCGTCCAGGGCTGGCGGCCGACTTCGGTGACGAACCAGCCGGCCAGCGTCGCGACGAAGCCCGCGGGCGACATCAGGACGGCAAAGCGGGAAAGCCATTTGCTTTCGGTGAGCTGTCCGCGCCAGCGCGCCCATACGCCCCACGCGCCGAGTGTGAGGAACAGGAAGCCGATACCGACCATGACGCGGAAGGACCAGAAGACGATGCCAACGGGCGGCTGGTCTTCCACCGGCACTTCGTTGAGGCCGGGCACGACACCGGATGGACTGTGCTTCAGGATCAGGCTCGACCCCCACGGAATGGACAATTCGAGATGATTGGTCTGCGCCTTCTGGTCCGGGATCGCGAAGATGTGGAAGGGGGCATGGGACTGCGTCTCCCAATTGCCTTCCATCGCGGCGATCTTCATCGGCTGATGCTCAAGCGTGTTGAGACCGTGCTGGTCGCCGAGAAAGATCTGCAACGGGGCGAGGACCATCAGCGCCCACATGGCGACGGAGAAGGACCGTTTCGCGATCTCGCGATTGTTGTCTGCCAGCAGGTGATAGGCCGACACGCCCGCGATCACGACCGTCGTGGTGAGATAGGACGCCGTCGTCATGTGCAGGAAACGCCAGGGGAAGGACGGATTGAAGATCACGGCGAGCCAGTCGTCGACGACATAGTGTCCATCGACGAAGGTTGCGCCCTGCGGCGTCTGCATCCAGCTGTTGGCGGAAAGAATCCAGAACGCGGAAATCGCCGTGCCGATGGCGACAAGCGTGGTGGCAAGGAAGTGAAGCCGCGGTCCCACCTTGTCCCAGCCGAACAGCATGACGCCGAGAAAGCCCGCCTCGAGAAAGAAGGCGGTCAGCACCTCGAAGCCGATCAGCGGGCCGAGAACGGGGCCGGTGATGCGTGACCATTCGGCCCAGTTGGTGCCGAACTGATAGGAAAGAACGATGCCCGAGACGACGCCCATGCCGAAAGTGAGCGCGAAGATCTTGACCCAGAACTTGTAGAGGCGGAGCCAGATTTCCTGGCCGGTCCGCAGATGCTTCGCCTCGAAGAAAACGAGGAAGCCGGCAAGGCCGATCGTGAGCGTCGGGAAGAGAATATGAAATGCGACGGTGAACGCGAACTGCAGGCGCGCGAGAATCTCGGCATCGATGGGCGGCATGACGCGTCTCCATCTTCAACGGGCAGGCACAAACCTACACCCTGTCCCCCGAAGCCGACAGGCAGAAAGGTGCCACGAAACGTCACGCGGCGAAAGCGCACACAAGGTCAGAGTGGTTTTTGACTCACACGTCCGTCAGCGGATGACACGCGTGGATGGGAAGTGCATGCCGATCCGCATGCCCGTGTCCGGAAGGAGGCCGGCCTTGCCGCGCTCGGCACGGGCGACGTCGAGGCTGCCGCCATGCAGCTCCATCACCTTGCGGGTGAGCGAGAGGGCGAGGCTTTCCTCGCGGGGCGCGCTGCTGTCTTCCGCGCTGACGAAGGGATCGTCCGTACCCTCGATATAGGGCAGGGCGTCCTGCTCCGCGGCGAGCGAGGCCGGATCGCGGATTTCGGTGAGCGCAATGCCGATGCCGCCCTCGTCTTCTTCCACGGAGAGACGGATGATGGAGCCGCGATGCGCGCAGTGGACCGCTTCCGCGATAAGGCGGAAAAGCCCCTGTCGGAGGCGGCGCGCATCGCCGCGCAAGCCGGGCAAGCGCTCCGGGCACTCGATCTCGATGGAGACGCCTTCGGCGGCGGCGTGCTGGCGCTGGCTGGCGACAGCGATTTCCGCGAGCTGGCCGATGTTGACGATCTCGTCGGTGAGGTCGATCTCGTCCATCTCCGCCTCGGCAATGCCGAGCAGATCCTCGATCATGTCGAGCAGCATGGTGCCGCTCGAATAGATGTCGTTCGCGTATTCCTTGTAGCGGTCGGTGCCCATCGGTCCGAGACGCTCATTCTTCATCATCTCCGAGAAACCGATGATGTGGGTAAGCGGCGTGCGGAGATCATGATTCACATTGGAGAAGAAGCTCTGGCTGCGCTTGTGCGTCTCCTGGCTGCGCGCTTCGGCGTCGTGCATGGTCTGTTCGAGCTTGCGCCGCACCGTGACGTCGTTGAGGGCCGCGACGCGGGCCGGAACGCCGCCCCAGCGCGTGTCCACGATGCGCATTTCGGCAAGGCGGCTGTCGCCGTCGGGCCGTGTGATGGTGATGTCGTGTTCGCCGGGGTCCGAGGGCAGACCGAAGGCCTGTCCGACGAGCTCTTCCGCGCTGCGGCCGAGCAAATCCTGCGCCGCGCCATTGGCAAAGCGGACGATGCCGTGACTGTCGAGAATGACGATCGCTTCCGGCGTTTCCTGGACCAGGGTGACCTGGGGATTGGCGTTGTCTTGGGGCGCTTTTGCCTGCGTCTCCCGCGCCTCCCGAGAGACACGGCGCGCAACGGCCCGGCGGATGGCGAGGCCGAGCGCGCGAGGCGTTTCCGTTTCCTCGCCGAGGCAGTCTTCTGCACCCGCTTCGATGGCCTCCGCCTGCAGCGACGGATCGTCGGTGCCGATGGCGACGACCGGGGCGTTCGGCCCCAACGAAACGACGCGGCGCAGGAACTCGAGCGCCGCCGGTCCGCCGGCGCCGATATCGATGATGAGCGCGTCGATGCCCGGAACGAGCAGCGGATCGATGCCGTCCTGCAGGGCCGAAAATTCAAACTGGAAGGGGCCGGCCTCGCCTGTCTCGGCGATCCGCGCGAGACCGCTGCAGAGCGCTGCCGAGGTGCTGACCACATGCGCGACAAGAGGGGGCAGGGCGTGTGCCGCCGGACCGGAGAAGCTGCTCATTGCGATGCCTGGACGTGCCAAGGTCTCTACCTGTTTTCCGCCCCCCCAAGGGCCCCGCAACCAAATACATATAATTCGAGTAAGGCGGCATTTGGCCGCGTGAGTTAACGATCCGATTCTTCGGTAAACAGAAAGTAAACGGGTCGCCTATTTTGTGGTTGGAGCAACCTGTACCTACAATCGGGCAAGTTGTGCGTTAGGGATAAAAAGCCCATTTTTGCGGCGTTTTGATTCCCCGGGCCGAATCGAGCGTTAACCAGAATTATTTTCGCTTCCGGTCCGAATAGAGGGCTCAAAAGCCGTGATTTCGGGGGCTTTGTTAAGGTTTTGGGCAGCCATTGCCGCAAACTGATTCGATTTTTGGGGCGAGGCAGCGGTGCTTGTGAGGCGAGGGGCTATGGGCTAGGTATGCGCCCGCGCCGGAAATGGCGCGGGCGGCGGACTTTCCTGATGTGAGTCATGAGCAAGAAAGAGAAGATCTTTCGTCCCAAGGCACGCGTGCCGAAGGGGCTTCGCGATATGTCTGCCGGCATGGTCCGCGCGGAGCAGAGGATGCTTGCGCGGATTCGCGAGGTCTATGAGCGCTACGGCTTCGATCCGCTCGAAACATCCGCCATCGAATATGCCGATGCACTCGGCAAGTTCCTGCCCGACGAGGACCGTCCGAACGAGGGCGTGTTTTCCTTTCAGGACGACGACGAGCAGTGGCTGTCGCTGCGCTACGACCTGACGGCGCCGCTGGCGCGCTATGTCGCCGAGAATTACGACGCGCTGCCGAAGCCTTTCCGCCGCTACCAGACGGGCCCCGTCTGGCGAAACGAGAAGCCTGGTCCGGGCCGCTACCGCCAGTTCACGCAGTTCGACGCGGACACGGTCGCCGCACCTGGCGTCGCCGCGGATGCGGAGATGTGCATGATGGGCGCGGATTGTCTCGAAGCGCTCGGCATACCGCGCGGCAGTTACCGCATTCGCGCGAACAACCGGAAGGTTCTCGACGGTCTTCTGGAAACCATCGGCCTTGAGGGCGAGCCCGGCAGCGCGACCTACATGACGGTGCTGCGCGCCATCGACAAATATGACCGTCTCGGCCGCAAGGGCGTCGAACTTCTGCTCGGGCCGGGCCGCAAGGACGAGAGCGGTGACTTTACGAAAGGCGCGGGACTTTCGCCCTCGCAGATCACGGCCGTGGTCGACTATGTCGAGTCCGGCGTCGGCGAAGGCACGACGGATCGCAATCTCGTGCTCGATGGCTGGCGCAAGATCGTTGGCGACAGCGAAGTGGGGCGCGCGGGCATCGACGAACTTGCCGAAATGGACGCGCTCTTCACCGCGGCGGGCTATGGCACCGATCGTATTGAGTTCAACTCCTGGATCGTGCGGGGCCTCGGTTATTACACCGGACCGGTTTTCGAATCCGATCTTCTCTTCGAGGTGAAGGACGAGAAGGGCAACCCCGTGCGCTTCGGATCGGTCGGTTCGGGCGGGCGCTATGACGGACTCGTCGAGCGCTTCAAGGGCGTGAAGGTGCCGGCCACTGGCTTCTCCATCGGCGTGAGCCGCCTCCAGACCGCGCTCGAACTGCTCGGCAAGCTTGATGTGGAAGATGTGACAGCGCCCGTCGTCGTGCTGACGCTCGATGCGGCCCACATGGCGGGCTATCAGGCGATGGTGTCGGAACTGCGCAATGCCGGTATCCGCGCCGAGCTTTATCTCGGCGGGTCCGGCATGAAGGCGCAGATGAAATATGCCGACAGGCGCGGCGCGCCCATAGCCGTGATCGAGGGCGAGGACGAGCGTGCGAAGGGCGAGGTGACGCTGAAGGACCTCATCCTCGGCGCCGAAATGTCGAAGGAAATCGAGGACAACACCGCCTGGCGCGAGGGCCAGCCTGCGCAGGTCGCGATCCCGCGCGCGCGGCTGGTGGAAGAGGTGGTGGCGATGCTCGCCCGGCACCGTCCGGTCAAGGGTCATCACGGCTGACAGGCCGTATTCACCGCACTCTCGATATTTACCATTTCCGTGATAGATAAGGCCCCGATCCGAAAGGCTCCGAGGGGCCGGGAAGTATTCGATATGTCTTCGACGACCATGGCAGCACAGGACGGTGAGAGGCTCCGCGCCCGCGAGGCGCTGGCCGCGTCCGTGCGCGGCGGCTTCGAGAAGGCGGGCTATGCGCCGGTCTCCGCGCCCGCGCTGCAGCCGGCCGACATCTTTCTCGACATGTCCGGCGAGGACATCCGCCGGCGCATGTATGTCTTCACCGATCCGGCTGGCGATGAACTCTGCCTCCGTCCCGAACTGACGATTCCCGTCTGCCGCCTCTATCTCGAAGAAGGCGGCGGCGCGAAGAAGCTCTGCTCTGTAGGGCCCGTCTACCGCTATCAGCAGCGGGGGTCGGCGAAGCTCCGCGAATTCACGCAGGCTGGCGTCGAATGTCTCGACGCGCCGGATGCGGAAGCGGCGGACGCCGAAGTGATGGTGCTTGGCGCCCGGGCGCTCGCGGACGCCGGACTCAAGGACTACGACGTCGCGATGGGCGATCTCGCGCTGTTCGATGCGCTGGTCGACGCGCTCGACCTGCCGCCCGGCTGGCGCTCGCGCCTGAAGCGCCACTTCTGGCGGCCCGACTATTTCCGCGAGCTGCTCGACCGACTTGCGAAAGGCGATGCGGGCGAGGAGACAGGCGACCGGCAGGCACTGATCTCCGCCATTGCGGGTCTTGACGATGCGCAGGCGAAAGACGTGATCGAGGACGTGCTGAAGCTCGCCGGCATTGCGCCTGTCGGCGGACGGACCGTGGAGGAAGTCGCCGAGCGGTTGATCGAGCAGGCGGAACTCGCTTCCTCGAGTGTGCCGAAGGCAGCCGCCCGGCTCATCTCCGACTTTCTCGCCGTCTCCGGCACGCCACAGGAAGGCATCGCCCGCGTGCGCGCGCTGGCCGAAGGGGCGGGCGTTTCGATCGAACCGGCGATCACTCGCTTCGAGCGGCGGCTCGACCTTTCCGCGAAAGCGGGTTTCGATCTTTCCCGCGCCCACTTCGCGACCGGCTTCGGCCGCAACATGGCCTATTACACCGGCTTCGTCTTCGAGTTCCGCGTGGCAGCGCTCGAGCAGGATTCGATGATCTGCGGCGGCGGACGCTATGACGGTCTGCTTTCCGCGCTCGGATCGGAAAAGCCGGTGCCGGCCGTTGGTTGCGCGGTCGGCATCGAACGCCTTCTTGCCGCGATTTCGAAGGAGCAGGATCGATGAGCGGGAAACTCACGATCGGCCTTCCCTCGAAGGGACGGCTCCAGGAAAACGCCAATGCCTTCTTTGCGCGCGCAGGACTGCGCGTGAAACAGGATGGCGGGCGCGGCTATACCGGCCGGCTCGCCGGAATCGAGAATGTCGAAATCGCTTTCCTGTCGGCGTCCGAAATCGCGGGGCAGCTCGAACAGGGGCTGATCCAGCTCGGTGTCACAGGCGAAGATCTGATCCGTGAAAAACTGTCGACGCCGGAACGCGACGTCGAGCTGCTGCTGCCCCTGGGCTTCGGTCACGCCGATGTCGTCGTCGCCGTGCCGCAGAGCTGGATCGATGTCGCGACCATGGCCGACCTCGACGACGTGGCGCTCGCCTTCCACACGAAGCGGGGGCGCAGGCTCCGCGTCGCGACGAAGTATTTCAACCTGACGCGGCGTTTCTTCGCCGAGCACGGACTGACGGACTACCGCATCGTCGAAAGTCTAGGCGCGACCGAAGGCGCGCCCGCCGCTGGCACGGCGGAAGTGATCGTCGACATCACCTCGACCGGCGCGACGCTGACGGCGAACAACCTGAAGGTTCTCGACGACGGCACCATGCTGAAGAGCCAGGCGAACCTCGTCGCAAGTCTGGGTGCGGAATGGAGCGAACCGGCGCTTGCCGCCGCGGGTGAAATTCTCGACCGCGTGTCGGCGCAGGCGCGCGCGGCGACGGTCGTGGAAGTGCGTTTCGCCAGCGAGGGCGATGACGGGCCATTGCTCGACGAACTGAAGAGCCGTTTCGGCGTGACCCTGCCTTTTGGCAATGGCGCCGCTGCGCCCGTGCGCATCGCGCATTGCCCGGAGCCGAGGCTCTACGATCTCGTCTCCTTCCTCTATGCGGAAGGCCGCGACACCGTGACGGCGGCGCGCGCGGATTACGTGTTCGAAGCTAAGAACCCGCTCCGCGAACGGCTTCTCGCGCGGCTCAACGGAAAAGACTGAACCCCCATGACACCCATGCTCGCCGCCGTCACCGCTCTCGTCGTCGTGGTGACGGCGACGCTGTCGGGCATCTTCGGCATGGCGGGCGGCATGATCCTGATGGCGTTCCTCACCTTCACCTACTCGGTGGGCGCCGCGATGATGCTTCACGGCGTGACGCAGGCTGTGTCGAACGGCTACCGGGCCGTCATCAACCGCAGCGATATCGTCTGGCGGCTCGTTGCGACCAATATGGCGGGGTCGCTCGCCGCGCTCGCGCTTTTCATGATCGTGAGCTTCGTGCCGGACAAGCCGACGGTCTACCTCGTGCTCGGCGCGATCCCATTCGTCGCCTTCGCGATCCCGAAAAGCTGGGGGCTCGACATCACCCGGCCCTTCGTCGCGCCTGTGTGCGGCTTCGTCGTGACGGCGCTGACGCTCACGGCCGGTGTCGCTGGGCCGATCCTCGACGTGTTCTTTGTGCGGAGCCCGCTGACGCGCCACCAGATCGTTGCGACCAAGGCCGTGACGCAGACGCTGCAGCATCTGACGAAGCTCCTGTATTTCGGCGTGCTGGCGGCGCATCTCTTGCCGGACGCAGACCTGCCCTGGTGGATCTATCTGATGGTCGCCCCGCTCGCCATGCTCGGCACGACGCTCGGCAAGATGCTGCTCGACCGCATGAATGACGGGCAGTTCAAGAGCTGGAGCCGCTATATCCTGTTCACGCTGGGCGCGATCCTGATCTGGCAGGGGCTTTCGCTGCTATTCGGTTGAGAAGCCTTTCGCGGCGATGAACTTCTGCCGGCCCTTTTCCCCGATCTTTTCCATGAGGGGCAGCAATGGCCGGATCATCCAGGGGAAGGAGCCGAAGAAGCGCGCCGTGAGGCTGGCGCTCCATGGCGAATAGACTTCGAGTTTGCCGGTGTCGATCGCCTTCAGCGTAGCGGCGGCTATGTCTTCAGGCGTCATCACCTTGTCGATGAAATTCAGCACTGAGCCGCCATACAAGGCTTCGTGGTGCAGCATCGGCGTGTCGACGGCGGCCGGATAGACGCCGGAGACTTTCACGCCGAGCGGCGCAAGCTCCTGATGGAAGCCGCAGAGGAACCCGCGCAGTCCGAACTTGGAGGCCGAATAGATCGCGCTGTCCTTGAGCGAGATGACGCCGCCGAGCGACACGGTCGCGACCATCGCGCCGCGCCCCCGCGCGATCATGCGCGGCGCAACAGCGCGCATGAGGCGGATCGGCGCGCGCAGGTTGATTTCGAGATGGAGGTCGAGTTCTTCCTGCGTTAGACCGGAAACCGCGCCCGGCACGACGATGCCCGCATTGTTGACGAGAATACCGAGATCGGGATGATTGGTCTCCAGCGTCATGCAAAGCCGCTCCACGTCCTCGCGCGAGGAGAGATCGCAGAGGATCGTCTCTGGCCGCAAGGAGAGCGTAGCCGCGACGGCATCGAGCGGGCCCGCCACGCGGTCGACAAGGATGAGGCTGTGGCCGCGCTTGTCGAGCGCGCGCGCAATTGCCGCGCCGATACCGCCGCCCGCGCCCGTGACGAGCGCCTTCGTCATGCCGCCTCGCGCGCGGGCGCCGCCTTCCGCAGAGCGTCAAAACAGCCGTCATCGAGGCCCGGCCAGCCGAAGAGCTTGCGAAGCTTGCCCATATGCTTGCGGTAGGCATCGATCTCGACATAGGTCGCGTGCCGCGCCGAACCGACAAACCTGATGCCGCCGGTGAGGTCCGGCCTGTCGGTTGCGATGACCTTGTCGAGCTTGGCCGCCGCGCCGCCGGCCTTCGCACGAACCATGATGGTGCGCGCGATCATGTCGGCCATCTCGTCGAAAAGCTTGTAGGCGCCGCCATTCGTTTCCATGAAGCCGAGAGCATAGAGCGTCGGGTGCTCGCGGCTGAAGAGGTTCATGTAGAGGTCCGGCTTGCCGCTCTTCCAGGTGAAGACGGAGGGATCGACGTAAGGCACCTTCCACGTGTAACCAGTTGCGCAGAGCACAAGGTCGATTTCTTCCGACGTGCCGTCCTTGAAATGGACGGTCTTGCCCTCGAAACGCTCGACATCCGGCTTTGCCTTGATGTCGCCGTGGCCGAGATAGTGGAGAAGCTGCGTGTTCAGGATCGGATGCGTCTCGAAAAGCCGGTGATCGGGCTTCTGGAGGCCGAGCCGCGTCAGGTCGCCGTTCAGGATGCGCAGGATGACGCCGAAGATACGCTGCGTGAGCCACATCGGCAGGTGCGGGCCTTCATGCGCGAAGACATCCGCCGGAATGCCGAAGAGATGCTTCGGCAGGAAGTGATAGCCGCGACGGAGACTGATGAAGGCGGCATCCGCTCCCTTTGCCGCGTCGCAGGCGATGTCACAGCCGGAATTTCCCGCGCCGATGACGAGGACGCGTTTGCCCCTGAACTCGTCCATCGAGCGAAAGGTAACGGCGTGGCGCATTTCGCCGGTGAACGAGCCCGGATAATCCGGCATGACGGGGTGCCAGTTGGTGCCGTTCGCGCAGACGAGCGAGCCGTAACGCTTCGTCTCGCCAGTCGACAGTTTCACCTGCCAGCTTCCATCCGCCTGCAGTTCCGCCTTTTCGACCGAGGTGTTGAAGCGGATGTGATCGCGCAACCCGTAGGCGTCCGCGAAAAGCTGCATGTAGCCGTGAATCTTTTTGTTGGAAGGGTAGTCAGGATAGTCCTCCGGCATCGGGAAGTCGTGATAGTGCGACTGCGTCTTCGAGGAAATGAAATGCGCCGAGTCGTAGACCGGCGAGCCGGGGTTCGACTGGTCCCAGAGCCCGCCGACATCCGAATGCCGCTCATAGACGTCGAAGGAAATGCCATGGCGCAGGAAAGTACGCGCGAGGCTGAGCCCCGCCGGTCCACCGCCCACCACGCATACGCGTCCGATTTCGCCCATGACCCGCTCCCGATATAAAGTGAATAATCCTCACATTTGTCGTAAGTGATAAACCCTCATATTTTCTTGCGCAAGAGGAAAGTGAACGGGACCATGAGCGACATTGCAGGAATTCGCCGCCAGCCCACCCAGGCCCGCGCCCGCGAGCGCGTGGAGCGGATATTGACGGCCGCGACCGAACTCATCGCAGAGACGGGAAGCGACGCCGTGCGCATGACGGAAGTGGCCGAACGCGCCGGCGTGCCCATTGGTTCGCTCTATCAGTATTTCCCGGACAAGCCGGCGATCCTGCGCACACTTGCGATGCGCGTGATGGAGCGCGTGCGTGACGGGCTGCGCCAGAACCTCGAAGGCGTCGAAAGTGCGGTGGACGCGATGATGCGCGTCGATGCGATCATGGTCGGCTATTACAATCTCTTCCTGACCGAGCCTGTGACACGCGACATCTGGTCAGGAACGCAGTCCGACAAGACGCTGCAGGAACTCGACATCGAGGACAGCCGCGAAAATGCGCGCATCTTCTTCGATGCGCTGAAGCACCTCGTGCCGAAACGCAACCATGCGCGGCTCGAGGCAGCGGCCTTCCTGCTGATGCAGCTTTCCGGCGCGGCCGTGCGCCTCGCCATCGCCGTCGACCGCGAGGAGGGTGACAGGCTGGTCGAGGAATTCCGCGGCGTCATGCGCCGCGAACTCGAAAGTCTGCTCGCAAGTTGAATGCGGTGTCCGCTTCCGGCTTGCCGGACGCGGGAGGGCTTTCTAGACTCGCGGCCCGGTTCCGGCGGCGGAACGGCTTCACGGCGAGGAAACGAGGATGGCGGAAGCGGCGATCCGTGTCGGCATCGGCGGTTGGGTGTTCGAGCCCTGGCGCGGCTCCTTTTATCCCGACGGCCTGACGCAGAAGCGCGAACTTGAGTATGCAAGCTCCAAACTCTCGACCATCGAGATCAACGGCACCTATTACGGTTCGCAGAAGCCGGAGAGTTTCCGCAAGTGGCGCGCCGAGACCCCGGACGGCTTCGTTTTTTCGCTGAAGGGGCCGCGCTTCGCGACCAATCGCCGTGTTCTCGCGGAGGCAGGGCCCTCCATCGAGAAGTTCTTCGAGAGCGGCGTGACGGAACTGAAGGAAAAGCTCGGGGTCCTGAACTGGCAGTTCGCGGGCACCAAGAAATTCGATCCTGACGACTTCGCCGCCTTTCTCGATCTCCTGCCGAAGAGCCATGACGGTATTGCGCTGCGCCACGCCGTGGAGGTTCGCAACGACAGCTTCAGGACGCAGGAGTTCATCGCTCTCGTCAGGGAGCATGATGTCGCCGTGGTGACGGCAGCGGATTCGGACTACACGCAGATCGGCGATGTGACCGCGCCTTTCGTCTATGCGCGCATCATGGGAACGGACGAAAAGGAAAAGCTCGGCTATTCGAAGAAGGCGCTCGATAGCTGGGCCGCACGCGCGAAGGACTGGGCGAAAGGCGAGGTGCCGAACGGAATTGACGCCGTTGCGGCAAAAAAGGCATCAAAGCCCGTAAAGGATGTCTTCCTCTACGTGATTTCGGGCGCCAAAGTCCGCAATCCCCTTGCCGCCATGGCGATTGCGGACCGGCTGAAATAGCGTCTACAGACCCGGCACCGGGAAGCGGGACGTCAGAACGCGCGTGCGTGCCGCCAGCTTCTCCTCGATAGCGCGATCTCCATTCACCGCGAGGGCTTCCGCGATGATGGTGCCGATCTCCGCCATGTCCTCGGTCCCCATGCCGCGCGCGGTGGGGGCGGGTGTGCCGAGCCTCAGGCCGGAAGGCCGCATGGGCGGGTTCGGATCGTCCGGGATCACCTGCTTGTTGGTGGTGAGGCCGACGCGGTCGAGCGCCTCCTGCGCCGCGGCCCCGTCGATACCGAAGCTTGCGACCGTGTCGATCACGAGAAGATGGTTGTCTGTGCCGCCGGTGACGAGTTTCACCTGCCGTTCCGTCAGCGCCGACGCGAGCGCCTTCGCGTTGGCGAGCACCTGGTTTGCATAGTCCTTGAAGGCGGGCAGGGCAGCGAGGCGGAAGGTGACGGCGGCAGCGGCCACCTGGTTCATGTGGGGCCCACCCTGGAGCCCGGGAAAGACGGACGCATCGATCTTCTTCGCGAACGCATTCTTGCAGAGGATGAGCCCGCCGCGTGGACCCCTGAGCGACTTGTGCGTGGTCGTCGTCATCACGTCGAAACCCGCGTCGAGCGGATTGCGCATGACATCCGCCGCGATGAGGCCGCCGATATGGGAGACATCGGCCATGGTGAGCGCGCCCGCTTCGTCGGCAACGCGTTTGAAATCCGCATAGTCGTAGTCGCGCGGATAGGAGGAATAGCCGCAGACGACCAGCTTCGGCTTCGTCTCGCGTGCGACGGCCCGCAAATGGTCGAAGTCGATGGCACCGGTTGCAGGGTCCGTCTTGTAGCGCACGAAGTTGAAGAGGCGGCCCATGTGGCTGACCGGCGCGCCGTGCGTGAGGTGTCCGCCATGGGAAAGGTCCATCGCGAGGATGGTGTCGCCGGGTTCGAGAAGGCCGAGATAGACCGCCTGGTTCATCGGCGACCCCGACAGCGGTTGCACATTCGCGTGTTCCGCTCGGAAGAGCGCCTTTGCGCGGTCGCGGGCCAGTGTTTCGATCCTGTCGGTATAGTCCTGCCCGCCGTAGTAGCGCCGTCCCGGATAGCCTTCCGAGTATTTGTTGGTGAAGGCGGAGCCGAGCAGCGTCATCACTTCGGGGAAGGCGTAGTTTTCGGAAGGAATGAGTTCGAGGCCCGTACGCTGGCGCGCCTCCTCGCCTTTCAGGGCCAGAAAGATCTCGTTGTCAGTCTGCGCGAGCTGCGCGCGTTGATCGGATGTGGGCATATCGGTCTCCTTGAGCCAAAACAAAAACGCCCGGCCAGCATCTTCATGTGCTGCCCAGGCGATCGGCTCGAAAGACCAGTCTCCGCGCTCCCCGATGGTTGCCCATCTCATATCGCCAGTCGCGCGGAGGATATGTGCGACCGGAAGTGATCGGAGTAGAGCGCCGCGCGGGCGTGGAGTCAATTACGCCGTCAAAGCCCGAGGATTCGCTTGGCGATGATGTTCTTCTGGATTTCGTTCGATCCGCCATAGATCGATTGCGCCCGGGCGCCCAGATAGGAGGCAACGGCGGGTCCGGCGCCGGAGGGAAGGGCTGTGTTGCCCGTCCATGCGGGTGCGACGGAATCCGGAAAGGCGGGCTGCATATAGGGCCCGTAGGCTTCCATGCCGAGTTCCGTGATGTCCTGCGCGAGTTCGGTTGCGATGATCTTCAGGATCGAGGATTCGTTCCCCGGCGCGCCACCTTCTGCCACGGAAGAAAGCGTGCGGAGAACGGTGAGTTCCAGCGCGTCGAGCCGCGCCTCGAGCGAAGAGAGCTTTTCGACGAAGGCCGGGTCTTCGAAAAGGCCGCGCTCGCGGGCGACCAGACGCGTGTTGGCGAGCTGCTTCCGCTTGCCCGCGACATGGGCGTAGGAGGTGCGTTCATGGCCGAGGAGGTAGTTGGCATAGGTCCAGCCCTTGCCTTCCTCGCCGATGCGGTTGGCCTGCGGCACGCGCACATCCTCGAAGACGACGCTGTTGAGTGCATGCTTGCCGTCGATGGTGATGATGGGCTGAACGGTGATGCCCGGCGTCTTCATGTCGATCAGCAGGAAGGTGATGCCTTCCTGCTTCTTCTCTTCCTGCGACGTGCGCAGAAGGCAGAAGATCCAGTCCGCATGCTGGCCGAGGCTCGTCCAGATTTTGGTGCCGTTGACGATGTAGTCGTTTCCGTCCGCGACTGCGCTCGCCTGCAGCGAGGCGAGATCGGATCCGGAGCCCGGCTCCGAATAGCCCTGCGCCCAGAAGGTTGTGCTGTCGAGAATGCCGGGCAGCCAGCGCTGCTTCTGCTCCTCGGTGCCGAAGGTGTAGATCACCGGGCCGACATAGAGGAGGCCCATCGGCACGACGTTGAGCGCGCCGGCGCGTTCCAGTTCCTCGTCGAATATGTACTTCTCGTTCGCGCTCCAGCCGGTGCCGCCGGCCGATTTCGGCCAGTTGACGGCAAGCCAGCCTCTTGCGGCCATCGCGCGCTCGGATTTCTGGTAGTCGGCTTTGGAGGGCGAAGCGCCGGTCACCATCTTCGCGACGATCTCGCGCGGATATTCGTTCTCGAAGAAGTCCCGGACCTTCATCCGGAACTGCTCGTCCTTTTCGGAGAATGAGAAGTCCATGTGCCGTCCTCCCGAATTTCGTTTGGCGAAGTGTAGCCGGACCGGCGCGCGCCGTCAGGGGCATGGGACAGATGCCGCGACGTAACCTCCCGGAAAAGTGACAAGAAAAAGGGCCGGTGTTGCCACCGGCCCCTCGTATTTCGAAGCGAAAAGAACGGGACTTAGAAGTCCATGCCGCCCATTCCACCCATGCCGCCCATGCCACCGGGCATGCCGCCGCCGCCGCCATTGCCGTCGGCTTTCGGCTTCTCGGCGATCATGGCTTCGGTGGTGACGATGAGGCCCGCAATGGAAGCCGCGTCCTGAAGTGCCGTGCGCACGACCTTGGTCGGGTCGATGATGCCGGCGGCCACGAGGTCGCAGTATTCTTCCTTCTGCGCGTCGAAGCCGAAATTGGCCTGCTTCGACTCGAGGACCTTCTGCACGACGATCGAACCTTCGACGCCGGCATTCTCGACGATCTGACGGATCGGCGCTTCGAGGGCCTTGCGGATGATGTTGATACCCGCCTGGATGTCGCGATTGTCCTCGACGAGTTTGCCGACGGCCTTGGATGCCATCAGGAGCGCCGTGCCGCCGCCGGGGACGATACCCTCTTCGACAGCCGCGCGGGTCGCATTGAGCGCGTCGTCGACGCGGTCCTTGCGCTCCTTCACTTCGGCTTCCGTCGCGCCGCCGACCTTGATCACCGCAACGCCGCCTGCGAGCTTCGCGAGACGTTCCTGCAGCTTCTCCTTGTCGTAGTCGGAGGTCGTGTCTTCGATCTGCCGCTTGATCTGGCTGACGCGGGACTCGATGTCCTTCTTCTTGCCCGAACCGTCGACGATCGTCGTGTCATCCTTCGTGATCGAGACGCGCTTGGCCTTGCCGAGCATGTCGAGCGTGACCGACTCGAGCTTGATACCGATATCTTCGGAGATGACCTGGCCGCCCGTGAGGATCGCGATGTCCTCGAGCATGGCCTTGCGGCGGTCGCCGAAGCCCGGTGCCTTCACGGCCGCGACCTTGAGGCCGCCACGGAGCTTGTTCACGACGAGCGTTGCAAGCGCCTCGCCCTCGATGTCTTCCGCGATGATGAGGAGCGGACGGCTCGACTGCACGACGGCTTCGAGCACCGGCAGCATCGGCTGCAGGCTGGTCAGCTTCTTTTCATGGAGAAGGATGTAGGGCTCCTCGAGCTCGGCCACCATCTTGTCGGCATTGGTGATGAAGTAGGGCGAGAGATAGCCGCGGTCGAACTGCATGCCTTCGACGACATCGAGTTCGGTTTCGAGCGACTTCGCTTCCTCGACCGTGATCACGCCTTCATTGCCGACCTTCGCCATCGCCTGCGCGATCATGGCGCCGATTTCCTTTTCGCCATTGGCGGAAATCGTGCCTACCTGCGCGACTTCGTCGTTCGACTTCACCTTCTTGGAACGCTTCGTGATGTCCTCGACGGCGGTGCGGACCGCGATCTCGATGCCGCGCTTCAGGTCCATCGGGTTCATGCCGGCGGCAACCGCCTTGGCACCCTCGCGGACGATCGACTGCGTCAGAACGGTCGCGGTCGTGGTGCCGTCACCGGCGGTGTCATTGGTCTTGGAAGCGACTTCCTTGACCATCTGGGCGCCCATGTTCTCGAACTTGTCTTCAAGCTCGATTTCCTTGGCGACCGTGACGCCGTCCTTCGTCGTACGCGGCGAACCGAACGACTTTTCGATCACGACGTTGCGGCCTTTCGGGCCCAGCGTCACCTTCACCGCATCGGCGAGAATGTCCACGCCCTTGAGCATGCGCTCGCGGGCGCTTCGGCCGAATTTGACTTCCTTAGCCATGTTCTTCTGATCCTTCTGAATTCTTGAAACGGAACGAAGGGCCGCGAGGGCTCAACAAAAAAGCCCGCGGCCGTTATCCGGTTGCGAGCCTTATTCGGCAGCCGCCTTCTTCTTGGAACCGCCTTCGAGCACACCCATGATGTCGCTCTCTTTCATGATCAGCAGGTCCTGGCCATCGATCTTCACCTCGGTGCCCGACCATTTGCCGAAGATCACGCGGTCGCCGGTCTTCACGTCCGGCGCGATCACCTTGCCGTCGTCGCCGCGGGCGCCCGGGCCCACCGCGATGACTTCGCCCTGCGAGGGCTTCTCCTGAGCCGTGTCCGGAATGATGATGCCGCCGGCGGTCTTGGCTTCTTCCTCGACGCGGCGTACCACGACGCGGTCATGCAGAGGACGGAACTTCATCTCTGGCTTCTCCTGTGTCCCAACCGCTAAGGTGCGGAAAATTCTGAATTTTTTGAAAGTGTTAGCACTCACGACATATGAGTGCCAAGCCACGCCGGACAAATAGGAGCTGTGCGGTCCACTGTCAAGCGGCAGGGCCCGGATTCCGCCGGGATTCAGGCGATGACGAGCACCGCGCCGCCGAAACGCCGCTTCAGGTGCCCGAGCAGACCGGTGGCAAAGAGGGTCGCCCCAAGGATCTCCATGACCTCTTCTGTGCAGAAGGCGACCACATAGGCGAGGCTCTCCTCGCCATAGGTCGTCAGCAGCTTACCGCCGATGAGTTCCATGCCGAGGGCGCCGCCGACATACAGGAGCCCGGCGGTGAGGAAGACGGCCCGGGTCCGGCCCGGCTGCGCGAGCAGGAAGGGCAGATAGGCAAGGCCGGCCAGCGCGACCAGCGCCATGCCCGGGATCACCCAGGCGAAATGAAGGAAACCGCTGAGCCCGAGGCCCTCGCGGAGCGGTTCGATGGCGACCTCGTGAATGCCCGTGGCTTCGTCGACCGAGAGACCGAGAAACATCAACGTCAGGATCGCCCAGTGAAAGAGGTAGTTCTCGCCGTTTCGCGCGGCCGAGGCCGTGACGATGGCGAGGATCGCTGCGGACAATGCGAGCAGAAGCGAGGTGTACCAGGCCGGAAGGCAATGCTCGGCGTTGAAGGCGAGGTGCCGCAAATCCTGCACGAACGTCTCGAACCCGAACGCAGCGACGTACCATTCCCGGAACAGGCCAAGCGCGATCACGGTAAACGACGCCACCCAGACAACGGACGAAATGCCTGTCGGGCGAAGGCGGAAAACCCTTTCCTCCATGGCCGGTTGCGCCCGGCCGGCGGTCAACTCAACCATTTCTTAGGCTCCCGTTGTGACACTCAGGCAACTGCCTCGCTTGGACGTAGCAAGATAAGGACCACCGCCGGAGATGGCCGAACGTGGCGAAGTGAAACGAATCCAGGGCCTTGCGGAAACGGATGGCTTGCTCCGTATGGTTTACGGGCTCGCCTATGCCGCGCGTCCGCGACGTCTGATGCATCCGCTCGGCTTTGCGCGGATCGGGCTGGAAAGGCTCGTCCGTGGGCGGAGTGGGGAACCGTTTCTGAGGGCGCCCGAAGAGGCACTCGCGACGCCGGACGGGCTCGTCGATATGGGCGGGCCGATGACGGCCGAACGGCTTGTCGAGGCCTATGCGCGGGGCATCTTTCCCTGGTGCCACGTCGGTCCCGTCAAATGGTGGGCGCCGTCGCAGCGCGCCGTGCTCTTCCTCGAGGACAGCCGCATCGAGAAGAACCTTCGCCGGCTTCTCCGGCAGGACCGCTACAGCGTGACCTTCGACAGGAGCTTCCGGGAGGTGATGGAGGCCTGCGCCGAACCGCGCCCCGGCCGCCCGGCGCTGACCTGGATCTCGCCGCGCTTCATGGATGCCTATGAAGCGCTCCACGAGGCCGGCCACGCGCATTCGGTCGAGGTCCGGGACAAGGACGGCAATCTGACGGGTGGCCTCTACGGCGTGGCCTCGGGCGGCATCTTCTTCACGGAATCGCAATTCGCCCGCGCCCGCGACACGTCGAAAGTCGCGTTCGTCACGCTGAACCGGCATCTCGCCGGATGGGGATACGTCCTCAACGACGGCAAGGACATGACCGGCCATCTCGCGGCGCTCGGCATGCGCAACATTCCGCGCGCCGAGTTCGGCGCGCTTGTGCATGCGCATGCGGGGCAGGGCCGCGCGCCGGGACGCTGGGAGATCGATCCGTCGCTCGATGTTGCAGGCTGGATGCCGGGCGGCGAGAGCTAGTCCTTCGCGCGCAGGCCCCGCAGCGTCAGCTTGATGATCGCCGCGAGCTGATTTCTGAAGGTCTCTTCATTCGGCGCCTTTTCCGCGCCGCAGGCCGCCGCGATCAGCGCCTCCGAAGCATCCCTGACGCCGAGGCCGACAAGCGCGGGATCGAGTTCGCCGCTCTCGACACCCTTGCGCACCAGTTCGAACACCGCGTCGTGGAACTGCGCCGTCACCTTCTCGAAGGGAGCGCTCGGCAGGCGGCTGCTCGAGTCGATGAGTTCCGCCGCATGCGGGCTCGACAGGACCCAGCTATAGGCGAAACCGAACTTCGCTTCCATGAGCGCGTTCAGCTTTTCCTCGAGCGGCAGGTCGAGCGCGTCGGCTTCCTCGAGGCTTTCCGTCACATGCGCGGCGAGGGACGTGCAGATCGCCTCGAACAGTTCGTCCTTGCTCTTGAAGTAGAGGTAGAGCGTTCCCTTGGCGACGGCCGCCGCGCGCGCGATGTCTTCCATCGACGTGCGCCGGTAGCCGTAATGCCGGAAGAGGTCGAGTGCGGAAGAGATGATGATCTCCCGCTTGTCCGGTCCTGCCGCTTTTTGCAGTGCGGCGCCGCCTTGAGGCCTGGCCATGATTCCTATCGTTTGATCGTGAAGGGACAGGTTTTCGCAACGGGAACGACGAGTGTGCGAACCGAGCCGCCGCAGTTGTAATAGCAAATCTTGCGCATGCCCGAACGCTGCTGATTGCTCAGCGAACAGGTCGCCTGAGCGTACTGGTCGTAAGCCGGTCTCTTGCTCATCCCGGTTTCGGGTCCGCCCGTCGAAAGGGCCGCCAGCACCAGCAGCCCCGAAAGAGTTACGCTTTCCATTTTTGCCCCACCCCCATGGTAACGCAGTCTAACACCTTTTCCGGCTGTCCAGCCTTGCCTCTCGCGGATGGAAATTCAACCCGCCGGGAGCGGCGAAGATGCGGCATTTGTGCAGCCGGGCCATCGCTGTAGGATGCGGCCCGCATGATTTGACGAAGGGGAAGCCATGACAAGCGATGCTCTGGCGGCGGCGAAGGCGCTGACCGGCCAGCCCGGGTCCCGGGCGATGATTCCGACACCCGCGCTGGTGCTCGACCTGGACGCCTTCGAGCGGAACGTCGCGCGCATGGCCGAGCACTGCAAGGTAAACGGGCTTGGCCTCAGACCTCATTCGAAGACGCACAAATCGGTGACGATCGCAAAGGCGCAGGTCGCGGCGGGCGCGCTCGGCGTGTGCTGCGCGAAGCTCGGCGAAGCGGAGGCGATGGCGGCGGGCGGCATCGAAAGCATTCTCATCACCTCGCCGGTCGTGACGGCGCAGGGCATCGAGCGGCTGGTTGCGCTCAACGCGAAACTGCCGGACCTGATGGTGGTGGTCGACAACCCCGAGAACGCACGCGCGCTTGCGGCAGCGGCGGCGGAAGAGAAGCGGACGCTCAAGGTGCTGGTCGATCTCGATGTCGGCCTGCACCGCACGGGCATCCGTCCCGGCGCGGATGCGACCGATCTCGCCGAACTTCTCGATGCGGCGGAGTTCCTCGAACTGCGCGGGCTGCAGGCCTATGCGGGCCATCTCATGCATATCCACGACTTTGCGGAGCGGCGCGAAAAATCGCTTGCCGCGATGAAGGCGCTGGGCGAGCAGCGCGATGCGCTGAGGGCGAAGGGTATGTGCTGCGACATCGTTTCCGGCGGCGGCACCGGCAGCTACAACATCGATCCGGAAGCGCAGGTTCTGACGGAGCTGCAGGGCGGTTCCTACATCTTCATGGACAAGCAGTACAACGACGTCGCGCTCGGCAACGGCGCGAGCTTTCCCTTCGAGACGTCGCTCTTCGTGCAGATGTCGGTGGTCTCGAACAACACGAAGAACCTCGCGACCACGGATGCGGGCTTCAAGTCCTTCTCGACCGACGCCGAACCGCCCGTGCTCTTTTCCGGCGCGCCGGAAGGGGCGGGCTACTTCTTCTTCGGCGACGAGCAGGGCGGCATTCTGCTGCCCGACGGCGCGCAACTGCCATTAGGCAGTGTACTGACGGCCATGACCCCGCATTGCGATCCGACGGTCAATCTCTACGACGCCTATCATGTCGTGAGGGGCGACGTGCTGGTCGATATCTGGCCCATCGAGGCGCGCGGCCGAAGTGCCTGAGGCCCGGATTTGAGGTATCCCGGTACCTCAAAACGCCCGACTGTCACTGAACTGTCATAAAAACGTCATAGAGAGCGGCGGCGAGGCTTTTGTACGTCCCCGGTAGGCGGCACGTGTGCTTCGGGGCGGTGCCCTGGCGAATTCGCACATACCGGAGAGACGGCGGAGGAGACGAAAAAAGGTATTGACCCGTCTCCGGGCCCTCGCTATTGTGAGTGAATGATCACTCGCAACGAAAAACCCGCTTCCAGAACCCGCGACCGCATCGTCGATGCGTCGCTCCGCCTTTTCGTGTCGCAGGGCATCGCCGGAACGACGACCCGCGACATCGCGAAGGAAGCGGAGATCGCGGAGGGGACGATCTATCGCCATTTCGAAAGCAAGGAGGCACTGGCCGCCGAGATCTTCATGGAGACCTTCAAGCCGCTTTCGAAGGCGCTGGTCCTCCTGGAGGGCGCGGAGGGGCCGGTGCTGGAGCGGATCGGCAAGACGGTCGATCACTTCTACCGGCTCTTCGACGAGAACCCGACGCGCTGGGTCTATGTGATGACCTACCAGACGGGCCGGCAGTCGAAACTGCCGCCCGGCACGCCGACGCCCTTCACGCTGATGCTGAAGATGCTGAAGGAGGGAACGGCGAGCGGAGAACTCCGCGACCTCGACGCCGACCTCCATACCCAGGTCGTGCTCGGCATGATCACGCAGCCCGCCATGGGCATCGTCTATGACGAACTGGACGGACCGCTGGCGCCGCGCGCCGCGGAAGTGATGCAAGCGATCCGGAAGGTGCTTGCCCCCTGACACCCCATTCGAATTGCCGGTCCCTGGAACAGGAGACCTTTTCGGCCGGCAAAGTAGTGAGTGAGCGCTCACATCAATTCAACCAAGGAGACGACCAATGAAAAAGCTTCTGATTGCGACTGCCTTTCTTCTCGCCACCACGATAGGCGCGCATGCCGATGGCGCCTCGAGCGCGCAGACCTCCGCCGACTTCTCCGGCGCGGTCGGTGACAGCGTTGCCAAGGGAACGGCGATTGCCGCGATTTCTGTCGCGACACCCGTTCTGAGTGCGGCGGGCGTTGCGACCTCGGTCGCCGGCCCCATGGTGACGGGCGGCTCGAAGACGCTCTGTGATCGGACGAAGGGGTGCCGCAGCCTCCCCATCGCACCGGAAACAATCGTCGGAACGCCCCTGCCCCGAACGGCGCCCGATGCCGCGCTGAAGGCGCGCCTCCAGGACGAGGAGATCTGAACCATGACCACCCGCATTCTCTTCGCCTTCATGCTCACGCTTGCCCTCTTCACGGCGAATGCCGGGCCCGCCACCGCCCAGGCAAGCTCCGCCGCGGGCACCATCGAAGCGCCCGAAAAGGTCATCCCCTTCGCGAAGAAGGTGGAACGCGAACTCGCCGAACGCGGCGCCCTCGTCGCCATCGTCTCGCGCATGGGCCGCGACCCGAAACAGATGCCGGACGGCATCGGCGAGTACACCCATGTCGGCATCTGGGTCTATTCTGAAATGACCGCCGCCGACGGCAGCAAGGTCAACGGCTACGCCGTCTACAACCTCTACCAGACGGAAGAGGACGCCGGACGGAGCACGCTGGTGCAGGACTTCCCGGCCGAGTTCTTCGGTTCGGTCTTCGACCTGAAGACGGGCATCGTGATCCCGACGCCGGAAGTGCAGGCGGAAATCCTCCGGGTACTGAACTCGCCCGCCTACGGGAAGCTTCATGTGCCGGCCTATTCGGTCGTCGCCAATCCCTATGACTGGCGCTACCAGAACTGCACCAACTTCGTGATGAGCGTGCTCGTCTCGGCGATCTACGGCACGGACGACCGCGCGGAGATCACGGGGTATCTGAAGGCCCATTACGAGCCGCAGCAGGTGAAGCTCTCCGGTGTGACGCGGGCCTTCGGGTCGATCTTCGTGGACGGCTTCGCGACCTCCGACCACGAGGGCGGACCGCTGAGGACCTCGACCTTCGACTCGATCGTGCGCTTCCTCACGACCTACGGCATGGCGGAAGCCGTGCTGGAAGTGACGGAAGACGAGGTGACGGAAAAGCTCACCGAGCTCTGAAGGCCATGAAGGAAACGCGGCGGAAGGTCCGGACGGAAACGTCCGGGCCTTTTCCTTTGGAGGTGTTCGCCGGGGCCGGCTGGGTGAGGCGGCGCTGCTGACCCCGCCCCGAAATTTGCTTCGCTGCGCTTGCAAATTGTCGACCCTCCCTCAAGGGGAGGGTGGGGAGGTCTTTCAATCTTCTGCTCTTATTCCTTCAGCCTCTCAGTTCCCTCTCCAGCCTCTCCCAGAGCGGCCTGCAATCGACGACGCTGCCTTCGCGCATGGCGCGGTCGGCGGCCATGACGGTGAGGCCGGCGATCATCGCGTCGCGGACCTGAACGGGGAAGGGCGCGCCGTCGAGGAGGTGGGCGGCGAGGTCGCGGCCCATCTGCGCGTCCGAGCCGTAATGCCCCTCGATGCTTGCCGGAAACTCCTCCGTCTCCGGAGGGTTGGTGCCCATCGCGTCGCGGAAGGTGAGCCGGTTCGTGACGAGATCGGCTTCGAGCGCACCGTCGAGCCCGGCGAAATACCAGCGCCGCTGCATCAGCCCGGCATGGCTGTTCGCATGGAAGGAAAGACGGACGCCGTTTTCGTATTCGACGAGGACGACCTGGTTGTCGGCGACGTCGGCGTCGGAACGGAAGACGCTATTGCCCCCGTTCCAGCCCGGCCGCCAGAGCGTGTAGGCGGGTTCGCCGCCGGGATGCGTGCGCGCGGCCAGCGCCTCGTTCTCCGGCGTGAAGATGGAGCGTCCGCCGAAACTTGCGATGCGGGCGGGCAGCGCGCCGGCGAACAGGCGGTAGAGGTCGAAATCGTGGCAGCACTTGTCGAGCAGGAAGGAGCCGCCATGCGCCTCGTGGCGGCGCCAGTCGCGCATCAGGAAACTGCCATGCTCGGGATGGAGATGCTCGTTGCCCTCGAAGCTGACAAGGGCCCCAAGCTTCTCGCCGAGGATGCGGCTGACGGCGGCGACGAGCGGCGCGGAGCGAAGCACGAGGCCGACGAGGACGGCGGTCTGGCCGTGTTCGCGGAGCAGCCGCGCGAGCGCCCAGGTCTCTTCTTCCGTGCGCACGACGGGCTTTTCGCTGAAGACGCGCGCGCCCGCCGCGAGACCGGCGCGAATGTGATCGAGATGGAGATGATTGGGCGAGCCGACCATCAGGAGATCGGGTTTCGTCTCCGCAAGCATGGTCTCGACGTCGGCATAGGCGGCGCCCGCCTCGATTCCGCGCTTCTGAAGCATGGAGAGCCCGGTGGGTGCGGGGTCGGCATGCGCGACGACGCGGATATGGGGCGCGGCGGCGGCGAGATGGCGGATCACGGTGGCGATCCGCCGCCCGAGACCCGCGACCGCGATGGAAAATGTGCCGCTTGTTTTCATGGGAGAGACTTCTAGCTGTTAGGATGGGGAAGGCTAGCGCGCCGCGGAGAGAATTGGGAGCGTCGGAAGCATTCATTTGCTTCTTTCAAACGTCATGGCCCGGCTTGTCCGGGCCATCCACGTCTTCCTTCGGTGTTGCGCTGTAAAGGCGTGGATGACCCGCATAAAGCGGGTCATGACGTATTTTGGTGGTTTGTTCGAGAGAGGCGTCGAAACACATGCGGATCGGAATCCTCACCGGCGGCGGCGATGTGCCGGGCCTCAATCCCTGCATCAAGGCGGTGACGCGGCGCGCCTGCGAGCAGGGCTGGGAGGTGGTGGGCTTCCGGCGCGGCTGGGCGGGGCCGCTCAGCTTCAACCCGGACGAGCCGGAGGCGAGCGAGCAATATCTGATGCGGCTCGACCCGGAGGCCGTGCGCACCATCGACCGCGCCGGCGGCACCGTGCTCCACACTTCGAGGACCAATCCGAAGCGCATGAAGGAAGAGGACCTGCCGGACTTCCTGAAGGGAAAATTCGCGACCGACGCGGAGGGCCGGGTCGACGCGACGCCGCATGTGAAACGCGTGCTCGAGCATCTCGGCATCGACGTGATGATGACCATCGGCGGCGACGGCACGCTCTCCTACAGCGCGCATCTGCACCGGGAAGGCATGAAGATCGTCTCGATCCCGAAGACGATGGACAATGACGTCTTCGGCACCGACTACTGCATCGGCTTCTCGACAGCGGTGTCGCGTTCCGTCGGCTACATCAATTCGCTGCGCACCTCGACGGGAAGCCATGAGCGGATCGCGGTGGTGGAACTGTTCGGGCGGCACTCCGGCGAGACGGCGCTGATCGCGAGCTATCTTGCCGATGTCGACCGCGCGCTGATCGCCGAAGTGCCGTTCGACGTGGAGAAGCTCGCGCGGCTTGCGGCGGAAGACCGGATGGAGAACCCGGCGCGCTACGCGATGATCGTCGTGTCGGAAGGCGCGAAGATGGAGGGCGGCAAGGTCTTCACGCAGGAACAGACGGACGAGGCGGGACGCAAGCGTCTCGGCGGCATCGGCCAGATGCTCGGCGAGGAAGTGACGCGGCTCACCGGCGTCAACACGATCACGCAGTCGCTTGCCTACCTGATGCGCGCGGGCGCGCCGGACGCGCTCGACCAGATGGTGGCGAAGGGCTTCGGCACGCTCGCCGTGCAGGAAATCGCGGAAGGCCGCACCGGCTTCATGACGGCGGTCCGGAACGGCAACTATACGACCGTGCCGGCGGACACCTGCGTCACGGGCAGGAAGCGCGTCGATGTCGACGCCTTCTACGACGTCGACGCCTATCGCCCGCGCGTCGCGAAGGTGATGGGCATGCCGATGTTTCTGTATTGAGGGTGCTGCATTGAAGGCCGTACTTCCCACCCTCCCCTCGGGGAGGGTCAAACGGCTGCAAGCCGTTTGGGGCGGGGGTGCTGAAGGGCTGCGGGGTTTGCCGGTGGCTGACTGGGTGAGGCGCGCGCCGCTGACCCCGCCCCATAAAATTCTTCGCTGCGCTCGAATTTTCTGACCCTCCCTCAAGGGGAGGGTGGGAAGAGAGAGGATTGTGTAGGATCGCATCATGGGCGATGTGCAGACACGCCATTTGAGAAAGCGCATGACCGACGCCGAGCGGCGGTTGTGGAGCCGGTTGCGCGGAAATGCTCTGGGTTTTCATTTCAGACGGCAGCATCGCATTGGCATCTATGTCGCCGACTTTGTCTGTCTCGAACGGCAACTCGTGGTCGAAGCCGATGGCGGTCAACACAATTTACCCGGAGGGCTTGTGCGTGACGATCGCCGAACGGCGTGGCTGAATTCGGTTGGCTATGACGTTCTGCGGTTCTGGAACAACGATGTCCTGCTGAAGACGGACGAAGTTGTCGAGACGATCTGGCATGAATTGAGGAAGGCGCGCTACGAACTTCCCTCCGTAGACTGAAAATCTTCTTCCACCCTCCCCTTGAGGGAGGGTCAAACGGCTGCAAGCCGTTTGGGGCGGGGGCGCTGAGGAGGCTGCGGGTGTTGCCGGTAGCTGGCTGGTTGAGGCGCGCGCTGCTGACCCCGCCCCGAAATTTGCTTCGCTGCGCTTGCAAATTGTCGACCCTCCCTCAAGGGGAGGGTGGGAGAGCGACCTAAAACGTCCTACCGCTTCAGCTGCATGGTCTGGCGGCCTTCCTCGTCGTCGCCGCCGATGACCTTGAAGCCGTGCCGCTCGTAGAGCGAATGCGCGTCGTTGGTCGACAGCATGATGCGGTGGACGGAGGCGAGCAGCGGGTCGTTGAGCATCACCTCGACGATCCACTTGCCGTGGCCGAGCCCGCGATGGACGGGCAGGATGTAGACGTCGCTCATCCAGGCGAAGCGCGAGAAATCCGTCACCATGCGGCCGAAGCCCGCCTGCTCGCCCTGCGGCGAATAGAGACCGTAGGCGCGGGAGTTGAGGATGCTGGTCCAGAGATCTTCCTTCGACACGTCGCGCGCCCAGTAGGTGGCGCCGAGCATCTTCAGGATCGATTCCCTGTCGAGCTTCGACTTGTCGGTATTGATCTCGAAGCCGTGGCGGCTCCATGTGGAAATATCGTTGGCACTCATACGCTACTCACTCTCGCATTTCTTGTTGTTATTTCGCCCCCGCACGCTGGGCATAGACCCATGCTTCCTCGGCCAGCGGACGCACATTCGCCGCCATCTGTTTCGCATGTTCGCTGGAAGCCGTCCCGTCCCTCACCCGTCCCGCGATTCCCTGAAGGATACCGGCAAGACGGAAGAAATTATATGAAAAATAGAAATCGAGGTTTTCGATACCGGAACGGTTCGTCCGTTCACAGTACATCTGGATGTATTCCTCGAGCGTCGGAATGCCTAGCGACTTGAGGTCGGCGGTCTTGATCGAACCGGTGCCGCCGCCGGTGCCCTGGCCGGGCATCACCCATTGCATGAGGCTGTAGGTGAAGTCGCCGAGCGGGTGGCCGAGCGTCGAGAGTTCCCAGTCGAGCACGGCGACGACCTTCGGCTCCGTCGGATGCAGGACGGTGTTGTCGAGGCGGTAGTCGCCATGGACGATGGAATTGGACTCTTCCTGGGGCACGTTTTCCGGCAGCCATTCCATGAGCTTGTTCATCTCCGGAATGGTTTCCGTTTCGGAAGCGACATACTGCTTCGTCCAGCGGGAGATCTGGCGCGCGAAATAGTTGCCGGGCTTGCCGAAATCGCCGAGGCCGATCTTCTCGTAGTCGACCATGTGAAGCTGCGCCAGGGTGGCGTTGAGAGAGTCGTAGATCTTCCAGCGCGTTTCCTTGTCCTGGGCAGGCAGCAGCGGTTCCCAGAGCACGCGGCCCTCGACCATGTCCATGATGTAGAACATGGTGCCGATGACGTCGTCGTCCTCGCAGAGACAGTAAGTGCGCGGCGCCGGAAAGCCCTCGCCGTGAAGCGCGGTGATGACCTTGTATTCGCGGTCGACGGCATGGGCGGACGGCAGGAGCTTGCCCGGCGGCTTGCGGCGCAGCACATATTTCTTCGAGGGCGTGACGAGCTGATAGGTCGGATTCGACTGACCGCCCTTGAACTGCTGGACGGTGAGCGGGCCTTTGAAGCCGTCGACATGCGCCGCCATGTAGTCTTCGAGGCGCTTCTCGTCGAACTTGTGGCTCTCGGCAACTTCCTTGGTACCGGAAAACTGGTCCTGCCGGCTCTCGGCTGCATCGCTCATGTCTCTCTCCCCGTGTCGATTATTCTGTGTACGTATTTTATTGTTTCCGCTTTTGCTTCCCACCCTCCCCTTGAGGGAGGGTCAAACCGCTGCAAGCGGTTTGGGGAGGGGTTGCGGAAGTTAGCTCATTTAATCGATAGCAATTTCATTGAAGCCGTCGCCGCGCCCCCGCCCCATAAAATTCTGCGCTTCGCTTGAATTTTCTGACCCTCCCTCAAGGGGAGGGTGGGAAGACGAGATCGATGCGCGCGCTTTGTCATCCCGCGTCCCCTCACGCATTCTGCTTTTCGCGCTCGATGGCGCGGTAGCCGATGTCGCGGCGGCAGAAGCCTTCCGGCCAGTCGATGCGGGCGACGGCGCGGTAGGCGCGGGCCTGTGCTTCGGCCGTCGTCCTGCCCGTCGCGGTGACGTTGAGCACGCGGCCGCCGGTCGCCAGGATGCGGCCGTCCTCGGCCTTCGTGCCGGCATGGAAGATTTCGACGCCGTCCTCCGCGCCCGCTTCCGCGAGGCTCTTGATCTCGGTGTTCTTTTTGTAGTCGCCCGGATAGCCCTGCGCGGCCATGACGACGGTGAGCGCGACCTCGTCCTTCCAGCGCAGCGAGGCCTTGTCGAGCGTGCCCTCGTGACAGGCGATCAGCAGCGGCAGCACGTCGCAATCGAGCCGCATCATCAGCACCTGGGTCTCGGGATCGCCGAAGCGGGCATTGTATTCGATGAGCTTCGGGCCCTGCGGCGTGATCATCAGGCCGGCGTAAAGCACACCCTTGAAGGGCATACCCTTCTCGCGCATGGCGGCGACGGTCGGCTCGATGATCTCGCGCATGACGCGGACGGAAAGCCCCGGCGTCATGACGGGGGCGGGCGAATAGGCGCCCATGCCGCCCGTGTTCGGGCCTTCGTCATTGTCGAAGACGCGCTTGTGGTCCTGCGCGGTCGCAAGCGGGAGGACATGGGTGCCGTCGCAGAGCGCGAAAAAGCTCGCCTCCTCGCCTTCGAGGAATTCCTCGACCACGACTTCCGCGCCCGCCGCGCCGAAGCGCCCGCCGAGAATGGCGTCGATGGCGGTGTCGGCCTCGCCGGTCGTCATGGCGATGATGACGCCCTTGCCGGCGGCGAGTCCGTCCGCCTTGACGACGATGGGCGCGCCCTTTTCGGCGATGAAGGCCTTGGCGGCGGCGGCGTCCGAAAAGCGGCCATAGGCGGCGGTCGGGATGTCCCACCCGGCGCAGAGATCCTTGGTGAAGCCCTTGGAGCCTTCGAGCTGGGCGGCTTGCGCGGAGGGGCCGAAGCTCGGGATGCCCTCGGCGTCGAGCCGGTCGACAAGGCCGTTCACCAGCGGGTCTTCGGGGCCCACCACGACGAAGCCGATATTTTTTTCGCGGACAAAGGCGACGATGGCGTCGAAATCGGCGGGCGGCAGCGCCACGCAGTCCGCGACATCGGCGATGCCGCCATTGCCGGGCGCGCAGTAAAGCGCCTCACAGAGCGGGCTTTTCCGAATCGCCCAGCAAAGCGCATGCTCCCGGCCGCCCGAGCCGATGACGAGAATATTCATGAGTAGCCGTCCCCTGGGAACCTTTAGCGCCCGGGCCCTCGCGGGGTTGGGGCGTGGAGGGCTCCCTTGTAACATGGGGGCCCGCCCCGGCAAACCGGCGCGCCCTTCCATGCGCGCCCGAACCAGACCCGAGAACCAGACAAGGCCAGATGACCCCTCCAGACCCGCAGAACAAGGCCGCCACCGACGGAAACGCCCATGAATTCTCCGTCAGCGAGATTTCCTTCGCGCTGAAGCGGACGGTGGAGGACCAGTTCGGCCATGTCCGCGTGCGCGGCGAGATTACGGGCTATCGGGGGCCGCATTCCTCGGGGCACTGCTATTTCGGCCTGAAGGACGACAAGGCGCGGATCGACGCCGTGATCTGGCGGGGCGCCTTCCAGAAGCTCCGCTTCAAGCCGGAAGAGGGCATGGAGGCGATCGCGACGGGGAAGCTGACGACCTATCCCGGCAGCTCCAAATACCAGATCGTGATCGAGCATCTGGAGCCCGCCGGCGCGGGCGCGCTGATGGCGCTGCTGGAAGAGCGGCGGAAGAAGCTCGCGGCGGAGGGATTGTTCGCCGCCGAGCGGAAACGCGCGCTGCCCTTCCTGCCGGAGGTGATCGGCGTGGTGACGAGCCCGACCGGCGCCGTCATCCGCGACATTCTCCACCGCCTGCAGGACCGCTTTCCGCGCCATGTGATCGTCTGGCCGGTGCGCGTGCAGGGCGAGACGAGCGCAGGCGAGGTGGCGGCCGCCATTCGCGGCTTCAACGCGATGGAGAAGGGCGGGCGCATCCCGCGGCCCGACGTGCTGATCGTCGCGCGCGGCGGCGGCTCCATCGAGGATCTGTGGTCCTTCAACGAGGAAATCGTGGTGCGCGCGGCAGCGGAAAGCGCGATCCCGCTGATCTCCGCGGTCGGCCACGAAACGGACACGACGCTGATCGACTTCGCCTCCGACCGGCGCGCGCCGACGCCGACGGCGGCCGCCGAAATGGCGGTGCCGGTGCGCGGCGAACTGGTGGCGGATGTGCGCGACCGGGCGACGCGGCTGATGCGGGCGGAGACGCGGCTCGTCGAGCGCCTGCGCGCCGAATTGACGGGGCTTGCGCGCGGATTGCCGAAACTCACCGACATCATCGCGCTGCCGCGCCAGCGTTTCGACAATGCGGCCGACAGGCTCGGCCGGGCGCTGATCCGGGCGGCGGAAGTGAAGAGCGCGGCGTTTCACCGGGTCGAGGGCAGGCTCTCGGAGCGCCCGATCCGGCAAAGGATCGCGAATGAGAGGAAGGCGCTGCCGCAATTGCTGGAGCGGCTGGGGCGCGCGGAGAAGCGCGGGCTCGCCGATCTCGCGCGCCGTCTCGACGGGCACGCGAAACTGCTCGAAAGCTACTCCTATCACGGCGTGCTGAAACGCGGTTACGCGGTGGTGCGCGATGAGCAGGGCAAGCCGGTGCGCGCCGCCGAAGGACAGAAGCCGGGCGCGGCGCTCGAAATCGAATTCGCCGACGACCGGCTCGGCGTCGTCGTCGCCCCAAGCGGCGCGGCGAAGCCGGAGCCGAAGAAGGCGCCGCCGAAGACGCCGGATGGAAAGCAGGGGTCTCTTCTCTGAGGACGCTTTCCACCCTCCCCTTGGGGAGGGTCAAACCGCTGTAAGCGGTTTGGGGCGGGGGCGCTGAAGGGCTGCGGGTTTGCCGGGAGTTGACTGGGTGAGGCGGCGCCGCGACCCCGCCCCGAAATTTGCTTCGCTGCGCTCGCAAATTGTCGACCCTCCCTCAAGGGGAGGGTGGGAAGCATTTTCAGAAACGGCGGAGAATTTTGCGCGTGCCGCCTGCCCGCGATACAGTCCCCCCAAAAGAGGTGTATGGCATGAACAGGATCGACAATCCCGGCGGCGAGGCGGAGATCGTCTATGGCGATGGCGAGTTTCACGTCGTGAAGCCGGGCGCCTATGTCACCTGCGCGGTGACGGGCGTACGGATTTCGCTCGACGAATTGCGCTACTGGAATGTCGACCTGCAGGAAGCCTATGCGACGCCGGAAGCCTCGCTGAAACGCCACCGCGAACGCCAGGGCGCGGAATGAAGCGGCTCGCCGCGCTCCTTTTCGCGCTCATCCTCGCCGCGCCCGCAGGGGCCGTGCCGCCGCTCACGCTTGACGGAGACATGGAGCAGGGCGGCCTCGTGATCGGACGCGCCGCGCCCGGCGCGAAGGCATCGCTGGACGGCATGGTGCTCGACGTCAGCGAGGCGGGCATCTTCGCTTTCGGCTTCGACCGCGATCACGGCAGGAGCGCGAACCTCACGGTTCTCTATCCCGACGGCACCAGCGTCGAGCGCAAGCTCGCCGTCGCGCCGCGCGACTGGCAGATCCAGCGCGTCGAAGGCGTGCCGTCGAAATATGTGACGCCGCCGCCCGAAGCCATGGCCGCGATCGCGCGGGCGACGAAGCTGAAGACGGAAGCCCGCGCCACGCGCGCGGCGGGAAGCTTCTTCACGGAAACCTTCATCTGGCCTGCGACCGGACCGATCTCCGGCGTCTTCGGCTCGCAGCGCTACTACAACGGCGAGCCGCGCCGCCCGCATTACGGCGTCGATGTCGCCGCCCCGACGGGCACGCCGATCCGCGCGCCGGCCGGCGGCACGGTGACGCTCGCCGATGGCGACATGTATTTCGAGGGCGGCCTCGTCTTTCTCGACCACGGACAGGGCGTGACGAGCCTGATGATGCATATGAGCCGGGTCGACGTGACGGCGGGCGCGCGCGTGGAACAGGGCGACGTCATCGGCGCGGTCGGCGGCACCGGCCGCGCGACGGGCCCGCATCTCCACTGGGGCGTCTACTGGCGCGGCGCCTGGCTCGATCCGCAATTGCTGGTCGGCCCGATGGAAGACGCCATCGCGGCGGCAGACGGGAACTGACGCAAGTCAGAAAGGCAGCCGGGACATCGGCACATCCGATTTCGGCCAGATGATCTCTCCGGATTTCTCTTCTTCAATCCAGACCGTAAAGCTCTGCCACTTGCCGTTCTCAATACGCTTCAAGCCGAACTCTTGACGGAGGACGTAGGAAGCTCCTTCCTTTGCGTCGAGGAGGACTGCATAGACGGCTCTACCGCTGGATGCCTGGAGGCCGATGCCGATAGCGCGCTTGCCCGGTTGAAGCCTTACAGCTCCGTCATATTTGGTTTGAGGTTTGGAGAGCGCCGTTTCCGGAACCATCGGTGCGTATTTTCCATCTACCGATGCGACATAGGCCGAATATGGCTCGTTGAAGCCGCGGCGCTCCACCGTACCGCGAATTGTTGCCGTCCCCGCGCCGGTTGGCTCGATGTAATGCTCCTTCGCCACCTCAGCCTGGTTCGGCGTCTTCGGAACCACAGTTTCGCCCGTCGCTTCATCAACTATGTAAAGATAGTTCGTCCTGCTTGGACCACGCAAAAGATCGAGCGACAATTCTCCGTCTTCCTGCATGACGAGATAGTTCTTCCCGGGCAGGGCTTCGAGACGAACGGCAACAGGCGACTGAGTGGAGCCGCGCCAGTAGCCAATGACGAGAGCGTGCGGGCCGGGCTCTATAGCGATAGGGGCGGTAGTCTCGAAAGTAAGGTCGAGTTTCCCGTCAATTGCAGCGACATAAGTCTTGAGGTCCGGAGTCCCAAGAAGAGTGCCCGCCCTGAATATGCCCCTGATCGTCGCCCTGTCTTCGCTGGCGACCTTGGTGTCGGCCTGGGATTGCGGCTCGTAAATCTGTAGCGCGGCTTCCGGATACTCGCTGGCCGGTTTGACGCAAGCCGACAGCACGGCGGCAAGCATGGAAAGAAAAAGAACAGCACCAACTCTCATTGAAAATCCCCCCAAAGGACTCCCGAAAGACTGCGGCGAAGCCGCCCGCCGCGAGCTTAGCCGGGAGGCAGGAACCTGACTAGGCAGGAAAGCCGTCAGCCTGTTTCCGCCGCGCGCGCTTTTTTCTTTCGCAGCCATGCCGGTTCGGACCAGCGGTCGTGCAGCCAGAGCCATTGTTCGGGGCGCTCGCGGATGCGGGCTTCGAGGAAGTCGTTCAGTTCCTGCGTGATGCGCTGCACATCGGCGACGGGGTCGGCGCCCGGTTGTGCGGTGATCGGATCGTAGACGGTGATGCGGAAATTCGCGCCGTCGAGCCTCTCGATCCAGGCGGGAACGACGGGATCGTTGTAGCGCACCGCGATGCCGGCGGGCGCGGCGGTCGACATGGCGCGCAGACCGAAGAAGGTCGTCTCGATGCCGTCGTTCATCTTCTGATCCGTCAGCATGGCGACGAATTTGTTTTCCTTCATGAGACGGAGGATGACGCGCGCACCGGGGCCGCCCTTGGGAATCTGGACGGCGTTCGTCACCTTCTCGCGCAGACGGATCAGCCAGTCGTTGACATAGGGGTTGTTGGCATGGCGATAGACTTCGCCGCCTTCGAGGCCTTCCAGCTGCATGACGACGGGCAGGATCTCCCAGTTCGCGAAATGACCGGAGACGAAGACGCCGCCATTGCCGGAACTCGCAAGCGCGCGCAGCGTTTCGGCGTGAACGACGTCGAGACGATGGCGCTCTTCGGGTTTCGCGAAGAGGGGCAGATGCGCGTATTCGCCGACGGTGCGGCCGAGATTGTCCCACATGGCGGTGACGATGCGCTCGATCTCGTCCTCGCCGAGTTCGGGCATGGCGAGCGCGATGTTGCGCCGCGCGCGGTTGGTCACGCCGACGCGCGGACCGACGGTGCGCCCGAGCCAGCCGCCGACCGCCGAAGCGCGATCGAGACCGAGCGTGCCGAAGAAGCCGAGCGCGAGACGCAGCGCCGCATATTCCGCGAGATGTCTGAGTTTGCCTTTGCGGGCCATGCCCAATCGAATCTTCTTGGTGAGAACGAAACTGGCTTATAGCAGCTTCACTTCCGTCTGGCGCGCGTCACGGCGTCCGATATCAGCGACATCAGGGTGTCGATATCGGCGACGAGCGCGCGGACGGGAAGCGTGAGCACGGCGCCGGCGAGGCGCGCCCGCGCGCTGGCGGCGGGCGCGTGCGAGAGACGGGCGGCGTCCTTCTCGGTGGTGATGAGCCTGGCGCCGAGTTCGCGCGCGCGGACGAGGAGACGCACCGCATCGCTCTCGCGATACATGTGATGGTCGGCGAAGGAGACGGTTTCGGCGACTTCCGCGCCGAGTTCGCGCAGCGTGGCGAAGAACTTCTCCGGCCGCCCGATGCCGGCAAAGGCGAGAAACGGGCCGTCGCCGAGATCGGCGGGCGCGGGCGGGCGCACGATCGCGTTGAAGACCGGGATGCCGCGTGCGCGGGCGCGCGCCGCGATGCCGTCTCCGGCGTGGCCGCGGCCCGTGAGAACGATGGCATTGGCGCGGGCGAGCGCGTCGTCCACGCGTTCGCGCAACGGTCCCGAGGGCACGAGGCGGCCATTGCCGATGCCGGCCGCCGCATCGACCACGAGGATCGAGAAATCCTTTGCGAGCGACGGATTCTGGAAGCCGTCATCCATGACGAGGAGGCCCGCGCCGCCGCGCACCGCCGCCGCCGCGCCTTCCGGACGGTCGGCCGCGACCCAGGTGGGCGCCACGGCGGCCAGCAGCAGCGGTTCGTCGCCGACATCGCCGGCGCCGTGATGCGCGCGGTCGACGCGGATCGGGCCGCGCTCGCGCCCGCCATAGCCGCGGGTCAGGAAATGGACGCGCTCGCCCTTCGCGGCGAGACGTTCGGCGACGGTCATGGCGACGGGGGTCTTGCCCGCGCCGCCCGCCGTGATGTTGCCGATGCAGACGACAGGTACGGCCGCGCGCTCGGGCTTCGTCATGCGGCGCTTCATGCGGCCCGCGACGCCATAGACATAGCCGGCCGGCGCGAGCAGCCGCGCGACGGCAGGAACCGTGCCCCGGCGGGCGGGATACCAGAAACCCGGCTCACGCATGACCGGCCCTCCGCGTTCCGGCTTCGCGAAGAAGCGCGGCGAGCGCGTCCGCCGTGCGCGCGGTGGCGCCGCTGCCCGCGCGCACAATGGCCTGGGCGGCGGCGGCCATGCGGCGGCGCTCGGCCTCGCTGCCGAGCAGAAGCCCGACGGCGCCCGCGAGTTCGTCGGCGCCCGCGATGCGGCGCATGGCGCCTTCCCTTTCGAAATCGGCGTAGGATTCGGCGAAATTGAAATCGCCCGGACCCGCGACGATGGCGCAGCCGAGATGCGCCGCCTCGAACGGGTTGTGCCCGCCCGTATCGTCGAGCGTGCCGCCGATGAAGACGACATCGGCGAGCGAATAGAAGAGGCCCATCTCGCCGAGCGTGTCGCCGAGATAGATCGCGGTCGAGGGCGAGACAGGTTCGTCCGCGGAACGGCGGGCGACGGTGAGGCCCATTGTTCCGAGGTCGTGCGCGATGGCGGTACCGCGCGCAGGGTGCCGCGGCACGATGACGGTGAGGAGGTCGGGGTAGCGCGCCGCAAGCGCGCGATGCGCGTCTGCCGCGGCGCGCTCCTCGCCGTCATGCGTGTTGCTCGCGAGCCAGAGCGGGCGGGCGCCGATACCCGCGCGCAACGCCGCCAGCGCCGGCGCGTCATGCGGCAGGGGCGCGGCGTCGTGTTTGAGATTGCCCGGTTCGGAGACATCTCCCGCGCCGAGCGCGCGCAGCCGCGCCGCGCTCGCCGCGTCCTGCGCCATCAGCAGCCGGAAGCGCGCAAGGAGCCCGGCGATGAAGCGCGGCGCCCGCTGCCAGCTCCGGAAGGACCGCTCGGTGATCCGCGCATTGACGAGCGCGAGCGGCAGACCGCGCCGGTCCGCCTCGACGATCAGGTTCGGCCAGAATTCGGATTCGACCCAGACGCCGAGATCGGGCCGCCAGTGATCGAGGAAACGCGCGCAGTAGCCCGGATGATCGAGCGGCACGAACTGGTGGAAGGCGCCCTCGGGAAGCCGCTCGGCCATGAGCTTCGCGGAGGTGACGGTGCCGGTGGTGACGAGAATGCGAAGACCCGGAACCGCGGCGAGGAGGCGCTCGGCGAGCGGCAGGACGGAAAGCGACTCGCCGACGCTCGCCGCATGGATCCAGACAAGGAGGCCGGAAGGACGGGGGAGCGACGCCCGCCCGAAGCGTTCGCCGCGCCGGAGAGGGTCTTCCTTGCCCCGCGCCTCGCGGCGGCCGAGCAGCAGCGGCACGATGGGCGCAAGCGCGCGCGTCATCGCCCTGTAGGCGACGAGACCGGCCGATGAGCTGTTGTTGGTCATTCCGGCGAACGGCGGCTCAATGCGCCACCGCTCCCTCGTCGCGGGTGGCGGAGGTGCGTCCGACGATTGCTTCGGCTTCCGCCGCGACGGCATTGAGCCCGTCCTCGACGCGCCGGCGCACGGCCTCGATCTCGTCGGGGTCCGCATCGCGCGAGACATAGATCGGCTCGCCCCAGACGAGCGCGCCCTTCGAGAAGGGCAGGTTGATCGTGAAACTGTCCCAGTTGTTGAGCCGGATGCGCGCCCGCGTCGTCGCCGCGACCGGCACGATGGGCCGGCCGGAGAGCCGCGCCAGCATCACGATGCCCTCGCCCGCGCGGCGCGCCGGACCGGGCGGCAGATCGGCGGTGAGGCCGACGGAAATGTTCTCGCCAAGCGCGCGCACCATGGCGCGCAGCGCGCCCGCGCCCCCCTTGCCCTTCTGCTTGTAGGTGCGTTCCTCGCCCTTCGGCACGCCCGCGCCGCGGATCGTGCCGACGCCGAGAAAATGCATGACACGGGCAACGATCTCGCCGTCGCCATGCCGGGAAACGAGGATGCGCATTTCGCGCCAGTTGTGCCAGAAGGTCGGCAGAATCATGTTCTGGCCATGCCAGGACGCGGCGACGAATGGCTTGTCTTCCGCCCAGAAACGCGCCGCGATATCGCCGCGCCGGATCTCGAAGCGGCCGGTGCGCCGCACCAGCCGGATGAAGAGCGCAATGGTCCACGAGACGAACGTGGTGAAGCCTTCGCTCTTCAGGATTTTCTTCGCGGTGGACATCGGCGCCTACTCTCCCGCGACCGCGGCGGGCGCGGCCTTCTCTGCCTGCGCAACGGGTTCGCTGATGAATTGCGACCGGGAAAGTTCCGCATAAAGGCCACCGCGCGCGACGAGTTCGTCATGCGTTCCCTGCTCCACCACGCGGCCTTCATCGATCACGCAGATCGTATGAGCGTGCTTGATGGTCGACAGGCGGTGCGCGATGACGAGGGTGGTGCGGCCCTGCATGAGGCGGGTGAGCGCGCTCTGCACCTGCATCTCGGAGGCGGTGTCGAGGGCGGAAGTCGCCTCGTCGAGCAGCAGGATCGCGGCATCCTTCAGCATGGCGCGCGCAATGGCGATGCGCTGGCGCTGGCCGCCCGAGAGCTTGAAGCCCGCTTCGCCGACAAGCGTGTCGTACCCCATCGGCAATGCGGCGATGAAGTCATGCGCGGCAGCGTTGCGCGCGGCCTGTTCGATCTCGGCGTCGCTCGCATCGGGCGAGCCATAGGCGATGTTCGCGCGGATCGTGTCGTCGAAGAGAAAGGGTTCCTGCGTCACGAGCGAGCTGGCGGCGCGCAGCGAGGGGAGCGTGACGTCGCGCACGTCCTGTCCGTCGATCAGGACGCGGCCCGAGACGGGATCGTAGAAGCGCGGCACGAGGTTGAGGATCGTGCTCTTGCCCGCGCCGGACGGCCCGACAAGGGCAACCGTGTGGCCTTTCGGGATTTCGATGTCGATGCCGTTCAGCGCCGGGGTGCCGTCGCCATAGTGGAAATGCACGTTCTCGAAGCGGATCGCGCCCGCTGTGACCTCGAGCGGCTTTGCATCCGCCGGCACGGTGATCGTCGGCTCGATGTCGAGAATGGGGAAGATGCGCACGGCCGCGGCGACGCCTTCCTGCATCAGGGTCTGCGTGTTGGCGAGCTTCTTCAGCGGTTCGTAGGCGATGAGCATGGCGGAAAGGAAACCGCCGAGGTCGCCGACGGTAAGAAAACCTGTCTGGACGCTGCGGCCGCCGAAATAGATGACGGCGGCGATGCCGATGCCCGACAGCATGCCCGTGATCGGGCTTGCCATGTTGCGGCTCTTGATCGCCTTCAGCGCATGGAAGCGCACCCGGTCGATGGTGATGGCCGCCCGGTCGATCTCTGTCTTTTCCTGATCGTAGGCCTTGACGACGCGGATGCCCTTCAGGGCTTCGGAGATGACGGCGGTGAGGTCGCCGGAGCCTTCCATGTTGAGTTTTGCGGCCTTGCGGGTGCGCCGTCCGAGCTTGCGCACGACGAGAGCGACGAAGGGAATGACGGTGAGGCCGATCAGCGCGAGTTGCCAGTTGAGCCAGAACATCGCGCCGATGAGCGCAATGACGGTGAGGAGGTTCTGGCCGAGATCGATCACGGTGGTGGTGATCGAGTCGCGCACGCGGTTTGCGTCATAGAGAAAGCCGGAGATGAAACGGCCGGTATGCGTGTTCGACACCCAGGCAAGGTCGGCGCGCATGATGCGGTCGAACATGCGCTTCTGGACGGCGGCAACGATGCGCTGGCCGATGGTCGCCATGTTGACCCGCGCAATATAGGTGGCGGCGGCCTGGACCGAGGTGGCGGCGATGGCGGCACCCGAGATCAGGAGCAGGGTCCAGGCATCGGTACCGACGATGCTGTCGAGCGCGAACTTGATGAGCACCGGCACCACGCCGGTTGCACCCGCGACGACGACGCTGGCGAGAAGCGCGATGGCGGCAAGGCGCCAATGCGGTTTCAGATACTCGCGCGCCATGCGGGCAACGACGTCGCGCATCGTCAATTCGGCCGCCGGCGGGGGAGGCGGCGCGGAATCGCGGCCTGCGCCCTGTCCGTCCTGGCGGGGGGTGATGTCGCTCGTCGGCCTAGGCATTCTGTCCTGTCTCTGACGGGCGCGCGCCCGCGCTGCCCGAATATCCGGATGGCGCGGACAATATCACGCCGCGCGGTCAGCCGCCATAAAGGCAGCAAATGGTAAACACCTCATTCAATTGGATTTTTTGGCCCTGTCAGGCGTTCAGAACGGCGATGCCGATGGTCAGATAGGTGGCGAAAAGCGTCCAGAGGAGATAGGGCGCGAGCAGCAGCGCGGCGAGCCGGCTGAACTTCAGGAAGGCGAAGATCGTGAGCGCGATGGCGATGTCGAGCACGACGATGCCGAGAATGGCGAGCGGGGGGTTCTTCAGCCCGAAGAAGATGATGCTCCAGGCGAGATTGAGCGAGAGCTGCGTGCCGAAGAGCGCGAGCGGGAAGCCCGCCGCGTCGAAGCTGCCTGCGATACGCCAGACGAGCCAGGCGGAAATCGCCATGAGGAAATAGAGGAAGTTCCAGACGACGGGGAAGACCCAGGGCTCCGGCGTGAGCAGGGGCTTTTCGAGCGTGACATACCAGTCGCCGACGCTCGTCGCCGTAACCGCGCCGCCGGCGACCGCCGTGGCGAAAACGACGCCCAGGAAAGCGAACAGATAGAGGAGGGACATGAGGGCGCTCGGGCCATGTGCCGCCCTGGGAGACTGTTCAGTGCTCATGAGGTCCTTCTTGTTCTTCTTGTTCGGGATCCATCAGGCGATGCAGATGGACGATGAAGTAGCGCATATGCGCATTGTCGACGGTGCGCTGCGCGGCGGCCTTCCAGGCCCGGTGAGCCTCTGCATAATTCGGGAATATGCCGACAATGTCGAGGTTCGACACGTCCTTGAAGTCATGGGAATCGAGATGCGTGAGTTCGCCACCCAACACGAGATGGAGCAATTGCTTCGTCATGGAAGACCTCCGATGGAAGGCCTGGAGCCGGGCCCGGGCCACGCCTGCTGCGCCGCACAAATTCTAACATGGGCTGGCGGAACGCGCGATGCCTAGGACGTGCGCGGCGGCAGCTTGATGGAGCCCACTCTGGCGAAAAGCTTGTCGTAAAGGACGGGGCCCGCCGCCAGCAGGCTCGGATGGCGCGTGGTGGCCCGGTTGTAGAGAAAGACCGTCCCGTCATGCGCCGTCATGCGGCCGCCCGCCTCGTGGAGAATGACGTCGGCGGCGGCGAGATCCCAGTCGTTCTTGCCGTTGAGGGCGAGCGTCGCATCCGCGGCGCCGCTCGCGACAAGCGCGATCCGGTAAGCGACGGAATTGCGGTCGATGATGTCCATCTCGGGCCAGGGCTCGGGCCATGACGGATGCTTGAACATGGGCGCAAAGGCGACCATGCGGCAGCCCTCGATGGCCGTGCAGTCCGCCACACGGATCGGCTTGCCGTTCAGGAACGCGCCGCCGCCGAACCGCGCCTCGAAGAATTCGTCCGTCGCCGGATTGAAGATGACGCCGAGCACGGGGCGGCCGTCTTCCACCAGTGCGACGGAGATCGCGAAATGCGGACGGCCCTTGGCGAAGGCGCGCGTGCCGTCGATCGGATCGACCACCCAGACGCGCGGTTGCGTGAGCCGGGAGGAGTCGTCCTCGGTCTCCTCGGAAAGCCAGCCGTAATCCGGCCGCGCGCCGCCGAGCCGCGCATGGAGGAGGTCGTTCACGGCGATGTCGGCTTCGGTGACCGGCGTGTTGTCATGCGCCTTCGACCATTGCTTGTGGTCGGTCATGTAGAAGCGCATGGCGAGCGCACCCGCGTCCCTGACCGTTTCCTTCAGAAGCGCGAAATCGGCGTCCCGCGCCTCAGGTGCCGGCAACGGTCATGCCCTCGACGCGGATGGTGGGTGCGTTCGTGCCGTAGTGGAAGGCGAGGTCGTCGGCCGGGGTCATTTCCAGAAACATGTCCCGGAGATTGCCGGCGACGGTGATCTCGCTCACCGGGTAGACGATTTCGCCATTCTCGATCCAGAAGCCGGACGCGCCGCGGCTGTAGTCGCCGGTGACGCCGTTGATGCCCATGCCGATCAGCTCGGTGATGTAGAGCCCCTGCTTGATGTCGGCGATGAGCTCCTTCACCGAGAGACAGCCCGCTTCCATGTAGAGATTGGTGGTGGAGGGCGAGGGCGGTCCGCCGGTGCCGCGCGCCGCATGGCCGGTGGTTTCGAGACCAAGCTGACGCGCTGTCGCCGTGTCGAGAAGCCATGTCGTCAGTGTGCCGTCCTCGATGAGCTGGGTGCGGCGGTTCTTCACGCCCTCGCCGTCGAAGGGCTTGGAACGGAGACCGCGCTTCATGTGCGGATCGTCGACGATGGAGATGCCGTTCGCGAAAACCCTCTGCCCCATCGACTTCTTGAGAAAGCTCGTGCCGCGCGCGATGGCCGCGCCCGAAATCGCGCTGGCGAAATGGCCGACGAGACCGCCCGAGACGCGCGGGTCGTAGACGATGGGCACGGATTGCGAACCGGCCTTGCGCGGATGAAGGCGACGCACGGCCTTTTCGCCGGCCATGCGGCCGATCTCCGCCGCGCTCTTGAGGTCGTTCGCGTGACGCGCGCTCGAAAACTCGTAGTCGCGCTCCATCGCCGTTCCTTCCCCGGCAAGCACCGAGCAGGAAAAAGAAGACGATGTGCCCGCGTAAGAGCCCGCGAAACCGGCGCTGGTGACGAGCGCGACGCCCGAGCGGCCGAAACTCGCGCCTGCGCCGCTCGAATTGGTGACCCCGGGAACAGCGAGCGCGGCTTCTTCCGCTTCGGCGGCGACGGCGGCGAGCTGTTCGGCGCTCGGTACCGGCGACTTGTCCTCGATGTCGAGATCGGGCCAGTCGCGCGCAAGGAACGCAGGCTCGGCAAGGCCGCAAAAGGGATCGTCGGGTGCGACGCGGGCCATCGCGACGGCGCGTTCGATCATCGGCTGGAGCGCCGCCTCGGAGAGGTCCGTCGAAGAGACGCTTGCCTGTTTCCTGCCGATGAAGACGCGAAGGCCGATATCGCGGCCTTCGGAGCGCTCCACGTCTTCCAGATTGCCGAGACGCCAGGAAACGCCGAGCGATGTGCCGTCGACCACCAGCGCTTCCGCCGCGTCCGCACCTGCGCGTTTTGCCCGCTCGACAAGCATGGCGGCGATGTCGAGAGCGGTTTCGGCGATGGGTGCGGCGGCGGGAGAACTCATGGGCGGCAGTCCGATGCAACGAGAGAACTAGACGAGGGCATACCAGAGACAGGCGATGCCCGCGACGAGAAGCGAAATCCAGGTAAGCAGGGTGCCGACAAGGCGCGGCGGCGTCGACTCGCCCGTGCGCGACACGCCGAGGGCATGAAGGATGCGGCCGATGGTGAGCGTGAGACCGACGATGTGGAGAACATAGATCGAGGCGGCAAGGAGATGCAGTACGACAAGACCGGCGAGCGCGATGGGCGTGTATTCGACATTGGTGATATGCGCGCGGCTCGCATTGTAGAGCTTGTCGTCCGCGCCGGTGCCGGTCATCACGTTGGAGCGCACCCGGTTCGCCGAGACGCGATAGGCGAGAAACAGGTTGATGAGAATGTTGATACCGGCATAGACCCCGAGAATGGGCAGTGAAGCCGAATAGAAATCCATGAATTCCTCCCGTGAAAAGCGATGCTCTGCCGGATAAGGCGATGCACTTGCCCGCGGCGCCGGGGCATGATTCGATCTGTAGCCGGGAGACGCTAGCACGGGAAAACGGACATGGCATCCGCAGCCGCACCCGAGATCGACGTCGGTGACATCACGAAAATGGAGGTGACGGCCATCGTGAATGCCGCGAATGAGCGCCTTGCGCCGGGCGGCGGCGTCTGCGGCGCGATCTTCCGCGCGGCGGGGGCGGGCCTCATCGACGAATGCCAGGCCTATGACGGCTGCCCGACGGGCGAGGCGCGCATCACGGGCGGTTATAACCTGCCCGCGGAATGGATCATTCACGCGGTTGGCCCCGTCTGGCATGGCGGCAAGGAAGGCGAGCCCGAATTGCTCGCAAATTGCTACCGCAACGCGCTGAAGCTCGCCGCGGAATACGGCATGGAATCGATTGCCTTTCCGGCGATCTCGACCGGCATTTTCGGGTATCCGCCGGACGAGGCGGCGAAAGTGGCTGTTGCCGCCTGCCGCGCACATGCGGCAGAAAGCGAGTTTCCGAAGCGGATCGTGCTGGTTGCTTTCGACGAAGCGCAGGCCGAGCCGCTGAAACGCGCGCTTGCGGGCTGAAATCAGTCGTCGGCGGGGCGCCCCGAGCGGAGCTTCTTGATCGAGCCGCGTTTCACTTTTTCATCGACACGCTTTTTCTTCGCCGAGCGGCTCGGTTTCGTCGGTACACGGAATTTCGGCTGATGCGCGGCTTCCGCGATCATCTCGACAAGGCGCGCGACGGCGTCTTCCCGGTTCGCTTCCTGTGTGCGGAAACGGTTTGCCGTGATGACGATGACGCCGTCCTTGGTGAGCTTCGATCCCGCGATGCGCTCAAGCCGCTCGCGGATACGCGCATTGAGAGAGGGTGAGCTTCGCGCATCGAAGCGAAGCTGCGCGGCGGTCGAGACCTTGTTGACGTTCTGCCCGCCGGGACCGCCTGCACGGATGAAGCTGATAGAGATTTCGTCATCCTCGATCGCGAGCTTGTCCGTAACGGGGATCATGGGTCTACTTCCAGATCGGTTTGCCCGTGCCCGGCAGGCCGAGCTTCGACCATTTCTTCGTCACCGTCTCGATTACGTCTTCGTCCATCCTGATCTGGCGGCCCCATTCGCGCTTCGTTTCGGGCGGCCATTTGTTGGTGGCGTCGAGGCCGATCTTGCCGCCGAGTCCCGACTCCGGCGAGGCGAAGTCGAGATAGTCGATGGGCGTGTTCTCGATCAGCGTCACGTCGCGCACCGGGTCCATGCGGGTCGAGATCGCCCACATCACGTCCTTCCAGTCGCGCGCGTCGATGTCGTCGTCCACCACGATGACCCATTTCGTGTACATGAACTGGCGTAAGTAGGACCACGCCCCCATCATCACACGTTTGGCGTGGCCCGGATAAGCCTTCTTCATCGAGATGACGGCGATCCGGTAGGAGCAGCCTTCGGGCGGCAGCCAGAAATCGGTGATCTCCGGAAACTGCTGCTGGAGGAGCGGAATGAAGACCTCGTTCAGCGCCTCGCCGAGCACGGACGGTTCGTCCGGCGGGCGGCCGGTGAAGGTCGAGAGATAGATCGGGTCCTTCCGCATCGTGATGGCGGAGACGGTGAAGACCGGGAACTTCTCGACCGAATTGTAATACCCCGTGTGGTCGCCGTATGGCCCCTCGTTCTCGTAGTCGTCGAGCGAGACGTGGCCCTCGATGACGATCTCGGCTTGCGCCGGAACCTTCAGCGGCACGGTCTTGCAGTCGACGAGTTCGACCTTCTGCCCGCGCAGGAGGCCCGCGAACTGATATTCGCTGAGCGTGTCCGGCACGGGCGTGACGGCCGCGAGGATCGTGCCGGGGTCGGCGCCGATGACGCAGGCGGCGGGCAGCGGCTCGCGCTTTTCGTTCTTCCAGCGCGCGTGATGCTGCGCGCCGCCGCGATGCGCGAGCCAGCGCATGATCGTCTTGTCCTTGCCCAGCACCTGCATCCGGTAGATGCCGAGATTGAAATCGTCTTCCTTGACACCCTTCGGACCCTTGGTCACGACGAGCGGCCAGGTGATGAGCGGTGCGGGTTCGCCCGGCCAGCAGGTCTGGACGGGTAACGAAGTGAGGTCGATGTCGCTGCCCTTGAGCACGACTTCCTGACAGGGCGCGGAAGAGACCGTTTTCGGCTTCATCGCCATCACGGTGCGGAGCAGCGGCAGCATGGAAACGGCCTCGCGGAAGCCGCCCGGCGGTTCCGGCTGGCGCAGGAACGCCAGCGCCTCGCCGACTTCGCGCAGCTGCCTTGCCCGTGTCCGCTCGACCGCGCCGCCGCCCGCGAAATTGGTGGTGACGCCCCGCGCGACCCGCTCGACCGTGCCGAAGAGGTTGACGAGGACCGGCATGGGCGACGTCTCGCCACTCGCCATGACCGGCTTTTCGAAGAGGACGGCAGGCCCCTGCTCGGCGAGGAGGCGGGTCTGAATCTCCGTCATCTCCAGAACGGTCGAAACGGGCTCCTTCACCCGGACGAGGTCGCCGGTGGCGTCGAGCTTGTCGAGAAAATCGCGGAGCGAGGCATAGGACATTGAATCTTCCGGGAGCCGTCAGGGGTTATGGCGCGTCGTGGCGGGGCCGAGAATGCCGCAAAGCCCGCCCAAAGCCAAAGAGCATGGGGTGGGGCCGCAAAAATATGTGCCGAAATGGCAGGGTCCGTTAACGGGCTGCCAACCCTTCCGCGCCTAATCTCGCCAGAACGAGTTATGTGTAAGGGAGCCCGGTCTTGAGCGTCGAAGAGTGTGTGCAGCAGCAGAAACGCCGCAAGCGTATCTGGAGAAGCGGCGAGTTCGACGCCGATCCCTTCGGCCTGCCGCAGCATGTCGCCATCAAGGCGGTCAATCCGGTCGAGCGCGCTTTCGGCTTTATCCGTTATGCGACGGTCTATGCCGACGCCGTGACGGCCTATGACAGCTCGCCCATCCTCGGCCGCTTTGAATGGTCGGAGAAGATGTCCGCCTATGACGGCGTGGCGCTGCGCATCCTGCCCTGCGACCGGCAGGCGAAGAAATTCGTCGCTATCGTCGAGCTGAGCCATCGTGCGAACGAAGCTCGCAACCTTGTCGTCTATGCGGGCGAGGACGGCGTCGACGCCTCCGCGCGCTGGCGCGCCTGGGGCCGCGTGCTGAGACTGCCGCTGCTGATCGAGGACCGCGAGGGCACGCTTCACCCGGCAGAACGGCGCCTCGGCGCCCTTCATGTTTCGGACCCGCAGCCACATGCCGGCGCGAACCCGCTTTCGGCGCGCCGCCCGCTCACCTTCGGCCAGTCCGGCCAGCCGCGCCTCTGGGCCCGCCGCCTCGTGGTCGGCGGCCGTCCGCTCGCCTATTAGCCGAACTTCGAGAAATCCGGCTGGCGCTTTTCGAAGAAGGCGCTGATCGCCTCCTTCACTTCATCGGACCGCAACTGGGACGCGAAGACGCGGCCTTCGGCTTCGCGCGCTTCGCCGACGCGCGGGCGGTCATTGTCCTTCAGCAGAGCCTTTGTCGCGCGCACCGCGTTCGGCGCTTTCGCGGCCAGCGCCTTGGCGCGGGCAAGCGCCTCGACGGGCAGTTCATTGTCCGGGAAGACATCGGCCACGAGACCGACGGCTTCGGCCTTCGCGGCATCGATCTTCTTGCCGGTAAGGAAGAGGTCGGCGGCTTTCTGAATACCGATCTGACGCTGCAGCAGGAAGGTCGAGCCCGCCTCCGGCACGAGACCGAGATTGACGAAGGGCATCTGGAAGGTCGCGCTCGTGCCCGCATAGACGAGATCGCAATGAAGCAGCATGGTGACGCCGACGCCGACGGCAAGCCCGTTCACCGCCGCCACAATGGGCTTTTCGGCATTGGCGAGGTTTTCGAGGAAGCGCGTCACATGCGGCTTTTCCGTCGGCTGCTCGTCCACCGGCGTCGTGCCCGCCTTTGCGAAGTCGGCGAGGTCGTTGCCCGCCGTGAAGGAGCCGCCGGTGCCGGTGTAGTAGGTGACGCGGATCTTCGGGTCGGCATCCGCGATCTCGATGGCATCCGCCAGCACCTTGTACATCTCGGCCGTCAGCGCGTTCTTCTTGTCCGGGCGGTTGATGGTGACGATCTGGACACCGTCTTCGACGGTCACGAGCACATGGTCGGTCATCTCTTTTCCTCCGGCGGACGGGTTGAGCGGCGGCAATCAGTTCTGTTTTGGAATTAGCACCTGCCATCGCGCCAGGGAAAGGTCAAACCCCGCAAGGCGATGTGCACGGAATAGACTATCGTTGAAGGAAATTGAACAGGTCAGCCGGCAAGCACGCGCCAGACGCTCGTATTGCGGACGTCCGTATCCTCCAGCTCCCGCGTCGTCATGACAGCATAGGAGACGAGCTTTTCGAGGCCGGTTTTCGGCAGATAGGTGCGGCCCGGGTCGCCGATCAGCACCTCGACGCCTTCGCCCGCCAGACGGCGGAGCCAGGCTTCGATCCGTTCCGCCAGCGGGCGCTCGTAGCACATGTCGCCGACCAGAATGACATCCCAGCCGCGGTTCGGGACGCCGACAAGGTCCTCGGCGGTCGCCGAGATCTCGACGCCGTTAGAGGCCGCATTGAGGGCTATGGAGGCGATGGCGAAGGGGTCGATGTCGGCGGCGAGGACGGAAGCCGCGCCCGCCTTCATCGCCGCGATCCCGATGAGCCCCGAGCCCGCGCCGAAATCGAGGACGCGCTTGCCCGCGACGATCTCCGGATTGTCGAGGATGTGACGCGAGAGCGCCTGCCCGCCTGCCCAGGCGAAGGCCCAGAAGGGAGGCGGCAGGCCCGACTTCTCGAGTTCCTCCTCCGTCATCTGCCAGATCGGCACGATCTCAGTCGCGAGATGGAGGCTGATTTCGGGAACGAGCGGCGGCTGGTGAAGGGCGGTGTTGCCGCGGATGAAGGCAGCGGGATCGCGGGCGGGCGAAGTCATGAACCGTCTTGAAGTGCGGCGAGGACCTCGCGCGCCTTCGCGCCGTCCTTGGCGATCTGCGCCTTGAGGCTGTCGAGCCCGTCGAATTTCTGTTCGGGCCGAAGGTATTCGATGAAGGAAACGGCGGCGTGGGCGCCGTAGATGTCGCCTTCGAAATCGAAGATATGCACTTCGAGGACGACATCTTCCTTGTCGAAAGTGGGACGCCTGCCGACATTCGCGACGCCGTCATGGACGCCCTTGTGCGGCCCATCCTCGATCTCGATCTTCACGGCGTAGACGCCGAGCGCGGGTTCGACGTGATCTTCCAGAGAGAAGTTCGCGGTCGGGAAGCCGATGGTGCGGCCGCGCTTGTCGCCGCCCTGCACATGGGTCTCGACGGTCCACCAGTGACCGAGCAGTTTCGCCGCGCCGCGGGGATCGCCCCTGGCGAGCAGTTCGCGAATGCGGGTCGAGGAATAGGTCACGCCACCCTCCTTCACCTCTTCGACGATCGAGACGCCGAAGCCTTCCATCTCGCCCATGTAGGAAAGCGCCGCCGCATCGCCGCCGCGTCCCTTGCCGAAGCGGAAATCATAGCCCGCGACGACATGGACCGCATGAAGACCGTTCACCAGTACATCGAGCACGAATTCGGGTGCGAGCTTCTGGGACATGCGTTCATCGAAGGGAAGGGCGGCCAGCACGTCGACCCCGATCTTTTCGAGCAGGCGGGCCTTGGCCCGGAAAGGCGTCAGCCGGAAGAAGGGTCTGTCGGGAAAGAAGAACTGCTGCGGATGCGGCTCGAAGACGAGGACCCCGAGCGGCACGCCCATCTCCGCCGCAATTTCAGCCGCCCGCCCGATCACCTGACGGTGACCGAGATGAACGCCGTCGAAATTGCCGAGCGCATAGACCGCGCCCCGGAGGCCCGGCGGTATCTGCTCGTAATGACGGATGATCTGCATCTTCGGGGCGAGGGCTCCGGGTGGCGGGTTCGGCCAAGGTCATGGCGGATCGGCCCCCCAGCGTCAAGTATGGGAGGAAGATGGGGCCGGAGCCCCTGCGTTACCAGACGAGGCGGGGTATCGCAGCGACGGCGCGGACGCCCGCGCGTTCGAGAACATGGACCACGCGGTCTTCTTCCGGCGTTTCCGGGGCCGGCCCGCAATCGGCCGCCGCAATGCCGCCGGTAATGAAGAGCGCATCGAGCCCCGCATCGTTCGCACCCTTGATGTCGGTGAGGGGACCGTCGCCCACGGCAAGAATCCGGGCATCGGGGATCGCCTTGTCCGCGAATTCCGCGAGCCGCCGCCGCGCGATGCCGTAGACGGGTCCGTGCGGCTTGCCGAAATAGAGGGTCTTGCCGCCGAGTTCGCCATAGAGCTTCGCGAGTGCGCCCGCGCAATAGATGTGGCGATCGCCGCGCTCCACCACGATGTCCGGATTGGCGCAGACGAGCGGCAGACCGCGGGCGCTCAGGTGGCCGAACTGCGCGCGATAATCTTCCGGTCCCTCGACCTCGTCGTCGAAAGGACCGGTAACGAGAATGAACTCGGCGTCCTTCTCCTCGACGCGGGCAACGCCCGTATCCTCGAAGAGCGGCAGGTCGCGCTCCGGTCCGATGTGATAGCAGCGCGTACCGAACTCATGCGAGGCGAGGCAGTCCTTCGTTGCGTCGCCCGAGGTGAGGATGCCGTCATAGACGTCTTCGGGAATGCCCATCTGCCGAAACATGACCGGCAGCGCGCCGGAAGGCCGTGGCGCGTTTGAAAGGAGCAGCACGTGACCGCCCTTCGCGCGGAAGCGTCCCAGTGCGTCCGCGACACCGGGATAGGCCGTGCGTCCGTTGTGCAGCACGCCCCAGACATCGCAGAGCAGCGCGTCGTAGTCGTCGGCGATGACGGAAAGTCCCGGGATCAGCATATGTCGTCTACTCTGGCTTCATGAAGATGATTTCGGTATCGCGGTAGCGTCGGCGGTCGAGTTCGGTAAAGCCTTCCGGGGCCTCGAAATCCGCCATCTTCGTTTCCTCGACGAGGCAGAGCGCGCCGGGCGCGAGCCAGTCGCCGTCGCGCGCGGAGAGGAGCGCGGCTGTCCCGAAGCCCTTGCCATAAGGCGGGTCGGCAAAGACGAGCGAGAAAGCGGGGCCGACGCTGCCGGGGCGCGGCCCGAGCTTCGTCGCATCGCGCTTGTAGAGCTTCGCGTTTCCGTTGAGGCCGAGCGTTTCGAGATTTTCGCGAATGGCGGCGCGGCTTTCCGCGTGATCGTCGACGAAAAGCGCGAAGGAGGCACCGCGCGACAGCGCTTCGAGGCCGAGCGCGCCCGTTCCGGCGAAGAGATCGAGCACCCTGGCGCCTTCAAGCGAGAAATCGCCGAAGTCCGCATGGGCGAGAATGTTGAACAGCGCCTCGCGCGTGCGGTCGCTGGTCGGCCGCACGATGTCGCCTTTCGGCGCCGCGATGGGCCGGCCTCTATGAACGCCGCCGACGATCCGCATGGGGCGCCTTTCCTCGTTTGCCTTTGTCGGGCGCGCCCGCACGGTGAGGCCGTGGCGCTTTGGCCTTTGGTTTCGGGCTCTCCGGTTTCGCTGCCTTGGGCTTTTCAGCGCGCCGCGGAGAAGGTGCGGCCGCCTCTTTCTTCTGCTCGAACTGCGCGGCGTGACCTCCAAGCTGGTCCATCAGCACGCGGTTCGGCACCTGCTTGATGTCGCCCGGCTCAAGATCGCCAACCTGGAACGGGCCGAAGGAGAGCCGGATCAGCCGGTTGACGCTGAGCCCGATCTCGGCGAGCACGCGCTTCACTTCCCGGTTCTTGCCTTCCTTGAGGCCGACCGTCAGCCAGACATTCGAGCCCTGCACCTTGTCGATCACGGCTTCGATCGGGCCGTAGCGCACGCCCTCCACCGTCAGGCCGTTTTTCAGCTTGTCGAGATCGGCCTGCACGATCCGGCCCCAGGCGCGGACGCGGTAGCGCCTCGTCCAGCCGGTGGCCGGGAGTTCCAGCAGGCGGGCGAGTTCACCGTCATTGGTCAGGAGCAGCAGGCCCTCGGTGTTGATGTCGAGACGGCCGACGGAAATGACGCGGGGCATGTCGGCGGGCAGCTTCTCGAAAACGGTGGTCCGGCCTTCGGGATCCCTGGCGGTGGTGACGAGCCCGGCAGGCTTGTGATAGCGCCAGAGCTTGGTCGGTTCCTGCGCCGGCAGAGCCTTGCCGTCGACCACGATGGTTTCGCGGCCTGTGACGTTGAGGGCGGGACTCGAAATGGTCTTCCCGTCGACCGTCACGCGGCCATCGGCGATCAGCTTTTCGGCCTCGCGTCGCGAGCAGATGCCCGCCCGCGCGATCACTTTCGCGATGCGCTCGCCTTCAGGCGTTGAGGAGGGACTTTGAGGGGCAGGGGTCATGGGCCCCTCTTTAGCAGGAGCCCCGCCCGACAGGAAGCTGGCGCTTGCCAAGCCCGCGGGCACACGGCAGGGTCCGGCCATGACAGCCAAGCCGGAAACCGCCACCCGTCCCATGGATGCCGCCCTGGCCGAGGCGGAAGCCGCGGCGGCGCGCGGCGAGGTGCCGGTCGGCGCGGTCATCGTGGGCCCGGACGGGCAGATCGTCGCACGGGCAGGCAACCGGACGCTGGAAATGAAAGATCCGACGGCTCATGCGGAGCTCCTTGCGATCCGGGAAGCCTGCCGGGTGCTCGGCAGCGAACGGCTCACCGGTTGCGACCTCCACGTCACGCTGGAGCCGTGCCCGATGTGCGCAGGTGCGATCTCCTTCGCCCGGTTGAGAAGACTCTATTACGGAGCGGCGGACGAGAAGGGCGGCGGCGTGGACCACGGCCCCCGCATCTTTTCGCAAGCCACCTGCCACCACCGGCCGGAGGTCTATGGCGGCATCGGCGAGACGCGCTCGGCGGCGCTTCTGCGCGATTTTTTCGCACTGCGGCGCGACTGAGCGCGCCATTTGGCCCCACGCCTTTCTGCGTGATTTGGCCCGGTCAACCCGTTAGAGTGCCGCCATTCGCCATTGAGAAGAGGGCCGAGGTCCTCAACCACAAGAAATACGAAGGGGAATTCCTATGAATTTCGAACATACCGACAAGGCCAAGGAGATGCTGGCCCGTCTCGAACGGTTTATGGACAAGTACATCTATCCGAACGAGAAGACCTATGACGAGCAGATGAAGGCCTTCCGCGACGCGGGCGATCCCTGGCAGGTGCCGCAGATTCTGGAAGACCTGAAGCCGAAGGCGCAGGAAGAAGGCCTGTGGAATCTCTTCCTGCCGGAATCCGAGCGCGGCGGCGGTCTCACCAACGTCGAATATGCCGCACTTTGCGAAATCATGGGCCGCGTCGGCTGGTCATCCGAAGTCTTCAATTGTTCGGCGCCCGACACCGGCAACATGGAAGTGATCGAGCGCTACGGCAACGAGCGCCAGAAGAAGGAATATCTGGAGCCTCTGCTCGAGGGCAAGATGCGTTCCGCGTTCCTGATGACCGAGCCCGCTGTCGCTTCGTCCGACGCGACCAACATCGCGACGCGCATCGAGCGTGACGGCGACGAATACGTCATCAACGGCCGCAAGTGGTGGTCGTCGGGCGTCGGCGACCCGCGCTGCGAGATCGCGATTGTCATGGGCAAGACCGACCCGAAGGCCGACACCTATCGTCAGCAGTCGCAGATTCTCATGCCGCTCGACGCACCGGGCGTGAAGGTCGTGCGCATGCTGCCGGTGTTCGGCTATGACGACGCGCCGCATGGCCACGCCGAAGTCATTCTCGACAATGTGCGCGTGCCGGCCGAGAACCTGCTTCTCGGCGAAGGCCGCGGTTTCGAGATCAGCCAGGGCCGCCTCGGGCCGGGCCGCATCCATCACTGCATGCGCACCATCGGCGTCGCCGAGCGCGCGCTCGAAAAGATGTGCGAACGCCTGCTGTCGCGCGAAGCCTTCGGCAAGAAGATCGCCGATCACTCCGTATGGGAGCAGCGTGTGGCCGAGGCCCGCACCGAAATCGAAATGTGCCGCCTGCTGACGCTGAAGGCCGCCTACATGATGGACACGGTCGGCAACAAGGTTGCCCGCACCGAGATCGCCATGATCAAGGTGGCGGCGCCGCGCATGGCGCTGAAGGTGATCGACGATGCGATCCAGGCACATGGTGGTGGCGGCGTAACGAGCGACTTCGGCCTCGCCCGGATGTATTCCGGCATTCGTACGCTGCGCCTTGCGGACGGTCCGGACGAAGTGCACAACCGCACCATCGCGCGTCTCGAGTTCAAGAAGTACATGAACAAGGCCCGCGCGGCGGCGGAATGATCGTGAGGAACGTTTGCGTCATTCGCCGGTTTCTGCCCTGCGGGTGAGCATTCTGAATTGACGGCCGGTTCCCGCTCGGGGCCGGCCGTTTTCATGTGTCGTACAACAGCCACGAAGAGCAGGTCGCGGTAGATGAGCATTCAAACCGGCATGAAAATGTATAATTCGCAGCTCTCGCCCTTCGCGGCGCGCTGCCGCCTCGCGATCTATGCGAAGGACCTCGACGTCGAATTCCTCGACATGCCGGACCCTGCGCTGGAAGCCGAATTCAGCCGCCTCGCGCCGATGCACAAGGTGCCCCTGCTGGTCGATGGCGAGACCGTCGTGCCGGAATCGGAAACCATCTGCGAATATCTCGAAGACAGGGGACTTGGCGCCTCGCTTCGTCCGGACGATCCGGTGACGACTGCGCGGATGCGGCTTCTTTCACGCATCGGCGATCTCTATGTGATGGACCCGATGGGCGAGCTCTTCGGTCAGATCAATCCCGCCGGCCGCGACGCGCAACTGGTGGCGCGGGAGATGGCCGAGCTCAGCAAGGCCATGGGATGGGTTGAGCATTATATTGATGGGCCCGATTTCGCGGTCGGAGACAGGCTAACGCTCGCGGATTGCGAAATGGTGCCCGTCCTCTTCTTCTTCGACCAGATCGGTCCGATGTTCGGCTATGCCGATCCGCTGCGCGACTATCCGCGCGCACAGGCATACTACAAGGGGATTCAGAAAACGCCGGCGGCGGCGAAAGTCGTGGCCGAGCTCGACGCGGCGCTGCGCCGCATGATGGGAAACTGAGAAGTCAGCTCGCGGCGCGGCTCTCGAGGGCCGGTTCCGCTTCCGCTTCCACCACCGGAGCGGCGTCGATTGCGCAATAGGGCACCTTCGGCAGCGTGACAATGACTTTCGTCCCCGTGCCGAGTTCGCTTTCTATGCTCATGCTGCCGCCATGCAGCTCCGCAAGCGAGCGAACGAGTGCAAGCCCAAGGCCGGTTCCCTGCTTGCTGAGCGCGGCGTCGGTCGCGATCTGCTCGAAGGGCTGACCGAGGCGCGCGATCTGGTCTTGCGGAATACCGCGCCCCGTATCGCTGACGGTGAAACGGATCGTCTCTTCCGATGCGACGGCTTCGATGGTGATGATGCCGTTGGCCGGCGTGAACTTCACCGAATTAGAGAGAAGGTTGAGCAGGATCTGCTTGAGCGCGCGCTCGTCGGCGGTAATCTCGCCGCCTGCACCGCAATCGATCTTCTTGACGAGTTGTACGCCGTTCTCTTCCGCCCGGCCGCGCACGAGACGCACGCAGGACTCGATGATCGCGGTCGCTTCCAGTGATTCGGGATGAAGCTCGTACTTGCCGGCTTCGATCTTCGACATGTCGAGAATGTCGCTGATGAGGTCGAGCAGCAGCGCGCCGCTTTCGTTGATGAGCTGCGCATACTCCATGTAGCGCGGATGTCCGATCTCTCCGAACATCTGCATGCGCAGGATTTCGGAAAAGCCAATGATCGCATTGAGCGGCGTGCGGAGCTCGTGACTCATATTGGCGAGGAAGCGGGACTTGGTCCGGTTCGCCGTCTCGGCGCGCTCGCGCGCGTCCAGCAGCTCGATCTCATAGCGCTTGCGCTCGCTTATATCGCGGGTGACGCCGATGACTTCGGCGGTCCGCTCGCCGTCGGCGCCCACGGCGCTGCGCATGGTCGATTCAAGCCAGACATACTCGCCGCTCTTGTGCAGGAAGCGGTAGTCGAACTGAACCGGTTCGCCCTTGAGGACGCATTGTACGAAGGCGTCACGCGCCCGGGGGAAATCATCCGGATGGATCAGCTCTTCCGATATCGGGTTGCCGATGAATTCCTCCGGCGTGCGCCCGAGAATGGGGCCGACGGCGGGTGAAATGAAGATGACGCGCGATTCCGCGTCGTAATGCGCGACGACGTCCGATGCCTGTTCGGTCATCAGACGGTACTTGGCTTCGCTCGCCTTCAGCGCCGTTTCGGCTTCCATTTCCTCGTTGACGTCTTCCGCAAGGCCGACAAGCGCGCCGATCTCGCTGAAGGAATCGGCCTCCGCATAGGCATATGTCTTGATGTAGCGGTAACCGCCCTGGCCCGACCGGAATCGCGTGACGCAGTTCACGGGCTCGTGGGTCTCGAAAGCGTCGAGGAACTTCGAAAGCAGTTCGTCGCGGTCGTCGGGATGCACGAGATGTTCGTACCAGTCGCCGCCCGCGGGCAGCCTGTCTTCGTCGAGGCCGAGAATGCGCGCGACACCGCGCGACCATTGTGGCGCGGGCTCGCCCTTGACCCAGCGCCAGTGGCCGAACCGGGCGAGCTGCTCGGCCTCGCGCAGCTGGTGTTCGAGGCGATGGGTTTCCGTCACGTCGCGAGATACGCAGAGAATGCCCGCGACGTTGGGGTCGGAGAGCAGGTTGCAGCCCCGTGTTTCCACGCGCCGCCAGCTTCCGTTGGAATGCGAAAGCCGGATCACTTCGACGACCTCGGTGCCCGGCACGCGAACGCATTCATCGATCTTTTTTGTGATGCGCTCGCGATCGTCGGGATGAACGAGATCGACGATCCGCTTGCCGATCAGGCTTTCCTCGGACGTGCCGAGCGCCTTGCGAACGGCGGGACTCTGATAGGTGATGACACCGTCGCGATCGAGGATGGTGAGAATGTCGCCCGCGTTTTCGACGAGCGCGCGATAGAAATGCTCGCCAGACGTCGCGCCGCTGTTCTCCGCGCGATCGTCGGTTGTCGGCGATGCCGGTCCCATGTTGGCGGGACGATTCATAACTGCTCCCCACATCCGGCTTTCGCCGGCCACCTCGAAGCGGGCGATAGCTGCCCGTAATACCGAGAGATGCTAGGGGTATTTGTTTAACGTTCCCTTGAAAGGGGTAGCGGCGTTAACGCGCTGCTAACCGTGTTTCCCGCTCAAAACCGGATCAATCCGGCCGCTGTATGATTTGCCATGCATGTTCAGCAAGATTGCGGCAGGCATCGCCCAGCGTTTTTGCGCGTTCCGAACTGGCATTGCCGTCAAGTCCGCGCTTGTAGACACCCTGGCTGATCGATGCGAGGCGGAACATCGAAAAGGCGAGATAGAAGTTCCAGTTCGGAATGCCGTCGCGGCCGGCATGACGGCAATATTCGGCGACGAACTCTTCTTCCGTCGGCACACCGGGTGTCCTGGTCCTGTCGATGGGCTCGGCGCTGCCTGCGACACCCAGCAGATCGTACATGCAGGTATAGGCGACGTCGGCAAAGGGGTGTCCGATGGTGCAGAGTTCCCAGTCGAGCACCGCGATCATGCGCGGCTCGCTCGCATGGAACATCGTGTTGCCGAGACGGTAATCGCCATGGGCGATCGTCACCGACGGTTCGTCGGGGATGTGCTTCGGCAGATAGTCGATGAGCTTTTCCATGGCGGGGACGTCGGCTGTCTGCGCGCCGCGATACTGCTTGATCCAGCGGCCGATCTGCCGGTCGAAGTAATTGCCGGGTTTGCCGAAGTCGCCGAGGCCCACTTTCTCGTAGTCGACGGCGTGCAACTTCGCGAGGTTTTCGGCGAGATTGGCATAGACGGCGCGGCGCTCCGCCTCGCTCGCCTCCGGCATGACGGACTCGCGGAAGACGCGGCCGTCCAGATAATCCATGACATAGAAGGAAGTGCCGATGACGCTCTCGTCCTCGCACAGCGCATACATGTGCGGCACGGGGACGTCCGTTGCCTCGAGCGCTTTCATCACGCGGTATTCGCGGTCGACCTGATGCGCGCTGGCGAGGAGCTGCCCGGGGGGTTTCTTGCGCATGACGTAGCGCTTGCCGCCGCCGGTGCCCGTCGTCGTCAGCAGGAAGGTCGGGTTCGACTGACCGCCTTCGAACTGGCGGACCTCGAGATCGCCGCCGAACCCTTCAACCGCCTCCCGGCAGAAGGTCTCGAGGCGTTTCACGTCGAAGCGGTGCGCCTCGCGAATATCGGTTGTTTCCTGATCGGCTTGCACGGCCCCGGACATTGTCCTCTCCCCGAAAAAATCTTGTTGGGGAGAGGCTTAGCATGGCTCGGGGGACCGGCAAAGTTCGCCGGATCGGACGCAAGGTCAGCCTTCGGGATGTCAGGCCGCGTCCTGATTTTCCTCGAACCCCTCGGACACGATGCCCGAGACGCGCCGCTTGCGCGCATTGTGGATGACCTCGCCGGGCTTGTCGTCAGCGTCGGGCCGCGAGGTCGCCATGCGCAGCACCTCCGCATAGCCGGACTTCATTTCCATCCGCTCGCCATACCCGTTCGCGATCAGGAAGCGCTGCGCCATCGGCAGATTGTAGCAGGGGATCCACATCATCAGGTGATGTTCGACGTGATAGTTCACCCCGTAGGGCGCGATCAGCGCGCGTTCGAGAAGGTTTGTGTTCGTCGTCCGGGCGTGACGGAAAGGATCGTCATTGTCCGGCACCATCGCATGTTCCGCGATATTGCGGATGCGCGTGATCGCCTGATGCCAGGTGAGGAACGGCACGAGCCAGAGCGCGAAATAGAGATACCAGTGACCGCTCGCGGCAAGCACAGCGAAGATCGCGAGTTGCGCGAGCGTCGCACGGCCGAGCTTGTCCCAGTAGTTCTTCAGGCGCTGTTCGAGCGGCCATTCCGCCTTGCCGAGCGCGTTCAGGATCTGCGCCTTGCGCTGCTGGTATCCCGTCTGGCCTGTGATGTCGCGGATCATCTTGCGCTTGAAACTCTTGCGCGTGATCGGGAAGGGCGCGGAGAGCACGAGATCGGGGTCTTCCGGCTGCTGCGTGTTCGCGTGATGCTTCAGGTGGTAGCGGCGATAGGCGCCTGTCTCCGCCAACATCGGATAGGCGCAGAACCACTGGCTGAGAAACATGTTCAGCTTCTGGTTCTGCGTCAGGATGCCATGCGCGCCGTCATGCATGAGGATCGCGAGGCCAAGCTGGCGCGCGCCGATCACCATCACCGCGAGGATATAGGTAAGCGGGTTCGGGAAGGCGACGAAGACAGCCATGGCACCGAAGATGACGCCCCAGGCATGAATGACGAGCCATGTACCGCGCAGATCCGAACGCTTGCGCACCAGCGCGAGTTGTTCGGGGCTCAGCAGGTCCTTTGCAAGCGCGCTCATGCGGTCGTCCTTCGCTCTCTGATGTTGCTCTTGCCCGCGGCAAGTGCGATGCCCGCGCCGCCGAGGCAGAATTTCACGATCTCCTCGACCACGCGGTCGGGATTGTTGTCGAGTTCATGGCTTTCCGGCGCAAGCGGCCCGATCAGCGCCGTCGGGATGGCGCCCGCGATGCAGGCGGCCGCGATCCGCACGTCGATTTCGGGAAATTCGCCATTCTCGATCCCGTCTTCGAGGAGCCCTGCGAAAATCTCCGCATGGGTGCGGCGGAAGAAGGAGCGCTCCTCGGCGAGGTTCACGTCGAGCGGTTCGGCAAGCAGCGCATAGGAAAGCCGGCGCCCGCGCACCGCACGACCGGCAAAGGTGCGAAGTACTTTCACCAGCCGCTCGCTCGCTGCTTCCTCGCCGGACGCGATTTCCGCCAGCATGCCCATCTCGCGCGCGGAAACCTCGCGGAAGACCTGCCGGCAGAGCGCTTCCTTGGACGAGAAGTAGCGATAGAGCGTGCCCGTGGCGACCCCCGCTTTCTTCGCGACTTCGGTCATCTGTACGGCAGCGAAACCGCCTTCGGAAACGAGATCACGCGCCGCATCGAGGATGCCGCGCCGCGTATCGGCGATCCGGGCCGCCACCTTGTCTGTCTTGCGATAGGCCAAGAAGTGAACCTCCGTTCATTCCCAAGGAATGAACCATGGTTCACCAGCATGCGTCAAGGGAGAGGGAGGCGGCCTTGAGCAAACAAAAACCCGGCTCCTCGCCTCTTGCAGGCGGGGAACCGGGCTTTGAAGCCTGATCTTTCGTTGTTTAGTCGGCGGCGCGAAGCGCGCCGAAATCGGCCTCGCGATCGGCTTTCCGGGGCGTGCGCGCGGTGGCGGCGGCGGGTTCGCCCGTCGTCGCATACCAGTGCGTCTGACCCGTGAAAGCCTCGGCGGCGAGCGCGGCGCTGTGCAGCCACTGCTTGAAAATCTTCTTCATATTCAGCTCCTTACGGAGAATGTTGCGTTGCAACATATGTAACACCGCCATGACGTGATTCAAGCTGCGACGCCTGCGGCAAAACGACTTGCATGGAAAAATCGCGACTTGGTCAGCGGCTTGCGGCATAAACCGCGAAAACGGCAGGCCGCTCCCCGATGACCGACATCCCGAAAGACGAAGACACGACGCTCGCGCTGTTCCGGCTGCGCGATTTCCGGTTCTACATTTCGGGACGGTTCCTCGGCACGCTTGGCATGCTGATCCAGTCGGTGGCAGTCGGCTGGCAGGTCTACGACATCACGGAGAGTCCGCTCGCGCTCGGCTATGTCGGCCTCGCGCAATTCCTGCCGATGGTGCTGATGACGCTGCCGGCGGGCGACATCGCCGACCGGATCGACCGGCGCTACATCGTCGCGGGCGCGGGCCTCCTGGAAGCGGCGGCGGCCGGCTGGCTGATCCTCCTTACACTGACGCATACCGGTGACGTGACGTGGTTCTACGCCGCGCTCGCGCTCTTCGGCAGTGCGCGCGCGCTGATGGCGCCCGCCTCGCGCTCCTTCGTGCCGCTGCTCGTGTCGCCGCTCCAGCTTCCCCGCGCGATCGCGGTGAGCTCGTCGACCTTCCAGGTCGCGGTGATCACGGGGCCCGCCATCGGCGGCGGGCTCTACCTCTTCGGCCCGGTATTCGTCTACTCGGTCTGCGTCGCGCTTTTCCTGACGGTGACGCTCGCCTTCTTCGCGATCCGAACGCGCCCGCCCGTGCAGACGGAAGCACTGGTGACGACGGCCTTCCAGCGCGTGACAGCGGGCATCTCCTACATGCGGCGAACGCCCATCGTGCTCGGCGCGGTCTCGCTCGACCTTTTCGCGGTGCTGCTCGGCGGCGCCGTCGCGCTGCTGCCGATCTATGCGCGCGACATTCTGCATGTCGGGCCGGAAGGTCTCGGCGTGATGCGCTCGGCGCCCGCCGTCGGCGCGATCGTCATCAACCTGCTGATCATCTGGCGCCCGATCCGCGCCCGCACCGGTCACATCATGTTCGCCTGCGTCGCGCTGTTCGGGATTGCGACCATCGTCTTCGGCCTGTCGGAAAATTTCTGGCTGACGCTCGCGGCGCTCGCCGTGATGGGGGCGTCGGACATGGTGAGCGTCAACATCCGCTCGACGCTGATCCCGCTCGCGACGCCGCGGCAGATGCTCGGCCGCGTGACGGCGGTGGAGATGCTCTTCATCGGCGCATCGAACGAACTCGGCGAGTTCGAGTCGGGCGTGACCGCGGCATGGTTCGGCACGGTGCCCGCGGTCGTGATCGGCGGCCTCGGCACGCTCGGCGTTGTCGGCATATGGATGTGGCTCTTCCCGGACCTGCGGAAAGTTGACAAGCTCTCGGACGTGAAACCGCAGACGTGACGGGCTTTTAGGCGATCTGACTTACACGGCTTGTCCGGCGACGATGGCGGCGAAGACGATAAGGCCGAAGTCGCGGTTCGAACGGAAGAGGCGCAGGCAGCGCGCGGGATCGTCGATGTCGAGGGTGACGATCTGCCAGACGAGAAGCGCACCGGCAAGCGCGGCAACCGGATAGAAGAAGAAGCCGACACCCGCCGCCGCGCCGGCCCCGACGAGCGCCACCATCATCACGCCGTAGAAGAACCAGAGCCAGTTCTTCGTCGCCGCACCGAACTTCAGCGCCGTCGACTTCACGCCAATCAGCGCATCGTCTTCCTTGTCCTGATGCGCATAGATCGTGTCGTAGCCGACGGTCCAGGCGACGGCGCCGAGATAGAGAAGGACGGGCGCCGCCGAGAGCGATCCTTCCACCGCCGCCCAGCCCATCAGCGCGCCCCAGTTGAACGCGAGGCCGAGCACGAATTGCGGCCAGTGGGTGATGCGCTTCATGAAGGGATAGATCGCGACGAGAAGAAGCGAAGAGAAGCCAAGGGCGATGGCGAAGCTGTTGAAGGTGAGAAGGACGGCAAGGCCGACGAGGCATTGCGCGAGAAGGAAGGCCCATGCCGCCTTGACGCTGACGGCGCCGGACGGAATGGGGCGCAACCGCGTGCGCGCGACGGCGGCGTCGATGTCGCGGTCGACGATGTCGTTCCAGGTGCAGCCCGCGCCGCGCATGGCGACGGCGCCGATGAGGAAGAGAGCAAGCAGTATGAGCGACGGCCAGCCCTCGCTTGCGAGCGCGACGGACCACCAGCACGGAAGCAGCAGCAGCCACCAGCCGATCGGCCGGTCGAGCCGCGCGAGTCGCGCATAGGGACGAAGTGCCGCGGGCGCGTGCGTGTCCACCCAGTTTTCGGGCGGCGCATCGGCGACGCGGCTTCCGTCTTCGGTTCTCTCTTCCATGGTCGGTCCGGAAATACAGTATACGGACGATCAGTCTTTTCAGGGACAGGTTCCGCCCGGAGACTAGCCCCTCGGGCGGCGCTTTGCACGTGGCCGGAAAGGGCCCGAACCGGGGATAAACCGGCCCCGATTCGACCGACTGTCACCGAACTGTCATTGAAACGTCACAAAAGGATTTGGGAGCGTTTCAGGGAGCGATTGCGAAGGGAGAAGCGGGGATATCTCCGCCCAGGAGGGCGGGGATATGTTGCGGCAGCGAAGTCGGGAATATCGTTTCGGATGTGGAACGTACCTCCGCGACCGTCCACCACTTCATGTCGTGGATAACGTCGCGTTCGAGATCGGTCCAGCCCTCCCGGTTGAGGGCGGTTGTCCCCGTCCAGGCGATGAGGAAGGTCTCGACGAGGAGCCGGTCCTCGCCCCTGATCTTCAGCACATGCTCCGTCGTCCAGACCGAAGGACCGAGGCGGACGTCCGCGAGCCCCGTTTCCTCCATGAGCTCGCGCCGCGCGGCGGAGGCGAGGTCTTCATGCGGCTCCATCTCGCCGCCGATGGTGACCCAGTAGGCGCGTGTCAGCACCTTGCCGGACGCATCGCCGACCTGCGGATCGTGCATGCGGACGAGAAGGAGACGGTTGTCGCCGTCGAAGAGGAGAACGCGCGCTGTCTTGCGGGTGAGCATGGGACGACTCGATTTCTGTCTATGCCAATCAAACAGAGAATGTCATTCCGGCGAAAGCCGGAATCCATGTGCGGTCCGGGTTTGCCGTGAGTCAGGTGGACCCCGGCTTTCGCCGGGGTGACACCTATTTTTATATTGCCGCTCTGGATTTCTTCGCTTTGCCCGCAATGACGGAGGCGGGAAAAGAGGCGATACTCCGCCCATGAAGAATCGCGGCGAGACATCCGAGCAAGACACCGACGACAACCCGCGTTGCGCGAGCGGGAAGGCGCGGCTCTATGTGGAAGAGAGCCTGAGCGCCGGCGCGACGCTGACGCTGGAGAAGGAGCAGTCGCATTATCTGGTGACCGTGCTGCGCATGGGCGCGGGAAGCCAGGTGCTGCTCTTCAACGGGCGGGACGGCGAATGGGCGGCGGAGATCGCCGAGGCGCATAAAAAGAACTGTGTGCTGGAGCTGACGGAAAGGACGCGCGCGCAGGAGCCGCTGCCGGATATCTGGCTGCTCTTCGCGCCGGTGAAGAAGGCGCGGCTCGATTTCATCGCGCAGAAGGCAACGGAGATGGGCGCCGCCGTGATCCAGCCGGTTTTCACCGAGCGCACCGTCGTGGCGCGGCTGAAGGATGAGCGGCTGCAGGCGAACGCCGTGGAGGCGGCGGAGCAATGCGGCCTCGTCGCGGTGCCGGAGGTGCGCGAAGCGGCGAAGCTTGGCGCGCTGCTCGCGAAATGGGACGAGCTGGCGCCGGGGCGGCGCATTCTCTTCTGCGACGAGAACGAGGGGCCGGGCGCGACGCGCGCGGCGCTCGAAAGACTGGCGGCGGAGGGAGGCAAGGGCGGGCCGCTTGCGGTTCTCGTCGGGCCGGAGGGCGGCTTCTCGCCGGGAGAGCGAGACATGCTCCGCTCACGGAAAGACACGATGGCGATTTCGCTGGGGCCGCGCATCATGCGGGCGGATACGGCGGCGATTGCGGCGCTGGCGGTTGTGGGGCTGGTGCTGGGGGACTGGTGAGCATTTACCCTCCCCCTGTGGGTGTATGGACCGGAGACAAGGGTTACAGGTGTTCGGAGACATGGGTGACAGTTTTTGACGAGCCATTTCGCAGGTCGATCTCTGCGATATGGCGGCTTGCGAAGATGACATGCCAGAGCCCGTCG